>WNGE01000111.1_pt1 | contig 243307 bp, 226 predicted proteins | sample 5400651 | NCBI WGS metagenome assembly WNGE01 (sample SAMN13153370, study PRJNA577476) | soil metagenome | isolation source: 60 cm soil or saprolite under grassland replicate 2 | place: USA:California | collected 2016-06-15
AGACGCGAGTATCGGATGTGGGTTAGGGATGCCTGTCCAGGCTATATCGTGGCCGGTAACGATGCCCCCTTCGTAAATAGTTTCTTGACCCAAGATCTATCAGAGATTAGAGGCATTGAACAACAACGCCTGGTAGCAGCGTAGCAGCGCGCGGCAGCTCGCAAAGAATAGCAGCGATTTGCTCCAAGCTGCTTCGAGACGTATTTCATATCAGCGGAACTAGCGACCTTCTCTTTCAGTACGTCGGGCTGGGCTCCGACAGCGCCACATAACGACACGTTGGACGGAGCGGCGGTAGCTTGTTCCTCAAATGGTCCGCTTCATCCAAGGCATTCGTAATTGCGCCGCCCGGTCAACGTGAGCGTTCGGTGCTTCGTGATCGATTCTGTGGTAGATTCTTCCATATATGAGTGCAAAGGAAGAAGTTGAAGCGCTCTTGAATAAGTTGCCGGACGACTGTTCATTAGAGGACATCCAGTATCACCTGTATGTCATTGAGAAAGTTCGAAATGGTCTAGAGGCGGCCGATTCTCAAGGTACTGTACCTCAGGAAGAAGTTGAGCAACGGCTTGGCAAATGGCTTACCGAGTAGCGTGGTCGAGGAGAGCTGTTGAAGACCTTGAAGCGATAGCTCAATACATCTCTGCGGATTCCACTGCTTATGCCGCAGCAGTGGTGAAAACAATTCTCAACACCACACGCAACCTTTCACGTTTCCCCTTCGCAGGTCGAGTCGTTCCAGAGTTAGGCGATGATAGTGTTCGCGAGCGGTTCGCCTATAGTTATCGAGTCATTTATGGAATTGAGAAAGAAGTCGTGACAATCGCGGCTATAGTTCACGGCAAGCGATGGATGGATGTAGAGTAAAACGTTTTTCGGCGGCGCACCGAAAAACAAGGGCTTGCAGCGAACTCGCCGTTTCATAGCTTCTTTGGTAAGTTGCGTTGGCGAGCCGCTGAAGCGCAGCGCTGGGTTTTTCTCGTTATGAAAGAAGGGTGGCTCTGAGATGATTACTTGATCCTCTTTGAGGAGCAGGTATTATGGTTGGAAGAGGCATACGGTTTAGCCGACTTTCTTCCTGACCATCACCTAATCGGGCTGTGCGGCTGGGACGATTTCATCGTTCAGGACGACAGCTGTACTCTATTCACCGTGCCGACTGCCCTTTGGTGAAAAGCAATATCAAACAGTTCGATCTTGATGTCAAGCCAGGCCAACTTGTTCCCGATGGGCGACTGAAAGAGAAGGTTAAATGGTACATCACACCAATTTTAATACCGACTTTGAATACTTTCATCCCAGAACGGGCTTGATAAGCAAAACAACAAACAGGAGAAACAAGACATGATTGACACCATCATTGACATATTTCACCAGACCAACATCGACTTCGATCGAGTCCGCGCTGACGGCATCGTTGCGATCATTCACAAGGCTACCGAAGGTACCAACTTCCGCGACAACGAGTATCGTGAGCGCAAGCAGAGAGCCAAAGATATGGGTTTTCTATGGGGTGCCTATCATTTCTCCTCCGCGGGAAATGTGCTCGACCAAGTAGAACATTTTCTCACGGTTGCGGAGCCTGATGAGTCTGACCTCGTGGCACTAGACTTCGAACCCAGCAGCCACGGCCCTGACATGACGATTGAACAGGCACGCCAGTTTGTTATGCTTATTAGGAACGAGTTGGGGCGATTTCCGGTCATCTACGGTGGGCACCTACTGCGAGAGGGCGTAGGGCATAGTCCCGATCCCATTCTGGCCAATTGTCCATTGTGGTATGCTCGGTATACTCATATTCCCATTGGTATTCCCACCCAGGTATGGCCCACATACACGCTGTGGCAGTATACCGACGGCAGCAACGGGGATGAACCACACCGGGTCGATGGGATTGGCAGATGCGACCGGAATCGGTACCAAGGCTCCACCGACGAGTTGCGGGCGGCATGGCCCTTCACCCGCCGGGCACCACTTGGATAGGGCATGCGCTGCGGCCCAATGAAACACCTAACAAAGCAGTGGAGCAGACGCCCAACAGTCTCCGCTCGTGCCTCGCTGCGGCTGCTGGGCGCGGCTCACCGCCAGCGTTGGATTTCTCTTCTTTAGCGCGAGGGTTTTGCGATGAAGCTACTCCTATTCATTGTCCTTATCTTTTCCCTGCCGCCGGCAACGCGTGCTGCTGATTGTGTTTGCGTTAAGGAGCATAACTGTGAAACACCTTCTGATCGCCATCTTGCTGTTTCCCATTTTGGCTCAGGCGAAGACGCCGAGGCTTGAGATCACTCTTGCGCACGGCAGCCCCATGGAGCAGAAGCGAAAAGAGCAGATAGAGCGTCTCGCCGCTCAGTATGATCTCGAGAAATACACCATCACGCGCGATATCGTTATCGATCAACAAGCGATAAATTGATCACATAAAAGCATATATCATGACTACATTGTCGTTGGACCAGGAGCGCGGGTCGCCTCCTCTTTAACTTGCTTTCGACGTTATGTCTAACAAGAAATGGGATCTCGGAGTTCTGGATTTTACCCGTTCTACAAAAGATATCCCCATAGGCCTCATCCATGTGATTAAGGCCACGTGTCTTGTTGAGTCGCGTGCCGATCTCTATTCCTCATATCTGCTATCTGTTTTTCAGTCGAAGAAAGGATGGCGCCAGGCAATTCAAGTCTGGAATTTGGAAGAACGGCAACATGGCCAGGCGTTGAGAAAGTGGTGCGAGCTAATGGATCCCAATTTCAGTTTTGAAGAACTCTATAGTGGATACATTAGCGAGGTTCTTTATCATCGAGAAGATGGAAAGTCCGTACGTGGGTCGATCAACGGTGAACTCATTGCTCGCTGCGTTATAGAGGCGCTAGCGAGCGGGTACTATGCCGCGATACGAGATTCTGTTGAGGAACCTTTACTGAAAGAAATCTGTCACCGCTTATCTAAGGATGAAGCTCGTCACTATGGAATGTTTTACAGGTTCTTTAGAGAAGTCCAAAAGACGGAACCCGTCGGAAGATGGGAGTGTATTAAGATAATTACTAAGAGGATTTTGGAACTCGAAGACGATCAAATCATTTACGCCTCTTACTGCGTTCGGTACTCAGGGAGCCAGGCAACGTACGATAGAAGAAGCGAAGCACGTCGCTATCTGAATGAACTTTACCCCATTTATCGTCAGTGTCACTTGCGCTACATACTCTCGCTTATCCTTCCAATTCTGGGATTTGAAAAACATCGCCTGGCTCACCGACTCTTAACCCTGGGCGTATATCTGGTCGTCAAAGTGCGCCTTCTCTCTTATCGCCTCTATGCCTCGTAGCCTCAGCTTAGGCAATCCGTTGATCGGGAATGTTGCCTATGCAGAATCGGCCTATTAGCGTGGACCGCGGATTCTCCTGTCAGTCTCGCACACTGAGAATCTTCCCTGTCGTCTTATCAACCTCGACCGTCTTGCTCCTTGCCAGATCTTCCTGGAATAAAACTCGCTCGCCTTGTATCGACGGGAGCCGGAAGCCCTCAAACGAGAGTGGATACTGTTTTTGCAGCTCCGGCTGCTGCCAGACGTACCGTCCCGTTTGCAGATCGAGCTTCGCTAGCAGGTTCGCGGCAGTCAGATAAGCGTAGTTACCCTCGACTAAACTCGGACCGATGTTAAAGCCATCGATGGGCGCGATCCATCGGAGCTTCATTGTTCGTTGATCCAATCTCGCCGCATAGCCCCACCCATACCGCTGGTCGCTTCCTTCGTAGATTACGAGCAGATCTGCCTCGTGCTCGAGAAAGTAAAAGCGCACCATGTAGCCATTCCGGCCCACCTTCAGGGTAAAGCTGGTAGGGCGGCCCTTTCCAGGGTCGCCTTGCGCATATCCATCGGCCCTGACGGTGTAGCCGCGACCAGTGGTCGAGAACATGAAGAAAGAGCGATACCCTTCATCGCCAGTGCGGTCCACTTTCGTAAAGGCTTTTTGTTCAGGGGCAGCGTTGGACTGACTGGCTTGCTCCTGTGCTGAGGCGGTAAACATGAGCAACGTTACGATGATTAATGCGAGGATTTTCAAGCAACACCCCTCCGCGGCCAAACTAACAATCCAAGTTAGTTTAATCGATATGAGAGAGCTGGCGGAAGCAGGATAAGGTCCCTCGTATCTCGGCTCATAACAGATTAGGAACTGGGCCTTGTTGATGCGTTATACTTGAATATTCCACGCGCCGCTAATTGGTTTACGAATATTAATGATCGCTGAAAGGAGATCAAAGATGCCACAATGGAAACCCGATCCGACGTTTTACCCCTCGCCCCGCTTAGCAATGCAGGCGCCACCGGAGACATTAGCCTACGTTGCGGCCTTCAATCCGAACAAAGATGGGCGTCCCGATGTAATGACCGTAGTGGATGTGGCTCCCGACTCGCCCGCCTACGGGCAACGCGTCGGCCAAGTGGAGATGCCCTGGGCGGGCGATGAACTGCACCACTTTGGATGGAATGCCTGTAGTTCTGCACTGTGCCCGTATGCGCCGCATCCGCACATCGAGCGGCGTTATCTGGTCGTACCGGGCCTCCGCTCGTCGCGCATTCACATCCTCGACACTAAACCCGATCCCCGTCAACCTCAAATTGTGAAGGTCATTGAGCCGGAAGAAGTCTTCGCCCGCACCCATTATTCCCGGCCCCACACGATCCACTGCGGTCCAGAGGGCATCTACGTTAGCGCACTGGGATCACCCGAAGGCGAAGGACCGGGCGGCATCTTCCTGCTTGACCACTTTTCTTTCGATGTGCTTGGCCAGTGGGAGATGAATCGCGGACCGCAGTATCTAGCTTACGATTTCTGGTGGCACCTCTGCCACGACACGTTGATCAGCAGCGAGTGGGGGACGCCGAATATGATTGAGAACGGACTGATTCCAGACCTGCTGTTCAATAGTCAGTACGGTCATCGTATCCATGTCTGGGATTTGCGCCGGCGCCGGCATCTGCAGGCCCTCGATCTCGGTGCTGAGCAACAGTTGGTTTTAGAATTGCGGGCTGCCCACGACCCCACCAAAACTTACGGCTTCGTCGGCGTCGTAGTCTCGCTTAAGGACCTCTCAAGTTCGATCTGGCTGTGGCACCGCGACAACGGCAGCTGGAACGTGCGCAAAGTCATCGAGATTCCGGCGGAACCAGCTGAGCCTGAACTGCTGCCGCCGCTGCTGCAAGGTTTCAAAGCTGTGCCACCACTGGTCACAGACATCAACCTATCGCTCGACGATCGGTTCCTCTATGTTTCCTGCTGGGGCACGGGCGAGATGCGGCAATACGATGTTTCCGATCCGTTCGACCCAAAGTTCACCGGCTCCGTACATTTGGGAGGCATTGTGCGACGTACTCCACACCCGAAGAAACCGGATCAGCCATTAAACGGGGCGCCGCAAATGGTTGAGGTGAGTCGCGACGGGCGTCGCGTTTACTTCACCAACTCCCTTTATTACGCCTGGGATGAGCAGTTCTATCCTGATGGAGTGAGGAGTTGGATGGTGAAGCTCAACGCCGATCCGATGGGAGGTCTCAGCGTAGATCCCGATTTCTTTGTAGAGTTCGACGGCTACCGCTCACATCAGATCCGCTTAGAGGGAGGCGATTGTTCGTCAGACTCATTCTGCTACGCATGAGCGACCCTTGGCGTTGGTTAATACTCTTTAGTCTGGGCGCCTACCACGGGATCAATCCCGGGATGGGATGGCTCTTTGCTGTAGCACTCGGCATGCAAGAGAAGAGTCGGCGGGCAGTGCTGGCGGCCATACCGCCCATCGCATTGGGGCATGCGTTGTCGATTGGGGTGGTAGTTGGCCTGCTGTGGCTGGTCCAGGCCAGTTTGCCCGAGAAGGCTTTACGTTACAGCGCGGCGGCGATCTTGTTCGGGTTCGGCCTTTACCGACTCGTTCGCTCTCGACATCCAACGTGGGTGGGCATGCGCGTCGGCTTTCGCGATCTCACCCTGTGGTCATTCCTGATGGCCTCAGCGCATGGTGCCGGATTGATGCTGGTTCCGATCTTGCTCGGATGGGCTCAAGGAAACCACCTTGACTCCATGCACTCGGAGCACCTGTTGCACTCGGAGCACATGGAGGGCTTACCTCAGCCGCAGATGGGAGGCTTGGCTGGCCCGCTGGGGTGGCTAGCGGTCGTGGGGGTGCACAGCACAGGACATCTATTGGTTGCCGCGCTGATCGCTCTCGTCGTTTATGAAAAACTCGGATTGGCGCTGCTGCGTCGGGCGTGGTTCAATCTCGATCTGCTTTGGATGATCGCCCTAATGGTGAGCGGCGTCTTGATCCTGCTCGTTTAAGTGTTGCTTATGGATGAGACAACTTTCTGTTTTCACGAATCCGAAAGATTGTTTTTGAGGCGCTTTGCCGACCGGGACCTTCTGACATTCCTCGCCTACCTCAACGATCCTCTAGTGGCTCGCTATCAAACATGGGAATTCTATAGCGAGCAACAGGCAAGAGATGTGATTGAGCGCCAGAAGAATCTGGAACCTGGTCTACCGGGGGAGTGGTTTACCCTCGCTCTTGAGTTGAAGGAGACGGGAGCGCTTGTCGGCCATATTGCTCTGAAGATACAAGAAGATAGTCGGCAGGCTGAAATAGGATTTACCCTCGCGCGTGAGTATCACGGCAAAGGCTTGGCTTTCGAGGCTGTCTCGCGGGTGTTAAATTATCTGTTTATCAAGCTAGAAATGCACCGAGTCACGGCGATAACAGATTGCGAGAATCAAAGATCTGTGGCTCTCCTGAGCAGATTAGGTATGCGTCAAGAAGGACACTTCATCCAGAACATTTGGTTCAAGGGTAAGTGGGGAGATGAATATCTATACGCTATTCTGCGAGAAGAATGGCTGCGCAAGAGCGCCATCTAACAAGCTCATTCGACCGCAGGAGAAAATAGGTCGCCTTCCATTCGCAAGATTGTGTGCCTGCTTAGATTTCTCGTCAGGTCAATTCCATCATTGGATTACTACTTTGGTTTATCGAGGGTCTTTCGTTAGACTACGGGATTTGGTCAGGAGATCCTGGATCATGAGCAACGAAGATTTTGAAAGGAAAATGGCCTTTATCGTTGAGCAGCAGGCACAGTTTGCCTCTGGCATTCAACAGTTGCGGGAAGTCCAAACTCAACTCCAAGCCACCCAAGTACAAACAGAGCAAGTTGTAGCCCGGCTTGCCAACGTCACACTTGAAGGTTTCAAAGACGTGAATGCAAAGATCAAGGCGCTGGTTGATGCTCAGATCCGGTCAGACGAGAATCTATCCCGCACAGATGAGAGCCTGCGCAATCTTATCGCGGTTGTGGATCGCTACTTTCGTGAGGGTCGTAATGGGCGTTGAATACGCTGAAGAATACGAGGGCCGCGATTACGATGAGCCTTACTTGACCGGAGATAACAAGGCACGACTGGCGTTTTACCATATTGCTAGAGGAGGCTAACCGCATATGACCCATCTTTGCTCAACCCAATCTGTGAGACCACTTCACCTTACCATTCTTATAATTCTTTTACTTGTGCATGCCACAAGCGCCGAGGGTCCATGTAAGCTCAAACCGGTGAAGGTGAAGGGAGTATTAGCCGGAAGGGTTTTCCTCAATCGAGCGGGCGAGCGCCAGCCATTGTCTGGCGTAGCCATTGATGTTCTGGACCGCAAGGACAGGCGGTTAGCAGGTAGCGCATCGAGCGGAGAAGACGGTAGCTATCTGGTCAAAGGTTTAGACCCTGGAGGCTATATTATTAAGACGACGCACATGATAGCGGCTGACCTCGAGGTCGAACTAGAGATTGCTAAGTCGGAGAAGGAAGAGCCCGATCGTCTCGTGAACATAATTCTCGGAATGGACAAGGAGAAGGAGTGTGGCGGCGGGCGCGTGGACACGGAGAAGGTTAAGTGATTATGTGTCGAAATATTAAAACCCTACACAACTTCAAACCACCTGCGACGGATGAAGAAATCCGCGCGTCTTCGCTGCAATTCGTCCGAAAACTCAGCGGCTTCAGCAAGCCCTCCAAGGCCAACGAACTCGCCTTTACTCGCGCAGTCGACCAGGTAACGCAAGCAGCGCACGAACTCCTTCGCTCTCTCGTTACGAACGCTCCTCCTCGCAATCGTGACGTTGAAGCCTCTAAGGCTCGTGTGAGGACGGCGCAGCGCTTTCACACGCCCGACGAGAGAGTCGCCAGCTGATTAGAGTTCTTCGGCACATTGTTTCGATTCTCCTGTTACCCACGGTCGTCACAATCGTGGTGCCCTATACTATTGTTCGCTCACGGCCTTCGTCTCTGCCCGTCTGGCTTATTGCAAACCCAGCTAATGCAGCCGCACTCTTGAGCGGAACAGTGATCATAGCGTTGGGACTCACGCTGGTGTGCGTGACCGTATGGCATTTCGCGACTGTTGGGCGGGGAACGCTGGCGCCGTGGGATCCACCGCGACGGCTGGTTGTGGTGGGGGTGTACCGACACGTGCGCAACCCGATGATCAGTGGCGTCCTGGTGATCTTGCTTGGCGAGGCCTTAGCTTTAAGATCACTCGGTGTGCTGGCGTGGGCCGTTACGTTCCTCGCAATCAACATGACGTACATCCCGCTCCTCGAGGAGCCCCTGCTACTGCGTCGCTTCGGCGAGGATTACCAAGCCTACCGCCGCAACGTGCCCCGATGGGTGCCGCGCGCAAAACCATGGCAGCCACCACGGATGGATGACGGCGACCAAAGATCTGTTGGCGGAGCCGGTCCGGCGCCCGACTAGCCGTCTTTACTGTCTCGGCAGTCGCATGGCCTTCACTCGGCCTACATACATTACGGCGTTGAGCGTCTTCCATGCACAGTTGGGTATTGAATTGGCAATTGAAAGCAGCGAACAAAAACGTACGGTCCCTTTTTCTTTGTGAACTGTTCTTTAGGCGGAACTTTTCTGGCGTCCACAATCTTTTACACAAAGATTCCAGAAGAAAGAGCGTGCATGATGACGAATACTTACATTAAGGCGATCTGCATAGGAGTGGTTGCCGGAATGCGGACCATGTCCGCGCCCGCATTCACCAGCAATTACTTGGTGGGTCAGAATTCGAGCACACTAGCTAACTCACCATTCAGCTCGATGGGTTCTCCGCGAGTGGCGAACGTTTTGAAGGTCGCAGCTGTTTGCGAGATCCTGGCAGATCAACTTCCAGGTATTGGCGCCCGCATCTCACCGGGTCCTCTTGTTGCCCGAGCATTGTCCGGCGCCGTTTGCGGCACCGCCCTTTGCACCGTAGAAGGTAAGCGCGCCGAGGTGGGAGCACTTGCCGGCGGGCTGTCGGCGATTGGTTCGGCGTACGCGTTTTACCATCTCCGGCGAAAGCTGGGAGAGACTGGGAATATTCCAGATGCGGTGCTTGGTTTGGCGGAGGATGCAATCGTGGTAGGAAGTGGATTTGTTCTTTGGGGAAGTAAAGATGTTGATGAAGGCGCAGCGTACACAGACTGAAGTCTATGCCAGTTCCCACTCATGATGAAGCGATTGTTGCGACGCGCGCATGGATAGAGCAGATCGTAATTGGCCTCAATCTTTGCCCATTCGCAAAAGTAGTCTACGACAAGGACCAGATTCGCTATGTGGTGAGCGACGCCAAAACCTCAATTGAGCTGCTTGACGATCTCGAACTAGAGTTGCGGAAGTTGACCGAAGCCTCTCCAGAGAAAGTGGATACTGCATTACTCATACATCCCCAGGTCCTCACCGAATTCCTCGCTTACAACGACTTTCTCGACGTCGCCGATGAAGCGGTGGAACGGATCGGGTTAGCGGGAGTGATTCAAATAGCAAGCTTCCATCCGGAATATCAGTTTGCCGGCACAGCGTCGGACGACGTTACGAACTACACCAATCGCTCGCCGTACCCCATGCTGCACCTGCTACGCGAAGCCAGCGTAGACCTGGCCGTCGCGGCGTTTCCCCAGACCAGAGAGATCTATGAAAAGAACATCCAGACGATGCGTCGCGTCGGGGTCGGTGGCTTGGCGGCGCTAGGTCTCGGTGGGCCTGGAGACCGCAAGCCATAGCCATAGACGGAGTTTAGAGTGAGGAAAACTATGCATTCCAAACGCGTTTCCCTTTTAGTCCTTTTTCTATTTTGCACCGCAAGCGTCGCGGTGCGGGCAGACAAGGTAGACGACCACATAAAACCCGAGATGCAGAACCAGCATATTCCGGGTCTCTCTCTCGCTGTTCTCAAGAACGGAAAGATCATAAAGGCGGCCGGTTGTGATTCTCACCAATGGAGATAATGCCAAACCGGGACAGCTGGTCGACGGAGTCGCAGCTATTTATGTGCCTCCCTTGACGCCGATGGTTCCCAAGCGCAATTAGCTTATCTTTCGTTTACAAAGAAGAATCAAAAGGAGACGGTCGTGACGAATCATGCAAGCGGAACGTTTGATGTAAAGGTGGTCCCTCAGGTGGATGACAAAGTCGGAGACCCAAGCGTGGGCCGGATGTCGCTCGACAAGCAGTTTCACGGCGATCTCGAGGGCACAAGCAAAGGCCACATGCTGGCAGTCGGTACTGACGTCAAAGGCTCAGCCGGTTACGTGGCGCTTGAGCGGGTTAACGGAACGCTGCGCGGGCTAAGCGGAACGTTCGCATTGCAGCACAGTGGCACCATGACGCGTGGCGCCCCACAACTCAGTGTCACCGTCGTCCCAGACTCTGGAACCGGAAAGCTTGCGGGGCTCGCAGGCAAAATGACGATCAATATCGTGGATGGAAAGCATTTCTATGACTTCGAGTACACGCTGGCAGATTCACGTTGAAGTTCAACCGAGTCTGCAACTGACTAAACACGGCAAAAACCTGACTTTTGCCTGATGGAAAACGTCGACGTAAGGCGCTCGCTATTATGAAAGTGACAAGAAGTCTGCGGGAAAAGAGGTTCTCACTTCTTATTCACAGCGCGGCTTCAGCCCGGTGACAGCCACGGCCAACCGAGTCGAGGAACCGTTTCAACGGTTTTTCTTGGGCTGTCACGCAACGATGTTAGGTTGGCGCTTCTGATGAACTTCAGCGGAAAACTCCTCGCAGAAAAATTGGATCCGCAGCGAAACCGTTAAAACGGTTCATCTATTTTTACCGGCCCCTGATCATCGGGCTAAAGCCACGATGTGAATGAGAATTGTTTGGAGTTCAATCCTTAGTTTGTGGACGCGAAACATCAACCTACCTGCACATTCCGGCTTGTATCGCGCGCGACGACTACGACCTCTGGCTGCCCGCTGACTGTCCGCTTTGTGCTGCTGGCCTGCCGCTTGAGGATGTGACTGCCGAACATTGAAAATCTCTTAACGCCTGAGTCCCGATGAAAAGACCGGAGATTAATTTCAGAAGGATTTTCGAACCGAGAAATCGCGGCATCCTGCTCGACATTGTCGTGTTTTGCCTCAATCTGATTTTGATGGGCATCGTCACGAGGCTTTCTATGAACCTCGTTCGGAAAGCCGACGAGGATGCGTCTGCAACGATCGCCATTGGGCTATTTTTTGCCGGCGTTTTCTTTTTGCAACCGTTGGGGCCAATTCTAAAGCGTTGGTCATTTCACCAAACGTGCAAATTCGATACGGCTTCACCCGCAGGTTGTCTGCTTTTCTGGTTCATGTTCTTTTATATCGTAATGATGCTGCTCCTTTCCGGGACGGCTACCATCATTCTTAGCGGGGTGATTTTTGAAAGAGGCTCACCTGCGTCAGATATTGGAGAAGTATTTATCCTCGGTGGGTTTGTCGTGTCTGTAGTGAATGCCGTATTTATCTATCGGTTTTTCCTGCAACCCAAAAAGAAACCGCGCTGGGAATTCCTGACCACGCCGCAAGCAGCGCTGCTAGGCGACGGGTTCATGTTTCTCAACGTGATCTGTCTGCAGATTTTATGGAACTGCCTTACGAGCGCTCAGTCGTTTTGGGAAGTGTTGATTTCTACGCCGTTGGGAAAACGAGGCAGCTTCACAGAAATTCTTGGCAGGTTTATCGTCATCGGGACTTTAGCTTTGTTGGTCTACTTCCCTGCCCGAATCTTTTATCTAGTCGAGGATGGGCGTCGCAAAATAACCTGGTTCACAATGCTGCTGGCAAACCTGCCGCTAATCGTAAGAGCGGTTTTTGCCTCGCGTCATTGAGCAGAATGGAACTCCCTAATGAAAGCCAAGCAGAATCGTCACGCTAAGGCCGCTCTCGCCGCATTGATTGTTTTGATAGCCAGTGTTTCAGCTTCGCTGTTAGTGGGTGCACAACTCAGAAGGATGGCGCCCCAGACCCGGGATCTCGACACCCTGTTTAAAGCAGCAGTAGAAGGCGATTCAGTCCGAATCCGCGCGTTGCTGGACCAGGGTGCCAATGCCAACGCCAAAAACGCCGCTGGTGTAACCATTCTGATGTCTGCCGTCGGTATCGAGTCTCGATATAAGGAAGACAAGATTGATCATCGCGAGGTTGTCAAACTCCTGCTGTCGCGCGGTGCTAACATTAATGCCACCGACAAAGAAGGGCGGACCGCTTTGATGAAGGCGTTGGAAGGCATTGCCTCAGAATCCGCTGTTATTGGTCCATCCACACCGATTGTGCAGCTACTCATAGCTCAAGGCGCCAATGTTAATGCCAGAGATCATGACGGCCGATCGCCCCTCATCATCCTGCTTAGCAATTGGGAAACTCAACCTGAGCTGGTGCAGTTGCTGTTGGATAAAGGCGCCGATGTCAACGTCCGCACCAAAGATGCGTCCAGTGCTTTAATAGTGGCAGCGCGGGGCGGTCAGTCGAAAGTAATACCCGCCCTGCTCATTAAAGGCGCTGATATCAACGCCAGGGATAGCGCAGGGCAAACTGCTTTAATGAAGGTGGCGCAGGGTCAGTGGAACGAGCATTTTGCGATTCTGAAATTGCTGTTGGACCAAGGTGCTGACATAAATATGAAAGACAACGCCGGCAACACGGCGGTAACGCTAGCTGCCACTAGAGGACGACCCGGCGCTGTGAAGCTTCTGCTCGAAAAGGGTGCTCGCGTGGGGGGAGGCGGTGACGCGGCTTCCCTGCTCGCGATGGCAAGAACCAACGCTTTGTTGTCGGTAGTAGGCAAAGGCGCCGTAGACGAAGTCAAGCTGCTGCTTGAACAGGGCGCAGATGCCAATGCAAAATTGAAGGATGGAAGGCCGGCTCTGATCGCTGCCGCTGAAGGCTATGGTAACGAAATCGCGCCCATGTTGCTGGATAAAGGCGCCGATGTGAATGCTGCCGACAACCAGGGACGTACTGCACTGATGACTGCAGCAGATAGATACGACGTGGACCTCGTAAAGCTGCTGCTGGCGCGAGGCGCAAATATCAATGCCACGGACCATGAAGGAAACACTGTTTTGTTCTGGGCCGTCGGGTCCCGCATTGGTCACCGAGAAGCAGATAAACCGCTAGTGCCGTTGCTGTTGGAAAAGGGGGCCAAGGTTAACGCAAGGAATAGAAGGGGAGTTAGTCCATTAATGCTAGCCGCTGGCGCAGGTCATCTCGCTGTGCCCTTGCTGTTAGCGAATGGTGCTGAAATCAACGCCCGAGATCAAGCCGGCGAGACCGCTCTGTCTTACGTCTTCCGCGGTCCCTTGTTTAATAACGAACCGTATCAAGCGGCTCTGACGCTGGTCGAAAAAGGAGCTGACGTCAACGCTGCAAACCACGATGGCGAAACGGTGCTAATGCTGGGGGCTACACAGTTTAGTCCAGACCTCGTTCAACTGCTGCTGGACAAGGGCGCGAATATTCACGCTCGCAGCAAACAAGGCCGAACACCTCTGATGACTGCCATTGACGCTCCAAGGTTCACGGAGTTCAAGGAGATCTTCAAAACCTATCTTTACGACAATTTCCTAATGATTGTCCGTGAGCTAATCAAGCGCGGCGTGGATGTCAACGCCAAAGATGCGGACGGCAACACCGCTCTGTTGCTGGCAGTAAGGCAAGGTCATAGCCGCGTCGTGCCTCTCCTGCTGGCCAAAGGCGCGGACGTGAACGCGCATTCAAAAAGTGGCGACACCGCATTGAAATCTGCAAAGGCAAAGGGCCTGCCCTCGGTGATCGCTCAACTGAAAAAGGCAGGAGCGAAGGAATAGAAGGCTAAAGATGAAAAGCTGTCCTATCTGTAAGCGGACTTATGCCGATGATACCTTTAGTTTCTGTTTGGATGATGGCGCGCATCTGTCTGTTTTTTATGATCCTAGCTCAACCCTGCCGGTAACTGATACGCGCAACACCGATCCGCCAAGGACGGAAATACTACCTCCCCAGTGGAAACCAATGAGTTCAACCATCCCGGCGCCCACGCCTTCCGCCTACACCTCAAAAGCCGGGCAGAGTCAGCCACCTCAGAAACACAGCGGCAAACATTGGATTGTCATTACCGGAACTCTCGGGCTTGTATCGATTGGATTGGTGATTGTGGTGGGCTACCTGGCGTGGAAGATGACGAACAAGTCAGTACGTGAACCATCCCTGGTCAGTGCTACCCCTCGGACAGACAGCAACGCTCCTCTGAACGCAAACACAAACGCGTACTCTAACGCAGCCAAAGATACTCAATCGAAACTCCCCGATGAGGTGAGTTCCCAGTGGTTAAACGGAGTGTGGGAAGGTAAAGGATATCAGAGCAATACAAAATCTACCTGGACCATTAAACTCACGGCTCAAGAAGGCACATACCAGATAGAGTACCCCTCTATTCCGTGCGGAGGAAGATGGACACTGATTGAAAACAACAGCGCTAGAGCAAGATTTCGTGAGCGGATCACGCAGGGAGTTAATCGCTGTGAGATCAATACCGATGTAGCGATCGAAAAAGTAGATGATGCTCACCTCTCATGCAGGTATAGTTCGCCTCGTACCAGAGTCGTGATAGCCACCGCAGTACTAACTAAAAAAGCCTTATCGACAGAGTAAAGGTAGACTGCAAGCTTATGTTTGCCTACCTCTACCAAATCTGTCTCGTCATCTTTCTGCTTCAAGTGATTTCTTTGCCAATTTTGATGATACTTTCGGGTGCCCTGTGATGGAAACAGAGTCAACAACTCGACCGCCTCAGGAAGGCGTTGAACATTTCTCAGAAGATCAAGTCCGGTAGCATCTCGGACTTGATTCTTAAGGGCCTGCCGAAACTTAAACCATTGAATTGTCGCAACTGCGGCACTGGTGTGTTATTAAAAGAAACTGAAACGCTGTGCCCAAATTGCGAGACGCGAGGAGAGTTGCCGGAATATTACGCAGCCGCGGTCTCGCTCAGAACGGAAGTCAAGAAGTTATTCAAAAGCGCCATCAGACACTGGCGAGTCGCAAACATTCTCACGTTTCCCCTCGTGAGCTGGATCTTCTTCTTGTTTACTAACTTAAGCAAGACCCTACGTAAGAAATTACCCATGGTGCCTGTGTTTGAGGGACCAGTAGGCGGGAGCGAAACGGCAGGCTGCCAGGCTTGCGGCGGTGTCATCGAATATGATCGAGGTGATTTCGCGTGCATGTGCAGTTACTGCAATGTAGAAAACTTTCGCGTCCAATTCGCACGACGCGAACGTGTCGTCGGGGAAAGGCAGAAAGCTCAGACGACTTCCGTGTTTTTCGGCGCTATGGAAATTCTCGAAGATTTTGTCGGGATGTTCTTTTTCCTCTCAATCTTCCTCGTAGGCTGTCCTATTCTCTTTGGAATCTTTTACGCCGCCAAACATCTGTGGGATTTCTAAAGTAATGGATCCGGAACGAACCTTGCTACAGCACTTTCTCGCCGCGATAGCCTATCGCACACAAAAGGCTTTGCGCGGCGCTCCGCAGCATTTTCCGGAATTTGCGGCCGGACATCAGTCAAGGACACCAGTTGAGATCCTCCGACATATGACCAGTCTGATGGGGTTTGCCAACACTCTCTACGCAGGCGGAACATACCCGGTGAAACCCGAGCCCCTATCGAGTTTCGAAGCTGAGATCGCGAGGTTTCATGAGATGCTTCAGGTTGTAAACCGGCATCTCGAGCTGGGGACTCCTCTTCTTGAGATCTCGCACCGGCAACTTTTACAAGGGCCATTAGCTGATGTCATGACTCACGTTGGACAATTGGCTTTGCTCCGACGCCTGGCCGAGGTTCCAGTAGCACCTGAGAACTTCATCCATGCGGACATCCGCGGTGACCGACTTGGTACAGACCAACCGATGCCGGCACGACCGAACGATCATTGGCCCGAACGGCCTAAGTAGCCATTTAACCAATCTCACGGGAGGCCCATGATGCAAATGACCTTTCTCGGAATCCTTTCACGGACCCAAGGTCAGGGTTCTTTGATACTCTGTTGTTTGGCTCCGCTCGTATTGGCCTCTGTGTTATTAGCGCAGAGTCATTCGCATCGGACAATGTCCTTCACCGGAACGACCCAGGTCACCAACGCGCCACCAGGCTTCTACTTCGAGGTCTCTCCCTGTCCTCGCTGTCACAGATGCAGACCCTGTGCTCTGAACGATGGATGGCAACGGAGGCTCATGGCTCTACTGCGTGACGAGGGTAGCGGATCATTTCCGGGCTCGGCGTCCCAGTCGTCAACGTCTCAGGAAGCTTTTAGCAAGAAGGCGTTTGAACCTGTTGCTGCTATCCGGAAGTTTCCGAAAGCAAAAGCTTACGACACGATGGTCTACGTTGGGCCCTTTAAGTCTGAGGATGAGGCGATAGAAGCATTAGGGCACTGGTGCCCTCTACTGGAGGAAGTTGGACCAATGGACAGTTCCTGCAAAGAGATGGTCGATAAGCGCGAGGGGAACTACTTTTATACTGCGGGAAGCTTTGACGTCAGAGGTCTTAGAGTTTTACCAAAATAGCGATCACCTTCCAATAAAGAACTATTTCCCTATTTGACTGAATCGCAACGAGACCGGCCGCTCCTCGGTTTCCGCAATTGAGTGCGACCACCAAGTACTTACAAAACTATGACACTACTGACCGGGAATGTAGGTTGCATTACGCGAAATACGGTCTATAGTTGATTGGGACCTTAGAGAAACAGGGTGGTTAATGTCTGAATCTATAGTCATGAATGTTTCCCGGCTGGACCGGGAGAAATTAGATTACTCCGTCTGCATTCAGTTCCTCTTAATGCACATGGCTTGTCTGCTGGTCATTTGGACCGGTGTGAGTGCGGTCGCGGTTTTCATCTGTTTAGCCCTTTACGTTCTACGAATGTTCGCGATTACTGCCGGGTTTCATCGCCTCTTCGCGCATCGCACTTACAGAACTGGAAGGCTTTTCCAATTCGTCCTCGCGTTTATAGGAACGGCGTCGTACCAGAAAGGGCCGCTCTGGTGGTCATCTCACCACCGCCGCCATCATCTGCACGCGGACACCGAGAAAGATCTCCACTCGCCACTCACACGCACCTTGTGGCGATCACACGTCGGGTGGTTTCTGGCCAGCGAAAGCCGGGCGACTGACGCGAAGCTCATTTCCAATCTGATCACATATTCGGATCTGCGCTTCCTGAATCGATATTACCACCTGCCTCCGGCTTTGTTAGCAGTGTCGGCGTTCCTGCTAGGTTCAGGGCTCCAGCGATACATTCCCACTTTAGGGACTTCAGGTCCCCAGATGCTTGTGTGGGGTTTTTTCATCAGCACGGTATTGCTCTATCACGGAACTTTCACCGTGAATTCCCTCGCACATATTTTCGGTAAACGCCGTTATGCTACCGAGGACAATAGCCGGAATAACGTTTTCGTCGCACTGATCACTTTAGGTGAAGGGTGGCACAACAATCACCACCATTATCCCGCATCGGAGCGTCAGGGGTTTTACTGGTGGGAAATCGATGTTTCTCATTACACCCTTCGCGCGCTGTCGTGGTTGAGAGTGGTTTGGGACTTGCGGGTACCCCCGCCGAGCATAGTTTCTCCGCAGAGGAGTTTGAACCCACGTACGAGCTTGCAGCGTGCTCGCAACGATGTCGCATAGGATCCGGGTTAATACTTCTGAGCTGGAGCGCGGCATTGGCGTAACTTCGTCCGCTCATATCCTCAACCGTCATGGCTCAACCTACCTTTATTATTCGGCAGGGCACACTGGCTGACGCCAATGTGCTGGCTGAACTCGGCGCCCGCACCTTCTCTGAAACGTTTGCGCCGGTTAATGAACCTGAGGATATTGCCGCTTACCTGATGAGCTCATTCAGTCAGGCCAAACAAACCGAGGAGTTGGCTGATGCAAGGTCCATCTTTCTCATCGTGGAGAGTGACAAGGCAGCTGTGGGATACGCGACACTTCGAGCGGATGACGTGCCCGATTGCGTGTCAGGGGATCTGCCCATTGAGCTGGTGCGACTGTACGTGGCGCAAGAGTGGCTTGGTAGCGGTGTTGGCCAGGCCTTAATGCAGGCATGCATCAATGAGGTTCGAGCGAAGGGCTATCAAACGCTGTGGCTCGGAGTTTGGGAGCACAATCAAAGAGCGCGAGCGTTTTATAGAAAATGGGGATTTCAAGAGGTTGGGCATCACATCTTTCAACTTGGCTCTGCCTCACAAACCGATTTGGTGATGCACCTGTCGATCTGAACGAGTAGCGTCTGACTCCAGCGACTCTTCCTCCAGGAAGTTCACTACCTGTAGCCGATTGGGTTACGAAGCAACGAATATTATGCAATGGTTGCTTAGGTTCTATGAAAATCAAAACAATAAATACGCAGAACGCGCCCCAACCTCGTGGTCACTACTCGCAAGCCGTTGTTCACAATGGCCTGGTATTTGTCGCCGGACAGCTTTCGATTGATCCGCAGACGGGTGAAAAGAAACTCGGCTCGATCGAGGAACAGACGGAACAAGCACTCAAGAACGTGGCGGAGATTCTGAAAGCCGCCGACAGTGATTTGAGTCGAGTGTTGAAAATGACGGTGTATGTCTCGGACATTGGCTTATGGAGTGCAGTGAATGAAGTGTATGCCAGATTCATGGGTGAGAATCGTCCCGCGCGTGCAGTGATACCCACCGGCGAATTGCATTATGGCTTCGTAATCGAAATTGAAGCCATCGCGGCCGTGAACGCTTAAATTAATTCACGCGAGGACTCCCAATTTTTTCGCGAATGGGTATAATGGGCGTGTGAGCGGTGGCGACGGGATCCAAGTACCGGTATTGAGGTTTTGAGCCGGGGCGTCAGGATCGGCTTTATGCCATTCAATCCTGTTTTCAGGAGCGCCAACCTCATTGTCGCCCGCTCACTTTTTTTGCTTCACCCGGCCTCGGCTTGAAAAGCGGTCCAACCGCTCCTGTAGTGCTACCGAATCGTCAATGTCGATTGCGGAAGACCTTATCCAGTTCAGCAAATGAAACTCCGTCGTCGAGGGTATCAAAAGAACCAGTAGTTGCAATGCTCTGGGCGGAGCGGATGAAAGCACCCCAAGCGACGCAAGCAAGCGCAGCGCCCACTGAAATCCGGCGAACGCCGAGATCCGCGAGTCCGTCAACGGTGAGACCATGGCTTGACGAGGAAACCAACACGTTGACCGGCTTAGGAGAGACCGCCTTGACAATCGCTGCGATCTCTTTTGGATCTCGAACACCAGGAGCATACAGACAATCTGCGCCTGCATCGGCGTAGGCGTCGAGTCGCTCGAGAGCCACACGCGCAGCATCAGGATGGCCTACGAGCCACGCTTCGCAACGCGCAGTCAGAACTACCGGAGTATCTGAAGAGTCGATTGCACGGCGGGCTGCCCGGATGCGCTCAACCGCCAGCTGATTTTCAAAAAGAAGTGATTCGCTTACTCCGGTCGCGTCCTCGATCGATAGGCCAGCGATACCCGTGGCGATACAGAGGGCTACGTTTTCGGCGACGCCTTCGGGCTCGCGCGCATAACCTGTTTGGAAGTCAGCATTCACGGGCAGCGGTGTTGCCTGGACGATTTCGCGAATGTGTTCGAGCACCGTATCACGAGGAACGGCGCCTACGTCATCTGTTAGACCACGAGAAAAGGCAAAACCTGCCGACGTGGTAGCCAGTGCCTCAAACCCCAGATGATGTAGATACACAGCTGAACCCACGTCCCAGGGGTTTGGCAGGACAAAACATCCCGACGTGTGTAAAGAACGAAACCTTGCGATAGCTGACAATTGAGTTGACTTGGTGTCATTCATGTGTGCACATCCTCGGGAGTCCATCGGGAAAATACTTATCCTGAATTCAAACGAAATGATACCAAAAAACATTCCGTCCTGGTTCGTGTAGTTTCAGGAGTAAGCGAAGATGTCGCTAATTTTAAGTAGACCAATAAGTCGCATCTCTATTACAACCGGAATTATGGTGGTTATGCTGACAGGAAACATTCAACCCTTCGCCCAGGATAAGTCCTGGGTTTCGCAGATTAAACCGGGCCGGTCGGTTGTGCGTGCCCAGCATGGCATGGTTGCCTCGAGTCAGCCATTGGCCTCGCAAGTCGGACTTGACATCTTGAAGCGAGGTGGAAATGCAGTTGACGCTTCAATCGCAATGGCCGCGATGCTCAACATCACTGAACCAATGATGACTGGCATTGGTGGTGACGCATTCATGCTGGTCTATTGGTCCAAAACAAAAGAGCTGAAAGGATTGAACGCGAGTGGTCGAGCACCGCAGGCCTTAGATCTTGGCTACTTTGATAAGAAAGGAATCAGAACCGTTCCCTCTGAAGGAATGGAAAGCATCACTGTGCCTGGTGCATTTGATGGCTGGGTTACGCTACTCGAAAAATACGGCACGATGAAGCTCGCCGACTTGCTTGCTCCAGCCATCGAAACGGCGGAAAACGGTTTTCCTGTTATGGAAAAGACGGCCGAGGATTGGGAAGCTGAAGCGCAAAAGTTAAAGAAGACTGCGGCGGCTGCCTCAAATTATCTGCCTAACGGTCATGCGCCTCGCGCCGGCGAAACGTTTCGTCAACCAAATCTCGCTCGAACATTTCGCACTCTTGCTCGCGGAGGACGAGAGGCCTTCTACCGAGGGGAAATCGCCGGGGCCATTACTGACTACTGCCAGAAGAACGGCGGGTTTATCTCCATGGAAGATCTGGCTGCACAGAAATCAGAATGGGTTGATCCGATTGCCACCAATTATCGCGGGTACACGGTCTACGAAATTCCACCCAACGGGCAAGGTCTCACAGCGTTACTGACACTCAATATCCTCGAGGGTTTCGACCTGGCTTCGATGAGTTCACAACCCGATCGCTACTATCACACACTGATCGAAGCAACCAAACTCGCCTTCGCAGATCGGAACCGTTATATTGCTGATCCCGCGTTTGCCAGAGTGCCGGTGACGGAGTTGCTTTCCAAGCAATACGCAGCCAAACGCCGCGCGCTTATCGATCCAAACAAGGTTCTCAACTCGCCCTTGCCTGGAGAGGTCAACGCCGGCAACGACACAACTTACTTCACTGTCGTAGATAAAGACGGCAATGCGGTTTCTTTCATAAACAGTTTGTTCGACGCCTTTGGCTCAGGCGTTGTCGCGGGAGATACAGGCATTGTGCTCCAGAATCGCGGGAGTGGATTCTCACTCAATCCTGAACACCCTAATCGAATCGAGCCAGGCAAACGACCCTTCCATACAATTATCCCGGCAATGGTATTCAAGGATGACAAGCTCTTCATGTCCTTCGGCGTGATGGGCGGCTCGATCCAACCACAGGGACACGTTCAGGTGCTGGTGAACATCATTGATCTGGGAATGGGGTTACAACAAGCGATTGATGCGCCTCGCTTCAGATACATCAACGGAACGAACGTGCTGCTCGAGGATGAAATACCGGCGACTGTTATAGAGCGGCTGATTCAAAGAGGTCACGTGCGGGCTTCGCCTCCCGGAGCGTTGAGATCCTCCATGGGCGGAGGTCAGGCGATCATGATTGATCCGATAAGCAAGACCTTGATGGGCGCATCGGATCCAAGGAAAGATGGACTGGCCCTGGGCTATTGAATCCTTAATTATCGCCAACCAACCGTCATGCCAAAATACGTTGCCTTCCTCCGCGCCATAAATGTTGGCGGCCATGTTGTAAAAATGGAGCATCTGCGCCAACTGTTTGAAGCGTTAGGTTTTTCGACTGTCGAGACGTTAATAGCGAGCGGTAATATCATCTTTGATTCGAAATACAGAAGTGCGCAAACCATGGAAAGGAGAATAGAGGGCTATTTGGAGGAGACACTTGGCTACAAGGTCGCTACTTTTATCAGATCTCCCTCTGACCTCGCGGCAGTGGTCCAATACAAACCATTCGCCGATTCCGAGTTAAAGGCAGAAGGTAATATTCTTTACATCGGCTTTTTGAGCGAAAGGCCCAGCGAAGAGAGAATTCAAAGCGTGCTTGCACTGAGCACACCAGTTAATGACTTCCATATCCACGACCGCGAAGTCTATTGGCTGCGACGCCGGTTACTCGGCGAATCCAACTTTTCAGGTGCACCGCTGGAAAGGACTCTCCGAATGCAGACTACTTTCCGGAATCTCAATACAGTCAAGAGACTGGCTTCGAAGTACTCGTGACTATTAGCGCTCTGCTCGCAGCGCATTCGTCATGTGAGCATCAACAATTGTAGACACCTCATGATTACTCCTGTGACGTCACTTGCGTCTGAATCTCTCGAATCATCCGATTGTTCGCTTGACTCCTTCTTACCTACGGGAATAGGATTTGCTAATAGATGGCTGCTTCCACCTCGTTAGTATGGAGGCCAATGAAAACTCAGAACGCCGCAACATGCATCGCCAGGCTCTAGGCGAACTTGTGGTGTGCGCGTTCGTCTCGTTTTGACAGGGTTAACGAGAGCAGCACAACTCAATGTGCTGGTTAGCCCGATAAATCCCGACAAGCAGTTAACACCGTTCTCATTAATTGGGAACATTTTGAGAACTGATTTGAAAGGAGAATGAAATGGCACAAGAAGCACGAGGTTCCGCCAAGCTATGGGATCGTGTATTTGAAACAGATCCCCCAGTGCAAGCGGACCTCAGTAAGGCTGTCACGGGTGCTCGTGAAAGCTACAAAATACTCCGATGGTGGAAGTACGGACAACCACAGATCGATCGCATCAAGGCCACCCTTGACGTGGGACATGAGAGCGCCGGCAGCCTGATTCAGGACATTCTCAATTCCGGTGGAGGTAACCTGAAAACAAGCGTTCTTCTGGACGCATTCCCTTACGGTCTCCCGAAGATTGAAGGTGTCCAGATCAACGTAACATTTGAACGAGATGTGAACCGGTAAGACAGTGACACAACTCTTGAGGTGTAAGTTATGCAAGGACCAATCGGCGACGAATACCGTGTGCTTCAGATTCACCCGACCTTACGTTGTAATCTGAAATGTCCTCATTGCTACTCCTCATCAAGCCCGGAGGAGGAAGGGGAGCTGTCGCTCGACCTCCTCCGACAAACTCTCACGGACGCTTTTGCCGAAGGGTACAACGCGGTCGGAGTGTCCGGTGGCGAGCCCCTGATGTTCAGCTCACTTTACGGCGTGTTAGGACATGCGCGGTCGCTCGGTATGGCCGCGACGGTAACCACCAATGGACTGCTGCTGGATCAAAAGCGTCTTCAGGAGTTGCGACCGCTCGTTGACTTGATTGCCATCAGTCTCGACGGTGTTGAGGAATCGCATAATCGTATGCGCGGCAACCCTAGAGCGTTCGAATTGATGAAGCGACATCTGGAAGACGTTCGCAATGCGAATGTTAAGTTTGGGTTTATCTTCACCCTCACAATGCACAACCTGCATGAGTTGGAAGAGGTGGCAAGCTTTGCTGTTGAGCAAGGCGCTTCGTTGCTTCAGGTGCACCCTTTGGAAGAGGTCGGTCGTGCGCAGACTCTGTTGGCCAAATCGTCGCCGGACGACCTGGAGCTTGCCTATGCGTTCCTGGAGTGCGCCCGAATAAAGGAGATGTATGCAGGAAAGTTACAACTTCAATTTGACGTGGCCGATCGTGAGGTTGTACGTGATTATCCGTGCAAAGTTTATGCTGATGAACCGGCTGATCTTGAAAACGTAAGCGAACGACCACTCGGAGATCTGGTCTCTACGCTCATCGTCGAGAGTGATGGGTTTGTGGTCCCGATCCAATATGGTTTTTCCCGAGCTTACGGGCTTGGCAATCTCAGAGATGACTCCTTCCGCAACCATGCAGCCAAGTGGAAGATGGACTGTTACCCGTCGTTCCGCCAACTCTGTCGTCAGGTGTTCCACCAACTGGTTGATGCCGACCGATCAGACCTTCCCTTCACCAACTGGTATGGAATGATCATGCAGTCGAGCTACACTCCGCTCCAAACTGGGTCGGCAGTGGGTTGGATTCCAGCGCTATAAACATCTCACCCCAACTTGGGTGAAAACCGACGAAATAACCGCCCACCTGCTGAAGTTCCGCCCGACCTGCACAACTAATACGTTGCAACCTCAAAGATTTATCTGGGAGGAAAGCTTTGCTCTACATGATTATCGAGCACTTTAAGAATCAGGATCCGGTTCCCGTATATCGCCGCTTCGACAATCGCGGTCGTCTCGCCCCGGAAGGTTTGCGATACGTATCAAGCTGGGTCGATGAAAAGCTCGACCGATGCTTTCAACTGATGGAAACCGAGGATCGCAAACTTCTACGTGAGATTTCACTCGTGTGATTTCGTAGATCATGGTTTGGGTTAAGTTTGGTCACAACCCCGGGTGTCCGACAAACTTTAGTTTGTCGGAAGCGACTCTTCAGTCGCTATCCTATCTAAGAGCGAAAGCAAGTCGAGCACCTGTTTGTCGCGAGATCCGACAAGCTAAAGCTTATCGGACATCCGCCGGATTCTCTCATCACTTCATTCTGAGCGGACGAGGTGTTAGCATTTTTTAGTTTGATTCTGTGAAGGAAAGCGCTTCTTTATACTCCCGATCCAGTTTCTTGGCACTGAGGCGTTCGGGTCGCTCCACTATGACAACACCTATGTATCCTGCCGCCGAGGCGGTCGCCGGCACAGTAGAAGAATATTTTGCTATTCGCATCGCTGCTGCCCGCCAACACAATCCAGAGGAGTTGGCACCTGAACCCCACGCGCGAGTAATTGAAGCGATCATCGATGCCGCGTTTTGGGCCAGTCTTCGACGCGAGGAAGGCTATTCACCAAAGATCTCACTTGCTTTTCTGCCACCCGAGCAATCGAGGCAACCACTAAAGTTTGAACGACCGCTCCCGTTGACGCCCGCAGGGTTGGTAAGACTGGCTCCGGCTGTGGAACGCCCCGGCATTCACCTCGGCGTCTGGCCTGACAACGGCGTGGATGACGAGTTGCGCGTATGGGGCACGACCCGCACGGTGCCGCAGCTCTGCTTTGTATTGGAGGTTATCGAACCGGGCCTACTGGTCGTGAAGTATCGTCGCACCCAAGTGACTGGCAAATATGTCAACGCACTGGTACTGAACGGCGACCAGATCAAATTGGTAGATGAAGATGGCACGGGCCAGCTCGACTGCCCTGCGCTTCTTACGCCGTTGCTCGGCTTTGGTACGATCGGCGAGGCGGACGAAGTGAACGTGCTGGTCCAGCTAGCCGTTTCAATGCGGGCGCACGGGCGCGGGGGTTCACTACTCGTCGTGCCTCAAGGCTCAGACGCGTGGCGCGAATCGATCCTGCCGCCGGTGCAGTACGCTGTATCTCCTCCCTTCTCCGAACTTGCCGAACTGATGCGCCGAGCTCCACTTGCGAAAAACGAGCCGACCTGGCAGGAAGCACTCATCGATGCGGTAGATGCAATCGCCGGCTTGACCGCGGTCGATGGCGCCGCTGTGATAACCGATCAGTATGACCTGTTGGCCTTCGGCGCGAAGATTGGACGTCGCGACGGGGGTGTTCGCGTCGAGCAGGTTGTAATGACTGAACCGATTGTCGGCAATGTTGTGACAGCTGTGCCGCCTCTCGAGCTCGGTGGTACCCGCCATTTGTCGGCTGCGCAGTTCGTGCAGGATCAAAGGGATTCGGTAGCACTGGTCGCATCGCAGGACGGCCGCTTCACGATTTTCGCCTGGTCTCCCTGCGAAGAGATGGTCCATGCTCACCGCGTGGAAACATTGCTCATGTAATCACAATCAACGAAGGGGTTAAACTCATGAAACCACCGGTAAGTGCCGTTTACGTCGCAATGGCCTTTCTTGTTGCCGTGCTCTTTTCGACTACTGCGGCGCCTGCGCAATCCGGTCGAGGATTAATGCACGGATATATTGCTTTCGACGGCGTGTCTTACAACGATTTAGCCAAAGGGGATGTGCACGCTAAGATTGAATTGCGCAGCATTACTGAAGGCGATCAGAGAGTCTACACCGCCCAGACTAACGAGACTGGGGCCTTTGACCTCAAGCCCATTCCGATGGGGGATTACGTGTTGCGGATCTCATCACCAGGATTTAAAACGTATGAGATAGAGATCTACATGCCGTCCGACTTTAGTTGGAATCTAGCCATCAGACTCAAGCATGCGAATCGTTAGACAACCAAGCCGACTGGTCTTCATCTTCGGCCTCGGTTTGGTTTTCTTCTTCCGCTGCGCGTTCGGTTTGTGCTCAGAATTTTGGACGGAGAATAGCGATCAAGAGCAGATCTTTCTAATTGGACTAAAATATTACGCCACCGGAGCATGGCCGTTTTTTGGACCGGACGTTGCAAGCGGCATCCAGATACCCGGGGCTTTGCAGGGATTAGTCGCCGGACTGCCTTTTCATGTGTTTCGAATACCGGAAGCACCCTATATCATCTTGAACATCCTCTCGTTTGCCAGTCTCTGCTTCTTCGCGTGGTATTGCCAAAAACGACTACCAGAACTTCCTCATTGGTTTGTTTGGTCATGGCTGATGACCGCGCCATGGACTATGAATCTCTCCACCCAGGTGGTCAATCCCTCATATGTGTTGCCGGCGGCGATTCTGTTCTTTATCGGGGCTATCGAGAGTTATCCCTTTCTGACTCGCAACCTCATCTCTCCGCGCTGGGCAAATTTCATGATGGGGCTGGCAACCTTCTGGATCATGCAGTTTCATCTCTCGTGGGTAGTTCTGGTTCCTTTTACGTTACTCTCGTTTTATTTCCAGTTCAGGAAGGACGGTCTAAAGGCCTTAGTGGCAATGAAGTGGTTTGCGTTGGGTGCGATCGTACCGGTAAGCGTTCTTCTGCCAACGTTCATTAAGTTCGGCCTGGCCGCAGGGATGGGCAACACGATGGAGACTGTTCAATTCAACCTGACCAACCTGGTGAACCAGCTAAACATCGTCGAGGGCATATTGGGGCGCTTTTTATCCTTTGCCAGCTTTGAGTTGCCGCGCTTCATTGGACAAAACACAGCGGCACGATTGCAGTTCATCAGAGAGAATCTCTGGTTGACTCCGGTCATAATCTTCCTCACGTTAGTGGGAGTACTGCAACCTGTCGCGCTGCTTATACTTTGGTTCAGAAGAGGACACACTCAAGCAGACTGGAAGGCAATCAAATATCTGACTTTTGGTACGGTACTACTTCTCTACGTTAGCTTTTTGTTTTCAATGAAAGCGCCAAGCTCGCACACGTTTTATGTCACTTTCCCCGTTGCAATGCTGTACAGCCTGTACTGCTGGAGTGAGTTTCTGAGTAAAAGGGGTTGGCAGAAGTTTGCATTGGCGGTCATTAGCTGTGGCATCATATTCAATGTTGGATTGGCCCTGCATACGTTCCGGAACACGTCTCTTTACGTCGACCGTACTCGTATCCTGGAAGCGATTAGGACCAGGGACTATCATGTAGTCGGTGAGAGACGCTCTGGCTCCAGATATTAGCGGCCGCGTATTAAGTGTCCCAGGCGATGAAGTCAGTACGCCTCGCGGTAGTAGTGGGTGGGTTGCGGCCGCCATCACGCTTGTCGCGGCTCAACGGGTCAGTACTACCGCTACCGCGACTGTGTGAAAACGCAATTATTGGTCATATGTCATTTGACATTGCGCATTTGTCATTGGCTCCGGAGAAAAAAGTTGCAGCCGAGGAATGCTAACTGCGAAGCAAACCGTCACGTTCTCTTTGCTTGAGCAAGTGTTTTTGAGTAAACAATCGATCCACGCGCACCACACGAACCAAACACACGAACCGGCACGAAATGGTGTTAATGTTACTTCGTGTGATTTGATTGTTCTATCTCTACTTGCGGTCACAATCAAAATAAATCTTAATGAAGGAAATCATTCTCGAAACTGATCGTTTGATTCTTCGTATGTTTCGCGAGGAGGATTTTGAGAACTACGCGAACCTAACGGCGGATCCCGAAGTGATGCGCTTTCTCGGCGGCAAGACTTTTGATCGGCTCGAGGCTTGGCGGCACATGGCGTTTTTGATCGGACACTGGCATCTGCGAGGTTACGGCCACTGGGCTGTCGAAGAAAAAGCCAGTGGCAACTTCGTTGGACGAATTGGCTTTCTCAACCCCGCAGAGTGGCCCGGCTTTGAGCTTGGATGGACGCTCGCAAGGGAATATTGGGGGCGTGGTTATGCCACGGAAGGCGCGCGACGGGCGCTGAAATATGGTTTTAACGAACTCGATCGGCCGCACATCATTAGCTTGATTCATCCAGACAACAACTCGTCAATCCGAGTCGCTGAGAGACTGGGTGAGAAGGTTGAAGGGAAAACTCAATTGCTGGGCCATGAAGTTTTGCTCTACGGAATCGACCGCCAGTAACCGCACCAGACGGCGGACCGCAGAAGGCAGGAGCAGTAGGCAGGGTTTCAGGTTTTCAAGTTTCAGGTTTCAGGTTTCAAAGGTTCGGGTTTCAAGTTTGTCTTTGCAGCTTTTCAGTCTCAACATATCGACGGGGGAATTAACGCCTTGGCGAAACCCCAAACTTCAAACCCCAAACTTGAACCCAACAGTTAAATGCTCAAAACCTGAACTTGAAACTTGAAACCTGAAACCTGAAACCGGTGCTCCTGCTTACTGCTCCTGCTTACTGCTCCTGCCTACTGCTCCTTCTGCCCGGGCTGGGTTTGGCTGAGCAGGTTAGGATATTATCTCAGCAATCGCTTTCCCAAAAAGCTAAAGGGGCCACATTTATATGCCGATTCCCTCGCGTTTTTCTCTGATGTTAATCCTTATCGTTCTGCTCTTCGTTAGCGTTGAAGCGCAAACCGGTCTGGCAGTTTGCAGTAACCCTCGCTCGCCCTGTCAGCACAAAGATAAGCAATTTGCGCCCTATGAATTATCGTTCCGATTGCCGGCAAGAATACGTCAAAACTATGACTACAAATCCGTAGCGTTTTACGCGGTCGTGTTGAAGACATACAAAGATTTTGAAGCCGGGGGCGACGGTTGTGATGGAGGAGAATTTTCGACTGCGATTGAGGCTGAGCGGGTGCAAGCGCAGAAACTGTTTCCAAACCAGAAGGCCTTTGCGGCTTATCAATGTCCCGACATGGGCGCAGTCTTGTACAAGAGCGGCGGAAAAGATCTTAATGATACTTTCCTCGCTATTTACGGAGGCGCAACACAGGCCGAGGCCGACCTTGTGTTGGCCAAAGCACGCGCGCGATACCCTGGCGCAACCGTGAAACGAATGCAGGCAATTTACAACTGGCTGGCTGAGTGAGGAACTTTGTGACGTATGGATGGATTTGTAGAAGACTTTCGCCAGACGATTAATAACGCAGCCGTGCGTCTATCGCAAATCTCGGAAGAACAGAGCAGGAAGCCGCTGGCGGATGGTAAGTGGTCTCGCAAAGAGGTAATCGGTCACCTAATCGATTCGGCGGCTAACAATCATGCACGATTTGTTCGTGGACAACTCGAAGAGGATCTGGTATTCCCGGGATACGATCAAGAGAAGTGGGTTGCGATTCAACAATATAGCGGGGAACCATGGGACCAGATCATCAAATTGTGGAAGTATTACAATCTGCACCTGGCTCATCTGATATCGGTCTCAGAGGAAGCGATGCGACAACAGCGTCGCGCAAAACACAATCTCGATCGGATTGGCTTTCAAACAGTGAGTTCAGATCGTCCGACTACTCTTGAATATTTCATGCGCGACTATGTCGACCATTTGCGGCATCATCTGGGGCAGGTTTTTGAGGATCCGGTAACTGTCCCGAAATAGACTCTTTTGCGGACAGTTGACTGATTTCGTGGATTGATTTTTAAAGTCAGGAGAACCCATGGATTACACTTATGAACAACTGAAACACAAGACCGTCGCCGAGTTGCGTGAAATCGCCAAGGGCATCGAAAGCGAAGCGGTTCAGGGCTATACGCAGCTGAATAAAGAGCACCTGGTCGTGGCAATCTCAAAAGCCCTCGGTATTAAGCATGAGCATCATGACGTCGTCGGTGTTGATAAGGCCTCAATCAAGTCGCGCATCCGCGAACTAAAGCAGAAGCGGGACGAAGCTCTGTCCGCACACGATCATGACCAACTCAAGATCGTAAGGCGAACGATTCACCGACTAAAGCGACAGATTCACAAAGCGACGGTTTGAACTATCCTTCTCGACGAAAAGCCTTGTATGAGGTACACGAATCTGATGTTTCAGTGAAATTGCCTGTCTAATGTCGGCTACTTTCAAGCAGGATCAACCATTGACTTTCGTTCGAAACTGGCTTAGAAACTGCGGCAGCAACATTCGCCTTCCAACAGAACAATAAAAAGAGAGGTAGCTTATGAAGCGAGCTATCAGCATCAGCGTTAACGGCGTTGCTCAACAGCATGAAGTTGAGCCACGTCTTCTGCTCGTCCATTACCTGCGAGACGTACTTGGGCTAACGGGTACTCACGTAGGTTGTGAAACCTCACTGTGCGGCGCCTGCTCAGTCATGCTGGACGGCCAGGCGGTCAAGTCGTGCACGATGTTTGCCGTTCAGGCTGACGGCGCGAGTGTCACCACCATTGAAGGTCTCGCCAGCAATGGCGATCTACATCCCGTTCAAGAAGGATTTTGGGAGCGCCATGGTTTGCAGTGTGGGTACTGCACGCCAGGGATGATCGTGGCGGCCGCTCAATTACTCGATCGCAACTCGCAGCCAACTCGAGATGAAATCCGGCACGGACTGGAAGGCAATCTTTGCCGTTGCACCGGATATCAGCACATTGTCGAAGCGGTTGAGTACGCGGCCAAAAAGACTGCTGGTTCCTAATTGAAGGAGGAGTCATGGCTACTAAATACGTTGGGCAGAGAGTAAAGCGGACCGAAGACCCCCGCCTGATCAAAGGACTCGCCCATTATGTCGACGACATCCGACTTCCTGACACTCTACACGTCGCTTTTGTTCGCTCTGTGTACGCGCACGCGCGCATCAATTCCGTAGACACCAGCGAAGCGTCGAAGGCGCCGGGAGTCGTCGCGATTTACACCGGTCCGGACATCGCCGACAAGGTGGGGCCAGTACCTTGCGCCAGCGCGCTCCCCGAATTGAAGGTACCCGACTATCGCGTACTTGCTCAAGAGAAGGCGCTCTTCGTCGGCCATCCTATCGCGGCCGTCGTGGCGACCAGCAGTTATGCTGCACGGGACGCCGTTGATCTGGTGATGGTTGATTATGAAGACCTCCCGGCGGTCGTAGATGTTGAGGCGGCTGCGAAAGGCGGACCACTAGTCCACGAGCACTTCGGGGACAACATTGCCTACAAACTGACAGCAGGCGAGGGCGACATCGAAGCCGCTCTTAAGGCCGCGGCTCACAGAATCACGCAGCGCATAGTTCATCAACGCCTTGCGCCAATCGCCATGGAGCCACGCGGAGTGCTGGCCCGTTACTTCCCGGGCGAGGCGGAATTGACCGTTTGGTCGTCGACACAGATTCCGCATCTGCTGCGAACTCAGCTGGCTTTGATGATCGGCTTTCCAGAAAACAAGTTGCGCGTAATCACGCCCGAGGTTGGTGGTGGTTTTGGATCGAAGCTTAACGTGTATGCCGAAGAGGCTTTACTCGGCTGGATTTCGATACAGCTCGGTAAACCGGTGAAGTGGATCGAGACGAGGCGCGAAAATATTCAAGCTACCATTCACGGGCGTGGCCAGGTTGGCTACGTAGAAGTAGGTTGCAACAATGATGGCACGGTGACAGGACTTCGTTACAACGTCGTTGCCGATCTTGGGGCTTATCACCAACTATTGACACCAGCCATTCCCACACTCACGGGGCTGATGCTTTCCGGTGCTTACAAGATTCCGGCGATCCAGATCAATATCACGGGCTGTTTTACTAACAAGATGGCCACCGATGCTTATCGCGGCGCCGGTCGTCCGGAAGCCACGTATGTTGTCGAACGCGCGCTGGATTTGGTGGCAGCCGAACTGGGAATGGATCCCGCAGAAGTGCGGCGGAAGAATTTTCCCGCCGCAAATGAATTCCCCTTTCACACTGCCACCGGCCTTGATTACGACAGTGGCGACTACGAGACGGCCCTTAACAAAGCGCAACAGCTTTCCGGTTATGCAAAACTGCGCGAAGAACAGAAACAGGCGCGCGAACAAGGAAAGTTGATCGGCATCGGCATCTCAACTTATGTCGAAATCTGTGCGCTTGGGCCATCGCAAGCGATGCCTGCAGGCGGCTGGGAGAGCGCCACCGTGCGCATCGAACCTACCGGCAAGGTAACCGTCTTGACTGGCGCGTCACCTCACGGGCAAGGACAGGAAACCTCTTTTGCCCAAATTGCAGCCGATGAGCTTGGCGTTGATCTAAACGATGTCACCGTAATCCACGGAGACACAGGCGTGGTCCAATATGGCATCGGCACCTTTGGCAGCCGAGCCACTGCCGTGGGCGGAACCGCCGTCCTCGTGGCGATCCAAAAGTTAAAAGAGAAGGCAAACAAGATCGCCGCCCACATGCTGAAGGCGGAAGCAACCCGGTTGATTTTCGAGGGTGGTCGCTACTCCGTGCAAGCGACCAAGGCGGCCGCGGCAGGTGAGGTTGAGGAGCCCGTGATGCCCGTTGCTGAGGCTCCTGCGGGAGCCTTACCCGAGCCTCACATCAATGGTAAGTCCAGCGTCACCATTCAGGATGTAGCGCTTGCGGCACATATTGCAAAAGATCTTCCACCCGACACCGAGCCCGGACTTTCCGCCACCTATTTCTTCGAGCCAAAGAATTTCACTTTCCCGTTCGGCACCCACATTTGCGCTGTAGAGATTGATCGCGCGACCGGAGACATCAAGTTTTTGCGTTACGTCGCCGTTGACGATTGCGGTAAGGTCATAAACCCGATGCTCGTTGATGGGCAGCTTCATGGTGGTATCGTCCAGTCGATTGGGCAGGCGATGTTCGAAGAGGTTGTTTACGACGAACAGGGACAATTAATAACTGGCACACTGATGGACTATGCGGTGCCACGCGCTTCCCACGTTCCCTGGTTTGAGCTGCAACGAACCGAAACACCATCACCCGTTAATCCACTTGGCGTGAAAGGAGTGGGCGAGGCGGGAACGATTGGAGCCACACCGGCAATCGTTGGCGCAATTGTCGACGCGCTGGCGCCATTTGGAGTGAAGCATCTCGATATGCCGGTAAGGCCGGAAACCATTTGGCGGATCGTCAGTCAACAGACATAACTTTTGTTTTGATGTTCAGTGTCCAGGTTTAAGGTTTCAAGTTTCAGACTCCTTGTTTGACCTTGCCAAAGCGACGCGTATCGGCCAACACCGGTTCAGATGTGAGACGCGACACGTATTACCTGAAACCTGAAACTTGAAACCCGCAATTTGAAACCTGAAAGTTTTTAAACCGGCCAAGGAGAAAACATGATTCCCGCACAATTTGATTATGCGACCCCAAGCACCATTGCTGAAGCCGTAGCCCTGTTAGCGCAACGTCCAGAGGAAGCTAAGATCCTGGCAGGCGGACACAGCCTGATTCCGGCAATGAAGCTGCGGCTGGCGCAACCGCACTTGCTGATCGATATTGGTCGAATCAAAGGACTCTCCTACATTCGGGACGAAGGTGGAAAAATCCTGATTGGCGCCATGACGACGCATTACCAGCTCGAGTCATCTACGATTCTCAAAGACATTTGCCCGCTTCTGCAGGAATGTGCTGCCAGTATTGGCGACGTTCAGGTCCGCAACAAAGGAACAATTGGCGGCAGTTTGGCCCACTCGGACCCTGCGGCTGATTGGCCCGCAACCGTGATCGCGTTACGCGCGGAGATAGTCGCAATCGGTAGCACTGGTGAGCGTATGATCAAGGCCGACGATTTCTTTGTAGATCTGCTTACGACTGCGCTGCAACCGGGTGAGATCATTCGTGAGATTCGTTTTGACAGACCGAAGAGCGGCGGAGGGCAGGCCTACCAGAAGGTTTCGCATCCGGCGTCCGGGTTCGCGGTAGTCGGCGTTGCCGTTAATTTGAGCATGACAGGAAAGTTTGCATGCGAGTCTGCCGGCATCGGGATTACTGGAGTCGCAGCAAAGGCCTATCGCGCGTCCGGAGTAGAAGCGGCGTTGAACGGAAAGCAGCTTGATGACACAACGATCTCTCTAGCCGCCGCGCATGCTTGCGACGACATTGATGCCAATTCGGATCTCTACGCCTCTGGTGACTATCGAATACATCTCGCGAAGGTTCATACCGCACGCGCGATTCAACGGGCGATTTCGGAACTCAATTAGCCACATATTAGAGGCTTCATCTGAAAATCGAAGGCACTTCTCAAATAGGCGCACCACGCGAACGCGGGTTTCAATGCTTAACCGATCCCGAAGTGCTGGCGCGTTGCATTCCCGGTTGCGAACGTCTCGAGAAAACCGAGGAGAACGTTTACGCGGCGACCATCCGCACAGGGGTCGGTTCAATCAAGGGAGTTTTCAGCAGTACCGTGCGGCTGGAGGACATGCGACCTCCAGAACATTTTCGCCTCATTGTTGAAGGTAAGGGGACGCCGGGCTTTTTGAAGGGCTCTGGAGATTTGGATCTGGAAGATCAGGGTGACACAACTCTGATCCGGTACATGGGCGAGGTGCAGGTGGGCGGCACCATCGCAAGCGTGGGCCAGCGCATGATTCAGGCAACAGCAAAGATGATGGCTTCGCAGTTTTTCACTGCTCTGGAAGCTGAGGCTAAAACAGTCAGGGGCGAACCACCGCCCAAGCACGGTTTTTTTCGCACCGCCCTGAGGTGGTTCTCAGGGTGGCTCCGCCGAATAACTCGCAGAGATTAGCCTTAAGAAGGCACAAAAAGCACAAACAGAATTGCTTAGCTCTTGACGATCTCAATCCGTTCTTACTTGCTTTGTGTATCTTATGCCTTTTTGCGGCTGTGGTTTTTGGTGACTGGTTACCGTGCTTCCCGCCTTGCATGTGCGATGAAATCTTCAATCTCTGACAGCTTTCGTGGTAAAGGCTCCGTCATCCACTTCACCCCGTCGTCAGTGACCACCATGTCATCTTCGATCCGCACACCAATGTTCTTGTATTTCTCGAATGCCGGTCGAATCGTGCTCTTGAATTTCTCCCAATCGTCCTGCTTCCAACCAAACGGCATATAGTCGAGCGCATCCGGTCGAATATAGATGCCTGGTTCGTTTGTGAAGACTGCTCCCGGCACAAACTTCGACGCGCCCCCAACGTCATGCACATTCATACCGAGCCAGTGTGATGTGCCGTGCATAAACCAGATTCGATACTGGTTCGAGTTCGAGTTGCGGTCGGTGATCAGCCCGAGTTTCATTAGACCATCTTTGATGACTTCAGTACCCGCACGATTGACGTCCGACAATGTTGAGCCGGGTCGGGCTGCTTTTGCCACGGCTTCCTGAGCATCGTAGACGATTTGATAAACCTCAGCCTGTGCCGGCGAAAACTTACCATTTACAGGAAAAGTCCGAGTTACATCCGCGCTGTAATGCTCATATTCCGCGCCCACATCCATCAACAATAGTTCGCCCGGTTTAATTGGGCCCTGCGATTCTTCATAGTGAAGAGTAGTGGCGTTAGGTCCGCAGCCAACAATAGACGGGTAACCCCAGTGATCGGCGTTGCGCAGCTTAAACGTATATGCAACCTGGGCATCAACCTCATACTCCCATTTGGCATTTCCTGCAGCTGTCCAGGCCCGCTCATGCGCTTCAGTGGTTATGTCAATTGCATGCTGAAGAAATCTCAACTCCATCGGTGACTTCTTTAGCCGCAGCTCGGAAAAAATCGGTGTCGCGTTCTTGATAATGTAATTTGTTGCCGAACGAGCCCAGTCGGCCGCGAAACGTTGCTCTTGTTTGTATTCCCTGCTTTCCGGCTCTCTCGGCACAAGCAGATAGAGCTCTGCTTCACTCTTTGATGCTGCGTCAAATAGGCTTTCGAAACCCGTTGGCGACCCGGGTGCAGGCGTTTCCGGAAGTGAGGACATGAATATCTTATCGGCCTTGGGACGATACGGCTGGCGATTCCGAAAGGCACGCACGAAAGGCTCGAACTCAGTGGCTTCCCAGATTTCCTTTACTCCTGAGATCTGATTTACCTCCTGCGGGCTATACATATGACCTGTCCATGTTTCAGCAGCTGGGTCGCGCCTTGGTATGAACAAGACTTCAGGAATCTGCGGATTGCCAGGCAGCAGGACTAGCGTAGCATTTTTCTGCTTCAGATTCGTCAGATAGTAGAGATTGTTCTCTTGCCTGTATTCATAATCGACGTCGTTCGTATAAACCCTGGGCTCGGTGCTGAAGAGCATCAGAATTGCTTTAGAACCGATTTTCTGGGCGACGCGAGCACGACGTTGGGCCAACTCGGCCTGCCGCTCTTTTTCGTCAAATGCTGGGGCGGGCGGCGTAACTCTTAAAATAGGTGGCGCAGGTGTGTCGTTGTCGTCCGCGTGAACCGTTGAACTCGTCAGCGAAGCCGTGCCAACCACGGCACCGAGCACAACGAGGGCTAAAACATTACGGAAAATCTGAAACTGGTTCATGAACATTTCCTCAAGGCAAATCTAACTTCTCGTGGAGTAAATAGCGTGGGATGAGTGTTGTCTGTTCAAGGCATTCGCCGTCGTTGGACGTTCTCACCTCGATGCAAAACGCGCCGCCTGCCGTCCGGCGTCACAAAAACCCGCGAACCATCAGGTGTCGTGATGAGCTGGGAGCCGTCAGGAAACTTTCTGATCACAACGCCGCCCGCTCTCGTTACTCTGGGACGACCCGGAGGAGGTCCTGCTTCATCAGGATCGGGCACGTCTGGTTCATTCGGGACCGCGATCTTATTATGTCCATCATCGACGACAGTATCATTGCTTTCGCGCTTACTTGCGCTCGCCGCTTTCTTCTCAGCAGCCTTGGCTGATCGCTCCGACCTTGTTGGCTGTTTTTCTGCAGCAGCGGCCTTCTTTTCTTCCTGCGCCACAGCGTTGTCGGAAGGGGCATTGGGTTCTTGACGTTCGGGTGACCGAGTCGGAGTTTGCGGTAGCGTTGTCTGCGGACTTACCAAAACCTGATTAACTGGTGAAGTTTGGCGGCGTTGGAAAGCAAAGAAGCCACCCACTCCAAGACCCAAAACTACGATTGCGGCAGCCGCGATGACTCCCGGTGAAAACCGCCTTCGTTCAGAAACCGCTGGTGTTCGAACCACTGTGGTTTCACCGGTCGGCCTTGAAGGTTCCTTGCCCACCGTTCTCTGTCCGGCAAGTTGAGTAGCGGCGGACAGTGCTGCAGCTTCCGGCGGAAACAGCATAGTTGCCGCTTCGCCTCGACTTGACAACGTGGCAGCTTGATGTGTTCCAGCCAAGGCTTTGCGCATCTCGGCCGCAGTGCGGTATCGCTGCTCGCGATTCTGAGCCATGGCCCGTTGAAGTACCGATGCTACCTGAGTATCGATTGCGCCATTCAAGTCAGCGGCGTTTTGCAAGGGATCGGGCTGGCCATTAACTATCGCCGCCGCACGCGTTAATGCGTCAGGAGGCTTAACACCTGTCATGAGATGGTAGGCAGTCGCGGCCAGGGAATAGATATCGCTGCGAGCATCGGTTCCGAGTCCCTGAATCTGCTCAAGCGGCGCGTAGTTCGGCGTGTAGCCAAAGATACTTGCGGAAGTCGTAATTCGCGACAATTCTCCGGCCTGACCCTTAGCCAATCCAAAATCAAGCAGAATGATCTGACCGCGCGGCGTTAGTTTGAGATTCTGGGGTTTAATGTCGCGATGGACGATCTGCGGCTCTTGAGTATGCAGATAGTCGAGAGCGTCCAGTAGTTGATCCGCCCACGTTAATACCTGATCCGGAGGAAATGGACCACGCCTTTGGGCCACCATTTCCGCCAGATCCTCTCCGCCGATGTATTGCATTATCAGAAACTGGCCGTCGCCTTCGGGGAAATGATCACTAACCCTGGGCAGCGCTGGATGGTGAAGCCGCGCGAGCAATCTTGCCTCTCTTTCAAACTGCTTCCGCAAGCGCTCATCGGCGAATAGCGTTTCCTTCAAGGCCACCGTCGAATCGAGCCGCTCATCCACGGCTTCGTAGACAGCGCCCATGCCACCCTGGCCTAACTGCCGCACTATCCGATAGCGGCTTTGTAGGATGGTGTCTGGCGCGAGCATAAGTATTTCTTCGGGAGGTCTATTTTTCTGGTATGACGCCAGGGGTCTACTGATTCTTGGTGCGATTTGGCTCGAAATAGTATCGAGCAAGAAATCAACTGTTGATTACCTTAACAAACATGGCCATTATACACGGCCAATCTACAACGAGAAATCAAGCGAGGTTGCGGCAAGCTCAATTGCGGAACCGAAGTTAGAAATTAGAAATTAGAATTTAGAACTTAGAATTTGTGACATTGTACCGCCTTAGCTTGATTCGGTAAGACTTCAAGGTTCCCAAACACGAAATTCTAAGTTCTAAATTCTAATTTCTAATTTCTTCTAATTTCTAACTTCGGTTCCGCAATTGAGCAACCACGTGTTCCGGCGTATGCTACGTTCCGTGAGCAAACGGTTCCCGCTTTCCGATAATGACGTCATTGATGTTGGACCACGCAAACGACGTCACTGGCGGCGCTGGGTCTTGGCCGGGGTGGTAGTCCTCTTTATCCTGCTATCGCGTAGTCTTGCGATTTATGTCTCGGCACTATGGTTCGGCTCACTCGGCTATTCTTCGGCCTACTGGTACATCTTCAAAATAAAGGTTGGTCTGTTTCTAATCTTTGCATTGCTAACGGTCCTGATTTTACGCGCGGCGTTCTGGCTACTTGAGCGGGGCTTTGCTTCCTACGTAGTTGAAAAGAGAACCATTGTAGTAAACAACCAGCCAGTGCAGTTTTCACCGGCCCGCTTCACGCGTCCGGTTTCCTGGATTGTCATTGCAGTATTCGCGCTCATAAACGGCTTTGCGATGAAGAGCCAGTGGCAGCAGTTCGCCCTTTATTCCAAACAGCCGGCGACAGGTTTGCCTGATCCTATTTTTGGAAAGCCGCTGGGTTTCTTCCTGTTCTCATTGCCCGTTTACGATTCCCTCTCTTCGTGGCTGCTTTCGCTGGCATTTATTATTTTGTGTGCCGCCCTTCTGTATTCACTGCTGGCCTTACCCCAGAAGGTCTTGAAGTCGGCGCCGCGGCCGACCGGAGCTGCCTTCGCCGCCATCTCCCTGACGCTTGCTTTTTTCCTCTTTCTCTTGGGAGCCCGCACCTATCTTGCTCGATTTCCGTATTTATGGGAGGACCACCAAACTTTCACCGGCGTCACTTATACAGAGGCAAACTATTTACTGCCGGCTTTAACTTTTGTTTCCGTCGCCTTGATCATTTCGGCGGTGATCGCGATCCTGAACGCGTTAACACAGCGGAGGCTGCGCTTACTTCTCTACGCCCTCGCGTTACCTATTGTTGTTTACATTATTGGTGTAGTCGCAGTCCCCTCTTATGTGATCAACTTTATCGTGAAGCCGAACGAGCTTGACCGCGAGACTCCATACATCGAACACAATATCACCTGGACCCGCCGGGCCTTTAACCTCGATCAGATCGAGTCGCGAGAATTTGAAGCCGAGAATTCCGTAGAAGCATTGGACCTGGCAGCTAATCGCCCCACCCTCGAGAACATTCGACTCTGGGACTGGCAGGCGCTGCGAGATACACTGAAGCAGATTCAGGCGATTCGAACCTACTACGATTTCTCGGATGTTGACGTAGATCGATACCAACTCAGCGGCCAGGTGCGTCAGATGATGGTAGCGCCACGCGAGATCGTACTTGACAGACTCCCCGATCAGTCGCGCAACTGGATAAATGAAAAACTTATCTACACGCATGGCTATGGCGTGACGATGAACACCGCCAATGGCTTCACTCCGGAAGGAATGCCGCTGTTTGTCATCTCCGACATGCCTATCAAATCAAACACTCCGGAGATCCAGGTAAAGCGCCCTCAGATCTATTACGGAGAGGAGATAAATACCGACGTCTATGTAAAAACCAGACAGAAAGAGTTTGACTATCCCCAGGGCGAGTCCAACACATACACCAGTTATGAAGGATCCGGTGGTATCCAGATCGGAGGGCGTTTAAGGCGCATGATACTCGCTTGGGCGCTCGGCGATCTATCCAAGCTTCCCTTCTCTGATGACGTAACTTCCGAAAGCCGGATAATGATCCATCGCAACATCCGAGAGATCGTTAACAGCGTTGCGCCGTTTTTGATTTATGACAACGATCCTTACATGGTGATTACCAAGGACGGCCGTCTGGTTTGGATGATTGATGCTTTCACCGAATCAGCGACCTATCCTTACTCCACTCACCACACCGTGGGCAACAATGAAGTCAACTACATCCGCAACAGCGTGAAAGTAGCTATCGACGCTTATGATGGCACTGTCCGTTTCTACGTGTTCGACTCCCACGATCCTCTGATAACCGCTTACCGGGGAATGTTTCCGGCGCTCTTTCAGGATGCCAGCGAAATGCCTGCGGATCTCCGAGCCCACGTGCGTTATCCGGAGACACTGATCAGAGCACAGAGCGAGGTTTACGGCCTCTACCACACGCAGAACACAAAGGCTTTCTTCCAACGCGAAGATGTTTGGAGCATTGCCCAGCAGGTCGGCCTCGATGCGCAGGGGAAAAAGCAGTCCCAGCCAATTGACCCTTATTACGTGCTGATGCAGTTGCCGGGCGAACAGCCCAAAAGCGAGTTCGTCATAATCGTGCCGTTCACACCGGGAAATCGGAATAACATGATTGGCTGGATGGCTGGTCGCTCTGACGGAGACAACTACGGTAAACTGCTGGTCTATAACTTCCCCAAGTCGCGTCTGATTGATGGTCCTTTGCAAATCGAAGCACGGATTGATCAGAATGCTCAGCTTTCGGCTCAGTTCACACTCTGGAACACTCAGGGTTCAAGGGTCCTGCGCGGGCATTTGCTGGTAATTCCCGTCGGCCGCTCTCTCATCTATGTCGAGCCTATTTACTTGCAGGCAGAGCGCAGCCCAATGCCGGAGTTACGGATAGTGGTCCTGGCGACACAAGAGCGACTTGGCTACGGCCAAAGTTTTGCAGAGGCGATGCTGAACTTGTTTGGCGAGGCGGGAAAGGCGCCAACCCAGGAGAAACCGCAATCACCGGCCGAAAAACCAGCCGAGGGTAAACCGAAGCCCAGCGCCTCACCAGCCACTACTGAAACAGTGCCACAACTAATTAATCGGGCGATTCAGGAGTTTGACGATTATCAGCGGCTTACCTCGCAAGGAAAGCTGGCAGAGGCGGGGCAAAAGCTGGAGCAGCACAAACGAACGCTCGAAGAGATCCGGAAAGCAGCGAAGCAATAGTTGAACAGACTTTAGTCTGTGAGGGGCTTGGATCGGGCTCAAGACTTAAGAGCAAGAACTGCTGATTTTAAGCTTCGAGCCCACCAAGCACCCTAGCGGACTAAGCTCTGTCCGCTACCTGCTACTTCATCTTGTCTAAAAGCTTCTTACCCTTCTCGACAGCTTCCTTGTGCTCCGGCAGGTAATCTTGATTGGGCGTCATTGCCATCAGGGTGTCGATCTCCCTACGCGCTTCGGCATCGCGTCCTGCCGTGTGGTAGGCCTCGGCTAGGTGCAATCGCAAAAGCGCGTTGTCGGGTGCAACGTGCACACCCTTTGAGAGGAAGTCGATTGCCTTTGCTGAGTCGCCACCTAAGACCTTGGGCGCTTCCAGATATAGTTGGCCCAACGCCATGTAAGCGCTTCCGCCCTGAAAGCTCGGATCAATCTTGATTACTTCCTCCATCTCCCGCCGGATGTCCTCAACCGAAGCAAGACCGGCCAGGGTGCTTCGTTCGGCGCTGCCACCATAATTTGCTCCCAACCAGAAGTGACCTTCCGGTCGGCTGCCCTGAAGTTGAATTGCAAGCTTGCCTGCCTCAATCCCTTCGCGAAAAGCATTGTCGGCTTCCTCATCGGTTGAGTGTGAACCCAGATAGTAATCTGCACGCGCCAACTTCCACGCAGCCTCGAAGTTTCCGTAATCCACGGTCCGCGCCTGGCGCAACAATGTCACCGCCGATCTGACCTTGGCCAAGTCTTCGCGCTGGGCATAGTTTCGGTCTGCCTCGGCTACGGTTTCCGCCGCCGCCTTTTTGTCGCCAGAATCGACTCCTGCCCGTTCTACACCAATAGGGCTCCTATGACATGCAGACGCCAGAATCAAACAGGCCAACAATGTGCTAACCACACAGGAATCTCGCTTTTTCTTAAGCTTTTCCAACTTTGCATCACCTCTTTGCGATAGATTGTATAGCGCTGCTATACACATAATTTCATGTTAACCATTCTGCTCTGTCCTGGGTTATAGTGGCAGCCCGCGCAGGCAATTGGACCCCTATCTTCGTCGTAACCAACCGCTATTGCGGCGTTAGCGACTTTTGAGTGGCCCTGGCTCCAAACAGCGCATTCTAATCCGCGACTACGGAGGGAAGTTTGTCAGCCGCAGCATTCTACGACCTTGAAGGCACTCTGGTCAGCACCAACCTGGTTCACACGCTCGGCTTTTACGCGCGGCATCAGCCCGGCCTGTTTGGCACCTTCAAAAAGAGCGCGGCAACTGTCTTAAGCCTGCCCGTGTTTGCCATCACCGATCAGTATAGTCGAAAGGTTTTCAACGATCTGTATTTCAAACGTTACAAAGGTGAATCCGAGGATCGTCTCCGCTTTTTCGCACAGGAACTCTTTGATTCGGTGCTCAAGCCTGCTGTTTTCCCGGGCACTTACGAGTTGTTAGAAAAATCTCGCAGCCTTGGATTACGACAGGTCGTGGTTACCGGCGCCCTTGATGTTTCAGTCAAGCCTTTGATGCAACACCTGGAGATAAGCGATTACGCTGCCAACCAACTGGAGTTTGTTAATGGTTTGGCCACCGGTCGCTTGTTGCCGCCCGTGATGGCCGCAGCGACGAAGGCATCATGGATAAGAACATTTGCCGAACGTGAAGGGCTTAGCCTCAGCGACTCATACGCCTATACCGACAGTATGAGCGATTTGCCAATGCTCTCAGTCGTGGGCCATCCGGCTGCGGTTAACCCGGACATGCGGCTGCGACAAACTGCGATGCATCACGACTGGCCCATTCTAAATCTCAAGTAAATGGTGAACAGTAAATGGTAAATGGTTCAGCAGTTTCACGCCCGATGTATCACGATTGGCGCATACTGCTTCTAAAGTAAATGGTGAATAGTAAATGGTAAATGGTCTTAGCAGTCTCACGACCTTACATACTCATAAAGGAGAAAATCATGCGTCCACATCAAAGACTAGAGGCTTGGAGCAAAGCGGTCGGACTCGTAATTGCGATCTACTAGCAAATAGGTTGGGATACCTGGATGAAACGAGTTTTGCGCAGTTAGTTGCCGCACTCGAAAGGATCGGCCGCCTTATAACAGGCCTGTCTCGACACTTAGGTAGAGGGAAGCCTTCGACTACGACAAGTTAGTGCTTCAGTAGCTACCGAATTTTAACCATTTACCATTTACTATTATTTATTATTTACCATTCACCAACCATGGCATTGCAACTAAGACGCAAAACGCACGAGTCCGTAGTCTACATCGATCGCGATAGCGCGCCGCGAATAATGCCGTCGGGCGAGGACTTCATTCTTGAAGACTTGCCCATCGGCACGCGTGTCCTTTATCCCAATCCGCCAATTAAGGGTTTGCCCAACCGCGAGGCCGCAATTCGATACGCGCTTAACCACCCACACGGCTGTGATCCGCTGTTTGCCCAGCTGGAGCCCGGTATGCGTGTGACAGTTGCGGTTGATGATATCAGCTTGCCGCTGCCGCCGATGGCAACGCCCGACATTCGGCAGACGGTGCTGGAGATTGTCCTGGATATGCTTGCCGGGCATGGAGTCGACGATGTGCACATCATCATCGCCAATTCCCTTCACCGCAAGATGACGGAATGGGAAATGAAACGGATGGTTGGGCCGAAGATATTCGACGAATATTACCCCGACCGTTACTACAACCACGACGCCGAGTGGCCCGATGGGATGCTCAAGATTGGCGAGACCAGACATAAGGAGCCGCTGTCGATAAACCGGCGAGCCGCCGAGAGCGACCTACTGATCTACGTCAACATCAATTTGGTACCGATGGACGGCGGACATAAGTCCGTGGCAGTAGGGCTCTGCGATTACGAGTCTTTGCGCGCCCACCATGAACCGCAAACGATCCGCGACTCAGATAGCTACATGGTTCCGGCCGACTCTGAACTCAATAAAAAGTGTACTCGTCTAGGGCAGCTGGTGGACCAGCAGCTGAACGTCTTTCATATCGAGTCGGCCATTAACAATCGCATGTACAAAGGCGACATGGACTTCTTACTCAAGAATGAAGACGACTTCACGGCGTTTGACCGCATGAAGTTTGAAGCCATGCGCTACACGATGAATAAACTCCCGCGCTCAGCGCGACGGAAGCTACTACACTCGCGGCCCTCTCAGTACGAGATGATCGCCTGCCATGCAGGCAAAACTGACCCGGTACACGAGAAGATTCTCGAAAAAGGATTTGATCAGTACATCATTCCTGTCCGTGGCCAGTGCGACATTCTTATCACCGGCATTCCCGATATCTCGCCATACAACGTTTATTCGATATTAAACCCACTACTGGTGCAAGTGATGGGTCTGGGGTATCACTTCAACTTTTACCGCAACAAGCCCCTGCTGAAAAAGGGGGGGGTGTTGATCGTGCACCACCCGTGCTACGACGAATTTGATCACCAGTTTCATCCGAGCTACATCGAATTCTTTAATCGTTTGCTGCCTGAGACGCGCGATGCATTCGTGCTGCGCGATAAATACGAAAGAGAGTTTGCTAATAATCCAAGTTACGTAGAGATGTACCGTCGTGGAAACGCCTACCACGGTGCGCACCCGTTTTTCATGTGGTACTGGGGTGAGAACGGGCGACAGCATGTGGGCAAAGTAATAGCCGCCGGTGCAGAAAACGCCCACGTACCAGCGATGCTTGGGTGGGAACGCGCCGACAACTTGACCGAGGCCATCGCGATGGCTCGTAGCTACATGGGCAACTCAGCAGAAATAACGATGCTACATCAGCCCATGATTGGTATCGCGGATATGGAGTAAACGTCCGGCAAACTTCAGTTTGTCGATGGCTGCCCTGTAGATAATTCAAGGTAAATAGTTCAACGACGACGACAAACTAAAGTTTGTCGGACATAGCTTATGAAATTATCACCAACTGAGATCTTCAAGGACCGCAAGATCTTCCTGATCGGCAGCACCGGCTTTCTAGGCAAAGTCACGCTCAGCATGCTGTTGCACCGGTTTCCAAATATCGGTCGGGTCTATGTAACAGTGCGGGCGCGATCACAGGAGGAATCCGAGTCCCGCTTTTGGAACAGTGTACTGACTGCCGAGCCTTTCGATCCATTACGTGAGCGATATGGCAATGCTCTGGAAGGGTTTATTCGCGACAAAGTCTTTGTCCTGGGTGGCGACATCGGTGATGTCAACTTAGGTTACAGCGAAGAAGAAGCACAGCGCGTGGCTGACGACCTTGATATCGTCATCAACAGCGCCGGCAACGTCACTTTCAATCCAACGCTTGAAAGCGCGTTACGCACGAATGTAGCGGGAACCCAGAACGTTATAGCATTTGCCAGACGAATGAGGCGACCGGCACTGGTGCATGTCTCTACTTGCTTTGTGGCGGGCAATCGATCTGGCGCCGTGTGGGAAAGCGAACGCGTTCCGGGATACTTTCCGCGACGCACAGAACTGGAAGGCGTGGAATTCTCAGCTCAACAGGAGATCAAGGACTGCGCCAAACTTTCGGAGCGAGTTAGGGAAGAGGCCCGAGATGCGATGATGGTGGCCCGCTTTCGTGACCTCGCCCGAAAGCGGTTGAATGAAGAGGGACGGGACGCGGACGATCCGGACGCGCTGGGGCTCGCCGTCGCGCGGGAGCGAAAGGTTTGGACGCGCACACGGTTGACCGATTTGGGCATCGAGCGATCGAAATGGTGGGGCTGGCCCAATATTTACACCTATACCAAGGCATTAGGAGAACAACTGGTTGCGGCAGAGACCGGTATTGTCCGCAGCATTGTTCGTCCCAGCATTGTTGAGTCGGCTCTTTCCTATCCGTTCCCCGGGTGGAACGAAGGCTTTACGACGACTGCCCCGTTAATCTTTCTCATACTCAAAGGGCAGAGACAGCTTCCCGCCAACGAAAAGCTTATTCTCGATATTACACCTGTCGATCAGGTCGCTTCGGTGATGCTGGCAGTGGCCGCCGAAGCATGCGTGCGCGAGCCGCAGCTGGTTCATCAAGCCGCGACTGGCGACTCCAATCCCAACAACATGCAGCGGATTATCGGACTCGTCGGTCTCTACAAGCGCAAGCATTTTCAGGAAAAGGAGACGGGTTTCAAGCTGATCAACGAAATCGCGTCGCGCATGGAACCGCGGCCGGTTCCAACTTCGACTTTCGAAAAAACCTCCGTTCCGATGCTGAATGCCGTGGCAAAGAAGGCGTCGTCATGGCTCGATCGCGCTCAACCGCGCTGGGGCGGTGGCCGAGCCGTCGAAGTCATTGAGCGCGTCAAGAGTAGCGTTGATCGAATCGAAGAAGTCACACGTGAGACAACAGAAGCGTTTGAAATGTTCACTCCCTTTACCGTCGAAAACGCCTATGTCTTTCGTTCTGACAACGTGCGCGCGTTGTTTGCCAACATCAGAGAAGAAGAGCGATCCTTGCTTTCCTGGAACCCTGAGAAATTTGATTGGTATGACTATTGGCTCAACATCCACTTGCCAGGCCTAAAGAAATGGGTATTTCCCACGCTCGAAGAAGACATGCGCGCGCAGCCCAGGCGTATCTACACCTATCGTGATCTCGTCGAACTCTTCGAAACTTCCACCAGGCGCCACGCGACCCGCGTCGCCATGCGTATTGAGCGCGATGGTCGCAAAGAACAATACACCTATGCGGATCTGCGCGAACTGGCGACCCGGGCCGCGGGCTTCCTGGTCAGCGAAGGAATAAAACCTGGCGAACGTGTAATGCTTGTCAGCGACAATGCTCCTGAATGGGGCATGACTTACTTTGGTGTTCTCAAAGCCGGTGCGACTTGCATTCCCGTAGATCCGGAAAGCTCGACAGATGAAATCGTAACCTTCGCGCGAGCCGGTGACGCCGCGGCAATAATCCTCAGTGAGAAACTCGATCAAAAACATTCTAAACTGCGAGAAAGACTCGCGCAGGAAGACCCGGTGCCCAGGATTTGGACCTTTGAAGAGGTCTTTGCGCTTCCAGACGAAGCGACAGAAGATCAACGCATTGCGTTGTTGCCGCAAAGAGTGCACGCGCAGTCAGTGGCTTCACTGATCTTCACTTCAGGTACCACGGGACGGCCAAAGGGAGTGATGCTGTCGCATCGCAACTTCACGAGCATGGTTTCAATGCTGTCGTCAGTCTTTGATATGTCGACCACGGACGGGGTCCTGTCAGTCTTGCCAATGCACCACACCTTTGAGTTCTCGACCGGATTTCTGACTCCGCTGAGCCGCGGCGCCCAGATTACCTATCTACCCGAGCTGACGAGTGATGCTCTCGCCAAGGCAATCAAGAATGGCCATGTAACGGGAATGGTTGGTGTTCCGGCGTTGTGGGAACTCTTGCATCGCCGAATCAGGACCAGGCTCTACGAGCGCAGCGATTGGATTGGCAGAACTGCCGACGGTTTAATTCGCGCGAATGCCTGGTTGCGCGATAAGACACCTCTAAACTTTGGCCAGGTTCTTTTCTATCCGATTCATCAGGGACTGGGCGGACGGATTCGCTATTTTATTAGTGGCGGCTCTGCCCTTAGCGAAAAAGTGCAGCGAGACTTTCAGGGTCTGGGCTTCACGATTCTTGAAGGCTACGGCTTAACGGAAGCTGCCCCGGTCTTGACCGTTACGCGTCCGGAAAACCGCATGCTCAGCGGAAGCGTCGGGCGCCCGTTGCCCGGAGTGGAAGTAAAAATCGTCGAGCCGGATACCAGCGGCGTTGGTGAGGTGATCGCGCGTGGTCCAAACGTTATGCTGGGCTACTACGAAGACCAAGACGCTACACGCAACGCTGTCGTCGAGCGCTGGCTATACACCGGTGATCTGGGCCGCCTTGATGACAATGGGAACTTGTATCTGGTGGGCCGATCAAAGGAGATCATTGTCGATACGAATGGGAAGAATGTTTATCCCGATGAACTGGAAGAGCTTTATGCAAACTCCCCCTACATAAAAGAACTAAGCATCGTCGGGCTTCCGGATGGCATCGGCGAGAAGGTCGCCTGCCTGGTCGTGCCTGAGGATGAGTACGACATTACGCTCCCGCGCGCTGAACTACAGCGCATGATTGAAGAGCACTTCCGGGAGATCTCGGCTTCCCTGCCCTACTTCAAGCGTGTCAAGGTCCTGCACTTCACTGCCAATGAACTGCCACGCACCGCAACCCGGAAAGTAAAGCGCCGAGAGATCCTAACGATGATACAGGCTCTGGACCAGGGTCAAAAATCGAGTCGCCCGAGCAGCGAGCGCAAGACCATCGATGCCGACTCATCCTGGCTGATCAAAATAGTAGCGACCCTCACCAATCGCCCACATGATGAAGTAACCATCAACTCACGATTTAGCGACCTGGGTTTTGACAGTTTAATGTTCGTGGAGTTGGCAACTGCCATCGAAAATGCAGGTGGATCGATCTCTGCACCGGAGAGGTTCAACGAAATTCAAGATGTTCGCGAGTTGATAAGCGTCGTAAATCGCAGGCCCGCACTGGCTGCAGGTCGCGAGTCTCATACAGCCGAACGTCGCAAACCCGACGACGAAATTCGCGTTCCATCGTTCCTGAAAACTGCCGGCAACAAAGCCGCGGATACATTGCAGAGCCTTTTCTACGACAGGTTTCTCAAGACAAACTACGAAGGCCGTTCCAATATTCCGCCCCACACCAACTTTATCGTAGCGGCGAATCATTGCTCGCATCTCGATATGGGGCTGACCAAGATGGCGTTGGGCGAGGCCGGTAACGATCTGGTCGCACTCGCTGCAGCCGATTACTTCTTCGATACGAAATACAAACGGGCAGTGATGGAAAATTTCACGAACCTCGTTCCTATCGAGCGGACCGGATCACTGCGTCAATCGCTGCGACATGCCCTGTCGTTTCTCGCACGCGGTTATAACGCCTTGTTGTTCCCGGAGGGTACGCGTTCGGTAACAGGTGAGATGGCTGATTTCAAACCAGTGGTGGGCTACCTGGCGCTGCACGCCCGAGTGGGGATTCTTCCCATTTACCTCTTTGGCACGTACGCCGCGATGCCGAAGGGCTCGACGATTATTAAAAGTCGAGACGTTGGCGCACGCATCGGGCAGTTTCTTCCCATCGAAGATTTGGAAGAGATGACGAAAGGCATGGCTCGCGCAGAAGCGTATCGTTTGATCGCTGCACTGGTAAAAAACGACATCGAGAATCTGCGTGACCGCACGCGTAGAAAATTCGATTCAAACGAGTTGCGCCGCCGCTGGAAAGTCGAACGCCGAGCGCAGTTAAGCGAGAGAGAGACGATCGAAGAATTGGTTGGGTGATAAATAGTTCCTTCATGACAACTTCAAAAAAACGCACAGCGCCGATGACGGTCAAGACCGCTTCCAAGCGTCGCGCAGCGATTGAGAAGCGACCGCGCGCGACAACGCTGGTCACTGGAGGCACCGGATTCCTCGGTTCTCACCTGGTGCATCAGTTAGTCGAGAATGGGGCGAAAGATGTCCGCGTAATGGCTACATCCATTCCTGACTGGCTTGTCGATCTGGGCGTTGAGACACTTGAGGGATCGATCACAAACCAGGAGGATGTGAAAAGAGCCACGGAGGACATCAAAGAGATTTATCATTTGGCGGGTAAGATCTCGCGCGAGCGAGATCAGGCGCGCGAAATGTATGCGATTCATGTGGAAGGCACGCGCCTGTTAGCCGACGCAGCGCGCAAAGCGGGAGTGAAGTCAATAGTACTCGCTTCGACGAGTGGCACTGTCGCCGTGACTACTGACGGCGAATTGAATCCCGACGAATCCTATCCACCTCCCCTGGACATCATCTCGCGCTGGCCGTACTACGCGAGCAAGGCCTATCAGGAGATGGCTGCTCTCGAGCGCTTCAGTGGCAAGGGGCTGCGACTGGTGATCATGAATCCCAGCCTCCTGCTGGGACCGGGGGACGATCGCCTCAGCTCGACCAAAGTGATTCTCGATTTTATGGCTCGAAAGGTCCGCGCCGTGCCCACCGGTGGACTTAGCTTCGTGGATGTCCGTGATACTGCCAAAGCATTTCGCGTCGCTATGAGAAAAGGGCGACATGGCGAACGCTACCTGCTTGGCGCGGCGAATTGGAGTTTCAGTAAATTCTTCGGTCGCCTGGAAAGACTGACAAAAGTCTCGGCGCCTCTGTTAACGTTACCTTCGAAGCTGGTGGTCGGCGGAGCTCAGTTAATCGACTCGCTGTTCAAACAGTGGGACATGGCTTCGCCGGTAGAGCCGGGGGCCATCGAGATGGCCCAGTACTTTTGGTATCTCAACTGTGCAAAGGCTACGCGGGAACTCGGGTTTAAGCCACGCGATCCTGGCGAAACCCTTCACGAGACGGTTGTGTATCTGCGTGAAAACTTCCTGGGCAGCAGCGCCTTTGGTAAGTGATCCCCTTTGGAGTGCGGCGGCCCGGCGCCGCTTTGGCCTGTTTCTCGTCGCCACTCATCTGCGAATCCAGCTGTTTTGCCCGCGAAGTGATTCTTCACCGGGGAGAACCCTGCGAACACAGGCCAAAGCGCTGCCAGGCCAGCCAGGCCAGCGCACTCCAAATTAGCGCACCAAATTAGCACAAAACAAGAACCCACCGATGTCCTAATCACCAGTGCCAGACCTGTTGGTAGTCGTCCATCAACAGTGCAACTTCGCCGCGGTGAATCATCCGTACATCAGCGAGACAGTTAGCACTATCAATTCCCCGCTCCTCCAAATCGTCCCTAACCGCAAATACCTTCACTCCTTTTCCCAGAAGCTTGTTGATGTCTTCATTGAGTCGCGCCGGATGGTTGATTCCAACCGTTCCGATCTGGACCGGGGGGCACTCTTGCGATACGAGATAATTGACGGCGTTGGCGCGCAATAACACATCGATGTCGGCGCCTGAGTTTTTCAAAGCGTTGCTCAACCACAGAATGGTGTCGTCCTGCTCCTCAAGCGTCGCACGGTAAGCTGTTTCCACAATGTTCAGGATCTTCATAAGTCCTCCCATGTCCGACAAACTTCAGTTTGTCGCTGTCGTTTAGCTGCGTGATCTCTCGCGAACAACCGACAAGCTGAAGCTTGTGGACACACGTTCACTTTGTGGGAATCACCAACGTGTTAGTCGACTCCTGGGCCATCTTGAAGAAATCGGCGGGGCTGCCTCGCTTAACTCCATCGACGACATTGGTGGATCCACGTTCATCAACACAGAGGCCGCAGTTGACCCAGCTCAGAAGCGGCTTATCTCCCCCGATTGCGAGCAGTGAGCTGACGAACGCTTTGGTAGTCGGGTGGTCTTCTTCTTCAAGAGTAGTGCCCTTTACCGGATTCGCGTGGGGTGTTTGATCCTTTAGCGGCAGGCAAACGGCACCTTCGTATGCAAACACGTCGACCCGAATCCCCTTCTCTAAAGCGGCTGAGATGATTCGCAGGGCCGTGGTTGAATTCGCCGACTCGTATGGCGGATCCATCAACGCCAACGTAAGTTTCTTTTCACTCATGATTGAACTCCTTCTTGAACTAGTGCCACAGAGCTTTGGTGTTGTCCTGGACCAGGGCGTCTACCAGCAGTTCGATCTTCGCTTCTTGAATCTCCGGTGCTAGTTCGGCTGACTGAATGCCGCGTTCACGTAATGAGAGATCATCTGCGAGCAACCTGACACCAGCCTCAGCTAAGCTGCCGAGTCGGCACACCTTCCTCCGAGCCGCGAGAACGCCATTCTGCACCAGAAAGACTGTGACGTCGTGACCGCGCTGCTTCAGCGCCATGGCGGTCTCTTCTACGAACCGCGTGTCGTGGGACTCGAATGGGTCTCTTGATTCAATGAACACATATTTGCTCATAGCCTTTTTCCTTTGCCGTGATTTGTTTCCTTCTCAGGTGAGAGCATAGCGAGCGTCCCTTCCTGCAAACTTCGCCAATCCTTCCCAAAAACTTCCCGCCTTTTGTCATTGATCAGGTTGCTCATCTCTCAAAGCGAGAATTCGGCGGGAAATGGCTCAGCAGATTTGAGATTTTTGAAAGCGATATGAGTCGGCGTTGACTACGAGATTGTTTATCAAGGCTGTGTGCGAAAAGGTGATAAAATCCGCGGCATCTAAAGTTAATAGGACTGGGTTTCGAAATGACTCAAGCCTCAACGCACCAAGTAACCCAACTGTTGATTGATTGGAGTAACGGCGATAAAACGGCCCTCGATAAACTGATGCCGCTAATTGATGAAGAACTACACAGGCTGGCTCATCGCTACATGAGTCACGAACGGCCGGGTCACACCTTGCAGACGACCGCACTCGTGAACGAGGCCTACGTTCGACTTGTCAATCGAAAAAACGTTCATTGGCAAAATCGAACACACTTCTTTGCCATCGCTGCCCAGTTGATGCGTAGCATCCTCGTTGACCATGCTCGCAGTCATGCTTACGCTAAGCGCGGTGGTGGCGCTCCCATGGTTACGTTAGACGAAAGCCTCGTTGTCTCTCGGGAACGTGCAGCAGAAGTCGTGGCGCTTGACGAGGTGCTGAAAGAGTTGGAGAAATTTGACTCCCAGCAAAGTCGGATCGTTGAACTCAGGTTCTTTGGCGGTCTAACCATTGAAGAGACTGCTGAAGTCCTCAATCTGTCACCCGCTACAATCAAACGCGAGTGGAGTACCGCTAAAGCCTGGCTCTATCACGAATTGGCCAAAAGGTAAGCGCAATACTTAACCTTCGGCGCGCTACCCTTGAAGTGATTACATGGTCAAACATATTGGTATAGTCGCAATGAGTTATGAGGGCGCCGCCCTCTGCTACCAGACCATCTGTGCCGAAGCCGCCTCGGTGATGGGCAAACATCTCCATCCCGAAATTACGATGCATTGTTTCCCTGTTGCTCATTACCTTCAGTACGTCTCAAAGCTCGACTGGAAAGGAACTGCCGACCTCCTGCTCGAGTCCACCGCAAAGGTAGCCCAAACTGGAGCTGACTTCGCCATCTGTCCTGCGAATACTGCATATGAGGCTTTCGAGTTCGTGCAACCACGAACTCCTATTCCCTGGCTTCACATCGCTGAGGTGGTCGCTGACGCAGCTCAGGAAATAGGCAGCTCGCGAATCGGTATTCTGGGAACCAAGTTCCTGATGCGCGGTCAGGTCTATCCGCGGACGTTCTCAAAACGAGGCCTGGAGGTCGTGATTCCGGAACCCGACCAGCGAGAGCACATCAACACACTGATTTTTGAAGAGTTGGTTCAGGGAACCTTTAAGGATTCCACACGAGAAGATTTTATCAAGGCCGTGGGCGATCTGGCGGAGAAGGGTTGCGATGCGGTGGTCATGGCTTGCACCGAATACCTCTAATCTTACGACCTGAAGATGTGGAGATTCCGCTTCTCGATTCGACAAGACTTCTGGCAAAGGCGGCCTTGCGCGAGGCTCTCGAAATCCAATAGCCGGATCTATCGCGACTGCCCAAGAGATAACCTTTCATGACCCCCGAACGATGGCAGCACATCAAGGCTCTGTTACAGTCCGCGCTTGAACGCAAACCGCTCGAACGTAACGAGTTTCTCGACCAAGCCTGCAGTGATGATCCATCTTTGCGCAGCGAAGTCGAAACTCTGATCGCGTCTTACGAACGAGCAGGTGGCTTCATCGAATCACCGGCCTTCGAGGTTATGGCCGAATCTTTGTCAGACGGCGAAGCAGTGGCGGGACGAACCCTCGGCCCCTATCAAATCTCTGGGCATCTGGGTTCTGGCGGCATGGGAGAAGTTTACCTGGCGGAGGACACGCGGCTGGGTCGTAAAGTCGCCCTCAAAGTGTTGCCGGCGCGTTTCACCTTGGACAGCGAGCGTGTGCGTAGGTTCCAGCAGGAAGCACGCGCAGCCTCAGCTCTCAATCATCCAAACATCATCACCATTTACGAGATTGGAGAAATAGAGTCGCTTCATTTCATCGCGACAGAATTCATTCAGGGTGAAACTCTGCGGGAGCGCATGACGAAGACGCCAATGAACATTTCTGAGGCGCTTCAAGTCGCCACAAAGGTGGCTTCCGCTCTCTGTGCTGCGCATGAGGCAGGGATTGTTCATCGCGACATCAAGCCCGAAAACATCATTTTGCGCACGGACCGAATCGTCAAAGTGGTTGACTTCGGACTGGTAAAGTTGACGGAGAAGAAGGGCGTCACTTCAGAATCGCCTACACTGCTTGAGACCTCAGAGGGAATGGTGATGGGCACTGCACACTACATGTCGCCGGAACAGGCGCGCGGACCTGCAGTGGACGCTCGAACAGACATTTGGAGCCTGGGTGTCGTGCTTTACGAGATGATTGCCGGTCGTGTGCCGTATGAGGGTTCGACAAGCAGCGATGTAATCGCATCGATTCTGAATCGAGAGCCAATTCCTTTAGTGAGGTACTCGCCCGAAGTTCCCACTGAACTGGAATGGATTCTAAAGAAGGCGCTCCGCAAAGAGAAAGAGGAGCGATATCAAACAGCCAGGGAATTGGTGACTGATTTAAGGAATCTCAAGCAGCGCCTGACATTTGAAGCTGAGCTGGGACGCTCGTTGCCGCCGGGGTTGAAAGGCGAAACCGCTACAGTTCCGAGCGGGGAAAGAGCGGCACAAATATCGCGCGAGCAAGATACCAGGGCATCAACTGGTGCGCCGCTTTATCAATTTCGCCGATTAAGACCAAGAACCAAAGTATTCGTCGCACTGGGTATGGCGGCCGTCGTCGCCGGCCTGGCGTACCTATTACTCCGGTTTACGCGAGGAAACAAAGACAGCCCTGCGCCGAGAAACCTGTCCTTTACACAACTCACAGATCAGCCGGGCCCGGAATTTTTTCCCTCGCTTTCGCCCGAGGGCAAATCCGTTGCTTACGCCAGTCGCGCCTCCGGCAACTGGGACATCTACCTGCAACGCGTGGGCGGAAGGAATCCTATCAATCTGACAAAGGACTCCCCTGCTGACGACACGCAGCCTGCCTTTTCACCCGATGGCGAGCGCATTGCCTTTCGTTCTGAACGTGAGGGCGGAGGCATCTATTTGATGGGAGCCACCGGCGAATCGGTCATTCGCGTGTCAGACTTTGGCTATAGTCCCTCGTGGTCGCCAGACGGCGAACAGATTGTCGTGGGCACCGAAAAGATTCCACAGCCCTCCACTCGACCGACCAAGAGTCAGCTTTGGAAGATCGATATCAGAACAGGTGAGCGGCGAATGCTCAGCGAAGGCGATTCGTTGCAGCCCAATTATTCCCCTCATAAACAACGAATCGTCTACTGGAGCCGACCAAATAGAGCCGGACAACGAGAGGACATTTCGACAATACCCGCCGACGGGGGTGAGCCCGTTCCGGTAACCAAAGGGTCTACGACAGATTTGAACCCGGTGTGGTCGCCTGACGGTAATTATCTTTATTTTTCAAGCAATCGTGGCGGCAGTATGAATGTCTGGCGGGTGCCCATCGATGAAAGCACGGGAACGACTTCGGGAGAACCTGAGGCGGTCACTACAATCGGCGCCGCGACTTCCGCACTGTATCTTGCTTTTTCACGTGACGGTCGGCGACTGGTTTATTCAGCCCAGGAGGATATCAGGAATCTTAGAAAGGTTTCGTTTGACCCAGGTACCGGAAAAGCAGGCGGCGAGACAGTCCCAATCACTGGCGGCTCAATGCAGTTATGGTTTCCTGCCGCGTCGCCCGACGGCGAATGGCTTGCAGCTTGTTCAAGGGGGCAGCAACGCCACGTCTTCATAATCCGGACTGACGGCACGAACCTGCGAGACCTCACCGAAGATAATTACAGAAACGACGGATGGCCGCGCTGGTCGCCCGACGGCAAACGCATCGTTTTCACCTCCCGTCGTACAGGCAACTATGAGCTTTGGGTAATCAACCGAGACGGCAGCGGGTTGCAGCAGCTTACGAAAAGCTCCGGGGGTCATTACTCTCCCTGGTCGCCCGATGGCAACATGATCGCTTACTCTATTCATACACCTAAAAACGACTGTGTCATCATTAATCCGGCCAAAGCGTGGAACGAGCAGAAGCTCACATACCTGCCGGCGTTGAGCGATTCCAGCATGTCTTTCGAAGGTTGGTCATGGTCGAGTGACGGGAAAAGGCTGGCCGGAATTAAACACTTGCCCAACGGCGTGCACTCGGGAATCGGTATCTATGACATGGAGTCGAAAAACTACGACTGGTTGACCGATTTTGGCGACTGGCCGGTGTGGCTAAATGATAATCGGCGCCTGCTGTTTGTCAGCCAGGGGAAAATATTCTTACTTGACACCAAAACCAGAAAGCATCAGCCAGTCATAACAGTCACCGATCAAGATGTGGACATAGGCAGCCCCAGTCTCTCACCTGATAACCAGGTGATCTACTTTACTTTTGTCGCCGCGGAAGCCGATATCTGGCTGATGAATTTGGAATGAGTGCTCCGACAAACTTCAGTTTATCGTCATTCTAACGCGACATGTTAGGTTGTGATGTTTGTTTACGGTCTTTGGACTTGGGTCTTTGGAGTTAGGCGGGTGGTTGCACCCCTCTGACAATTTACTCTCCCAGCGCCGCGTACTTGAACAATCGGAACCGGTAGCGCTGTTGATCTCGAATGTTCCTGGCTACCACGCCATGCAGGTTCTCATCCCACTTGGTGTACTGGTCGATAAACCGATCAGCAGCAGCCTTGTGCCCTTGATACTGGACGTCCAGCACCTTCGCGAGTAATTTGCCAACAACGTTGTGATATTTGTCGTAGTGGATTTGGAGTCTGCCGTTTTCAAAAGTCAGCAGTCCATTCTCGAGAAAGAAATTCCATTGCATCAGCTGCATTGTATTGTAAGGCTGATCGCGCCGAGGCTTGTTGTTCTGCAGCACTCGCAATATCCCGCCGGCATAAACTGACCGAAGCTGGACGTCGTTGAAATAGCCCTGCTTGTGTAACGCCTCGGCCACAAAGAGCGATACGAGATCAGCCTTCATCTCTTCCAGCGCGTTGGAATCGTCTTGTAAGGCTTCATCCAGATCTCGCCCGTCTTTGGTTCGATCAACACCGAGGTAGTGGCCCACCTCGTGCCACAACGTTCGGTAAAAGTTTCCGTCCGAAGTCAGTTCTTTTGCCTGTTCCGGGCCAACCGCCGCTTCGAATGTGTGCGATGTGCTTTCAAAGATATTCGGCTCGCGCATGATGTTGGCGCGCAACAAAATTGTCCGGCCATAGCGCCGAGCCAGATAACTTTCGTTGGGAAGAATCGTAGCCGTGTTACCTCCTCGAGCCTGCCCAAAGTCTGCCGCCACGTCATACACGCCTACCGGAATGTCTTCCCGTATCTTCTTGTGATGTTCGTAAGGCAACGACTCTTCGAGAACTTGAAGCCCTTTCATTGCCTGACGCAGCGCGGTGGTCTCCTGCTGGCGAGTGCTGAGCAAACTAAAAGCAAAGAAAGTCTTCACTCCATACAGTTCATCGTCGTAAGTCTCGTACGACCCAATCTGCGCGTTCAGATTCTTAAAGTGGCCGGTCACCCAGGCTGCGTCTCCCGACTCGTAATCATTTGTCAGCAGATCGCGCGCTCGGTTGCGAAGAAACCTTGCAAATTCTTCGTCCTCTTTTTGCAGCTCGTCGGCAGCTTCGTTCAACAAGGAATATGATCTCATCAATTCATCGGCGTAGGCGACGGAATAAGGAACAGCATAAAAGCTATTGGTCTTTGGCCTTTGGTCTTTTGTCTTGGCTTTCTGTGCGACCTCTGGGCCTTCGTGGTGAGAATTACTTAAATCACTTGTAAGTTTGTTCTTCAGGCCCGGGTGCAGCGTGTCGAGCACCGGATATTTTTTCAAAACGTTGAGGTCGTCCTGCACGTTCTCAGCGCTCATCCGCCGGACGACGGTCCGCTGATCCAGAATCTCATTTCGTTTGTCTGGGTGCGCAGTTAAGAATGCTTCCATTTCTTCCCGCGTAACATCCCAGGGATAAACGTTCTTTGCCGGAGTCGTCGGATCCACTGGCAGGAAAGGTTCGCGTTTGTTTTCAAGCGTAGTCGCAATTGGTCCTTGAAAAAGCCGATAAAGGGTTATCAGATTTCGACTGGCATCGGATGCCACTGCCCGGTCCAGTTTTTCCAGAGCCGCGAAAGACGAAAGGGCTTGATGGTGTCGTTGGTCTTCGTAGAGCTGCTGAAAGATCTTTCCGACCTCTAGCAGCTTTGCCACAGCCCTCTGCTCACCCAGTGTTAATTGCGACAAATCCGGGGCCAGCCGGATTGCCTGTGTTTTATCTATGATCGGTTGGCTCTTCTCAATGGGCCAGTAGCCGGCAGGCAAAGCATTACGAGAATTCATAGGAACCTTGTTTTGTGCGATTGCGCAGACAACAAGAATGATCGGAAGTACGACGGTTAGAAGATTTGTCCACATATCCTTAGTTTCGAGTTTCGCGTTCACTTTCAAATCTCAAATCATTGTTCAGCAACTCTTTGGAGTGCGGCGGCCCGGCGCCGCTTTGGCCTGACGCTCGCCGCTGCGTATTTACCAACGAAGCTACTCAAAACGCGGTGGAGTGTGCCCCGACAGAGTGGGCCAAAGCGCTGCCAGGCCAGCGCACTCCAAATATTCGCAACTATCTCGACACTGCGGCTATAATTATCATGATGATCCAGAAGATCAGCATCGCCAGGGTGAAGAGCAACACAATACCACCGGTGATTAAGCCGACGAGGGCAGGCACTTTGCCCGCATACTGAACCGGGTTGCTCTTTATTTGTGCGAGCGCGATCGCTCCTAATAACACGGCAAAAAAGCTAAGTACCGGTCCCCCACAGATCCATCCAAAAGTGATAGAGAGTAGACCGAGGATCAACGACACGATGGCCAAGGTCTGTTGCTGGTTAGCAGGACGTGGCGGAGGTGGTGGCGGGATCCACGCTGGTGGAGACTCGTTGGCCCACCCGTAGGGCTGGGGACGTGGCGGTGCGTTTGGAAACGGGCCCGCTATATGCCCAGTGGCAAGCGGAGGGGGCATCTGCACTGTGGGAGGCGGGTCAGGAAAAACCGCGGTGGCTTGCGAATCCAATCCCGAAGCACTCTCGTCGCGTACGAGGCGCGAGCCGTCTTCTATGCAAAAGCTGAGGCTCTTATCAGTAAAGGTTCTGTTACAAGCAGGGCAACGCTTCATTACTCTTCCACCAGGTCAGCCGCGATTGACGGATCGACATCTCCACTTTCTTTGGCAATCTTGATTACCCAAGTGATCTTCTGGTCCTGATCTTCGTTAAGATCGGCAAACTGCACACCGAAACCGAGTCCTACTGTGTAGTGTCTGACTTCCCCCTCCAGGTAAAGCCAATCGCCGTCAGGCAGCAATACGCGAAACCCAACAATCTCTCCGCGCCTGACCTCCCCGACAGTGTCCAGATAACATCCACCTTCGGACATGTTTGTAATCTTGGCGGGATGATGCCCGGTGGTGCCGTCCCACTCGGCATCCAGGCTCACACTCAACCTTGGTCTTACTCTGCGGTCATCCATGACGTCTGGATTCCACTTCCCAGGGTGTGATGTCCATCTCTATTTCCACTATAAGGGTTAGGAAGTTGAAAACTGCGTGATCTCGCCCGGCTTGCGCAGCATTTTGTTAACCTCACCGAGATGTTGTTCTTCTTCCGCAATCATCCTTCGCGCATACTCTTCGAGCAGCACGGAACGATCACGTACAAGTTCAAACAACTGCTTGTACAACGCTAGTCCTGTCTTTTCCGCTTCGAGAGACTCGAGCAGGATGTCATTGATTCCGTGCTTGTGAGTTTCCAGCAAGGCCCCAATCTTCAACGATGGGTGATCACCGAAATGAGTTACCAACTCGCCCGCCTGAGTAGCGTGCGCGAGGCAAGTATTTGCTTCACCCCTAAGCCAACTGACGATAGGAATACGATTGTGCCCGAAAATCATGAACGAGTAGTGGGTGTAGCGCACCACGCCCGCTAGTTCAGTCTCCAAAATATCATTTAGCAGCGCGACCGCTGCTGCCCGGTCAAATGTTTCTCCTGACATCTTTTCCTCCACAAGTTAAACTGGCCGAAGGATCGCTAGGTTATATAGTACCGAGCTGGCGGTACATCTTCATGAAATCAAACTGATTCCACGCCTCGACGATTTGCCCGTTTTTGATCCGCACGATCGTAATGCCCGCAAAGTCGACAGGTGCTTGAGTCGCGGCAAAGCCCAAACTGTCTCCAGAGTGCTTACCTTTAACCGAACAGCGGGCTGCCACCTTGTCGCCCTCAGCGATCATATCGTCCACAGCAACCACAATATCCGGAAACGCTTCCTTAAACTTGCTGTGGAAGACTTTGAAAGCCGCCGGCCCGCGCATTGGATTCTCGCCATCGTCCGATAATCCATGGGCGATGCCATCAGCAGCGAACAACTCATCGATCGCTTCACTGCGACCACGATTCCAAACATCCTCAAACCAGCGTTGGATTAACTCCTTATTCTCGGCTGACATGTCTAATTATCCTTTCCGTTCATATTATCCACAGATTACGCAGATTGAGCAGACAAAACCAGGGGGAGCAGAAGGCAGAAGGCGGGGCAGGAGCACTACCGAGCCCCAGCTCGGGCCTTCATTTTCCATTTTCCATTTTCCATTGCTCATCTGTCATTCCATTTTCCATTGCTCATTTTTCTGATTTGGCGTTTCCTATCTCAGAGTTCCGTATAAGTCATGTAGATTCTTCGCTACCAATGGGAAATGAGAAATGATGAATGGAAAATAAAAGGGCAGACTCCTGATCTTGATCACTAAACACCACTACAATTTAAGACGCCTGCCTACTGCTCCTGCCTACTGCCTTTTGCCCCACGTTCGCCGAATCGGGTGCGCCTCGGTATTGAAGATCACGTTTTTGAAGTTGAAGGCGCCTGGCGGCGAAAACAACAAATAGAAATACTTGAAGGTCTCGGCAAATAGAAAACTCTCCATTCGATCTCGCTGCTTCTTTTTGATCACGTCCTCCAGAGCCGCATACGCCGAGTCAGTGCGACAATACGTGACAAATTCGCGAAAGAAGACCCCACCCATTTCTCGGTATCGACGATCACCTGTGAACTGATGCAAGTAGTAAGCTGACTCGATGATCTCGGGCCGCAGGGGATATCCCGGGTTATCGACCTTCATTGTGCGGTAGTTCAACTGCTCCGGCTCGATTCCGTATAGTGTCCACATCTGAAAACAAGCTTGTTGCGCGCGCCTCGCTCGAGCGGTATCGCCTGCCAACGCCAGCACCGCTGGAATGAATGCCTCTAACGCGCCAAAAGTCGTTTCCGTCCGCTTGCCGTTGGACATGTCTGCATGTCCATACCATAGCACCGGTCCGGTTTCATCAGCGAGATATTTGTTAACGGCCGAGATGCTATCGAGCCACATCTGTTTGCAATCGTTATCGTCGAACAGCAACCAGCATTTCAAAAGGTACTCGTAGTACGAATCGATGCCGCCGCCGACGTGGCTGTCCTTATTGGTCCATTCACCTGTCTCGACGTTTATCGTGCTGCCAACCAAACCAAGGGGCGAACGACGTCTATAAACTTCGACTAGTGCGCGCTTTGCCTTGTCATAGAATACTTGCTTTCCAGTCAGCTTGCTGAGCGCGCCGAATTCAATCAGCAAGGTGCCGGCTTCAGCCGGATTCGTTTCATTTTCGCGCACTTTTCCGCTGCGCAGATTCACAAACCGGTACGGAATCCCGGTACGTGAATCGAAAACTGGTAAAAGTCGAGTGCCAAGATCCTCGGCCAGTGCCAACAAACGCTTATCGCCGGTCATTTGATAAACTGACAACAGTCCGCCGAGCAATCGGATCGTAATCTCAAAATTCTGAACGTAAATATCTCTGTCGAACGAGAGGTTTTCGATGATCGCCCTTTTGGTCTTTTCAGCTTCAGCTTTGAAGCCCATCACCATGAGTGTGTCGAGTGCATCAACCGGAGTCATCCACAGTGATTGGCCATACCAGTCGTAAGGAGTCTTCGAGAGAGGACGCAGGCTGTCGTGGCCCCAGGCGTATTGTTTGTAGCCGTTCCACGCGTGCAGAAACTCCTTGCGCACTCTTGCCGCGGTTGCGGGAATCCGGACTTTAGTGTCCTTCAGGGAAGTCGCGCTCGATCTGGAATTCGTAGATGTCTGCGTTGCGGCCGGAACTGCCGTTAGCAATGTGACCGATAACAAGCAGGCGACTTTCGCGTTTCGCAGAGGACGGGAATCTGGTTTCACTTCGCGGGCGGTTCCTTTCGGCGGAGTTAATTCCCGCCAGGGCTTCACTCCGTAGGAGTTTTCACTCCGGGGGAGTGGACATGTTTATAGACTTGAAGCAACCTCCTCTCCCCCTCCGTTCAAAGTTCTAAGAGGGAGCGGAAGGGATCTTGAAGAGTACAGGCCTAGTTGCATTCCGCTCCCTCTTAGAACTTTGAACGGAGACGGGCGTGCCTGGGAGTTGCAGCGCTATAAACATCTCACCCCTAACGGGGTGAAAGCCAAGGCTCTTTGCCTTCGCTAAAGACGTTCGGCTCATGCTTTTTCCCCACAGACTCCTTCGCAGCTTTGCTGACCGTCAACCCCGTGACTTTGCCACTTCTGTCAGCGCACTTTAGAGACAGGACACTATCTTTGACTCGACAAAATAACAAATCCGAATATCAGGAAAACTACACCTAGAAACATGAACCCCAGCGCGATACCAAGAATGCAACCTGGCACCAGCCAGCGAGACGAAGCGGAATCTACTTCCGCTTTCTGTGGGTCACCAGGATCGTAGGCAATCGCTATTTGTTGCCCGGAGTGATGACTGGCGGGCATCGTGCCGAATTGAGACTCGAAGCGCACAGACTGCCCGGACGGAGTTACGAATTCGATAACCGGACAATAGACACCCGCGCTACCTGGGTTGAAGACGCGCTTGACGACATCAACCACGACCCCCGTGGCTTTATCTTCAGAGGACCGGCGACGAGAACTCCTGACTGCAGAGACGATCCCTGCAATTAGAATGGCAAAGCCCATACCTAGAAAAAGCAATCCAAAAAGTAAAAGTGGTCCAGCCATTGTTCTGTCAACGAAACTCTATTTTTTCTCGAGTTCATCCTCGTCAAGATGAAACTTGTGCAACATCCGATGAACTATTGGTGAGATCACAACACCCACGATGGCTATAAATACAACCCCGCTGAACAATGCATAGAGCGCCGCAAAGATCTTCGCGCCGTTCGTCTGAAGGGGATTTACCGGGCCCATACCGCCGAGAATCATCGACGCTTCGAGAAATGCATCGATCCAACCTAGCCCGGCAATCCAATGATAACCGGAAATACCGATGAACAACGCAACTGCGATCATACCGAGGGCGATGATCAGCGACCAGGCGACTCGGTTAACAAACACCCGAAAAGGCGCCAGTTTATGATGGTGATGATCGAACATCTCGCCTTAATTAAGGGAAGCTTGTCGCAATTAAAGGATGCGACTCGGTGTATGCCACCGTGGCGTTGGATTTGAAATTCTACGCTGCGAGGCAGGCTGACGGAAGTCGGAAAACTCTGTTGAGCGATCTTTCGTCACCAAACGCGACAAAGCCGAGATTACAGCGCTTCCCAATGTTGGCATGATCAAACAAACGGTTGGACGAATATGGAGGCTCGATGCCTAATCGGAGGCGTTTTCCGCTACGAGTTGCCCAGACCATTCGCGAGCAGGTTCCCGAGTCCCTGCCCGTTTTTGTACGCATCTCTGCCACTGATTGGGCCAGGGGACGCTGGGACTTACCACGCTATCCTTACTGGGCGAATCACGCTGCAAAAGAACTTGCCGCTGAAGCAAATTGGCCCGTGCAGTACCTTCGTGCGGTGGACTGAGTTTGGGACCTGAAACAACTCATTTTCCATTCATCATTTTCCATTTTTCATTTTCCATTTATTGTTCCAATCTCAAATGATGGGATCAATGACAAATGAGAAATGGAAAATGATGAATGGAAAATGTTGTTTTTTCAGAACCTTCTGGGGCAGATGTTTTTGCCAATTTTCGTAGAGCTACTGCCCACTCGATTTCCCATTCCAAGCAAATCCTCGCTTCTTCATCAACGCTTCTATCTTGGGGTCGCGACCACGAAACGCACGGTAGGCCTCTGCCGGATCGATCGTATTACCCACCGAGAAGATATTCTGACGGAGACGCTCGGCTACTTTGCGATCGTATGGACCACTGCCTTCGACGAAGGCGCCATAAGCGTCGGCAGTCAGAACGTCTGACCATAGATAACTGTAATACCCGGCGGAATACGCGTCACTCGAGAAGATGTGATTAAATTGAGTAGCGCGATGACGCATTACGATTTCATGCGGCATTCCAAGCTCGGCCAGCGTCTCGCGCTCGAAAGCATCCGGATCTATTTTCCGGTCGCCCGCAAGATGTAGTTTCATATCAACCAATGCGCTCGCCAGATATTCCACCGTAGCGAAGCCCTGATTGAAAGTAGCAGACCGCTGGATTCTCTCGATGAGCGTTTGTGGGATGGGCTTACCAGTCTGGTAGTGCACGGCAAAGCGCTGCAGCACTTCAGGCGTCGAAAGCCAATGCTCCATAAGCTGCGAGGGAAACTCTACATAGTCACGCGCGACCGCAGTACCCGATAACGAAGGATACGTGACGTTGGAGTTGAGACCGTGGAGTGCGTGACCGAACTCGTGAAACATCGTGACGGCGTCGTCCCAGGAGATCAGCAACGGTTCGCCCTGTTTACCCTTTGCGAAGTTTGCGTTGTTCGAGACGATGGTAGTGATAACACCATTGACCCGTTCCTGACTTCGGTACGCATTCATCCAGGCGCCAGAGCGTTTGCCGGCGCGCGCGTAAGGATCGAAATACCACAGGCCGACATGCCGCTTGGTTGTTTTGTCAGTGACTTCCCAAACGCGTATGTCCGGGTGCGCGACGGGAACATTGGTGGCCGGTGTGAAGTTGAACCCAAAGAGCTCTCCGGCAACCCAGAAAATGCCTTCGCGTAATTTCTCGAGTTGCAGATAGGGTTTCACTTCATTCTGATCCAGATCGTAACGGGCTATCCTGACCTTCTCCGCGTAGTAGCGATAATCCCACGGCTCGATTTTGATCTTCGGTCCCTCTTTGTCGGCAAGCGCCTGCATATCGGCGACTTCTTCATGCACCCGGGCGACTGCGGGTCTCCAAACTGCTTGCATCAACTCCATAGCTCGCTCAGGCGTCTTGGCCATCGCGTTCTGCAACCGCCAATGTGCGTGCGTTGGGAACCCAAGCAGCTTGGCTCGCTCAGCACGCAGTTGTAGGATCTCTGTTATCGTCGCGTTGTTGTCGTGTTCGTCCCCGTTGTCACCCCGGTTGACGAACATCCGCCAAACCTTCTCGCGCAAGTCGCGACGTTCGGAGTAGGTCAAGAATGGATCAACTGACGAACGCGTATTCATGATCACCCAGCCGTCAGGGATCTTCTTCGTTGCAGCAGCGGCGGCGGCAGCGTCGCGCACTGACGGCGGCAGACCAGCCAAATCACCTTCGCTCTTCAGCACCACCATTTGATTGTCTTCTTCGAACAAAATGTTCTGGCTGAACCGTGTATAGAGTCCCGCCAAGTGCTGGTTGATTTGAGACAAACGCGCTTTGGCTTTTGCATCTAGTTGAGCGCCAGCGCGTACAAAGTTGGTGTAGTACAGCCAGGTCAGCCGCTGTTGCTCAGCCGTCAGCTTTGCCTTTTCAGGTGAATTGTAGACAGTCTCGATACGCTTAAATAGTGCTTCATTCTGAGTGATCTGATCGTTGAAGGCAGCGAGCCGCGGCGCCATCTCGCGTTGGACCACTTGGAACTCCGGAGTGTTCATCGTTGAGCCCCAGACACCGTAAATGGTCGTGACACGATCGAGTGTGCGGCCAGTTCTTTCCATAGCGGCGATGCTGTTTTCAAAAGTTGGTGCTGAGGAGTCCTTCGCAATACGGTCAATCTCGGCGAGGTTCTCGGCCATAGCTGCTTCCAGAGCTGGCTTGAACATAGAAACCTGGACGCGATCAAACGGGGGAACGCCCTCGTACGGCCCTTCCCATTTAGCAAGCAGGGGGTTATCGATTGCATTGGTGGCTTCCGGCGTTTTCCATTTGCTGCCCAGTTCGTTCATCCCATTAGTCCTGGTCACGGTATTAGAGACGACCGAACCGATCATCGCGGCTGTAAATAGCAGCACGAAACTGCGAGTGATCAAATCGCGCATTAGTTACCATCTTCCTTTTATTGATGCTGAGCGCCGCTCGTAAGTGACGCAGAGGAGACTTGAAACGGTAACCTTAGTATATTGTTTGGCGATGATCGTTGTACAGCTGACCCTACTTTTTTGCCACGCGAAATTAGCCGCCGAAAAAGTCACGAGCACCGATTGCTGGTTTATTATCCCTGATTCTGGATTTATATGGCTCGTCAACGACACATCATCGCATTCCTCGTATTGACCGCGGTCGTGATAATCACCGCCCTCGTTGTGCTTAAGCGGCACTGCCCGCAGCAAGGTATCGCCTTCTCTCGGGAGATGCGCGAGTTTCACCGCTTGAAAAATCGCACGGCGTTGCCACAACAAGCGGATTTTGATGAGAAGGTAACGCTTCTGAGTATCTTGCAGCCGGGAGGCGACTCGGTGCGCTGGTCAACATCTCGCGCCGGCAGGCTCGAGGGTTACGTGGTGTCTATCGGCAAGGCCGGGATCGAGTTAACAAACTGTTACCTACCTTGTAGTCGAGACATCCATATTAATCTGGCGCTGCGACCCGATGCTCAATCTCGCGAACAAGCGGTGTTGGAGATAACCCCGAGAATGGCAGATTGGGCCAAGGATCAAGGACGTGATTGGTCCGAAGTGGCGCTCAAGCAACGGCTGCTCGGCCACTGGTGTTACTTTGAGGGTTGGCTATTCTTCGATTGGACACATGTTGGCGAAGCGGAGAACACTGCGCCTGCGAGGCAGGGAAACTGGCGCGCGACCGCCTGGGAGATCCATCCCGTGACGAACTTCGGTGTGATCAGGTAAAAATGACGAGAGGGTAACGACTATTGCTCAAACACTCGGCGTGGTCTCGGATGCGCCCTAGGTACGGGTTGTTCTGCCAGCTTGGGGACCGTCAGCAGTACGCGTTTTAGTAGCTTGCTGTTGCCAAGCGCACTCTGATTGCGCAAGAGCGGTCTTGGCGCCTTCGTGAGCGTGCTCTTCTCACCCTCTGAAATCCCGTTCTCTGCCGCTGCCTCTTCGCTTTCCTCATCATCGACGACATCTCCAGACGCGGTGCTTTCAGTTGAATAGCTTGCGGCGGTGACCTGCAGACTACCAGATGCGCCAAGGCGATTGTTTAGATCACGATAGATGCGGCCGGCAACTGCCGCCGGAAAGTGACTATGAGCATCGGCGCCTCGGGCTATCACAACGACTGCCAGCCTCGGATCGGCCAACGGTGCATACGAAGTGAAAAGACCAACCCATGTTCCGTTATCAATGCAGGTACCGGTTTTGCCGACGACGGTTGCCGCCGGGTCGTACGCTCTTCTTCCCGAGCCGTAGTTAACCGCCCCGACCATTCCCGGAACCATGTAATGCCATGTGTCAGCATCAATATTAACCTGGCGTCGGACCGTGGGTTTCCTGGCCTCGTCTTGAGACGCACGGGCTACGAACGGCGCCAGCAACTTGCCGCCATTAGCCATCGCCGACACGAGCGTCGCGAGTTGGACGGCAGTCACTTTGAAATCGTCTCCGTGTGAGGACATTCGATTGAGCGCAAAGCCCGATTTTAGCACCGGCAGGCGCCCTTGAAACTCATTCCGCGAGTTAATACCTGTCTTCTCGCCAAGCCCGAGCCGGCGAGCATACGAAACCATTTTTTCAAAACCAACTTGGCCGCCAACCTGCTGGAAGTACTCGTTCTTCGAGTAAGCCAGGGCCTTAGTTAAATCAATGTGGTTGGTGTCGAAGATACTTACCGTATCGGTCGGATTGATAACTTTCTCGTTTAGTCCAGCCAGACCGGTGACGAGTTTGATAGTCGAACAAGGTTTGAATCCTTCTCGTACCGCCCATTCCTGATTCACGATCGAGTAGACTTGGCCCGTCTGGGGATTCATGACTACTACTGTACCCGCATGGTTCCCGAGCGCCTCAACAGCCACGCGGCGTACGTCTGCATCCTCACCGGTAGTGTCATCCTTAGCAATCATTGACTGCACCTGATTCCGCATCGCCTTATCAAGAGCGCGCTGACGCGCAAGCCGCGCAGCTTCCGCACGGCGGCGTCTGGCTTCGGCTCGTCGGGTCGAAATGCGCCTGCCGGCACTCTTGCCCCGCGCCGAATGACTTGTCGATCTGCCACGCGCGCGAGTCTTCGCCTGGCGGCTACGAGCATAGGCGGTTGTAAGAAAGGATGAGCTGCTGCACAGAGCAAAAAAGACTAATGCCAAACAAGACAGTTTGAGGATACGGGGTACTGGAGTCATCTTAGGTCTCACTTCTTAATAATGATAATGGGGTTGATTCACCAAGAGAGGTGGTGAAGCTAGGGAGGGCTGTAATGGGCAAGAGGCAGTTCGGTGGATTTGCGCCAGAATAACCGGTTGGGGGTGAAACGCCGGTACCTGCCCCGACGAACGAACAAAACCTGCTGTTTTGCGAGCCAACCTGCTCTAGGGCAACGTATGCGCCGCGTTTATCAACGAAGCTGGATTCGGCGAGGTCGCTACTGCCGCTAATGGGAAACTGCTGCTGCCAGCTACAGAGCGGCAAAACAATGTATAACAAAGATCTCGTTCTTACGCAACTGCTGTTTCATTTATTTACCGGTTTGTCAGTCCACACGTGCTCAACAATCAACCACTTGCCATCATTCTGCTTCCTGAAGACCTGAGATAGCTTCCCTGGAGTTCGAGTTTGGACCCTCCCGCAACCTGGTTGAGATCCTTCGCCATCCACAACTTTGCCCACTGATTGCTAGTTTTAGAAAGATCATTCTGCGGATCAGACTGAGTCTGTTTACCGTGAGCGGATAGTGACACGCGGAATTCATTTGCGGTTGAGTCTGGATAGATCTGACACCCAAACCCGGAGGAGGATTCATTGAACCCCAGGGCAACCAATATGAAAATGAGACTCAAGGCGTGCATTTATGGAATTTCCCTCCTAAGCGTAGTGGCTGGCAAACCTGGTACTGGCTTTAATGGTGATAATACGATTTTTCTCATAGTATAGGCGCAGTATACGCGGATTGGCGCCTAAATACGTTTACTGACCGCCCACCGTGAAACTTTGCGCTCTGTTGACCAACTCTTCACACATCCGGGCGCATCCATGGTGTATACAAACTTGAAGAGTCTTTCCAAACCGCGTAATTCTCTACTCGAAGGTTAAGCAATATGAAGAAGATTTTGTTCCTCTTTTCCCTCCTCGTGCTTCTCGCTCCTATCTCTATTCGCGCCCAATCGGGACGCAATCGAACTGCCGAGAGCGCGCCGAAGACTGGCGCCAAGTCCGCAAGCCCAGCCACTCAGCCGCCCACAACTGGCGACACTACTGAAGGGATCTCGGACTCACGCACGGATGCGGCCGGTGAAACTGTGGAAGGCGACGTCGTGCGAGTCGATACTTCCCTGATAACAGTGCCGGTGACGGTAGTGGATCGCAATGGTCGGTATGTACCAGATCTTAGGCGCAGCGACTTTCGAATTTTTGAAGAAGGAGTCGAGCAGAAGGTCGCTTATTTTGCTACCGTAGATCAGCCCTTCACCGTGGTGATGTTGATTGATACGAGCGGCTCCACGCATTTCCGACTCGAAGATATCCAGGACGCGGCCATTACTTTTGTTAATCAACTGAAGCCGGCCGATAGTGTGATGGTTATCTCGTTCGACGATCGAATCGATGTCCTGACCAAACCGACTACCGATCGGAGTGCTGTCATGAGAGCGATTCGGCGGACAAGCACAGGAGGTGGGACAAGGCTCTATGACGCGGTCGATGTGGTTCTCAAAAAGCATTTACAGACCATTACCGGACGCAAGGCGATTGTCTTGTTCACAGATGGTGTCGACACGACCAGTCACCGTGCCTCCTATGAGAGCACTGTGCGCGCAGCTGAAGAATCTGACGCTCCCATTTACGCCGTCGACTATGATACCTCGGGCTTGAATGGAGCGATGGGTCAGGGATGGCCTCTACCGGGACGACCCCGCGGCACGATTTTCGGACTGCCCGTCCCCCTTCCTAGTGGTGGTGGAGTACCTGGTGGTCCAGGTGCAAGCCCGGGCGACTACCGGCGCGCAAGCGCGTACTTACACGAGCTCTCCGGCACGACCGGTGGACGCTTTTTCAATGCCGATAGCATGATGGGTATTTCGCAAGCCTTCGCCCAAATCGCTGAAGAACTCGGACGGCAGTACAGCCTCGGCTATTATCCAAAGACGCTGGGCCAAGCCGGTCAACGCCGGCAGATCAAGGTTCGCGTTAATCAAACGGGCCTGGTGGTTAAAGCTCGCGACAGCTATATCTACACTGAAAAGAAGACTACTTCGGATCAACCGAAAGAGACCCAACCGTTCGGCGCAGAGTCGAAAAACAATCATTGAGAACTAAATGCCAATCTTCGGTAGGGAATTCGGCGAATACCGATAAACAACTCACTCCTATGGAGTGAAGAGTAAGTGGACGCATCTTCTCAACCACTGCTTTAGGCGGGGCAACGCACTCGAAGCGCCGCCGGCACGATTTGAAAGGTTGCCGGTAATCGGCCCGGGAGCTCGCCATCCACCTCGAGGAAAATCTCGGCATCTTTATCGGCAGCTCGGGCGCCAACCTTCTTAGCCAGCACATGTCCCACTTTATCCATGCCTAGGTGAGAGCCGGAATACAATCGAGGCGCGTTCGTTAATATCTTCAATGGGCCAAGGTCCCCGATGCTGACCACGTCGAACTTGCCGTCGTTTAGCTTCGCATCCGGCGCAATCTTCATCCCACCACCAAAATAGCGGGCGTTCGCGATGCAAAGATTCACAACGCTAAGATGACGCTCGTGCTCGTCGTCCAATTGCAGAATGACTCGCGCGGCAGTTGACTGCATGGCTGTTTGCAGCATCGAGACTCCGAAAGAAACTCGCCCACTCAACCAGCGAGGACCTTTCTTAGGCAACCACTCCGGGCCTCTTTTTTTTACTCGCTCGATGATCTTCGCGCTCATTCCAAACGAAGCGATTCCCAGGAAATGCCTCGTCCGCGGTTGGCCATTGTGAGAAACAAAGCTGACGCGTCCCACATCGATCAGGCGGGTCTTTCCTTCGCGAATGGTTTGCGCGGCGTCGCGGCCGCGTTTTGAGATACCCAGCGTCCGACGTAAGTCGCCCCCGGTGCCGCTGGGTAGAACGCCTAACTCTACGTCTTTTCCTGAAGCAAGAATACCGTTCGCGACCTCAGAAATCGTGCCATCGCCGCCGCAGGCGATGATTAAAGTAGTCCCCTGCTGTGCCGCCTCGACGGAAAGTGCTATTGCGTGACCGCGTTTTTCTGTGAAGGAAACTTGAAATGGACCAAAATGACTGCGCAGTTCACTTGCTAGCCGTGGCCAGGCCCTGCCTGTTGCGCCAGAAGCCGAAGAGGGATTAGTTATTACAAGCGGAATCGCCATTATTCGATCAATTGAAACGCATCTTTCTATCTTCTTCCCCCAGCGCAGCAATCTGCGTCATCACAAACTTTGAAATCTCCATATACGTCCGTGCGCGATCCGGTTTCGCCAGGCAATCTGAAAAATCGATCACCTCTCCAAAATGGATTCGGATAACCTCTTCCCGGTTCCAGTTGCGAGCGATTTGTCTCGGCAAATTATTACAAAGTCCTGCAATGAACACGGGGATCACCTGCGGATTTGCATCTTTTATTAGTTTGCCGATACCGGGCTGCGGCGATAGAAAGAAGTAGGGATCATCGCTTTTGTTGCGCGTTCCTTCCGGGTGAAAACCGATGACGTTCCCAGCGCCCCGTTCACACAATTCCGTCAGGACTCGAAACGAGAACTTATCGAACGCTCGCTTCTCGGTAATTGGATTGTCACCGGTCGCAAAGAACGGCGGATACATGGACCACCAACCCATCACCAGATTAACGAACAGACCAAGGGTCGATTGATAAAAGAACCTTCCGCGTACGGGAAAGAATAGTTGTTTGCGCCACGTTGTGCGTCTAAATAGAACAGTCGACACCGTAAACATATCAAAGAATGAACGATGATTTGCGACCAAAAGAATGGGGCGATCATGAGACACTGCGTCGATATGCTCAAGGCCATAGACGTTCATGATGTTGTAGGTGGAAAGATGAATCCACCCGGCGCCAAGCGTTTTCTGACACCATGTCCATAAGCGTTTCCAACGGCCGCGATTCATCCGGCGCACAAGACGAAAAGCCAGCCATTCGAACCAACTCAGCGCAGCAAATTCGTCTAGTGATGGTTCGAGGGTGTGAAAAGTCCAACCCTCGACGTCTTGCGAGTCCTGCGACGCATTATTCCTATTCTTAGTCTGAACTTCCATTTAAGGATCCCCAACCCTCAAAACCTGGACAGAAGAGTTCTGGGGCAGCGAGACCGCCTAATCAATTGAAAAGTACTTCGCTTCAGGATGGTGGACGACAATTGCCGAAGTTGACTGTTCCGGATCGAGCTGGAATTCTTCGGTCAACTCAACGTCGATGCGCGATGGATCGAGCAACTCGAAAAGCTTCGACTGGTCCTCGAGACTGGGGCATGCCGGGTAACCAAAACTGAATCTAGATCCCTGATACACCTGGCGGAAGAGTTTTGCCAATTCTGGAGAATCAGCAGCAGCAATTCCCAACTCCTGACGAATACGTCGATGCCAAAATTCGGCTAGAGCCTCGGCACTTTCGACGCTGAGCCCGTGGAAATAAAGATAGTCAGCATAGTTGTCAGATTTAAACAACTCTTGAGCGTAGGCTGTGGCTCGCCGGCCCATCGTCACAAGATGGAATCCCACAACGTCAACGCGGCCGGAATCTTTGGCGGCAAAGAAGTCGGTAAGACACAGGTTTTTTCCTGAGGGTTGGCGTGGAAAAGTAAACCGCAGCCGCTCAGTCTTTTCATCGTCCTGATAAATGATCAAATCATTGCCTGAGGATTGAGCAGGAAAATAGCCATAAACTACCCGCGGAACCAATAGTTTCTCTCTCTTACTGCGCGCTTTCAAATCCTCATAAATTGGCCTTACTTTATCGCGCACCACTGCCTGGTATTTGTCCGGTGCAGTACGACCTTGTTTGAACTGCCACTGGCCCTTGAAGAGCGCAGTCTCATTAACAAAGGCAAACACGTCATCGAGCGGTGTGTCGTCAACTACACGCGAGCCGTAGAAGGGTGCTTTTGGAATTGAAACATCTGTTTGCACATTCGAACGCGTCGTATGCGATGTGTCGCCGGTCGTCGTCACGGCACCACGCGGGCGCGCGGGCTTGCGTAGGCCCAGCTTCGCTTCCTCACCAATCAAATCTTCAGCATCATCACCGGCCTCACTGGTCTCCGCTCTCCGCACCGTCACCGCATCGCTACCAACGGACTCTCCATTGCTGCTTACCAGTTTGTCCATTGTATGTAAACCCGCGAACGCATCGTGAGCGTAGTAGAGCTGGCCCTTGTAGAGCGATTTTAGATCCTCGTCGACGTACCGCCGCGTTAAGGCTGCACCACCGAGGACCACGGGGACAGTGATACCACGCTCGTTCATGAGCTCGAGATTCTCTTTCATGATCAGAGTAGACTTCACCAGTAACCCGCTCATTCCGATCGCATCCGCATTATGTTCCTCGTGCGCCTGAAGAATATTGTCGATGGTCTGCTTGATACCCAGATTGATGACTCTGTAGCCGTTATTCGTCAGGATGATATCGACCAGGTTTTTGCCGATGTCGTGCACGTCTCCCTTGACGGTGGCCAGCACCATCGTGCCTTTCGCCGTAGCTCCACCCTTCTTCTCCATAAACGGCTCGAGGAACCTTACGGCCGCCTTCATCGCTTCCGCCGACTGCAAGACGAAAGGCAGTTGCATCTGTCCGCTACCGAAGAGATCGCCAACTACCTTCATTCCTCCGAGCAATATGTTGTTGATGATGTCCAGCGCAGAATATTTTTCGAGGGCAGCTTTGAGTTCGTCTTCGAGGCCGATCTTCTCGCCATCGATAATGTGGTTCTTCAGACGCTCTTCTACGGTCTCGCCTTTCGAAGCTTTCTCACTACTCTTCGCCTTAACACCTTCAAACAACCTGGTGAACTCAGTAAGCGGATCATATGTACAGACATCACCTGAAAACTGCCGCTGATCATAGATCAGCTCGCGCGCGACTTTGAGTTGTCGTTCGCTAATCCGGTTCAGCGGCTCGATTTTGCTGGCATTTACAATCGCTGCGTCGAGCCCCGCCTCAACGGCGTCATGCAGGAAGACCGAGTTGAGCACAATACGTGAGGCAGGGTTGAGACCGAATGAGACATTTGAGACGCCGAGTATCGTGAAGCAGCCCGGAAGCTCGCGTTTGATCCTACGAATTCCTTCAATTGTTTCCAGCGCGTTCCGGCGGTCTTCTTCGATACCGGTTGAGATCGGCAGCGCCAAAGGGTCGAAGAAGATGTCGGAGGCCAGGAAGCCGAACTCCCGGGTCGCCTGCTCGTAGGCACGCCTGGCAATTTCAAACTTCCCCTCTGCTGTCCGGGCCATCCCCTGCTCATCGATGGTGCCGATGACTACACTGGCGCCATAACGCTTCGCAAGGTCGATCACTTTCAGAAACCGTGGAATACCATCTTCGTAGTTAGTCGAATTCAAGATTGACTTGCCACCTGCATGTTCAAGACCAGCTTCCATCTTCTGCCACTCAGTGGAGTCAAACATCAGCGGAATTTTGACATTGGTCACCAAACGCGAAGCCAGCTCATGCATGTCGGTCTCGCCGTTGCGGCCAACAAAATCGACGTTAACATCAAGCACGTGAGCGCCTTCGCGCTCTTGTTCCTTCGCCAGCGACACCAATCCATCCCAGTCTTCAGCATTTAGTAGATCTCGCATTCTCTTTGAGCCGCTGGCATTGACGCGCTCGCCGACGATGAGAAACGAATTGTCCTGAACGTAAGGCTGCTGGAAATAGATGGATGACGCTGCCGGCACGAGTTTGGCGCTGCGCTCCTTCGGTGTAAGCCGTTGCATGGCCTCAACCACCAGCTTCAAGTGCGCGGGGGTAGTGCCACAGCAACCACCTACGATGTTGACACCGAAGTCGCCGGCAAAGTGAACCAGTTGGGCAGTGAACGACTCGGGGGTCTCATCGTAGTGCATCTTGCCATCTACGACTGAAGGTAAGCCTGCGTTTGGTAAGACTGAAACGGCTAGCGGTGCGTTCTCGCATAGATACCGAATGCTTTCGGTCATGTGACGTGGGCCGGTACCGCAGTTCATGCCGATCACATCAATCGGAAACGGAGCCAAAGCAGTTAGCGCCGCGCCGATCTCAGTGCCGTTGAGCATTGTGCCGAAAACTTCGATAGTCACCTGCGCGATGACCGGTACACGATTGCGAGTCTCCTCGAAGTGAGCAAAAATAGCCGCAAGAGCTGCTTTCGTCTGCAGCAGATCCTGGCAGGTCTCAACGATCAGTAGGTCGACGCCACCATCGATCAAACCACGAACCTGTTCGCGATAGGCTGCTTTGAGATTAGGAAAGGTGATGTGTCCGAGAGTTGGCAGTTTTCGGCCTGGTCCCATCGAGCCAGCAACCCACCGAGGCTTTTCTTTGGTTGTGAAGTCCGAGGCAATTCTTTTGGCGAGGCGTGCAGCTCTGACGTTCATGTCATAAGCCTGGTCACCAATGCCATACTCACTAAAATCTACCGCCGTTCCGTTGAACGAATTGGTCTCGATGACATCACAGCCAACTTCGAGAAATCCGACGTGCACTTTCTCCACGGCATCGGGTCTGGTGACAAGGAGATTCTCGTTACAGCCTTCAAATAGCAGGCCGCCGAAGTCATCAAGCGTCAAGTTCTGAACTTGCAGATTGGTACCCATCGCGCCGTCGAAGACAACGATGCGGTCCTTTAATGTTTCGAGAAAGTTAGCCATTCAAGGAATTTCCGATTGCCAATTGCCGATTTGTTCGTTTCCTTTTTCCTGCTGCATACCAAGGAATGCGCCGAACCCGATGCCACCCCAATCGGCAATCAGCAATCGGCAATCGGCAATAAAATGACGAGGGCCCCGCGCTTAACAACGCGGGGCCTCTCAAGTCCGGGTCCAACCAGTTTTCTTAAGATTCGCCGAGCTGTTTAGCTGTTTGTTTTACGTGGCCGCAAGTCGCCTTAACTCACCACGTTTGTCTCGAACGGTATTGAACCATCGCCACTATGGACTGTCAAGCCGGAGCGATGGCCCACGGCCATACTACCAGAACTCAATGAGTTTTAGCGCAAAGCCCGACAACACAGGTTCGCCAGATACGATTTCAGGTCTTTGCAGGACGACCACGGACTGACGAGCCGAGTAGACAAAAACCTGGCGTTGAAAGGGATCTATCAAAAAGCCGAGCTCGAGACCATTTTCAATGTATTCGCGCATTTTTTCCTGCACCGTTCGTAAGATATCGGCAGGTGATAGCAATTCGATGACGAAGTCGGGGCAGATTGGGGCAAAACTCTCCTGCTGTTCTTCACTCAGTCGTTCCCACCGCTCACGCCGGATCCACGAGGCATCAGGAGAACGTACGGCGCCGTTCGGCAACGTGTAGCCAGTCGAGGAATCGAACGCAAAACCGCTACGATCGGCCTCGGCCCACTGTGCGAGTTGACTAGTCAAAATGCAGTTACGAAGTCCAGTCTTAGACCCGGTGGGGGGCATAACGATGAGTTCTCCTCTGGAGGTGAGTTCCAAGCGGAAATCCGGATTGTCCTGACACAACCTGCGAAACTGTTCGGCCGTCAACCTGACACTCTTGAAATCGAGGGTGAAAAGCCAGTCGCTCTGAGGTTGAGGAGGTGAGATTGACTGTGCCATCAGTTTCATCCTTATGCTTTTGAATTTTACTCCTTGATCCGACTGCCGTAAACGAAACCGAGCCGGCAGGCATTCTTTCACAACTTTCTATTTACCATTAACCATTTACCATTTACCATTCCTCGCATGCAACGCGCCATTTATCCGGGCTCATTCGATCCCGTCACTAACGGCCATCTGGACATCATCGAACGTGGCTGCAAACTTTTTGACGAAATCATAATTGCAATCCTGGTCCATCCGGAAAAACAACCGTTCTTTACAATCGACGAGCGGCGCGAGATGCTGGCCGAGGTTTTGAACGATATCAACCGCGGGACTTGTGTCCTCCGAGTCGACGATTTTCAGGGTCTGCTCGTTAATTATGCCGTGGCGCAAGAGGCGAACGCGATTGTTCGCGGCATACGCGCGATTTCTGACTACGAGTACGAGCTGCAGATGGCGCTCATGAACCGCCGCCTTGAACCCAGCATCGAAACCGTATTTATGATGCCCGCTGAGACGTACTCATATGTCAGCTCACGCCTGGTTAAGGAGGTCTTTCAACTCGGCGGTGTACTCGACGGTCTGGTGCCGAAGGTGGTGCAAAAACGAATGAAGGAAAAAGTAACAAAACGCTAATCGCACCGCGTGGTATACTTTTTAAGAAACGATAAACATTTCAGCGAAAAACAGAGTAGCCAATCCTTATGATGACCCGTCCAGCTAGTTCCCCCTTCCCGGTTTCCGACAACGTCGCAAAGATGCAACCTTCATCGACGCTTGCTGCCATGCAAGCTGCTGACGCATTGCGAGCGACTGGCGCTAAAGTATTCGACTTTGGTGCCGGAGAACCAGATTTCGACACCCCACAAAATATTAAGCGCGCTGCCGAAGGGGCAATGCGAGACGGCCAAACGAAATACACTCCTACCGGCGGTACGCGCGAACTCCAGCAAGCAATCATCAGTTTCTATGAGGCTCAATTCGGCACGCAATACGAACGCTCGGAGGTGATGGCTACTTCTGGCGGTAAGCAGGCAATCTTTAATGCAGTTGTGAGCCTTATCAACCCTGGCGATGAGGTTCTAATCCCAAAGCCTTACTGGGTAACGTTTCCTGAAATTGTTGTCTTTGCGAGAGGCAAGCCGGTCTTTATTGAAACTGAGCAAACAGGTTTTCTCCTAAGTCTTTCACAGGTCAAACAATCGATCACCGATCGCACCAAGCTGATCATTGTCAATTCGCCATGCAATCCTTCCGGGCGGGTGATTCCTCCGGATGAATTCCAACGCATCATGCAGTTCCTGGCTGATCGCGGCATCTATGTAATTTCCGATGAATGTTACTTGAGGTTTGTATACTCCCCATCTCAGGTGTTCAGCGCCGCTAGTTTGCCTGCCGATATTCGTCAAGGCCTTTGCATTGCCGGATCTTTTTCGAAGACCTTTGCTATGACCGGTTGGCGTATGGGTTATTCACTTGCGCCGGCTGAGTGGACCAAAGCAATGTTGAACGTACAGGGACACTCGACCAGTAATCCCAATTCGATAGCTCAGTGGGCCGCAATTGAAGCGTTAAGGGGGCCCCAGGAATCTGTGGCAACAATGCTGACAGAATACACAGCCCGACGAGCCTGGCTACTCGAAGCATTGCGAGAGGTTTCGGGATTCACATGTAATGAGCCTGAAGGAGCATTTTACGCGTTTCCGAATTTAAAGGATTGTTTGAAAGGAAAAATAAAGACTTCCGCGGAATTCGCGGCAGGGCTGCTCAAGGAAGAACAGACTGTAGTGACCGATGGTGCAGCTTTTGGCGCCGAAGGCTACATCCGTATGTCTTATGCGACCTCGATGGAACAACTGCAGGAAGGCACTCGGCGAATCAAACGATTTGCAGAGAGGTGCCAGCGGGCGTAGAAGGTCTACGGGTGTCGGGGAAGACACTATTTCTCATTGATCAATGAAAAATAGCCGCCTTCTTATCGGGCAATAGTAAAAGCCGCAAAGGTTTTCTCCTTTGCGGCTTTTTATTAACCTCGGTGTCGGCGCTATTAGTACAAGTTGAAGTTGTACTCCAATTGGATGTACATGGAAACTGCGCGACCATCCTTCATCGCCGGTGAAAACTTGATCAGCCGAGCGGCGGCAATTGCTCTGTCAGTTAATCCATAGGGTAAACCCGAGACGGCACGGATATTTGAGACTTGCCCGCCTGATGTAAACACGGCACGCAACACAACTGTTCCCGTAACCTGATTCTTCCGAGCCTCCTCGGTGTACTGTGGCTCAGGTTTGGAGAGCACGCGCGCTTTTTGCGTAACCTCACGACCGCTGAAAACTCGATTGTAGTCCCCGCCACCACCGCCGCCAGGCCCGCCACCGCCATCGTTGCGATCACCGCCCCCCATGTTTCCTCCTCGACCAGGACCTATGCCTCCGCCTTCGCCGGGACCGACACCTGTCCCCGTGCCATTACCGATTCCATTTCCAGTTCCGGGACCAGACGACGGCGTGGTGCTGGTAGACTTCGGATCTCCGTAGGCCGCGACGCGGGCGTCAGGCGGAACAAGCAGCGGGTCTGCAACCACCGTGGCAGCAACCGGCAGCGCTGGATTCTTGATCGCCGGAGGCTTCGGATCCGGTGGTAAAATCTGCGGTATTGTCAAAGATGCCTGCGGTAACTTGCCCGCTGAAGCAGGCGTGGTTTCTTGTCGACCACCACCGCCACCCCCACCGGCCTTCTCCGGTTTCGGCTTGCTACCTCCGCCGTTCCCCTTATTAAAGCCGGCAGTGCCAGGATCGGGCGTTGGTTGTTCTGCAGGAATATCGAAGATCTGTTCGACTTGAAGTTCTTCGGCGTTTTGCGCGACTAGGGCCTGTTGGCGGTGCCGATAATCAAGACCGATTACGCCGCCGAGGATGGCAAAAAGGAATACAAACGAACTCACCATCGCAAACACGACCGTTCGTGAATCCGAAGGCTCAGCGCCCATAACCGCCGCGCCGCGTTCTCGCCCCAACCACGTGGCAAACAATCCAACCAACAAGGTGGATGCCAGCACCGCGAAACCGATGAGACCAAATTTGGATGTGAGGGCCGAATGAGAGCGATCCATAAACGCGACAACTCCCACCAGAGCCACCATCGCGAACACTGCGGCGCCCATTGCCACGAGCACATTCCGGTTGCCAAGGAAACGCCCGGTCATTTGGCCATAGCCGACAAAAGTTCTCTTTGTAAAGCCAAAGGGATCGCGCTTGAACTCAGGCCATGTCAGTTCGTACTCGTGAGCAACGTCCTTAATCTCGTGCGTCAGGCGCTGGACTAGCCCGGCATCGTCCATGATTGTTAAATGATATTCTCCGCGAGGTACGAGGCCCAGCGTACCGTTACCTGCCAAAACCTTTTCGGGAACGAAGGGGCCTTGTGGAGCCGGTTCGGCTGCGTGCGGCGCATGCGTGTTGCCTCCCAACGTCTTCTCGGGAACGTACGGTAATTGGGGGACTGGCTCCGCTGCTAGCTGTGGATGCGTTGTGTCGGACACGTCGCTCACGCTCGTTATGCTGGGTTCTTCGAGTCGCGCGACTGCTGAGCTCAATGGCGTTCCGTCAACCGGACAAAAACTGAACCTGTCTGCGAACTCTTCCTGACAATTGGAACAAAACTTCATTGCTACTACCTCTTTCTGCTTCTCGGAAAGCAGTGCCGAATCGGCCTGCAAGTTAGCGTTGGCGAGTTCCCTCGCGTAACTATTCGCTACCCGTTCGTCGAGAGATCTCGGCGGGTCTGGTACCACCCAACGCTCGAGCAGTTTCCTGAGTTCGTATTCAGAAGTGAACTGGTCCCGTGGCTCGATGCCGCTCATCTCAGGCCTCCTTCAAGGTAACAATTTCCTGGCTACTATTCAAATATGAGCCAAGCGTGCTTCTAAGCCGTTCGCGAGCCCGATAAAGCCTCGATTTTACGGCTCCAACATCGGTACCAACGACGGTTGCGATCTCGCTCAACGCTAATTCTTCATACTCATAAAGAATGAGCGCTTCGCGCTGCAAAGGTGGCAAATTCGAGATTGCCTCCTTCACCTTTTCGGAAAGCTCCTCATCAAGCAGCCTGCGTAACGGTTCTTGCCGTCTGGGGACGATCGGCTCCTCCGTAAGATCGTCGAGCGCCGCCTCCCTGCCGCTACTACGGAAATGCTTCATCGCCAGGTTTCGAGCTGCCGCATACATGTAAGTCCGCAACGAGGCTCGAGAGGGATCGAAGTTCTCCGGTTTCTTGATTAAACCAAGGAAGCAATCGTGTGTAATGTCTTCCGCCATTTCCACCGACCCAAGCAGCCGGTAAGCGAAACGAAAAATCGGTTGCCGATGTCGCTCGTACAACTCGAGAAAAGCCGACTGATCCCCGCCACCTGCCTTTTCAAGCAATCGGTCGTCTGTGTTTCTATCTGGCAATCAAGCTCTCGATCCTGCAGGAATCGCTTCCTACCGTACTTACCGCAAAATAGCCAAAAGATACGGGGTTAGGCAACGGTTTTTTACCACTTCACGATTAACCCCTCAAAAAAAGCCATTGCCTCGATGGATAACGTGGCTTTTCTGGTCACGTCCCCGCCGGTTGTCTTCTACCATGTCTTCCAGCGGCCGTACAGACTAAACCCAGGCCTTTGATGCGTTTGCTAATCAAACGGTTGACGCAGGGATGGTGCGCATCTAAGATGTTTTTCTGCTCCCTGCTTGGAAAGACCATAACGTATGCGGCTATTGATCCCCCTGTCTTAATCTCGGCCACCCATCAAGAAGTCGCGTTTATGAGTCCAATCCTGACAACGAAACGTCTGCGAAGGCCCGCTCGCTTGCTATTGTCGCTTCTGCTTGCCGCCAGCCCGGCGTTTTCCCAGGGCCCTCCCTTGGCCGAGCCTCAACGCGAGCAATTGCTGAACGGGCTTCGCGTTCTGATTTGGGAGCGCCCCGGCAGCCAGGATCTCACGATCAAACTGCGACTCCATAGCGGCGCAGCTTTCGATCTTGCGGGTAGAGCCGGTGAGATGTCCTTGTTGGGTGACCTCCTCTTTCCCGACCCGGCCACCATTGAGTTTTTCACCCAAGAGATGTCTGGAAAGCTCGAGGTTAATACGGACCACGATTGCATAACCATTACAATGCAGGGCCGCGCCGGCCAATTCGAAAGGATCGTTGAGATTCTGAGAAACGCTCTGGTGACTACCCAGATCACACCGGAAATCGTAGCTCGACACCGCGATAGGCGTATTAAAATCCTCAGAGACACTGCAATCTCACCAGCATTTGTTGCGGATCGGGCAATTGCCGCCCGATTCTTTGGCGACTATCCCTACGGACGCCCCGCGAACGGATCTGTCGAGGATCTCGCAAGAGTCGACCGAGCCGATCTTTTGCTGGCACGGGAGCGTTTTCTCAACCCAAATAATGCGACACTCGCAATTGTTGGAGGTGTTGAGCGAAACAGGACAATGCGAGCGCTAAGGCAACTACTGGGCTCGTGGCGTAAGAGCGAGCAGATCGTGCCAAGCACTTTCCGCCAGCCAAGCCCTCCGGATGCTCGAACACTCATCATTAATGGGCCGGCTGACCAAACAGCCGAGGTAAGGCTAGGGGTCCGTGGTGTGGCACGCTCTGAGGCAAGCTATTACGCGGCAGCCATTCTCGCCCTAATCGCGCGGCAGCGATGGTTGGCTATGACTCCGGAACTCAGTTTCAAACAGTTCTTCGTTCGCAATGACGCACACGTTCTCCCCGGCATGTTTGTTATGGGAGCATCGATCAACAGCAAATCAAGTCCGCAGGTCATCTCGAGCGCTAAGAGAGTAATTGATTCATTGATCAAGGTCCCTGCGATACCCTCGGAGTTGGATCAGGCAAAGAACGAATTAATAGTTCAACTAAACAATCGGTTGGGAAAACCTGAAACTATGATTGATGTGTGGCTTGACGCCGACACGTTCCATTTACCCGCCTTGGCGGAACAACTCCAAAGCTGGCGAGATGTATCAGTAAATGACCTCCAGCGGGTTGCCAGTCACCTGTTTCAAGAAGCGCCTATAGCTTCGATAGTCCTCGGTGATGCGCAACAGTTGAAGACTGAACTTGAAGGGCACGTCCAAACTGAATTGATGGTTGAGATCGCCAAACCAACTACCAATCAGCTAGAAGTAAAGCCAGCAAAGCCAAACATCGCAACGAAGCCGTAATAATGCAAATCTATCGCAAGCGAGTTGCAACCATACCTTCATCATCTTCCGGTTAACTGTGTCTGAGCAGAGAAGCGCTGCCGAGAAAGACCATGCGAATCGTGTACGCGAGATGTTTGCCACGATCGCGAAGCGCTACGACCTGTTGAACCACCTGCTTTCGGGAAATATTGACAGGCGCTGGCGCCGGCTGGTGGCGACGCGCTTGCGCGATAGGTTGAGTCCGGGCAGGACGCGAATTCTTGACGTCGCATGCGGCACTGGCGATCTCTCGCTCACGCTATTTGAATTGACTGGGGCACAGATAACCGCCACGGACTTTTGCCGCCCGATGCTCGCAATTGCTGCGCGCAAGACTTTGCATCGGAATTTGGACATTAAGTTTGTTGAAGGTGACGCATTGGGATTGCCTTTTCTCGATTACTCTTTCGATGCGGTGACGATCGGGTTTGGCTTGCGTAACCTGTCGGCGGTTGAAGATGGATTGAGAGAGCTTCTAAGGGTACTCAAACCTGGCGGTTACCTGGCGGTGCTTGAATTCTCTAAGCCGCAGACACTTGGTTTGCGAACACTCTTTCAATTCTACTTTACGAAGTTACTCCCGCTGATGGGCGGGGCGATCAGTGGATCGCGAAGCGCTTACACCTATTTGCCGAATTCGGTGCAAAGTTTTCCTGATCAGAATCAGCTTGCATCGTTAATCGGCAAAGTCGGTTTTGCAGAAGTAAGTTATCAGAATCTGACGGGTGGAGTTGTCGCGCTTCATTTGGGACGACGCCCAAATTAGAACTCAAGCTTGGTTGCAGCCGACAGCTTGCAACCGACAAGTGTAGTCCGGGGGATTGTCTGAGGAAGACGCGGTTGTCGGGGCCGTTTCATCTATTGGACTTTCCCCACGGGCTACATCTCTTTTGTAGCCCTTCGTTCGGACTGCCGGTACCAGCGGTAGACGAGGTCAGCACCATCGTACTGGTCGTGGCTTGCGCAGCACGGAACTCGCTCTGGCAAGAAGTCATCAGTACCGACACGCGGTAGCGTCGGGTCAAAGATAGGCATCACGACTCGTCGTGGATCGTTGACCCGACGCTACCGCGTGTCGGTACTGATGACTTCTTGCCACCGCAATCTGAGTCTTCACATATCAAATCAAAGGGCTATCCACTTGCATGTGTTATCATTCGGCGTTTTTCCGTAACTCAATCTGCGCAATTGAGAACTCGCCAGAGTGCGTTCGAACCTGAAGTATAAAGTTCTTGGCGCCGCCCAACGGGCCGCAATCCTCCTACTGGTCGTCTTCACCGTAGTCTCTCTAGTCACGCTGTTAATCGAGCTCGTCCCCGGAGATCCCGCTGTTGCAGTTCTTGGGGATCAAGCTACGCCGGAGCAATTTGCGCAGTTTCGCCAGAAACATGGTCTCGATCGGCCACCGTTCTTCTTTTCCTTTCCGCGCGATGCAAATGGCGCCAGACACTTTCAGTGGTACGGGGTTGACAACCGGTACACTGATTATTGGCGGGCAATCTTGCATGGCGATATGGGACGCTCGTTTCGGACTGATCGCTCCGTCGTAGATCTGATCCTCGAGCGTTATCCCGCCACGATCGAGCTCGCCGCGGTAGCGTTGATGTTTGCGGTGCTGATAGCTATTCCACTCGGCGTCATTGCCGGAAAAAACCGCGGTACCTGGATTGACAATGCAGCCTCGGTGATTGCACTGATCGGTATTAGCCTACCGAGTTTCGTAATCGGCCCGATGCTCGTATATGTTTTTGCCGTCAAGCTTGGCTGGCTTGCACCTTCGGGCCGTTTCGATTGGAGCGACATCATCTTGCCTGCCTTCACCCTCGGCGCTGCGCTCTCAGCAATTCTGACGCGACTTGTTCGCTCTTCAGTAATCGAAGAGTTGGGAGAAGACTATGTGCGTACCGCGCGCGCAAAAGGACTCAGCGAGACAATGGTTGTCTATAAGCACGTTTTGAAGAATGGCTTGATACCGGTGGTTACAGTGCTGGGCCTTCAGTTGGGCGTCCTGCTCGCCGGCGCAATCATTACTGAAAAGATTTTCGGCTGGCCCGGCCTGGGCTTGCTGCTGGTCGAAGACGGGATAGGAAAGCGAGATTATCGGGTCGTGCAAGGTTGTGTGCTGGTAATCAGCATGACTTACATCATCGCTAACTCGCTTACCGATATGGTCTACCGTTGGTTGGATCCAAGGATACGGGTTTCATGAACGTATTAATCTAGAAGGGGAGTTTCAGGTTTTAGGTTTTAGGTTTTACGTTTAAGGTTTCAGGTTTTAGGTTTAAGGTTTCAGGTTTTAGGTTTAAGGTTTCGCGGATCTGAAACTTCAAACCTCGTGAAACCTGAAACTTGAAACCTATTTATGAACTTCAAACCTCGTGAAACCTGAAACTTGAAACCTATTTATGAACTTCAAACCTGAAACTTGAAACTGAAACCTATTTATGAATCGCTTAACTATCATGGGCTTGATCATCGTCGCTATCCTGATCATCGTAGCGGTCTTTGCCCCGTGGATCGCGACGCATGATGTTGGCGCCACAAACCTTTCTCTGCGTTATATGCCACCGAACGCAGCGCACTGGTTCGGCACTGACTCGACGGGCCGTGACATCTTTTCAAGAGTCGTTTTCGGAGCGCGAATATCACTGGAAGTCGGCATAATCGTGGTCAGTATCTCGACCGTGATCGGAACTGCGCTCGGTGCTATTGCCGGTTACTATGGCGGCTGGATCGATCGGATTGTCTCGGGATATGTCTTTAACGTGTTTCTTTCGTTTCCCGGCTTGCTGCTGGCCATCGCGATGGTGGCTTTTCTTGGCGCCGGTCTGAACAAATTAATATTGGCGTTGTGCATCATTGGGTGGGTCGGATACGCGCGGCTAATCCGTGGCCAGGTGCTCAAGGTGCGCGAATATGATTTCGTTCAGGCAGCCCGAGCTCTTGGTGCGAGTGACGCGCGAATTCTCCTGACTCACATCCTGCCGAACGCAATCCAACCGCTGATTGTGCAAGCAAGTTTGGGAATGGCTGGCGCCGTTTTGTCCGAAGCTTCGCTTTCCTTTCTTGGTCTAGGTGTACCGCCCCCGGCGCCGTCGTGGGGTGTGATGATTGAAGAGGCCCGAGATCTATCGACCCTGCAGGCGGCTCCGCACGCACTGATCTTTCCTGGCATCGCGATCGCGCTAACGGTTCTCGCTTTTAACTTTATCGGCGACGGCTTGCGCGAGTATCTTGATCCACGGCAGCGCGCCAGATAACGGAAAAGGTTAGGCGCTTTTCTTTCTCGAAGCCACAGCTTCTCCTTTGATTTCACCTTCCAATCGTTCGCTCTTGATGTCGAGGCGCCAACGGTTGTAGAGGCTCATGTACTGGTTAGCAATAGCACTAGTTCAATAATGGTTAATGAAGCGTCGATAAACTATACTTTTGCTTAACGTGAAGAAAACCACACCACTTGACCCTTCGCAATTAGCGGCAGACCACCCACGTGAAGAACGCCTGCCTGAATCTCAAGAGAGTTATCTTGTTCTGGTTGTTGATGATTCCATCGACAATCTAACTGTAATTAGCCTTTATTTGCAGCAAAGTGGGTACCGTGTCGCAGCAGCGACGAACGGCGAAGAAGCCGTTAAGGTTGCTGACTTAGTCAAGCCCGACATCATCGTGATGGACCTCGCTATGCCTGGGGTTGATGGACTGGAATCAACTCGCCAAATTCGCCAGATTGAAAAGCTAAAGGATATTCCGGTGATTGCTCTGACCGCGTTCAGCACGGAAGGATTTCGTCGGGCCGCTCATGACACCGGGTTTGACGGCTACCTGACTAAGCCTGTCGACTTTTCTCGCTTGACTGATCTGATTGGAAGACTGATCGGCCTTGCCAGGAGCGCCCGCATCGCACCACCGCTTCGTTGATCCCCTTAACTCGAACGAATTCTAATGTTTGACACCATTTTACCTGCGGGCTACCATCAACTTTGATTTGATTTGGAAACGTCCGCACCTCTTGATGACACTCGGCGTCGCTGAAAGCATTCTCGATCTGGTCGGTAACACTCCTCTCCTCCATTTATCACGGTTCGCACCAACACCCCTTGCCCAGGTTTATGCAAAACTCGAATGGCTAAACCCCGGGGGCTCGATAAAAGATCGAATAGCGCTAGGAATGATTCTCGATGCTGAAAAGCGCGGCATCCTTCGCGACGGGGCTACAATAATTGAGCCGACTGCGGGCAACACAGGAATAGGACTGGCGCTAGTCGGCGCTGCTCGCGGTTATCGTGTTATTCTCTGCGTGCCGCATGGATATGCCGTGGAGAAAATGAAGCTGATGGAGGCGCTCGGCGGAGAGATCGAATATGTTCCGCAGGATACGGGCATGGCCGGAGCAATTGCTCGGGCTTACGAGTTGGCGGCTGAAATCAAGGGTAGTTTTGTTCCGCAGCAGTTTGAGAACGAGGCGAACCCATGTTTTCATGAGTTAACTACGGCTCGTGAGATCATTGAACAGATGGATCGGCACATAGATGCCGTCGTTATAGGCGCCGGCACCTCAGGAACATTTGTAGGTGTCGCTCGCGCCGTGAAGAAGATAAATCCCGATGTCCTGTGCGTGCTGGTTGAGCCAGAGGGATCGATTTATGGTGGAAAACCACCGGGCCCCAAGAAGATTGAAGGCATCGGCCAGAAAGATTTTATTCCTGAAATATTCGACGCCTCTTTAGCTGACGAGATCATGATGGTCATGGACGACGAGACCTGTGCGGCGATTCGGGGATTGGCAAAAACCGAGGGGGTGCTGGGGGGATGGTCCACGGGGGCGGCGGCCGCTGCGGCTAAGAACGTTGCCGAACGACTCGGTGAAGGCAAACGAATTGTTACCGTATTTCCCGACGGGACTGAGCGTTATATGAGCCAGGGAATTCTGGACCAGTAGCACAACGCAGGCTGGTCGGACCAGCAGTTTTGGACTCGGGATTACAAATTTTCCGATTTTCCATTTACCATTTACTGATTATGGGCTTTGCAACGATAGCAATTCATACGGGACAGGAACCTGACCCCGCTACGGGGTCGGTGACCGTTCCTATTTACCAGACGTCAACCTATGCTCAGGACGCTTTGGGTAAACACAAAGGCTTTGAGTATGCGCGCACGCAGAATCCGACGCGCTCAGCCCTTGAGAAAAACCTCGCGGCTTTAGAAGGCGCCAAATTCGGCTTTGCTTTCGCCTCCGGAATGGCCGCGATCGATGCGACTATGCGCCTCGTGAAATCCGGAGAGCATGTAATCGTTTCTGATAACACTTACGGCGGCACTTCCCGTCTCTTTACCCGAGTCCTGGCAAACTACAATATCGAGTTTGATTTTGTGGACACCTCAGATGCGCTCAACGTCGAAGCGGCCATCAAACCAAATACAAAGATGCTGTTTGTAGAAACCCCAACCAATCCTGTGATGATTGTGACGGACCTTCGTGAGGTCAGCGAGGTCGCTCATAAGGCTGGGGCGAGGGTAGTTTGCGACAACACTTTTATGTCGCCATACTTGCAACGCCCCCTTGATTATGGCGTTGACATTGTTGTCCACTCGACAACAAAGTATCTCAATGGCCATTCCGATGGGATCGGAGGCATCGTCGTATTGAACGACGAAGAAGATGCGGCGTGGATCGGTTTTATTCAGAATAGCGCGGGCGCGATTCTCTCACCTTTCGATTCCTGGCTGGTGATGCGCGGAACAAAGACTCTCGCCCTTAGAATGGAGCAACACGACAAGTCTGGCCGCGCCGTTGCTGCTTTTCTTGAAGAACACCCGAAAGTAAGCAAGGTCTATTATCCCGGTTCGGCTTCGCATCCTCAGCACTCATTGGCGCGTCGCCAGCAACGCGGCTTTGGCGGAATGGTCGCCTTTGAGGTCGGTTCACTTTCGGCTGCCCGCGTCGTGCTCCAATCTGTTAAGCTATGCACGCTCGCCGAAAGTTTGGGCGGAGTTGAGACCCTGATTTCGCATCCGGCGACAATGACTCACGCATCCGTCGACGCTGAGAAACGCGGGCGTTTGGGTATCACGGATGGACTGGTTCGCGTCTCAGTGGGGCTCGAAGACACGGATGACATAATCGCCGATCTCGACCAGGCTCTCGATAGAATTTAATGACAGCCAAACCGCAGAAGGGTTAAAATTACTTTCGCTTTCGGCCTTTTATAATTTTTTTACGTTCCCCTTATGATTGTAGAGCTGTACGCTAAATCCGATGTCGGCCGTGTTCGACGTGGCAATGAGGACAATTTTCTTGTGCTCAATTTGTCCAATGAGCAAACATGGACTGGTTCGGACGGCGCCTCAGCGCCTGTTGACCTAACGCGATTCGATCTTGGCGAGAAAGGTCTGGTATTGGTTGTTTCTGACGGCATGGGTGGTGCGCTGGCTGGTGATGTTGCCAGCCGCATGGCCGTCGAATCGGTCCGTGAAATGTTAATGGGCAGCGATTCCGAAGAACCCTGCAACCCCGAGCTGCCGTTGGTCGATTGCCTGAAAAACGCTACCGTCTACGCTAATCTTGCAATTCATCTTCGAAGCCAGGAAGACTCGCGCTGCGCCGGTATGGGAGCGACCTTCACCGGCGCTGCTGTGAGAGGTGACAATCTTGACCTCGTTCAGGTTGGAGACAGCCGGGCGTACATTATTCGTAAAAATCAAATTCGCCTCGCTACCAAAGACCAATCCCTGGTCCAGCAGCTTGTCGACGTTGGTCAGATCAGCGAGTCTGAAGCTGAAACACACATGTTTCGCAATGTGATTCTGCAGGCTCTTGGCGCGCAAAGCGAGGTAACTCCAGTAACCGGACGGATTCGCTTGCGCCGCGGCGATGTGGTGTTGCTTTGCAGCGATGGACTGTCTGGCAAGCTTCGTTCAGAGGACATCCAGAAGATCTTGGTGGACCAGGCGGATCTGTCAGTTGCCTGCAGCGAACTAATTGCCGAAGCCAACAATCGCGGTGGTGAGGACAACATCACCGTGGTGCTGGCACGATTCCTTGGCGATGATCTCGAGGAAGCCAGCACTGAGCGAATTACAATCGAGCTGCCCCAACTCGAGGAAGATAAGACTCTCGACGATAGTTACGAGGCTGATACTGAACCTCAAGGCTAAGCTGTTCCTCGAATCACGGTGAAGCATTGATCTTGTTAGGCGCTTTTCCTAATTTTTCTTTTCGTTCATAACGAACTCTCAATCCAGGTCAGGTGCATTCTTAAGCTAATCTCTTCTATTCCTCAGAAGAAGATCAGTACACTCGCAGACTCCGTATTCTTAGACGATTTCTTTTCGGCAATTAAAGAGCTATTCCCCTACGACGCTATCGCAAACTGTCCTAAGGAGACCTTCATGAAACGTAGCAGTAACGGAAGCGGTTTGGCTGTCACTAAGTGGTCATCAAAGGCAACGCCAACCTCCCTTGTGAAACTTGCGGTAGCGGTCACTGTTCTGGGAGTCGGCCTTTTCTATCTTCTTGGACCAGGCATCACCCACAGCGCCGGTGGGCCGACCATCATTGTCGGAACGATGGGAAACACCCTCACGCGATTCAACAGCGCCAGGCCGGGCACGATGCTCAGCTCACTCACTGATGGGGCGATCATTGCCGCTCAATCCACTATGGTCGTGCCTTTTAGGGACGATGGGTCTTTGCCCAGTGCAAACGCTTTTGCGGTCGACCTAAGCAACAATCTCCTTCGCTTCAACACTGCGACACCCGGGACGATAGTCAGCACAACACCAATTACCGGACTTGTCGCCGGCGATAGCGTGCTGGCTATAGATTTCCGACCAGTCACCGAACAACTATATGCGCTGGGCAGCGGCAGCAGGCTCTATATCATCGACCAGGCTACAGGAGTTGCGTCTCAGGTAGGCAGCAGCGGTGCTTTCATTCTCAACGGCACTGAGTTCGGCTTCGACGTTAACCCAGTGCCGGATCGCATACGAGTTACCAGCGATGCTGATCAGAATTTGCGCCTCGACCCAAACACCGGAACGCTCGCGGCCACCGACCCCGTACTAAATTACGCCGTTGGCGACCCAAATTTTGGAGCGAACCCAAACGTCGGAGGCTCAGCCTATACCAACAGTTTCGCTGGGAGCACGACTACGACCTTCTACGACATCGACACTAATCTGGACATCCTGGTGATCCAGAATCCGCCCAACAATGGGACGCTGAATACAGTCGGTCCGTTGGGAGTAAATGCCTCCAGTGTTATCGGCTTTGACATCCGAGGCGAAACGAACGAGGCCTTTGCTACGCTGGTCGTTGGCGGTGTGCCGGGCCTTTACTCAATTAATCTCACCACTGGCGCAGCTACCTTGATCGGCAACATCGGCGGCGGGACGACGGCGCGCGGCCTGGCCATCGCGCCCCAAGGTTTCGGCAACGCAACAAGTTTGATTGGCAACACTGTAACGTTCAATGGCAGTTCAGGAAACGACACTATCACCTTTGATCAATCGGGCGGCCTCTTACGACACAACCGCTTCAGCGCCGGCGATCCGGGTTTTAACAGCAACTTTGACTTCGACACGATCGCGCCTGGAGATCAGACGTTAAGCGCTTCTAACCCGGCTGTGAACGTCATCGTCAACGGTGGTTTAGGAGACGAACGGGTTTTCATCGGGAGCAGTTCGTCGCCTGCCGGCCTACTCGCGCCGACGTTCAGCATCAACGGTGAGGGAGGGTCCGATACTCTAACGATCAACGATGTAGCCGATACCACCCCGCGAACTGTCAACATTGGCAGCAGCACTATTACCGGAATTGGTGGTAACGTTTCATATGCCACCGTTGAAAACATTTTCGTAAACGCCGGATTAGGTCCCGATACCATCAATGTCGACAACACATCAGCCGCCACATCGATCAACGCGGGCGGCGGTGATGATAGCGTCGCCTTCTCAAACGGCGCCACGCTTTCGGGTGGGATGCTCGATGGCGGAGCAGGAATCGACACACTCAACTACAGCGCGTACACGACTGACATCGCGGTGAATCTCGGGCTTGGTACGACAGGGCTGACCGCGACTCTGGGTGCCAATCAGGAAGTTCCGCCTACCACCAGCAGCGCCACCGGTACAGCCACAGTCTCCAATTACGATTCGATCGCAAAGACTTTCGACATTACCGTTACGGTGGACGGCATCACGCCTGCAGAAGTTACCGGTTTCCATATCCACCGCGCTCCCTTTGGGATCAACGGACCCATCTTTATTGATTTCGTCCCGGGCGGTGTGCCCATTGCACCAATAGTTCCAACGCCTACCGGCTTCACGTTTACGGCAACGGGCTTGGCCCTTCCCGTCACGCAAGAGGCTGCCTTTCTCGGCGGCGTTACATACGTAAATGTTCATACGGGTGCTTTTCCAGGCGGCGCGATCCGAGGCCAGCTGTTTTCAAGCGGCAACGTTAACCTAGCGAGTGGTACGGCTACAGGAACTGCAGGCGTCACGAACGTCGAAAATGCAACAGGTGGAACCGGAGGAGACAGTCTTGTTGGCAGCTTTAGTTCTAACGCACTTTTGGGCAATGCAGGTAATGATACGCTTCTGGCCGCTCCCGGCAATGACACCATGAATGGCGGTGCAAACGACGACGTATCGGTCTGGAGTAACGGTGACGGGAGTGATCTTATCGACGGCGGTACCGGCACGGACATCGTGCAGGTAAACGGTTCGCTCGCGGCCGGCGACCAGTTTTTAACGCAGCCAAATCCCGCAGACCTTACGCGCGTGAGATTTGACCGCACGAATCTCGGCCTTTTCAACCTGAACATCGGGACAACTGAGACCCTGATACAAAACACAGTTGGAGGAGACGACACCTTAACGGTCGAAAGCCTAACCGGTGTACCCGATCTCACGACCGTCAACCTTAACGGTCAGGATGGCAACGACACTTTCAACGTCAAGGCGGCGTCTACGGTTACGATCAACGTCAATGGCGGTCTGCCCACGACGCTCACTGGTGACACGCTAAACTACAACGCAGAAGGACGCAGCTTCAGTGGCGATACAACGCCTCCGGACGGACAGATCGTTTCGCCCGGCGTGCAGAACGTAAACTTCCAGCAGCTTGAAAGTGTCAACGTCATCAACGCGGCTGCTGATTTGTCTGTTATCAAGAGCGATGCGCCCGATCCAGTCGCTGCCAGTACTAACTTGACCTATACGCTGATCGTTAGCAACAACGGTCCGGGCGACGCACAGAGCCTTGTGCTCACCGATGTGGTGCCGGCCAGCACGACCTTCGTGTCCTTCAGTGCTCCCGCAGGTTGGACTGCGACCACGCCGCCAGTCGGTGGCTCTGGCACAATTACGGCAACCAATGCAGCTTTGGTAAATGCGGCTACTGCGACCTTCACTCTAGTTGTCAACGTGAACTCGGCCACACCGAATGGCAGCACGATTTCGAATACGGCAAGCGTATCGAGCGGTAGCAGCGATCCGAACCTGGCCAACAACACGAGCACCCAAACAACCGCGGTGAGCTTGCCCGGCACGCTGCAATTCAGCGCCGCGACGTACACCGTCAGCGAGGGCGCGGGTGCGGCAACCATCACGGTTAACCGTACTGCTGGTACGGCGGGTACTGTAACCGTCAACTTTGCCACCAGCGATGGCACGGCTACAGCTGGTTCTGACTATGGCGCGAATTCCGGCACTCTGACTTTCGCTCCCGGAGTGAGCAATCAGACCTTCACCGTCCCGATTATCGACGACAACGCCAGTGAGGGAACGGAAATTGTTAACCTGACACTCAGTGGTCCAACAGGAGCCGCTTTGCTTGGTACGCAGAGCACCGCCGTGCTGCTTATCGCTGACAACGAGCCGCCGCCGGCAAACTCAGTAAACGTCTTTGCGGTGACCGTGACCAACAATCTGTTGAGCTTCAACAGCGCGGCGCCGGACACTATTCTCAACACGCTGCCGCTCAGCGGACTGCAAGCGGGCGAGATAATGCTCGCCATTGACTTCCGCCCAGCGACCGGTCAGCTATTCGGCCTTGGCAGCAGCAACCGTATCTATACGATCAATACCACCACCGGCGCGGCTACCGCTGTAGCCGGTCCCTTCACTCCCGCGCTGGTCGGCAGTGACTTCGGCGCCGACTTCAATCCCACCGTGGACCGCCTGCGCGTGGTTAGCGATCAGGACCAGAACCTACGCCTCAATCCGGCGACAGGCGCCGTGGCCGCCACGGACACGAACCTGTCTTATGCTTCCGGCGATGCCAACTTCGGCGCCAATCCGAATGTGGTGGGGTCGGCCTACACCAACAGCTTCGCCGGCTCTACCTCGACGTCGCTCTATGGGATCGACTCAAATCTTGACACGCTGGTGCTTCAGGGCTCGCTTAACGGCGCTCCGGTTTCTCCCAATTCGGGACAACTGACTACAGTGGGCGCACTCGGTGTGAACAGCAATGGCCTGGTGGGCTTCGACATTCAGGGCAGTAACAACCGCGCGTTCGCCTCGCTGACTGCGGCAGGCGACAGCTCTTCCAAACTTTATACTCTCAATCTCACTTCTGGCGCTGCCACGCTCATAGGGACTATTGGCGGCCCGGACTTGATCCGCGACGTGGCGGTGGCTGCGGGCACCATCCAGTTCAGTGCGTCCACGGCGACTGTGGCCGAGAATGGCGGGCACGTGACTTTGACCGTGACGCGCACTGGCAACACCGCAATACCGGCAGCGGTCAACTTTGCCACTAATGACGGCACGGCCACGCAGAAAGGCGATTTCACCATCTCACTAGGCATGCAGCAGTTTGCCGCCGGCGAAACCAGCAAGACTATCGACATTCTCGTCATCGATGACGTGTATGTCGAGGGTAGTGAGAATTTCACCGTAACCTTAAGCGCAGCCACAAGTGATTTTGCGCTTAGCGGCGCCAGCACTGTGACTGTTACCATCACTGACAATGACAGCGTTGCGCCGACCACTAATCCGATAGACGATGCACAGTTCTTCGTCCGACTGCACTATCTTGATTTTCTCAATCGCGAACCCGAACCGGGCGGCCTCGCCTTCTGGACCAGTCAGATCACCGGCTGCGGTACAGACGCCACCTGCATAAACCGCAGGAGAGTCGAAGTATCCGCCGCCTTCTTCGGTTCGCCTGAGTTCCAGGAGACCGGTTTCCTGGTCTTCAGACTGTACAAGGCAGGTCTAAACAGGCAGCCCACTTACCTTGAGTTCATGAACGACCGCAGCCAGTTGCCTGCCGGTCCCAACCTCGAGAATGCCAGGGTAGCCTTCGTCAACAGCTTTGTTCAACGGGCCGAGTTTACCACCCTGTTTCCCGCCACCTTGACACCGGCGCAGTATGTCGACGGCTTAAACGCCAACACCGGCAACTCATTAACTCCGGCACAACGTGATGCGCTGGTCACCGGGCTAACCAATGCCACCGAAACGCGAGCTACAGTGCTGCGTAAGGTCGCCGACAACGCGCTCTTTGCTCAGCAGCAAACCAATCCTGCGTTTGTATTGATGGAATACTTTGGTTACTTGCGACGCGACCCCGATCCTGGCGGCCAGGCATTTTGGCTGACCATCCTAAACAGCTCGGGCAACTTCCGCGGCATGGTCTGCGCCTTCCTGACCTCGGCCGAGTATCAGGCCAGGTTCAGTCCCACTCGCAGCAGAACCGACTCGCTCTGCGCAGGTTTGTGACGCGCACGTGGTCCATCACAGAAAAACAGCCGTCGGTTGCGACTTGCGCACCGGCGGCTGTTTCACATCTACTAATCCCTTAGTCGCACGCTTCGCCTAAATCATTCAACCTCTTTACTGGGACCGCGGGCGTCTCGCCCGCGTCGTGCGCTGCAAGCCCGCAGCCATCGTAACGGGCTCAATTGCCAACCGTGCTCGCGCTCCGCGCTCGCGGCGGGCGAGACGCCCGCGGTCCCAGTGAAGAGCTTGAATGGTGATTACGGCAGTGCCTTTTGCCGCCAATCTCGACCTTCATCAACTCGACGCACATAGATTGACGCTCCTTCAACGCTCTCAACACAAACACGCTCACCTGCTTCGAGGGGCTCCTCGCCTGCAGCTGGGTATGCTGTCCAGGTTGAGCCGAATACTTTGACAGCGCCTTCATTGAGTGCGCCTTTGCTTGAAGACACCACGGTGCCAATCTTTCCCGGGAGGCCATCAACACCTGACCGCAGCGAATTCCCAGTCTTTTCGCGGGAAAAATAATTGATGAAGATCGTTCGCGAAGCCGCGGTGAGTCCAATGGACACGACGGCGAAAACTAGAAATTGAAAGCCCAGATTGTGAAGCCCAATCAAATCGACAAAGGCAGCGGCCAGGGCGCCGATGCCAAACCACAGAAGAACGAAGCCCGACGTAAAAATCTCTGCTGCCAGCAAAATGCCGCCGAGCACCGCCCAAAGAATCCAGATCCAGCTTCCGTCCATCGTTCCTTCTTTGCGCGCCCGCCTGACTTGCGGGATTGGCGCTAACCCTTAAGCACATTCTTCAGCACGAACCAGAGGTTGGCCGGACGCTCGGCCAGCCGTCGCATAAAATAAGGATACCAGTGTTTGCCATAGGGCACATATATCCTCATGTTATAGCCGTCGCGCGCAAGCTGGCGCTGCAGATCGCGACGAATTCCGAATAGCATTTGAAACTCAAATGCCTCTTTCCTGATAGCTTCCCGTTGGGCAAAGTCGATCGTTGCCGCGATCATCTTCGGGTCATGCGTCGCCACGCCGTGATAGATGCCGCTCCCCAACAGTAATTGCATTACGCGAATATAGTTATTATCAACATCCTTCTTGTCGGGAAATGCGACCTCAGGCGGTTCATTATAGGCGCCTTTACAGATTCGAATTCTCGCGGGCAGCTTCAGCAACTGCTGCGCGTCATCGTATGTGCGTCGCAAATACGACTGCAACACGATTCCTACATCGTTGAGGTCAAACTCTTCGCGCAGTCGTTTGAAGATATCGAGCGTGACCTGCGTGACATTCGAAGCCTCCATATCGACGCGCACAAAGTTGCCACGCCGGGCTGCATCCTCGACAACGCGCCGGGCGTTCTTATGAGCAAGTTCAGAATTCAGTTCGAGACCAAACTGCGTCAGCTTTATGGATACATTTGAACGAATGCCGGTCTCATCAATCTTTGCCAGAATGCGCAGATACTCGCGAACTTCCTGCTCCGCTTCGTTCTCGCCGGCAACGGATTCATTAAGGTGATCGAAAGAGGCGGTTGCACCCTCGGCATTTATCTGCCGAATCATTTCTACGGCCTCATCAATTGTTTCGCCGGCAACGAACCGAGTGGTCAGTTTCTTGAAAGGACGAAAGCGGGTTGCAAAGTCCTTGAGTCCTTCCTGGCGGGACAAGTAGATTAAAGCGCTTCTGGTTACCATTCGTGAACTATAAGACCGCTTGGAGAAGTCGGTCGAAAGCGACGGCCGGTAGTGGTGGAAGTTCAGAGTTCAGGCCTTTAGGTTGGTGTTCCGCCGCACAAACTAAAGTTTGAACTCTAAACTTCCACCCACTACCCAAGGGCCGAATCGTAAACGCCTTTTCGATGCCTGTGGTATCCTTGGCCCTGCACTCAAATCCCAATCAGCCAGAGCCGGATATTCTTTTGCCAGGACCAAAGCATGACAGGGTTTAAATGCGCCTGAAGCTCGTAATAATTACATCACTGGTAGCTGCGCTAATTGGTGCAGGAGGTTCAATTGCAATCATCCTTGGCGTCTTCTCTTCGCTAAAGTCTTTGCGCGCTCCCGGACCCCTCGTAGTGGCAACCTTATTGTTGCCAATCGTTACCGTCCTACTGGCTTCCTTCTTTGTCTACCGGCACACTGCGCGGCGGCGTAAGCTGCAAGCTTTTCTAACCGCCATCCTGGTGACCTTTCTCAGTCTTTGTCTCTTTCTGCTCGCCTCAATATTAACTGCTCGCCGCGAACCAATTCAGCCGCCGCAGCCCGTGGGCCCAAGCACCACCAACTAGGAAACTACCGTATTCAACCCTATCCTCGCTTGTGCTGGTCGCAAAGCGTCAATGACAAAACGTATATGTTCATCCAGATCAACACCCAATTCCTCAACCCCTTGCCGTATGTCGTTGCGATTAACCGAGCGCGCAAATGCCTTATCCTTCAGCTTCTTCTTGACCGAGGATACCTCCAGATCGTCAAGGCTCTTCGATGGCCGAACGAGCGCACAGGCCACTAGGAATCCGCAGAGTTCATCCGTTGCAAAAAGCGCTCGCGCCATATCTGTATCGCGCGGAACGCCAGTGTACGTAGCATGCCCCATGATGGCCCGAATAAACGTTTCAGAGTACCCGCGTCCGCAAAGTATGTTCGCACCAGTGAATGGGTGTTGGTCGGCGCCGGGAAACATTTCGTAGTCGAAGTCATGGAGCAGTCCAACGAGTCCCCACTCATCTTCGTCTGCATCCGCCGCACCATAGCGCCTGGCAGACGCACGCATCGCTGTCTCAACAGCGAGCGCATGTTTGCGCAAACTGTCGCTCTTCGTGTATTCGCACAGGAGTTCCCAGGCTTCGTTGCGGTCAGGCATAGTTTCTGCAAAAAATGTTTTACCGATCACCTGGCGCGTGATAGCCGGGTCGAGCACGAAGGACTACATTCTTCCGTGTCGTCCTAATCTTGATCTTTCTGTACGTATCATCGCGCGCCTTATTGGAGGGATAGTAGCCTAGCGCATACTGTGTTCTGAGTTCGGTAGCAATCTTGGCGAACGCATCAGGCAAAGATACAACGGTGTCTGCGCGTACTACCTTGCCCCCTGACTTGTCCGCTAATGCTTTGAGGTAGCTGTCCGCCGTTGCATAGAGCATGTCCAGCATTGCGCTGACCGAATCGCTTCCCTTTGGCGGCGTTCTGTTGCGAGGCTCCGGATATGTGCGGCGACCTGGAAGCGAACCTGGCGGCAGACCATTAGGCGAAGGCGGCTCGTTGGGATCAATGCTTGGACGCGGTCGCAAAATATCGGACGGTAAAGGCAAGCCCAAAGGGCCTGTCTTTGGACGTGTTCCCGACGTTGGGACCGTCTCAGGTCCTTCCCCGGGAAATGTCGGTGCCGTGGTCCCGTTCGGCGGTCGTCGTATTACATCGAGCGTGGGTAATTCCGGTACCATTTCCTCGGATTGTTGCCGTGCGATTTGTTCTGTCTCTGCACGAGTGTCGTAGCGGATGGGATAGACGATGACGCCTTCTTCATCAAGGCCACGCAGCGTGCCGTTAAATGTCGCCTGAACGCTATGCATATCCACACCATCGGTAAACAAAACAATCGCCTTGCGCTCCTGGATAGGGCGAACACTGGCAAGGGCCAGTTCCATGGCATCGTAAAGCTTTGTGCTTTGCCCCGGTCTGGTCTTGTTAATAGCGGCTCGCAAGATAATCCTGTCGCTCGTGAACTCGTTCAGGTCACGAATTTCTTCATCAAACGAGATTACTTTCACCCGGTCCCCGCTCTGCAGCTGTTCGACGAAAGCAATCGCGGCTTGTTGTATTAATCCCAGTTTTTCCTGTGTGCTGGCGCTGGTATCCAGCATCACTACGACATGGAACGGCGCAGAGACCGTTCCGAAAAAGGCTATCTCCTGTTTAGTGCCATCCTCCTCGAGTGAGAACTCCTTCGCTTGAAGATCGGGAATGTAGAGGCCATTCAAGTCAGTGGCAATTACGGGCACCATTACCAAATCCGTATTTACCTTAATGGTATCGAGGTCCGTCTGCGGTTCTGCGTTTTCCTGTGCCGGCGAAGCCTCCGGGCTTGGCTGCGGTTGTGGCCTGGCCGTTTGTCGAGGGTTGCGCTTCTGAGCATCACGCGGACTTTGGGCAACTATGCCCGAAACAGCCGTCAGGAGGATGGCCATAGTCAGCCAAAGCCTTAAGATTCTGACCATATGCCCTTCTCTCTCTTGGGAAAGCAGCACCGAATACTAAAGCGGTAATGAACCTGGGTACGATGAACGGTGAAAGAATAACGTTTGCCCGGTTTAGAGTTCAAACGTCTTTAGGTAGTAGTCGCCGCTTAAACGCTGAACTGGGTAGTGGGTTGCCTTTCCCAAATGAGATGTAACCGATTCGTGAGTAGGGGTGAGTTGACATGGCGAACTCCGGAGCGGAGTGAGATGTTTATAGCCTGAGTTGAAATGCCTGAACCAACGGCGTTCAGAGGAGCGGAATGCAACTAGACCTTCAGCACGCGAGAACAGTTCCGCTCCTCCGAACGCCGCCGGAGGGGTTTTGTTCCTCGAACTATAAACGTCCCAAACCCTGACGGGGTGAAACCGAGTTAACGTTTTTTTTCAATCCGAGTTTTCATAGCTACATTGTAATTAGGAGCAGGATAAGCGTTCAACAGGGAGAACGTTGAAATGGCTAAAAGACCAGTAACGAAGGTGCTGGCCGACCACTGCCGCAACTTGATGCTGCAACAATGCCTCAACTAGAATGGTTTTTCGCAATGACTTTGCTTACATGAGATCCCTTTTATTAGCAGTGCTTGCAGCCTATGTCGTGGCTGCAATTCATTCAGTGTTGGCGTTTATCAATAAGCGCCGGAACCTGCAGAGCGTGTCAGACTGGGCATTGGCTGCGGGCTTCGTTCTGCATACGACTGCGCTTTTGGCGGATTGGGTTTTGGACGGTCACTACCCCCTGTTCTTTCTGCGGGAAACACTTTCTTTTCTGGCCTGGGCCCTTGTCGCAACTTATGCGTTAGTCCTTTATCGTTACCGCGCCCGGGCGCTTGGGAGTTTCATACTGCCGCTAGTTTCGGCTTTGACTTTCATCGCCCTGTTTACACGATCCGGTTCTGACGCCACCGCAGCAACCGGTTTGAAGGCCACCTGGTTATTTCCCGTCCACACGACCCTTTTGTTTTTTGCCTATGCAGCATTTTTCGTGGTGTTTGTGGCAAGTGTTATGTATCTTTTACAGGAACGCGAATTAAAGCTGAAGACCTTTGGCGCTGTGTTTCACCGGCTGCCCTCATTGACCATGGTAAACGAAATCGCCACGACCTCAGCGGTCACGGGTCTGACTCTGCTGACCTTGGGAATCCTTTCTGGAATGGTATGGTCATCATTGCGGGATGGACGTCTTTGGCATAACGATCCCAAGGAGATTTTTGCGGCGCTAACGTGGTTCCTCTATCTGATACTGATTGTGTATCGTTCGAGCGCTCATTGGCGCGGACGGCGCGCAGCCTGGATGGGAGTTGCCGGCTTTGCGCTGGTCCTCTGCACCTTTTTTGGTGCACGCTTGATGGGAGGCTATCACGTATTTGGATAGATATGGATTTGCTTTGAAACAACAATCGTGGAGTATTCTTTGAAGTCTGGACTTTCTTTCAATGTCAATCGTCCTCATCGGTATTAATCACAAGTCGGCCCCGGTCGAAGTGCGTGAGTTGCTCGCCTTCTCTGAGGCCGCTTGCACGGAGGCGCTTCGCAGTCTCGTCGATGGCGACACCGTTCGTGAGGGCATGATCGTTTCCACCTGCAATCGGGTCGAGGTGGTTACTGCCACCGCCACCGGTCGGTCACGAGAAGCCGCTGAGCGCGTAAGCAGTTTTCTAAGCTCGTCAAGGAACCTCCCGCGCAATCTGTTTGACCTCCACCTCTACAATCACAACGACGCAGAAGCTATTACACACCTTTTTCGCGTAGCGGCCTCGCTTGATTCAATGGTTGTAGGTGAGCCACAGGTACTAGGGCAGGTGCGCCGAGCATATTCACTCGCGCTTGATGCGGGCACAGTCGGGAGGGTGCTGAACCGACTCATTCACCACACGCTTCATGTGGCTAAAAGAGTCAGAACTGAGACGGGCATTGCAGCGAATGCCGTGTCGTTGAGCTATATGGCTGTTGAACTGGGTAAGAAGATTTTTGATTCTCTTGCGGGTCAAACAGTCATGTTAATCGGAGCCGGCGAGATGGCAGAACTTTCAGCACGCCATCTGGTGCGCGCGGGCGCCGCGCGTCTTCTGATTGCTAATCGAAGTGAGGATGCCGCACGCCGACTGGCTGAGGAGTTTGGCGCGGAGCCGATCGATTTCGACTCCATGGTCGGTCATCTGGCTGAGGCGGATTTTGTAATTTGCTCGACCAGCGCCAAGGACTATGTCGTAACCGAAACTATGGTCCGTCAGGCTGGCGAACACAGGCGAAATCGGCCCGCGTGTTATATCGATATGAGTGTGCCCCGAAATGTCGATCCAGCGGTTGGCAAACTGCCAAATATGTTCGTCTTCGACATTGACGATCTGGAGTCAGTAGTTTCATCAAACATCCGCGAGCGGGAACGTGAAGCGGAACGGGCCGAGTTAATCGTGCAATCTGAAGTTATGCAGTTTCAGCAGTCACTGCGGGCGATGGACATCGGACCGACAATGGGCGCCTTGCGTCAAAAACTGCAAGACATCGCTCAGGCCGAACTCGAGCGACAGCGCGCTCGCCTCGGAACCCTCACGCTCGAGCAGGAAAAAGCAATTGAAGCGTTACTGATTTCGACCGTCAACAAGATTTCACATCCGGTTTTGACTCAGATGCGACGTTCTTTCGAAGCCAGCGATGCCGACACCCTTCAGGCTTTGCGAGACGTTTTCGGCATCGACGAATAATCATCTTAGCCTACTGGAATGATACGAAGTCTGGTAATCGGCTCGCGGGGTTCGAGACTGGCGCTGGCCCAGGCTGAACTTATTCGTGCGGAGTTGGTGCGGCTGAATCCAGATGTGGAAATCCGGATAGAGGTCATCAAAACCACGGGCGACGTTAAGAGCGACCCACTTTCCGTTATTGGTGGTAAGGGAGTTTTTACTAAGGAACTCGAAGAAGCGCTTCTCGACGGCCGCATCGACATCGCCGTCCATTCCCTGAAAGATCTGCCAACGATCATACCGGACGGGCTTCAGCTCGGTGCGATCGGCACTCGCGAGGATGCCCACGATGCGCTTGTGCTCAGGCATGACACGCAACAAACAAAGGTTTCGCTATCCCATTTGCCACCCAACGCTGTAGTTGGTACGTCTAGTCCGCGGAGGGCCGCGCAATTGAAGTATCTGCGTCGCGACGTCCTCATAAAGGATTTGCGAGGCAATATCGATACGCGTCTGCGTAAACTAGATGAGGGCGAATACGATGCTTTGATTCTCGCCGCGGCTGGTTTACGGCGGTTGGGAATTGAAACTCGCATCAGCGGCATAATCTCTGCCGAAGAGATGCTTCCCGCCGTGGGCCAGGGTGCGATTGGACTCGAAACGCGTAGCGACGATCAATTTGCTGTCGCCATCGCTTCGAAGGCCAACGACATCACAACAAGCCTCGCTTGCACTGGCGAGCGAGCTCTGCTTCGCGCCCTTGGAGGTGGGTGCCAATTGCCAATTGCCGGCCATGCGGTCGTTTCGGGGGACCAAATTCGAATTGAGGGACTGGTTACAGATTCAGCGGGCACCCGCCTGGTTAGGGATCATATCAGCGGCGCGAGCAACAAGGCTGAATCGATTGGCGCTCAACTCGGTGAACGATTACTGGAGCGCGGAGCGAAGCTCCTCCTAAGCGAATCAGGCCTAGATTTTCGACCGTAGGAGTCTGTCGGAAAAAAGCTTCTCAGTGTTCTCTGTGCCTCCGTAGTGGTCTTTTTCTGTAGCAATCTCAACACAGAGACACAGAGATCACCGTTAGTCCTGTTTTTCGGAGACACCAAACTAGGGAAGTTCCTGGCATAAGAAGTTAAGTATGGAAAGCTCCGCCAGTAAAACAGAAACTTCGACTCGACCTCTTGCAGGTCGAACGATTGTAATAACGCGGGCCCAGCCGCAGGCTGCCGAGTTTGCTGTCCTGCTCGAAAAATATGGCGCCAGGGTAATCGTCTGTCCCACGATTGAAATCACTTACCCCGAGTCATACGTGCGTCTCGACGAGGCGCTTGATCACCTCTATGGTTACGATTGGATAATCTTCACCAGCGTAAACGGCGTTGATTATTTTCTCGAGCGAGCGAAAGCGCGCCAACACGAAACGAGCGAACTCGACGAGTTAAGAGTTTGCGCGATAGGTGAGGCCACGGCCGAGCGTTTGCGGACGGCTCAGGTACATATCGATGTGGTTCCAGCTGAATTCAAAGCTGAAGGTATTTTCAACGCACTCGAACAGTTTATCGGTGGACCAGAGGCCCTTCGCGGATTGAATATTCTAATACCTCGCGCCGCAGTTGCGCGCGATTACTTGCCCAAGGCGTTAGAAGGGGCAGGAGCACGCGTAGATGTCGTTCCTGCCTATCGCACTGTCGTTCCCGAACAACTCGATCGAGGACGATTGGCAGCCATGCTGGCGGGTGGGACCGACTGCATAGCATTTACAAGTTCTTCAACCGTGCGGAACCTCGCGCAGCTTTTCGACACGCAGGATCTAAGCGTCGTTCTTAAGGGAATCATTGTCGCGTGCATCGGAGATATAACGGCTGCGACCGCCGCCGAGTACGGTCTGGCTCCTGAAATCCAGCCTAAAGAATTCACCGTTCCCGCCCTGGCGGCCGCCATAGCGGAATATTTCACCGGCAACGACAATCACTCTGACATGGGTCAGAGTTGATTGGTGAAAGGTAACGGACCAAAAAGGGCGCCTCTGACGCTGTGCTACACTGATTCTGGATGTCATCCCGCACGGTACTCATCATTGATGCAGATTCTAAAGACGCAGGCGCGCTTCGAGACCTGGTTTCGGCGTGGGATTACGAACCAATTATCGAGGCGAATAGCGCTGCCGCGTTGCAGACGCTAGTTGAACGCGACGTTTCTGTAATTCTCGACTGTAGCTCGCCTGCGGAACAAAGTTTTTCGTTTCTTCGCGAAGTTCGCTCGCAACAATCGAACATTCCAGTGGTCGTCATCGCCGAAAGCGCCTCAATTGAGAGCGCAATTCAGGCGATTCAAGAAGAGGGCGCCTACCACTATTTTGAACGGCCCATCGATCCGAAGAAACTGAATATAATTCTCGAACGTGCCACCGAATTTGCTTCGGCAAAAAAAGAGAACGAGCTGCTGCGACGTCAGCTGCAGGATCGGGGCGCGTTTGGGGAGTTAGTCGGCACGTCAGAAACGATGCGCGAGATCTACGCATTGATCGAACAGGTAGCGCCATCTTCGGCGTCTGTTCTGATCACCGGAGAGTCCGGGACCGGCAAGGAGCTCGTCGCGCGAACACTTCACAATATGAGCCCGCGTCACGACAAACCATTTGTGGCGATCAACTGTTCCGCGATACCGGAAACCTTAATGGAGTCGGAGTTATTTGGACACGAGAAAGGAGCCTTTACCGGCGCTGCATCCCGGCGACCTGGCTGCTTCGAGCTGGCTAACACGGGTACATTGCTGCTTGACGAGATTGGAGAAATGCCTCCTGTATTGCAGGCCAAACTGCTGCGAGTTATTGAAGAGCGGGCTGTACGCCGTCTTGGCAGCCGAAAGGAAATCGATGTCGACGTGCGCTTACTGGCCGCAACGAACCGGCGCGCCGAACAGGCCGTCGATGAAGGTAAGCTGAGAGGCGATTTACTCTATCGGCTTAATGTTTTCACCATCCACCTCCCTTCGCTAAACGAGCGCAAGGAAGACTTGCCGTTACTGGCCCAGCATCTCGTCACCCAACTCGCCCAGAAGCACAATCGACCGGCGCGATTTCTAAGCCCGGCAGCGGTGGCGGCATTACAGTTTCATGCCTGGCCCGGAAACGTGCGCGAACTCCGCAATGTAATTGAACGCGCCGTGATCATCTGTTCGGGCGAACAAATAGAACGACATCACTTCGCTCCTTACCCGATTGAACAGCGCCAGCGTCTGCGAGACGAGGACACGATCACCCTCCCAATTGGCACACCGATCGAGGAACTCGAGCGGCAGATGATCATGCGCACGCTACAGAAAACGAAGAATAATAAGACGCGCGCTGCAGAACTGCTCGGAATCAGCCTCAAGACGCTACATAACAAGCTCAACCTCTATCGGGAACGTGGATTGCTCCATGATGACTGATACGCGCTCAGTTCTGCTGTTTTTCATCGACGGTCTGGGCATTGGCGCACGCGGTTCAGCAAATCCACTCGACGGCCTTGCCGATGCAGCGCCTCTCGCCTTGTTCCAGGGAGAGACATCCCAAACAGTCTTTGATGGGATCGTCGTTCCCACAGATGCCTGTTTGGGAGTTGATGGCCGACCTCAAAGTGCCTCAGGTCAGACTACAATTCTCACCGGAGTTAATGCACCGGCCTTGCTCGGTTACCATAAACAGGGGTTCCCTAATAAGGCTCTGCTCGAAATAATTCAGGAGCATTCCATCTTCTTACAGCTCAAGCGGGCCAAGGTCACCCCAATCAGCTTTGCCAACGCCTATACGAAGCGGTTTTTTGAGGAGCGGCCTCGATGGGTTTCCGCTACCACGGCTGCGGTCGAAGCCGCAGGGTTGTCGTTCAGGACCATTAGAGACCTACGAAACGATCAGGCTGTGTATCAGGATTTCACCAATGCGGTGCTGCTTGAGCGAGGAGAGTCCGCAGCTCTCAGGACACCAGACGAAGCAGCCCGCGTTCTGGCCCGTATTGTAAGCGAAAATCGATTTACACTTTACGAATACTTCATCACCGACCAAGTCGGTCATGCCCAGGATATGACAGCGGCCAAATCTGTGCTGCAAAACCTGGCCCGCTTTATTAGGGAGTTGTTGGCTCGTCTTGATCTGCATCGCACCTCCGTTATTCTCACAAGCGACCACGGGAACATCGAGGATCTATCGTCGCGCAATCACACACTCAATGATGTACCTACTATCGTGTGGGGCGCGCACCAGGATCTGATCTCCACTCGAATTAGAAGTCTCGCAGATATCACGCCTCTTGTCGTAGAAACATTAACGACAAGCGCAAAAGCACATCAATGACCTCCGCAAAACACGACGTGGCGCCTGCGTCCCGTGACGCCACGAATCTCGAGAAAAACAATGCGCGGGAAATTTTCGGTTGGAAGATGTACGACTGGGCCAACTCCGCCTTTTCCACGACAGTCGCCGGAGCCTTGTTCGGCCCTTACTTGACGCGACTTGCTCAGGATGCAGTCGGAACAAACGGAGTGGTCTTGAGCTTGGGCTTTCTGGGTGCGATAACCGCGAAGTCTTTGGCAACTATTTGTGTTTCCATCTCAGTGGGAGCACAAGTGTTTCTGTTACCCATTCTCGGAGCGCTTGGAGACTACTCAAATCTCAAGAAACGCATGATGGCGCTTTTTTGCTACATGGGCGTTACCGCTACCTGCCTGCTCTTTTTCATAACCGGGAATCTGTACTTACTGGGAGGTTTGCTCTTCATAATCGCCAACGTCTGTTTCGGAGCTTCCATCGTTTTTTATAACGCTTTTTTGCCTGAGATTGCGTCCGAGGACCAAACAGACAAGGTGTCGAGCCGAGGTTTTGCGTACGGCTACTTTGGGGGAGGCCTCCTCTTAGCAATAAATCTGGTTACGGTCCTTGGGGCGCCGAGATTTGTAATCAGCACGGCACTGGCTGTGCGACTTGCGTTCCTTTCCGCCGGTATTTGGTGGGGTGGGTTTGCAATCATCACCTTCCGCCGCCTGCGAACCAGAGAGGCCGCTAAAAAACTCTCAGCCGGCGAGAGTTATCTCACTGCGGGTTTCAAAGAGCTGGCTTCTACTTTTCAAGAGTTGCGACGCTTGCCGCAAACGCTGCGATACCTCATCGGGTATCTGATCTATAACGACGGAATTCAAACCGTGATAGTCGCGTCAAGTGTTTTTCTCGAGCAAGAGCTTTTCAAGTCTGAGAATCCCACCTTCTTGCTGGAGATCTTCCTCATGGTCCAATTTGTCGCCGTTATCGGCGCACTGTTGTTCGAGCGGCTCGCGTATCTGATACGAGCCAAGAACGCGATTGTTGTGTCACTGGTTTTGTGGGCCGGAGTGGTAATTTACGGTTATGCCTTTCTGCACACCGTACCACAGGCATGGATAATGGCCGTCGTGATTGCGATCGTCCTCGGTGGTTCGCAAGCACTTTCACGCTCGCTCTTTGCGCGCATGATTCCGGCGGGCCGGGAGGCTTCATTTTTTGGGATCTATGAAGTCTCGGAACGCGGAACGTCCTGGCTGGGTCCCCTCCTATTTAGCGTGGTGGTTGCGCGCACAGGCTCGTACCGGGAGGCTCTGATATCACTGATCTTCTTCTTTTTAGTGGGATTGATCATCTTGCTATTTACAAATACGGACAGGGCGATACACGAGGCAGGGAATTTGGTTCCTGAAGAAGCGGCTCAGTCTTAGTTAAGTTGTGAGTCAGGCGGGCAGTGCGGGCTGAAGTTTGACGTCTGATTAGTCGAGCATCCCTCCGTGACACTCGCGCCACCGCGAGCCGGGACGCCCACGGAGCGACGCCCATACAACTGTCATCCCGCCATTTTGTGTTTCTTCCCGGATGCAGCCTTTTCCAGACATTCATTTGAACAATAAGCCGAAAGACCGGCGCGCGAGCCGACTCTGCGTCCGGCAGGGAACCAGATCCCGCAACCTGCGCAACGGACGAGTTTGTTTTCAATTGCGGTCTTCATGCGGGAGGATGAGCCAGGCGGCACAGTCGTGCCCGGCGAGTTGATCATGTTCGCAACTTTCCGAACCATCTGAATGTAAGGCCTGAGACGTGAATAGACCAGGATAAATGCGACGCCCAGCAGGGCACTGATGACTAAGTATTTCAAGACTGTTTTCGAAACGAGCCGCGAGTGCTAGCGATTATCGTCGCCAGATTTGTTTCCGCTTGAATAGGGCGAATCGTTGGCACGCCGACGCGGGATGGGGTCGCTTGACCGCCGTCGCGGCTGAGTTTCCTTAGTGCGTCGATCTATGCTGCCGGGTGGGAGTCCGCGCCCATGTACAGCTTCTTCTAGGATGCGAGTTATTTCTTGCGAGAGCGTTCGGTGTTCGGCAGCCGCGCGACGCCGCAATGACTCTTTAAGGTGATTTGGTACGTAGGCACCGATAAAAACTCCTTTGCGATTCGCCATCTTCTCGTCGGCCTCTCCTAAAGATTATTCAAATCAATAATATTGATATTGCGCCTAAGTTTAAGTTCATCCTGCTTGAATGCCATGCACGTAGAACAGGTCTGTAAGCCGAATTCTGTACTCCGGCAGAAACCGAAGTGGCGATCATTCATCTAGCCCAACCGTTACCAGTTGGATCGAGCGACCTACCCGGAGGCTTCGGACGGGCAACCCTATAACGCCTCCCTATTTGGTCTTGCACCGCGAGGAGTTTGCCTGGCCGCGCGTGTTACCACGCACGCCGGTGCGCTCTTACATTAAGCCCACAAAGGAGCCGCACCGTTTCACCCATCACCACCCGCACTTCACGCGATTTCAGATCTCAAGATCTGAGGTCTCAAACTGGCGCAGGGTGCGGTTGGCTGGTCTATTCTCTGTTGCACTTGTCGTCGTCCGAGAAAACCTCAGATTTCAAATCTCAAATTCGGAGTACTGAGTTCTAAGTACTGAGTTCTGAAATCTGAAGATTTGAGATCTGAGATCGCCTCGAACGCCCCGCCGTTAGCGGGCTCGCTGCCCTTTAGTGTTCGGACTTTCCTCTCCTGTTCATTAGATCTGTCACCAGACCAAAACGAGCCAGCAGCGACCGCCCGACCTGTTCTCTTGCAAGGCCTCGCAATTATAGCAAACACGTGTTCAACACGTACAGCCGCTCGCAATGTGCTTTAACGTTGAGATTTTTGGGGATCTTTAGCCGAAGTACTTAAAGCCGACCCGCAGACCGTTCGTCACTCCCGTTGGCACACACAGCACTATGCCAGCCGAAGCGATTGAGTGAGAGACAGCGAGGGCAAAAAGATTTGGCTGGCGCTGGTAAACCGCCGCCCAAACAACCCCCCCAACGAACGTCAGTCCTGTTAAGAAAGGGTTGGGCAAATGCAGCAGGGCAAAAATGAACGCGACTAGCAACACACTGCGAGTTCCCGTGCCCAGTACTATCTGAGCGCGCCGATTGATGTAACCCTGGAGGGCGTACTGCTGAAACAGTGCCCACACGGGAAGGAGCAAGAGTCTCGGTTGAAAGGGCCTGAGGGTTAGCGAATCCGTGGTGAACCAGCCAAGTGCCAGGATCAAGAGTTCGCCTATCACAGTCGGTAAGAGCAGCAGACGCACGGCCGCTGGAAAATTGTCGAGACGAAAGCCTAACTCCTTCGCATTTTCCCCATAAGCCCGGTGCGATAACACCATCAAGGCCAAAGCCAGGATGATCGGCACCAGGACCGTCCACCGGCTTCGTCCCAGAAATGCGAGCATGACCCACTCAGCAAGCAATCCAGAGACGACGACGGAAACGATCTCCCACGCAGCCAGGACCTTGCCGGATATTTCTGCGCTCATTCCTTCCTGGATATCGTGGTCCATACTGAGTGGTTGGTGGGATTGATTAATGTCCAATAAAGTTTATCTCGATTCCACGACGACAAGCTGAAGTTTGTCGAACACCTGCGCCATCTTATTTCAACCAGGTCAAGGTGCCATCTTGATTGCGCCGAAAGCGTATCGGATCTCCAACAAGCTGTAGCGTGCGGCGAAGTCCCCCGCTACTCGTGTGCAGGGCATAGACTCGCGCCTCATGATCGCCGGAGGCGATGGTGGGAAGCAGAAACTCATAGCCGTGCCATTCATCCTTGGCCCATTTTGCTGCCATGACATCCGGCCGAGCCCGATTTGCAAAACCGTTGGCAATAAACACGTCGTCGATGAACAGTTGAACTTCAACGCGCTCCCCGGGTGCGGCATCGTCAACCACCCATCCGGCGATCGAATGATCGGTGGCTTCACCCCAACCGTGGAAAAAGGGAGGGAACGCCTGCGCAAAAAAGAACACCGCCATCGCACCGACGAGAACAGTCTCAGCGATTGACTTGCCAATCAGAATGTTGACCAGCCTGTTCGCCGGTTGTTTCATCGTAGATTGATCGCCTGATCTCGCCGTGCTCGTTGTCAGGTTCCTCTTACCCTGGGAGTCGGTAGCCAATCTGGCGGAAAGAGGTCGGGCCAGCGCGTCTTCAACTCTTCGCGAACCAGCTCCTCCACCTCGTCGGCAGTTTCACAATTGAGACTTTTTTCCGCGATTGCGCGAGCTTCGTTGGAGTCAATGTTTGATATCACCCGCCGCACGCTGGGAATCGAGGACGGAGTCATGCTTAAGTCCGTAGCTCCCATGCCAACCAGAATCACTGCATAGGCAGGCGTCGACGCCATTTCACCGCAAACGATCGCTGGAATGTTGGCTCGCTTGGCAGCCTGCAAGGTGCGATCGATGCCGTAGAGAACGGCGGGATGCAGCGTCCTGAACCACTCTGAGACGTTGTCATTTCCACGGTCAACAGCCAGAGTGTATTGCACCAGATCATTTGTACCGAGTTCGAAGAAGTCCACCGCGCGAGCAATTTGATCCGCCGTCAAGACCGCCGATGGCACTTCGATCATAGCGCCGATTCTTACGACGCCCTGCGACAGACCCTGCGCAGCAAGGCGAGCGCGCTCTTGCTCAAGTATTTGTCTGGATCGTCTGACATCGCCAACATCACCAACCATTGGTAATACGAGGTCGAGATGTCCGCTGGCTGCAGCTCGCAGGATGGCACGTAGTTGCGTGCGCATAACGTTTTCGTTACGTAAGTCAAAACGAATGGCGCGCAGGCCAAGCGCAGGGTTCTTTTCGGACGCATCCATTGTTTCGCGCCCGCCGAGGTCAAATAGCCGAACGATCGCGCCATCGTCGCCTGTAACCTCCGCCAGTTCCTTGTAAGCCTGGTATTGCTCGTCCTCAGATAACATCACTCCCGGGCGTGAGAGCAGAAATTCCGAGCGGTAAAGACCAACTCCGCAAGCACCAAATTTCTCGATGCCGGTGAATTCCGTGGCCAGCTCGACGTTGGCCCGCAAATTTATTTTGATACCGTCGATGGTTATCGCTGGACCTCGCTCGGCAATCATATCTTTGCTGCGACGCGTGACTCGGGTCTCAGCTTCAGCTTCATAAAACCGAATGGTTTCTGCCGAAGGGTTCAAAATAACTTCACCGCGGAAGGAGTCGACAATGATCTCGTCACCGGTGCGTGTGCGACGAAAGAAGTCGCGCAAGCCCACAACCGCCGGAATGCCAAGCCCTCGAGCAATAATCGCCATGTGCGAGGTCCATCCGCCGGTATCAATGACAATGGCGCGGGCGCGTTGGAGGTCCAGTTCAGCTACTGCTGATGGAAGTAAATCGGGAGAAACGATAATCGCATCTACAGACAGGTTGCCATGCTGCGGACGTTCACCACTCAAGTTGACCAGGAGACGTTGTATTACATCTTCAATGTCCGAGCCTCGTTCACGCAGATAGTCGTCTTTGATTTCTGAGTAAACGGCTAATAGCCGATCGCCGACGACTTTCACAGCCCATTCGGCGTTGGCCAATTCACGAGTAATATGTGCTTCGACCTCTTCGATCAACTGCGCATCTTCAAGAAACAGCAGGTGTGCGTCGAAGATGTACGCATGGCCGCGCCCGAGTTGTTCCTCGGCGCGTTGCTTGATGGCGCGCAGTTGCCTGCGGGCTATCCGCACTGCTGCGCGAAAACGGCGTAACTCGCGCGTCAGTTCCGTTTCATCGATGCGCGCTCGATAAACGGTCTTCGCGCCATCGTGCAGACGTAATACGCGCCCAATAACGATGCCGTCCGAAACTCCGAGTCCCTTCCAGCGACTCTCTTCCTGACTCCTGGCTGGGTGATTAAGTGCGACCCTGTCAGTCTCACCAAATTCATCGGCGAATAAGACAGCAACGGCTTGCAAAGCCTGCTTCTCGTCGACCCCGTCTACGATTAATTGCAGTTCTGTGCCCCGGGTTGCGGCCAGCATCAATACACTGAGAATCGATTTAGCGTCAGCGGTGACGCTGCCATCACGCCGCTTTAGTTTCACACTGCTGCTGAATTGGCTGGCGACGCGCACAAGCTTTGCGGCCGCGCGGGCGTGTAGACCAAGCCGGCTGGTGACGGTTAACTGATGTTCGATCATTAGTCTGCCGAACTTTTCCCAGGCGGCGTAAGAAGATCGCCGGCCATGTAGATCCCCTGCCTGCCCTGATCGCAGATGCGACGGGCCATGTCAACGAGCGATTCAGAGCCCGTTTGCGTGGCAAGCTTAATGACCATCGGCAAATTTACGCCAGTGAGCACTTCCACGCGACCCTCCTCGAGAAACATTGAAGCGATATTCGTTGGTGTTCCCCCAAACATGTCCGTTAGCAAAAGCACACCCGCCTCTTGCGAGACTCGCGAAATCGCCCGTTGAACTTCATCGCGCGCTGCATCCACATCGTCGTGCCAGCCAATCGAAACCGCAGTAATGTGAGAAACAGGACCGATGATCATCTCCGCGGCTGCCAGGAGCTCACCAGCCAAGTGACCGTGGGTGACAATGACGCCTGCGATTCTTCGTGTTTCCTCAGACTGCGCGGACTGTTGTTGGCTCATCGAGTTTCTCCTGACGCGTTATGGGTGGCGGTTGGCCTCTCGCACATCACGATGTACGGCATGCGCATCAAATCCAGCGCCTCGTAAAATCCTGGCCAAGGCGTTGGCCACCATTACGGAGCGGTGCCGCCCGCCGGTACAGCCAATACCCACCGTTACGTAAGACTTCCCTTCCCGTTTATATAGTGGCAGAAGGTAGTTCAACAGGTCAGTGAAGCGACGGAGGGTCTCGGCAACTTCCGGCTGTTCCTTTAGATACTTGACGACGCGTGGATCGTGTCCGGACAGCCGCTTCAGCTCAGGAATAAAATGGGGGTTCGGCAAATGTCGCACATCAAACAGCAATTCCAGGTCACCCGGGTTGCCATACTTATGTCCAAAGCTCAAGAGCTCGACTCGCATCGGAGTGCCCTGATGCTGGGGACTAAAACGATCGAGCAACAGCCTGCGTAGCGTATGCACGGAGTGATCTGACGTATCAATGATCTGATCAGCAAGAGAACGAATCCGGGCCATCGCCGTGCGCTCGGATCGTATCGCTTGTAACAACCGCTGGTCCTTGTGCGCCGGATGGGGACGTCGTGTCTCGCTGAACCGGTGTTGTAACACCTCGTCGGAAGCTTCGAAGAAAAGCACATGCACGTTCAGGCCTGTTGCTCGTAAAGCTCTCAACTGTTTACCAAAGTGCCCGAGAAAGCCCCCTTCCCGAATATCAATTACCAGCGCCGCCTGCTTGATGCCTTTTTCCTCGTCGGCTGTAGTGATTAGGCGAGCAAACGTCGGCAGCATAGTGAGGGGAAGATTATCGACACAGAAATAGCCCAGGTCCTGGAACGCATTAGTCGCTGAAGACATACCCGAGCCGCTTAAGCCCGTGATAATCACAATGTCGGGCGCAAGCTCGCTTTTTTGCTGTGGCTGATGTTTTCTTATTTGGGCCATGAGAAATCCGATCCGGAAATCACCAGGTTTTTCCAGTTTACCCGATCAGCTTCAACTTTTCTCGAATGGATCAAGGGCGGCCCGAACGAATAGTTGAAAGCAAGGCATCCAGCGATGGATCATCAACTTTTCACTCCGGAGGAGTGGGATGTTTATAGCCCGAGCGCTAAGGTCAATGCTAGCGCCGTTCGGAGGAGCGGAAATCAACTGGACCTGTACTCGTCTAGTCACCTTCCGCTCCTCCGAACGGCGCCGGAGGGGGTGCTTCTTCTGGAGCTATAAACATCTCATCTCTAACGGGGTGAAACCCTTCTCGCAGGAAGCACATCTGCAACGGAGCAAACCGTTAGCTGAGCTCTGGCTACTGGATTGAGCGGCGCACAACAGAGTACGACTGAATGAGGGTAACTCTGTTAGTTGTTTGGTAAATCTCCAACACGTTTGGCAAGCGACTTACGGTTCGATCAAGCCGAAGTTGCCATCACTCCGCTTGTAGAGCACTCCCAAACGCTCGGTATCGGCGTCACGAAAAACTACAAACTGATCGGCTTCGGATGTAAGCCGAAGCGCTGCCTCTTCCGCCGTCATAGGCTTAACTGTATAGCGCCGTGCCGCAATAATTCGCGGGGGTCGAGGCGAAGCTTCCAGACGACCATCTGGATCAGGAGCAACGGCCGCGGCTCGTTTTGCTCCCTGCTTTCGCCCGATGATCTTGTTCTTAAGCTTCAGAGCCTGCTTCTCGATCTTGCCTATGGCCGCCGTTAACGCCATATACATATCGGCATTGACGACTTTGGCCATCAAGGTGTGCTCGCGCCAGTAGACCACTACCTCGCCTATGTGCCGGTTTTTTTCGACATCGATGATTACGTGAGTAGTAGCAGTTGAGTCGTTAAAAATATGCGCGAGCTTTTTGAAATGTTCTTCAACATGTTTGCGGATACCTGGCGAAACAACCACATGGCGACCAGTATACTCAAATTCCATTTATCTGCTTCCCTCCTCGATCAAGATCGGATAGAGCAACCCTAGCCGCTCGCAACTCGGCGAACCGCTCGGGAGAATCCATGATGGGTAACACTGATTTCTATGCGACGCCGCTTGAGGGGCTTATGTAACGGCGCGACGCTCACGCGACCCGGGGATTTGCATCTGATCGCGATACTTCGCGACCGTTCGCCGCGATAGTCTAATTCCGTCCTTGGCCAGGATCTTAACGACCTGATCGTCAGTTATCGGGTTGTGAGTATCTTCTTCTTCAATTAGCTTTTTAATTTTTAATTTAATTATGCGCGTGGAGATTTCTTCTCCGTCCTCGTTCATCATTCCTTCGGTAAAGAACCGACGCAGTTCGATTACGCCCTGCGGAGTGTGCGCATATTTCCGATTGACTACGCGTGATACCGTGGACAAATGCATTCCTATATCTTCGGCAATATCTTTCAACATCATGGGTTTGATGTATTCGACGCCTTTATCGAGAAACTCCTTTTGCCGCTGCACGATCGACTCAACCACCTTGTAGATGGTTTGCCGGCGGTGCTCGATATTCCGCAAAAGATCGACGGCCGATCGCACCTTCTCTCGAATGAAGCTCTTGGTTTCGTTGCTGACGCCAACTTGCCCGAGCATCTGCTGATACTGCTGGCTAATGCGCAGCCGAGGACTGCCGTCATCTGCAAAGTAAATGATGTAGTCCTGGTCGGCTTCGTCCAGTTTCTCAATATAAATTTCCGGAGTAATCAGAATGGGTTCTTCAGACGAGTAGCCGCGCCCAGGATAGGGATCGAGTGTGCGGATGATTTGCACTTCAGCCAGCAGCGTATCGACATCAATTCCCGTCTGCTTCGAAAGGTTTGGTAGCTTGTGCTGCTGTAGATCCGTCAGGTGCTCGCCGATCAATCGAGCTGCGAGCCGGTCGCTCTCGCCACGAACCTCAAGCTGAACCAACAAACATTCGCGAACATCGCGGGCGCCGCAGCCAACTGGATCGAGCCGCATCACAGCATTGCGCGCCTGTTCCACGATCTCTTCAGACCAGGGACCCATCGCGGCAACCTCTTCATTCGTCGCATTCAACCGTCCATCCGCGTCAAGGTTGCCAATGACACAAACCGCAGCATCGCACACCTCCTCCGGAATGGGATTCATGTGCAGCTGCCATTCGAGGTGTTCAGCGAGCGATGGCGGCCTGGTAAGAAACTGTTCGAAGGTGGGCGCGTCTTCCTTGTACTCGATCTCCTGAGTCTTATAACCCGGATCGAGATAGTCCTGGAACTCTCGGCCGAAATCGATCTCCTCAAAAGGATCACGAGAACCTTCTTCTCCAACTATGTCGTCGCCAATTGAGTCCTCGCTTAAATCGGGGCCCGCCGCCTCAAGCCCCTCGCCCTCACCTTCACTGGAGGTGTTGGCTAAAAGCTCGGCATCGCCCGAACCGTTTGAAGACGGACTGCCAAGGTCCGGTTCAGATATTTCGATGGTCGAGTTTTCTGGCGTCGACCCGGGGTCGGCGTTGGCGAGATGGTCAAGAATCTTTTCTGCCAGTTCTTGCGCCTCTTCCTGGGTAGCAACCTCCTCGAGCACCGGATTTTCGAGCATCTGCTGCTGAATCAAATCAGTCAGTTCAAGGGTAGTCATCTGCAACATCTCTATGCGCTGCCGCAGTTGCGGCGTCAGCACGAGTCGTTGAGAGAGGCTGGTTGTAAGTTTAAGGGACATTCCTTAAGGTCAAAACGTCAAAGGCAATTGGTTTTCTTATTATTGCGCTTCGCGCGGGAAGAATTATAACCGATTCGGGGCCGGTTTTGCGCGACCAGATTTACATCCTAAACTTTTCGCCCAGATAAAGTCGACGAACTTCCGCGTCATCTGTCAAGTCTCTGGGCTTACCCGAGCGAAATATTGAACCTTCGGCCATTATGTAGGCTCGATCGGTAACTCCGAGCGTTTCCCGCACATTGTGATCAGTTATTAGAATACCAATACCCCGATTCCGTAGATAAAGTATTACATTTTGGATATCGTCTACGGCTTTGGGGTCAATTCCCGCAAACGGTTCATCGAGGAGGATATATTGCGGTTCAGTCGCCAGGGCTCGAGCAATCTCGGTTCGTCGTCTTTCGCCGCCTGATAATGCGTCCCCGCGTGTGTTTCGCACATTAGCGATGCCAAACTCTTCCAACAATTCCTCAAGCCTTTTCAGCTGTTCACGTCTACGGAGGCCCATCGTCTCAAGTACAGCCAAAATATTTTGCGCCGCCGTCATTTTACGAAAAACCGACGGCTCCTGTGGCAGATATCCAAGCCCCAGGCGGGCTCGTAGATACATTGGCAGGCGCGTGAGGTCACGGTCTCCGAGGCGAACGCTGCCAGCGTCCGGCTGCTCCAGTCCCACAATCATGTAAAACGTGGTGGTTTTGCCGGCACCATTTGCGCCAAGCAGTCCTACAACTTCGCCTCTCTCCACAAACAGACTGACATCATCCACCACTCGACGCCTGCCGTAACTTTTCTGCAAACCCTCGGTGGACAGCGCAGACGCGGAGGGTGCTGCCCTTGCCGACTTCTCGCGTGCTCGTCCTGCGACATTTACTCCGTTACGCTCGGTAACGACCAAATCTTCCGCTTGCGTGCTCATCAGTTTAAAAATGAATTGTGGCTCTCGGTGTCTCTGATATACGTTTTCGGGTCTTGCTCAGGAACTTTGTAATGGGTTGTCACAGACTGAAGTATGTGCCACTCGTTACTGCTTGTTTACTTTGTGCGTAGACCTTACTCGTCCAGGTGAAAGAGGTCCCCGCGCATCGTCGGCCGTCACTTTATTCTCGCGCACGTATACCGTCAAACGATTACCCTCCGTACTTCCCTTTTCAGCGTCGTCCACACGCGCCGGATTCCCTTTCAGAACTACTACCTCGTCAGCCGTCGTATACTGTATCCAATCGCCCGTCCCTTTGCGATTGGGCTGGGTAAGCACCACGTTCCGCTGCGCTATAGTCTTTTCGACGTCGCTCGTATCTTTCGCCAGATAAGCATCAGTCACCCCACTAGTGATACGGTCGGTTCCCTGACGAATATCGACATTGCCTTCATAATGTATCGTTCGATTGGCGTCGGAGTAAGACATGGAATCGGACGAGGCAAACACGGGCACCGTCGTTGTCGCTCCCTCAATTTTTCGCTTGGAGTTGTAAAGCGCGCTTTGCACGCGCCCGGCCACTTCCATCCGTTTTTCATTTGCATAGATGGTGAGCTTGTCCCCTCGAACAAAGTTGTCCTCCTGCCAGGCGCGAGCGTTGCCAGTGTAAACAGCCACGCCACTGTCCTGATTAAACTCTGCACGATCACTGCTGATGTAAACCGGGCTTTTGACCTTGGTAAACGGTGTGGCTCCATTAGTTTGTTCCTGGCTGTAGTAGGTGGTCGCTGTCCTACCGCGGCTGTACGAGACGTTAGTATGAAGGTCGGCATCCATTTCGACGGCCTTCGTTCGTCCGCGTGAATCCCAAACGGTGGGTTCGCCGCCGCGCAACCGTACCGTGTCGTCGGCGGCAGTGTATAACATAGTGGCCGACACGCCGTTTCGGTCGCCCTGATTGAACTTGGCATCACCCTGAGCATCCAAATGCTCGACATCTTGCGTCTCTTTTGCAAAAGCGGCAGTGATCTTCTGTGCGCCAATAGTTCGGGGCGCCCTCTTTTCCGATGGTTGCACTGCCTCGATAACAGCTTTAGCGCCACCAGTTGCAACAAAACTGCGAGCCAGATTTCCCTGTTCGTAAAAATCACAATCGAAACGCGGAGCAGTCAGTGTCTTCTTGTCGGCAGTTGCCGATTTCACCACCGGATCCACAAACAACTCAGCATTTCCTACTGCTTCAGCTGACTGAAGATCCTGTCCCGAAGAGCGCCAGATGAGTTTGACGGCGTCCGCAGTGAGCCGCTTATTCGCGGCGCGTGGATCATTTGCCTTCGATTTGGGCGCTGAAAGGTTGATTGTCGAGCGACCTTCGGTCCGCATTTGCTTCAAAACACTACGATCAGTCTGCGTGTCAAACAATACCTCTAGCACATTCGCGCCCGCCAACTCCAGGTCTGAATCCGCATCAAGAGTGCGCGCCCGCGTTTGATTCATGGCGACTGCCCGCTCAAGCCGCTGGTCCTTGTCGAGAAAAAAATCCATGTCTGAGGAATGAACTTCGGCAGCCTTCTTTTCTTCCATCGACCTCAAATAGGCGTTGCCCCTCACTTCGACTTTCTCTAACTTCTTTAGCGCATTCAAGGTAGCGTACATTACATCGCCGCTCATGACTGCGCGATCCTGCTCGGCGGTGACACCTTCGGTAAAACTGAGCTTTGACGTCTCTTGCTCGAATAGCGCGTGACCGGATCGAATTGTCACAGGCTTCGATCGCGGAGATGATTTGGACTTTGGCTCAGTCAGCAGGTGAGGAGCTACGGTGATCTCTACGTCCTTTTGCAATTGGAGTTTCTTGGTCTTGGACTCGACTATTGCACCAGTCGAGTGACCCGTAACATTTTCCCTGCTGAACGAGATAGGAGCGTCTGTTTGTGCTACTTCACTATTCTGGTCGAAGGTGAGCGATTCGGTGTTGACCTTCAGAGCGTCCTTCGTTTCGATCTTCACGCTCCCAATAAAAGAAATCACTGACGTCTTCGGATCGTAGATGGCCCGGTTCGCCGCAATTTGATCCGGCTTATCACCAGTCGCCGGATAGACCGCCAGGCTAACATTTTCGAGTTCGTGATGATTGTCAGAGAAGGTTATATCTCTGGACGCCTTTACCAGCAGATAGAGCCGGTCGCCCTTGGTGACGCGCTGCTCGTATCCTTCAATGATGCCGGTAACTTCCTTGGAAAGCTCAGGAGTTTCCGACTTCAGCCGAAATGGTTTGTTGTTACGCAAACGATAGTACGAGATGCCGACGAAGGCGAGACCTGCCACTAGCAACACCAGGGCAACAATGCGCGCCACCAGCGGTACCCTCGCTCGCAACCCGATGGCCATTGCTCTTCGTCGTGTTACTTCTTGCATGAATTGTCCGTCGTCCGTCGTCAGTAGTTGTTTTTAGTCTGGTCTTTGGTCTTCGGCCTTAGATCTTAGTCGTCTCAGCCTGGCGAGCGTATGCTGACATGCGGGCGCCATCGCCGCAACTGGCTACCTCGATAAGTGCCCGTAACCCCGGATTGGGATGTTTTCGGCAGGTCTCTGAGGCCAAGTTCGTGATTCCTATAGATCAGCACCGGCTCAGACTGATCAATAGCCTTCAGTAAACGCGGGACTGCTGCTCTCAAACACAATATCAAATGAGTGTCGTTAAGTTGTACTATGCTCCGCCTTTCCCAAACTGAGATGTTGAAAGCCCTTGGACTTGACGGTGTTCTTGATTACAAGCGTCTTCCGAGTACGAGCTGGGAAAGAATGAGCCGCCACTTCGCGTGTTGCTTGCGTACGGGCGGCTGGCAGGAGTTTCCATGGAAACGGCTCGCTGACGATGAGTTACAGCTCCCTAACTAAGAGATTTTTGTACGCTTCGCTCCTCACGTATATACGATCAGGGTCCCCTACTCCATCGAAAGGAGGAATTCGCATCACAAGCTGACGTCGCTTAAAAACAAGTTTCTTGTCATAGATTATAGATTACTTAAATGATTGATTGTACATGATGTTTGAGCCCGTCCGCGCGCAAATGATAACTGACATATACGCAACAGTAACGATCGTTGAGCCTTCCTTTGGACGGCTCGACAAACAGGCTCAGATACAACGTAAACGATCTATCTGGCTCGCAAGCAATACTGGCGCTGAGAGTATCGTAACCGGACCCCGCATTTCCTGGCCGGGGTTTCACCAGCACGGAGGATCTAACCTTTGCGGCAGGCGGCCAGAGCTTGAGTGTTGGACGTTCCGAAGGAAACGATCTTGTTTGAAATCATCCATCCGTAGCGAATCGACATACAACCTTAGCTGTAGCTACTGAAGGAACATTGCGAATCGCCGATTTAGACTCACTTAACGGCACACTTGTAAACGGCCATTCTGTTCCGAGGAAGCAAACACGAAGCGTTAGTGAAAAGGATGTGGTTAGTTTCGGAAAAGTTAAGTACGATTTCGGAGAGAGCTGCGCAGATAAGAACTCCAACGACATTCTAGCGCCGACAAAGCATACGTCTGAAAGGCTTGCCTACCACATAGCAGCTAAAACTACTGTATCAATTGTCAATTCAAATCCAAATCGGTAGGCTTGTCGTCGCCCTCTCGGCAGCCGCGCATACCGCTACAGGATTAACAGATAGGGTCCTTTTAGGAGGCTTTGAGATTTCTCTACGCGCATTCTAAGGAGGATTCGAAATGCAAAACATCCACAGAGTTACTTACGCGCTTCTTGTGCTCGTCTTGGGCACAGCAGTCTTTGCTATAACACGCGGCAGAGGACAAAACGCAGCGACTGCCGCCAACAAACAGGCTTCAACCCAAGGGGCCGAAAGGGATAATGCCGTTAAGAAGTGGTATCCGACTGCGGACTATGATGAGGCTGAACCGTCAGATCCCGGTAAGCGGGCGGCGAGAAAGGAAGCGCAGAAACGACATAACAAGTCCCCTGTCGGGGTAATGAGAACTCCTCATCCTGAGGATGCCGAGGTTGTTGCCTACAGCGAGGGCACACTCGACTTTCCAGCACTTCCAGTTGGCAAGAGCGATCTAATTGTCGAGGCGGATGTTTTGGCCGCAGAAGCTCACCTATCTGAAAATAAGAGGAGCGTTTTCTCTGAATTCACGATTCGAGTCAACAAAGTATTTAAGACGGCGACGGCAACCTCACCGAGGCAAGGTGATGTAATCACGATTGAGCGAGTTGGAGGGGTGGTGAGGTACCCAAACGGTCGAACGCTCTTATATAGAAATGCAGGTGTTGGAATGCCCCGCGTCAGCGGACGGTACGTGTTCTTCCTCAGTGCATTCAAGGATAGCGAGAATTATATGATCCTCACTGGATATGAATTCGGCGAGAAGGGAATTGTCCCGCTCGACCAATCTCAACAATTCGAGGCATTCACGGGATACGCAGCCCCAGCGTTCATTACCGCGATAGACGACCTGCTAGCTAAAGCATCATCGCGTTAGGAGAATATAAAGATGTCATTGACAACCAAACATCTCACGCTGCAGGTTCTTCTCCTAACCACTTGGATCGCCATCATTGTGGGAACACGCACTGCTGAAGTGAACTCCCAAAGTAGCTGTGGCATGCCGCTGTCTTCAACACCTGCACCCAATTAAACTCCCCCTACCGGAAGTTGGCCGCAGGGTAAGGTAGTACACGTCCTATTTGATAATTTCTGGACACTACCCGAGGCAGGTTACTTTGAACAAGGGATCAGGAAATGGAACCCGCCTGATAACATCAATTGTTCCGGCGTTAGGTTTGACGATTTCTCAGGTATAGAAATTTATGATGCCTATGAGCCAGTTCCGAACGACACAGTCTACTGGATCAAGGCAGACCCCAATGAATGGTTACGACGGAATTACTTATACTCTGCTTGATTCTTTTAACCGTACACGCGCAGTGAGGACGCTTATTCGGCCTGGTGCCATGAATACTGTCAACAATACGTACTTTGTGTATCTCGGTACACATGAGATGGGACATCCCTTCAACCTAATGGATTGCCTTGGTGAAAATTTATGCACGACCGGGCCTGGAAACTCAATTATGAATGGATGGGCTTACCGAGTCTTTTAATACCGGCGGCCCAAAGCAGTGTGATAATTATGCCGTCGACCGGAATTATTGTCCGCCGACCCCGACCCCGACGCCAACGCCAACACCAACTCCGACGGAAGAGGAGGTCTGTAATAGTAATTTCGGGTTCTGGTTCACAAACGCTTGTTACTACTCCGCTATCCCCGGATGCAATCCGGACGAGTGGGGATTCTGGCATTCTTGTAATGAATGCGCTTACTACTGCTCTGGTTGTAGTTGCCTAACTGACACTCCGATTGTGATTGATGTGTTGGGTAACGGTTTTAATTTGACCAACGTTTCTGGCGGCGTAGCTTTTGACCTTAACAGCGATGGAACCGCTGAACATCTATCCTGGACTGCGGCTGGCAGTGATGACGCTTGGCTGACACTCGATCGGAATGGCAACCGGGTGATCGACAACGCAACCGAGATGTTTGGCAACTTCACTCGCCAGCTGAGCCGCCAGCGGGCGAAGCAAGGAATGGCTTCCTTGCCCTTGCTGAATATGACAAGCCAGCCAACGGCGGGAACGGTGACGGAAAGATCAATCAAGGCGACTCCATCTTTAGTTCGCTACGCTTGTGGCAGGACATAAATCACAACGGCATCTCAGAGGCTAGTGAGCTTCACACCTTCCAAGAGCTTGGTCTAAAATCCATTGACCTCGACTATAAGGAGTCAAAGCGGAGTGATCAGTACGGCAACGGGTTTCGCTATCGGGCAAAGGTCAAGGATACGAACGATGCCCAAAATTGGGCGCTGGGCTTGGGATGTCTTTCTTATTCAAACAGCACGCTGAAATGTTCTCGTTTAAAAAACAAGAAGGATTGCCGGGGTGAGGATGGTGATTCCATGCCCGGGCCAGCGAGGCAACACGTTCTGTCTCTTGCCGTCGCGCGATCCAGTGTTTGGCAATCATTCGTTTCCCAGCTTAGTCCGCAAACCATCCATCGGCATCCAGCAGCTTAACGCCAATCAGTTGGTGGCCATCCACTTCATCATGCCACACACCATTGACCTCGGCGTCAAGCTGACGACCGAATGGTGGCGTCAGCTTCAAAACAGTACCCACGACAACCGGTGTTTCGAGGATAATTGTGGCGCCACCGCGGCTGATCTTAATAGCCTGAGCTTTAACGTGAAAGGGATTCCCGGCGGCATCCTGCCCGCCGACTTCCACCGCCAGCTCAACAGGAACACGCGGACTGCGCGGCCTTTGTGAAGGAGCCCCCACTCCATCGCGTTCTTTCTCGTTCATCGAATCACCAACCTTTTGAAAAATCAGCTCTAATCGTAATAAGAGGTCGGGGGCGTACTCAGTTTACCGAATATTGCGCACAATTGTTAAGCCTCGATCCAGTCTCAATTCACAGCCGCTGTGATGTAGCCTGTGTATAGCAATAAAAGAATTAGCACGCCCACAACCATGCGATAGCCGATGAAGATCCCAGTTGAATGAGTTCTCAGAAAACGCAAAAGAAACCAGATCGAAGCATAACCGACGACACCCGAAACGATGGCGGCCACTAACAGCGCACCATAACTGCCAGGCGGAAGCCGGTGAATCGCTTCTTTCAATTCCAACAGGCCGCTTGCGGCAATCGCGGGGATCGAGAGAAGGAACGAAAAGCGGGCCGCAGTTTCCCGCGTTTCTCCGATAAATAGGCCGGCCATAATTGTTGAACCCGACCGGCTTGATCCCGGAATCAGAGCAAGCACCTGCGCTGATCCGACTGCAATTGCATCTCCGGCAGCGAGTTGGTCCATCGTCCGTGTCTTCTTACTTACGAGTTCTGCGATTGCCAATAGAATCGCCACGACAATCATCATCGTGGCGATAACCCACAGGTTTTTAGTGAAGGTGCCCTCAATCTGTTTCTTGAAAAGCAGACCAACGATCGCGACCGGCAGTGAACCAATGATCACGAGCCAGCCCAGCCAGGCATCATGAGATAATCTGCCGGCAGAGCTACTCCTGTTACCGCTCAGCAAGGCCACGTGGTCTCGAATAAACGCCACGGTAATATTCAGAATGTCACGAGCGAAATAGATCAGGACCGCCAGCAGCGTCCCGAGTTGGACGACCGCGATGGTTGCGGTCGTCTGCTGGGCCTGAAGCGTTTTGTCGATCCCGTCGTAGAGACCGACCGCCCGCGCCGCAAATACCAGGTGCGCAGTTGAACTGACCGGAATGAACTCAGTAAGTCCTTGAACGATGCCTAATACAATTGCTTGCAGAAGAGTCATTGGGTTTTTATTCTCTGAACGAATTCCGCGTGGCCATCCGGTCGTAGAGGAAGTTTGGCATCACCATCCCCAATCGCACAATACTGGCCAGTTGCCACGGAAATGCATACGACTTTCGTTTCTTCTCAATCGCACTGACAATTTTATTAACTGCCGTATCGAGTTCCATCAAGAAAGGCATCTTTGCCTCGCGACCAGCCGTCAAGGGCGTCTTAATAAACCCTGGGTGAATAATGGTCACAGCAATGCCCCTTGGTTGCAGATCAAGTCGCAGGCTTTCAAAAAGGGCAGACAGTGCTGCCTTGCTGGCGCCGTAGGAAGCAGACTTGGGTAAGCCACGGTACGCCGCCAGGCTAGAGATGGCTACCAATTGTCCGTGACCATGCTCGATCATCTCTGGCACAACCGCTGCGACACTGCAAGCGGCGCCGATAACATTGACGCCTAGTGTCCTGGCAACCTCACCTGGCTCTAAGTTGGCGGCATCGGTCGTTGTGCCGATACCTGCATTCGCGATCATCACGTCGATGGGCCCGAACTCTTCCCGCAGTCGGTTTGCGGCCTCTCTCATTGCCATACCATCCTGCACATCCGCTGCGAGAGGAATCGCTCGTCCACCTTCCGCTTCGACTTGCTTAACGATCTCAGCAAGCACTTCTGAACGGCGAGCGATGAGACCCATCTTTGCTCCCCGCCTGGCAAGCTCTAACGCTAGTCCGCGGCCAATTCCGGAAGAAGCTCCCGTAATCATTACGACTTTATCTTGCCAACTCATAAAAATAGTCCGGAGTCTGGAGTCCGGAGTCTGGAGTCTGGAGTCTGGAGTCTGGAGTCTGGAGACTTCGAGTTTGAACCATGGACCAATGTTTAATCCTAGACTCCAGACTCCAGACTCCGGACTCCAGACTCCCGACTCCCGACTCCAGACTTCTTAACAGAGTTCACCGACATAATCACCGAGCGCCCGTAATGCCTTGCCGAGATCTTCCTGCCTGATCAAAAGATGGTCGCGTGAAAACGAAGAGAGCGCACCCATCGAGACCCCTGCCGCAGCCAGGATTTCGCTCACCCGCGCGAAATAGCCAACTACGTTCCACGGTAGTTCTATGTCGAGCGTGACCAACCGAAAGTTTCCCTCCACCCTGGCGTCGCGAACAGCATGACGCATTCGCTGCCAGTCGTCGTCTTCGACCAACAGGGTTACTTCTTTGTTGTCGCGAAAGATCATGAACTGCGCGTCTGCGCTGGGACTCAGTTCTGATTCCTGCAACAGGCGAGTCCAGTCGTGATGGCGAAGACCGACCAGGACGTAATCGGCTGGTGCAACCTCAATCTTTGTTGCTTTTAGGAGGTTGGAAACTGTCTTTTCGGCGGTGGTTTGAGACATCGCGCGCCTGATAGTAAGGCTCAATCGTTTTGGGCAGGTCTCAAGCAAAAGACTATGTCGCGGAAAATTGACGTATTTTCGTGGACAGTATCTTGTTTGAACTCAAACTCGAACAACGACCGGCAAGATCACGGGCTTAGAGCCAACCAGTTTCTGGATGAATCGCTTTAATTCGACACGCACGTGTTCCTTTAGAAGAGTTTCGTCCCGCAGTGTGTCGCGGGAAGCACCCGCGATTGAGGCTGCCACAATTCGCTGCGCCTCTTTCATTAAGCCATTCGAGCAGTCGAAACCTCGCACCCCTCGAGCGACTATCTCCGGCTCGGCTTCCATTTCGCCCGTTTCCGCATCGATGGTGACAACCAGCGTTATGATTCCCTCATACGCCATCTGTTTGCGCTGACGAACGGTCTCACCATCTATCTCGTCGAATCCCGAGTCATCGATGAAGGTGCGGCCGATGTCTCGCTTGTTAACCACCGTTGCTCGTTCACCATCCAATTCCAAAACATCACCATTTTCAATCAGGATGATGTTTTCTTCGGCAAAACCGAGATGGTTCTTCACAAACTCTTTATGTCGAAACAACATCCGATACTCACCGTGAATCGGCACCAGAAACTTTGGCCGCACGGCTTCAGTCATGATGCGAATGTCTTCTTGTGAGGCGTGGCCGCTAACGTGGATCAACCTTCGCTTCTCTTCAATGATGTTGGCGCCTCGCTTATAAATGTGGCCAATCATGCGGGAGATAAGACGCTCGTTTCCCGGAATGATCCGAGCCGATAGAACGACCGTGTCGCCCTCTTCGATTGTTATGCCCTTATACACCTGTGTGGCCATCTGCGAGAGAGCGGCACGAGACTCCCCCTGGGAACCGGTTACGAGAAGCACCAGTTCATGATCACTCATCTCCTTGGCCTGATTGAGCGAAACCAGCAAACCGTCAGGGATGTCTAAATAACCGAGGCGATCGGCAACCTCGACATTCTTCTGCATCGAACGACCGAGAACGCAAACTTTTCGATTAAATTGCTGCGCAACGTCGAGAACGATCTGTAGACGGTGGATGGACGAAGCAAACGCAGCGACGATTATGCGCCCCCTGGACTCCGAAAAAATCTCTTCGAAAGCGGGGATGACCGCCCGTTCCGATGGTGTGCGCCCGGGCACTGTGGCGTTGGTTGAATCGGAAAGCAGCGCTAGCACACCTTCCTGTCCATAACGTCGGAAGGAACGAAGATCTATTGGCTCACCAATCACCGGCGTCTCGTCAACTTTGTAATCTCCGGTATGAATGATGGTCCCCACCGGCGTTTTGATGGCCAGAGAAAAACAGTCGACCAGCGAATGCGAGACGCGAATGAACTCGACGGTGAAGACTCCAATATCAACGATGTCGCGCGGCTCAACCCGGTGGAGCAGGGTGTCGCCTGTCAGGTCATGCTCCTCGAGTTTGCTCTCAGCGAGGCCGGCCGTGAAATGCGAGCAGTAGACGGGAACATTAAACTTTTTAAGGAGGTATGGCAGCGCGCCGAGATGATCCTCGTGTCCGTGGGTGAGCACGATAGCCGTAATGTTGTCGCGATACTCTTCGAGGAAACTGAAATCAGGAATGCAAACATCGACGCCGTATGCGCTTTCTTCAGGAAATCCCATACCGGCATCGAGAATCAGCATCTCGTCGCCATAGCGCACAGCCATGCAATTCATTCCAAACTCGCCGATCCCGCCGAGAGGGATGATCTCTAAGACACTACTCACCTGTTAAAATTTTCTCTACTCTCCTGAAAACCCTTGAAGCGCCCCCCGGACAGCTCCGGACAAGACAGTGAAGCCGAACAGTATAGCACACGCCAAGCTAAGACGCTCCGAAGTTGGCTGGCAACAGTTTAGACTCGGTCCACCAGTCCTACTCAATCACACTAAGATCCTTGGATCTCGCTCGAGCCTTGATCGGCACAGGCTTTCTGCCTCAGCTTGAAGTGCGAGCGTACCAGGCAGTTGTCCTTGGATCGCTTTTGCCGTTGATTAGAGATGTGCGGCGGAGTGGTTGTCCAAGCCTCGATCTTTGCGCCGTCGCTGCCGGCAGGCTCGACGGATTTTATGAAGCTGGTCTCGGCCGATGGGATATTTCCGCGGGTGCTGCGATAGCGGCGGCGGCCGGAGCTTCGGTTGTCGAGTTGCAGTCATCGTTGTTGCCGAATCCGGTTCTCGTAGTCGCGAATGCGCAACTACTGGAGAAAGTCGTTGCAGTGTTGAAGGGCGCCGGAGCGGTGATGTGAGCGGTTGAGACGCGCGAAACAAACATTTCCATTTCGCATTTCGCATTTTCCATTTCTCATTGTTCATTTGCATTAGGACACAACGACGGAACTCATGCCCACGGTGTTCTGAGGTCATCAGTACCACCACGCGGTAGAGGCCTGGAAAACTCAGAAATCCCACCAACGGAGTTGGTGGATGGTTCAGGTCCCGCCTACATAGATGGGCTTCTGAAGTTACGAATCCCACCAACGGAAGTTGGTGGATGGTTCAGATCCAACCTGTTCGTCCCATAGAAGGGCCGATGAAACTGAACTCGCTTTTGAATGCGCTCGGTCGCTGTGTTTCGGAGGCCGGATCTGAACCATCCACCAACTTCCGTTGGTGGGATTCAAGAACTCCGCGTGATCGCAAGTAGGTTGGATCTGAACCATCCACCCACTGCCGTTACTGCCGTGGGTGGGATTTCAGATTTTTCAGATACCTGGGCAGAAAGAATCCTGGACCAGAGATAGGGCCACGACTGAACACAGATTGTACGCGAATCAAAAAATCGATGATGAATTTATTGACGGTTCCTTCCTGCGGGAATCGGCGTGTGATATCGATGTTTTTCTTGCTCTGGACGAGAGTTTTGCAGACAATGGCCGGAGGTAATGAAACCATTCTCGATCGTATAGCGCGGTGTTGATAATGTCCGTACAGCCACGAGGTTTCTTTGACTGACGAAAAACGAAAAGATAGACGTGTTCCCGTCATCATCAATCTTCTCTGGGAGGGCCAAGCCGGCCGGTACGAGGCGCGGACCAGCGACCTTAGTGCTGGCGGGTGCTTTGTCGACACCATGGGACAAGCATCAGAAGGCGACATCGTAAGATTCAAGTTACAACTGCCGAGCGGACAATGGATGGAGGTCGAGGGCGAGGTAACCTTCTCGGATCCTCCAGTCGGCTTTGGAGTGCGATTCACGAATATGTCTGAACCTGACAGGAAAAAGCTTGATTGGCTGGTTAAGGCTGGCGAATATCGGGCAGATAAGAAAGGGTGAGAGTTTCTCTACGCTCAATGAGAACCCTTCTTACGCTGGTTTTTTTGTGCCTGGTTCCTTCGGTCCCAGCGGCGCCGCAAACAATGCGGCTTGATTACAATCATACCGGCAACGCAAAACAAGAACTCTTCAGTCTCGACAGGGTTATTATCGAACCACTGCCCTGGCCGGGAGATTTACACCAGACAATCGATACGACAAATCTCGGAAAATATTTCTTCGAAGTTCGGGATCAAAAAACCAACCGCGTTCTCTACTCACGCGGGTTTGCTTCTGTCTACGGCGAATGGGAGACGACAGACGAAGCCGAGAAGATGCTGCGCAGTTTTCACGAGTCGCTTCGCTTCCCTGCCCCCGAATCGCCGGTTGTGATCGTATTAAAGAAACGCGATGCGAAGAATGAATTTCGCGAAGTATGGACCAGCGTTGTCGATCCAAACGACATCTTCATCGACCGCTCTAAGCCACGCGCGCCCGCCGCTTTGATTAGTATTCAAAAAATGGGGGAACCGGCTGACAAGGTTGACTTTCTTATTCTAGGCGACGGGTATACGCGTGCTGAGTCGAAGAAATTCGAAAGCGACACGCGCCGGTTGATCGAGATTCTGTTTTCGACCTCGCCTTTCAAAGAGCATCGCAAGGATTTCAATGTCTGGGCTCTTTGCCCGCCTGCCGAAGAATCAGGCATTTCGCGCCCGTCGACTGGTGTCTATCGCGATTCCCCTTTGGGAACCACTTACGATACGTTCGGTTCCGAAAGATACGTACTCACTTTCGACAATCGCGCGCTTCGCAAGACAGCCCAGTTCGGACCTTATGAGTTTGTAGAGATTCTCGCGAACAATCGCACCTACGGCGGTGGCGGAATTTTCAATCTTTACAGCACTGTGGCCGCTGATAACTCCTTTGCAGACTACGTATTCGTTCATGAGTTTGGGCATCACTTCGCCGGCCTCGCCGACGAGTACTACACTTCCTCAGTTGCTTATGCTCCTGTGACGCGACGCCTCGAACCGTGGGAACCAAATGCCACAGCTCTTCTGGATCCCACCAACCTGAAGTGGAAAGATCTCATCTCGCCAGGTACGCCAATTCCGACACCGTGGAACAAAGAGGCTTTTGAAAACTATTCGCGAGAGATTCAAAAGCGTCGAGCGGAGCTTCGCAAGGATAAACGCCCTGAGAGCGAGATGGAGGCACTGTTCCGCGAGGAGTTGAAACAGGAGCAGACCATGTTTGCAAAAGAGAACTATGCCGGGAAGGTCGGCGCTTTCGAGGGCGCAATGTACGAAACGCGAGGATACTATCGACCGGAAATCGACTGCATCATGTTTAGCCGGACAAATCACTTCTGCGCCGTTTGCCGTCGCGCCATCGAACGGATCATCGAGTTGTATTCCCGTCCCTGAAGCTAGTGGCACAGCCTTTAGTCTGGGATGGTCCGCTAACTACATCTTGAATGGTTGGGGGAAAGCAACTCAGCTACGTCTAAGCCACGCTGGCACGGACTTCAGGCTGTACTTCAACGGAATGGCTCTGGGTTGGTGAAGCTCTGGTTACCCTGATCATGCCGGGTTATCGTGGACCCGACGAACCTCAAGCGTCTCAGCGGCGGGCAGCAAAGCAACGCCATGTCGTCATCTTCCGCAAATGGTTACTGAGGACGGAAAACCAGTCAAGTGAAAAGATTTCACTCGACAAAACCGCGTACTCAGAGCGAAACTTGCTTCAATCCCAGCCCTCACTGAGCTAAGTCAAAGCGATGAAGATTCTTCTTTTCAGCCTCTTGCTGATCCCGTTCCTGTTCACCAGGACGCACCAGCTTTCCTCGCAGCCTCTGGTCATAACACACGTCACAGTTATCGACATTTCGGCGCCAGACTCGTTACGCGCCGTCAAGTTGGATCAAACTGTAGTCATTACTGGCAACCAGATCACTGCAGTGGGGAAAACCGGAAAAGTGAAGGTGCCGCCGGACTCTCGAGTAGTTGACGCCGAGGGCCGATACATGATTCCCGGTCTTTGGGATATGCACGTCCATTCGATGCTCGAAGGTAGACCGGAGTACTTTTTTCCTCTGTTCATAGCAAATGGGATCACCGGCGTAAGGGACATGGGCGGCGGTTTCTCTTTTGATCGCCTAAGTCAGATTCGCAAACAGTTGGCTTCCGGAAAAATTGTAGGGCCAAGATTAGGCGCCGTAGCCGGCCGGATTTTGGATGGGCCAGGAGCTCGAACGAACGTTGGCTTGGCTGTCGGCACCGCGGACGAGGCCAAACAGACGGTTAAGGCTTTCAAACAAGGAGGCGCGGATTTCATCAAAGTTTACGACTGGCTTTCGCGCGAGGTCTACCTGGCGATTGTTGATGAAGCGAAGCAACAAGGACTGCCGGTGGCGGGCCATGTCCCGTTCTCGATGAGCGCTGAGGAAGTCTCTGATTTGGGTCAACAGAGCATCGAGCACACAACGGACGTTTTCATTTCCTCCTCGCGTGACGAAGACGAATTGAGGAAGGAACTCCGAAGGCAAACAGAATCGGCAAACGGTTCGCAATCCTCACGCGTTCAGGCGGAACTTAAGGCTGTTGGGTCATACGACGAAGGAAAAGCCAGGTCGCTGTATGCGCGATTCGCGCATAATGGTACATGGCAATGCCCGACCCTGGTTGTCAGGCGCGCCGCGGCCTTAGCCGACAATAATCAACTCGCCAATGATAATCGCATGAAATATATCCCCTCCGCCGTGCGAAACAACTGGAACGAGACGTTCAAGCTGATCGCTTCTACGAGTGATGTCGAAGCACGGAAACGGCGTTTTCAAAAGACACTGGAAATCGTCGGGGCGATGCAGCGAGCAGGAGTCGGAATTCTCGCAGGCACTGACACACTCAATCCGTACGTTTACCCGGGCTTTAGCTTGCACGATGAGTTGGGGCTGCTTGTGCAGGCCGGCCTCACTCCAATGCAAGCGTTGCGCACCGCTACCTTGAACCCGGCGAAGTTTCTCGGGTTATTTGAAACACTTGGCACAATCGACAAAGGAAGGCTCGCTGACCTCGTGTTGTTGGACGCCAATCCACTGGACGACATTCGCAACACACAACGCATCCACGCCGTGGTCGCAAACGGACGTTACTTCCCGCGCGAAGCGCTACAGAGACTGTTTGCCGAGGCCGAAGCCGCCGCCGGGAAGTAGTTTCCGAATTGCGGAACGGAACGCCGTCTCTGCCGGACGCCTCGTGTTATGTCTCCCTCCCCTGCCGATTAGCCTTCGTATTCTCTTCTGATCCGCGTTCATCTGCGTTAATCTGTGGCGGCTTTTTTCTCAGTCCCTAATTTCTTCGCTGGAAAGGAATTTCTCATGCAATCGTTACTCTCATTGCTCCTACTGGTCCTGGTGTTCAGTGCCACTCCCGCGCTGGGTCAAAAGAGAAGCATCACTGAAAAGGACTTGTTCAATTTTGTCTGGATCGGGGACCCGCAAATCGCTCCGGATGGTTCGCTCGTTGCATTTGTAAAGGTAACAGTGAACGAAAAGAAGGACGGTTACAACACTTCCATCTGGACTGTCTCGCCGGCAACCGGAGAAACACATCAGTTAACTAGTGGCACGCGAGACTCGTCGCCGCGGTGGTCACCTGATGGAAAGCACCTGGTCTTTGTGCGAGTCACAGAGAAGGATGGCAAACCTGATCAGCCGCAATTATTCATGTTGGCAATGGCCGGTGGAGACTCGTTTCAGATCACAAGCCTGCCGCGTGGCGCCGGACAGCCGCAGTGGTCTCCCGATGGGAAGATGATTGCTTTTGTGAATGCTGCGAACCCTGAGGACATTGCCAAGGCGGCGCCTCGGCCTTCACCGTCAGCGAGTCCCAGCGCTTCTCCTTCCCCTAAGCCGGAAGAGCATGAGAGTGACGTACGCGTGATTACTCGCGCTGTCTATCGCTCGAATGGAGCCGGTTATCTCGATGCGAAACATCCACAACACATTTGGATCGTCTCGGCCCCGCGCAACGGGAACGATAGAGTCACTCCACGGCAACTCACCAACGGTCGGTTTGATGAAGGGAATGTCACCTGGTCCAAAGACAATTTGCAGATTTATTTCACATCAGACCAAATTGATGAGCCCTACTACGAACTACCAAAGACAGACATCTACTCAGTAGCTGTAGGTGGCGGCCAACCGGTAAAACTCACTTCATTCGACATGGATGCAGGAGCGCTGTCACTCAGCCCGGACGGCAAAAAGCTGGCGTTCGTCGCCTCGATAGCAAAGCCCGTCCAGTCTTATACTCAGCCGGATCTTTGGGTAATGGATCTCGCCCCTAATTCGCAGCCTCGCAATCTCACAAAAGATTTTGACTTCGATGTCGGCTCTGGGGTCGGTGGCGACAACACGGCCCCCCGAGGAGGTGGCGGTAATCCACCTGTATGGGCGGCCGACGGTGGCAGCATCATTTTGGTCTATGCGAAAGAGGGCAGGGCCAACATTGGCGCGTTTGACGTTTCCAATGGTCGCCTCGCCGGCGTGACCACAGGCAATCAGGCTGTGGTAAGTTTTCGCGCATTGCCTGATGCATCGAAACTCGCCTACATAGTCTCGACTCCCACGAGGGTTGGCGATCTCTACTGGCTTGAACAACGTGGAGGCAAACCGAAACAGCTGACACATCTTAACGACGAGTTATTCTCGAGACTGAACCTCACTGAGCCGGAGGAGATTTGGTACAAGAGCTTTGACGGCAAGCGGGTGCAAACCTGGGTGCAAAAGCCACCTGATTTTGATCCGAGCAAGAAGTATCCGCTGATCTTGAATATCCATGGCGGACCACACGCGGCCTACGGCTTTGTTTTCGATCATGAGTTTCAATGGATGGCCGCCAAGGGTTATGTGGTGGTCTATCCCAATCCGCGCGGGAGCACGACTTATGGCCAGGAGTTTGGCAACATCATTCAGTACAACTATCCCGGCGACGACTATAAAGACCTCATGGCTGGTGTGGACGAAATCGTAGGCCGCGGATACATCGATGCCAACAGGCTTGGAGTGACCGGCGGCAGCGGCGGCGGACTGCTTACCAACTGGACCATCGGGCATACGACTCGCTTCGCGGCCGCAGTTTCGCAGCGGGATATTGCCAGCTGGTCTGATTGGTGGTATTCGGCCGACTTCACCCTCTTTCAACCCGCATGGTTTAAGAAAGCGCCATTTGAGGATCCCGATGACTACAAAGCGCGCTCACCCATAACCTATGTAAACAACATACAGACGCCGCTGATGTTGATCCTGGGTGAGACTGATTACCGCACTCCTACAGGTGCCGGTGGTGAACAGATGTTTCGCGCGCTCAAGTATCGAAAGATTCCGACGGTGATGGTGCGCTTTCCGAACGAGACGCACGAGTTGTCACGTTCGGGTCAGCCGTGGCATCGGATCGAGCGACTGCAACACATCGTCGGCTGGTTTGATCGATGGTTGATGGGGGTTCGAAAGCCCGAGTACGAGGTGGCGGGGCAATAATGCGATGAGACACTACTCTAGCGTTCTCGCAATCTTACTCTTCCTGGTTTTCAATAATATCTTCGCCGCGGTTAACGCTCGGCTGAGAATCTCTGATAATCACCGTTACCTTCAATTTGAGAACGGTAAACCATTCTTCTATCTCGGCGATACGGCCTGGGAATTATTTCACCGTTTAGGCCGTGAAGAGGCGGAGCGGTATCTGACCAATCGCTCGCAAAAAGGCTTTACCGTAGTTCAAGCCGTGGCTTTGGCGCCGGCCGACGGACTTACCGTTCCAAACGCTTATGGAGATTTACCTCTTATCGGTGGCGACCCGACCAAACCTAATGAGGCTTACTTCAAACACGTGGACTTTATTGTTAATAAGGCGGAAGAACTAGGGATGTTTATCGGTTTCCTTCCGACCTGGGGCAGCTATTGGGCCACGGGCAAATCGATCTTCAATACGACTACAGCCCGCCAGTACGGCCGCTTTCTGGGAAACCGATACAAGGACAAATCGATTATCTGGATACTCGGCGGCGATCGATCAATCACTAACGATGAAGAGCGCACAATCATCGATGCACTGGCCGCGGGGTTAAATGAGGGCGATGGCGGCGCCCACCTGAAGACATTCCATCCAACCGGACCAGGACTGTCGTCAATCCAACTGCATGACGCTCGCTGGCTCGACTTCAACATGTTTCAGTCGTCTCATGCAGCCCGGGACCATGACAACGGAATCTACGTCGAACACGATTACTCGCTGGCTCCTCAAAAACCTACGCTAGATGGTGAGCCTCGCTACGAAGGCATACCGATCGGATTTTATCTAAGGAATAGCAGCGGGCTTGATCGGTTTGACGACTATGACGTACGTCAGGCCGCATACTGGTCGCTATTGGCTGGCGCTTGCGGTCATACTTACGGAAATAATAACGTCTGGCAAATGTACAAACCGGGGCCGGCGACGCCGACGCATTCCGGAGATGGAGTCGTGCGACCGGATGGTGCACTGTTTGGCGCGCCGGGCGGCTTGATCGGCGCAAACATTCCCTGGTACGAGGCTCTTGATCACCCAGGAGCATTTCAGATGGGTTATGTGCGAAGGCTGTTCGAGTCATTATCCTTCACAAAGCTGGTGCCGGATGCGCGCATCGTGCTGAATGGCCCGACGACCGGGGGAGCGAGGATTCGCGCCGCGCGGTCAAGTGATAAATCGTTTGCGATAATCTACACCCCGCGAGGAGAAGCCTTCACTATTGATAAGAGCATTATTACAGGTGTGCGACAGAGAGAATTCTGGTACGACCCCCGTTACGGGACCTCTTATGTAATCAAAGAACAGGACAGTTTTGGCTTCCAAACCTTTACTCCGCCGACCAGTGGCCGCGGCAGCGACTGGGTATTGGTCTTAGAGGATCTGGCAGCCGGATATCCGCTGCCTGGGCCCGTTGTAACCAGTACCTCGGTCGGAAAATAAATCGCCACTGAAATCCGAGGACTTAGCTTCAGCCTTCGTGTAAACTACTGGAGCGCTGAAGTTCCAACCGATAGAGAGAGGTAATTATGATTGCGAGACCCGCCCCCCAGATTGTGACTTTCTTGTTCCTGATTCTCATCTCGTGGACTCCAACCTTCATTGACGCTCAACCAGTTGATCGTGGACTGAGAGTTCAAACTGCGGATTCGGTCAAGGCTTTACCAGTCGCCTCTAAACGCTACGCCCTGGTCGTCGGAGTGGACCAATATGCAGACACGCAAATTACAACACTCGGCGGCGCGAGTAATGATGCGAAGACGCTCGCCAATGCGCTGATTCAGTATGCAGGGTTTCCCGGTGAGCAAGTTACGTTGCTCGCCTCCGATCAGCCGGCTGAACGCCAACCGACGCGCGGGAATATTCTGCGCCGACTGTCGAACATGGCGGCTGTGGTGCCCGCCGACGGTCTCTTGCTTATCTCTTTTGCCGGTCACGGCATCGAACGGGGCGGACAGGCGTTTCTGCTTCCTTCCGATTCACAAGTCAGTAACGACGTTGATTTGCTCGAACAGACGGCGATCAACGTTTCGCAAATCAAAGATCGAATCAGAAAGATCGGCGTCCACCAGGTACTAATAATTCTTGATGCTTGCCGCAACGATCCTGTGGGCAGGGCTAATGCCGATAACCCGCTGACGCCTGCTTACACACGCGGTTTCAGTTTCGATTTGCGCAACCGCGAGGTCCAGGCTTTCGTCACGCTCTATGCGACCGAGGTGGGTCACCGAGCTTACGAATACAAAGAGAAAAAGCAAGGTTATTTTACCTGGATACTCGTCGAAGCCCTGCGAGGTGGGGCCGCAAATGCCAAGGGAGAGGTAACACTGGCAGGTTTGGTGAAGTACTTGCAGGAACGCGTGCCGAAACGAGTGCTGCAGGACCTTGGACCAGGCAAGGATCAAAAGCCCTTTGCGATTGTTGAAGGTTACCGCGCCGATGAACTTGTACTCGCAGTCCGCGATCCAAAAGGAATGGCCCAGCAACAACCATACACGCCCGACATGAGCACTCAAACCAGCGGCGCCAACCGCGATACGTCGATAGAAGTGAAGGCAAAGGAAGCGGGCACGTCGCTCGTGGACACCACGTGGACCGGTTCGAGTCCAGAGTCTGGTGAGTACACAATGAAGTTTTTGAAAGACGGGCAACTCCAGTACATCATCGACGTGCTTCAGAATGGCGTGACTTCGCCGCGCACAGTTAAAGGGACCTGGAAGCAGTCCGGCGCCAACATCCAGATAGTAATTGGCAACTCCTATTCTGTCCTACAGGGCATAGTTGAGGGCTCTATCATGAAAGGTGAAGGCACTAATCAGGAAGGCACTTCCTGGAAGTGGACTCTTTTCAAGAAAGAGTAAAGAGCGCACTTCTTTGCCCGCATGTCCGCCATCCGAATCAGCGATCTCGCGCGACCACAATTCAAAGCCAACCCCTACCCTTTATACGCGCGCATGCGAGGGGAGGCTGCCGTTTGGAGTACTACTTTCCTCGGTGCGCCTACGTGGCTCGTCACCCGCTACGAAGATGTCGTGAACGTCCTCAAAGACGAGCGGTTTTTGAAGGACTGGACCCCGAGAACAAAGTGGATTCACAGACTTTCCGGCGCCGTCACACGCCACATGCTGAACAAGGACGCTCCGGATCACACGCGCCTGCGCACATTGGTCCACAAGGCTTTCACTCCCAGTCTGGTTGAGCGCTTGCGCAATCGGATTCAATCTGTTTGTGATGAACTCCTGGAAGAACTGCAAACCAACGGCCGCATGGATTTGATGAAAGGATATGCGCTGCCGCTACCGCTCACCATAATCGCCGAGTTACTCGGCATTCCTCCGGAAGAGCGTGGGCGTCTCCATGCGTTGACGCGAAGCAGTCTCTCAGCCTCAAGCATCATCGGGGTTCTGCGGTCAGTTCCCGATCAAAGATTTCTTATTCGGCGCCTACGAAAAATCGCAGCCGAGCGCCGTCGTGTGCCGCGCGACGATTTGATCACAGCGCTGGTTCAGGCAGAGGAAGCGGGCGACAAACTGAGTGAAGAAGAGCTGGTCGCTACGATCGTGTTACTGCTGATTGCCGGCTATGAGACAACGGTGAATCTCCTTGGCAGCGGCGCCCTTGCATTGATTGAGGATCGCGAAAGCCGAGAGCAGCTTTTGACAACCCCGGAAATTACCGATTCAGCGATTGAAGAACTTCTGCGCTACACGAGTCCCCTTGATCTGGCGTCCCAGCGCTTCGCCTGCGAGGATTTACAGATCGACTCTGAAACCATTAGACAGGGTGACCTGGTCGTCGCTTTACTTGGATCTGCGAACCATGATGAGACGCAGTTTGTGAATCCGGATACTCTCGACCTCACGCGCGATCCAAATCGGCATGTCTCTTTTGGCCAGGGCGTTCATTTTTGCGTCGGCGCTCCACTCGCGCGTTTGGAAGGACGGATTGCATTGCTGACATTATTTCGGCGCTTCCCTACGCTGAAGCTTGCACAGCCTGCTTCAACCTTACGCTGGCGCAAGAGCTTGATCGTACGCGGGCTTGAAGCGCTTCCCGTGGAAACCTGAAAAGCATTACAGCGACAGGGGCGCCACCAAGGTGGCCCAACCCCTCCTAAAAAAAACCAACACGGAATAAAAATCAAACCACCGTCCGGCAGGAATCTGCCGGACGGTGCTTTCAATCTAAAGCATGTCTGGGGAGCTCTATGCTGCTTCGTTCCTGTTGGACTTACGTTTCCGACGGATCTTTAACGCAATTCCTGTTAAGCCCGTGCCAAGCAATAGCATGGTTGCAGGCTCAGGCGCCGCGACCAGGAAGCCGCGGATTTCGCCGCCACCGAATGTCGTCGAATGAATATTCAAATACGCCCTTCCCTGCATGATACCTGAGAAAAGGGCCGCTTGGGCACTCGCAGCGGTCCCGCCATTCGCGGTGACGAAGGCCGGGTTGTAACTCGACAGCATAGTCATGTCGAGAGTGTTATCGTAAGTTCCGCTCGTTACACCGAGAGGAAAGCCTGCGAATGTCGGCGTCGTGGTAGCGACTCCGGCGGTCCCCGTGAAGGGTACAGTCGTAGCGCTGTGAATGTGCGATGCAGCGGTGCCCGCTACCAGACCACTGAAACTCACCTGCACGCGCATCGTGTTGGCAATGGTATCCAGGGTCACCGTCGTAAATCCGGTACCTGGTGAAGCATTCGGCGGACTCTCGGCGGGTCCACTGAGGCTTGCAACAAACGTGAGTACGTCCGCTCGAGAATTTTGGGTGGCGCCCACCATCACAATAGCGAGCACCACTGCGATGAATACACTTTTCACTGATGCGTCTCCTTCTGCTGAGATCTGCGTTAAAAGGGGAGTCTGGCTTGCTGATTGGAAAGTTAAAGCGCGGCAATATATATGCCACTTGAATGGTGATCCTGCTAAGTGAAAAAGTACTCAGATAACTAGCGACTTCAATATTGAGCGGTATCAAGGTTGTCTGGAACTGAGACAATCCTTCCAGACTATGGACGGTTTAGGATCAGTCGAATCGGTGCGCTATAAGTCGGAGCGGGACCCATGAAAGTTCAAATCTGAGCCAAACGCTAGATCGATTCTTTGTACTGTTCGAGATTTTCTTGGATCTTAATCAACAGACGAGATTTGGATGTGTTGAGTTTAAGCTCGTCAGGCTCGACAGGCTGCCATTTGCCGGGGATTAGGACCTGGGAATCAATGAAGGCTTCCAGCGACTCCTGCAGTCCGTTGATTCTAATCTTCCCTTTCATCGCAATTAACTCTTCAACGATGAGGACCAACGCGTCGCCGGTGATGCGATGCCGATGGTTGATAATCGCCGCTCTCTCCTGCACCGCCTTCAATAACTCGTACAACGGCTCACCCAGTGCGCCAATTAATCTGAGATAACACCGCTGGAAATTCTCTATATGGGAGCAGCGCGCAGGTGTCAGTTGAAGATCCCGTTTTTTCACGTAAGAAGCCGCCATGACGCTACAAAAAATGTCCGGCGGCAGGTAAGCGCTCTCGTCATCCAAACGGCTAATGGTTTGCGCCACGTAATAGGCAGGCAACACGCGCAACAGGTTGCGGATGAGAAACACTGGCTGGTGCGTAAAACCATCAGGAAGTTTTTCGATGCCTTTTGATACCTTCAGGTCTTCAAAGTAACTGAGAGATCTATGGAACTCGTCTATTTCTTCTGGCGCCTTCTGCATTAGACGCTCAATCTGTTCCTGGGTAAATCCGATCTTCCAGAGGGTGCGGTAATCGCTCTCACATTTGAAAGCCCGATCAAATTCTTGAAGGCACTCCGCATCCTTGAATGCACGAATGTTCTCTTTCTCACCCGAGCAAATGAAAGCCATGGCCTGAGCGAACGTCTGGACGATCAATCGGGCCCAGTAGCGTTGTTCAGCCAGTGAAGCCGAGTAACGATCTACATCTTTGAACCGATATTTATCGTGCTTGGCGGCGAACTGTCGGATCGACCCGTAGTCTAGAATAGCTCCGCTTGCCAACATGTTATCGCCGTCCCAGGCTAACCAGTTGAATATGTATTCCTCCTCGAGCACCGCGGCCATCTTCCCATATGAACGTGCAAGGTAATCCAGAGCCTTGGCGTACCGTGCGTTTCCTTTTGCGGGAACTCGCCAGAACCCGTTCTCAACTTCCCGATCAATGAAATAATCGACGGATGCTTTCAACTCGGTATGCCGTCCTTGTTTGAGATAACGAAAGATGTGAGCGGGTCGAATCAAATTGGGAGCACTTCTCACGCCAATTGCCGTTCCGTCCGGAAATCCGATGACTGCCAGGCACCGTTCAGTGGGAATACCCTGACGATAAAAGATTTCTGACATAACAGCGCTACCCAGCATTTCGTCCAGCTCAGCCAATCCTGACGAATAGCCATAACTCTCGTCACCAGTTTTAACGGCTCCATCTGATTTTTGCGCGCCGGGGCTGAGGATGGTGGCTCCAGTTCCCCTGCTGGAGATATCAAAGATTAGAGTTTTTGTTTTCAGGTAACCGTTCCAGATGCTTCTGCCATCCCCCGAAGTCTTGCCCTGTTTATTACTGTGTTGAGTTTGAAGATAACGGGTCGCCATGTAAGGCCGTGGTTTCACGGTCTCCTTGGGATACTTCTTCCCGCGCTTTAGATCGTATTCGTTTATGATCCGGAGTGAGAAAGTTTCAAGGACGACGCGTTCAAGATCCTTATCGATAACATGAGGATGTGCGGAAGGGATCAGTCCCATCTCCCTCGCCAGAGGAAAATTAAAATAGAGGACACGTCCGTTGGGGCGGTAGCGAGCTTGATAGTCGATGAAACCATCAGGACTAACTTCCCGCCAGGGGTGTATTCCGTCTAACTCTTTGAACCTCTCATACATACTGGATCAGTCTGATGAGAAGGGGCCAACCACGAAGAGTGTGGGACTGAATGGAAAGAGAGTCAACAGTTTTTTGCACTTTGGCGAGGATGCTGTGCTGGGGAACTGGGAAAGTTCTGTCCGAGCCGAGGTCGGATCCATTTTCCATTTGACATTTTTCATTTCTCAATTGTCATTATCGTCAACAGATGCCGTTTGATCCTCTACGCTCAGCGCTCTCACTGAGTGTATCGTTTCTGTCTTACCTCGTCAGACTTCTAATGTTTAAATCGTCAAGAAATCTCATCAATCCATAATCTCAAGACAATCACACGGCGGTACGTTCGTTGCTATCATCTGCTATTGATACCCGATGAGTTCTCGAAAACCATACAGCTCAACTACAAAGAAGGAGGAAAGCTAATGGGTTTGTTTGACAAGATGTTTGGACGCGGGGCTTCCGAAGCTGAACAGCAGCAAGGAGCACAACAACGCTTCAATGAACTCAAACAGAAGTACCAATCGGTGCTCAACATGGCTGATCAACAGCCACATCCAGTTTCAGAACCTACACGTCCAGGACAACAAACTGTTTATCAGGGGCATCGCGCCCTCTGAGGATGCTAAGAACAAGTTCTGGGACCAGATCAAACTCCTCAGTCCGAACGCGGATGACATTACTGCCGACATTAGTGTCGATGAACGGCGCGCGATGGGCGCGGCCGCCGGTGGTGGTCAGGGACAAGGCGGCCAAAGCTATACAGTCAAACCCGGTGATAACCTGTCGAAGATCAGCAAAATGTTCTACGGAGATGCGAATGAATATATGCGGATCTTTTACGCAAACCGAGACAAGCTCCGCGATCCGGACCACATTCAAGTGGACCAACAACTGGTAATACCTCCAGGCGATAACGCCTAAACCTTAGAGGCCAACGCCCAACCGCTCTGGTTGGGCGTTTCTGTATTTTGGCAAAGCATTTACGAACCAGGAGCAGTACTGTCGCAACATTGATCGGCCATTGGGTTTATCTTATTGGGATTGATCGACTTAACTCCGCCGCAGGTGGGAATCGTTCTTAATTTATCGAGACGGAACCAGACATTTTTGTCGTCTCGCAGCTACGATGTGTGTGGCGGTTCATCTATTATCGTGCGCTGCAGGACTACTGCCCAGGATAGAAGGCAAAGAGCAGCGAGTGTGGACAGGGGCTGGTCTCATTCACACCGTGGCTTTAGCCCGGTGATCATTGGCCCTTCGTCACCGTGAAACCGTTTAAACGGTTTCCGCCCCACCCCTCAGCGTGAGGCCACCGGGCTAAAGCCACGCTGTGAATGAGAGAAGCCGAAGCTTCACCATGACCTGAATCGGGACAATCGTCTTCACATTTATAGGTCAGTGTCATTTCAGAAACTAGCTAATCATCAGCTTCTCAGGCTTCTCTTGCCAATAAGTTGCGGATACAATCTTGCGGCTCAAAACGACTATGGATTGGGAACGCTTACCCACACAGTCGGACTAATAAAATGAAACCGACGTTTTTCACCTCCGCCTCTAAATTTCGACAATGGCTTGAGCAGAACCACGGTAAGAGTAACGAGTTGTTGGTTGGGTTTCACAAGAAGGCTTCGGGCAAGAAGAGCATCACCTATCCAGAAGCACTGGATGAAGCGCTGGCATTTGGTTGGATCGACGGTGTGCGAAAGAGTTTTGACGAGAGTAGCTACACCATTCGCTTCACTCCGCGTAGGTCCACGAGCATCTGGAGCGTGGTAAACACAAAGCGGGTGGAGGAGTTGACGAAACTCGGGCGCATGAAGCCAGCCGGCCTCAAAGCTTTTGCTCTTCGCAATCCAAAAAGAACCGGTATTTACTCCTTCGAAACCGCTCCGCGGACACTTGCTGCCGGTTACGAAAAACAGTTTCGCGCAAACAAGCAAGCTTGGGAGTTTTTTCAAAAACAGCCTCCGGGATATCGTAGAATCGCCATCTTCTGGATAATGAGTGCCAAGCAGGAAGAGACGCGATTGCGACGACTTGCTCAGCTGATCAGTGATTCGGACAAAGGTACGCGTCTGGGGGTCATTGCTATCGCGAAGAAACGGTGATTAGTTTTCAAGGTTTCAGATTTCAGGTTTCGAGTTTCGGGTTTAGGCGCTGGATTTTCGTCGAATCTAGCTGGCGAACTCACCGAGGTAAGCTACTCGTCGAAGAAACAGAATCAAGCGCACAGAATCCGCTACGACTTATGAGAGAAATCGCGCGCGGAGATGTCCATGCGTCTCATCACGTCGATCGTCTGGTGTGTGTTGATTAACGGTTTCGGCTTACCCCCGGCTACCTACTGCCAAACGACGGGCAATTCTGAAATCAGGTCTGACTGCCGGCCCAGTTTTCCATACAAAGACGGTTGGCTCGGCGGCGATGCAGGATATTCAATCCCCTTGGCGCCGGGCAGAAGCCTCTGGTTGTTTGGCGATTCGTTCATTGGAAATGCCTCTGCAAAAACACGTAGCGGGGCCAGGTTCGTTCGAAACAGTATTGCAATATCAAGTTGTCGGTCGGAAACCGGTTGGCAGATTGACTATTATTGGCGTAATCAAAACGGCCCTCATCCTACAGCTTTCTTCGAAAGCCGCATTAAGAATTATTGGTATTGGCCCCTTGATGGATTCGTTTGGCAGAACCATTTGTATGTAGCCATTGCCAAGTTGAAGAATAGGCCGAGCGAAGAAGTCTTCTCCTTTAAGACGGTGGGAGTGTTGCTTGCGAAGGTTTCCAACCTTGCCGCCCCTCCGAATAGATGGCGGATCCAGTATCTGAAGTTAACCGACGATCCTGCCTTGTATCCGGGCAGCTCAATCGTGCTTTCGGGTAACCATGCCTATTTCTTCACTGTTCATGAGACGCGAAAGCACCAACAAATGATTCTGACGCGCGTGGCCCTGGATCAGCTCGATAGACCTTCGACCAACTTCGAATACCTTGCCAGGGATAAGTCCTGGAAACACGGACTTAGAGCCGATGCTGCCCTGGCGGTGATCGAAACCGGCCATAGCGAACTGAGCGTGCGCTACCATCCTGAGAGCAAGCAATGGCTGGCCGTAAGCGGCGGTGGTTTTCTGTCGAATCAGATCATGATCAGGACTGCGCCAGAATTAACAGGGCCATGGTCTGCCCAGCAAGCCGTCTATGAGTTCCCTGAGATGGATTCGGGTATGGCGGAGCGCGATCCTGACACCTGGTGCTATGCCGTGAAGGAACACAACGAATTTGGTAGCCCGGGCAAACTGCTGGTGACCTATGCCTGCAACTCTTTTAAGCTGGGAAAGTTGATTTCAAATATGAATATTTACCGACCACAATCGGTAACAGTAGCATTGCCCAATCGGCCTGAATGAAACAGAGTTAGCGGCCCCTGACAGAGTTTCCAGAGAAAACGCTATGAAACCATCACGCTTTTTCTACTCGACCGTTCTGATTTTTTTAATCTTATCCGTGTCTGCCTCGGCCCAGACAACGGACAACTATCAACCAGGACCCGACTCTAAACCTCAGGTGGGCGTTCCAAAGGGCGAGCTGCTCAAGTTAACTTTCGATCGGTCGAAGGTATTTCCCGGGACCACGCGAGACTACTGGATCTATGTGCCGGCCCAGTACTCCCCTGATAAACCAGCTTGCGTGTTTGTGTGCCAGGACGGTCTTCGTTATGAAGCGCTGACCGTCTTTGACAACTTGATCCATAAGAAGGAGATGCCCATAACCATCGGCGTCTTTGTCATGCCCGGTGTGGTAAAGGCCGCCGATGGGAATGCCGCTCTGGATCGCTTCAATCGCAGTTTTGAGTACGACGGGCTCGGCGATAACTATGCACGCTTTCTCCTCGATGAACTGCTACCGGAAGTCGAAACAAAGAAAACAGCCGACGGACGTGCAATAAAGCTCTCTCACGAAGGTAATGATCGTTCGATTGGCGGCGCCAGTAGCGGAGCGATAGCTGCATTCACCGCCGCCTGGGAACGGCCCGAGTCGTTTACACGTGTGTTCTGTTCCATTGGCACGTTTGTGGATCTACGCGGAGGTATGCGATATCCGACGCTAATACGAAAGTTCGAGCCGAAGCCCATCCGGATCTTCTTGCAGGACGGCTTAAACGACAACAACCGCTATGGCGGCGACTGGTGGATGGCAAATCAAACAATGGAGCGTGCGCTGACCTTCGCCGGCTACGAAGTTGAGCATGCCTGGGGCGACGGAGGACATACAGGAAATCAGGCCACGGCCATTTTTCCAGATGTCATGCGTTGGCTGTGGAAAGACTGGCCCAAACCGGTCAAAACTGGACCAACGAAGAATGATACGCTCAATGGTATTCTGATTCCCGGCGAGGGGTGGCAGCTCGTGTCCGAGGGCTACAAGTTCACCGAAGGTCCCGCCGTTAACGCGAGCGGAGAGGTCTTTTTCAACGACGTTACGAATAGCAAGACCTTCCGAATCGGACTGGATAACAAAGTCACACAGTTCATTTCCGACTCGAAGAAAGGTAATGGCCAGGCTTTTGGCCCAGACGGCAGGCTTTATCAGGTAGCGACCGGCGAGCAAAAGGTCATCGCCTACGACCATGACGGCAAAGCGTCGACTATTGCCGAAGGCTTTGTGGGAAATGACATTGTGGTGGCTCACAACGGAAGCGTCTACGTGACCAATCCTCCGGCTGACAATGCGAACGCGCCGAGCAATGTTTTCCTTATCAAGCCCAACGGTTCGAAGACCGTCGTAGATACCGGCCTGAAATACGCGAATGGAGTCACGCTGTCGCCCGACCAGTCACTACTTTACGTTTCCGATTACCGATCACACTGGGTTTACAGTTATGTAATTCAGCCTGACGGATCGCTACAATTCAAACAACGATTCTATTGGTTGCATGCTCCAGACACTTCAGATCAAAGTAATGCGGATGGGATCCGTGTCGATCGCGATGGCCGGCTCTACGTTGCTACGGCGATGGGCATTCAAGTTTGCGATCAGGCAGGAAGAGTGCAGTGCATTATCCCTACACCAAATCGCCGGCTTTCAAACGTGACCTTTGGGGGACCAAGCTTTAACACACTGTTCGCCACCTGCGGCGACAGGATTTACAAGCGCAAGTTGAAAGTTACAGGCGCAAATGCCTGGGACAAACCGAACAAGCCGGCGGCGCCGAGGCTTTGAGGGTGGCACTGACTTTAGTCAGTGGCCGGTTGCTTAGCTCGCACCGCTCAGTTACGCGAGAGCGGTAGGTACGATAGCCTCTGGCCACTTCGATTAACTCGTACCGGCAAGTAAGGCGGGACGCAAAGACTTACTTCCTTAGTTGACTCAGAGTTCAAGGAGCGTGTAATGCACCGCAGAAACTTCATACGTTTCGCCGGAGCTGGCATGTCAGCCAGTGGAGCGTTAGCTTCTTCCCTCCATCAACCATCGATTCATCAGCTAACCCAGACGTCGCTTAAGAAAGCCGACGCCGCACGAAAAGCCCTGATGAAGGTGGGCACACAGAACTCTTCTTCAGACGAGGCATTAGCAATACTAGCCGCCTTCGGCGTTAACCACATTTGCAGCGCATTGCCGTCGGCCAGGCTGGATAAGCAGTGGTCAGTCGAGGGCCTGTTGAAATTGAAGGAACGCGTCGAATCGTTCGGTATCAAGTTGGATATGGTTCCCTTGCCTCTCAGCTCCAGCTACATCACGCGAGCCGAAAATCCCAATATCATGTTGGGCAAAAGTCCCGAGCGAGATCGTGAGATCGATGACATCTGCCAGATGATCAAAAACACGGCGAAAGCAGGTATCCCGGCCCTGAAATACAACCTGAGTATCCTGGGGGTGATTCGCACCGAGTCTACGCGGGGCCGCGGCGGAGCAAGTTACAGCGCCTTCGTTTACGATCAGGCGAAACAAGAACCGTCACTCACCGAGGCCGGCCCAGTAGACGCGGATAAATACTGGGAACGGATCACCTACTTTCTCCAGCGTGTGATCCCGGTGGCCGAAGAGTTTAAAGTCAAACTCGCATGCCATCCACACGATCCAGGGATGCCTCAGGACAAAGGCTATCGCGGCGTCAACACTGTGTTGGGCAGCGTATCAGGGCTTAAACGCTTCGTCGACATCGTGCCGAGCAAATATCATGGACTAAACTTTTGCCAGGGGACTGTCTCAGAGATGCTGCAGAATCCTGGGGAAGAAATCTTTGACGTGATTCGTTACTTCGGCAGCCGAGGAAAAATCTTCAACGTCCATTTTCGTAACATTCGCGGAGGCGTTCTTAACTTTCGTGAGACGTTCATTGACGACGGCGATGTCGATATGCTGAAGGCGATACGAGTTTACAAGGAGGTGGGTTACGATGGCATGATGATGCCCGATCACGTTCCAAAGATATCCGGAGATCAACAAGGGTACCAGGCGTTCGCATACACGTTTGGCTATATCAAGGCCCTTATTGCCGCTATCGACTCGTGACATCTCTATGATCATGTAGGTGGACATGCTGATATGAAAAAGGAGACGGGCGCCCAGGTCTACGCTTCAGCCGGAGATGCGGCGCTTCTCGAAAGCGGAGGAACCACGGCTTTTCATCCGCTTAAGCCGTTTAAGCGTCAGGGTCGATAGAATCGTTAAGGATGGCGGGACTGTGCAATTAGGCAGAGTAGTGCTGACGGCCCATCTAACCCCAGGTCATACTGAAGGAAATACGACGTGGACGGCCGTCGTTGAGCAGAACGGTAGGAAGTACGATGTCGTTTTCGCAGGCAGCATGTCGATTAATCCCGGGGTACACCTTGTGAACTATCCTCCCTGGCCTAACATCGCCGAGCTGTATGCGCGATCATTCCGGGTTCTGGAGCGTTTACATTGTGACGTGTTTCTGGGTCCACATGCCAACTTCTTTGATATGGAGACCAAAGTTCGTCAGCTCAACGCTAACCCGAACTCGAATCCTTTCGTAGATCCAGGAGGTTATAGGCACTACATCGCCTCATTTGAGAAGCGATATAATGAACAATTGCAGAGTGAGCGTGGCTCAAGAAATCTACCTCAAGCCAAATTAAAGTAAATCCTGTCAATCAATAAACCGGAATCCATGATTCACGTTGGCATTATTGGCGGTGGAAACATCAGCGAGACGCACGCGCGTGCTGCGCAGGAAATTGCGGGTGTGGAGGTTGCTGCCATTTATGGACATAACCGAGAAAAGACCAAACGTCTGGGCCAGCTTTACGGCAGTGCTGTTTACGACGACTTGTCCGCTTTCCTAAAGCACCAACCAATGGACATGGTCCTGATTGGCAGCCCCTCGGGTTTGCACGGCGAACAAGGCATCGCGGCCGCGCGGAGTGGTCTTCACGTGTTGGTTGAAAAGCCAATTGAAATAACCAGCAAACGTGCCGACGCCCTTATATACGAATGTGAGCGGGCCGGCGTGAGTGGCGCCTGATATCTGCTCGTTCAAACAACTGCTGGATGATGGAAGACTGGGGCGGCCAATTCTCGTTTCAGCACGCGTCAAGTGGTATCGCCCTCCCGAGTACTATTCCAACTCCCCTTCGCGAGGCACTGTAGAATTGGCTGGAGGCGGTGCGCTCATTAATCAGGGTATACACACGGTTGACCTGTTACTTTGGCTAATGGGTGAAGTAAAGCGCGTCCAAGCCACGGCAATTACTGCACTTCATGAGATCCCGTTCGAGGATACAGTTGTTGCAACGCTTGAATTTGCCAGCGAGGCAATCGGCACATTAGAAGCAACAACTGCAGCGTATCCCGGCTACAACCGAAGAGTTGAATTAACTGGCTCACAGGGTACGGTTATTCTTGAACAGGATCGCATTATCAGCGAGGATTTGCGTACTTCAAGAAACTCTCTTGTGACCGCAACGGAGAATAAACACGCCAGCGCGAACTCGCCCGTGGTCTCCGACATCGGCGGGCACAAGAGAATTCTTCAAGACTTTCTGCAAGCGATAGAGACAAATGGAACACCACGTTGTGATGGTCGTGAGGGCCGGCGCAGCATTCGACTCGTGGAAGCGATCTATGAATCGTCACGCACAGGTCGATCAGTGTCGTTATCCGTTACCTAGGCGCCACTAACTTCTCAGGAGAGACTTATGAAGCCTCGAGATTTCCATTTTTCCAGGCGTGATTTTTTGCGTGGCCTTACCTTGGGCACCGCCGCAGTTGCAACAACCGATCTGCTCGCAATAGCGGAAGCGTTGGCTCAGAACAACGGACGGAAACTCGGGGTGGCGCTGCTCGGACTCGGCAGATATTCTACGAATCAATTGGGTCCGGCATTGCGAGAGACGAAGCTATGCTATCTCGCTGGCGTTGTTACCGGTCATCCCGAGAAAGCTGAGAAGTGGGCGGCGGATTACAGTTTGAATCGTAAGAACATCTACAGCTACGAGACCTTTGACCGGATCGCCGACAACCCGGAAATTGATATCGTTTATGTGGTCACGCCTCCAGGTCTGCACCCTGAGTTTGCGATCCGGGCGGCTCGAGCCGGCAAGCACGTGATCTCCGAAAAGCCGATGGCCAACACAGTTGCGGACTGCGATCGCATGATTGCAGCGTGCAAAACCGCAAAAGTGAAACTGGGGGTGGGATACCGACTCCACTACGATCTTTACCACAAGGAGATGATGCGCCTGGCGCGCGATCAGGATTTTGGACCTTTCATGAAGATGACTGGTGATCGAGGTTTTGTTTTCGGCGCGCGCGCCTGGCGGGTTGATAAAAAGCTGGCCGGCGGCGGCCCGATGATGGATCTCGGTATTTACATCATTCATGGCGCTTGTATGGCAGCCAACGGTGCGACGCCCGTCTCGGTAACTGCTCACGAAGAGCCAAAGACAAAGCCCGAACTCTTCAACGAGGTTGAGGAAACAATACGTTGGACCATGGATTTTCCTAATGGCGCGAACTGCTCAGCCATCACCAGTTATAATCATGCAGCAGATAAGTTTCGGATCGAAGGTAGCAAGGGTTGGATGGAATTTAAGGAGCATGCCTTTACCTACCGTGGTATGGTTTGCGAGACCAGTCGCGGGCCGCTCACTTTCACCGCCATTAACCAGCAAGCAGCGCAGATGGATGATTTCGCGGACTGTGTGCTAACCGGGCGCAAGATTCCAGTCCCGGGGGAACTTGGTCTCCGGGACATAGCCATCATCGAGGCCGTATATGAGGCTGCGAGGACAGGCAAGCGTGTGATGGTAAAGGCGCATGCATAAGACTCTCAGGGGTAAGGTCGGTATGTACATTTTCCATTGCTCATTTCCCATTAATCATTTCCCATTTAACAATTCCCAGATGCTTAGATCTTGTCGATTAAACCTCCTTTTAGTGGCCACTGCTCTTATCGTTATTTGTGTGGTCCATAGTTCGGTTCAAGCACAACCTGGGGGTGGAAGGATAAATGCGGAGCCCAAACCCACCACCAAGACAACTCCGAAGGCCACGACCAAGCCTGCTCCAGGAAGCGCACCAAAGGAGACTGTGAGAAACACCACGCCAAGCGGTGTTGTAGATAGGATCGACGGAAAGTGGTGGACTACTGGTAATGGGTTCGGCGATTCCGAAGTCATCTTTACCCAAGATGGCTCGCGTGTTTCCGGTGTCATTAACTGGGCCGATGGGCGCAGCGGCAGTGTTACCGGAACCTTAACGGGTAAAAAACTGACGTTTAATTGGACAGACTCAAATGGGAACGGGGGATCAGGATGGCTGGAGCTTAGCTGGGCCAACTTTTTGGGTGGACCGTGGCACAACCAGCGAGTCCGCGATGGTTCGTGGACCATGAATCGTATTGAAGGAAAGTGGTGTCTTGGCGGCAAGCGTGATCGCATGCGGACGGTCACTCACAACGCGAGCGGCAAGCTTACAATCGTCATGGAGGATGGGACCGAAGAAGAAGGACATATGGAAGGTCCGTGGCTCTATCTGGACTCAGAATTCGGCCCCATCAAGGGCGACATGATCTACAAAGGCAACCGCGTCGACTTCGCAAGCGGTCAGTTTTGGACCTGGTGCGGGCGATAAATCGATAACAGTCTTGAAGTCTGGAGTCTTGGAGTCTGAAGTCTTGGGCTCTTGAAGTCTGGAGTCTGGAGTCTTGGAGTCTGGAGTCTTGGAGTCTGCTAGTCTCGGAGTCCGGTGGCACGCATGTTAATACGGCATTCAGACTTTAAGACTCCCCAGACTTCAAATCCGAGGAAGTTCAATGAATCTCTTTTCTGATCGGTGCGTACGCCTGCTTGTTTTTGCACTACTTATCGCCAGCCAGTTAGCTCCTGCTCTTGCGCAAACACGCACCCGCAATTCAAAGGTTGCAACAGTTCTCGAGCGAAATATACGAGCAGAACTGGGATTTCTGGCCAGTGACGCGATGCAGGGGCGCCGAAGCGCCAGCGGCTATGAGCGAATAGCTGCCGAATACATTGGTTCGCAGTTTCGTCAGTTTGGCCTCGACCCTGCAGGCGATGAGGACTCTCCCGGGAGCCGTGGCTTTGTACAGCAAGTGACACTTGAAACTACCAAGTTCATGGAGCCTCCCGTTTTAACTGCGACCTCGGCAAACGAGTCTCGCAAATGGCAGTTTGGTCCAGATTTGCTCGCTCCACTAACCAGAGCAGCGCGAACAAGCGGCGACCTACAAGTGATCGATGCTGATGGAGTTCCGGCCAAGGGTGCGGCCGTTGTTCTCAGGTTTACGGAAGGTCTCGACCAGCAGAAGCGGCAAGACCTCGTTAGACGAGCACGCTCAGCTAAATCAGCGTTGCTCGTCCTTATCGAATCGGACGCCAATCGTGCCACCCGCGAGTCAGGAAAGTCGATGCTGCCGACTTTGCCGGCGCGAATAAAGGGTGAAACGAGAGACGAACAATCCTTTGCGATGATCGCTTTGCGGAAAGATGCTTTGGACGAGCTGTCGGCGATGCCGGCGGGAACCAAGGTTGAATTTGGCGGGACAACATCGATCGAACAGGGCGCAACCTGGAACGCCGTCGGCATGCTGCCAGGCTCGGATTCAAGGTCGGCGAAAGAAGCGATTATGCTAAGCGCGCATCTTGATCACTTAGGCGTGAGCGAAGCTGTTAATGGAGACGCGATCTTCAACGGCGCCGACGATGACGGTTCCGGCTGCGTGGCTGTGATGGAGCTCGCCAGATTCCTCGCCTCAGGAAGACGACCAAAACGAACAGTCTATTTTGTGTGTTTCGGCAGCGAGGAGCGCGGCGGATATGGGGCAAGGTATTTTGTGGCAAATTCACCGGTGCCGCTTAAACGAATCGTTGCCGATCTGACTTTTGAGATGCTCGGCCGCCCCGATCCGAAAGTTGCAGCGGGTAATCTTTGGCTAACCGGATATGAGCGCTCAAATCTGGGGGCAGAACTCGCTCGCCAGGGAGCGCACCTGGTTGCCGATCCACATCCTGAGCAGAACTTTTTTCAACGTTCGGACAACTACACGCTCGCGCTACGAGGGGTTGTGGCCCACACAGTTTCGAGCTTTGGCTTGCATACGGATTATCACCGGCCCAGCGACGAGATCGGAAAGATAGATTTCCCCTTCATGACCCAGGCAATCGGTTCATTGGTTGCGCCGATACGCTGGCTAGCTGGCTCGTCCTTTCGGCCGACGTGGGTGCCGGGGCAAGCGCCAAGTTCTCAAGTGCCATGACAGTGTCTTAATCCTGAAGGGATTGCCGACGCCGATATGGGCCTTACGAGCTCAAACTGGCCGTACTTCTGTATTATTTAACGCATGACAACCCAGCCAATCTTAACTACCAATCGCCTCTTGCTTAGGCCCTTCTCCGCAAACGACGCCCCGGACGTGCACAGGCTGGTTGGCGAACGGGAAATCGCGTCGACCACACTAAACATTCCGCATCCATACGAGCAAGGCATGGCGGAAACATGGATTGCCAAACACGAGCCTGCATGGGAACATGGTGAACTGGCTACATTTGCCATCACCGAACCTTCGGAAGGTTTAGTCGGCGCGATCGGTTTAGTTGTTGAGTTGGCGCATCAGCGGGCTGAAGTCGGCTATTGGATCGGTTTGCCTTTTTGGGGTCGCGGCTATGCAACCGAAGCTCTTTCGGCATTGATAGCCTTTGGTTTCACCCAACTCAGCCTTAATAGAATTCATGCCGCGCATTTCGTGCGTAACGCGGCGTCGGGTCGGGTCATGGTTAAGGCCGGTATGCGTTACGAGGGGTGTTTGCGGCAGCATGTGTTGAAGTGGGGACAGTTTGAGGACTTGGCGAAATACGCCATCTTGAGATTCGAGTTTGGTGGCTGATTGCAGAGAAACTCGACTTGAGGTAGTCGCCCACTTAAACTCTCACCCATGGCTGATATGCTCGTAAATCTTTTGCGACTGCCTCCTCTTGATCCGGCTCTCGATCATGCAAAACAGTCCGGTGTGATCGTCCGGCGCGCCCAACCCTTTGAGTTGACAGTAGTCAGGGCCTTCGTGGAGCGAAACTTCTCCAGTGGTTGGGCCGATGAGGTCTCAGTTGGATTTACAAACAAGCCCGTGACTGTAATGGTTGCCACCTTCGAGAAGCACCTCATTGGGTTCGCCGCCTATGAATGCACTCGAAAGACTTTTTTTGGGCCTATGGCTGTCGTTGATGCTATGCGAGGCAAGGGCATCGGAAAAGCTCTATTGCTTACGTGCCTGCAGGGTCTGGAACAACTGGGTTATGTTTATGGCATCATAGGGGGCGTGGGACCCGTGGAATTTTATGAGGATGCGGTAGGAGCTGTCATCATTCCCGGGAGTGAACCAGGGATCTACACTGATCTGCTCAGAGGTCCTAAGCAATGACGCTGTCGCATCATCTAAGAACATGGATAAAACCGAGAATTTGCCAAGGAAAAAGGTACGAGCCCCAGGGCTCGTACCTCCAGGCCCGAAGGGCAGTCTGGTTTTCGGTGTTATGCCGGATTTTAATCGAGACTCGCTAAGCTTCATAACTCGCTGCCGAGATTATGGGGATGTAGTTCGCGCGCGCTTCTTCTACGTCACAGCGTATTTCCTTTACAACCCGGATGATATCGAATTTGTGCTTTCGACAAACGCGAAGAATTTCGTTAAGTCGATGTCGCTCCGCTCAAATTTCTTTCAGCGGCTTGTGGGTAACGGCTTGGTGACAAGTGAGGGCGAGTTTTGGCGGCGCCAGCGCCGACTGGCCCAACCCGCTTTTCACCGGCAAAGAATCAGCGCTTACGGCGAAGTCATGGTCGATTATGCCGGCCGGGCAGTTTCCTCGTGGAAGGAGGGCGAGACGCGCGACATTCACCGAGACATGATGCGTCTGACGCTCGAAATTGTAGTGAAGACTCTTTTCAACGCTGACGTCTCTCAAGATGCCGATAACGTAGGTCGCATTCTCGCTCAGATAGTCAAACCGTTTTCCTCGCAGGCCACTCTTAAGTGGATTCTGGACAACCGACTACCCACTCCGGGACACCGCAAGTTTCATCGCGACACGGCCGAAATAGACAAGATTGTTTATAAGATCATCGCTGAGCGTCGCGCAAAAGGCTATGACGAAGGCGACCTGCTGTCTATGTTGCTGCAAGCGCATGATGAAGATGGCAGCCAGATGACAGACAAGCAACTGCGCGACGAAGTCATGACGCTGTTTCTTGCCGGTCATGAGACGACCGCTCTGGCTCTTTCATGGAGTTGGTATCTCTTAGCCAACAATCCGAATTGCGAAAAACGATTTCATGAGGAACTCAATTCCGTTTTGAATGGTCGCCCGCCGACAGTCGCCGACCTGCCAAGCCTCAAGTACACGGAAATGATTGCCAAAGAGGCGATGCGGCTTTACCCGCCAGCCTACGGAATCGGCAGACAACCGATCAATGATTGCGAAATCGGCGGTTATCCAATTCGCGCTGGTGCGCAGGTATTCGTGTTCCCGTGGGCCACGCATCGGGATCCGCGGTTCTTTTCCGAGCCCGACAGCTTTCAACCCGAGCGCTGGACTGAAGAGTTTGTCAGCCAATTGCCAAAGTATGCTTACTTCCCTTTTGGCGGTGGTCCCCGCGTTTGTATCGGGACCTATTTTGCGATGATGGAGATAATCTTGCTGCTGGCGACTGTTGGACAGCGCTTCAGGTTGCCGCTGCTGCCTGAACATCCCGTCATACTTTATCCAGCGATGTCCCTAAGACCCCGCGACGGAATAAAAGTTGTGGTCCGTTCACGGTAAGGCCTTTGGACTTGGATCTTGGGTCTTGGGACTTTGGTCTTTGGTCTTTGAACATTTCTCATTTGAGATTTGACATTGATCATTGGTCATGATGTCAGTACCGAGACGCGGTAGCGTCGGGTCAACGATCCACTTCGAGCTGTGATGCCTATCGTTGACCCGACGCTACCGCGTTTCGGTACTGATGACATCATGTCACTGGATGAGTAGATGCGACTGAGATCCACCTGCTACCGACGTGGTTGAAAATGTCAAATCATTATGTCAAATGATGTCAAATCTCAAATGAGAAATGTCCAACGATCTAAGACCTAAGTCCAAAGCCCAAGAGCTAAGATTCAACCGCACGAACGATGCGCGACCACTCCTCGAGCGAGAGTGTTTCGGCCCGCCTCTGAAGGTCCACATTCGCACGACACAGGATAATACTGGCGCCTCCATGCCTCTTGATTAGGTCTTGCAGCGAAGCAGACGCACTTCGCATGTTGTTAAGAATTGTCTTTCTCCGCTGCGCAAACCCGGCGCTAACAATTGCCCAGAGTAGGTCTTCGTCTTGAACGTCAACAGGGATCTTCGGTCGCACAATCAATCGAACCACGCTACTCCAAACCTTAGGCGCGGGCCGAAAGGAACCCGGGCTAACATCAAAAAGGCTGTGCGCCTCGCAGTAAGCCTCGACCAGAACCGATAGATAACCTCGCTCACCGGATCCAGCCGGGGCCGTTATGCGCTCAACCACCTCGCGTTGCAGCATCAATAACATTTCAGTGAAGCATTTTCGCTGCTCGATCAGTCGCTGCAGTATCGCTGTTGAGATGTTGTAAGGCAGATTTGCAACCAGGCGTGACTTTTCTGCAGGTTGCATTTCAGCGCAGAAATCAGTGATGAGGGCGTCCGCTTCGACCAGCTTGAAGTTTGGAAACTCTGCGAAATTCTTGCGCAAAAGCGGGGCAAGGTTGCGATCAAATTCAATAGCGACGACGCGACCCGCGGCTGCGATCAACTCGGCAGTCAGTGCTCCCCTGCCGGGTCCGATCTCGATAATTGTTTCGTCAGCAGTGGGGTTCAGCGCGGCAACGATGCGTTCTATAACATGTCTGTTGACCAGAAAGTTCTGACCGAGTCGTTTGGAAGGATGAGGAAGTAACGATGAAGGATGCGTTTGATCGTTCGCCGCAGAAGTTCTTCGCTTGTTCACCTTAGATCCCTGGCCTCAATCCTTCATCCTCCCGGTCGGATAGCCAGTGACTTCGAGGTCAGCTCCTCTTTGAATTACCTCTAAGTCTTCAAGCATCAGTGCGTCTCGCATCCGCTCGACTCCTCTGCCACCGATGGCGCTGGGCGCCTGCTGGCTGCCAATGATTTTCGGGGCGATGAAGAAGGTCACCTTGTCCACCAGATTTGCGTCGATGAATTGCCCGGCGACACCTGCGCCGCCCTCAACCAGAACACTTTGCACGAAACGACTGCCAAGTTGAGTCAGCACCGACACCAGATCCCTTCCGTCAGTACGAATGATCCCCACTCCTTGAGTGGTAAAGCTTTGATAAGCATCCAAAGACGGCTTTCCGCTCGTGAAAATCAGCAACGGCGACTGAGCAACAGTATTCACCAGGTTCGAGTCGATTGGTGTTCTCAACTCGTCATCAAGTACCACGCGAGTCAAGGGTCTTCGGCGAGGCAATCCAGATCGATCTGTCAGCAATGGATCGTCGATGACGGCTGTTCCTGCGCCGATAAGTATCGCGTCCGATTCATGTCGTAGCTGATGCGCTCGCGCCAGAGACTCTTCGCCGGCAACCCAACGGGAGTCTCCTGTTCGTGTAGCAATCTTGCCATCAAGAGAAATTGCCAGCTTCAAATGCACAAATGGCCGGCCTGTGCGCATGAAGTGCAAATATTTCTCGTTGAGCTTTTCGGCTTCAATAGCCAGCAACCCCGTTTCGACCTGGATCCCTGCCGCGCGGAGGTGTGCAAAACCTTTTCCCGAAACTTCCGGATTCAGATCTTCAATCGCCGCCACAACCCGTGTTATCCCCGATTCGATAATCGCATCAGTGCAAGGCGGCGTGCGACCGTAATGCGCATGCGGCTCGAGAGAAACGTAAGCAGTACCCCCACGTGCCTTCGACCCGGCCTGGGACAGTGCCACAGTTTCCGCATGCCTCACATCCTCATAGATGTAATGCCCCTCTCCGGCAATTTCGCCGTCACTATCAACTATCACACAGCCGACAAGCGGCCCGGGACTGACGAGACCACTGCCCCGGGTGGCCAGTTCAAGCGCACGCCGCATCATTCTCTGGTCAAATTCTACTGACGGTACGCTCATTGCCGTTGAGGCGGTAAATGACATGACGCCTATTCTCAAAACAGCCCATTAACATATTCCGTGGGGTCGAAAACCACCAGGTCATCAACCTTCTCTCCGATTCCTGCATAACGAATTGGGAGATTGAGTTCTTTCGCGATGGCAACCGCGATGCCCCCTTTGGCTGTGCCGTCAAGCTTAGTCAGAACAATGCCGGTTACGCCAGCCACTTTCAAGAATTGACGCGCCTGTTCGAGGCCGTTTTGTCCTGTCACGGCATCGAGGACGAGCAATGTCTCATGCGGCGCTCCCGGCACTTCCCTGCCGGCAACCCGCTTCATCTTTTCCAGTTCGGCCATCAGATTTGATTTCGTGTGCAGACGTCCTGCGGTGTCCACGATCAGAACATCCGAACCTCTGGCCTTGGCCGCCTTTAATGAATCGAAGAGGACTGCCGCCGGATCCGTGCCCTGTTTCTGCTGAATCAACGGCACGCCAGTTCGCTCAGCCCAAATGGCGAGCTGATCCGACGCAGCTGCACGGAAGGTGTCTGCAGCGCAGATTAGAACGTCGTTGCCTTCGGCTTTGATTCTTTGTGCCAGTTTACCAATCGTCGTCGTCTTGCCCACGCCATTCACTCCCACAATCATCATTACATAAGGCGTGACGTTTTCGGGGACGCTCGTCTCGGAAGCTACCCCGCGATTCGCGGACGCTTCCAGGATTTTCAACAGCTCGTTTTTGATCGCTTGCTTCAGCGCATCGAGGTCGTTGATCTGTTTACGCGCTACACCCTGGCGCACTGTTTCCAGTACGTGAAGCGTGGTCGCGACACCGATGTCCGCAGCAATGAGTGCTTCTTCGAGTTGATCCAAAAGCTCTTCATCGATCTGTTTGCGCCCGATGAAAACGGTGTCGAGTCTTTCCGAAAGGGTTTCACGAGTCGCGGCAACGGCCCTACGAAATCTTGCCGAAAACTCCTGTTCGAGAGCCGCTTCACGAGCCTGCAATTCCTCAACTGAAAGATCGAGCCCGAGAACCGAGGTCGAGAATGATGAGCGACGAGGAGCGGGCGCCGGTAAAGGCTTGGTTGGCGTTGGCCTGATCACGTCCGTCGGATCCAACGGTAGCGGCGTAGGGCCCGCACCAGCAGGAGGCGGCTCGACCTCGGGCACATGTTCCAGCTCGTGCGATCTCTTGATCTCCCGCGATTCATCCGGAATAGGTAACGGCGATTGTGGCGGCTCTAATGAGGGCGCGGTCGGCGCGGCGGGTTTGGCCTGAGGCTCGTTCAAACCCAGTGTGACAAACTGATCCTTGCTCTTACGTCTCCAAAACAGTCCCATTTGATTATTGGCCCAATCAACTGCGAAATTGTAAGCACAGGATTATAAGCGCAAGAGTCATCCTCACAAAAAGTCGGGATTCGAGGCGTGAAAACAGCCAACCTCGGTAGTGGGTGGGTCTCGTTGGTAGTTGCAAACGGGGCGAGATCACAAACGATCCAAGACTAAGATCGATTTCTACCCGAGCTCACGCATGTCTCAACCACCCGCTACCCCACGCGGTGGTATAACCTCACCAGCGCGACAAGAGGGGCTGCGAGCAGCTCAAACTAACCCCAGTACTATCTACGAATGCTCTGCAAGCTGCGCCGGCTTTTCCGGAAGGTTCACTCTTCCTGCTGATCGAAAGCCAAGGGACAAAAAGAAAGATGCCACCAGATTAGACGGTGGCATCTTCAGTTTTCAGGTAGCCTCAATTGAGCCGGATACGTCCTTGCGCCGAGGTCAATGGAGCCTAACCAACCGCAACGGGTTCTTCCTCCGGAGCCGGGGCGGCTGCTTCTTTCTTAGGTACTTCAGCCCCCGGCTTTTTCAAGCGAGCTGAAGCAGGACGAATTTGACCTTCGCGGCAGGCCTCTACAAAGGCCGTGACCACCTTTGCGTCGTAACGCGTTCCCACAAAACTCTCGATACGTGCGATGGCATCCTCGAAGTTCATTGCCGCCTGGTAGGGCCTATCCGTAGTCATCGCGTCGAATGTGTCAGCCACAGAGACTATGCGAGCCATCAACGGGATCTCGTCGCCTTTCAGTCCCTGAGGGTAACCCTGGCCGTTTATCATTTCATGGTGCATGTACATGCCCGGCAGAAACTCTTTCATCGCCGGAATATGATTCATGATCTTGAAACCCTTCTGCGGATGCTTTTTCATAATCTCAAACTCTTCATCCGTTAGAGAGGTGGGCTTCTTCAAAATCTTATCGTCAATTCCAATCTTGCCGACGTCGTGCAGGAGTGCGCTGATTCTAATCTTTTCGGCCTCATCGGCTGACAGACCAAGCCGCTGCGCGATGGCTACCGAGAATCTCGAGACGCGCTCCGAATGGCCTCGGGTGTAAGGGTCCTTGCCGTCAATGGCAGCCGCTAGACTCTTGACGGTGCCGACGAACATTTCGCGGTTCTCCTGTGCGGCCCGCTGGAGATCACTAATGAACCATTCAATCTGGTCCGTCATGAGATTGAATGAGCTGCCAAGATCACCAAGCTCGGTCCGGCTGCGAATCTCGATACGCTGCGAAAAGTCGCCCGCGGCTATGCGCTGTGCGCCAGCCGCCAGCAGCCTTACCGGCTCAGTCAGTTTCTTTGCGAAGAAATAGCCGATGGCAATTGTCAATAGTGAGACCACCAGACTGATCCAGACGGTCTGCCTGCGCATGTCCGCAACGGACGCCAGCGCCGCCGCTTCATCCTGAATAGCGATGACGCCAAGCCGTGAGTTCTTATCCAGTTCAGCGGTGGCATAAGAGCCCAGCATTTCAACTTTCTTGCCGTCCCGCATCACCGAGAAGGGGGCCAACGCCGATTGCACCTGTCCACCAAATTCCTGCCAATCCTGCACAACCTTGAGGTCAGTCATTGGCTTTTCCGTAAAAGCCACATTGGCCTCAGGGTGTGCCACGGCCCGACCGTTCTGATCGACGACAAACACTACGGGTAGGCCGGCGTCGAGTAATTCACGCTCGGTCTTTGAAGTCAACAGCTTGACGGCCGTAAATACTTCTTGAAATGAAACAATTGCCACCACCGCGGCCACTACGTCCTGACTATTGGCACCGCCCATCACAGGAGCGGCGACCGTCAGCCCCATCTCCTGGCCTGAGCGAATGATCTGCGGTCGGCTGACTACGAGACCTCGCCCATTCATTCGGGCGAGCACGTCACTTACGCGATCGTCCACCTCCTCGCGTTTGATGACATCGGTTTGAAACGCCCGGTGGGGTTGGCCATTAACCGGCCAGATCGCGAGGGCTATGAGGTTGGGATCTTCCTGTAAGGTCTTTTGGAGTCGCTGGTCGTAGCCCTGATCATTCAGCGCTTGAATGCCGCCGGTAATCTCAAAGGCGCTCGCCAGACCCGACACGACGTCCCGATACCTCTGGCCGTAGAGCTCAATCTGGCGGGCCTTGTCTTGTACCAGCTGAGCCTGATAACGTCCCTCAAGAGAGCGCAGTTCATCCGCGCTTCGCTTTGAAAGAAGGGTCCCGGCAAGGGCAAGCGGAAGCAGCCCGACCACGAGCAAAACGCCAAGCACGATATAGAGGAGGCGAATTCGCCCAAGTTTTTCTAACATTTGGAGACTGTCTGGTTTTGCGATCTTAGTGAGCAGCGATGAGAAGGCAGGTACAGTATCGGTCGGCCTGAAGGCGTCCGGCTGACCTTTCATTATTGTCGACCAACCGCTTGGTGTCAACGATATTTGCCAAGTTTGAACACTTCTTTAAAGAAATGGCTGCGAGGGCGTTATTTCGGGCATCGCATTTTATCGGCTTAGGAATGAGCCTGTGCGTCTAAGTTGCTGAGAGCAAAGCCCGCAACGGGCAACTCATGGCTGGCTCGCTAACCAGACGGGGCCATAAAGGATGGAAACGGCTACGACCGACGAGCACATCGTAGAACGGGCTTTGACTGGCGATGCGGACGCTTTCGGCGAGATCGTGAAGCGCTGGGAGCGAAGGATCTTTGCGCTTGCCTATGGCATGCTGGGGCGCGAGGAGGACGCGCGTGATGCGACACAAGAGACGTTTATCGCGGCCTTCAAGAACTTGCGCGCGTTTCGCGGGGATGCAAGAGTCTCATCATGGTTACACAGGATTGCCGTCAACCAATGCATCACTAAGCAGCGACGAGCAAAAGTAAGAGGCGAGGCCGCACTCGATGACGAACAGGAAAGAAACGCGGCAAGTTTTACTGCTCCAGTCGAGCAGTTGCCGGCGCGCGTCGCCGAAGGACAAGAGAGGGTCGAAGCGGTGCGACGGGCCGTCAATGCCCTTCCCGCTGAGTTGCGTCAGGTGATAGTCATGAAAGAGTTTGAAGAACTCACTTTCCGCGAAATAGCCGACGTGCTCGAACTGCCATTGAGCACGGTGAAGAGCCGGCTTTACACTGCCCTGAAACAGTTGCAGATGCGTTTGGAGAAATTTGGTAATTAGCAACACCGAGGTAGAGAGGTGATGAAGGAAGCTATGAATTCGAGAGTGTGCGAACGAGCCGAGGATTTGATTTCCTTCCTTTATGGAGAACTCGATGAACCTGAAGCTCGAAGTTTTGAGCAGCATCGGCGAAACTGTCCGACCTGCGAATCAGAACTCGCGGGCTTTGGTTCCGTCCATGAATCCGTTATCGCCTGGCGCGATCAAGCGTTGGGCCTGGCATCGCGCGCCTCTTTGGTGAGTAGCTCAGCGCCGCCGTTGGCGCGCGCAACAAAGCGCTCGGCATTGGCGGCTGTTCATAGTTTCTTTGAACTCTCTCCCTTATGGATGAAAGGGGCAACTGCATTTGTCGCAGTTCTTTTCTGCGCGCTCGCGGGGCTCGCTGTTGTTCGCTCAATGGAAAAGACGTCACCTGCTCCTTTGCAACAGGCTTACACCACGAAAGAGATCGATGCGGAAGTGAAACGAAGGGTTGAAGCTGAGCTGACAAAAGCGAATGGCCGTTCAGCCAGTGTTGCCGTCGTAAACGATACCGGTGTGCCAGGTAAGGTTTTACGTTCTCGTGAGGCAATCTCCCGCAGTGTGCGGGTTGTCAACCAGGCCCCGCAAAGACTGCGTAAGCCGTTAACCCGCGCGGAGCGGGAACAACTAGCAGCCGATCTCAGATTGATTTCCGGTGACGATGAAGATTCGTTGGAGCTTCTTGGAGATCGTATCAATCACGATGAATGAAGTCTTTATCAATGACCGTGCTTATGAGGAAAAGATGAATAGAAATGGCTCGACAAAATCGCTCTTACTGTTAGTGGCGTCCCTGGGATTGACTCTAATGTTTTCGCTCGCCGTCAACGCCCATTCCCAGGACCCAGCGCCACAACCGCCAGAGCAAGCCGCTCAGGACGATCCGATCCGTCAACTCAATCTGACGCCCGAACAACGACAGAAGATTCGCGCTATTACAGAGGACAACCGAGACGAACGAATGAGGATTAATCGTCGAGTGCGGGAAGCTCAGTTTGCCCTGGAACAAACTCTCGATGCCGACAGTCCAAGTGAGGCCACAGTCGAAGACCGCATTCGTGAGGTGGCTAACGCGCAGGCGGCCCAGATACGAATGCGGGCGTTGACTGAATTAAGAATTAGGAGTGTCTTGACCCCCGATCAATTACGGACTTGGCGAGAGATTCGAACCCGCAGCCAGTCCCTGCGTCGCCAACTCAATAATCCCGACAGCGGACGCCGTGACGCCCAGCGCAACCTGCCGAATCAGCGAAATGGAATATCGCCCTTGTTTCCTGGAGATCGCCGAGGCGTCATGCCTGTACGGCCCCGACCGTAGCCGAGCATGAATCCCCAGACAGCGGGCCGCTTAGCTTGTGCTGATCGGCCCGCAGATTTTTCTCACAAGTCTGGAAGTGGTCCACCGATTGCGACCCACCTGATTTTCCAAGCTGGATGCGTTTGCCAGTGCCGGGTCATTCCGCGCTAGGAATCAAAGCGGCATGGAAAGCCCGCTTGACGCACTGCGCACAATTTGCGCATGATAGTCCGCTCTTTTGAATGCATCCCGAAAAAAGTCCCAAGCTTCTGGTTTCTCAGTCCCATGATCAAAGAAACGCTCCCCTTTCTTTGTCAGACTGCGGCAATCTCGATCGGCCCCGCGCCGCAAGGGACTGAGCCTACCGCTCGATGAGCTTCGTCACGCGGATTCTCCTCGAACTTCAGGAGACGACCTTAATGGCCGCGCGCGCCTTTATGCGTTTCTTCAGGCGGCCATACTACATTCAAGAATTGATTGCTCAGATGGATGCGATTGGCGTGGGCTCGCTGACGATTATCCTGTTGACCGGGTTCTTCACGGGTGGCGTACTTGCCGTTCAAACCTATCCTACTTTGAAGACCTATGGAGCTCAATCACAGTTAGGACTTCTCGTTGGAACTGCTCTGGTGCGAGAACTTGGTCCGGTGCTTTGCGCCTTAATGGTAACCGGACGCGTGGGTTCGGCAATCTCTGCTGAGCTGGGCTCAATGGTGGTTTCGGAGCAGATCGCGGCCATGAGGGCGCTGGGGACCGACCCACTTCGCAAGCTGGTTGCCCCGCGCATCATAGCTTTGCTGGTGTCGTTGCCGCTGCTGACCGTACTCGCTGACGTGGTGGGCATCTTTGGCGGTTGGGTAACGGCTACTGGTCTTTACAACATTCCTTCAGGTGTATTTATCGCGTCCGTGCGCGATGGCATCTCGACTGACGACATAATCGGCGGGGTCGTAAAACCACTGGTTTTTTCGCTTATTATAGGATCCATAGCTTGCCGCCAGGGATTGAGCACTGAAGGAGGAACAGTGGGCGTAGGCCGTTCTACAACGCGGGCTGTAGTGATGGCTTCAATCATCGTCATTATTGCGGACTATTTCCTGGCAAAGGCGCTGCAGGTTGTTCTAGGCACAGTTTAGGGTTTAGAGTTTAGAAACTAATGTCCACGACTGACATCCACACCACAGCAGACAATCGTGTGAGCGTGAACGCTGCCGGTTCGACTTTTGCGGAGGTTGATGATCTCGAGCGCGCGATTCCCGCTATTGAATTCCGCGACGTGCATCTCGCCTTTGACGATCGCACGGTTCTCAACGGCCTCAGCTTCAAAGTTATGAAGGGTGAGACCAAGATCATCCTCGGGGGTTCGGGCGGGGGCAAGTCCACGATCATCAAGCTTGTGCTCGGTTTACTTAAGCCTGACGTAGGGCAAATACTGGTCAACGGCGAAGATATAACAAACTATGATGAACGCCAGATGATGCCGGTACGCAAGAAGATTGGAATGGTGTTTCAGGAAGGAGCACTGTTCGACTCCCTCTCCGTCTACGACAACGTCGCCTATCGACTCCACGAACAGACCGTTCCGGAGGAAGAAGTTGAACCAGAAGTGCGGCGAATGCTTCGATTCGTAAACCTCGAGGACGCGATCGACAAGATGCCCAACGAACTGTCAGGTGGCATGCGACGACGCGTGGGGATCGCTCGCGCGCTGATTGGTGACCCCAAGATTGTCCTTTTCGATGAACCAACCGCTGGTCTTGATCCACCTACCGCGCGAACTATCTGCGAGTTGGCGATGAAACTGCGCGACCTCGAAGACGTCTCGTCAATCTTTGTAACGCACGAAATGAATAATCTCGATTATTTGTGCTCGGAGTACGCGGTCGTCAATGAGGCGGGCGAAGTTATATTTGAACGAGAGGGAGAAAGGCTTTGCTTGATAAACAGTAAGGTAATGATGATGCGCGACGGCAACATAATCTTTAGCGGCACAGACGAGAGACTCCGCCGCGCGGAAGACCCTTATATTCAGAAGTTCCTTCGCGGACACTGAGAGAAAGGAAGGATCGGGGATGAACTCGCCAGAGTCCAGGCTTTAGCTTGCCCGTCTTGTAAAGGCAACCTAAAAGTTGATCTCTGAACGTCATCCTTTATTCCTTGAACGAATGTTATGCCGAGAACAAAAAAGACTGTAGGTTTAAGCGAAGTACGAGTGGGACTTCTCGTGCTGGCTTCGATCGCCGTTCTGATTTTCCTCATCCTGAACGCATCGGGCGACATCAATCCCTTTAGTCGCAAGCTGCACTTGAAAGCACGCTTTGCTGATGCGAACGGTTTGCGCGAAGGATCTGAAGTACGGTTGGCGGGCGTGCGCGTGGGAAAAGTCGATAAGATAACCTTGCTGCCGCCATCGGATGTGCCCAACGCCCCCCGAGTGGAAGCTCTGATGTCCATTCAGTCGAACATCGATGGCCAACCTGCAAACCAACGTATTCGCACGGACTCTACGGCGCAACAGGGCTCACCCAGCTTGCTCGGGAACGAGATGCTAATCAACATCACGCCTGGTACCGCGGTGGGCCAACCAGTCAAAGACTACACAATCCTGCCTTCGTCTTCTTCGAACACCGTAAATGACTTTGCCACTTCGGGTACCGATCTGGCCCAACGCTTAAGCAAACTGTCCGACGAGATCAGCAGCATTGTTCGCGACGTTAAGGAGGGTAAAGGTACGGTAGGTCGTCTGTTCAGCGATGAGGCTCTTTACAACAACCTCAACGCCACGATCAGGGAAACTGAAGATGTGATGCGTCAGGTGAGGTCGGGGCAGGGTTCGGCTGGCAGGTTCCTCAACGATCCGGCGCTCTATAACAATGCCAACGAAATCGCCGTTCAGTTGCGAGCGATCGCAGCCGACCTGCGTGCCGGCCGTGGCAGTGCGGGCAAATTCCTAACCAACGACGAACTCTACAACCGCGTCAATCACATCGCAGAGCGTCTCGATCGTTCGGTCGAGCAGATCGATCTCGTGATTGCCGATGTGAATGCCGGGCGGGGCACCTTCGGCAAACTGCTTAAGGACGAACAGATCTACAACGACGCCCGAGCCGCTATCGCTCGTTTCAACACCACGGCTGAACGTGTTGACAGTGTAGTGGCCTCTGCTCAGCGAGGTGAGGGTACATTGGGCAGACTCTTAACAGACGATACGCTCTATACAAACGTAAATCAGCTCTCATCTGAAGGCGTCAAACTGATCTATGACTTTCGTCAGAATCCGAAAAAATATCTGACTATCAAATTTCAGCTCTTCTAAGAGTTGGAATTTAGAATTTAGAATTTAGAATTTCGGTTTGGAAGATCGACGTCGGACTTGGTAGAACGAACTCGTCTGAGCTTCACATCAACGTTGGAGACTCAAAACTCCGCAATCCGAAATCCCAAATCCCAACCCCCAAATTCTAAATTCTAAATTCTCTTCTGGACCAGCACCTGAAACTTCTCGGCCATGCCTTCGGGCAGAATCATCTCGCGCACACTCGTTCGCAGCCGCAGTTTTTCAGCTTCCCCATCGACTTGCGAAACTCGCAGTTCCAATTCTTCAAGCAGCCCGCAACGCAAGAGAAAACGATCCTGTCTGTTGAACTCGCAGGATTCGAAACCAAGCTCTTTGCCGATCGCCATCACAGCCGTCCAATCAATGCTGCTCGTGATGTCTTGCCCACCGGGAGACGCCAGCAACTCCGTCGCGAACGCATGGCGCCGGAATGCCCTTATCGTGCCTTCATTCCGTTCCGGCGAAGCATAAAGATCAGCAGCTTCGAGGCCATAGTCTACCGTAACCACGTAACCGCGCTTTAAGTTTTCAGACACCAGCAAGAACCAGTCTTCCAAGGCTAAATTCATTTCCACGACTTGAGTCTCGCGGAGCTGAATGTTGAAGCGTTCCAGATAAGCGTGCAGCCGAGGTGTGGAAGGCGGGCCCTCAAACCAATCAAAGCTTTGGCTCTCATTAAGGCCGACGTATAGCTCCCGCAGTTTACCGTCACGGATGGTGACGCGATGAACCGGAAAGGCGTCGAGTAGTTCGTTTGAAAAAACAATACCTGCGTCAATTGCTGCCAAGTCAGATAGACGCTGAAACTTAACTCGCTCACCAAATCTTGCTAGTCGTTCCGCGGCGCGCTCTCGTGAATCGCCACTGATCTCATCCAGGACATACGTCACAGACTCGAAGACTCGAGAATAACTTTGCCTTAGCGTTTCCAGGAACTCCGTCGCGAAGTGTCCAGCTCCACCACCGACTTCCACAATTGTAAATTGCTGTGGTGAACCGAGGTCCCTGTAGAGTTGCACGAAGTAATGCGCAAACGTGGCAGCAAACAGCGTGGTAGTTTCCGGACTCGTGCGATAGTCGCCTGCCCTTCCCCCACGCACCAGGTCCTTGCGGCAATAGTAGCCCTGGTCCTTATCGTACAACGCGGTTTCCATCCAATCACGAAAGGTGATCGGCCCTTGGCGCAGGATCTGACCCGAGAGGCGTTCAGCCAGGGTTTGACTAAGAAAGCCGGTTTTAGTCATCTCAGCGAAAAGCAGTTCGAAGCAATCGGGGATAATATCAGTTGAAGCCGATGCACAACTCTCAATGCACGTCGCCGCCGAGCTTTTCGTGTTGCCGAGGAGATGATGGCGACTTAGACGTTGCCGGGATCCTTCTTATCGAGGAGCCGAGTGGTACCCTCAGTGACGCTGGGAGGTCTAACCAGTTCACCCGTGCGCGGTGGTTTGCTCCAGGCGGTCGCCTGGTTAACGGCTGGCGGAGGTAAAGCGCTTCGGGACGGAACGCCAGGATGTAGAGGCACAGGTTGCACGTAAGGAGCGGCGGCAACGTGGGGCCACGTTTGCGCTCCCTCTTCAAAGATTCCCGCATAAAGCATTCTTAGCGGTCCACCCACGAAACAAAGAATGGCCGCTATGGCGGCTAGCATCTCCAGGAATTTCGAATCCGAAAAACTTGAGAACACTCCCAGAATCGGAACTAGCAAAATGCCAGTGAGTAACAGGATTAATCCCTGTCGCACGCCTTTCTTTCGGGCCGACATTTCTCGACTACCATGAAGGGACGGATAGCTCGGCAGTATGCCGTTATTTGCCAGCAGCTGGATTACTCCGTCTAGCGGAAAGCCACACCTGGAACAAAACCTAACTGCTTCGGAGATCTGTTGCTGGCCACATTGAGGACAATGCATTGGTGACGTCTCGCCTAACCGAAACTGGAAACTGCGTTTAGATAATAAACCGAGAAGTATTCCCTGCGGAAAGTATTTTCGCCGTCAGGATGGCCTGCCCGTGGAACTGATTGGCTCGGGTCAGAGTCTCGAACAACAGACTTGCAAGGTTCTGCAACTCGCCGGATGGCAGGGCGAGGTCTTTTAAGAGATCCGTATCGCTTCCAAGACTGGTGAAGGCCCGTCTGCGAGTAGTCTCCACTTCACCCAGGTATTTGACGATGCTTTCGGGTGTGGTCAAAGTCTCGGGCAGTGTCCATTCGAATGGATCGTCCCAAAGGTTTGCCGTGATACCACCACATGTTTGTTCGACGACAGCAGCGCTACGCAAAACGGTTTCGCCGACGGAAGGCAGTAACACGCGGTCGGTTGGACCAGGAAGCTGCTTGTAGATCAGATCCGCGGTGCAAGCCTCGACCAGTGAACACCAATGCGAATACAGCCTGGCAAACTCCTGGCTGAGACTCTCAATCAGGGCGCGCTTGGATTGAGCCTGGGATTCGTTGAGAGGCATTAGCTAAATTTCGGATTTCGGATTACGGATTTGAGATTTGGGAATTCGGATTGCGGATTTAAGAGCAATTGCTTTATGTCTTTAAATCCGAAATCCGAATTCCCAAATCCGAAATCCTTATAGCTATCACCTACTCTTAGCGCTCCGGTCGGATTCCTCCAGCACGGTGCCATAACTGCGACCTCCGAAACTGAAGCCGGTGTGCACGTGACCCTTTGCAGCAACGCGCGAACCGCGAGATGGGACGCCGCGAGTGGTGGCAACCCATATGCGGCCGGTGCCGTCGTCAATCTCGTAGGCCCCATTGCCCAAGACTCCATAGCTGTCCGTTACCCGGCCAACGATAGCTACTTCTTTGTTGCGGTAGCGTCCAGGGTCAGCGTTGATTCGGGAAATGCTCTCTTGTTGGGGGCAAGCCGTCAGAAACAGCGTTGCAGTAAGAAGAAACGATACGATACCAACTCTTTTCGCCAGATGCATAGGCGTCTCCTTTTCGATTTCAAGTTTTAACTCGGGAGAGCGCCGCGCTGACAAATAACCAGCGGCGAATAAGAGATGCAAAGGCAGTCAGATCCGTTTTCCATCCAGCAGCCCGAAATTGTTATTTTCCAAACCAGCCAATTGGCTTACCCGATAAATCCACCCAGATACTCTTGACTTGCGTGTACATTTCAAGCGCGTGCTTACCCATTTCCCGGCCGTATCCCGATTGTTTGTAACCGCCAAACGGTGAGGCCGCGTTGAACATATTGAAGGTATTGATCCAAACCACGCCGGCCTTGATCTCTTTGGCGAAGCGGTGAGCCCGCGTGATATCGCGAGTCCAAATGCCGGCCGACAGACCGTAGATCGTTTCGTTTGCCTGTCTAATCAGATCGTCTTCATCTTTGAAGGTAATGACGGAGACGACTGGACCAAAAATTTCTTCTTGCGCAACGCGCATCTGATTCTTAACGTCGGTTAGAATCGTCGGTTGGAAAAAGTATCCCTGTTGAAACGCACCTTCCAGATTTGGCGATTCACCGCCGCAGTAGACGCCTGCGCCTTCCCCACGACCGACGGTCACATAGCTCTTGATTCGGTCCAGTTGCTCTTGAGAAACCTGCGGACCCATCTGAGTGGCTTTGTCCATCGGATCGCCAACCACTATTTTCTGTGACTTCTCTTTAAACTTCGTCAGGAATTCATCCTTGACGCCTTCTTCGACAAACAACCGTGAACCAGCACAACATACCTGTCCTTGATTGAAAAAGATGCCCATCATTGCGCCGTTCACGGCTTGTTCAAGATCGGCGTCGGCAAAAACAATGTTCGGTGCTTTTCCGCCCAGTTCAAGTGAGACTTTCGTCAGATTCTCGGCTGCGGCCCTGGCAATCAATTTTCCGACCTCTGTTGAGCCAGTGAACGCAATTTTGTCGATGCCCGGATGCGAAGCGAGCGATGCGCCCGCTGTCTCGCCATATCCAGGAACGATGTTTACAACGCCTTCCGGGAAGCCGGCCTCTTGAATCAACTTGCCCAGCTCCATGGCCGTTACGGGGGTCTGCTCCGCAGGCTTGAGGACCACCGTGTTTCCAGCTGCCAGTGCGGGCGCTAACTTCCAGGCCGCCATTAATAAAGGAAAATTCCAAGGGATAATTTGTCCGCATACACCGACCGGCTCGCGCAGCGTGTAATTGAACATCTTTCCCGGCACCGGAATAGTTTCGCCTTCAATTTTTGTGGTCCAACCAGCAAAGTACTCAAAGTTTTCAGCGACTTGTGGCACATCGACATATAGCGATTCACGAATTGGTTTGCCATTGTCGGCCGTTTCCAATTTCGCTAATTCAGCGGCGTTCTGTTCGATTAACTGCGACAACTTATAAAGCAGACGCCCCCGATCGCGGGCACTGATCTTCGACCACTTGCCTTCGAAAGCTCGTCGGGCGGCTGTCACGGCCTTGTTAACATCAGCCTTGTCCGCTTCGGCGACTTCAGCAAGCGTTTGGCCCGTCGAGGGATTCGGAGTAGTGAAGGTCCTGCCGGATTCGGCGTCAACCCATTGACCGTCAATGAAGAGTTGGTACTTGCGGCTTGTGTTTGACTCAACCGGTTGTGTAGATGACATGCATTAGTCCTTTAGACGCTGAAAGTGCGATATATAATAACCTGAACCAGCGACCCAAGAATGAAGTCAAATTAAGCGCCAAAAGTGCTACCCCAGGAGTACGGATTCTTGATCAGAAATCCGTTGTGCCGGCCAGTAACTGTCTGAGCACGTAGGGCAGAATTCCTCCGTGCTGGTAATAATCGATCTCGACGGGAGTGTCTATTCTCAGCATCACTGAAAGCTGCTCAGTCTCTCCGTTAGCGCGATGGATAACCAGGGTCACATCCTGCCGCGGTCTTACTCCGTGTTCGAGACCTATAACGTCGAAAGTCTCGGTGCCATCGAGTTTCAATTGAGCGGCGTTGCTGCCTTCCTTAAACTGGCACGGCAAAACTCCCATCCCAACCAAATTACTTCGGTGAATGCGTTCATAGCTTTGTGCAATGACCGCCTTGACACCCAATAACCGTGTTCCTTTGGCGGCCCAATCGCGAGAACTCCCGGTTCCATATTCCTGGCCCGCTATTACAACCAGCGGAACCCCTTCCTCCTGGTACTTCATCGCCGCATCGTAGATGCTCATTCGTTCGCCATCGGGTTGATGCACCGTCACACCACCTTCAACGCCTGGGACCATCAGGTTCTTGATACGCACATTCGCAAATGTACCGCGAACCATTACCTGGTGATTGCCGCGACGCGAGCCGTAGCTGTTGAACTCTTCGATCTTGACACCATTCTGTTGCAGGTAAAGCCCGGCTGGCGATGTCGCTTTAATTGCCCCTGCAGGACTAATGTGATCGGTGGTCACTGAGTCACCAAAGATCGCCAGGGGGCGGGCACCGCGAACGTCCAACCATTTCCCCACCGCGCTGCTAAAGCCTTCGAAATAGGGCGGCTCTTGAATGTAAGTGGAATTAGTATTCCAATCGTAAACATTGCCGGTGCTGGTTGGTATCTTGTTCCACATCGGATTCTGTTCTGCGAATCCGCTGTAGAGTCTGCGATACGTTTCCGGATCAAATGCCAGCCGCATGAATTGACTGATCTCTTCAAGCGACGGCCAGATATCTCTCAAGTAAACTTCCTGACCGTCCCGCGCCAACGCTATAGGTTCACGCGACATATCGATGCCGATTCGCCCCGCGAGTGCAAAGGCAACCACGAGCGGCGGACTCATCAAGAAGTTCGCCTTGATGCTCTGGTGCACGCGCGCCTCGAAATTACGGTTGCCCGAAAGCACACTTGCAGCAACGATATCTTTCTCTATGACGACTTCTTCGATAAGCGGATCCAGGGGGCCCGAATTCCCAATGCAAGTCGTACAACCATGACCCACCAGATTGAAGCCCAACTTGTTGAGGTATTCTTGCAGACCCGCCTTTTCCATATACTCCGTGACTGCCCTTGAGCCGGGAGCAAAGGAGGTCTTGACGGAGGGTCGCACCCTCAGACCGCGCTCCACGGCTTTCTTCGCAAGTAAGCCGGCCCCGATCATGACGCTTGGATTCGAGGTATTGGTGCAGGAAGTAATCGCAGCGATTAGGACGTCACCGTGTCCCAGGAGCATCTCACCACTGGGAAACTCATCAGCGGGAATCTCACTAATGATGTCCGGCGTTGGCCGGTTATTCATCATTTCCGTTTCGGTCCACACGTTGGTATTGGGTGCCGCCAGATGAGGCGTTCGGGGAACATATTGCTCACCGCCGCCGGCAACGGCCCCACCGTCATCCCCTCTACCGATCTTCGTGCGATACCGGGTCATGAGTTCGTCCATTGTTTTCCCGTAACCGCCAGTAGCAACCGGCGCCACTAAAAGATTAGTGAACTGCTCCTTTAATGCCGGCAATTCAATTCTGTCCTGGGGTCTTTTCGGTCCGGCGACGCTTGATCGGATTGTGGAAAGATCCAATTCGAGTAACGCGCTGTAGTCGATCTCGCCACCGCGCGGCATGCCAAACATACGCTGCGCGGAGTAGTAGTTTCTGACCGTTTCGACGTGCTCGTCCTGACGTCCGGTGGCTTTCAAGTATTCCAATGTCTCTTCGTCTACCGGGAAGAAGCCCATTGTCGCGCCATACTCCGGAGCCATATTCGCAATCGTAGCGCGATCGGTTCCGGACAGGCTGGCCGCACCCTCGCCATGAAACTCAGCGAATTTTCCTACCACTTTCGCTTTACGCAGCATTTCAGTGACGCGCAGGACCAGATCCGTAGCCGTGACTCCCTCAGCCAAACTACCAGTCATATGGACGCCCACAACGTCGGGAGTGAGGAAGTAAACCGGTTGGCCCAGCATCGCAGCTTCAGCCTCGATGCCACCTACGCCCCAACCAACGATCCCGAGGCCGTTGATCATCGTGGTGTGGGAGTCAGTGCCGACAAGCGTATCCGGAAAGTAAACCCCATTCTTTTCCCAAACGCTCTTTGCCAAGTATTCAAGATTCACCTGATGGCAGATGCCGATTCCGGGAGGGACGACGGTAAAACCATCAAAGGCCTGCATGCCCCACTTGAGAAACTGGTAACGCGAGTTGTTGCGTTTAAACTCCATCTGCATGTTTTTCTCAAAAGCGTCTTTAGTGCTCGAGAAATCAACTTGGACGGAGTGGTCAATAACGAGATCTGCCGGCGCAAGTGGCTCGATGATTCCGGAATTCTTACCGAGGCGGGCAACCGCTGAACGCATGGCCGCCAGATCTACAAGCAGAGGCACCCCCGTAAAATCCTGCAACAAGACGCGAGCTACAATGAACGGTATTTCGTCTACTCGTTCGGCATTGGGCTGCCAGTTTGCGAGTTTGCGTACGTCCTTCTCTGAAATCTTCTGGCCATCGCAATTACGCAGGACCGACTCCAACACAATGCGAATGCTTACTGGCAACCGTGAGAGAGGACCAATCCCATCCTTTTCCAGTTGCGGCAAAGAATAGAAGCGACCTGTTTTTCCAGCCGCAGCGTCGAATGTTTGCAGGGAGTTGGAAAGATTATCAGCCATGGCTAAGACCGATTTTCTCGGGGAAGAGACGAGTGAAAGGTTCGCGAACTGGCGACGTTAACAGTAATTTGCTTGGCAAAGTTTTAGTGTAGAGGCGCGTCGCGCAATCGTCAAGCAGCCCTCTTTCTTCGAAAATCGGGCCCACTTAAGTCGATCTTGCGGTGGATTACACGCTGGGAAGATTCGCCCAAAACTCATCGAAAAGCTCGATTACAAACGCGCGAAACGAGCAAACGAGAACACTATTTGAACTGAATTGTATTGCCCGTGCTTTGCGCAGTTTGTTATAGTCGACACATTCATCCCCCGCAACGGCACTGGATTTGCAAGATACCGACTCGTTGGAGTTGTTATCTTCTTAAAAGCAAGTCGCTGCGCACTCGAAGGAGACTTTATGCCAAAAAAACAACCTGAAGATTTCGAGTATCTGAGTAATAATCCCAATTATATTCCGGATCCTGAGATCGAAGAGTTTATGGAAGACGAGATCTTAAGAGCGCCAAAGGATCCTGAGTTGCTAGCGCACCGCTTACGCAATAACACTGCGGCTTCACCGCACGATGCTGGCGGCGATCTCGATGCGGCTTGGGAGGACGTAAACGACAGTGGTTCAGAGAGCGTAGCCGGGGATAATCCAACGCCGGATCAGTCAATGGTGGAAGAGAATGCCCGAGCCCTTGGTGTAAGCTTTGAAGACAACGAAGAGCTAGAGTTTGTGGAAAAGATCGAACGACGCGATCGCGATCGATTCGAGTTGGATCCGCGATCTAAAGCGAACGATGAGATGATTTAGGTAACGGCGTCACAGTCCCTTAAACCCGGCCCTTACCCGCTGAGTTTAAATCTAGTGTCAAAATTGCTTCCTGCTATCCAGTAGAATTGTTACCGGACCGTCATTGACTAAATCCACCTGCATCGTTTTACGAAAGCTTCCCGTAGCTACTTCAGACACAAAGCGTTTTGTTTTCAGGACGAAGTATTCGTAAAGCGGCTCTGCGATCTCAGGTGCAGCGGCTTCACTCCAGGACGGTCGCAAGCCCCGACGCACATCTCCGTAAAGAGTGAATTGGGACACTACGAGAACGCCGCTGCCGGTATCTATCACGGAAAGGTTCATTCGTCCGGATTCATCATCAAAAATGCGCAGCGCAGAGATCTTCTCGGCAAGGTAGTCGGCATCAGTTTCGGTATCATCGCGCGCCACGCCCAACAAAACGACGAGCCCGTTTCCGATCTCGCCGACCGTTTCTCTTTCGACGGTCACCCTCGCACGTGTTACGCGTTGCACGACGGCTCTCATCTATTTCTTCGGAGGCTTACTCGGTCTGATCTCGACGCGACTGACCAGACTGCGCTCGTCGTGATTGAGTAGGTCAGTCACTACTCGCGCGATGTCACTCGGTTGCAACTGCCATGCTTTTTCCTCGGTTGGCCTGTCGTCTCCAAACTCAGTATTAACCGAACCTGGCATGATGTAACTCACTTTGATTCCGTCGTGCCTTACCTCCTGCATCAACGCTTCACTGAAACCGTTCAGGCCGAATTTAGACGCGTTGTAAGCTGCCATGTTTGGATGAGGATTAGCACCAGCGAGAGATGAGATATTAATGATATAGCCGCCTCCGCGCCGCTTCATCAAGGGAATTGCTTCCCGACAACAGTAGAAAACTCCGAACAAGTTTGTATGTAAGACCGCTTCGAAATCGTCGGGTGGCATGTTTTCTACTGGTCCAAAGATCCCAATGCCGGCGTTGTTAACCAGGATATCCAAGCCACCAAACTCAGAGGAGACGTCGGCGAAGGTAGTCTTCACTTGTCCGTAGTCCTGGACGTCACAAACTGAGCCGCCCGCGCTCCCACCGCCAAGTGCATTCAGCTCACGGACGGTCGTTTCAATCTCTTCCGCCTTTCGAGCGCTAATGTAAACCTGAGCTCCCGTCTGGATCAGCGCTTCAGCGATAGCACGGCCAATCCCCTTCGTGCCCCCGGTGACAATTGCTATTTTCCCCTTGATCTCCATTGCTTTACCCCTTGAGTTTTTCCCGCAATCGATCGTTTACCACTTTCGGATTGGCTTTGCCTTTGGAAGCCTTTAACACCTGGCCCACGAAGAAGCCAAAAAGCGCTTCCTTGCCGGCACGATACTGTTGAAGCTGTGAGGTGCTGGCGGTCATCACCCCATCTATGAGGCGATCGATCTCACCCGTGTCGCTGACCTGCACCAGACCGCGCTTTTCAACAATCGTGGCCGCGTTTTTCCCAGTGGTAAACATCTCAACAAGAACGTCCTTGCCTTGCTTTCCGCTGATCTTTTCTTCGTCGATCAGTCGGACCAGCGCAGCCAGGTCGTCTGGCGAAACGGGTGACGCTTCAGCAGTGAGTCCAGCCGTTTCCAACTCGCGCAGCAATTCTGATCTGACCCAGTTGGCGGCGGCTCTTGGGTTTCCTGACGCCTCCGCGGCGCGCTCGTAGTAGTCAGCGAGGGACCGTTCCGAATTGAGTTGTGAAGCGTCAGCAAAGCTCAATGCGTACTGTTCCATAAAGCGCTTACGGCGTGCCTCCGGCAACTCCGGCATGCTTGAGCGCACTTGCTCGATAAACTCATCAGAAACAACCAGCGGTGGTAAGTCAGGCTCGGGAAAGTAGCGATAGTCGTGCGCCTCCTCTTTGGAGCGCATGATCCGCGTTTCCATGACGCGGTCGTCCCAAAGCCTGGTTTCTTGTGCCAGTCGACCACCGGATTCCAACACACCTATCTGTCTCGTGACCTCGTATTCAATGGCTCGTTGCATGAAACGGACTGAGTTGAGGTTTTTCAACTCGACCTTGGTGCCAAGCGTTTTGTCACCAATTCGCCGGACCGAAACGTTTGCCTCGCAACGCAGGTTTCCCTTTTCCATGTCCGCTTCGGAAGCCCCAACCCACTGCAGTGCACGGCGAACATGATTGACATAATCGTAGGCTTGCCAGGATGAACGAAATTCCGGTTCAGTCACAATTTCAGCCAATGGCGTTCCGGCCCGATTGAGATCGATATATGAGTAACGATCAACGTCGGGTAATCCTTCATGCAGGTTCTTTCCGGCGTCTTCTTCCAGGTGCAGCCGGGTGATCTTTATTTTCATCGGTCGCCATTCGACGGGATGGCCGGCATTGTCCCGCTCAGCAGTCATAATCTCGAGTTCACCGTTTGCAGAAAATGGCTGATCGTACTGTGAGATTTGGTAACCCTTCGGCAGGTCGGGATAGAAATAGTTCTTGCGGGCGAAGATCGATTGATTGTTGATGTGCAGCCCGAGAGCGAGCGCAGCGCGCGCGCCGAGTTCGATCGCCCTTTTGTTCAACACGGGAAGAGCCCCCGGCAGGCCGAGACAAACTGGACAGGTATTCTCGTTGGGTGCGTCGCCAAATCGAGTTGAGCAGCCGCAAAAGATCTTCGAGTCAGTACTCAACTGTGCATGAATCTCGAGACCGATTATTGTTTCCCAGTCGTTGGTCATTGGTTTGTAAGCATTTGGCAAAGCCTATGGCCTGAGCCACCCTGGCAGCGCCCCTGCCCTTCTCGCCTCCTCTTCAAGCGCACGCCAACGCACCACCAATCCCGCGCGCGCCGTCACGAGTTCATGTAGTTTCATTATCAGAACGCTTCGTTCGTAAGAAGAATCAAACGGGTAATAGCCGAACGCCGCAATATTCGGACCAAATACAAACGGCGTGGCAATTAATCCTGGCGCGCCTGAGCTCGGAATACTCGGAATAGTGGTTGGATTGGAGTTCGGTTGCGGCTCGAGCGGCGCCACGGACCCTCCTGACCGCGAAAGCGACGACCGAAAGGCCGGACTAACAATGGAACGACCGAATCTCGCGGAAGGTAGCACACCAGTTAGAATCGCAACTGAAGCCAACCCGTTGGGATAAGAGACGAGAGTATTCTGTCGCTGGATAGAATCAATCTGCGCCTCAATAACTTCAAGCTCAGTTTTCAAGGCACTGGCGCGTCCCCGCCAATATGCTTCACTCGCCTCCTCTTCCAACTGACTTTGCTCGAATCTCTCGCGGATCGAAGCGGCTTCAGCCTCCGCCCGCTGCTGAGACTCTGCCTGAGAGGGTAGACCGAGTTGCTGGCGCCGGCGTTCGTAGGCGATCTCGCTTTCACGACGTGCCCGCGCGAATGATTCCAGATCGCCATTGTTAATTGTGCGGACCTGCGCCCGCTTCTCTTTCGAATCTAGTTTTTGCGGAGTTACCGCCCGTGCCTTTTGCACATGGCTCATAAAGGTCCCCGGCGGCTCGCGGTTCACTCTTTCGGTTGCAGGGATATTGATCGACGCGAGCTGGAGAGTTACCTGAATCCCGGGCCCAACCTCGTACGTTAAGGTCGTGGTTGCGACAGTAAAAGTGGCAGGGATCTCAACGACCCGACCGCTGCGCAGCACAACGGTATACGCATGGGCTGTTGACGTCAGGAGAATCAGGCTGAAAGCCAAAATGAGGGATCGAAATATTCGCTGTGTTCCAAAACCATTAACACTTCGCATAGATCTCCTTGATAAAACAAAAAACTCGGGGAGGTTCCGCAGAATAGGCGTAGTATAGCACCGGCTGAAAACAACCTTCCAAGAGTCGAAAAACAGGGGAGTTTTGGTAAACTTTTTACCCTTCGCTAGGGTGGTTTGATATACAATCAGCGCCATTCAACGTCATCTCGCTGCTGCGGACGCACTTTGCCGGCAAATCCGGTCGCGCGGACCGCTCGGTTATCTGGCCCTTCACATAGGAGAAAAGAGACCAATGGCTAAGACTGTTTGCAAGATTCTGGGAATTGTCTTCTTGCTTGTGGGCGTTTGCGGCTTTGCCGCACCAAAACTCCTGGGCGCCCATCTGACCCCTCCCCACAATCTCGTTCACATCGTTTCCGGAGTGATCGCTCTCTACTTTGGCTTTGCGGGATCACTAGCGGGGGCACGAGCTTTTTCCCTGGTTTTCGGCGTTGTCTACTTGGGTCTTGGAATTCTCGGCTTGGTATTGGGCGACCCTGCCATGGAACGGATGTGGCACGTGGGGCCGTTAGTTCTCGGGTTTGTGGACCACGGTATACACCTCGTTTTGGGTGTAGCATTTCTAGCGGGCGGACTGTTTACAAAGAAGTAGCAGGCAATACACCCGCAAAACGGTTTCAGGTTGCAAGGAAGAATTCTGTAAGTTGACGCACTCGCGTCCATGAATTCCAAACCTTGCAACCTGAATTTACGTTGTCAGAGTTTGAAGGTGACTCCTCCGCCCCCGACTATTCCCGGCGTTCACCGCGTTCCCTGCACTTCCACTCGAGTTATCAAACCTACCGATACATTTGGTGCACCGGCGTGATTCGAGGCACACCAGTTACAGGATGTGCATCAACCAAGACCTCCACCTCGAAAACTTCCCTCAGCAGGTTCGGTGTGAGGACCTCCTTTGGTTTGCCTAATGCGAGAGTCTTTCCTTGTTTCATCAGCAAAACCTGATCAGAAAAGTGTGCTGCGAGGTTTATGTCGTGAGTAATAACAATTGCTGCCGTGTTGCGGTTGTTACAACGGCTACGCACCAGCGCCAAAACGCTCGCCTGATGCGCAAGATCCATATTGGCGGTTGGTTCATCGAGTAACAGGAAAGGGGTATCGGCCGCCAAGGCGCGCGCCAGCAGACATCGTTGGCGTTCACCACCTGACAACTCATTCATGAGACGGTTTTCCAAGTTCGTCAATTCTGTCTCGCGTAGCACTTCATTAACGATCTGAAGATCGTGTTCCGTCTCCCAACCCCAGCCTCCGGCATTAGCCCATGCGTAGCGTCCCCCGAGCACAAACTCCACAACCGTGACGGGAAAACGAAGTTCTGCTTCCTGCGCAACCACGGCGATTCGCCTGCTTACGGCCTGGCGCGTGTGCTGGCCCAGGGCGATTCCGTCCAGTAATACCTGGCCAGACAAAGGCCTTACCCCGCCATTCAACGCCCGCAGCAGCGTCGATTTTCCAGCGCCGTTTGGACCGACGATAGCTATAATTTCGCCTGGGCTCAGCTTTAGGGTCACACCGTCCACCGCTATGCGATCACCATACGCTATTGTTAGGTCGTGGACTTGCATACTCGCGATTAAAACGTGCCGACCACTCTCCAGTCTTAGGTCCTCCGCTTCAGCAAATAAATAAACAGCGGCGCGCCGATGAGCGCGGTAATCGCACCGACTGGTAGTTCGCGCGGAGCGATCACCGTCCGCGCAATTGTGTCAGCCACGATCACAAACACAGCTCCAGCAAGCGCGGCTGCCGGAACTGTGATGCGGTTGTCACTTCCGAGCGATAACCTTACGAGGTGGGGCACGACCAATCCTACGTACCCGACAGATCCACTAGAAGCAACGGAACTTCCTACTAACAAGCTCGCCGCAAGAAACACCAGAATCCGTACGCTCCCTACTTCGACCCCAAGGTCGAACGCGTCCCGCTCACCGAGCATCAGTAGATTCAGTGCGCGGGCTTTAAGTGTGAGGACCGCAGTGCCCGCAATCGCGATTGTGATTGCTACTGCTAGTAGGTTTGTTGTCGTGCCGGACAAGTCACCGAGCAGCCAAAACGTGAATGAGCGAATTCTCGTCGCATCCATCAAAGTTGTGACGAACACTATTACTGAAGAAAGAAAGGTCGTCACAATTACTCCTGCAAGAATCAGACGCTCAGGAGTCGCTCCCGCCCTTCCTTTCGCCAGGCGATAGACGACGAAGGTGGCGGCAAGGGCGCCAGCAAACGCCATGACAGGCCGACTCCACTCACGTGACCCAAAGAACACTAGCGCGATCATCGTGCCCACGGCGGCGCCGTTCGAAATTCCCAACAGATATGGTTCGGCGAGTGGGTTTCGCAACAATGCCTGATAACTCGCGCCGGCGGCCGCTAACGATGCACCCACTGCCGCCGCGAGCAACACGCGCGGCAAACGAATTTCAAAAAGAATCGCAAACTGGTCGGCAGTCAGTCCGCACGACGACTGACCCAGTGAGAAGAGTGCGCAGAGTGAAGCCCGAGCCGGCAGCCGTTCGCTTCCTAATAACGATACTACGAGCACCGCGGCCACAAGGACCAGAAACAAAACCGAGCAGGCGACCAGCGTGCGGCGAAGAGTCGCCCGACCACGAAGTTCGGTTGACGCGACGCTGGCAATCATTCTTTGAAGGCTTCCGGATGCAATGCCTTCGCCATTTCTTCCAGACCATCAACGGCCCTGGGTCCTGGTCGTGAGAGGTGGTCGTCATTGATCTTGTAAACCCTGCCGCTGATCGCTGCAGGCGATCGCCTCAATGGTGGGGCAACAGTTGAGTTGGCATCCCCAGACGCGCCGCCAGTCGGCAGAATTATCGCTTCAGGCCTGGCTGCCAGCGCTGCCTCGGCGCTGTATTTGGGCCAAGCCCCTGGAACATCGGCGGTAACGGATGCTCCACCAGCGCGCTGCACAAGGTCGGTCGCGAATGCTTCGTGTCCCGCAGTGTAAAGCGGCTCAGCGTACAGTTGGTAAAAGACTCGGACCTTCGGACGCGAGCTCACTGCGCTTTCAACCGATGAAGTGCGCGCTCGCAGTTGTTCTACTAACTGAGCTGCTTGCATCTTCAGATTCAAGATTTCGCCAATCCGTTCAATTGAGCTAAACACTCCCTCGAGGTTGCGCGGGTCGGTAACGAAAACGGCTATGTGATGCCCTTCCAACTGATGCGTGAAAGCTTCTAATTGTGAGGCCGTAGAAACCAAAACCAACTGTGGTCGCAACGCAATGATACGCTCGATGTTTGGATGAACTGTATCGCCAATCTCTTCAGCCTTTCTTGCATCTGGTGGGTAGTCGCAATAGCTCGTTCGACCAACGAGTCGATCGCCGGCGCCAACCGCATAAACTATCTCGGTTAGATTCGGAGCCAGCGAGATAACTCGCTCAATTTGTGTAGGGATAGCGACTCGCCTTCCCGCGTCGTCGACGGTTTCGCGAGTCGCGGCGATTGAACTGGCAGGTCCCGAAGGGGTTCTTGGATTGCAACCGCTAAAGAGTGTGAGGGTAAACAGCGCCAAAACCAGTGTGTTCTTTTGATTTTGGCGATTTGAAGATGCTAGTAGCAAGAATCCCGCTGACCTTCCTGTTCGCGTCAAGGAGCAGGCTGTCAGCGGGATCTGGTTCCAAACCCGTGCGGCCTGAACACCTTTGCGCGAGGCGTTCAAAGAGGCTGCGTGCGTCTTAGGCAGGTCTCCTGGCTTAGCGAATCCCAATCAACCCCTTTTCACAGGGCATCGACCGAGATCGTCCTCACAGTGGCGCGACCGCGCGGGATTCTCACCCGCCTTCCCTATTCTCCCCCAACCCTGGGGGGCACCCAGACGCTTACATTTCTTAAAGATCGATCAATTGTTATCCGGGCCGGCACACTATCACGCTGCCAACTGAGGTGTCAAACTTCGTTCTGGGGTTTTCAACCTCGCGGATTGCCTCGTCATCTGGAGTCCAGTAAGATTCTTTAGATTCACTCATAAGGAAAACCAGTCGAATGATTAAGACAGTGGAGTGGACAGACGAAGGCGTGCGTATGCTTGATCAACGTTTGCTGCCTCAGCAAGAAATTTACCTGACCCTTCGCTCGTATGAAGAAGTAGCGGACGCCATTAAGAAAATGGTCGTAAGGGGGGCACCCGCCATCGGAGTTTCAGCAGCAATGGGAATCGCTCTCGGGGCGAGCCAGTCCGTTGGGACCTCCGTCACCGATCTTGAAGACGATCTCAGCTACATTTGCGACGTTATGAGCCAAACCCGACCCACCGCAGTCAATCTATTCTGGGCCATCGAGCGAATGCGCGCACACTTCAATCGGGAGAAGGCACATACAAGTGATATTGAGCAGTTAAAGCAAAGGCTGATTGAAGAAGCGGGCAAAATTTTTCAAGATGATATTGACGCTAACAGGGCGATTGGGCGTTATGGAGCAGAACTGATAAATGATGGAGCCACCGTTCTGACTCACTGCAATGCGGGCGCTCTGGCAACTGCCGGAGATTATGGGACGGCCCTCGGTGTCATTCGGGGCGCACGAGACGCCGGAAAGCGAGTGGCCGTGATTGCCGATGAAACACGGCCGTTCCTACAAGGGCTCAGGCTCACTACCTGGGAACTCACGAAGGACGATATTCCCGTTACAGTCATCACGGACAACATGGCGGGCCATATAATGAAACTGGGCAAGGTCGATGTGGTGGTTGTCGGCGCGGATCGGATCGCGGCCAATGGTGATGTAGCAAACAAGATCGGAACCTACATGGTCGCGGTAATGGCGAAACAACACAACATTCCATTTTATGTCGCGGCGCCATTAAGCACTCTCGACTTATCGCTTGCAACCGGGGAAGAAATACCGATCGAAGAGCGCGATTCTAGAGAAGTCACTCACATACGCGATCACCAAATGGCGCCAGAAGGCGTTCCTGTACATAATCCCGCCTTTGACGTAACTCCAAACGAGTTAGTCAGCGCAATTATCACTGACCGCGGCGTGGCGCGGGCGCCCTACGAGAAGAGTCTTCGTAGTCTAGTCGAGTCAAAACATGCGAGTTCGCGTTCGTGAAGAACTACCTGGGCTGAGCAAAGCGGCTTAGCTTCCACCAATCAATTGTCTTCTGCAGGCCGGTTCGCAAATCTACATGAGGCTCGTAAGCTAGTAACTCGCGCGCGCGGGATATGTCTGCGAGGCTGTGCTTCACATCGCCTGCTCGCGTTGGCTGATAGTCAGGCGTCACTCCAGATCTCCCGGTGAGAGAGCTCAATTCCTGCAAGAGCTGATTGAGTGATATTCGCTTGCCATTGGCGATGTTGATTATTTGCCCAAGACCCTTGGAAGTTTCAGCCGCTTTGAGATTTGCCGTCACCACGTTGTCAATGTAAGTGAAATCTCGTGACTGTTCGCCATCTCCGTAAATCACGGGACGCTCGCCTGTCAGCAGAGCGCTGATAAATCTTGAGATGACACCTGAGTATTGCGAACTGGGATCCTGGCGCGGTCCAAACACGTTGAAGTAACGAAGGGTAAGGGTCTCGAGCCCGTACACTCGCGTGAAAACCTGGCAATAGTATTCACCCACGAGCTTTGCCACGGCATAAGGCGAAAGGGGTTCTGGTAACATCCCTTCTGCTTTCGGGAGAGTTGGTTGGTCGCCGTAGGCGGAACTCGAACCGGCATAAACGATTCTTCTGACGCCCATTTCCCGTGCGGCTATGAGAAGCGAGAAAGTCGCATCCACACAGGCTACGTGTGTCTGCCGAGGATTCTCAACCGAACGTGGTACCGAAGGAATTGCAGCTTGATGAAAGACAATTTCGACGTCCCGGAGCGCGCGGCGCAAAGCGTTTTCGTCGGCCACACTGCCCTCAACGAAATCGATGTCTCCACCTATCTCCTCAAGATTCTGGCGATATCCGGTGGAGAGATCATCAATCACGCGCACCCTGGCCCCATTAGCTGTGAGCCCAGAAGCAATGTGGGAACCGATGAAACCGGCTCCTCCTGTAACTAGTGCTATTCCGGAAAAGGACATAGAGATCTAGGTTACCGAGAAAATGGCCTGAACTTTACCTACCTACGCCGACATAATCAAACCCAAGTCCGCGCATATCCTCAGGGTCATACAGATTGCGAAGGTCTGCAATCCTCGGGCATCTCATCAAATCTCTGATCCGGCGCATGTCGAGAGCACGAAACTGATTCCACTCGGTCACGAAGACAAGCGCATCCGAATCCTTGACTGCCTCATACTCGTCTTCAGCGTAACCGATGTCGGGAAGAACTTTCGCCGACTCGTCCATCGCGACCGGGTCGTAGGCGCACACGCACGCACCACGCTTGAGCAGGCCACGGATAATTTCTACAGAAGGCGCTTCGCGCATGTCGTCCGTTTCAGGTTTGAAAGCTAAGCCGAGAATCGCAATTTTCTTGCCGGTAAGATCGCCAACTAGTTTTTCGATTTTCGGCACCATGGCGGCGCGCTGGCGTCGATTCACTTCGATCACAGCGTCAACAATCAGTGAATCGCAATCGAACTGTTTGGCCACCGAGGCGAGAGCTTGAGTATCCTTGGGAAAACACGAGCCGCCAAATCCTGGTCCGGCATGGAGGAATTTGCCGCCAATGCGTTTGTCCATCCCGATCGCTTTCGCGACATCGTGAACATCACAACCAATCTTGTCGCACAGAGTTGCCACCTCGTTTATGAACGAAATCTTTGTTGCCAAAAACGCATTAGCTGCATACTTCGTAAGTTCGGCCGCCTCGAGGGACGTAATGACAAAAGGTGCTTCGATGAGATAGAGCGGCCGATAGAGATCTTTCATTATCGCCGCCGCTTCTTCGTCTGCAGTTCCAATCACGACTCGATCCGGCCGCATAAAATCGTTTATTGCCGCACCCTCTCGCAAAAACTCTGGATTGGAAACAATGCCGAAGTTGATTCGTTTTTTTTGACCTTCCGAGATGAGCTTTCGGATATGCTCGCCCGTGCCGATCGGAACTGTGGATTTGGTTACGATTACCTTATACCCGTTCATGTGCTCGGCAATCGAACACACCGCTGCTTCGACGAAACTGAGATCGGGCGAACCATCCGCCTTCGGCGGGGTTCCAACAGCCAGGAAGATCACGAGTGCCTGTTCGACGGCCTGCTGGATTTCAGTTGTAAACCGAAGTCGTCCGGCTTGAACATTCTTTGCTACCAACTGTTCAAGACCCGGCTCATAAATCGGCATTATCCCAGCGTTCAATCGTTCGATTTTCTCAGCTACCACATCGACGCAGGTTACATCTACGCCAAACTCGGCGAAGCATGCACCTGTAACTAAACCAACGTAGCCCGTGCCCACCACGGCAATCTGCATATTGTGTTCCTATAATTAGAGAAACAATCTTACATTCAAAACCTTGCGGGTCACGCACGATTGATGGTCGCGTGACCCGCAAGGTTGTGTTCCAAGTGACTGCGGCGCTGAAGTCTCAGCGCCGCAGTGTTTTTTGAAATGACACAATGTCGACGACTTGTTTACTTAGTGGGGCTGATTACGTTTACAGAGCCACCACCGAAGTTAATATCGTTGTTGTGCAACGCCGCATACAGGACAACAGCTAGTGCACCACCAGCTGCCAACAACAAAGCTGCTAGCTTGCCGCCGCTGAGTGTTTCACTGTCATCCGCGGGTGGTGGATTCGGCGTACCTGCCGTGGCGTTCTCGCCCGCGGCAATCTGCTTGACAGTGCCACCGGCGCGCAGTTCAGTAAGACCTGTCTCCGTTGCTACTACCGTGTTCCCATGAGCAGTATTAACAGTAAACGAGGTGGCCTTGCTGCCGTCAGCCACCACAAAACCATCTTTAGTGGTGATGTTGACAGTGACCCCGGCTAAGGTAGAAACACGTGCACTGCCACTTTCAAGCAACCCACTGATGCTGTTTCCAGAAAAGCTCAAGCGGAGGCTGCTGTTCGGCACCAATTCAACCCTTCCGAGCTTGCTAATGCTTACCGTAGCACTGCTTTTCTCCGCGGTCGTTACGACACTATCTGAGAAAAACGTGCCACCAGAAATTACTTTCTGACCATTAACGGTAACTTGTCCGGAAACCGACAGTTCGCCTGACGCTTTTGCTCCAGGCGACGCCAAAACAACCATCGAGTAAACACTCAAAACGGCAACCGCCACACAGGCCGCGATCAGTTTGCGGCTCCAAGTTGTGCTGATCATTAACTTTCCTCCCGTATAGTGAAACAAGAATTTCTTAATTGCGCCGCGACGGTCAAACAGTCGAGGAGAGACTGAGCTGTACCCAATCTCATTTCTCTTCAATCTCTACAAATATTCAAGCGAGAAGCGGGGACTTACATCCGCAGAAGCTTTAACACTCGGCATTTATTACACAAATACAAGCCCTCTGTCAATAAACAAATCAGCCTGCTTTGGCACGAAATTGTGCTTTTTTCGCGGAGATGGGACACACCGCAGCGCTCGACGGCAGTAACCATCTTACATTCGGTCGATGCCAAAAAGATTGCGGTAGGACTAGAAACTTTTTCGGGGGGATAAACTTCTTGGGGATATTCGCTACCCTCCGTTTCAAGGCATTGTACGGCGCTGTCGACTTGCAGGTTTATCTACTTGATCGCTACTTGGTGTCGGCGTGCTCAACTTTGCTGGCTTTTCAGACGTTTTTTCCATCAATTCCGCCTGTTCGTAAGGATCCAATCTGGCGAAAACGTAGAAAACCTCCGTCGAACGCACTGCTCCCATAAAGCGAAACGTATTTTGCAGGATCTCGCCACTCCTGAGGAGTTCGGGTCTCGGCGGTTTCTGAAACAACAGTCCAAACTCGTCGCGAGCGATCGCTTCAAGTTCGGGAAGATAATCATTGTTAGTCTGGCGAGCCAACCTTAGGGCCATTTCACGCAATGCCCTGATTCGGCTTGAATTTCGCTTATAATATACCTGACTAATCTCTCGCCGACTTACCCGGTCATCTACCACTTCCTGTTCGTTCCGCAGATAACCGAGATATGCACGCACCACCGGTCCGAATTCTCGTTCGCGGTCCTGCACCTTGACCCCTCCATTTGTTGGACAGACCAAGATCATTAACAAAACAACGGCGCACGCGGGAATTGACGCTCTGGCGTTTTGCATTAGGTTACTAGAGAGATCCACGACCCGCATCCATGAACCGCCGCCATGGATCATCTACACGCACCCCGATTTTTACCGAATTGCAATCATTATACTCAGAATTTCGCCGACCAAATTGCACCGTTCTTTCAGCAATGTTACATTGATCTTCCATTTTGGTTAAGCCTGCAAATGACTGAGGACGAATCGCGCGCCGGCTCTGGTAAAAAAGTGGCCCTTGGGGTCAGTGGCGGCATCGCTGCCTATAAAGCCGTGGAGGTTCTCCGCGGACTGCAACTCGCCGGGTGCGACGTGCGCGTCGCTATGACCAAAAGAGCGTGCGAGTTCGTTCAACCTCTCACTTTTCGCGCACTCTCCGGGTCGCACGTAATGGTGGATGATTATGCATCGGATAATCCAGACCCGATCGCCCATATCACCTTTTCACAGAGCGTCGATCTCTTGTTGGTAGCACCCGCGACCGCGAATCTTATCGCTAAATTTGCAAACGGAATAGCCGACGACTTTCTGTCGTCCACCTACCTGGCTGCGTCTGCTCCCGTACTCGTGGCACCCGCAATGAATACCAGGATGTGGGAACACCCTGCGACGAAACGGAATCTGAAACTACTCAAGAAAGATGGAGTTCGAATCGTCGAGCCTGACGCCGGTGAGATGGCATGTAAGACGATCGGTCCCGGACGGCTGAGCGAGCCTGACAGAATAGTGGCCGCTGCTCTCCAGTTGTTCGCCAATTTGAAAGGTGGTCCAGTTCAAGACCTTGTCAAAGAACACGTTTTGCTTACAACTGGCGCCACCCGCGAGGAGATTGATCCGGTGCGCTTTATTTCCAATCGCTCATCAGGACGGATGGGTTATGCTATTGCTGCTGCCGCTCAAAAACGTGGCGCTCAGGTTACGGTGGTCGCCGGAATCACCACCGTTGACCCACCTGAGCATGTAAAAGTAATTCGCGCAGCTTCGGCCGAAGAGATGTACCGCGCCGTGCAACTGGAGTTAACCACGGCCTCGGTTTTCATCGGCGCTGCGGCGGTTTCTGACTATCGCCCGGCAAATCGCGCTCCTGAAAAAATCAAGAAGAACCAGGAATCGATGACTCTGATTCTTGAAAGAACCCGCGACATCGTTAGCGAGGTGGCCGCCACCAGAAAAGATGGGTTATTGGTTTTTGGGTTTGCGGCGGAAACTGAGAACCTCCTCGTAAACGCGAAAGAGAAACTCCAGTCGAAACATCTTGATGCTGTTATTGCTAACGACGTAACGCGCAGTGATGCGGGATTCGATGCACAGACCAACGCAGTAACGATTATTTCCCGAGGAATGGAAGAGTATATTCAATTGCCGCTGATGTCGAAGCTTGAAGCCGCCAATCGAATACTTGACGAAATAGTCCGTCTTCGAAGAGACTCGGCCAGCTTGACCGCACACCAAAAAAGCTGAACCCTCAGATGTCCCAAAACGATCAAGTCCAGGAACTGCTCGAGTTAATCGCTGCCACAAAGAACCACATCGCTTATATTCAGGAACTAGGCGTTGAGAATATCGAAGTCCCCACTGCCCTCGCAGAAGGCCTGCGGCAACCATCGACAGTCAATTTAACAATTGAGGGCTACTCTGAGACTCTTAAGAACTCGAGACCTACTCAACATGAAACTTATTTACGAGCGGCTGCCTCCGACCTTCCTTCGGATGTTCTGTTTGGAGACTTTCCGCCGGTAGCGCCGACGCTCGCAAAGTCCAACGAAACTTTTGAGGAAATATGGACCAATATCGGAGACTGCACACGTTGCCCGCTTTATCAAGGTCGAACCCACATTGTTCACACCGAGGGAAATCGAAAAGCGCGTCTCATGTTCGTCGGAGAGGCTCCGGGCGCTGATGAAGACGCACAAGCTCGGCCATTTGTCGGGAAAGCCGGTCAATTGCTCACAAAAATCATTGAAGCTATCGGTTTCAAGCGTGAGGAAGTTCTAATCGGCAACGTCAATCGCTGTCGTCCACCCGGCAATCGACCGCCGACTGCCGAAGAAGCGGGTATGTGCAAGCCATTCTTGTTGCGGGAGATCGCAGTGGTCCAACCTGAGGTGATAGTTGTAATGGGTAACACCGCAGTGCGGAACTTACTGGAAACTAGAGACGGTATTACGAAATTGCGAGGCAAGTTTCAGGACTACAAAGGCATCAAGGTCATGCCGACGTTTCACCCTGCCTACCTGCTTCGAGATCCTTCCAAGAAACGCGAGACATGGGAAGATTTAAAAAAAGTGCGCGACTACCTCGACGAAACATCCCGCATGTCAGCTCAACCGAACTCCTCTTTCTGAAACGACCACGATATCTCCCAGCGAACAGGAAATTCACCAGCCGGTGACTCGTCCAGGTGCGGTCAAATTTCCTTTTTGGCAAACTTAGGACGACTTTAGCTCGCTTTGGGTACGAGCACACATGAGCCTTGCTTTAAGCACCACAAATGAGAGCGACGCGCCGCACTACGCCGAGGTTGCGGTTCCGGTTCATGTCTTTCAGACATTCATCTACCGCTTGAAGCTATGGATGCGCAGCGACGCGTGTGTCGGCTCTCGAATACTGGTTCCGCTGGGACGAACGGGTGTTACGGGTTACATCGTCGCACTGCATCAAGAACTCAATCCCAACGCATCTCTTGCAGAATCTGACATAAAAGATGCTGAGAACCTTCTAGATTCGGTGCCTGTCTGCACTCCTGAAGTGCTGGAAATCACACGATGGGTCTCGGAGTACTACGGCTCGCCCTGGGGTGAGGTGATCAAGGCATCATTACCGCCAGGCATTAGCCCCACCATTAAGCAGTTTCTGACGTTGACCGACGAAGGCAGGTCCCAAAACCTACAGTCAACAGTGTCCGACAAATTGGATGAGCGAGTGCTTGCGGCAATTGCCAGTGCTGATGAGATACCAATCGATGGACTATCTGCTCTTGCGCCAAAGATGCAGCTCGCTAGGGTGTTGCGAAACTTGGAACAAAGAGGCTTTGTTCGAAGAATCCAGCGCTCGGGTTTGTTTGTTAAAGAGAAACAGCGGCGCGCCGTTCACCTGCTGACGCCGGCCCCCACAATTGACTCAACGAAGACCACCCATGCGCAACAACGCATTCTCAAGGCTCTGTCACATCACCAGACAATGCTTTTGAAAGACGTGTTGAAAACCGCTGGCGTCGGCGCTTCGGCGGTAAACACGCTTGCCAGGAAAGGCGTCCTGGAAATATTTGATCAATCGGTTCGTCGTGATCCTTTGGAAGATACGGCGATACCCGATGTTCAGCACCACCGGTTGACTGACGAACAGTTGAGCGTCCTCGATAAGATCGAGGAGCAATTGAGAGTCTCGAGCTATGCCGCTTTCCTACTTCATGGCGTCACGGGAAGCGGCAAAACAGAAGTTTACATTCGGGCGATGCGTAATGCGCTCAAGCTGGGGCGCTCCGCAATGATGCTCGTGCCGGAAATTGCCTTAACCCCTGTCTTCTCCCGCCAATTGCGCGCAGACTTCGGCGATCAGGTCGCGATCTTTCATTCGTCTTTACCCAAGGGTGAACGATTCGACGAATGGATGCGCGTCAAGACTGGCGCGGCCCGAGTTGTAATTGGCACGCGCTCTGCAGTTTTCGCGCCAGTAAAAAACCTCGGTCTCGTCATCATCGACGAGGAGCATGAGTCGACTTACCGGCAGCAGGATTCCCCTTACTACCACGGTCGGGACACCGCAATTGTCCGAGCCCAGAAAGAGTCAGCGACAGTAGTGCTTGGTTCAGCTACACCTTCCCTCGAATCATTTCATAACGCCCGCTCGGGCAAATACCAGTACCTGGAGTTGCCAAGCCGGATCGCCAACAGACCCATGGCAGTGGCGCAGATCATTGACATGCGCGATGTCTTTTCCCGCCACGGCCGGCCGCGAGTTTTCTCCGACGAGTTGCTCGAGGCGATTCGTGAGAACCAACGACGAAAAGAGCAGTCGATTATCCTGCTCAACCGCCGAGGGTTTTCAAGCTTTGTCCTGTGTCGCTCATGCGGAGAGACAATTCAGTGCCCCAATTGCGACGTCACCCTCACTTACCATCGCGGCGAACGAGCAATCATTTGCCATTACTGTAATCACCGACAGCCGGCTCCGTTGCAGTGTCCCAACTGCGAAAGGAATTACATTCACTATGTCGGTGAGGGCACTGAACAGATCGAAGACCTCTTGGGAAACCTGTTCCCAGAATTGAGAATTGCACGAATCGACCGCGATACGACGTCGCGCCGTAGCCAGTTTGAAAAGTCGCTGCTTGACTTTGGTGAAGGTCGACTCGACATGTTGGTGGGCACGCAAATGCTCGCCAAGGGCCACGACTTTCCGAATGTCACACTAGTGGGAGTCGTTTCTGTCGATGCAGGTCTTGCTTTGCCCGATTTTCGAGCTGCTGAACGAACGTTTCAGCTAATCACGCAGGTGGCGGGCAGAGCCGGACGAGGCGAACGAAGCGGGCGAGTGCTGATCCAAACTTATCATCCAGATCACTACGCCTTGCGACATGCCTGCGCTCAGGACTATGCCGCGTTTTACAACGAAGAAATTCGTTATCGCCAAAACCACCTTTATCCACCTTTTGTAGCGATTGCTATGTTACTTTTGCACGGCAAAGACCTGAACCGACTGAGGACCGACGCCGTTGAGTTGAGAAAAGAGCTGGACCTTGCCAATCAAGATCGTACCTGCCGCGTTCTGGGTCCTGCTCCGGCCCCGCTCGCGAGACTAAAGAGCGAACACAGGATTCAGATACTTATTAAGTCCCGCAATCGCCGCCAGCTTCGAGCCGTCACCGATGCAGGGCTGAAAGCGATGATTGATCGTGGCCTTAATCCTCGATCTGTTAATCTCGAGATCGATCCGGTTTCGATCATGTGAAGGGATGCGCCTGTCGGTCCGATGCGATAAACTCCCACCTCATGAAACTCTCGGAGCTCGCTGCGCTGACGGACGCAAGTGTTCAAGAAAGCTTTGGAAACATTGAAATCACCGGCGCCGCTGGGCTTGATGAAGCAAGGCAAGGCCACGTCACATTTCTCGCGAATCCACGTTACACTCCGCGCGTAAACAGCACTTCAGCTTCGGCAATCTACGTTTCGGAATCCGCTGTAATCGACCGAGACATCCCTTTGTTGCGTGCGCGCGATCCTTATCTGGCTTACACCCGCGCCTTAATACTTTTTCATCCGGAACAAGAAGTAGAACCATTCATTCATCCTTCTGCATTTGTGGATGCGACTGCGCACATAGCGAAAGGCGTTTGCCTCGGAGCCGGCGTAGTCATCGGACGTGATGTTGAGATCGAGGAAGGTGTGCGGATATACCCGAATGTGACTGTTTATGAACGGGTCCGCATCGGCAAAGACTCAATCATTCATTCGGGCGTAGCCATTCGTGAACGCTCGCAGATTGGCCAACGCGTAGTCATTTACAACAATGCGGTCGTGGGGTGCGATGGGTTCGGGTACGCAAAAGACGAAGTAGGTCATTGGCTGAAGATTCCGCAAACGGGGAACGTTGTGATCGAAGACGACGTCGAGATCGGAGCGGGAGCAACTATCGATCGAGCGTCAGTGGGCGAGACTCGGATTGGTCGGGGCACGAAGATCGATAACCTCGTCCAAATCGGCCACTCCTGCACTGTCGGTGAGGATAGTTTGTTGTGCGCGCAAGTTGGGTTGGCCGGGAGCTCGCGTATTGGAAATCGCGTCGTGCTGGCAGGACAGGCCGGCGTTGCGGGCCACCTAACAATCGGCGACGATGCGGTGCTTACCGCAAAGAGCGCTACCAGTCACGATGTCCCTCCAGGGAAAATAATTTCCGGTATCCCTGCTTTTGATAACCGGGATTGGCTACGCTCGACGGCAGCGTTCAGAAGGCTTGGCGATATGCAGAGGAAGATTAGGGAATTAGAGCAGAGGCTATTGAAACTCGAATCGGGTTCTACAGAATAATCTACATGCTAACTTTCTGAGTGTAACGCAACCTGTTAGGTTTCGTTTCGCAGGCAACATTCAGGTTGTCGCCGACCCAAACGCAAGCTAACAGCTTGCGTTACTAAGTAATCGCTCCACCATCGACGATCACTACCTCGCCATTCATGAAACTATTGCGGTCGCTGACCATAAAAGCCGCAAATTCCGCCAACTCTTCCGGGCGCCCCAACCTCCCCGCTGAAGCCCAAAAGTCGTGCATCTGCAGCAGTCGTTCTGGCAGTGCTTGGGCGAGATCGGTATCAAATATTCCTGCCGCTATTGCATTCACTTTCACGCCAAAGGTTCCTGCCTCACGTGATAGACACTTCGTAAAGCCGATCATTGCCGCTTTTGAGGTGGCGTAGTGCACCGCCGTCGGCAACGCACGGAGGGCGCCTATTGAAGTGATATTGAGGATGCTTCCCTTCCGCTGCCTAATCATTTGTTTGTAGATTGGTTTTGTAACTGCAAAGAGGCTATCAACGTTCGTGTGGATTACTTCATCCCAGGCCCGGTCGGTTGTCGTGGCGAAATTGTCGCCGCGGTTGATTGCGGCATTGTTAACCAGAATATCGATGCCGCCCCATTTCTCGACAATTTCTCTCGTCAGACGCTTCATCCCAACGCGGTCAATCACAGAGACCTTAAACGAGAACGCACGCCTCCTGTGATTCTCGATAAGACGACTTGTTTCGGCGGCAAGGTCATCGCGGCTATTGTAGTTGAAGGCCACGTCTGCCCCTTCACGGGCAAATACTTCGCAGATTGCCGCACCGATCCCTCGCGTTCCTCCACTTACGAACGCGCGCTTTCCTTCAAGCAGGCTCACCAGTTTAGTGTTCTCCTAAAAAGCCCGCTAAGAGGAAAGTGAGCGGGCGCAAGTTTGGATCTTGATAAGTTTGCCGGGAGATTAAATCCTGAAAATGGACAAAGGTCAACGAACAACCCAAGCTCAAGCCACTTCGCTGAGCTGCGCTTCTTCAGGAATCTGACTTGGGGCGGGAATCAGCGCCGCAATCTCTTCGACAATTCGACGCGTCGCATTCGGAATGGCAAGACCAACAGTCGCGGCCCGCAGAGCCGAGTAATGAGCAGTGTCTTCAACCATGCGACGCACCACCGGCACGATGTCGGTCGCGCGCCGCAGCAAGATGCCCGCACCGCGCTTGACTATCAGATTGGCAGCGCCCGCTTCCTGCGGCATAGGAGTGGTGATGACATCGGCAATAATCGGTAATCTACAGGCGAAAGCCTCAAACGTCGTTAGTCCTCCGAGTTTGGAGATCATCACATTGGCCGCACTCATCAATTGCTCAATATGATCGGAATAGCCAATCACTTTGATCGGGAAGGATGCCTCGGAAGCGAGCGACTCGGCAGCAACTCGCAACTCTTCATTTTTCCCGGCCAGGAAGATTGCCTGGACATCCAGCTCTCCGCGAACCAATTCGCCGAAGATTTGCTGTATGTTGCCGCCGCCCTCCCAGCCCGCATTCACAAAAACCGTGAATTTCTCAGGGTCTAGCCCCAGGGCGCAGCGCGCGGCTCGCGCCGCCCCTTCACCCGGGTATTCGAACTTGGGATGAACCGGCATTCCCGAAATCTTAATCCGATTGGGAGAAATGCCGTAATCAATTAATTGCTGTCCGGCCTCCTCACTGGCCACGAGATATAGAGTCACATCATCACAGGCCCAGCCCTTCCAGAAGCCGTAGCAAGGATCGGTAACTACGGACACCAGGGGAATGCGGTCAGCAAGTTTTAGCTCCCTAAGAACGCGAGCCAAAATGTGCTGGGTCAACGGATGAACACTCACGACAATGTGCGGACACCAGCGCTCGAATAGTTCCGAAAGGTAACCAACAGCTCGCTTATGGAAGAAGTCCCGGGTATCGGGTCGAAACCGATTGATGCACCAGTAGAGATACTTCATCCAGTGCTGTCTGTTGCGGAGGATCCAATTGTAGAGATTAACCAACCGAGCGGAGAGGTGGTGTGATTCTTCGACGGCGCGCACTACGCGAACTGCGTACGATTCCCCTTCAAAGAATCTCTGCACGCCGGCAACGATTGCGGCTGCCGCCGAGCGGTGACCGCCGCCGGTGTCAGAAGAGATTATGAGGATCTTTGGTTCGCGCTGTGCAGACATGCCTTGCAGATTTCAAATCTGAGATTTCAGATTTCAGATTTGAGGATTAAACCCCTGTTCTTGACTAGTCACCCTGTACTTATCAAATCGATGGGCGCTCAAAGGTCGAAAACTTGAAGCCTGAAACTTCCCTTACGCCCGAAGCACCACCCCATCGCCCTCTGCCTCAGATCGGTCCATTTTCTTGCGGGCCTTTTTCATTTCGCGCTCCAGCCTTTTGATCTGAATCAGATGACCGGGATTGAATGGCAGCGACGGGTAGTAGCTATTGGACTCGTGCGTACAAAAACATCCGTCCGCCGCTTTTTTGCGCCGCTCGCTCATGGCTGGCGACAGCCAGAGCCTTTGAAAGTTCCAGTCAAAGTCGCGCAGATTTCCAATAGGTGCAAGGTTTTCACATGACGAGACAGTTCCCTCGTCATAAATCACGCCACCCGCGGTTCCCGCGTAACACGTCATCTGAGCTTGCTGCGTTTCCTGCGTCCTGGCAATCAACGCATGCATGTAGATATCGATCGCTGCTTTAAAGAATCCAATGTTGCCGCCGTAGTTATTCTTGATTGCCGCGTGGCGCGAATCGTCATCGATCATGTGCGCCAGCTGCGCGTACCTGGTGTGATCGATCTCCAACTCTTTCGGATCCGCTGACGGGGGGCGGATGTAGTTGAAGTTAACTTTGTCGGGCTTCAAATCATGCTTTAGAAAGTCGTACCACTCGAAGATTGTGTCCTGGTTCGAGTTCATGAAACACGTGCAAGTTTGCACGTCGAGCCGCTGATACTCCTTCTTGATAGACTGCAGTTGGCGGGCAGTTTCAATTGCAATGTCCCATGAACCCGCCTTTTGCCGAATCTTTTCATGCTGGTCTCGGAGTCCATCGATTCCCAGGGCCACTGTTACATTAAGATTTGGACATTCTTCGAGGATCCTGGTCACGTCGGAAAAAATTCGTTTTTGAATCTGCCCATTTGACATGATGTAGATAGATTCCAACTTGTTGTTGGAATAAAAAGCACGTGCTATCTCCGGCAAATCTTTACGCGTAAACGGCTCGCCGCCTGCCAGAATCAACACGCCTAAATTGCCGCCGAGCGTTTCAGAAATCTTCTCAATTTCGTGCGTCTTCATCTGCAGTTTTTTTCGCGGTCGATCGTTCAACTCGTCCGTAAAAAAGCAGTGCGTACAACGCATGTCACAAACAGAAGTCACCAATATGTTCAACAAAACTGGCGAGAATGGCTGTCCAATCGCGAGTTTCGCATAGCGCTTTAGAAGTTCTTTGGTTGTGTAATCCATCGTTTTCCCAGTTAATGCCGCCACAAAGCGCGGAGATCAAGCCAAAACTAGAGATAAGCTATTCCTCTAGCGTTGTCAACGAGTGTTCAGATGGTAGTTTTGGTTGAGTAAGTTGCAGGAGTTTCCGGGTGCGATGCATCCGAGAGATTAGGAGATATTGCGAACAAGGGATGCTGTCGGCCATAAACAGATGCTAGTTTGTTGCCGGGCGTTCACCGCGATTCTGAATTCCGAGAGCTCGCATTCGGCGATAGAGATGGCTCCGATCGACTCCCATCAGCTCAGCGGCGCGTGAGACATTCCCATCGGCCTCTTCAAGTTTCCGTTGAATAAACTCACGGTGATAGGCATCTGTTGCTTCTTTGAATGAGGGGAAACGGAAGGAGGCGGCAGGGGGCTCTTCCTTCCCACGGGGCGGCAGATCATTTGCCGCAACCCGGACGGCACCATGCATAATAACAACGCGCTCGATCGTGTTTTTCAATTCCCGGACGTTACCCGGCCAGGAATAGTTCTGCAACTCCTCGATCGCATCCGCTTCAAACTGCTTTGGGGTCTTGCCATAAGCTTGAGAAAAGATCGTGTTGAAGCGCTCAACGAGCAGCGGCACATCCTCCAGGCGTTCGCGCAGTGGCGGAAGCTCAAAAGGGATCACATTCAATCGATAGAACAGGTCGGCGCGGAAATTCCCCAGCTCGATCTCCTCGTCCAGCCGTTTGTTCGTAGCTGCCAGCACCCGTACGTCAACGCTAATTGCCGTGCCACCACTTCCCACCGGCTCAAAACGCTGCTCTTCCAAGACGCGCAGCACCTTGGCTTGAACCTTGGCGCTCATGTCTCCGACTTCGTCCAGAAAGATCGTGGCGCCGTCGGCAAGCTCAAACTTTCCTTTCTTGGCTGCGGTAGCTCCGGTAAAGGCGCCTTTCACGTGACCAAACAGCTCTGACTCAATCAATTCCTCAGGAATGGCGGCAGAGTTCAACTCAACAAGGGGAGCGCCGGCTCGCTGCGACAGCGCATGAATCGAACGCGCTACCAATTCCTTTCCGGTGCCCGATTCCCCGTAGATCAAAACGCGACCGTCAGTCGGCGCTACAACAGAAATCTGCTTGCGGAGCGCGCGCATGGCGACGGATTCGCCCACCATGGCATATTCCCTGGTTAGTTCTGCCGTAAGATCTGCATTTAACCGCTCGAGGCGCCGCTGTCGCAGCGCATTCCTGACTGTTAGTAGTGTCTTTTCGATCGACAGCGGCTTCTCAATGAAATCAAAGGCCCCGAGTTTAGTCGCGCGCACTGCCGTTTCCACATTGCCGTGACCCGATATGATCACCACTGCGGCCTCTGATCCCGCAGTGCGTAGTTGTCGAAGAGTCTCCAAGCCATCTATTCCCGGCAACCAAACATCCAGAAGAATGCAGCCATACGCACGATGCTCCACCGCCTTTAGACATTCTTCGCCGCTCGCTACAGCCTCGGCCACAAATCCGTCGTCTTCCATAACGGCGCGTAACGTCTCACGAATGCCGCGCTCGTCATCGACAATTAGAATTGAATCAGCCATTGGTCCGTGGTCAGTAGTTCGTGGTCAGTTGTCCGTTGTGATGGTCTTTGGACTTGGGTCTTTGGTCTTCTATGCAAGGGCCTTGCCGAACAACCCCAAAGTTCCAAGTCCCAAGTCCAAAGTCCAAAGTCCCAAGTCCTAAGACCAAAGTCCACCACTGACAACTGACAACGAACACTGACATCTTATGCAGGTAACTCAATCACGAACCTCGCACCGCGAGGATGATTAGTCTCCGCGCGAATTCGGCTGCGATGTTCCAAAATGATCCGCTGAACAATTGCCAGGCCCAAACCCGTGCCACTCTCCCGCCGCGAAAAATAGGGTTGAAAGAGTCTTCTGAAGTCCGATGGTTGGATGCCCTGCCCCGTGTCTGAAACTTCCGCGATCAAAAAACTACGCTCCATATCATGAGTTGTCTTTATGGTTATGCGTCGCTCTTCTAGTTTGTCGGCCAGCGCATTAAGGGCATTGTCGATTAGGTTGACGAACACACGCCGCATCTGTTCTGCATCGAGCATTGCCATCGGCAATCCTTCTTGCAGATTCATTTCTATAGTGACACCATCCAACCGGTCCTCGTACAGTCCGACAGCTTGGCGAATCACCTCGTTCAAATCGGCCGCCTCGAGCCGCGCGGCCCGCAAGCGCGCAAAGCGAGAGAACTCATCCACCATGGCCTTCAATCCGGCGACCTCGCGGTTGATAGTCTCGGTACATTCAGCGATAACCGACGCCACGCGAGATTCATCTATCATCTCTGAACGATCACCGTTTGCCCCATTGCCCTTACCGTCCACCCCAGCGCGTCGATAGTTCCGGGCGATTCGCTCGGCGGAAAGCTGGATTGGGGTCAATGGATTCTTGATCTCGTGGGCCATCCGCCGCGCCACCTCGCTCCAGGCTGCCGCTCGCTGCGCGGCGAGCAACTCCGAAAGATCCTCGATCACAACCACCACTCCGCACCCTTGAGTGGGCGAGCTACGCAAAGCTGTGGCAGTTAGAGCAACCGGAATCTGACGCCCGTTAGCGGGGTTGCTACCCACGAGTTGGGTTTGTTCGGCAGCATGCCCTGTTCTGCGCGCGCGGCGCAGCAATCGATCCAAGGCTGCGCGGTCCTCTGCGACGACGAGTTCGTCAAGACCCAGGTGACCACTGTCACTAGAATCAAGGCTAAGTATTCGCGCAGCCGACGCATTTATTGTCGTAACGCAGTCGTTTTCGTCCAGAGAGATCACCCCAGTGGACAGCGATTCAAGAACCGTTTCGATGTAATTGCGCCGATCCTCCAAAGCCAGGTTCTTCTCGCGTAGTTCGGCAGCTCCCAGTTCAATGCGGCGACGGTTCTCATGCAATTGAGCAGTCATTTGGTTGAACGAATCAGCCAGCATTGCCAGCTCGTCTTCCGCAAAGGTGATTACGCGGTGCGTCAGATTGCCACGTGCAATTTCGTTCGATGCTTCGGCCAGTGCCTTGATCGGGGTTGCGATACCACGCGCTAAGTAAATGGCCACCCAACTGGAAACGAACAACAGCATCAGTGTCATTAGACCAAGAGTCGAAAGACCAAGAAGCCTCACTCTACGTTGCCGCTTAACGAGCTTCTGATACTCGCTCTGCGAACCCGTAATAGCATCATTTAGATCGGTATCAGGACGGCGCGGCGGAGAAATTACCAACGTTTGGTCCGCTGACAGCGGGATAGCAATAACATCGAACCCTTTGCCATCGGCCAGCGTTTCACCGATATCTACCTTCGCCTTGCGCGCTTTCTCTAACAACTCTTCAACGCTCTTAGCGTCATCCGCCGGCAGATTTGTCCGACTACTGATCAGCACTAGACCATCAGCCCGGACGACTTCAACCGCAGTGAACTGGCCGTTGGCAACGATCTGGTCCAACGTTGTCTGCTTGTCTTCGTCAGTTTGTTTGCTTAGGAACACCGCCAAAAGCGATGCAGTCTCGCGCAGACTGCGGTTTTGAGCGGTCAGCGCTTCCCGCTGCACTTCGCCCGCTTCCTTTATAATGTCCTCCGGCAGACGGTTGAACCACTTTTCCAGTGTGCGATTAAGAAAGAGGTACGAAAACACAGCCATCGCGATGATCGGTAAGAAACTGATTGCGATGAAGTAAAAGAGCAAGCGTGTTTTTATCTTCGACCCGAGTTGTCGCTCGCGTCTTTCGCGACGCAGTCTTATCAGGTTGCGAACGAAAATGAACGAGAAAATGACAAAGGCGACGAAGTTAAGCGTCGAAAGCGCGTACAGCAACAGTGTGTCTGAAGCACTATCAGACGGCACCACAGTCCATAACCACAGTTGCTGCGAAACAATGATCGCAAGCAATAACAAGACCGTCAGACCAAGAGTCCAAAGCAGTATCCGCCGTCGGCGCGACGATTTTTTCGAGTTGTTTGGACGCAGATCTTGCGGCGACTCATTTTCCATGGCAGGTTGGCTCGAAGTTTACCACAGGGGTACATGGCACCGTCATGGCCATGCGCAAACCGAAACGACTGGAGTCATGGGTTATGGGCGAGCTCAATCCTTGAGTTTTAGGTGATCCACTTTTGAGATTCGGTTAGAATGCGGGCGCTTTTCCACGTACCAACCATCGCCCGACTGAATGGAAGCCCGCACACTCTTCATTAACCGGTGGAGCCGCTTGCGAAGCGGCTGGCGAGTAGTCGTCTTCGCCATTCTTTACATCGCGCTATTGTTTCTAATCGGCGGGCTTCTGCGGCTGGTCTACGCAATTGCTGTTTACTCTGGGATGGGCTTCAGACCAGGAGAGTATTTCGCGAACGTCGTCTTTCGTCTGACCATTCTTATTGCTGCATTAGTTGCCGGCTTCATCTGTAATCGCGTGCTCGAAGGTCTTCCGTGGCGAGCTTTGGGTCTTTCATTCCATCCACGTTGGTGGTCTCATTTTCTAATTGGCTCACTCATCGGTGTGGCTTCGATCGTTCTTGCGGCCGCAACTGCAAAAGTCGGTGGGGGACTCAGTTTCTCTTTTGACGGCAAGGACATGATGCCCCTATTGATTAAGGCGCTCATTTCTGCCGGTGCCCTTTTCATCCTGGCAGCCCTCGCAGAAGAGGCACTCTTCCGAGGCTACCCACTGCAAACGCTGACCCGCGCACAACTGGCCTGGCTCGGCGTGCTGTTAACTTCGCTGCCTTTCGCTGCAGTTCATCTTGGGAATCCGAATGTTGTCAAAGGGTTTACGTTCGCCAACACTGCGCTCGCAGGTATCTGGCTTGCCGTAGCATATTTGCGAACACGGAGTCTGTGGTTTCCCCTCGGGGTGCATTGGGCCTGGAACTGGACACTCGACTCGGTCCTGGGCTTGCCGGTAAGCGGAATAACCATTTCTTCACATCCTCTGTTTCGTGGTGTTGATTTGGGCCCTGCGTGGCTGACGGGCGGAAGCTATGGAATCGAAGGCGGGGCGGCCTGCACCATCACGCTCATACTTTCGATACTCTTCATCTGGCGAACCCGGTTGGTGTCCGCAACTCCCGAGATGGTGAGGCTGACTTCCCACGAAAATCCTGCGGCCACCCTGACCATACCAACTGACCTCAGGGCGGAGCTTGTTGAAAACTTGGAACGGGGCCCATAAGCTGGAGCGCATCCTCTTGGTCTTCACCCCGTTAGCTTTCTTGTTAACGCTTCTCCCTTCTCTCCCGTCTTAACCCATGTCAGGCTAGCGCATGGCTCATTTTCTTCGAAGATCGCGAAGCAACAGAACAGCTCTTGATTCGCAACAATGTGATCTTCAGCTCGCTGACGGTTGATCTCCGTACGCTTTTCAAATTTCTACTGCCTATTGCCAAGCCAGTCGGTAACTGGATGGGGATGAGCCTTTATGGCAGCGCCAAGCGAATGGCCCAGCAGACTGGCGGTGAGGCAGTTCGCGTCAGCCGGGCAAAGGACTACGGGGCCGGTCTCAGCAAGATCGTCGGCAACTTAACGGCACGCTACAGTCTTGGCTTTGCGCTTGATGAAGCCGAAAAAGATGACGGACGTTTGCACAGTCTCGAGGTGCGCGTGAGGGCCAGGATCAAAAAGGCAAGACACGAAGCTCAACGTTAGCGCACGCAGAGGCTACTATATGACCAACCCTGCTGAGAAAGAAGCTGCGTTACAAAACCGATCGCAATAGCGGTTCAGACAGGCACCGTGAAACCACACCAAATGTATTTGAGAGTCATTTTGTGTGGCTTCGTGCATCGTGTTGTCGCGGCATCACGGACTGAAGTCTGTCGCACTAGCAACAATCAGCGCTGGTCGATTGGAACGTAAGGAGTGTTGTGCGCCCCGAGGTACTCCGCGCGCGGACGGATGAGTTTGTTATCGGCGTACTGCTCGAGAATGTGCGCGGTCCAGCCACTGATGCGACTGACGGCGAAAATAGGAGTGTAGAGTTCCAGCGGGATTCCCATCATGTAGTACATCGAAGCCGAGAAGAAATCGACGTTTGGATACAAGCTCTTCTGGCGCATCATCAATGCTTCAACTTGCCGGGACATGTCATACCACTTAGTATCGCCGGCACGTTCACCCATCTCCTGAGAAAACTTTCGCAGATGAGTTGCCCGCGGATCCTCAGTCTTGTACACCGCGTGGCCGAAGCCCATGATTTTTCGTTTCTCGCTTAAGGCTCGTTTAATAAACTGCTCGACATTAGCGAGTTCGCCGATCTCGAGCAGAGTCTTCATGACGTTGGTGTTCGCACCACCATGAAGAGGCCCCGAAAGTGCCGCGATGGCTGCCGTTACTGCCCCGTACATGTCCGCGAGCGTTCCTGCTACAACACGAGCCGTAAACGTCGAGGCGTTAAGTTCGTGATCAGCGTGAAGAATCAACGCTACATCAAACACTCGCGCGTCGTGCTCTGGGGGGATCTCACCCTTGAGCATGTAGAGAAAGTTGGTAGCAATGTTGAGCCTGGTGTCCGGCTTTATGGGTTCGAGGCCTCGACGCAGACGATCGCTTGCCGCAACGATGGTAGGGAATTGGGCCGTCAGCCTTATTGCCGTCCTAAGGCTCGCTTCCCGCGAGATATCTCTCGCTGAAGGATCGTAAAGTTCAAGAGCCGAAACAACAGTCCGTAAAACATCAATCAAATCGGACCCGCGCGGTAATTGCTTCATCAACTCGATAATTTCTCGCGGCAAATCATAGTAACGACTCAGTCCCTGCTTCAGCTCGTCTAACTCTGAACGTCGCGGCAGCCGTTTGTGCCATAGCAGGAATACTACTTCTTCAAATGTAGATTGTTTGGCAAGATCGTGAATGTTGTAGCCCTGGTAAACCAATTCACCCTTTTCCCCGTTCACGTCTGACACGGTGGAAGTTCCGGCTACAACACCTCTAAGCCCGGCTGAGGCGGCGGCAGTTTTGGGCTCATTCGCTTGGTCCGTCATATGAGTATTTTGTAAAGGCGAAGATAGCAAAGCGCCAGAAGACTGACAAGTTTGCCTCTAGCCTCTCGCTACTACCGGAGCTTCAGATCTTGGTGGATAACACCACGCCCTCGCCTCGCTCGATTCCTAAAATCTCAGCGGCGGAAGTATTGTTTGCCGCGATCTCGAGGAATCCGGCACTACCCCAAACTCCAAACAATCTATCTCGTCCACCCTCGGCGAAGAATCGTCGGAACGACTTGATGGTCTTGCCCGCAATTTGTAGCTTCCCCGCTTCCGTGAAATCGTCTCGAGTGATGTTCGTTATGCAATTGCCGAAATGATCGATGTGAATGATTCTGCCCTTCAGCTTTCCATTCTTTAGCCGCTCAGGCTTCACGGATTTTAGGCGCACGGGATCGCTGATTTCCTTTCCCATTTCCTGTAATTCCACTCCCAGCGATAGCACTGCGGCTACTGGAGCGAAGATATCTCTGCCGTGGAACGTGGCGCTGACCGGCTGACGAAAATACTTATTGTTGGTGACATGAAAGCTTTTGACGTTTGGTTCCCGGTCACAGATGTAGCTAAAGATCCCGTTGTCTGGACCGACAAACAAATAGCTTCCAGCTTGAACAACGACCGGCCTGCGCCCTGAGCCAACACCAGGGTCGACTACCGCAACGTGAATTGTTCCTGCTGGGAATGACTGATAGCCGGCAAGGAGTGTGAAGGCTGCAGCCTCGATGTCTTGCGGGGGAACGTCATGTGTCACGTCAACAATCGTGGCTTCAGGATTGACGGAGAGAATTACTCCCTTGATCGAGCCGACAAAATAGTCGGCGTCGCCGAAATCCGTCAGAAGAGCTATGGGTGGACTAGAAAGACCACGAAGATTTGAGGCGCGAGATGCAGGGTGAAGGAGCGGATCGGTTGCGCGCGAACGCGCTCTCCCCTTCACCCTGGAGCCTGGTTCTTTCACTATAACTGTGTATCGGTTGCGGTTCGAATTCTCAACTGCTGACCTTGAGGAAGACGAATGTGTTTTCCGCGCTCACTCAGAACGCCAGCGGTGCCGACAGAACCACCAATCACCGCTCCAATCGCGGCACCTTTTCCGCCGCCGGCAATTGCTCCGATAATCGCTCCGATTCCGGTGGCAGCACCTACCTTAGAAACGTCATCTTTGGTCGAGTCGCGACCTTTCACTCCGCCTTCGGGATCCACCTGTCCGACACCATCACTGCTGCTCATTTGCACCACCTCGACAACTTCTGCACGAAAGCTTGCCGAGCGATTGTCAGGCAAACGGATCTGCTCAAACGATAGTTGCAACTCGGCAACTCCCTTCACTTTCCCCGGACCCTTTACGTTGGTTACGCGGCCATCCACGATTGCGCCCGCATACTCACCTGGCTCGATGACGCGTGCCTGAAATCGGTCGCCACGTTGACTCACTTCCGTTGAAAGAGGCGAGAGTAATTCAACGGTGAGGATGGCGTTGCGCGGAATGGCTGACGAACGGTTTGTTACGGGCTCCGCCACTACGGCAGGGGTATCTGACTGGACGGCTGGTTGAGGAACGGCACTCGTGTTGTCTGCACCGCGCCGCTTCAATCCTGCCGGTATTGACGAATCAAAAGCTTGACGGTCGTAGCCGGCGCCGTAACCTTTTTCGAAACCCTGCTGGTAGCCGTCACGGTAATCTTCAACCGGTCCCCAAACTTCGTTATAAGATCGATCTGCCCGCTGGTATTCCTGCTTGTTCTGAAAATCTCGGCTGGCTCCGTCAGTTACGTCCTTGAATCCGGCGTTGTAACCGTCTGAATAACCAGTGCGATAGCCGCGTTCAAGGGCGGTCGACTGAGCCGGCAAACCATTTGACGGAGCAGCCTTTGCACCCAAACCAGCCACGAGAACCATCGCCAGGCCAAAAATGGCGACAAGGGAAATTCTCAAATCTCTCATTGTTTGTTTTCCTTCCGGGAGAGCACGCGCTCTAATCAAGCGCAACGTTGGCAACCAACCTCGTGCGAAGAGATCCTACCACCCGACGAGTCGCGTCTCAAAGCCATTTCTATAAGCAAACTATGAGTTTGCGCCCGCAAGCCCGTCAGCCTTCATACTAGGTCAGCGCAGATTTGCTCGGCTTGACGCTCATTACCCGGCAACCTAGACTCGTAGTATTCGGCAGTAGCTCGAAAAGAACTGACCCCTCAGATGATATTAGGATCGGTTTAGATGTCACGACTTCGCAGGGTTTATTTGGATCACAGCGCGACAACTCCCGTAGATCCGCGGGTGGTCGCCTCTATGATGCCCTATCTGACTGAAAAGTTTGGCAATCCCTCCAGTGTCCACTTCTTTGGACAAGAGGCTCGGGCAGCGGTGGACCGAGCACGCCGAGAAATCGCCTCCCTGATTGGTGCAAAGCCAAACGAGATAATCTTTCTGTCAGGGGGAACTGAAGCCAATAACCTTGCCATCCGCGGGATCTGCGAGGCCGCAGAAGCACACGGACGGCACATCATTACTTCGGAAATCGAGCATTCCTCCATTCGCGGGATCTGCGAAGCTTTGGAAAAACGCGGCTGGGAAGTCACGCGGCTTCCGGCCTATGACAACGGAATAGTGCGGGCTGAAGACGTCCGCGAGAGTTTGCGCCCTGACACGGTGCTGATCTCAGTGATGCTTGCCAACAACGAGATTGGCACCATTCAGCCCGTAGCCGAGATAGGCAAACTGGTCAAGTACGAGCGTGCCGGCGGTCATCGTCAACTATGGTTGCATACGGATTCGGTTCAAGCGGCGGGACGCATTCCGATAGATGTTGATGAGCTTGGATGTGATTTGCTTTCACTCTCGGCCCACAAACTCTATGCGCCGAAGGGCATCGGCGCACTCTACGCACGGCGCGGAGTTCGCTTCATGAGCCAAAACGTCGGGGGTCATCAAGAACGCGAGCGGCGGGCCGGCACCGAGTCAGTGACGGGAATAGTTGCATTTGGAACGGCTGCAAAGATTGCACGGGAAGAGTTGGACCATCACTCCACTCGTCTTGAAAAGTTGCGCGACAGATTCGAGGCCGGGATTAAAACAAGAGTCGATGAAATTGTTTTCAATGGCGATGCCGTCCGGCGGCTTCCACACCTCTCCAACATTTCTTTCCGGTACATCGAAGGCGAGAGTTTGCTCATCGGTCTTGATTTGCTGGGAGTGGCCGTGTCCACAGGTTCCGCGTGTTCGTCCGGCACTCTCGAACCGTCACCCGTGATTCGTGCCCTGGGCAGAAACGACGAATTGGCCCGCGGCTCGATTCGTTTTAGCTTCGGCAAGGATAATACCGAGGAAGATGTCGATTACGTGCTCGAAGTCCTGCCGCAAGTCTTGGGTAAGCTGAGAGCGCTCTCGCCGCTGAATAAGGTTTCGAGCTTGGAGTTTCATGTCTCGAGTTAGAAGAAAAGAGAAATTAGCCACAGATTAACGCGGATAACACAGATCAGAACACGAATGTTACCGGTATTTTTACGTGTGATGCGCGTGGATCGTTCTCTTTTTCGTTGCGCTCATGATGCGCTGTGTTATCCCCGTTAATCTGTGGAGCTGGGGGTTTTCTCTGACAGAGCGAAAACTCGATATCTTCCAATGTCGTATTCTGCTAACTTCAAAGATCACTTAGCCCATCCCCGGAATGCCGGGGAACTCGCCGACGCAAACGCCATTGCCGAAGAAACCAATCCGGTGTGCGGGGATAGGTTGCGTCTGTCTCTGCTGGTGAAGGGCGGTCGAATTGAAGCCGCGCGGTTTCTTGCTTATGGCTGCCCGCCGACGCTGGTTTCCGGATCGGCGTTGAGTGCGGCGATTGAAGGAATGACGATTGAAGAGGCAATGAGGTTTACAAAGAAGGATCTGCTCGATGAAATCGGCGGCCTACCCTCTCGAAAGCAACATGCTGCTTCGCTGGCGCTAGAAACCCTGCGCGTAGCGATTGAAACCGCATGCAGTAAAGTGCTTCGTTAAAACCTGTATCAATTAGACAACCGTCAGGGGTTCACCACTCGTGGTCTGGTTGCGGTTGGTTCGGCAGTTCTTCCCTTGTGATACTCTGGCCCGCAGTATTTCTTCGGTTCCGTTCCCAATACAAAAGTTTTTGTGCGAACGACCGGACAGGTTTCGACCGCAATTAGTCCGGTGGTTGGATCTATGTCTAATGTAATCGTGCCCTCGAGACGAGCGCCGTCCGCTGGACGGACCTCCGCTTTTGGCAGCTTCTGCGGCGAAGGAGACGGCGAAGGTTCAGGCGTTGCTTCAGTCTCTGCGCCCTCCTCGGGTGTAGGTACAGCTTCTTCGTCTGGGGTAGTTTCTTCTGGTGACGGGTTGGCGGATCCCGGGTGAGTGCCGTTTAAGAACAACTCGATTCTCTTGTCCAGATCTTCCGGTGTGGCGGGTTCTCCCGTTTTGGGATTTATCTCAATCTGCGAAATTCCGGCAGGCATCTGCCAGTCGCCTTGCCACTCAGGATGGTCAGTCAAGGCAACTTGCATGAAATCGCTCCAGATCGGCAGCGCGGAGTTTGCCCCCGTCAGACCGAGTTGTGAGCCGTCGTCAAATCCAACCCAAACCACGCACACAAGATTCGGCGTGAAGCCGGCGAACCAACCATCCCGAGACGTGCCCGTCTTGCCTGCCACATTTGCTTTCAAGCCTCGCGCTCGAACTTTCGCAGCTGTCCCTCGGTTAACGACGTCCTTCATGAATGAGGTCATAACATAGGCCACGTCGGGTCGCATGACCTCATTTTTTTGCGGTGTGGGCGCGGCGACGGTAACCCCGCTGCCGGTTGTAATCCGGTTGATAGGGATCGGTGTAATGCGAGTGCCGAGATTCGCAAATGATGTGTAAGCGGACGCAATCTGAAGGGGCGTCGCCTCGTTGGTACCGAGCGCCATTGCCGGATAGGCGCGCGGCGGCTTAGGAAGTCCAGCTTTTGCGGCCAGGCTCATCACCCTACCAATCGTAACCTCCATTGCCACATCGACGGTCACGACATTGAGACTGTGAACCAGCGCATCGCGTAAGGTCACCGGCACATGCGAGTACGTCTCACCGAAGTTTCCTGGCGAGTACTCCTGGTTATCAAACGTGAACGTCTTTGGCTCGTCCATGTAAGTTGTCGCCGGAGTGATCAGACGGGGAACAGGATCATAAGCAGTGTTGAGTGCGGCAGTGTAGACGAAGGGCTTAAAAACTGATCCCGGCTGGCGCATGGCATCGGCAGCCCGATTGAGTTGGCTCTTCGCATAGTCACGGCCGCCGACCATCGCGACGATCTCGCCGGTCTTAGGATTCATTGCAACCAGTGCCGCCTGCAGTGTTCCCGGCGCAAATCGTTTCGCTTCTACCTTGTCGAGTGCAGCAAGCTGTTTTGTCAGCGCCGCATATGCAGCGCGCTGCAGCTCCATATCGATGGTGGTATATATGCGTAGGTGTTGTGCCGCTCCCGCACCAGCGATAAGGTCGCCAAGTTGGTTCTGAACAAAGTCAGAAAAGTACGGCGCATCTGAGACATCGATTCGTCCTTTTACAGCAGCGACTTGCAATGGTTCTGATTTTGCTCGATCAGCTTGATCTCGAGTGATTGCTCCAGTTTCAGCCATTGAATCCAGCACCTGATTGCGACGAGAAGTTGCAGTAGTCGGGTCCCGATAAGGATTGTAGCGGTTAGGACTGCGAATCAATCCGGCCAGGAATGCGGATTCAGACACACTCAGATTTGTTACGTCTTTGTTGAAGTACGCATCGGCAGCTTCACCGAATCCATTTATGGAAAAGCCTGCCTGCTGACCGAGATAGACCTGATTGGAATAAAGGGAAAAGATCTGTTCCTTTGACAGTCGCGTCTCGAGGATTACCGACATGTAAGCTTCCGCGACTTTGCGGCGCAGCGTTCGTTCGGGGGACAGCAACAGATTTTTTACTAACTGTTGCGTGATACTCGAGCCGCCCTGACGTGCTATTGGAGAATTGGGATCTACCTCGTAACGCCTGATGAACGCTCGAATGATCCCGCGGATATTCACGCCGTAGTGCTCAAAGAACGAACGGTCCTCAGTGACAGTTATGGCTTTGACCAGGTGCGGGGGTAGATCATTAAAGCCGATGACCTTTCGCTTCGCGCGCTCGCGGCCGGTGACAGAACTGATCAGCTCGGGCTCCAGTTGCGCGCGCTCACGCTTAGCGTTGTCATCCAAAGTAGTAATGCCGGTTATTGTCTTCCCATTGCGGGAGAATTGAACATGAAGTGGCTCGAACTGAGGCTGGCCATCTACTTTTGAATCCAGGCTCGGTTCGACGTCAATCTCATTGGGGCCAAACACATAGTGGCCCCGAGAGGTCTCTCCTTGTCCTTTCTCGACGCAGCCAGCGCGTTTTAGATAAGCAATCAACTCTGCCTGCGATAGCGATTCGCCCACGCGCAACTGCTTCGGCGCCGCGTAGATACCCGCTGACCGTGTGTAGACTTCGCCTTGTAAGAGTTTGTCGATGCGGTGGGAGAAAACGGTCCAGTAGTAGAACAGAACACCAAAAACAATCGTTCCGAGAAAAACAACGGGAATTATTACGGGCGCGCTGAAAAGACGGCGCCAGAGGTGATGCCAAAAACTAGTTCGGGGTTCGCGGTAGGCGACAATACGACTGGGTGGGGAAAGTTTAGCATGTTTGACGGGGGGTGGAATTCTGTCGTCTGGCGGATAACGTATTGGCATTTGTTAACTGATCAAGACCTTGGCTTATGATTCAAAGTGATTAAAACCCTAATATTCCGCGGCCGAGGAGACCCCTGCATTGACACCCCCTGGACGTTTGGATAACGTGAAAACCTCTGCCGTAGTTCACTTTGATGCCGCCGCCCGCTTATGAGTTTAACACCCTTTGCGCCAGGTCCTCGTAATGCAAGACACTTTGGCGTTCGTTCGGCGATTCTTGCGGTGGTCGTTGCAATCACGATTGGGGCCACCATATTCCATGCGCTGGAGGGCTGGTCTATACTTGACAGCTTTTACGTGACGGTGCAAACGGTTACTACTGTCGGGTTCGGAGACGTGGTACCAGCGACTTTGTACGGGCGGGCTTTTGCCACAGTCTTCATGCTCGTCGGGGTCGGCGTTGTGCTGTATGCCTTGACCAGCACGGTGCAGTCAATCGTGCAATCAGAATTAGTGGCCACCTTTGGGCAGCGACGCCGTTCGAGACAAATGAGCAAACTCCGCAATCATTTTATCATCTGTGGCGCTGGGCGCGTCGGATCGCACCTCGTTCGTAATCTGCTCGGAAGTGGCGTCACCTTTATCGTAATCGAAAAGGATCCGCTGAAGGTTGCCGAGTTGACAGACCTTGACGCGATCGTGCTGGTTCGCGACGCAACGCTCGAAGAGTCACTCCGCGAAGCTGGTGTAGAACATGCGCGGGGACTAGCGACCTGCCTTCCAGACGACGCCGATAACGTCTACGTGGTGCTTACCGCTCGTGATCTTAATCCACAGCTACATATCGTCGCGCGGGCGGCGGAGGAACAAGCGGAAACAAAATTGATCAGAGCCGGGGCAAATCGCGTTGTCGCGCCGACCATCATCGGAGGCCATCGAATGGCTGTGGCCTTGACAAAGCCGGCCGTGGACGACTTTATTGATTCAATTACGGCCAATAAACTTGGATTGGCATTCGAACAGGTTGAAGTCGATCCTGTGTCAATTCTCGCCGGACGTAAGCTAGTGGAGACAAACATTCGCTCCGATCTGGAAATCGTGATAGTTAGTATACGTCGCAGCGATGGCCGGCTGATCTTTAACCCCAGCGGCGAATCAGTCATTGAGAGTGGCGATATGCTGATCGCCATTGGAAGTCCTGAATCGCTGATGAAACTGAACTCGCTTGCTCGAACCGCCGCGACTCCACGCTCGCATGCCACCGAGGTAACCGCGTCAGAGATTAATAGATGAGAGTACTTGTCACGGGTGGCAGCGGTTACCTGGGTACCCATGTCCGCCGGTTTTTTGAGGCCGACGATTTTTCCCGCCGTTCCAATCTCAACATTCTTGATGAAAACGATTTGGGCCTTATTGCGAGTTATCATGTGGTGATTCATTTAGCGGCCCACCTTGAAAAAGCCGCGGACGCAGCTGCTCAATGCTTCCAGGTAAACGCCGAAGGTACTGCGAATGTGTTGAGGCAAATGTCACCGGGTTCAGTCTTCATTTATGCTTCGACCAAGGATGTCTATGGAGCCCACGCAAACTCGTATGACGAGATTCCTGAAGAGTGTTCGGTGGAGTACGCCGGCCAAACAGCTTTGGAGTGGTCAAAGCTGATCGGAGAGCGTTATGTCGACTATTACACTCGTCAGCGCAAGCTGCGCTCCTGTATTTTTCGCCTGTCGACTGTCTACTGCCGACCTTCTGACGGAAACGAGTCTGGCTTCGTTACGCATTATGTCGAGTCAGTAAAGCGTGGCTGGCCCATTCGGGTCCCGCTTGGTGGTCACCCCGTCCGCGACATTCTGCACGTTGACGATTTTTCCCGAGCCTGTCAGGCCTTCATCGACTCGGGACGTTCGCAGGGACTCTACAATCTTGGGGGTGGAAAACGGAATTCCGCCTCCTTGCGTGAGATAATCGGCCGTGTTGGCCGCTTGATCGAATTGGAACCGGTAATAGCCGATGATGACTCTCTGCCACACCCCGTTCCGGTGAATTACATTTCTGACCTCACTCGGATACGTGAGCAGTTGAACTGGCAGCCTGAAATAGACATGACAGAGGGGTTGAAGAGTCTGTTGTAGCGGATTGCGCGCTGATGAAAGATCTAACAAGAAAAAATATTCAGCGAATAGTCGTCCGGGGCACGAACTGGGTCGGGGATGCGGTCATCGCAGTGCCCGCACTACGGCGGCTAAGAAAGCTTTTTCCTGACGCCCACATCACGCTAGTGGTTCGGCCGTCTGCAGAAGGTCTTTTCACCGACGTCGATTTCGTCGACAGCCTGCTCATTTATCACCGAAAGGGCTTGGCTTCGGTCCTTCAACAGATCCGCCAATGGCGGCGGGAAGATTTTGACCTCGCAATCCTCTTTCAAAATGCTTTTGAAGCAGCGCTTATTGCCTTTCTGGCGCGAGTTCCCTTCCGTGTCGGATATGCCACAGATGGGCGCCACCCACTCTTGACGCACCCGATACCTTTACCAAAATGGCGAGACTCGAAGCACGAAACCTTTTACTACTTGAACATCGCTACGCAGATCGAACGCCTCGCCAATCAAACTGGAAGCACGGGTCGTGATGACATGGATTGCTCACTCGAGGTTTCAACGTCGCGTAGAACGCAGGCCGCTGAATTACTTCGGACCGCAGGGGCTCGTGAGGACCGCGTTACCATCGCGCTTTGCCCCGGCTCGATAAACAGCCGTGCAAAGCGGTGGCCGGCTGACCGCTATGCACAACTTGCTGATCTATTAATAAAGGAACGTGAAGCAAACATCTTGTTAATCGGCTCGAGAGAAGAGGCGGATGTTGCGGCTGCGGTGGTCGGACAGATGAGGAATACTGCAATTGACCTGACTGGCAGAACCAGCCTGGCTGAGGCGGTCGCCATTCTGAGTGTGGTAGATCTGGTCGTTACCAATGACACTGGCCCAGCGCATATTGCGTCTGCTCTAGGGCGGCCGACGCTTGTCATCTTTGGGCCGACGAACCCGTTGACCACTCGTCCCTTTTCCGACGCCGCGGAGATTGTACGCCACCCACCTGACTGCGCACCTTGTATGTTGCGCGATTGTCCCATTGATCATCGCTGTATGACAGCGATCAGTGTCGAGGAAGTACTAACCAAAGGGCTGGCGCTTTTGGCAGGTTCTACTCTTGCTGAATTGCCAGGACTGAAAACTATCGAGCGCAATATCGCTTCCGCAATCAACCGTTGATGTAATGCAACAGTAGAAGTAAACACGAAGAAGGTTGAATGCAATTTCGTACAGTTTCATGAATCGATCGGTTCGGTGCAAACAATGAAGAGGGCGGTTTTCATTGACCGTGATGGCACGATTTCGGAGGAGGTGGGTTACATAAATCATCCCTCCCGCTTTCGTTTGTTTCCTTACTCGGCGCCGGCTATCAAAAAGTTAAACGACAACGGCTGGCTCGCAATTGTCATTACCAATCAAGCGGGCGTTGCCCGTGGCTACTTTTCCGAAGACTTAATTACTCAAGTGCATCAAAAGATGAGGCAGGATCTCGAACGGCACAACGCTCAACTAGACGCCATTTTCTATTGTGCCCATCATCCGACAGTCGGTGAGCCGCCCTATCGTGCAGACTGCAACTGCAGGAAACCCAAACCCGGGTTGGTCCAGCGTGCTGCGACCGAACTTGATGTCGAGCTTGATCAGAGCTGGATGGTCGGTGACCGTTACAGCGATATCCAATTGGCTCGCAATGCCGGCCTTCGATCGGCATTCGTTCTTAGCGGGTACGGGCGAGGGGAATGGGAACATCAACGCACAAGCTGGAAGCAGCAGCCAGATTTGGTAGCCGAAAATCTCCTTGAGGCAGTCGAAGCAATCGTAGGTGACGCAAGCTGTCAGCTTGCGTCGGAGGTGGAATACCACGATCGGTAGATTTTCAACTTCATGTCGACGAACGATCGCAAGCTAACGGCTTGCGTTACTGCATGACAACGTTACTCAAAGAGCGTTTGGTTAACATTATTCGACGTTTTTCCAAACGTCGGCTTCTCGTGGTTGGCGATTCCGTGGCTGACCAGTTCGTTTATGGCGCCATCAGCAGGGTCTCGCGCGAGGCTCCTGTTTTCATCCTGAGGCACGAACAAACAGAAACGATTCCGGGCGGCGCAGCAAACTGCGCCGTAAACCTTGCCTCCCTCGGGGCGGAGGTTTCGCTCGTCAGCGTTGCCGGTGACGACGCGGCCGGGAAAGCTATGCTTCAACAACTCGAGGCCGTAGGGGTTAAATGCCGGAGTCTCTCAATGTCCAACCGGCTGCAAACAGTGACTAAAGTTCGAGTTCTCGCCGGCCAGGCTCATTCGACGAGACAGCAGGTCATTAGAATCGACTACGAAAGCGAACCGCTGAGTGACCCTTCGTTGCGTGACGCAATTGTCGCTGCGGTGCGAGAACAGGTTGGCACAAGTGATGCCGTTATAATCTCCGATTACAATTACGGGGTAGTCGGTCCCGAAGTGGCATCAGCAATTCGGAACGCCACCGATGAGAAAGCCATTCCTGTATTTGTTGATTCGCGATTTCGTCTGGCAAGTTTTCCCGGCTTTACCTCCGCCACCCCGAACGAAGATGAAGTAGAGCACTTGTTGGAAACCCTACCTGCCGACCCTTCACAACTGGCGACGGCCGGCGAACGGTTACGCTATCAACTCGGCTTCCGCGCTCTGCTTGTAACCAGGGGTAGTCACGGCATGATGCTGCTGGAGGAAGGGGTCGCACCTCTCAACATCGAGGCCGTGGTCTCCACTGAGGCGGTGGACGTGACGGGAGCCGGTGATACGGTCATCGCTACATATGCGCTCGCACTGGCATCAGACGCCTCATTCCCCGATGCAGCGCGGTTGGCTAATCATGCCGGTGGCCTCGTGGTAATGAAACGTGGAACCGCATCCGTCACCACTCATGAGTTGGAACAATCAGTATTGCACTCTGAAATCTCGTGATGCGTCCTTATGCTCCCTAGCAGCTTCCGCGAACCAACCACGATAATTCTGGGACGAGACGAGTTATCCACTCGGGTGAACGAGGCTCGGGCGAGAGGATCTCGAATTGTTTTGGCAAACGGCTGTTTTGATGTGCTGCACATTGGTCATACGAGGTATCTGGCAGGTGCCAAAGCTGTGGGCGACATATTGATTGTAGGCGTGAACTCGGACCGTCAGGTGAATGTGCTAAAGGGCGAAGGGCGGCCTGTTTTGCCGGAACTTGAGCGTGCCGAGATTGTTGCTTCGCTTGAAGTTGTTGATTTCGTTACTATCTTCGACGAGCCGACGGTTGAAGCTTTGTTACTTTTTCTTAGGCCTGATGTCCATGCAAAAGGTACCGATTACGCCGAAGACACTGTGCCGGAGCGCGATGTGGTACGATCTTACGGTGGCCAGGTGGCGATCGTTGGTGACCCCAAAGACCATTCGACATCTGAAATGATTTCGCGGCTATCCGAGTCTGATCAGAGCGATGAAATAGGCCACGTTAAATGAGCATGGCCTTACTCAAATCCAGAAGAATACTGCTACTGACGTTGATGCTGCTCGCTATCATCTCGGCCTCTGCTGGTGGCAATTCACACCAAACAGGGCCTCGAGGAACGAATCGTTTCGATCCGGACGGGACGTTTTGGATTCAGGGCACGCCCCCGCAGGATTTTTCCGACATTGGCGGAATCAACTTAAATTCCCGCCGACTCCGGCGTTTTCCTGCAGCTGGAATTGATTTGGTAGGTGGCCGTAAACTGCCATTCAAATCCTTAACCGTGAGGAGAGATAATCTGACGTTCTCGACGGCAGTGGTCCGAGGGGTTTCCTACACTTTCTCCGGGCGGTTTCTTAAAGGCGGGGTGTTTTCTGCCGGAATCCTGGATCCAGATACTCCTGTATTGGAAGGCACCCTAACAAAGTGGCGGGGCGGAAGAAAAGTTGCCGAGGAAAAACTGAAGTTCACTTACTTCGGCGGCACCTAGATCGTAAATGAATGCGTATTCTGATAGTCAAACTGGGAAGCATTGGAGACATTGTTCACACGTTGCCGGCGCTCGCTGCGTTGAGGCACGCTATGCCCTCTGCCGAGATTTCCTGGGTGGTCGAACGACGTGCAGCCGAAATTTTGAAAGACAACCCGATTATTGATCGCCTCATCGAAGTCGACACGAAGGCATTGAGGCGCGGGCTGATGTCTGGGGAGACGCTGCGGGCACCGCGCCAGCAGTTACGTCGGTTACGCGCCTCAGCCTTCGATGTAGCAATAGATTTTCAGGGATTGCTAAAGTCGGCCTCAATCGCGCGCCTCTCCGGCGCGCGTCGTGTTTTTGGCTATTGTAGAGAAGGTCTGCGCGAACCGGCTAGCCAATTCCTCCTTTCCAAAACCATCTTCGTTCCCAAGAAAACCCACGTAATTACGAAAGCCCTACGTCTTCTAAATGGCGCCCTGGGAGTTCCGGTTCCCGCTAACGTAGTTGATTACGAGTTTCCCATCTGCGCGAGCGGGGATGATGAAAGCGAAGCCCGGCAGGCAGCCGGAGATGGAAGATACGCAATTCTGAACCCCGGTGGAGGTTGGCCTACGAAACTTTGGAGTACGGAACGATTTGGGCTCCTGGCCGATCAACTCTGGTCACACTGCGGCCTCCAATCCCTCGTGACCTATGGCCCCGGCGAAGCTGAACTGGCTGAATTAGTGTTGCATTCATCGAAAACTGGAAAAGCCAGAGCGGTCAGTCTTTCTCTTAAAGGATTCTTTGCGCTCGCCAAGCGCGCCCAGGTTTATGTGGGCGGAGACACGGGACCGACACACATCGCGGTTGCCGCCGGAGCCCCGGTCGTCGGCCTCTTCGGGCCGACCGAGTGGTGGCGCAACGGAAGTCCGCGTACCGCCGACATTTGCGTCGAACGAACTGATATTGACTGCCGAGTTGATTGCCACCGCCGTGCATGCTCAAACTGGATTTGTTTGGATATTAAGGTGGAACGTGTACTTGAAGCAGTTAACGAGAGGCTCGCAACAGCTGCAAAAGTGGCATGGTGAGCGCGAGTTAAGAGTTCAAACTTTAGTTTGTGGCCGCGAAACAGCAACCTAAAGGTTGAATTCTAAACGTTCGTAATCAAACTGAGCTGCACCTCCTAAGGCATCGAGGGACTTTAGAAATGCGCAGAGGTGGGACATGGATACAGCGTTGGCGCGTGCCGCTGGGATTCTTGAGTGCCGGACTTTTCGTGTTGCTCGCTCGTCCGCGACCGCTCACATTGGCCATCGGTGCTGCAATTTCGATACTGGGACTGATATTCCGGGCCTGGGCTGCGGGGCATATTAGGAAAAACGACGCGCTGGCAGTTTCAGGGCCTTACGCTTACACGCAGAACCCATTATATTTGGGCAGCTTCCTTCTGGGTCTGGGTTTTACCGTTGCGGCGAATCGCTGGGAACTGGCATTGCTTTTCACAGCCTTGTTTCTTGGCATCTATTTTCCAGTGATGCGCGTCGAATCGGCGACGCTGCAGAGCATGTTCGGCGAAAGCTATCGCCACTACGCCAGTGAGGTGCCGGTTTTTCTCCCCCGACTCTTCCCTTATTGCGGCCCTAACGTACGCAAAGCGAAGTTCGACGCTAACCTCTATCTTCGTTATAGAGAGTATCGCGCCGCCTTGGGACTCTTGATCGCATGGGGGTTACTAGCCCTGAAGACGTATTACTGGAAATGACTACAAAACCTCGTATAGCTGTCTTCCTTATATTAGGTACGCTTGTGCTGACGGCAGTTTTCCTGCCGGTTTTCGCCCAGACGCCTTCGCCAAGTTCGCGTGAAAGACCTTTCGAACCGACAGAGGAATTAACTTATAAAGCGGAGTTTTCCCGTTCACTTTTGCGAAAGCTAGATGTAGCCAACTTCAAATTCACGGTCAACCGTGTTGCGGGGCCAAACAAGCCGAAGACCGGCAACGCCGAAATCTCGACCTATGCACTAAGGCTGACGGGAGATGTGCAAAGCCAGGGCTTCTTTGCGAAGTTGTTCGGCATCAATTTTCGCCAGCAGGTAGAATCGACCGTTGAACCTGAATCTTTTGAGGTCCAAAAGACAACCCGACTGGACGAGCAAGGCAAGCGAGTTCGATCCAGTGAAGCGGTTTTTGACCACGATCGTGGCCTGGTCACCTGGATTGAACGTGATCCAAGAGATCCGTCGCGCCCCGAACGCATTATTACGGCGAAATTCGAGGAACCTGTTCAGGACGTTCTTTCAGCGATTTATTTTCTTAGATTGCGCGAACTAGAACCTGGAAAGAGTTTTGACGTGCCAGTGAGTGACTCGGGCAAGATCTACCATGTCTCGATCGCAGTAATCGAAAAGAAGCGCATGAAAACGCCACTCGGACGCGTGTCGGTGATCAGAGTGGATCCGCAACTGTTTGGGCCCCAGGGAATGATCGGCGAAGAGGGTAAGTTATCGATCTGGTTGACCGACGACCAACGACGGATACCAGTCAGCGCTCGCCTCAAGACTGCTTATGGCACGTTCGATATAACTCTGAAAAAGGCTTCTCAGCCGAATGCACAGATCGTTTCGACCGGTCGTGAATAACGCCAACCAAAGTCGAATCTGCTTCGGTCGAAGTCTCTTTCCCTTTTCCACGCAGTCGACCTCGGATTTCTCTTTTTTCAACCCTTCACCAGATGAATGACCCTCCCTTAATTATCGGACACAGAGGAGCGTCTGCTCTCGCCCCTGAAAATACCATTGCCGCTTTCGCAAATGCTTTGCGCGATGGCGCTGATGGCGTTGAGTTCGACGTCAGGCTATCAAGCGACGGTGTGCCAGTCGTAATTCACGATGCGACACTTGGGCGCACAGCAACGATCAATACTGCGGTGTCTGCTCTCACATCTGCTGAGCTTTGTGAGGTCGAGGTCGGTAGTTGGTTCAATCGGAAGTTTCCCGGTCTTGCCCGTCCGGAATATGAGCGCGAAAGATTACCAACCGTAGCGCAGGTGTTCAACTTGTTCTCGAATACTTCGGGCATCCTGTATCTCGAAATGAAGTGCCAGGGTTTAGGCTGGGAGGCGCTCGCGCGTCAGGTCGTCGAGCTTGTCAAGACAAGCTCGTTAGACGAGCGCACAATCGTAGAGTGTTTTCACCTCCCCGCCATCGCGGAAATCAAACGATTGGACCCGATGATTCGCACGGCCGCACTGTTCCAACCTTCAATCAAACGACCTCTATCGTTACTGAAAAGAATGGCCATGGTAGACACGGCGCGCGACTATGGCGCCGATGAGATTGCCCTGCATTACACACTCGCCACCAAACGTGTAGTCGAGAAAGCAGCCCGCGTGAACCTGCCCTGCGTGGTATGGACGGTTGATGACCCACGGTGGGTGAGGCGTGCCTCATCCCTGGGCCTCAAAGCCCTAATCACAAACAATCCCCGGCCGATGCTTTCAGCGTTATCTAGGAACCAATAAATGAACTCTGTCGTTCTGCTCGCACCAGCACTCAGCTTTCCCGTCGGACCGCAATTTTTCGCTATCACGGTTAATTGAACCTTCTGAGGCTTTCGCGTACAGTTTCGCGCGATGACCCGGGTCGAGAACCGCCCACTTAAGCTCTTCTTAAACGAACACTGCAACATCTGTTATCGACGAGAAACGCGCGGCAGCTGGACCAACGAAGGCCGAGCTGATTACGGATTAGTCTTTCTATTTGGCGGCAGCCTTCAATATGAGACAAACGCAGCCAAAGGTGCGCTTCAACCGGGAAACTTTCTTCTGATGAATCCCGGGAGCAACGGCAAATTCACTACCCGGGAGGCGACTATAATATCCCTCGGGATGGCAGCATCGCTGATCGTGGATTGCTCAGTGCGTACGGGGCTTTGGGGAACAACAAGCGATATTTTGTTGCGCTCGAGTGAGGCCTTGATCGACTCGGCAATGACTCGTTTGGCTGAGGATCTCACCAGGGAATTAGTTGAAGTTGACCGAGGACATGAGGCAGTTATCGCAGCCTTGGTCGAACAAATCGCAATTCACTTGCTGCGTCATTATTCGACCTTTCGCCGATCCGACACTCTAGAGCTCTCGCGAGTTGGCCTCATCGATCGGCGCATTAGGCGCGCGGTGGAATTGATGGTTGCACAACTCGATCAAGAGCTCTCGCTCAAGGATCTCGCGGCGGCTTCTTACCTTTCCCCGTTTCACTTTGCCAGATTATTCAAAAAACTCACCGGCACCACGCCGCACGCTTATTTGGCTGCACTGCGAACAGCAACGGCTCAGAAGCTACTTGCCGAGACCGATCTGTCAATTACTGAAATCAGCGTTCGCGTTGGATATTCAAGTCCAAGTCACTTCTCGAGAGGCTTTCGCCAAGCGACCGGGTTAACGCCGCGTGCTTTTCGAGCCTCACTGATCTCACGCAGACTCGAAAACTGAAACCTCGCCCCTTCGGCAGAAGCCGAGAAAAACTATTTTCCACAGTAACAGAATTAGCCGCAAATTAACGCGGATGACACGGATCAAAACAGTAGTTTTCAACTTCTTATCTGTTCTGATCCGCGTTAATCGGCATTCATCTGCGGCTAATTTCTTCACAGCTTCGGCAGCTACACGACTACTTAAAGCGCAACCGAGCGCTAGGATTGCGCAAGATTTGCACAGTTTTCGCACATCGAGGGGGATATTATCTAACTGCACGAAATCTTATTCTGGAGTTGAAAATGACCATGCCAAAGGGCGCTGAAATGGCGCCTGCAAAAGGGAAACTCGGCGTTTTGTTAGTGGGGCTGGGCGCCGTGAGCACAACGTTTATTGCCGGAGTTGAGGCAATTAAGAAGGGCACGGCAGAACCTATTGGGAGTCTCACGCAAATGGGTACCATTCGCCTGGGAAAACGAACCGACAATCGAATACCGCTGATCAAAGATTTCGTACCTCTCGCAAAGCTCGAAGACCTTGTCTTCGGGGCATGGGACATCTTTACCGATTCCGCGTATGAGGCGGCCATGCATGCCGGCGTATTGGAAAAGGAGCAACTCGCTCAAATAAAGACGCCGCTGCAAAAGATCAAACCCATGAAGGCCGTCTTCGACCAGTATTACGTCAAGCGCCTGAATGGCACGAACATCAAAAGTGGTAAGAACAAGATGGAGTTGGCCCAGCAATTAATAGATGAGATCGCTGAATGGAAACGGAAGAACCGTTGCGCGCGCGTCGTAATGATCTGGGCCGCTTCAACTGAGATATTTCTGCGGCCCCACTTTGTTCATAAGACACTCGATTCTTTTGAGAAGGCCATGCGCGAAAATCACAAGGCCATTGCTCCTTCAATGATTTACGCGTATGCGGCTTTGAAATCTGGAATTCCATTTGCCAACGGCGCTCCGAATCTCAGTGTAGATATCCCTGCTTTGGTGCAGCTCGCAAGCGACAACGGATTGCCCATTTGCGGCAAGGATTTCAAAACTGGTCAAACCCTGATGAAGACCATTCTCGCTCCGGGATTGAAGGCAAGGATGCTCGGTTTGCATGGTTGGTACTCAACCAATATCCTGGGAAATCGCGATGGAGAGGTGCTCGACGATCCTGAGTCATTTAAGACCAAAGAGGAATCAAAGCTTTCGGTCCTTGAATATATCCTTCAGCCAGAGATTTATCCCAGTCTCTACAAGGATTTCTCGCACGTCGTCCGCATCAACTACTATCCTCCCAGAGGAGATAATAAAGAGGGCTGGGACAGCATCGATATCTTTGGATGGCTCGGGTATCCGATGCAAATCAAGATCGATTTTCTCTGTCGCGATTCGATTCTTGCCGCGCCAATCGTGCTCGATCTGGCACTGTTTTTAGATTTGGCCCAACGCACTGGTATGAGGGGTGTCCAGGAGTGGCTTTCGTTCTACTTCAAGTCGCCGCAGACCGCACCCGGTCTGTATCCGGAGCACGACCTTTTCATTCAGCTGATGAAACTTAAAAACACGTTAAGGCATCTTCGGGGCGAGGATCTCATCACTCACCTTGGACTCGAGTACTACGACTGAGACGAAATAGCCACCAAAAGTTTCTCTAAAAATTTCGCGTCATCAGGCAACCCAACCGTTTGGTCTAATGGCGCGTTAAAGCGTGTATCTGACACGGTTCAAAAAGGTCTGACGCACCCTATTCGGTACAATTTATTGTCAGCATTGCCTGCCGTGAAATGTCACTTAAGAAAGAAGGCTAACCGGCTTTTTAGTGGCAAACCCCCAGGTTACCCCAATATTTTGTGATGACATTTCGCCCAGAGTTGTATATATAGCATCACGCGTGGCTCGAGTTAGCTGCCGGACCAGTTAAGTGAGCGAACTCCAGTCGCCGGAAATGCATCAATTTGATCAGCGGATCGTTCTTTGCTTGTTGAGTGAATGGCGTGAGGAAAAGGCCTCAGTCATTCGGTCGCTCGTGCAGGGAGAACGAAAATGATCGCTGAAATAGAAATGGACAAAATCGAAGAATCTATGGGAACAGTCTTTCTCGACCCTGACCAAAAGAGTCCGCGTGCGCAAGACTTTGAGGAGCGCCTTTCTGCTCGCATCGTGGGTCAGGAACGCGCAGTGCGCCGGATGAGCGGCCTATATCAGATCTTTCTAGCTGGCCTGAATCCTCCGAGTCATCCTATCGGCACGATGTTGTTCCTGGGGCCGACTGGATCCGGAAAAACTCGAGTGATCGAAGCTGCTGCTGAAGTCTTGTTCGGAGATCCGAACGCCGTGGTAAAGATCGATTGTGCTGAGTTTCAACACTCACATGAAATAGCAAAGTTAATTGGATCGCCCCCGGGATATTTGGGACACCGCGAGACATCTCCCATGCTGACGCAGGAGAATCTCGATCGGATGCACACCGACGAACTGAAACTGTCGCTCCTGCTCTTCGATGAGATTGAAAAAGCGTCGGACAGCCTGTGGCAATTACTATTGGGCATTCTCGACAAGGCGACGCTGACTTTGGGTGATAATCGCCGCGTCGATTTCTCACGCACTATGGTGGTCATGACTTCGAATCTCGGCGCGCGAGAAATGTCGGAATTGATTTCCGGCGGGATTGGTTTCGCTCCCGGCAAAGGCGCGAAAAATCCCAACGACACTGAAGTCGATCAAAAAATCTACCGGACGGCCGTGGAAGCAGCGCGCCGGAAGTTTTCACCTGAATTCATGAACCGCATCGACAAGGTCGTGGTTTTTCGTTCTCTTAAGGAGCACCACCTGCGGCAGATTCTCGACCTCGAGCTTCAGGCGGTACAAGAGCGCATCATGCAGTCAGCAGGCACTAAGTTTGTTTTTCAGTGCTCCTCCACAGCCAAGGACATGCTCTTGAGAGAAGGCCTGGACTTTAAGTACGGCGCCCGGCATTTGAAGCGTTCAGTCGAGCGTTTTCTGGTGTATCCACTCTCAAATCTGGTTGCGACTGGCCAAATCGGCCTTGGCGATCTCGTGAGTGTCGACGTCCACCAGACAACGCACCGTCTAGTTTTTTCGAAACGGTCTGGCGGTGCATTAATCCCCGAACTGCCAAAAGGCAAACAACCCCCCGAGGCGATCGAGAGCTTATCAGGTGGAGTGGGTTTACCGCTTCCGCAGGCATCGAAGGCTGCCAAGAAGGGCCACAGCCGCGGAGAGAAGACCGAAAGCTAAAAGGCTTTCTCTCACATGAAGAAACTAAGACGCCGGCCACAGCAATGTGGCCGGCGCTTTCGCTTGGTAACGTAAGCTGTTAGCTTGCGTATTCCGATGAACAGATTCAGCTTCCGATATCCGATACAAGCTAACAACTTGCGTTAGTGACTTAGCGCAAGCGCGCCCCTGCCGTCCGACGCAAGCTAACAGCTTGCCTTACTGTTAGCGTGAGCGCGCGATCCGCTGGAGTGCCAGGTAAGCTACACGAGAGAGATGCGGATCGCTTGAGCTTTGTGCGCTTTGCAACGCCGGGACGGCTGATGGGTCCGCGATCAAGCCCAGGGAACTCGCCGCCTCGCGCTTAACGTCGCTGGGTGTCTTTTCCTCCCCGAGCACTGCCACAAGCGCTGGCACGGCCGCTCGGTTACGAATTTGACCAAGCGCAGTAGCCACAGCCCGCAGCACAAATTCGTTCCTTTCTCCTTTGGCTTTGCGTTTCGTTTTACTGCTCGTAGGAGGCTGACCCGATAGTACATGAATCAAAACTGGGACGGCCGAGTCATCCGCAATATCGCCTAGAGCAACCGCGGCAGCCGCACGCACTCCATCCCTTTTGTCAGTCAACAAAACTTCCCCGAGCGCCGGAACGGCGGACCGGTAATGGGTCTTACCAAGCGCGTAGGCCGTTTCCTGACGAACGAATTCATCCTTGTCGGTCAGCAAGGGAGTTAGCGCAAGGACAACTTCGGATGCGGGTAAAGCGAGGATGGCCTTCGCCGCTGCCGCTCTTACAATTGGCGACGAATCCTTGAGTGCTGGAAGAGAAACCCTCGACGCTTCCGGGTGATGCATCACGCTTAGCTTCATTAATGCATCACGTCGCTCTTCTACTTCTGCCGAACTAAGGCGCTCTTGCTGTTTGGCAATTTCGCGCTGCGGAGGCTTAAGACTTCTTGCGGTTTGGTCTTGAAAGGGACGTGTGCTTGCTATGCCGGGAGACCCGAGCGAGAAACACATGAGGCCTGCTATAAGCAAGGCGGGACTTTGCGCCAGGTCAAAGCGAAAACGGGTGTAAAAAACCTTCATGCCACGTCCTTACGATTTATCACAGCGCGCTGCTCTGCCCGACGTCTAACGACTTCCCACTCAAACGCCTGACGCGCACGTTTGTTTTCATGAGCGTCCGCCAAAAACGCTAACACCTCGTCTTCTCGTGCCGCAGGCCCGATGAGCGATCGCCGCATGGACTCGATTATTCCGACGTAGTCGAGCAGTTCCTTCACTTCCGAGTCTGTTAGCGATTCGAGTTTTGATGAAAGCAGTTGGCGTTCGGTTAGTCGTTTGGCCATCGCTTTGCTCCTTCGCTTGCAAAGGCGACGGCCCGGCTTACTTCGCAATGCAAATGAAGCAGGCCGTCGGGGTTGGTCAGTTTCGGGGCGCCAGTTAATTGACATCGATCGCGAACTTGAACCTTGCAAATCAGACGATTCAATTCCGCACTCATGTGTCGGGCTTCTTGAGGAAGCCAGACTATACACGAAGCGATTCTGACAGGGCAATACCGGCGGAGATCGTTAGATCCTCAGTCGATACGCGAGGCCAGCGCATGCATTGTGTCGACAATAAGAACTGCGATGGGGGGATAAACTACCAGATCCGGAACGAGTAAAGAAGCGTAAGAATAAGCCAGCATGCTGGACTGGACCACTTCCACTCGGTGACGAAAGAGTAAGGTCAGGTCATTAAAAAAATCCTGCGTGTGCCAGCCAATCAACAGCCCGATACCCGCGCTAAGTCCATAACCGAGCAGTAGGAAGGTGTAAGCTGAAAATCGAGTGTAAGGCTGTTCAGGCTTTTCCTCCTGACGCATGATTGAATCTTGAATAGGCTTTGGTATGTAGGTGTAATGAGCAAAATATTCCCTCAAGCGCGTCGCTAAATGCCACACACCGATTACAAACAAGGTAAGGACTATCGCCCGCCCAGCGTAATCAAATACGCCCCATAATTGCGGCCGCATCATCGCGACAAAGAATGTAGAAAGGAAAAGCGACACGGTAGTAAACACTGCTCTTTGCCGTTCGCGATTCTCTTTTCGGTCTCTCTCTAGAACTTCGTCTACAACTCGATCCCATCGAGCCTGAACCGCAATATTCCTCGCGCGTTGAGCGTGCGGATTGTTAGAGTGCAAAATAGAGTAATTGCTGCTGGACGGGGCAAGTAATTGCTGATCGTAATAAGCCCGCTCTTGAGGGTCGATCAGAGTGTGATAGGCCTTAGAAAGGAGTGTGAACTCGCCGGCAGCCTCTTCCGATCCGGGGTTCACATCCGGATGTCTTAGCCGCGCCAGTTTCCGGTAGGCAGATTTTATCTCGGCCCTGGATGCACTTCGCCGGACACCTAATATTTTGTAATAGTCAGTCACCGCTTTCACAACTCCTTCAAAAGCCAGCGCTGAAATGAAGGTGGGTAGTTAACCCCGGTCATGACGGGATAAATTATAACACTTTCTTGCAAAGCTATGGGCTTGGAATAGTTATGCGGAAGATAGGACTGGGGGAGAACTCAAGCCTTTTCCAATTGATGGCAATCAAGCGTGAGGGCCAAAGGGGCGGTTACTGTGAACTCCTCGAACGGCCTTCGAGGGGGGGCGAGGACAATTTTTTACTAGAGTCCGCGCCCTTTGGCTTTGTGCCCGGCGTCTTTCAACCCCCATGCCAGACGTTAATTGCTCAACATCTCAACAATACGACGATTGCCGCATGGCAAACCGAATTAACTGTTCACCCGCAAAGACACCCCTGTCTACAATTGGGGACAGGTTCAGTGTTGCGTGCTCGACTTGGCGTTTCAAACCCCCTTGCCTGAGCGAACAGCGCGGTTCACGATGTTAATCAGTGTCCTTACGGCAATGCCCGTCGGCCCTTTTGCTCGGTAAGGCTTCGCTTCGTCGCTCCAAGCAGTACCCGCGATGTCCAAGTGCGCCCAGGAGAGACCCTCTGCGAATTCTTTCAGGAAGGCCGCCGCTGTGATGGTTCCACCCTTGCGCCCGCCGACATTTTTTATATCGGCGATGTCTGATTTGATTTGCTTCGAATACTCTTTGTCCAGCGGTAGTTGCCAGAACTTTTCGCCTACTTCCCTGCCCGCCGTAATCACTTCGTCAATCAACCCTTGATCGGTTCCCAGGATTGCTGCGTTGACATCACCAAGGGCAATGGAAACGGCGCCAGTCAAAGTCGCCATATCAATAACCTGCGTCGCCCCAAGTTTCTTAGCGTAGGCAATCGCGTCCGCGAGAATCAATCTTCCCTCAGCGTCAGTATTGATAATCTCGATCGTCTTACCGGTCATAGCACGCACTACGTCGCCGGGTTTGGTTGCTTTTCCCGATGGCAGGTTTTCCGAACATGGCACGACGCCCAGGATTGGCATCGGCGGTTTCAACTGAGCGATAGCTCTTAGGGCACCCATTACGGTCGCTCCACCAGTCATGTCGTACTTCATCAACTCCATGTTCTCGCCTGGCTTGAGCGAGATGCCACCCGAGTCAAAGGTTATTCCCTTACCCACAAATGCAAGTAACCCATCACTGTTCGTTGCTTTAGTGCCGGCCGGAGAATACTTCAATATGATTAGCTTGGGAGGTTCCTCGGATCCTCGCGCAACGCTCAGCAGAGAGCCCATTCCTTCCTGTTCCATTTGCGCTTCGTCGAGGACGTCAATGCTCAAACCAAAGTCTTTCGCTAGTTCAATGGCTCGATTAGCCATTATTGTCGGAGTGAGGTAAGCACCGGGCTCGTTGGCAAGGTCACGAGTGTAGTTAACGGCCTCGCCGATTATCCTTCCTCGCTCAGCAGCCTTTTTGAGTGTGTCTTCGTTAGCCCTTTCGACGATGACAACAAGTCGTTCAATCTCTCTCTTCTCTTTATCTATGGTTCGATACTTATCGGGCTCGAACAATCCAATGATCGCGCCTTCCACAGCCGTCGAGGCAATGTCTCCGGCACCGCCGTCCGCGCGGGGTAGCAAAGCCGCAGATTTAACACTCCGGGCACGCAGAAACCGAGCGGCGGTTCCCGCCATCTGCGACACCTTGCCCAATTGATAGTCTGCCTTTTCCCCTACTCCGACCAGCAACAAGCGTTGCGCTTTTATTTCTTGCCCGCCCGGAAGGTGGAGGAAAACAGTTTCGCCTTCCTTACCCTTCATTTCCTCACCATCTAATACCGATTTAATGAGTCCGCCTGAGAGACGGTCGAGTTCCAGCAGTCCTTCACTGTCAGCCTTTTCTCCCTGAAAGACTGCTATCGCGACTGCTTGCACATCAGCGTCCGCCAGACCGCGCGCGGTTCCCTCAACTTGCATAGGCTTTTATGCTCCTTCGATTCTCGATGTTCAAAGTCAACGGTTGCGCTCTTTCAACTGCGCTCGCGTCTCACGTTCGACCGTGCGTCGCAGTTCTGTCTCTCTTTTGTCGTACATTTTCTTACCCCGCGCGACGCCGACTTCAATTTTGATCCGCCTATTCTTGAAATAGACGCGGGTGGGAACTAAAGTCATTCCATCCCTGGCGGCTGCTTCGTCAAGCCGCTCTATTTCGCGGCGGTGCAACAAGAGCTTACGCGTCCTCAAGGGATCGTGGTTCTCCCTGTTGCCATGAGAATAAGGTGAAATGTGGGCATTAAACAACCAGGCTTCACCGTTCCGCACACCGATATAGGAATCTTTTAGCTGTACACGTCCGGCCAACATGCTCTTCACTTCCGTCCCTTTAAGTGCGAGGCCTGCCTCGTACTTATCTCCGATGTGATAGTCATGAAAGGCGCTCCGATTTGTCGCAAGAACCTTCTCTTCTTTTTCCACTGCCATCTTAGATCATCCGCAACCTTCACCACTCTCCACGAAGGGGTCTGTTCATTAGCTCAGCTGCTGCGTCCCGCGGCGCCTTGCCTTCGTACAACACTTGGTAGACTTCTTCTGTAATCGGCATCTCCACATTCATTCGCGCAGCCAAACGACGAACCGCTTGTGTTGTCTTCACACCCTCGGCAACTTCAGTCATGCCAGCCATGATGTCGGTCAGGCTCTGACCTCGTCCTAACTCTTGACCGACAAAACGATTCCGGGAAAGGTCCCCGGTGCAGGTGAGGACAAGATCGCCTAATCCTGCCAATCCCATCAAAGTTTCGACTCGGCCGCCGGCCTTCAGCGCGAGACGAGTAGTCTCAGCGAGACCCCGCGTAATTAAAGCAGCGATACTATTCCATCCAAATCCGAGCCCGGCAACCATACCGGCAGCAATTGCCATAATGTTTTTAAGCGAACCTCCAAGCTCAGTCCCTGCCAGGTCATCGTTCGTGTAAAGTCGAAGGTTCTCAAAACTTAATGTCGATTGAACAACACTGCTGCTATTGCTGTCCAAGCTCGCTGCAACAATTGCGGTTGGATGACCTGCGACCACTTCCCTCGCGAAGGAAGGGCCGGAGAGACAGACGAACTTCGATGCGAGTTCATTGCCCACTACATCTCTGGCAACTTCAGACATCCGCTTACCGGTCGCGATCTCAATGCCCTTGGTCGCACTTACAAGCGTCATTTCGGAATGCAACGCCGGCCCCATCATTTCCAGAAGCTCTCGAGTTGCATGCGAGGGAGCTGCCAGAATAACAAGCTCAGTTCCCTCGAGAGCCTCGTCAAATTCAGTTGACGCCGCAACTCGATCAGGAATTGGCACGTCGGGAAGATACACGCAGTTCAGGTGATCACGATTAATCGCCTCAACGATCGTCCTGCTTCGTGCCCAGATCCGAACGTCGTGACCTGCTCGCGCAGCTACAATACTGAGCGCGGTCCCCCAACTGCCGGCACCGATAACTGCAAGCTGTTTCAACTTAACGAAACTTATTCTCAGTTCCTCTGATCAACCTGGAGATGTTGGCACGATGAGCGAAGACTATCAGCGCGTCAACGGCAGCGGCGAGCCAAAGCAAAATGGCGCCTTCTGGTAGAGTGTAACCAAACTGAATTCTCAGCCAGACGAATACTGGTATGGCTGAAATGGCAAGGATTGAGGCTAACGACACGTAGCGCGTTAGCAACACGACAAATATGAATATGATGCCCGCTAATGCAACCGCATAAGGTGCGAGAACGAGGAAAACGCCAATTGCGGTCGCTACCCCTTTCCCCCCGCGAAAGCCCAGCCAAACCGGAAAAACATGCGCGACAATAACCGCGAAAGCAGCCAACGCAACAGTCCAGGTTACCTGATCATCCGGGGCCAACCAGTGACGCACTAACAGTACCGCGATCGTTCCCTTGCCGGCATCCAGAACCAATGTGAGCAGGCCGGCAAGTTTCCCAGCTCGCCGCGAAACATTTGTTGCGCCGGTTCCTCCCGAACCGGTTTCCCGGATGTCTGCTCCAGCACTGACGCGAACGATTAGGTAGCCAAATGGAATGGAACCGATTACATATGCAGCGAGTATGGCAAGGAAGGCTCTCAATAGGCTCATCCACGGCCCGTTCTCAGTGGCAGCGGATGCAGACTATACCAACTGCACGCGACGAGTCACAAGCGGGGGAAAGAATGGTGGCGGGTCAGTTTGCTTTCGTAACCATCTGATTCCCACCGCGGCTTTAGTTGTGTGAAAACCAAAAACTACCAACTGCGGTTGGTGGTATTTTGAGTTTCACACAATCTCTTTAGCCGGTGTCGACGCCAGCACCCGTAACTGGAACCGTTTAACAGTTTCCGCTGTGCAACTCTAACACCGGGCTAAAGCCTCGGTGAGAATGAGAGTATGGCAAGCGAACCACTCCGACGAGGAATGCATAGAGGGCGGTTAATAAGCAGGATGAAGTAGAGATCCGCTCAAACTGATCTATTATCGAAATAGTGGGAAACTAAGCTAGCCTTCACTTTTTCCCTCACCAGAAGTCAAGCTAAAGCTCGAACTCAAGTTGGACCTCAGATCAAATGAGTCGCCGGCGTAAGAGATCAAGCACGGCCTGCGACGCGCGCCAGCGAATTAATTGACGATCCCCAGGGAGCATCAGTCGCCGGTGTTCGATATGTGCGTCGTCTGACAACGCAATGTAAACCAGACCGACTGGTTTTTCCTCACTCCCGCCATCCGGCCCCGCAATCCCAGTCACCGATAGTCCAAAGTCCGTACCCGCGCGTTTTCGGATTCCTTCGGCCATCGCTTCGGCCACCTCGGCGCTGACCGCTCCGTGCTGCTGCAGTAACTTCGCCCCAACGCCGAGCGTTCGCGTCTTCGCTTCGTTCGAATAGGCGACCACGCCTTCAATGAAATATTTCGATGAACCGGGAATGTCGGTTAGCCTCTGCGCAATTAGCCCGCCGGTACAGCTTTCCGCTACGGACACGGTGTAGCCTGCAACTGCCAGTTTCAGCCCAACCACTTCTTCCATCTCTTCACCTCGAAAGGCGAAGATCGAATCCCCCAGCCGGTCTTCTAATCGCGCGGACAGGTCGTCGAGCAACAGTTCAGCGTCTTGCTCAGTCTTCGCCTGCGCAGTGAGGTGAATTTCAATCTCCGTTTTATTGAAAAGAATTGTGGTCTGCGGATTCGCAAATTGGGTATAGATGGGGGCGATTTTTTCGTCCACGGCAGATTCGCCGAACCCCGCCACCCTCAGTATGCGTCGTACGACCCGCACATTCCCTGCTTGTGCTGCCAGCTTTGGTTGTACGTGGTTCTCAAACATGGGCCGCATCTCTCTCGGTGGTCCAGGCAGCAATGATATGGCGGTGCCCTGGTGTTCTATGAATAAGCCTGGCGCAGAGCCATTCGGATTTGGCAGGACTTGCGCGCCGTCAATTACCATTGCCTGGCGGGAGTTACGTTCGGGCATGGCTCTGCCGAACGCCCGAAAGCGTTCCCGAATTTCTGCGAGGACGTCTTCATCAAGCAACAAGCGGCGCCCTAAAGCACGCGCTGCAACCTTGCGTGTAACGTCGTCTTCGGTTGGGCCCAGACCACCGGTAGTGATAACAACTTTCGAACGCTTTACTGCATCGCGAATTGCTTCTTCGAGCCGCGCATCGTCATCACCAACAATCGTCTTCAAACGCACTTCGATGCCGATACTGTTCAGCTTCTCGGTGAGCCAAAGACTATTGGTATCGGTGCGGTCAGGCGCAAGTAGTTCGGACCCAATAGCAATAATCTCTGCTGTTAACACAATCTGGATTTAGAATTTAGAATTTAGAATTTGGAATTCAGTGGCAGCTGAGGAATCTGTGCTCTTGGAGCTAGCTTGCAAACGAGAGACCCCTCTCAAAAACACTCCACCACCGATAAACGACAAATTCTAATTTCTAATTTCTACTAATTTCTAAATTCTAATTCTTGCTCACGCTGTCTTTTTATCTTCTGACTGATAGACCTCGCGCAGCACCTCGGAAATTGGCGGAGGTGCAGTTATCAAACTCAGCGGCTTGGCCTTCCTCGTCCCTTCAATCCGGGCGGTCTCTTCAGAAACCGGCTGTGCAGTAGCCCGGTAGTTTGTGCTGCGATCCTTCAGACGCTCACGGCTCTCGGTAAGAAGCTCAGTTGCGCGTTTACGCCTGGCACGTTCGAGATTGCGCACGGCCGCCAATGTCTGCGGAGCCATTGCCGGCTCGCGTTCAATTCTGCGAAGAGTTTCAACATATCGTCGCAACTGCGGCGAAGGTGAAGTCTGATGAACCTCGTTGGAAAACGACTCCTCAATCACCCAGGAGAGATGTTCTACTGCTGTTTCCAAGTCACCCACACGATGACATAGGGCGCCGAGTGCAAAACGAATCAGTGGCGGACAGTCGGGTAGAGAAAGCACCGCCTTTTCCCCACTGTCTATCACTTCCGCGATCTCGAAGCCATACCACTGTCGTCCCTCGTCGCGCAAGACTTCGTCAGCCGCGATATAAAACTCAAAGACTCTTTCGGTTTCCTGATTTTCCGAGCGGCGCACCGTCCGCCAGAAAACGAGACCCACGATGAGGAAGAAGACGATTACGGCGGTGGAAAAGCCGATAACGCCGAGTATCGCAACAATCACAAAGATTGCAATTAGTTTTTGCGCCAGCCGCTTGGTCGCCCAACTCATAACTGCCCCCGATTGCGTCTTGAACACTATTGCCTAAGCCGTGAGCAAATTGCATCGCCGGCCTCTTTCGTAGAAAGGGCGCCACCGAGGTCAGCCGTAGTCTGACCTTCGGAAATCGCTGCGCGCACGGCCCTTTCGATCGCGTCGCTTGCTTCTTTGAAACCTAAATATTCTAGCATCATGGCAGAAGTGAGAATAGATCCGATTGGATTTGCGATTCCCTTGCCCGCCAGGGGTGGCGCGCTGCCATGTACGGGTTCGAACAGTGAAACACGGCCGGGATGAATATTTCCCGATGCTGCCAGGCCAAGTCCTCCCTGAATTGCCGCGCCAAGATCCGTCAGAATGTCTCCGAATAAATTGTTGCTCACGATCACGTCGTACTGTCCTGGATCGAGCACCATAAACATGGCCATAGCATCGACGTACTGATGATTCGCTTCGATGCAGGGATACCGGGTTGCCACTTCCTTAAAGGCGCGCTGCCAGAGATCCCCGCCAAAACGCTGGACGTTTGATTTGTCGGCCATCGTTACTCGTTTGCGTCCCTGTGCCTGCGCATATTCAAAAGCCGCAACGATTATTCTTTCGACACCACGGCGCGTATTCAGCTCTTCCTGCGTGGCAATTTCGTCGATTGAGCCTTTCTTGAAGAATCCGCCAGCGCCGCAGTACGCACCTTCGGTATTTTCCCTGAAGACAACGAAGTCGATATCGTCGATGCCGCGGGTCCGCAGTGGCGTAAGCCGCTGATCAAGTAGACGCACGGGTCGAAGGTTTATGTAAAGATCAAGTCCTCGGCGCATGCCCAGCAGGATATCTTCAGCATGCTGGTTCGAAGGAATCCGAGGATCACCAAAGGCGCCGGCAAAGATGGCGTGAAAATCCTGCGTCAACATTTCCAACGATCCCGGGGGTAATGTGACTCCTTCGCGCAGGAATTTTTCCGCACCCCAATCGAATTCAACCAACTCAATTTGGACTCCGTGACTCTTCCGCAGACAGTCCATCACACGCAAAGCCTCATCGACTACTTCGGGACCGATACCGTCACCGGCAATTACAGCAACTCGTTTCATTTTGGTGTGACAGGATCTCTCGTCTGTCTCGGTCGGGACGAAAGGAAAGGACCGAGATTTAGTAAGGCACGCAAAGAACGGGCACCCGTGTTCCGCGCAACACTTTCTCAGCAGTCGAGCCAAACAAAAGCTCTTCCGGAGGCGTCGAGCGACCTCGGACTCCCATAACAATCATCGGCAGGTCAAGGTCTCTCGCGATCTTTAATATCTCACTGAAAGGCACCCCAACTACTGTCATGCGCTCAATATCGACTGAACCGGTCTCAATACCTTCCATCATCGTGGAAAAGTTAAGTTCCGCCTGATCGCGCAGTCGGCTTCTAATCTCATCGGCAGTTCCCAGGCTCGCGGCCACAGCTTCGTTGACAAAGTTCTCGTCAACAACGTGGAGCAAAGTAATGTCACCATCGGGAGCCGCCATTCCCACCGCGACGCGCAAGGCATTGAGAGAACAGGGAGAGAAATCTACTGGAACCAATATTTCAGCTGACTGCAGCACTTTTCGACTCTTTCTCAGCGGTAGCTGGCTAAACACCACCGCTATCAAACTACTTTCTATTTGAAATTCGCGTTTCGATGGCGGGAAAACTCGCAAACACAACGTCACCGACGATCTTCATGCTCTTTGCGGAAATTTTATCCAATGTATCCTCAGCTTTGTGCCAATAAGGATAACCGTTCAATTGGATCATATCGACCGAATCTATTCCCGCTCGAAGAAACGGCTCGTGATCATCGCCACCAACCCCTTCCGGCTCATCGACGAAAACGGAAGCGTAACCCGTCTCTTTTCCGGTTTGCCAAATAATGTCCTGCAGCCAGCGCGTGCTCATCGTGTCGCGGCCCAGCTTCAGATCTTTGTAGCCCATCATGTCGAGCAAAATCAGAGCCTTAACCAGGCCGAGTTCGTTCCTGGTCTTGAGCTGTGAAACATAGTGACGACTGCCATAAGTGTTATCGGGCGCATCCGGCTTTCCACATTGATCCCACTCTTGGCAGAAAGCTTCCTCGCCATCGAAGAAGACGAGCCGATAAGTCATCTTCAATTTTTCTTTGTTCGCACCAAGCACGCGCCCAAGTTCGATCAGCGTCCCCACGGACGCAGCCGGATCATTAGCGCCGAGAAAATGCATATCCTTGAAAAGCTTCGTATCGTAATGGCTGGAAAGGATGATGATATCCTTTGACTCGCCGGGAATCTCACCGACGATATTTACCATACGCCTCTCGCCCACCGGTGTAGAAGCTGCAAACTCATCTGTGCTTACCGAGAGACCCGAAGCCCTCAATTCATTGATGACGTAGTCCCGCGTCTTAGCTAACTCGGGCGAGCCAGGCGGACGTGGACCAAAATCTAGTTGTTTACGAACGTGTTCAAGGGCTCGTTCACCATTAAAGGCAACTGCTGACGGGATCGGAGTTAAGGTTTGAGTTGGAGCGCCCGCCGAAATTCCGACCTGCCTATTGTCCGGTCGAGCCTCGTTCCTGGGGCACCCTATAAACAGAAGCGGTATTGAAATGACAAAAAGCAGGACAGGGCTGGCGTGAATGCTCACCCCCTTATCCTGCCGGTCCTGATCTTCAGGCTGTGTGTTAAGCATCTACTTTTCCTACAAGGGTCGATGTTGCGGCGGTCACTGGTTTTTGCGTTTTTCTTCCTGCGTGGGTTTTGTCTTGCGGAAAACTCTGTCAAACACTTTCTCGCCAACGGCTAGAGGTTTGTCGACCATTGCGTTAAGGGCCTCAAACATAGTTAACGCCTCGAGCTGAACTAACGTCGAGATCTTTTTATCCAGTGTGAGTTCCGCAAATCTCTTCCGCATGCTGGCTGGGTCCGTGGACTCGCTCTCAGCCTTTTCTTTTTCTGGACTTACATGCACGACTAATTCTCCTGATCTTTCAAGCCTTACCTGGCAAGCGAGCCGTTGCTGTTGCGATAGACCTTCCACGCCAAGGATGTTTCTTTCAGCCTGGGTCGGTAGCGAAAGCAGTTGCGCACCGGCGAGAACCGAAACCAGACAGGAAGTGCACTCGCCCCGACCCTTACAGTCCAATGTCAAAAGCACGCCCATTCGGCGAGCTGCGTCGGAAAGATAAGTGCCTTCAGCCACGAGCCCGCTCAAACCAATCGGCTGAAATGTAATCTCAACGCTCATTTTAGATGCACCGATCTGCAGGCAGTGTTCCTGAAGAGTTTTCAGAACTGTGTTGTTTCGACCAACTCGAAAAGTTACACCCGAACCTTGCCAAACGCAAAAAGAGAGACCAGAGTCGTCTCTGTCTCTCTTCCCTTGCCTGCTCGTCGCTCTTATCTGGTGCCCCGGGCTACCGCCAACCTGGCCCTCGGCTGGGCCGCCGCCTCGCCCTTCGCCGCTTGTTTTTTCGCGCGTCGACAATCTGCGCACAGTCCAATTATGCGTAATAGATGCTGGGTGACCTCAAACTTATGCTTAGCCGCCATAGCGTCCTGAATAGCCTCGAGTTCAGCAGAGAAGAACTCGATGATCTTGCCGCACTGAGAGCAGATCATGTGGTCGTGATGCTGATGCTTGTAGTTGTGCTCGTAGTGGGTGCGTCCATCACCGAATCGAACTTCTCGAGCAAGACCTGCCTCACTCAACAGTTTAAGCGTTCGATAGACGGTTGTCTGACCGATGGATGGATCTTCCTTTTTCACGAGGCGATATAAATCCTCACTGGAAAGGTGTTCTTCCGTGCGCAGAAATACATCCAGAATCAAATCACGCTGCGAGGTGCGTTTGAGGCCTTTCTGCTGAATGTGTTTGAGAAATACTTGCTGCTCTTCGCTCATTTAAGTGCAGCTCTCTGCAACGAAAGCCCAATCGGGATCAACCTTACTACCAAATCTTACCATCCGCAGCCAGGGCTGTGAAGACAGGCATCGCTGGTCGAGTGTTAATTCAACTTCCCAGTGTTGTCTAATGATCTTTGCGGCGTTTGTGTGGTGGAATGCGGGACCTGTTAGGACTGTTAGGATGCGTGGCTTTGTCGCTGTAACCATCGCATGCTATTTTGGCAGGTATGCCGGGGTGGCGGAATGGCAGACGCTACGGACTTAAAATCCGTTGTCCGTAAGGACGTGCGGGTTCGACTCCCGCCCTCGGCACCATTTCAGAATCAAATAGTTACGGGCAGCCGCATCTTCTGTTGACTGCCCGTTTCTTTGTTTTGTGTGCCTATAGTGTGCCAGCCTTGAAGCAAGGCTCATTTCCTAAGCGTCTAATGCCCGCCACGAGTACGGAGTATCATTCAGATATTCTGGCTTTCCTCGAACCATTTCGAAATGATTGAGCCACACTCCTCGATCTTCAGTTGCGACTTATAAGAAGCCAGGGCGTCATTCTTGAATCTCTGCCTGGGTTGGAATAATTGAGTGCTGCCCGAACGGATCGTAATTGTCTTTGGTATATGTGGAGTAATACTTCGTTGAAGGGAACAGCCTTGAGGCGACCCGACCAACCACGTCATGGTCATCGTGGCCGCCCTGAATGGCAGGAGCGTAAACGTGCTCCCAATGCCGTGTATTCAGATCGTATAGGCCGCATAGAACGACTCGTCATTATGTATTCGGTCCTGGAGATATGGTGCGCTCTATTCAGCGGGCCAATCGTCGCTGCTCTTATGGCTCGACCAATCGGCCTTCCGAAATGCGGTGAGGAATTGCTGCACGAATTCGTCTTGCCGGACTTGCGGAATGACTACATGAACCAATTTCAAGCGGGCCGCTGGTTTTGACAGGCGCACACGTCTCGAAAACTCTGCGTCACGCGTAAAGCAAAGATCGTAATTCGACGCGGCCAGTTCATAGAGCGTCCCGTTATCAATTCCCGCCAATTGTAGTGACTTCACCGAGTCCACTTCGTGGCCTTCTGCTACTAGTGCGGCCAGCAACTTGCGAGGCAAGTTTTCGTCGAGGAGATCCTCACACCGCCGCCCCTTCCTTTTCGTGCGCCAACTCACGCAGCGCGCCCTGTACGGCGTTCTCAGTCAGCGTCGGATAAGCATCGACGATCTCAGCGACGCTCATTCCACTGGCCAGGCATTCAAGCACGAAAGCCACGGAGATGCGTGTTCCTTGCACGCGAGGTTTACCCCCGAGATGATCCTTGTCTGAAACAATCCACTTCTCGTCGTTCATGATTCTGTTCTCGATTGAACGTAGGTCCGCGCTTATCAAGCAGCGGTATCGAGCAGTATTCCGCGTTTGTTGAGGAGGGCCGAACCCTCCTGAATGCCAAGCTAAAGCGCGAACACAATGCCTTTGCTCACATTTGGGACGCCAATCTGAAGGCGCAAGGTTTTCTGGAAGCCTTCGTCAGACAGCAGAAAGGCGACACGTAGAAGTTACCTTTTTACCTCTTCTTAGGTGCCCGGCTCCCCATGCCAGGCATTTTCTTTTGCTTTAAACTTTTTCGAGGGGCGCTCAGGCCGCGCCCCTTCGTACTCCCCGGGTCGTAAAGTCGGGATAACGAGATCTGGGATGACGATCCGGCTTGGCTGGTCTGCCTGAGTCTCCAGAATCTTGTCATAAGTGATGATCTTGATGTCCGGGGTTTCCGCACGACGACGTTCCAGCACCTCCATCCTTTCGCCATCTTGATAATTCCTTCCGATGAGTACTGCAAGTCTTGACTGGCAAGTCTTGACTGCGTGGGAATGTAGCCGAGCTGCTTCATGATTTTTGTATGATTGGCTGGATAGCTGATGTACCGGCCATAATCGCGCACCTGGTCGATGGCACGATGAAGGATTGCCGTAAATCCTGGGTGATTCCGATGGTAATTGAGCAGCTTCTCTGCCGGACCTTTCATTTCGAGAAGCTCGATGTCCTTGATGTCACGGGGGCCGAGAATTGACGTGAAAGCGAAATCAGGTGACCAACGCCTACAACCCATCTCATAAATGCCTCGAGTCCCCGAAGCCTAATTCTGACCGCCTCGCTTTTGAACTTCCGGATTGCTCGTGACTCGAGAGCAACGCGGTAGTGTTGAGCTTGTACGAAGCTCAAATGAGTGCATTGGCGATTTTGAGTCAGCCGAGGAAGCGTTCTGTTGTCCAGCTTTCAGAGTCACGACCTGGGCACTTTGCATCGATTCGCCGTTTGCCAAATTGATTCGGGGTTGCTGGTTTGCTACGGTCGTCGTCATGTCCGAGCGTTCCACCGAGCAGATACGCGAATTGCTCGACTCCCTTTATCGCGTGGATTCGGGACGAATCCTGGCAACTCTGATCCGCT
>WNGE01000016.1_pt1 | contig 242509 bp, 247 predicted proteins | sample 5400651 | NCBI WGS metagenome assembly WNGE01 (sample SAMN13153370, study PRJNA577476) | soil metagenome | isolation source: 60 cm soil or saprolite under grassland replicate 2 | place: USA:California | collected 2016-06-15
CGTACGTGGCGGCCTTCGACCCCTCCGGTCGGATGAATGACGCGATGACCGTGATCGACTGTGCGCCGTCGTCGCCGACGTGCGGCAGCGTGGTCGGCTGGACCGAGTTGCCGAGCGCGGGGAACGAGTTGCATCACTTCGGGTGGAACGCGTGCTCGAGCGCGCTGTGCCACCCCGGTCACGGCGACAACGAAGGCGCCGCGCCGCTGGAGCGGCGCTACCTCGTCGTTCCGGGCCTGCGCTCGTCGCGCATCCACATTCTCGACACGAAGCCCGACCCGCGCTCGCCTCAGTTGGTCCGCACCATCGATGCTGAGGAGCTCGCGGCGAAGGCGGGGTACTCGCGGCCGCACACCGTGCACTGTGGCCCCGGTGGCATCTTCATGTCCGCGCTCGGTGGAGCCAATGGCAACGACGGGCCGGGCGGGGTTGCGCTGCTCGACCACGACACTTTCGATGTCGTTGGCCCGTGGGAACTCGATCGCGGTGACCAGTTCTTCTCCTACGACGTCTGGTGGCACCTCAACTTCGACACGGTCGTCACTTCGGAATGGGCGACACCGTCGATGATCGAGAACGGCCTCAACCCCGAGGACCTGCTGGGCCGCAAGTTCGGCCATCACCTCGACTTCTGGAGCATGTCCGAGCGCCGACTCGTGCAGCGCGTCGACTTGGGGGACGAGCATCAGATGGTGCTCGAGCTGCGACCGGCACATGACCCGTCGAAGGCGTACGGCTTTGTCAGCATCGTCATCAGCGTCGAAGACCTGTCGGCGTCGGTGTGGCTGTGGCACCAAGACGGCGACGGATGGGCGGTCGAGAAGGTCATCACGATTCCGCCGGAACCCGCCGACCCCGACGAGCTGCCTCCGGCGCTCAAACCCTTCTCCGCGGTCCCGCCCCTCATCTCGGACATTGACCTGTCCGTCGACGACCGTTGGCTGTACGTCTCGTGCTGGGGCACGGGCGAGCTCAAGCAGTACGACGTGACCGACCCGTTCCATCCCCAGGAAACCGGATCGGTACGCCTCGGCGGCATCGTCCAGCGGGAGCCGCACCCAGCGGCGCCCGACCTTCGGCTCTCGGGCGCGCCGCAGATGGTCGAGATCAGCCGCGACGGCAAGCGCGTCTTCATCACCAACTCGCTGTACGCCACTTGGGACGACATCTTCTACCCCGACGGCGTTGGTGCATGGATGGCGAAGCTCGATGCCGATATTGACCGCGGCGGGCTCAGGGCCGACCCGCAGTTCTTCCCACACGGCGACGACTTCCGCGGCATGCGCGTACACCAGACACGACTCCAGGGCGGCGACGCGTCGAGCGACTCCTATTGCTTCACTAGCTGACCGCAAGCGACACCGGCAGGCCTGCTACCGGTCGGAAGCGGCTCCAAGACGGACAGGTCTCTCAGGCCTACGGCTTGCGAATCGGAAGGAACTGCCGATCTGGATCTCTCTGACACGCACCGAGCGCGCGCACCGCACGAACGGATCCACAAAGCCATCGGAGGAGCACAGAACAGCACCTCTGGCGTGACTCCGGCGAGGTACGGTCGCTCGCGCGTGAGCTGCCAGTTTCACTTCTATCCCGAGGCGTATCTCGAGCTCGTGCGGAGCGAGATCCCCGCCTACGACCGCCTCGCGTAGCGAGAGCGTCGAGCAACGTCGTGGCGCATTATCACATTGTTCCCGAACGTTCACGCGTCTCGATCTGGGCGCGGTCGAGCCTCCACCCGATCGAGACGAGCACCGACGGACTCCAAGGCGCGCTCGATCTTGAGATGCTTGCCGGAGGCCGTCTCAACCTGCAGTCGCAGCCGCAAGCGAAGGTGTCGTTGCCCGTCGACCAGCTCAAGTCGGGGAACCCACTCGAGGACCGCGAGCTGCGCCGGCGCATCGACGCACGCCGCTTCCCGACCATTGACGGCGAGCTGCTCGAGATGCAGCAGACCGGCGTCGAGGGCCGCTACCTCGTGCGCGGGCACGTCACGTTCCGCGGCATCAGCCGCAGCTACGCGAGGGAGATGACCTTCACCGCGGTCGACGACCGCACGCTGCGGATCGAAGGTGAATCGACGTTCGACGTGCGCGACTTCGGGATGGAACCACCCAAGATTCTGATGCTCAAGGTCGAACCGGAGGTGCGTGTGCGAGTCGAGATCGTCGCCGAGAAGGAAGTTTGACCAGAAGCACACCCGCGACGGCCCGATCTCCCCATCCGCGCGTGTCGAGCGAGCACAGAACACGCCGACAGAACGCTCATCTTCGCCCCATGGCGGGGAGCGCAGAACGGCACTTCTTCGCTGCGCGCCTACGGGTGCGTACGGTCGACCTCTCAATGGATCGGCTGGGGCACCGTTGCTCCGGCTTCGGGGCCTCCGTCACGAACGGGAGGTCCGTGATGAATTTCGAGCATCTCGACCGTTCTGATACCTATCAATCAGTGCTTCGCCGATAGCGAGCGACTCGCGCTCGCCGGGTTCTTGGCGAGCCACCGAGGCTCCAACCCGTGAGGCGTACGCGCTGGACCTGCGACAGCTCGCTGTCTGGTGCGCGAACTATGAGCGCGCCTCTTCGAGGTACACCGCGTCGACATCGAATGCTTCGGACGCGAGGTCGACGCCCGCGGGCGGGCTCGAGCGACCATCGCCCGCCGACTCTGCACGATCGCAGGCTTCTACCGCTACGCCGAGGAGGAAGGCCTGATCGCTCACTCACCCGCGATCCATGTACGACGGCCCAGGCTCGACTACGGGTCGCACGCGATTGGCCTGGACCGCAACGAGCTCGGCGCACTGCTCGTCGCTGGGGGTCTGTCATCAGCACGAGACCACGCGTTGGTGTCGCTCCTCGCCCCGAACGGATTGCGCATCTCCGAAGCACTCGGTGCCGACATCGACGCGCTCGGCCTTGAACGAGGCGCGCACCACCATGCGCTACGACCGAGGACGCCAATCCCTAGATCGCCACGCCACCTACATCGTCGCCACCTTCGTGGCGGGCGCCTCTCGCTGAACCGCAGCGATCCGGAGTTCGGGCGCCCGAACGCGTCGGCGCTCGAGCCCCGGATCGGGCAATCTGGCGCGCTTGCGGGAGGCAGCACTGGAGCGCGAGTAACTGGAAGTACGTCCCGTTGGCCGCATCGCATCCGAAAATGGAGATGCTGTCGGGCGCCGTCGGGGAGCTCGGCCGTCGCCTGTTCGATGAGATGTGCCCGCGGAACGCTTCGGCAGCCACGCGATCTATGACAAGTAGTTACCTAGCCTCGGTCATCTCACGCGCGATGTCTCGCCTCGGTCTCCGTAGCCCTCCGCGTCGGGCGCGTATCGCACGTCGTCCACGTCAGGAGGACGGGCGATGAGGTAGAGGACCACTCCGAAGAACGGGAGGAAGAGAATGAAGATGAACCACAGGGCCTTCGCGAGGCCGCTGTGGTCGCGTCGACGGAAGTTGTCGACGAACACCCAGATCACTGTGAAGATCCACAGGAAGAAGAGCGAAGCGAGAACCAGCGTCCAGAAGACGCCCAGAAGTGGATAGTCATACGCGAGCATGGCTCTCTCCTGACTCTCGGCTGTTTATCGACTCGGACCTTACGCCCCCCCTGCAAGTGCCGTTCTGGGATGCTCGCGATCGCGATCAACGACGTGCCGACGCGTCACCGAGCGCGCTCCTAACTGCCGATCCACGCTCGACATCTGTGCACCGAACGCGCGCACCGAATATCGCTTGACGAGCGCCGCCAGGCGCGTCCGATCGGCACATCTGGAGCGATTGATCGAGGACCAGGACGCTCGCTGGCACGTGGAAGGATGCACTCATGGGCGTGCTGCCTGACTCGGGCCGCGCTGGGGAGCGGCTGCGTAAGGAGATCATCGGCTGGCTGACGACGGTCACCCGCGGCGGGCAGCCGCAGAGCTCATCGGTGTGGTTCGCGGTCTACGACGATGCGATCTATGTCCAGAGCCGTCCCGAGTCCGCGAAGCTGGCCAACATCCGTGCCAACAGCAAGGTGTCCTTCCACCTCGACAGTGACGGTCTTGGTGGTGACATCGTAACGATCGACGGTGACGCGGAGATACTCGATGGCCCGCCGTCGGGCCTATATGACGCGTATCTCGCGAAGTACGAGCAGGTGATTCGTGAGCGCCTCGGCACGACGCCCGAGGAGATGATCGAGCAGTACAACAAGACCGTCCGCGTCGCTCCTCGGCGAGTCCGAGCCTGGTAAGGCGATCGATGCCCGGCACACCTGACGAGCTCGCCGAAGTTCCTCCCGAAGAGTTCGTCTCTGCCCGGGACGAGCTGGCGAAGCGCCTCAAGTCGGAGGGCAAGGCGGAAGAGGCTGCCGCCGTCAAGAAGCTGCGCAAGCCCACGGTGGCGCGGTGGGTCACCGAGCAGGTGCGCCGTCGTCATGCTCGCGAGGTCGACGCGCTCCGGGCGGCGTCGGCCGACGTGGCGCAGGCCCAAGAAGCCGCCGTCACCAGGGGCGACCGCGACGCGTTGCGCGATGCAACCGCGAAGCGGCGGAACGCCGCCGAGGCGGTGGGCCGAGCCGTTGACCAGGTGCTTGCCAGTAGCGGACGTCCGGCTCAGTACCGCGACGAAGCGCTGGGCGCCATCGAGTCGGATGTCACCGCCGAGATCGCGGCCGGAACCTTCGGTCTTCGAGACGACCTGGAGCTTCCGAAGCGGCCGAAGAAGAAGGCACCGACGCGGGACCTCGCGGCGGAACGCCGTGCCGCCCAGGCCGAGAAGGCGATCGAAGCGGCCGAGGACCGAGTTCGCCTTGCACGCCACGAGTTGGCCAACGCGGAGTCGGATCTGGCGGCGCTGCGCGAGCGCTACGGACGCTGACCCCAGAAGAGAATGCGCTTGAACGTGTAGAGGTACGGCTGCCGCTCGCCGATCACTTCCAGCACCCGCCGCCGGTAGCGCTCCAAGAACGCGTCGTAGAGCTCGTCCGAGAGTCGAGCGCGAAAGAACGTGAGGTGGGTGCCCTTGACCCACTCGACGACGTCGGCCGACGAAGCGAGGTGGTGGGGGTACACCTGGAGGCGGACAAGCTGCTCACCGAAGCCGAGCCGGTCGAGTAGCTCGGCGTACGCCTCCGGTGCGAGAACCCGTGTCGCCGGATCAGGCGGAGGATCGTGGGCGAGGGCTTCGACGAACGGCGACTCTCGGGCGACGTCCATCCCAACGGTGTGCGACGGGTGGTCGGTGTTGGCCGGGACCTGGACGGCGAGCTGGCCCCTGGGCGGCAGCGCCTCGGTGAGCCGTCCGAGCAGCCGGCGGTGATCCGGAAGCCAGTGCAACGCCGCGTTCGAGAACACGAGGTCGTACGGCTCGGGATCCCAGGTCGAGATGTCACCCTGTTCGAACCGAACGCCGTCTCCGGCGAACGGCTTCGCCCGCTCCAGCATGCTCGCCGCGCTGTCGATGCCAACAGTCTCCGACGCGCCGAGATGGCGGTGCAGTTCTCTGGTGAGCGCGCCGGTGCCGCAGCCCAGATCGACGATCCGACCTCCGTGCAGGGGCTGCACGAGCGCCACGAGATCCCAGAACGGTCGCGCGCGTTCGGCTTTGAAGCGCTCGTACTGGTCCGGGTCCCACTGGGTCACGTTTGACGCATCAGTCATGTGGCCTCAGGCGCGATCGAGCACGAGCTTCGTCGCCGGCTCCAGCCATGCTTCGGCGGCCTGCTCCCAGGGCACGACGGTCGTGGGAACGACGAGGGGATCGAGTCGTCCGTGCGCGACGAGCTCGAGAACTGGCGGGAGGAGCAGACGCGAGTCCGCCCTCGAGGCGTGGAACGTTACGCCATGGGTGTACATGTCGAGGAGCGGTATCGGTGTCGTTCCCTCGAAATAGATGGCAACGCTGGTGCAGGTCCCGTAGTCGTCCGTCGAGCGCAAGGTTGCCGCGAGCCCTGCGTCGTCACCGGTGGCATCAACCGTGATCAGCGCGCGGTTGAACCGACGGGGCCACGGCCCCTGATGATGCTCGACGTCGGCCCCGAGGGCTTCCGCCGCCGCGCAGCGGGAAAGATCGGTATCGACGTAGCGGACGCGTTCGGAGCCGAGGGCGATTGCGGCGGCGGCTGCGTACAAGCCGATTGACACGGCCGCACCCCCGACGACGAGGACTTCCGCGCCGGGCCGGGCGGACAGCTGAGGCCCGACGGCGCGGTAACCGTCCACGACGTTGTCCGGCAACGTGCTCAGCATCGTGGCCGGCAGTCCTTTCGGGCTTGGCAAGAGCATGTGGTCTGCAGCGGGCACGGCAAGCAAGTCCGAGACGGCGCCGCCGTGCCCACCTCCTACTTGACCGAAGCCGAACGCGGCCCCGATCTGCGCGCGGTAGGTGTGGCATCCGGCGAAGCGTCCTTGGCGGCAGGCCTCGCACACACCGCACGACACCTGGAACGGGACGAGTACCCGTTCACCGATCCCGCGCTCGGACACCGCGTCCCCGACGGCGACGATCTCGGCGACGGTCTCGTGACCGACCGGGAAGGGCCCGGGAAACAAGCCGCCCGCGGCCATCGGCAGATCAACGTCGCAGCGGGCGACGGCGAGTGGGCGCACGATCGCCCCGGCCGGATCCGACGGGTCCGGCTCCGGGGCGTCACGCCACTCGACACGACCGGCGTCGACGAACGTCAGCTGGCGAATTTCCGTGCCCTCCAGATCTGCTCGGCGGGCCAGCGGCGCGCCCAATCGTCGGGCACGAAGTCGTCGTAGGTCGTCGTCGCGCTGTCCGGCGGGCGCATCTCGATGAGGTCTTCGACCACGAAGCCGTGGTCGCGCAGCAGGCGTATCCACTCGCCGTGCGGCAGTTCGAAGTCCATCGTGCCCTCACCGAAATGCATACGACCGAGGTCCCAGTACGAGCGGTGCAATCGAGTGTCCTGGCGTTGGCGCCGCGCGTCCCAGGTCAGGTACACGAGCGGCGTCGCCTGGCAGAACGCGAGCAGGCCATCGGTGCGAAGCACGCGCGCCACCTCGGGCACGGTGACCCGGGGGTCACAAAAGCTCATCGCGCCGTGATCGCAGAAGACCACGTCGAACGAGGCGTCTCGGAACGGCGTCGCCTCGGCGCTTGCAGCCAAGAACGGCACGGCGGCATGCGCCGCCTCGCGATTGATGGTCGCATGCTTGAGCTGCACGAGCGACTGGTCGAGGCCGACGGGCCGGGCGCCATCGCCCGCGAGTGCGATGGACCACTGGCCGGCGCCGCAACCGAGCTCGAGCATGTCGAGGCCGTCGACGTCACCGAGCACGCCGAGCTCAGACTCGGGAATTCGCCACGCGCCCCACGCCCGCGCTCGGGCTGTCAGGTCGTCGCCGTGCTGGGCCTGGTAGTCGTCGGCGTCTGCGTCCCAGAACTCGCGGTTGTGGCGCTCGTGCTGCTCGTCGCCGCTCACGCAGAGTCGATGAGCTTCTCGCGCGCTTCCTTCTGCTTCTGTCGCTGCTTCTTCCACTCCTTGAGAAGCGCCTTGTGTCCGGCCTTGGCCGCTTTGCCCGCGGCCTGGAGGTTCGCATCGATCTCATCGGCGAGGTTCGAGAACGCGTCGCCGATGCTGTCGAGGCCCTCCTCGAACTGCTTGGCCGTGCTCTTCCAGGCATCGCCGGATTTCTCAGCCGCTCGATCGAGGCGGACTTTGAGCTCTGCTTGGCGCTTGCGCAGCACGTCGATCGCCTTCTCGAACCGCTCACGAGCCTCGGCGCCGGCCAGGTCGGCCTGCACCCTCAGCTCGTCGATCTGCTGCTGAAGCTTCTCGAGCGCCTCCCGGGCCTTCGCTCGGTATTCGTCCTGGGTGGCCATCGCTGCTCCTCGGGTGGGTGGAGGGCGTTCGTGGGGGACGCGCCCCACCGTAGGCGCGTCATCCCTTGGGAAGCACTACGAACGCGATGGCGGAGAAATGGAGGACGACCGCCACGAGTACGAACACGTGGAAGAGCTCGTGGTAGCCGAAGGTGTTCGGCCACGGGTCCGGCCGCTGGGCACCGTGGATCACCGCGCCGACCGTGTACGACACGCCGCCCAAGAGGACGAGGAAGAAGCCGGCGACGCCGAGCGACGTCCAGAGCTGCGGGAATGCGATGAGAGCCACCCAGCCCAGTGCGATGTAGTTGATGGTCACCCAGCCCCGAGGCGGGCGGTCCCATCCCCACTCCAGCCCGATTCCCAAGAGCGCTCCCAGCCAGACCGCAGAGAAGACGACCACGCGCTCCCAGCCGGAGAGCGCGATGAGCGACATCGGCGTGTAAGTCCCGGCAATCAGAAGGTAGATGCAGGTGTGATCGAGCTTGGTGAGCACGCGAGCCACCGCTGGGGACCAGTTCCCGCGGTGGAGAAGCGCGCTGGCACCGAGCATGGCTGAAACTGACAGGGCATAAACGAGAGCGGTCCATGTGGCGAGACCGCGTGGCGCGGTCGCGACGAGCACGATGCCGAGCGGCAAGGAGATGAAGAACCCGTAGAAGTGCGTCAGGCCGCGCAGGAGCGGCTTGACCGCCTGCTCGGCAATCGTCTCTTTGACGGAGGTCTGCGGCACCGGCGCGCACCCTACTGATGGTCGGCCGTGCTGGTGCCGTCGGTCCGCTCGCGGCGCCGGGCCAGACCGCGGGCTTCGAGGCTTCGAGTCCACGGCGCCAGAAAAACCCCGGCGACGGCCGCCGCGACCGCCACGACGACGAGCGACGCGCCCAGGAACAGGGCCACGATAACAGTCAGCAGGAACGCGACGGCGGCGTCGATCACCCAGTGGACGATCAGCGGCCGCGGGGGCCGGTCCGGAAGTGGGCGCGGCGCTTCTTCGTCGGCCACGCGTGGCGCGCTCTAGGCGGTCGGCGACAGGTCGGTGATCTTGACCGGACCCTCGCGTTCGGTCTTGGGCCGCTTCGCCGTCGCACGCGGCTCCACGTCGACGCCCACCGCCTCGGCGCGCAGCGCGCCGACGGTGCACTTCTCTCGCGGTCGGTGCCGGAACGGGTCGTACGAGAAGAACCGCATCGCGTTGAGGTGCGTCATACGGTCGATCTCGTCGTCGGTGAGGTCAGTGCCGCTGAACTCGCCGTGCAGACGCTCCGGCGCCCGTGGCCATGTCGTGTCCGAGTGCGGGTAGTCGATCTCGACGGTGATGCGGTCGACGCCGATGTCGCGCGCGAGCCGGGCGCCGACCGCGTCGGAGATGAAGCACAGCACGACGTGCTCCATGAACACCTCACTCGGCATCTTCGAGCCGAAGTCGGCGCCGGTCCACGCCTTGTGCACCCGGTAGCTGTGGTCGAGGCGCTCGAGGAAGTACGGCACCCAGCCGATCCCGCCTTCGGAGAGCGCGACCGTCACTTCGGGGAACTTCTTGAACACGGGCGAGTGGATGAGGTCGGCGGCGGCCTGCACGATGTTCATCGGCTGCAGGACGATCATGACGTCGATTGGCGCATCGGCTGCCGTCGTCACGAGCTTCGACGACGACCCGATGTGCATGCACACGATGGTTCCCTCGTCGGCGCACGCCTTCCAGAACGGGTCCCAGTGGTCGGAGTGCAGGCTCGGCAGCCCCAGCGGCTCGGGGTTCTCGGGGAACGTCACCGCGTGGCAGCCCTTCTTGGCGACGCGCTGGATTTCGCCCGCGAGCGTCTCCGGATCCCAGATCGTCGGAACGGCGAGCGGGATGAAGCGGCCCGGGAACGTGCCGCACCACTCGTCGATGTGCCAGTCGTTGTACGCCTGGGCGAGGGTGAGCGCAGCCTCTTTGTCTTCGAGCGCGGCGAAAAGACGGCCGGCAAAGCCCGGCAACGACGGGAAGTTGAGCGAACCGAGAACACCATTCGCGTTCATGTCGAGGATCCGCTTCTCGATGTTGAAGCAGCCTTCGCGGATCTCCTCGAAGCTGGTCGGGTCGATGCCGTACTCCTCCGGCGGCCGGCCTGCGACCGCGTTCAGGCCGATGTTCGGCACCTCGAACTCGAGGAACTGCCACACGTCGGTGCCATCGTCCTTGTGCACGATCTTGGGCGCGATGTCGCGGTACTTGGCGGGAAGATGGCGCTCGAAGAGGTCGGGTGGCTCGACGACGTGGTCGTCGACGCTGACGATGGTCATGTCCTCGGTCCTCAACTGTCCCTCCTGTCGCCGTCGCAAGCTCCGGCTTTGCGGACGGACAGCAAAGCCGCCGTCGCCGCGGTCCAGCGTATCGTCAGTCTCAAGGGAGGCCTCATGGCTCGCGAGATGATACGAGACGAAACCCGGGCGTTCCTGCTCGACGGCACGCGGACGGGCAAGCTCGCCACCACCCAGGCCGACGGGAGGCCACATGTCACGCCGATCTGGTTCGTCCTCAACGGCGACGACGTGATGTGGACTACCGGCGAGTCGTCTCTGAAGGCAAAGGCCATGCGGCGCGACGCTCGAGTGTGCATGTGCGTCGATGATCAGGCGCCGCCGTACTCGTACGTCTTGGTCGAGGGCACGGCCACGCTGTCGGACGACCTCGAAGAGCTTCGGCGCTGGGCGACCCTGATCGGCGGGCGCTACATGGGCGCCGATCGCGCCGATGAGTTCGGGGCCCGCAACGCGGCACCCGGCGAGCTCCTCGTGCGGATCACGCCGAGGCGCGTGATCGCCCGCGCCGCGATCGTCGACTGAGCGTTCTAGTCCGGCGGTTCTTTGCCGGGCGCTTCCGGTTGCACCTCGATGGTGTCGACGTGCACCCCCGCCGGCGCCGTCACGGCCGTGACCACGGCGCGGGCGACGTCCTCGGGCTGGAGGTATCCGGTGTGCCGCTGCAGGCCGTAACGGGGCCAGTAGTGCATGAGCTCATCGAGCTGGTCGGGCGGCCAGCGCGCGCCGAACTCACTGACCGTGGGCCCGACCCGCACGATCGTGGAACGAATCCCCGTGCCCTCGAGCTCCATGGCCAGCGACCGCGCCAGCAGCTCGAGCCCCGCCTTCGTCGCGCTGTACGCGGCCATGCGCGGGCGCGCGTGACGAGTCGCGTCCGACGAGATGAACACGAGGTCGCCGGCGTTGCCGCGCTCCAGCATCGACGCGATCGCCCGCCGGCTGATGAGCATCGGCCCCAGCAAGTTCGTCTCGACCTCGCACCGCAGTGCGTCGTCGGCGATCGTGTGCAGAGGTCCCGGGGTCGAGGTGCCGGCGTTGTTCACGAGGACGTCGACGGGCCCGAAGGTGCGCTCGGTCGCGGCGAAGAAGTCGTCGATCGACCGGGCGTCGGTCACGTCAAGGACATGGGCGAACGGCCGGCCCCCCGCCGCCTCGACCTCGGCTGCGGTCGCTTCGAGTCGCACGTCACGACGGGCGCCGACCGCGACCCTCCAGCGCTTGGCGCCGAACGCACACGCGATCGCGCGCCCGATCCCGGAGGACGCGCCCGTCACGATCGCGGTTCGGGGCTCCATCGGGCGGAGGCTATTCGGCCCCGGGCACGCCGCCCCACGCAACGACCGGGCCGGCGGCGTCGACGAGCGCGCGCGTGAAGGAGACGTCGACGGGCACGTCCAGGATCGACACGCCCGGCTCGCGCGACGCCGCTTCGAGTTGCTCGAGGTGGTCGGCGGCGACGCGGACCGGGCCCCCTGCGCTCCACACGTCGACGACCAGCGCGGCTCCGAGCTCGGTGGCGAGCTTGAGCAAGGTGAGCGTGGTGTGGTGGAGCGGCTCGGTGGTCACTGCCACGGCGGGAAGGCCGCGCAGCGAGGCGACCAGTGCGAGCGCGGTGCCGATCCCCGGTGTGGCAGTAGCGGGGACGACGACCATCCCCGGCTCGGTCGTCGGGAACGTGCGCGCGACCCAGAGACCGGCAAGACCGGGATCGGCGGTGATCACGCCACGCGGGGAAAGTGCGGCGCGGAGGTCGCCGACCGCGCGCGCTGGGTGCAGGGGCACACGGTCATCGACGTATCCCGGCTGCGCGATCGCCGACAGGCGCTGGTAGAGCTCCGTCGTCGGCATCGGTTCGGTGGCCGGCACAACAGAGGCGGCGAGGCGCGCCAGCTGCTGGGGCACGACCTCGACGACCGGCGCGAGCGCGAACCGTTCGGAAGGAGACTCGGCAAAGTCTGTTCCGGTGGCGACGATCGCGTCGTAGCGCGCGAAGTCGAGCAGCTCGAAGTCGCGCGCTTGGAGCCCGCACGTTCCCATGTGGTGCGGGCTGTCCCACGGGAGCACACCCTTGGCGCCCCACGTGTTCGCGACGGGGACGTTGCCGGCGGCCGCGAAAGCACGGAGCCCCTCGATGTTTCTCGTGGCGACGACTCCCGGGCCGGCGAGCACGACGAAGCGACCGGCCGGGAGGTCAGCCGTGTGCGCGCGGTCGCGTGGGTCGTCCAGTTCAGGGTCCAATCCGAGCGAATACGCCAGCGCGGCCGGCACCTCGATGTGGTCGAACACCTCGGCGACCGGTTCGACGTCGGCACCGGTCGCCGCCGCACGCAGTAAAAGGCCGACCGTTTCCACATCGTCATCGTCCCACGAGGGCGAAAGTTGGCGGCAGATACAGTCACTCCGCCATGCCGAATCGCAACCTCTATCTCCACGAGGTGATCGACATCGTCGGCGAGGGCGCGATGCGCTACATGGAGCACACCGTCGGCTTCAACGCCGAAGCGGCAGCCGACCGGGGTCTCGAGCTCGTCGGCACCTGGTACACGATGGGCTCGACGGGACGGTGGCCACAGGTCGTGAACCTGTGGGAGAGCGTCGACGGATGGTCAGGGTGGCGCCGGCTCATGGAAGCGACGAACCTGCGCCGAACCCGGAACCCGGAGCTCGTCGAGTGGTGGCAAGAAGCGCTGAAGACGCGCACCGGGGGATTCGACCGCCTGCTCGGCGCCGCGCCCGGTTGCCCATCGCTCGCCGAGCTGCGCGCGAACGGCGTGACGGGCTCGGTGTTCGTGCACGAGATCTCGGAGGTGCGCCCAGGCGACGCCCTGAACTATCTCGCATCAGTGCGTGAGCTTCGTGTGCCAGTCCTTGCCGACCACGGCCACACCCTCGTCGGCTTGTACGAGGTGCTGCTGACCGACGTCGAAGTGGTGACGATCTGGGCGACTGATCCCGCCGGGCACGAGTCGCTGATGCGTGCTGCCGACGAGCGGAGCGACGAGCGCATCGCCCGCTGGCACGAACAGGCGCGCGCCGTCGGTCGCACTCGCTGGCGCGAGGAGCTCATGACCCCGCATCCCGACAGCCTGCTGTCGCGCGGCGACTCACTGTGAGCCCGGCGCCGGCCTCGGGTCCGCTGACGGGTGTGCGCGTGATCGAGAGCTCGTTACTCGGCCCGGGTGAGCTCACGTCGTTTCTCGCCGACCTCGGCGCCGACGTGATCAAGGTCGAGCCGCCGCAAGGCGACTACGTGCGCCAAATGACGTGGCCGATCGTCGAGGGCGAATCCCTCCTGCACCTGCACATCCATCGGGGGAAGCGGAGCGTCACGCTCGACCTGCGCAACCCTGCTGCGGTCGAGGTGTACGCGGACCTCGTCCGCAACGCCGACGCGGTGGTCGAGGCGATGCGACCGGGGGCGCTCGAGCGGCGCGGCCTCGGGTACGAGAGCCTCAAGGAGGTGAACCCGCGGATCGTGTTCTGCACGCTTTCGGGCTACGGCATGACCGGGCCGTACCGGGACCTGCCCGCGCACGGGATCGCGTTCGACACCTGGGCCGGCGTCGTGCAACCGGCGTACGACGACGACGGCTTCTGCTACATGCCCGAGCACCCGTCGATCGGCATCCACGCCGGCCCGCTCCTCGGTGCGTTCGCGCTGCTCGCCGGCGTCGTGCAGGCACGGGCGACGGGTACCGGGTGCCAGATCGAGGTCGCGCAGTCCGACGCCGCCGCCTACATGGACTGGTACCGCATCGAGACCTGGAAGGCATATGAGCGACCCGAGTCCGAGGTCACCGGCAATCCCAGCGACGACTACGAGCGCCGCGCCCCCGGCACCGCCGGCATGCGCGAGGGGGTTCGCTACCAGATCTACGAGTCGTCCGACGGCCACGTGCTGTTCATGGCGTCGGAGCAGGCGTTCTGGCGCAACTTCTGTGAAGGCGTCGGCCGCATGGACCTGTTCGAGCGCTGGCCGGGCAAGCCGTATGCCGACCACGCGCGGAACAACCGCGAGCTTCAACGCGAGTTGCGCGAGATCTTCAAGACGAAGACGAGCGCCGAGTGGATCGACTTCGGCAATGAGGTCAACGTGCCCATCGCCCCCGTGAACTCAGCGCGGTCCATCGCCGACGATCCGCAGTTCCGCGACCGGTTCCCCTGGATCCCGGCGTCGCGACTCGGCGCCGACGAGATCCCTCTGCCCGTGCACGTCCTCGGGGGGGACCTCCCAGTGCCGGCGCGGGCGCCCAAGGTCGGTGAGCACACCGATGAAGTCCTCGCCGACGTGCTCGGCTACGACAAATCGCGAATCGAGCAGCTCCGCGACGGCGGTGCGCTCGGTGAGCCTGGCCCCGGGACCTGACGGACAGTCAGGTCGGGCGCTACCGGCAGGTAGCCTGGCAGGCCGCGGCGAGCGGCGGCTTGGCCGACCGCCGCAAAGCCGGAGCTTGCGACGGCGAAGGAGGAAAATGAGCTCGTCGCCGACCACCGCGGCCACGAACGAGTCGGCGGTCGCGCTCGACGGTCGGCCCCTCGGAAAGCGGGGTGCTGCCACCCGCCGGCGCCTGGTCGAAGCCACCGCGCGGCTCCTCGAGAGCCAGGGCGTGCGTGATCTCCGCGTCGTCGACATCGCCCGCGAGGTGGGCACTTCTCCGGCGACCTTCTACCAGTACTTCCGCGACGTCGAGGAGGCAGTGCTCGCACTGACCGCCGAGGTCGGTGAGGAGCTGGCGCCCGTCGACGAGCTGCTGCGCCGGTCGTGGACGGGCCCGTCGGGACTCGACGCGGCCCGCGAGATGGTCGACGCGTTCATTCGCTACTGGGACGAGCACCGCGCGGTCCTCCGCACCCGCAACCTCGCCGCCCAGGAAGGTGACCCGCGCTTCCGGCAGGTCCGCAACAACTCGCTGCGGCCGCTCACCGATCATCTCGCCGCCGCGGTCGCCGACTCGCAGGCCGCGGGGCGCGTCAGCACCGAGATCGCGCCGATGGCGGCGGCGGCAGCGCTGGTCGCGCTCCTCGAGCGCATGGCCGCGTTCCACCGCGACCTCGAGACACTCGGTATCACACGCGCCGACGTGGTCGAAACGACCGCTCGAATCGTCCACCAGACCGTGACCGGCGGGAAGGACTAGGGATCACACCTCCCCTTGACATCGTCTTTCTCTGCACCGGTAACGCGGCTCGTTCGGTGATGGCAGGCGCGTTCCTCGAGGACCGGGTGCCGGGGCTGCGCGTCACGACGGCGGGGACGCACGTCGTCGAAGGCATGCCGATGAGCTGGCGCACGCGCGACGCGATTGCCGAGTTCGGTGCGGAACGGACAATGCATCGCAGCCACCAGCTCAACGACGCCGACGTCGCATCCGCCGATGTCGTGATCTGCATGGCCGCCGAGCACGTCGCCTACATGCGGCGCATCTACCCCGAAGCGACGGCCAAGACGGTCACGCTGCGGCGGATGGTGCGCGACCTGCCCACTGCGCCCGGCGCGTCGTTCGGTGAGCGAGTGGCGTCGCTGGGTCTCGCCGACGTCGAGCTCGATGCGGCGGAGGACGTCGAGGACCCCGCTGGCGGCGACCTGCCGGTTTTCCGCGCGTGCGCGCGCGAGATCCACGACCTGATCGACCTGCTCGTCCCCGATCTCGGGGACAGAGCCACGCGCGACGAGGAGATCGCCTAGCGCTCAGGACGCGGCGAGCGCGGCCCTCGTGCCCGATGGGTGGGCCGTTACCTCGAGCTCGCGGCCGAAGACCTTCTCGAACAGGTCGCGCTTGCGGTGCGTCGCCCACCGCTCGAGCTCGGTGTCGCGATCGGTTGACAGCCGGATCATCACAAGCGACGGCCCCGCTCGGACGTCGATCGCCTCCACCGCCTGGCTACGACTGCGGTCGAGACCGTCGGCGATGCGCAACAGCGCGGCCAACTTTCGTAGCCGCTTCTCGTCGCCGGGGTCGATCGGGGCCAGCTCGTCCGCAGCGCGGGGATCTCCGCGCCGGTGCCACCGGGCGAGCGCGCCCAGAAGCGCCACCTCCTCGGGCGCGAAGCCGCGCAGCTGCCCGTGCCGGACGAGATACGCCGCGTGACGGTGGTGCCCGTCGTGGGCGACGTGCTCCCCGATGTCGTGCAGCAGCGCGGCGTACTCGAGCAGCTCGCGATCACTCGCGCCGAGCTCGTGCAGCTCCTCGGTCTGATCGAACAGGTCGAGCGCGAGGCGGGCGACCTGGCGCGAATGCTCCTCGGGGAAGCTGCATCGCCGGGCGAGGCTCTGCACCGACGCCCGCCGAATCGCGCGGGGATCTTCTGTCCAGTCAGCCGGATCGTGGTGACCGATGGCGTCGAGCAGGATGCCCTCCCGCAGCGACCACTCGCTCACGGTCATCTCGCCGAAGTCGAACGCCTCCATCGCGGTTGCGAGGAACATCGAACCGGCGACGATGAGGTCGACGCGCCGCGGCTCGAGACCGTCCATCTTGCGTCGCTCCGACGCCTTCGACGAGAGGATGTCATTGTGTAACGGGAGAAATTCGGCGCGAGTGAACGCGAGCTGGTTGAGAGATACCGGGACCTGCGCGTCGCGTCGAGCGGCGACCATGCGAGCGAGGTCCTCGAGGGTCCCGCTGCTGCCGACGACCAGCTTCGGCTCGAAGCGGCGGGCGCGCTCGGCGATCGGGCGCAACGCATTCGTGAGGTGCTCGCGGAGGGCGCGCCGGTCCGGTTTCGAGATCGGGTCGGATTGCACAAAGTCGGCGGTGAGGCGGGCGACGCCGACGTTCTCGCTCGCCGCCCACTGCAGACCGGAGGCGGTGCCGACCATCACCTCGAGGCTGCCGCCGCCGAGGTCGAAGCACAGAGCCGGCGCCGGCTCGAGCACCACGCTGGCGCGGATGGCGCCGAAGATGAGCCGGGCCTCGGTCAGGCCGTTGATCACGTCGACCTTGACGCCGGTCTCGCGCTCGATGCGGTCGACGAGATCGCAACCGTTGACGGCCTGCCGGATGGCGCTCGTCGCGCACGCGACGAACTCGGGCGCGTCCGCTGCATCGGCCAGCATCTTCATGCGCCGCACGGTGGCGACGGCTTGGTCGGCGGCGGCGGGCGGGATCCGTCCCTCGCGGCTCACGTGGTCGCCGAGGCGGAGCATCTCTTTCTCGCGCACGAGCGGCGTGAAGCTGCCGTCCGCATGGACCTCGGCAATCAAAAGGTGGAACGAGTTGGTCCCCAGGTCGAGCGCCGCGATGCGCATCACCGCCGACTGTAACGGGGACTCGTGCCCACGCATCGAACTACGATCACCGTCATGAGCGAACTGATTGCAGAGCCGCGGATCTTGATCGACGGCAAGCTCGTGGAGGCGGCGTCGGGAGCCACGTACGGCAACATCAACCCGGCCGCCGAAGAGGTCGCGGGCGAGGTGGCCGACGGCGGCGCCGAGGACATGGACCGGGCGATCGACGCTGCGCGTCGTGCGTTCGACGACACCGACTGGGCGACGAACGCCGCCTTCCGCCAGCGATGCCTCCAGCAGCTCAAGGATGCGCTCGACAAGGAGAAGGAGTCGCTGCGGCCGCAGATCGTCACCGAGGTTGGCGCGCCGATCATGCTCACGTACGCCGTGCAGCAGGACTCCTGCATCGAGGACATGCAGTGGGAGATCGACCTCATCGACCGGTACGACTGGGAGCAGGAGCTCCCGGTCCACGAGTTCATGGGCATGCGCAGCTCGCGCAAGATCGTGCGCGAGCCGGTCGGTGTGGTCGGCGCGATCACGCCGTGGAACTTCCCGTTCATGCTGAACCTGTCGAAGATCACGCCCGCGCTGGCGGCGGGCAACACCGTCATCCTCAAGCCCGCGCCCGACACGCCCTGGAGCGCGACGTTCATCGGCCGCGTCGCCGCCGAGCAGACCGACATCCCGCCGGGCGTGCTCAACATCGTCACGTCGAGTGATCCGGCGACGGTGGGTGAGGTACTCGCCAACGACCCACGCGTCGACATGGTCAGCTTCACCGGCTCGACCGCCACCGGTCGCCGCATCATGGCCAACGGGGCCCAGACGCTGAAGAAGGTGTTCCTCGAGCTCGGCGGCAAGTCCGCCAACGTGATCCTCGAAGACGCCGACCTCGCGTCGACCGTCCCGTCCGGGTCCATGGTGTGCATGCATGGCGGCCAGGGCTGCGCGATCACGACCCGGATGTTGCTGCCGAGATCGCGTTACGACGAAGCGGTCGACATGCTCAAGGCCGCGTTCGAGTCGGTCCCGTACGGCGACCCCACCGACCCCGGCAACATCATGGGTCCGCTGATCAACGCCCGGCAGCGCGACCGCGTGCTCGGCTACATCGAGAAGGGCAAGGCGGCGGGAGCGAAGCTCCTGGTCGGCGGCGGTCGTCCGGCGCACCTCGACAAGGGCTACTACGTGGAGCCGACGCTGTTCGTCGACGTCGACCCCGATGCCACGATCGCGCAGGAGGAGATCTTCGGCCCCGTGCTGTGCGTCCTGAAGTACGACGACGAGGACGACGCCGTCCGCATCGCCAACAACTCCATGTACGGGCTGTCCGGCGCGGTGACGAGTGCGTCGATCGACCGGGCTGAGGCCGTTGCCCGCCGCATCCGGACCGGGACCGTGTCGGTGAACGGCGGCCTGTGGTTCGGTCCGGACTCGCCGTTCGGTGGGTACCGTCAGAGTGGGAACGGACGCGAGCACGGCCTCGAAGGGTTCGAGGAGTACCTCGAGACGAAGACGCTGGGATTCCCGGCGCGCGCGTAGGGAGAACGACGTGACAGCGAAAGACGAGATCGAGACGCTGATGCAGGGGACCAACTACCTGCCGACGTTCGAGAGCGTCGATGAGGAGCGCCTTCACCGCAAGCAGCGACTTGCGGCCGCGTACCGGCTCTTCGGCCGGTTCGGGTTCGACGAGGGCGTCGCGGGCCACATCACGGCGCGGGACCCCGAGCGACTCGACCACTTCTGGGTCAACCCGTTCGGCATGAATTTCAGCCACATCCGGGTCTCGGATCTGATCCTCGTCGACGACAAAGGTGAGGTCGTCGAGGGTGAGTACGGCGTCAACACGGCCGCGTTCGTCATCCACTCCCAGGTGCACGCCGCCCGCCCCGACGTGGTTGCTGCCGCCCACGCTCATTCCATCTACGGCAAGTCGTGGTCGGCGCTGGGCCGGCTGCTCGACCCGATCACCCAGGACGTCTGCGCGTTCTACGAGGACCACGCGCTCTTCGACGATTACACCGGCGTCGTGCTCGACCTCGACGAAGGCGAGCGCCTCGCGCACGCGCTCGGGGACAAGTAGTCCGTCATCCTCCGGAACCACGGGCTGCTCACGGTCGGTCACTCGGTCGACGAGGCGGCGTGGTGGTTCATCACCATGGAGCGGTCGTGCCAGGCGCAACTGCTCGCAGAAGCGGCGGGCGACCCCGTGCTGATCGACCCCGACATGGCGAAGCTCACCGCGTCGCAGGTCGGCTCGCACGCGGCGGGGTACTTCAGCTTCCAGCCTCTCTACGAGAAGATCGTCCGCGACCAGCCCGACCTGCTCGAGTAGCGCGACGGAGGCTCACCACGCATGGGCAGGCGTGACTACGAGAACGAGGCCGCGACCGCCGCCGTGGACGGGCATCTCTCGGAGCCGGTGGTACGGGCGCTGATCGTGGGCGCGGCCGGCAGCCAGGAAGGAACGCTCGGCGGCGCGCTCAAGTCGCTATTCGGGCGGTCGCGCCGCAAGTCGGGCCTGCGACACCAGAATGCGCTCGTCCTCACGCCCAGCTCCATCCGCGTGTTCACCTGCACGGGCGGCCGCGCCTGGCCGCCGGAAGTCGATGAAGAAGTCGGCGCGTGGCCCGTGACGGACGTGAAGGTCTCGGCAGAAGCGGCCGAGAAGTGGGCGGCGTTCTCGGCGACCGAGAGCGGCTCGCAGACGAACCGCTTCTACAACATCGCCCTCACGGTGCCCGACGCCGAGGAGCCGGTCGTGGTCCAGGTCACGCGTACGGATTCGGCGCGGGCCACGATCCAGGCGCTCGAAGACGCGACCGGCAGCAAGCCGTCACGGATCACCGCCCGCCGCCGCAAGAAGCAGCAGCGCGAGGCGGCGGAGCACGAGGAGTCGGCCCGCGCAGAGGAAGCTGACTAGCTGCTGGCGCGGCGGCTGCGCAGGTACTCGATCGAGCCCCGGAGGAACCCGTCCGGGTCGGCGACTTTGCCGGCGACGATCTCCTGGAACCACGTCGGCACGTAGATCTCGAAGGTGCCCGAGTCGAGCTGGTCGACGACGGGCTGCACGAGGGCGTCGACGGGAAGCGCCATGCTCATGTCGGCGATGGGCTCGTCGTTGTCGGGCAGCCGGAACAGCTCGGTGTCGATGATGCCCGGGTTCACGACGTGGACCTTCACGCCGGTGTCGGCGAGGTCGACCGCCATCGCCTCGGAGAAGGCTGTCAGCGCCGCCTTGGACGCGGCGTACGCCGCCTCCGTCCCCGGACCGAGCCGCGCCGCGACCGACGAGATGTTCACGATGCGCCCGCTCCGCTCGACGAGACCGGGAAGGAGGGCGAGCGTCAGTCGCACGGGCGACAAGTAGTTGAGCGCCATCACGGCCTCGACCACGGCGGGTGCCAGCTTGGTGACGGGACGGCGCTTCGGGATGCCGGCGTTGTTCACGAGCACGTCGATCCCACCCAGCTCGTCATCGGCGCGGCGCGCGAACGCTTCCACGCCGTCGATCTCCGACAGGTCGACGACCCACGAGCGCGACTCGGGGGAGTGCTTGTGGACCCGTTCGAGCACGTCGCGCAGGCGGTCCTCACGCCGCGCGCAGATGCCGACAACCGCGCCGCGTTCGGCGAAGCTCTCGGCGAGCGCGGCGCCGATGCCCGACGACGCGCCCGTGATCAAGACCTTCTTGCTTGCAAGTGAGTAGCTCGTGCCGGGCAGCTTACGAGGGCGGTAGCCTGCGCCGCCGCGGCGACGGCGGCTTTGCCGACCGTCGCCGCAAAGCCGGAGCTTGCGACGGCGACAAGGAGAGAAATGCCGCTCGAACCGTCTGCTGCACTACTGACCGATCGCGTTGCAGTGGTCACGGGGGCAGCCGTCGGTATCGGCGAGGCGATCGCGCTCGCCTTCGCCAACTTCGGCGCCCACCTCGCGATCTGTGACCGCGACGTTCCCAACCTCGATCAGACCGCAGACGCGATCGAAGCCACGGGGCGGCGCGTCGTCGCGGCGGAGCTCGACGTGCGCGAGTCCGAGCAGGTCGACGGCTTCCTCGGTGTCGTGGGCGAGCAGTTCGGGCGCGTCGACGTCCTCGTGAACAACGCCGGCGGCGGCTTTCAGGCTGCGTACCTCGACGTGAACGCCAAGGGGCAGGACTCTCTGATACGCGAGAACTTCGTGAGCGTCACGCATTTGATTCGGGGCGTCGTCCCGTTGATGGCCGACTCCGGCGGCTCGATCGTGAACCTCACATCGATCGAGGCGCACCGCGCCGCGCCCGGCTACGCGGTGTACGCGGCGATGAAGGCCGCCGTCGCGAACCTCACCAAGACGCTCGCACTCGAGCTGGGTGATCGCATGATTCGGGTCAATTGCATAGCGCCCGACGTGATTCCCACACCCGGCATCGGTGCGGATCTCCCGATGAACACGCCGCTGCCTCGGCGCGGTCATGTCGACGACGTCGCTGCCGCGGCCGTCTACCTGGCCAGTGACCTCGGCCGGTTCGTTTCCGGTACCACGATCCACGTCGATGGCGGCAACTACGCCGCCGGGGGATGGCGCCGCGCCGACGACGGGAGTTTCACGACGTGAAGTTCGGGATCGCCCTCGGCGCGCTCAATGCCCATTTCCACTTCGACGTCACGGACGAGGCGGAGCGGCTCGGCTACGAGTCGGTCTGGCTGCCCGAGCACCTCGTGCTCCCCGTGCGGATGAGCCGGTCGCCGCATCCGGGGGAGGAGCACCCGCCCGTGCCGCCGACCACGCCGGTCTTCGACGCGTTCACGTACCTCGGCTACCTCGCCGGCCGCACCCGGCATGTGCGGCTGGGCACGCACGTGTACAACATCGGGCTCCGCCATCCGTTCATCGCCGCGCGAGCCGTGCAGACTCTCGACGTCGTGTCCGGCGGCCGGATCGAGTTCGGTGTGGGGGCGAGCTGGCTCGGAGAGGAGTGGCGCGCCGCCGGACTCGACTTCGAGTCCCGGGGGCGCCGTGTCGACGAAGCCCTCGAGGTGTGCAAGCGGCTGTGGAGCGAGCCGGAGGTCGCGCACGAAGGTGAGTTCTTCCGCTTCGACGCGGTCGCGTTCGAGCCCAAGCCGGTCCAACAGCCGTGGCCGCCGATCCTGATCGGCGGCGAAAGCCCCGCGGCGCTGCGCCGCGCGGCGCGCCTCGGTGACGGCTGGATCGGCATGGGCCACACACTGGAGACGGCGGCCGCCCCGATCGAGCGCCTGCGTGAGCTACGACGCGAGTACGGGCGCGACGACGCGTCGTTCCAGATCTGCTTGGGCGGACCGGTCGAGAAACACGACGACGTGAAGCGCTGGGAAGAGCTGGGTGTGACTCGACTCCTCGTGTCGCCGTGGCGTCGCTCGCCCGAGGCGATCGACGGATTGCGTCGATTCGCCGAGCTGGTCGGGCTCGGGCCGCTCGGCTAGCCGGACACGATGCGGTCTCTCAACTTCGCTATGCGAAGTTGAGAGACGCATCAGGACTCACGCAACAGCGCGCCGGGGTGGCGGGCGAAGTCGCGGATGCTGCCTCGATTGCGAAACGCGACGGGCATCACCGACGGCTGCATCGTGTAGCAGACGCCGCCCATCATCGGGCCGAGCTCAGCGGCCGAGTCGTAGGCCTCCAGGTCCATGCCCCGGCCCATGCCGATCTCGCAGGCCCGGCGCAACACGATCGCGGCCTCGGCCGTCTCGGGGTCGAACGTCTCGTCCGCCCACCGGAAGAAGCCGCCTCGCCACGGCGCCCTGTCGTACGGCGGACAGTCGACGAGCCGGGGCCGGCCGTCCCGCCACGACAGCGTCCACGCCAGCACCAGCTCGCCGTCGCGCCACAGGCGCGGCGCTGTCATTCCGTCGACGGCGGGCGGGAGCTCGGCGTCGTATTGGCGCCGCCCGAGCCGCCGAGCAGCGTGGCTGACGCACAGGCCGGCGAGGTCGAACTGGTGGGTGCAGTTCATGCGCGGGTCGGCCACTGCGGCGATCGCAGTGCACCGAAGGGACAGCGGCATCCCCACGATCGGCGGCAGCTGGGAGGCCGCGTCGGGGCACGTGGCCCACGGCCAGCGCCGGGAGCGGGCCTCGATGCCGGTCACGCGTTCGCCGTCGTGGCGCAGCGTCACCTCGAAGTGGTGGAAGTCGTCCTCGAGCCCGCCCTCCACGACGCCGTTCTCCACCGTGGTCGTTCGGATCCGCCGCCGGTAGGACCCGCCAGGATCGCCGACGCGGACGACCGGCGCGTCGTCGCTCACGCGCTCCGGTTCCTGCCACCCGGGTAGCCGCCCCCGCCGAACTGGGCGTCGAGGGCGTCGTAATCGACCGCGAAGCCCTGGCGGGGCAGCTTCTCGACGAACTCCACCGTGCGCGGCTTCTTGTACGACGCGATGTGCGTACGCGAGTGCTCGATGATGTCGTCGGCGGTCGCGGTCGTGCCGTCCTTCAGGACGACGATCGCCTTCACGCACTGCGTCCACCGTTTGTCGGGCACGCCGATGACCGCGCACTCGGCGATGGCGGGATGCTTGGCGATGGCGCCCTCGACCTCGGCCGGGTAGATGTTCTCCGCCGCCGACTTGATCATGCGCGTCGCCGGCCCGATGAACGTGATCGTCCCGTCGGTCTCACGCCGGCCGAGGTCGTTCGTGTGATGCCAGCCGTAGCGTTGACGGCGCGCGTTCTCCTCGGGGCGGTTCCAATAGCCGTTCATGACGGTCGGCCCACGCGCCACGATCTCGCCCGTCTCACCCTGCGGCACCTCCTGGTCGTTCGGGTCGACGATTCGGACCTGGACGACCGGCGACGGGCGGCCGTGCGTACCGACCGCGGCGTCGGCGAGCGTGTTGAACGTCAACATGCCCATGACCTCGGTCTGGCCGTAGCCGCCCGGATTACGCGCCCACGGGCTCGTGTCGATGGTGATCATCTCGTTCCATGCGCGCTTGCCGCGGAAGCCGCGCAGTGTCTTGAGGTCGTAACGGTGGTCCTTGTTCACTTCGAGGATCTGCTCGAGGGTCGGCCCCATGAGGAACGCGCCCGTGCAGCGCTCCGCCTCGATGAGCCGGCACAGCTCCTCGGCGTCGACCCGCCGGCTGAACACGTTGGTGCCGCCGGCGACGAACGTCGCCAGCGTGGTCATGAACGTGGCGATGTGAAACAGGGGACCACAGTTCAAGTACACGTAGTCGGCACCGATGTCGGCGAGGTGCCCCATCACGACGCCCTGGGTGATGAGCGCGGTGTGGCTGAGCATGGCGCCGTTGGGACGGCCGCTGAAGGCAGCCGTGTAGATGAGGAGTAGCGACGCCGCCGGATCGATGAGGTCTCCGCGGTCGACGCTCGGCGCGTCGGCCATGAACTGCTCGTAGCTCCCGTCGCCGTCGGCGTCGTGCCGGAGCCACAACGCCGAAGATCCCGCGAGCTCGCGAGCGCTACGGACGGCGTCGCCGATCTCCTCGTCCTGCCAGATGACGACCTTGGCGTCGACGTCGTCGATGGCGAACGCCATCTCGTCGGCGCTCTGGCGCCAATTGGCGGGGCAGAACATCGCACCGAGCTTCGCCGCCGCCGCCAGCCCTTCGACGACGCGGAACGAGTTCTGGCCCAGCCACAGCAGCCGGTCACCGGGACCGACCCCGGCGGTGGCCAAGGCGTGCCCGAGCCGGTTCGCGCGGTCGTCGAGCTCGGTGTAGGTGAGCCGGACGTCGCGGCCGAAGTCGCGATCGACGACGGCGGGCTTCTGGGGCCAGCTTCGCCGGTGCTCGCGCAGCACGTCGGCGAACGTGAGCCCGTGCAGCACGTCCACCGCGGCATCTTCCCACATGCACCTGACACCAGTGTCAGCCGCGCGTGGTGACGGGTATCCTCCCCGCGCATGAACGCTACGGAAGTCATCGACTGCGACCAGCACCTGTTCGAGTCGCGAACACTGTGGGCCGACTACTCCGACCCGAGCGATCGCGACAAGGCGCTCCAGATCGTGGACGACGAGGCCGGCAATGCTTGGCTGCGTTGGCAGGGCCGCCGCATGGTGCTCGCGGACGTGACCATTCCCGGCGAGACCGACGAGGTCGGTGCCCGGCTCCAGCGCGCGTTGGCGGGAAAGCCGCCCGAGCACCGGTACGACGACATCCTCCCGGTCGAGTACTGGCAACCGAGCGCTCGCGTCTCCGAGCTCGACCGTCTCGGTCTCGCGGAGGCGTTCCTGTTCCCGAACTATGGGCTCGTGTGGGAGCACAACCTGGTCGGTGACCTCGAGGCCTCGAAGACGAACATGGGCGCGTGGAACCGCTGGGCGCTCGAGGTCGCGGCCGAGGGCAAGGGCCGGTTGCACCCTGTCGCGCACCTGACGCTCCGCGACCTCGACTGGCTCGATCAGCAGCTCACGGCGCTGGCTTCCGGCGGAGTCCGGCTGGCGATGATCGCGCCGGCGCTCGTCGACGGTCGCCCGCTCTCGCACCCTGACCTCGACCGCGCCTGGGCTGCGTTCATCGAGCACGACGTCGCGCCTGTATTCCATGTCGCCAATCAGCAACGGCCGTTCGACGAGGCCTGGTACGCCTCCGACCCCGAGCCGACGAACCCCGTGTTGTCGTCGGTGTTCCTCTGGGTGCCGGCCGCGCTCGCCATCTCGGACCTGGTCGTGAACGGCGTGCTCGAACGCCGCCCCGAGCTGCGCATCGGCGTCATCGAGCTGTCGGCGGTCTGGATGCCGATGTTCCTCATGTACCTCGACGGCGGCGTGCGGTTCGTCACCCGACTGCACGGCAAGGCGGTGGCCGAAGTGCCGTTGGCGCCCAGCGAGTACGTGCGCCGCCAGGTGCGTGTCGCGGCGTTTTCGTATGAGCGTCCCGAGCGGCTGATCCAGCGCGTCGGCGACTTGTTCATGTGCTGCAGCGACTACCCGCACTCCGAAGGGACCGCGCACCCGCTCGACGACTACCGGGCTCTCGACGACACGACTTCCGATCCCGCGAGCGCGCGCGGGCTGTACCACGACAACGCGGCGTGGCTGCTCGGGCGGGGCAACGGCGCGTGACGACGGCCAACGCCGAGTTCGAGTTCCTCGCTCCTCGCCACGACGTTCCCACCGGCGGCCGCAGCGGCTTCACGATCGTCGACGAGCGACAGGTCCACTACCTCGAGTGGGGCCCCAGCTCGGCGCGCCCGGTCGTCTGCCTGCACGGCGGCGGCCAGACCGCGTACATGTGGGAGGAGCTGGGCGCGACCTTGGCGCCCACGCACCACGTGCTCGCGCCCGACCTGCCTGGTCACGGCGATTCGGACCCCATCGACGAGATGGACCGCCATTCGCTCGCGGCCACGATCCCGCCGCTCTTGCACGAGTTCGGCCTAGAGCGCGCCGCGTTCGTCGGCGCGTCGTTGGGCGGGATCGTGAGCCTCACGCTAGCCGCCCGGAAGCCCGAGGTTGCCGTTGCCATCGCGCTCATCGACATCGGCCATCGACTCGAGGACGAGGGCGTCAATCGCATCATCGACTTCATGACGCGCCACGAGTCGTTCGGCTCGCTCGAGGAGGCGGCGGCCGAGGTGGCGCAGTACCTGCCGCATCGCAGGCAGGTGAAGGTCGACAACCTACGTCGCAACCTTCGTCAACGTCCCGACGGGCGGTGGGAATGGAAGCACTCGTACGGGCGGCGCCTGCGCTCCGCCGGGCAGCCACCGGGCGGATGGCGCCAGCTGCTCGCCGGTCTCGATTCCGAGGTCACCGGGCTCACGTGCCCGGTGCTCGTCTTGCGGGGCGCGAAGAGCGATGTGCTCTCGAGCGAGGGCGCCGAGGAGGTCGCTGCGTTGATTCCCGACGCGCGCCTGGCAACGGTCGGCAGCGCCGGTCATCACGCCGCCGGCGACAACCCCGAGACGACGGTCAGCCTCGTGCGGGCGTTCCTGTCCGAGACCGGTTGGTGACCGCGAAAGCAGTCGGCTCGACCGGGAACCCGACCGACGCCTGGAGGCGTTCGCTCTCGGCCCACAGCCGATCGGCGATGCCGTCGTCACGGGCTGCCCTGCTCATGCGGCGAGGGCGGCGGCGCACCCAGAAGCCACCCGTCCTGCCCTCCAGTGAGGGAGCAGGGCCGTCAGGTAGAAGTGGCCGAGGTGGTTGACGCCGAACGTCTGCTCGAAGCCCTGCACGGTCGTGCGCCGCTCCGTCCAAATCCCGCCGGCGTTGTTGATCATCACATCGAGGCGTGTCCATAACCGCTTGATCTCTTCGGCGCACGCGCGGACGGTTGCCAGGTCGGCGAGATCGAGCCTGACGACGTTGACGTCGTCGTTCCCGGACCGTTCCCTCACGTCGGAGGCGGCAGCAGCGGCCTTGTCCTGGGTGCGGCAGGCCAGGACGACGGGGGCGCCCATCGACGCCAGCGCCACCGCGGTCTCTTTGCCGATACCGATGTTCGACCCGGTGATGGCGACGACCTTGCCGTCCATCATTCCGAAAGCGGGGTTCCGTCCCTGCGCACACCGGCAACGCGCCGCCACGGCCGCGGGATACGCCCCGGCTTGATGACGTCGGCGTCGATCAGAGCCTTGAGGACGGCGCGCGCGCATTGCCGGCGTAGCTCCAGGCGTCGTGGCAGTCGGCGAACCTTGCGCCAGGTGCGGAACGCAGGCAGCCCGACGGTTTGGTACACGAACGGCTGCACCATGAAATCGAACATGCCGACGATCCCGAAGGGCACGATTCGGCGCACCGCGAATCGATCGGTCCACGTTGCCTTCCGATAGTGCTCCCCGACGGTCGTGCGGGCGAAGGCGATGTGGCGGGCTTCCTCCAAGCGGTGGTAGCGGCTGACGTCGCGCACATAGTCGTCGGTCTCGGGATGCTCGGCTGCGAGCTTCTGGAAGAGGTCGGGGATCTCTTCGCCCGCCAGCACGAAGGCGTCGAGTGTTGCCGGGCGGCGCAGCAGCAACGGCAGCATGCGCGAGCGGATGCGAGCAGCGAGGGGACTCTCGAACGGGTTGCGCTGCTGAGGCTCGAGCTGGTCGACGAGGCGCACGAACAGGCGGGAGTGACGCGTCTCCTCGCCGAGCTCGTGGAGCGCCGTACGTGAACCGGGCGTCGGTGACGTCAGTGCTCAGCGCGAGCTGGTACCCGAAGCCGGAGATGAGGATCGCCTCGAACAGGATCCCGAAGCGCACGATCGAAGCCATCTCCTCCCGGGCGAGCGTGGCGCGCTGTTCGGGGGTGAGATCGAGGTCGAGCCCGTCGATCGAGAGGAGCTCGTCCGGGATCACCTGCTGCTTGGTCAGGCTGCCGGTGACCTCTTCGTCGGGCTCGATGATCCGGCGCAGCGATGCCCGGTTCAGCTGCTCGATCCGAGCCGTGCTGTCCTTCGGACGGGCGGTCTGTGTCGCTGTCATGGCTTGTCTTCCCTGGGCTCGAGGACGTCGAGATCGGTTGGTGGCGGCCCGCCGATAACGCCCAAACCGGGCGGTACCGACCGCACCTAGTCGCCTAATGTAAAGGATCTGAGGAATTGATGCAATCCCTCATTTCAGGAGTTATGCTCTGATCATGGCGCAGCGAAACCCGTCGATGACCAAGGGCGAGCGCACCCGCCAGGCGTTGCTGGACGCGGCGATCGCCCGTTTCGGCCGTGACGGCTACCGCGGGACCTCGGTCGCCGAGGTCGCCCGCGACGCGCGGCTGAGCGGCACCGCGGCGTACGTCTACTTTCCCAACAAGGAGGCGCTGTTCCTCGCCGCCGTCGATGAGGACGCCGCCGCCGTCGTCGACGAGGGGTTGGCCAGCCTCACCGACGCCGTGGATCTCGACCACTGGCGGGGGACGTTGATCTTCACGCTCCTGTCCGCGCTCGACCGCCATCCCCTGGCGCGGCGAGTCCTCACCGGCCTGGAGCCCGAGTTCACCGTGCGCCTGATCACGATCCCGGCGCTCGAGCAGCTGCGCAAGGAGTGCGGTGAGCGGATACGCGCCCAACAGCTCGCCGGGCAGGTCCGAACCGACATCGACGCCCAGCAGATCGCAAACGGACTGGTGACGATCGTGTTGTCGTTGCTCATGTCCTTGCTGCAGACGGGCACCGACCCGGCGACGCTGCTCGGCGCCGACGTCGCCGCCGTCGTCGAGGCCGCCCTCAGCCCGCCGCGTTAGCTGTCGCCGTGAGCGCGTCACCGGAGCGACGTTCGCTGGTCGGCCCGGTGCTCGTCAGCCTGGGGTTCGTCCTGTTCGTCGGCCCTGGACCGCTCATCGTGCTCGTGCCGTGGCTCCTGTCGGGCTGGGAACTGCACGAGCCTTTGCTCGGATGGAGCTGGCTGCGGGGGCTCGGGATCGCCCTCATCGTCGTCGGGGTCCCGGTGCTCGCCGAGTCGATCGTCCGCTTCGTGTGGAAAGGTCGGGGAACGCTCACGCCGGCGGTTCCGACCCAGCATCTCGTGATCAGCGGCCTCTACCGGTTCGTCCGGAACCCGATGTATCTCGGAGTGGTCACGATCATCGTCGGCGAGGCGTTACTGCTCGGCAGTGGTGACGTGCTGATTTATGCCGCCGTTGTCGCCCTCGGCTTCCATCTCTTCGTCGTGCTGTACGAGGAGCCAACGCTGCGCCGGACGCACGGGTCCGAGTACGACGGGTATTGCAAGCAGGTCCGGCGCTGGATCCCCCGGTTCATACCCGTTCAACCATCCACGGGGACCGACACCTAAATGCGCTCGCTTCGGTCGCCTCTCACAGCCCCGTCGATGAGTTCACTCGGCATGGCACTTCCCGTACTTCAACGACGAAATGGGCGCCGCCCGTGGCGCGGTACATGGTCTCTTGGAGAGCGAATCCGTCCGCTTGGCCCACTAACCCGAAAGAAGTGCTTGGTGTTCTGGAAGCCGCGACTGGTGGTGGCGATCAACTGCTTGCGGGAGGAGCGCTGAAGGAGCTCGGCTGGTTCACGCCCCAGGAGGGCTTTGGCATCTTTGAGGCGGACTCGAAAGAGAGCGTCCTCGGGATGGTGCAGGGGTTCTTCCCTACTACGGAATGGATGTCCAAGAAATCGTGCCGTGGGAGACGGGCAAGAAAGCGATTCTCGACAGCGCCCGTCAGGCTGCCGCTCGCTGAGAAGTTCAGGAGGGTCGGACCAGAAGGGCGCGCTCCTCGTCGACGATTGCCCGGCAATAGCAACCCTCGAGGTGGTCGTTGACGAGTCCCAAGGCCTGCATGGCCGCGTAGACGGTCGTCGGACCGACGAAACGAAAGCCGCGGCGGTGCAACTCCTTGGACAACTCCTTTGCTTCTGGTCTGAACGGAGGAAGCTCGGGAAGGGTGCGGAAAGGACCCATCGGCAGCGGTTCGTAGCGCCAGACGAGTGCGGCGAGCGATCCCTCGCTCGCCTGCACCTCGAGCACGGCGCGCGCGTTCGCGACCGTGGCCTCGATCTTGCCTCGGTGGCGCACGATGCCGGCGTCACCCAGGAGGAGATCGACGTCGCTCTCGTCGAAGGCGGCGACCTTGTCTGGCTCGAAACCGTGGAAGGCGCGACGGAAACCCTCCCGTTTCCGGAGAATGGTCAGCCACGCCAGCCCGCTCTGGAAGCCTTCGAGGCTCAGCTTCTCGAAGATGCGCACGTCGTCGATGACCGGGCGACCCCACTCCTCGTCGTGGTAACGCCGATATTCCTCGAGTTCGATGCCCCACGGGCACCGCTTCAAGCCATCGCCGGACTCCAGAACCTTGTCTTCCACGAGGTCATTGTGGTACCACCGCCATCCCGACGTGTGATCCCGCGGTACGGGACGCAACGAATCGGTGGTCGTCAGCGTCTCTTCTTCTGAGCCCTGGGGATAGTGGGCGCAGGCCGAAGCGCCTGCCTGGGCTGCACAGTACAGAGAGCGGTGTCATGACGGACGTGGACGAAGCCCAGACTGAACTGATGCGGCAGACGGTTCCATTCGCGGCTGCGCTCGGGATCGAGGTCATCACGAGCCGCCCCGAAGAAGTACGGGCGCGCGTGGCCTGGCAGCCGGATCGGTGCACAACCGCCGGAGTCCTGCATGGGGGCGTGATCATGAGCCTCGCCGACACCACCGGCGCCACCTGCGCCGTTCAGAACCTCCCCGCTGACGCGGCCGGTACGACCACGGTCGAGAGCAAGACCAACTTCCTGCGCGCCGTGCGCGATGGCTACGCGGAAGCGGTCTCCCGTCCGCTGCACGCTGGCCGCACGGTGGTGGTCATCGAAACCGACGTCACTGACGCCGATCGGCGGCCGGTCGCGAAGGTGCTGCAGACGCAGGCGGTACTGCGCGCCACATGACGCGCTGCGTCACGCGCCGACGAGACGCTCGATCAGGTCGAGGTACTGCATGAGGCTGCGCACCGGCAGGAACTCGTCGCGCACGCGCTCTTGAGCTTCCCGGCCGAGACGCCGGGCGCGCTCGGGATCTCGGAGCAGGCCGAGCACGGCGGCCCCGTAGGCGGCGAGATCGAAGGGGTCGTCGAGCAGAAGGCCGCTCACCCCGTCGACGATCTGGTCCTGGATGCCGCCGATGCGGCTGGCGACGACCGGTCGCGCCTTCCACATCGCTTCCGCGACCGTGAGCCCGAAGCCCTCGGCGATGCTCTTCTGCACGACGACGTTGGCCCGGCGCTGCAGCGCGTTCACGATGGCCGCGTTCTCCTCGAGATCGTCCATCGGCAGGCACGCGAGGTGCAAGCGCGGTTGCACCTCGGCCGGCGACCGCTCGTAGAGCTCGTGAACCTCTTCGAGGACGGCTTTGCCCTCCGGGTCGTCCGCCACTGCAGCGACCGACGGCCCTGCGTACACGAGATGGGCGTCGGAGGCGGGCGCAATGTGGTCGACGAACCCCTGAATGACACCCACCGGGTCCTTGAGGCGGTCCCAGCGCGAGACCTGCAGGACCATCGGGTCGTCGGCCCGCAGCGGTCCGCCCTCGACGATCTCCGCCCGGCGTTCAACCCACCCGGTGCTGCCGTCTTCTCGCGTGAATCGTGGATCGCCGCCGGGGCGGTCTGCGTCGAAGCCGGTGACACCGAGGATGGCTCGCACCGTCGCCGGGTCGAGTTCCTGATTCTTCGGCGAGAACGCGTCGATCACCGGCGCGATCAGCTCAATCTTCGCGTCGTCGAGTCCCTCCCACACGAATGCGCGCCGCGAGAACACGTACGCATCGGCCGGCTCGACGTAGGGGATGAGGAATCGCCAGGCGCGCCGGGCCACGTCACTCGGAATGTCAATGCCGACGTGGCAACGCCAGATGACCGGCACGCTCAGTTCCTTCTTGAGCTCGGGGATCAGTCCCGCCGGCTGGGGATCGTGGACGATCACGACGTCGTCCGGGCGGACCCGCTCCACGAGCTCGGCGAGGTTCGGCGCCAACGCCGACTCATACACCTCCCGCTCGGCGTCGCCGAGGGGGCCGCCGTCACCGGGTGCCGAATGCAGGTTGTTGTGAATACGTTTGGTGATCTCGAAGAAGGCCTCATTGCCACTGATGACTTCCCAACGCGCATCGACGCCGGCGGCGTGGGCGTAGGCCAGGAGCGAGATCAACATCTCGGCCACTCCGCCGCCGCGGGCCGTCGAGTTGATATTCCACACGGCTCGATTACCGATGACCCGATGCGCGCGTTCCACAGCCTCGAGCACCTGGGCGTAGCGGTCGGGCGGGAGGATCGCCTTGAAGCGCTCGAAGGGAAGCGAGCCGATGGGAACGGAGGTGAGGGCGGTCACGTGGTCGGACCTGTCGGGCGCCGCGCTTAGCTCGGCGGTCGGGCGTTGATGACGAGCGTGAAGATCGATGTCACGACCGGCTCACCGGAGTCGGGGTCCTTCCAGTCGGTCTCGGTCACGTAGAACTCGAGCTTCCCGCCGTTGGACCGTTCCTTCTCGTAGACATCAGTGATCACCGTCGTGCCCTCGAGAACGTCACCGACCTTCGGCCAGCGGTGGTATTCGAACGCCTGCTCGCCGTGGAGGATGGCGCGACCCGGCCCGCGGAGACGGTCGATGGGCAGGCCGGCGGCGCCGCCGGTGCCGAGCGAGCCCCAGTACGGCATCACGAACGGGAAGGTCGGCGGCACGGGCGCGCCGTCACGGGTGTATGCCTCGCTGGTGTCTCCGAGCGCCTCCGCAAACACGCGCACCGGGCCGCGCTCGATGACGACCTTCTGCGTACCCGTCCGCTGTCCCTTGAGCTCGGTCAATGCCAATGCATCTCCGATCGCCGTCGCAAGCTCCGGCTGCGTTTTCTCCTGTCGCCCTCGCAAGGCTCAGGCTTTGCGGCAACGGCGGCAAACTAGCTCAGAGGCCCAGGCGTTCGTTCGCTTCCTCGAAGACGCGCCACGGCGGTCCGACCTCGTGCGCCTCCCGGAGCGTGTCCGGCTCCCATTGCGACACGTCGCGGTTGAAGAAGTCGCCACCGTAGACGTGGATGGACCCGGTGCACTCACCGAGTGGGTTGTGCACGGCGTGGATCACATCGTCGCCGAGGAGCACGACGTCGGCGGCCGACAGCTCGCGGGTGCGGCGAGGCTCGATGCTGTCGTCGGCCCGCCGGTAGAACGTGTTGTCCTCCTGCCCGGTATAGATCCCGATCGCCGCCCACATGCTGTGGTCGTGGGGCCAGATGCTCATGCCCGGCGCCCATACGACCTTCAGCACGGTGAGCTCGGGGGAGTGGTGCAGCGTCGTCAACTCGGCGCGCTCTGCCGGCAGCGCGGTATCGCAGCCCGACGCCGGGTCGACGGTCCGTTCGAGGAGGTCCGCGATCGCGAGGCGAGGCTCCGCCTCAGCAAGACAGCCCCGACACTCCGCGACGAACGCTTCGACATCCAGCATGTGACCAGGCTACGCCGGACGCGCCGCGGCCGCCTCTCCCGCGGCGCGCTCGACGAGTCGGTGCTTCATGACCTTGCCAGTCGCGTTTCGCGGCAGTATGTCGATGAACGTGACTTGGCGGGGCCGCTTGTAGTCGGCCAGATGCAGAGCACAGAAGTCCTTCAGCTCGTCCTCACTGATGGTGGTGCCGGGCTTGCGGACCACGAACGCGGCGATGTCCTCGCCGAGGACGTCGTGCGGCACGCCGACGACGGCTGCTTCTTGCACGCGCGGATGCTCGAGGATCACGCTCTCGATGTCGGTCGGGTAGACGTTGTGGCCACCCCGGACGATCAGGTCCTTCTTGCGCCCGACGAGGTACAGGAACCCGTCCTCGTCGAGATAGCCGAGGTCACCGCTGCGCAACCAGCCGTCACTCGTCCACGTGTTCGCCGTGGCTTCCGCGTCCCTGTAGTACTCGCGCCGGTAGCCGCGCAATCGCGTGAGCAGCTCACCGACCTCGCCCACCTCGCAATCATTGTCGGCCTCGTCGACGATCTTGATCTCCATCGGCGGGATCGGCTTCCCCACCGAGCCGATGCGCTTCGTCACGTCCTCCTTCGGCATGACGATGTACGCAGGGCCCGCTTCGGTCATGCCATACGAGTTCGACACGGTCGCGTTCGGGAGCCGCTCTTGCAGCGCAAGCAGCGTGTTCGGGGCAAGCGGTGCGCTGCCGATCGAAACTGCCTGCAGGCTGTCGAGGTCCGCGGTCGGGAAGTCGGGATGAGCGACGAGTAGCTCGGCCATCGCCGGCACGAGGAACGCCATGCTCGGACGTTCACGCGCGACGATCCGCAGCCATTCGCCGGCGTCGAACTTCGGTTGGTACAGACCGCGCATGCCCATCTTCATCGGGTTGTAGATGAAGGAGATGCCCGCGAACGTGAACAAGGGCGCGCCATGGAGCCAGCCCGCGCCTGTCCACGGCGGCTCGTTGTTGGGGATCATGGCGATGTTGCCGTGCCGGACGGCGACCCCCTTGGGCAGGCCAGTGGTGCCCGAGGTGTACATGATGTCGGCGAGGTCGTCGGGCCCGACTTCCGTCCGGTATTCGCCGTCGTCGGCGTCGAAGGCGTCGTCCCAGGCGACGTCGCCTTCTTCGGCGCCGTCGCTCACGAGGAGCTCGATCGATGGCAGCGCTCGTGAAACGTCGCGCGCATTGCCGAGTAGGGATGCAGACGTCAGCAGCGCGCGAACCTCGGCGTGCCCGAGGATCGCCGTCAGCTCCCGGACCGACAGCCGGGTGTTCGTCGGCACCGTCACCGCGCCCGCCTTGTGCACGGCCGCGTAGGCGACGACCCAGCGGATGCACTCCTCGCTCGGCAGGTAGATCGAGACGCGGTCGCCCGACCGCACACCTCGCCCGGCGAGACCGCGGGCCAGTGCATTCGAGCGGGCGTCCCAGTCACCGAACGTGATCGCACCGTCCGAACCCAGGTCGCGGTACGCGATCTCGTCGCCGAAGCGCCGCGCCATGAAGCGCAGCTGATCGACGAGGAGGTCCCCCCAGTCGGGCATGGCTACATCGAGAAGGCCATGCCCGGGATGGCGCTGCCGTTCTCGGCCGGTGCGAACAGCTCGGCCTTGTGAGCGATGAGCTCGTCGACCGTCCAGCGTTTCGCGCCCGCGCCGAGCTCGTTGACGAGCGACCAACCGCGCATCAGGTAGACGCGATCACCCCACATGACGAAGACCTGTCCGCTCACGTCGCCGGCGGCGTCGCTGGCGAGGAAGCCGATGAGCGGCGCCATGTTGTCCGGGTCCCAGGCGTCGAACTCGCCTTCCTTTGCCGCCATGAGCTGGTCGGCGCCGGCGACGGTCTCGGTCAGGCGTGTGCGGGCGCGCGGCGCGATTGCGTTCACGGTCACCCCGTACTTCTGGAGCTCGCGCGCCAACACGATGGTCATCGACGCGATCCCGGCCTTCGCTGCCGCGTAGTTCGACTGGCCCGCGTTCCCGAACAGGCCCGACTCACTCGACGTATTGATGATCCGTCCAGCGACCGGCTGACCCGCTTTGGCAAGCTCACGCCAGTACTTGGCGGCGAACCGGCTCGGTGCGAAATGACCCTTGAGGTGCACGCGGATGACGGAGTCCCAGTCCTGCTCGGACAGGTTGAAGCTCATGCCATCGCGCAGGATGCCGGCGTTGTTCACGAGGATGTCGAGCTTGCCGAACGTCTCGATCGCCTGTCCGACGAGCGACTCGGCGCCGGACCATGACGCGACGTCGTCGTAGTTGGCGATGGCCTCGCCGCCTCCGGCGACGATCTCGTCGGCCACCTCCTGCGCGGGCGTCTTGTCGGCACCCTCGCCCTCTCGCGCGCCACCGAGGTCGTTGACGACCACCTTGGTGCCTTCGCCGGCGAGCAGCAGCGCCTCCCCTCGACCGATCCCGCGGCCGGCGCCGGTGACGATGGCGACCTTGCCATCGACCGTTCCCATGCACGCTCCCTTCCTCTCTCGACTGCCCACGATCTCCGGACGGCGACATTACTGACTTGGACGTCAGGTACGCTCCTCGCAGATCGCGCACCGAACGCCGGAGGGGATCACCATGGGTGACGCCGTCATCGTGTCCGCCGCCCGCACCGCCATCGGGACGGCGCGGAAGGGCTCGCTCGCCGACGTCGACGTGTTCGAGCTCGCCAAGGCGTCGATCGGCGAGGCCCTGAAGCGCTCGAGCATTCCCGCCGAGGACGTCGACGACATCATCATGGGCGAGTCGCTCCAGGGCGGCGGTTGCGTGGCGCGCTACGCCGCGGTCGACCTCGGGCTCACCGATATCCCCGGGCTCGCGCACAACCGGCACTGCGCGTCGGGCATGGCGCCGATCCAGACCGCCGCCGCGAGCATTCGCGCCGGCATGGACCGCGTCGTCATCGCCGGTGGCGTCGAGAGCATCACGCAGAGTCCGGTGGTGATGAAGAAGCTGCCCGGGTCGTACTCGGGTGTGCAGCCGTGGCTGTCACCCAGCCACCCGGCGACCCCTGACGCCCCGACGATGGACATGTCGATCACCGTCGGGTGGAACACCGCGGTCACGGCCGGCGTGAGCCGCGAGGAGCAGGACGACTGGGCGTACCACTCGCACATGCGTGCGGTCGCCGCCACCGACGAAGGCCGGCTCCGCGACGAGATCTTCGCCATGGAGGTGCCCGTGCCGGGCGCGCGTGGCGAGACCCGCACCTTCGACGTCGACGAGCACCCGCGGCGTGACACCACACCCGAGAAGCTGGCGAAGCTCCCGCCACTCCACCCGGAGATCGAAGGCTTCAGCATCACCGCCGGCAACTCTTCCGGGCTGAACGACGCGGGGTGCGCGGTGGTCGTCACCGACGGCGACTACGCGCAGGAGAACGGGCTCGAGCCGATGGCCGTCGTCCGATCGTGGGCGTCGGTCGGCGTGCCGCCCCGCGACACCGGGCTTGCACCGACGCTCGCGATTCCCAAGGCGGTCGAGCGCGCCGGGATCTCGCTCTCGGACCTCGACCTCGTCGAGATCAACGAGGCGTTCGCGTCGATGGCGGTGGCCTCGAGCCGCATCCTCGGCTTCCCGCACGAGATCGTGAACGTGAACGGCAGCGGCTGCAGCCTCGGCCACCCGGTCGCGGCCACGGGCGCCCGCATGGTCACGACGATGATCTACGAGCTGCGGCGCCGCGGCGGCGGACTTGGCTGCGTGAGCATGTGCGCGGGTGGCGGCATGGGCTCCGCCACGGTGCTCGAAGTACTGCCGCCGTCGTAGGTTCTCAGCTCATCGACCCTGACCTCGCGTTCGCACTCGAGCTCGCCGACGCCGCCGACGAGATGACGGTGCCGCGGTTTCGCGCCCGCGATCTCGTCGTCGAGAGCAAACCCGATCTCACGCCGGTGACCGAGGCCGATCGTGCCGCGGAGAAGGCATTGCGGGCCCGGATCGAAGCCGAGCGTCCCGCCGACGGCGTGATCGGAGAGGAGTATGGCGATACGACGGGAAGCGGGAACCGTCGCTGGATCCTCGATCCCATCGACGGGACCAAGAGTTTCGTACGCGGCATCCCGGCGTGGGGAACCCTGATCGCGCTCGAGCGCGACGGCGGGATCGTCGTGGGTGTCGTGTCGGCGCCGGCGCTGCGCCGCCGGTGGTGGGCGGCGCGGGGCGAGGGGGCGTTCGCGGATGGCGAACGGATACACGTGTCTCGTGCCAACGCCATCGAGGACGCGCTCATGTGTTTCACGTCAGTGACCGCGTTCGATGACTACGGACTAGGAGAACAGTTCCGTACGCTCGCCGGCCGGTGCTGGGAGACTCGGGGCTTCAGTGACTACTGGGCTCACGTGCTCGTTGCCGAAGGGAGCGCCGACATCGCCGTCGAGCCGGCGATGAATCTGTGGGACAACGCCGCGCTCCAGGTGATCGTCGAAGAGGCGGGTGGTCGTTTCACGGACCTCGAAGGCACCCCGCGCGTCGACGGCGGCGACGCCGTGACCACGAACGGACTCTTGCACGACGAAGTGCTCTTGATCATGCGAGGTAAGGGCCGAGGCCGATGACCGAGGTGACCGTGGGCATTGACATCGGCACGTCATCGGTGAAGGCCGTCGCCGCCGACGGCGACGGCAACGTCGTCGCGTCGGCGCGCGTCCCGCATCGCTTCCGCGTGCCGACACCGCTGCGTTTCGAGCACGACGCCGACGAAGCGTGGCGGCACGGCCCGCAAGCGGCGCTCGACGCGCTCGGCGACACGGTCCCCGCGGGCGTGTGCGTGGCTGCGATGGTCCCCTCGCTGACTGCCGTCAACGCGGCGGGCGTGCCGATCTCGCCGGGTCTGCTCTACGGCGACGAACGCGGTCACCACGGCGCGCGCGCCGGCCATCCGGCCGAGAGCGGCGAGCTACTCGCATTCCTGCGTTGGACGGTAGGGGAGGCGCCCGACGCCGCCGGCTACTGGCCCGCGCAGGCGGTCGCGAACCACGCTCTCGCCGGCGAGCCCGTGCTCGACACCACCACCGCTGCGACCGCGTACCCGCTGTTCGACTGGACAGGCTGGGATCCGAAGCTCGCCGCCGATGTCGGTGTAACGCCCGAGCAGCTGCCCAAGCTCGCACCGACGGGGCAGGCGTGCGGGCGCGTCGGCGGTGCGGATGGTCCGGCGTTGGCGTCGGGATGTATCGACGCGTTCGCAGAGCAGCTCGTGGCCGGGGCCGACGATGACGGCGACGTGCTGATCATCTTGGGCACGACGCTGATCGTGTGGGCGGTCACGTCACGCGACGAGCCCGTACCGGACCATTACCTGATCCCGCATACGGCGCCGGGCAAGATGCTCGTCGGCGGGCCGAGTAACGCGGGCGGGCTGTTCCTGAACTGGGTGACGGGTCTGGTCGCGGAAGGGGAGCCGCCCACAGACCCCGGTCGCGTTCCCGTGTGGGCGCCGTTCCCGCGCGGCGAACGCGTGCCACTCAACGACCCCGAGCGCCGCGCCGTCCTCGCCGGCCTCGACCTCACGAACACATCTGGGGCGGTGCGACGCGCCGCGTTCGAGGCGTCGGGGTTCGTCGCTCGCCGCATGCTCGAGGCGACCAAAGTGGAAGCGCGCCGCATCGTCGCGACCGGCGGTGGAACTCGTGTGGACGATTGGGTGCAGGCGCTCGCTGACGCGACGGCTATGCCTGTCGACTGCGTCGCCGTCCCCGAAGGAGGCGCCCTCGGATCGGCCTGGCTGGCGCGGATCGCGGCCGGGCTCGAGGAGTCCACGGCGATGCCCGAGGGTCGGCGCTGGGCCCGCACCGGCCGCCGAGTCGAGCCCGACGCGCGCTGGGCGCCGGTGGTGGCGGAACGCTACGAGCAGTTCCTCGGCCTCACCGGGTTGGGCCGGCCCTGATCACGGGTGGGGGTCGATCGGGGTCAATGTGCCGAGGGCGCGCTCGACCTCCCAGGCCGCGGTGAGGCAGACGTCTTCGCGGTAGCGAGGGCCGATGAGCTGGACGGCGATCGGGAGCCGGTTGTCGATGCCGGCCGGCACCGCCACCGCGGGCAGGCCGACGCAGTTGCACAAGAGCGTGAGGTCCAACGACCGGCGAATGCGGTCGACCGCTTCGGGTCCGTCGAGGTCGGTTCCCACCAAGAACGGCAGGTCGGTGGCGACCGGTCCCAACACGAGCGGGTGGTCGCTCTGGAACTGCGACCAGGTACGGGCGATTCCCTGCCTGGCTACGAAGGCGGCGGCGTAGGCGGCTTGGTCGAGCGGTGGTGACAGTGTGAGCGCGTCCTCGAGGAAGCGCCGGGCGTCGGCTCCGATGATGGTCTCGAACAGGGGCCACAACGTCCGGATCTCGGCGAGGACAAGCTTCAGCCAGACCTCGGAGGCGTCGGTGACCGCCGGGAGCGTGGCGTCCTCCACCGCGTAACCGGCGTCCGCGAGCGCGTCGGCGACACGTCGCACGCCGGCGGCGACGGCCGGGTCGCAAGATTGCGTCGAGGTCGCGACGCGGATCGGGTTGGGGACCGCCCGACCGGCGACGGGAACCGGGGCGTACCACGGGTCGCGGTCGCTGGGACGGCTCATGATCTCGAGCGCGACGCGCAGGTCGAGCGCGCCGCGCGCCATCGGGCCGTGGACCGTCATCAGCTGCATCGTGATTGGCGCGTCGGCGGGCTCGAGCGACGTCGCGGCGGGAATGCGGCCGAGCGTGGGACGCACCGCCGTCGTGCCGCAGCACGCCGACGGCCAACGCACTGATCCGCCGAGGTCGGAACCGACACCCAGCGGCGTCATCCCAGTAGCAAGCGCGGCTGCCTCGCCGCCGCTCGAGCCGCCGGGCGTGCGTGCCGGATCCCAAGGGTTGCGAGTCGGCCCTCGCAGCTCGTTGTCGGTGTGCCAGCGGAGCCCGATGTCCGGCAAGTTCGTACGCGCGAACGGAATCGCGCCGGCGGCGCGCAGGTGCGCGATCGCGGGCGCGTCGAGCGGCGGAACCATGCCCGCGAGCGCAGTGACGCCCTGGGTCGTCGGCGATCCGGCGAGGTCGATGTTCTCCTTGACCGTGAACGGCACTCCGTGGAGCGGACCGATCACTTCACCGCGTGCGGTCGCGGCGTCGGCGGCGTCGGCGGCTGCCCGCGCCTCGTCGCCGAGTGTCACGGTTACCGCGTTGATCGCGGGATTGACGGCTTCGATGCGCGCAAGATGCGCCTCGACGACCTCGCGACTCGAGACCGTGCCATTGCGGATGGATGCGCCCAGCTCGAGCGCGCCCAGCTCCCAGAGGTCGCTCATCGCCCCAGGATGGGCGTCAGCGGCGGAGTCCAGCCGCGTGCGGGCTGCCGGGCGGCGGCAGCGGGTGGCGGAAGAGCGTCGCTGCGTTCTCGTGGCTGATCATCGCGATCTCTTCAGGCGGCAGGCCGCCGTAGAACTTCTCGAACACGGCCTGCGAGTCGGGCCACGTGCCGTCCCCGTGTGGGTAGTCGGTCTCGAACATGATGTGGTCGACCCCGACCGTGCCCCGGGTGCAGATCGTCGACGGGTCGTCGATCGTGCAGAACCAGAAGTTGCGGTGCAGCACTTCGGCCGGACGCATGTCGCCGGGGAAGTAGTCGCCGTATCCCGATCGGTCGATGATGTTCTCGAGCCGGTCGTGCAGCATCGCGACCCATCCGATGCCGCCCTCCGACATCGCGATCGAAAGGCTCGGGTGCTTCACCGCGTAGCCTGACCACAGCCATTCAGCGCACGCGGCCAGCGACAGCTGGCCGAAGAGCGTTGCCCCCAGCGGCACCATCGGCGAGCCCGGCGGCATGTCGGCCACGCCGGTGGAGCCGACGTGCAGACAGATGACGGTGCCGGTCTCGGCGCAGGCGGCGATGATCGGGTCCCACCAGCCCGAGAAGAGGTTGGGCATGTCGACGCGGTGCGGTTGCTCGGGCAGCGTCACGGCCACGAACCCGCGATCGGCGTTGCGGCGGATCTCATCGGCACCCTGCTCGGGGTCGCCGAGATACGTGATGCCCATCGGCACGATCCGTTCGGGGTACGGGCCGTACCACTGCTCCGCGAACCAGTCGTTCCACGCCCGTGTGACCGCGAGGCCCAGCTCCGGGTCAGAGCACTGCGAGAACACGCGACCACAGAATCCGGTGATCTGCGACGGGAAGTTCACCGACGCCCACACGCCGTTGATGTCCATGTCCTTGACGCGGGCATCGATCTCGTAACAGCCGGCGCGCATCTCCTCGAAGCGGGTGGGCTCGACCTTCCAGTCCTCTCGTTTGCGACCGACGACCGCGTTGAGGCCGACCTGGAAGTACAGCTGCCCGTCGAACTCCCACACCTCGTGGCCCTCGACGGTCTCGACGATCTTCGGAGCGAGGTCCTGGAAGCGCCGGGGCAGCCGTCCCTCGAACATGCCCGGCGGCTCGACGAGGTGGTCGTCGACCGAGATGATCGTGTACTTGATCTCGCGCGGCTCGGGATCGGGCAGGAGGCCGTGCGTCTCGCTCTTCTTCCAGTGGAGCTTCGGCTTCTCCGTCGCAGTCACGCCCGTTACCCTACGAGCCGTGGCGCTGGAGATCGAGATCAACCGCGAGCAGTGCATGGGCTCGGGCAACTGCTCGTTCTGGGCGCCGGGCGTTTTCGACCTCGACGACGAGGGCATCTCCGTCGTGCTCGACCCGACCGCGCAGCCAGAAGACAAGATCATCCTCGCCGCCCAGGGCTGCCCGACGCAGGCGATCTCGGTCGTCAAGGACGGCGAGAAGATCGCCTAGCTAGTTCGGTAGCGGGAGCGCGGTTCCCTGCGGTGCGGTCCGTTCCGTGTTGGTGATCTGCAACGCGCGGCCCTGGTCGTCGAGCGCCGACGTCGTTTTGGCGCACCCGCCGTCAGCATGCGCCTGGTAGTTCACGACGAGCGCGGTCGGTGTGATCCGCTCGCCACGCTCGGTCACGACCTCGAAGTCCGACCATCGCACGGTCACGGACGGGTCGTCGCACCGCGCGAACACCTCCGACCAGACCGTCGGCTCGGCGAGATACGGAGAGGCGGCGATCAGGTCGCGCACGGTCGTTGCTTCCCCGGCTGCGACGTCGGCCACCTCGCCCCGCCACACGCCGTCATAGACGCTATGCACGCGCAGCCGACAGGCGCGTTCCGGTTGCCAGGGGTAGTCGCGAGTATTCGGATCGCCCGGCGTGCTCCGCAGTGGTGACTCCGTCCCAGGCAGCAGTGAGCCATCTACCGCGTAACCGCCCCAGTTGGCGGCGCCGTAGCCGGGGAAGGCGCGGTTCCATTGGAGCCCGAGGTGTGCGCCGCCGGCGCCGGGGAACCCCACCTGGAGGGCCCAGAAGTAGAGGTGCTCGACGACCGGCGCGTGCGTCACCTCGAGCGTGACCGCGGCCTCGACGAGGTGACCGGCATCTACCGGTAGTCGCCAACCGAGATGAAACGATGACGCGCCGTTTCCCGACGGCGGAACGCCACGCGTACGCGCCCGTCGCCGAATCGACACGGCTGCGAGCCTATGCAGGGAAACCTGACGCTCGTGTCACTACGCGTAGGATCCACGGCATGCCGATCGGAATCACGGAGGAGCACGAAGCGCTGCGGCAAGCGGCGCGCGGGTGGGCGGAACGCCACTGCGCGCCGGCCGTCCCGCGCGCGCTGCTGGACGCCCAGGCCGAGAAGCTGCCGCCGTTCTGGGGAGAACTGACGGCGCAGGGCTGGCTGGGGCTGCACCTCGACGAGGCCCTCGGAGGAGAGGGGTACGGGCTTCCCGAGCTCGCGGTCGTCCTCGAGGAGCTGGGACGGGTGTGCGCGCCGGGCCCGTTCGTCCCCACCGTGCTCGCCGCCGCCGTCATCCAGGCGGCGGGCAAGGAGATCGCGTCGGGCATCGTGCCCGCATTGGCGTCCGGCGAGGCCGCCGGCGCGGTGGCCCTGAACGGCGCGCTCGACGCCGAAACAGACGGCGATGCACTGCAGGTGCGCGGCACGCTGCGACCAGTGCTCTCGGCGCACCTGGCCGGGGTGCTCGTTGCCCGGGCGGGTGATGGATGGTGCGTGCTCCACGCCGACGAGTTCACGGCTACGGAGCTGTCGAGCCTCGACGCCACACGCCGCGTCGCCGAAGTGCACGTCGACGGCGCGGTCGTCCCGCTGGCGCGCCGGCTCGGAGATGTCGATACATCACGCGTACGCGACCTGGCTGCCGTGGTGTTCGCGGCCGAGTGTGTTGGTGTCGCCCAATGGTGTGTCGACACCGCGGCCGCGTACGCGAAGGTGCGCGAGCAGTTCGGCCGTCCCATCGGCCAGTTCCAGGGCGTGAAGCACAAGTGCGCCGACATGCTCGCCGAGACCGAGCTTGCCCGCGCCGCGGCATGGGACGCGGCTCGTGCGGCCGACGAGCCCGCGGTGGCGCCGCTCACCGCCGCTGCGGCCGCGAGCCTCGCGATCGATGCCTCGTACCGCGCCGCCAAGGATTGCATCCAGGTGCACGGCGGCATCGGCTTCACGTGGGAGCACGACGCGCACTTGTACCTGAAGCGCGCGACCACGACTCATCAGCTCCTCGGCCCGACCTCGACTTGGCGTATGCGAGCCGCCGAAGCAGCGCGGGGCGGCGCGCGCCGGCGTCTCGCCGTCGACCTGCCGCCCGAATCGGAGGCGTTGCGCGGGGAGGTCGGAGCGTTCGTTCGGGAGGTGAAAGACCTCGACGCCGTAGAGCAACGACGCCGGATCGCCGACGCCGGATATCTCGCTCCGCAGTGGCCGAAGCCTTGGGGGCACGACGCCGGCGCCTTGGAACAGCTCGTCATCGACGACGAGTTCCGCAAGGCGAAGCTGCGTCGCCCGAACCTCAGCGTCGGGGCGTGGGCGTTGCCGCCGTTGATGGTCTACGGGACGGAGGAGCAGCAACAGCGGTGGATCCCGGCGACGCTCCGGAGCGAGATCACCTGGTGCCAGCTGTTCAGCGAGCCGGGCGCCGGATCCGATCTCGCGGCGCTCACGACGCGCGCCGACCGCGACCAAGGCGGCTGGATCGTCAACGGCCAGAAGGTCTGGACCTCGATGGCGCAGGACGCAGACTGGGGGATCCTGCTCGCCCGCAGCGATCCCGACGCGCCGAAGCACGAGGGCATCAGCTTCTTCATGCTCGACATGAAGACGCCCGGCATCGACATTCGCCCGCTCCGAGAGCTCACCGGCGAGGCATGGTTCAACGAGGTCTTCTTCAACGACGTGTTCATTCCCGACGACTGCCTCGTCGGCGCCGAGCACGACGGGTGGCGGGCAGCCCGTACGACGCTCGCCAACGAGCGCGTGTACATGGGAAGCGGGTCGTCGATCGGCTACGGGGTCCAGGGCGTGCTCCGCCTCCTCGACGCGACCGGCCTCGCATCCGATCCGGTCGCGCTCGACGAGGCCGGCGGTCTGGTGGCCGAAGAGCACGCGCTGAGCGTCGTCGGATTCCGACTTACGTTGCAGGCGCTCGGCGGCGCCGACCCCAGCGGATCGGAGGCGGCGGTGCGCAAGCTGCTCGGCGTCGAGCACGACCAGCGTGTGCAAGAGGTCGGTCTCGCGTTGCTCGGCGGCGAGGGCACGGTTGCGGACGGGGAGGCCGCGATGTGGGTGCGCGGGTTCCTGTTCAACCGCTGCCTCACGATCGCCGGTGGCACGAGCGAAGTGCAGCGCAACGTGATCGCCGAGCGCCTGCTCGGCCTGCCGCGCGATCCGTAGACGGCTCCTTACACCGGCGGGAGCTCGATCACCTCGCCCGGGTACACGAGGTCAGGGTCCCCGGAGCGCAGTCCTGGCCGGTTGTGCTCGACGACGCGCCGCCAGTACGGCGCGATGTCAGCGGGCGTCAGGTCGGCGCTCGAGCGGCCCCTACCGGCGGCGAGATGCCGCGCCGCGATCGACCACAGGTGCTCACCAGGCGCGATGACGTGGCGCGCGCCGGCGAATGACGTCGGCGGGGGAGTGTCGGGCGCGGGCGGGGGCGTGACGGGCGCGGACGGCGGAGGCGCGGGCACGGTTGGGGACGGCGCGCTGCCATTGCGTCCGGTGCGGACGCTCGGCGCCGGGGCGTACGGGATGCTCGGCCGGTCGCGGTGATCGAGATCGATGACTACCGGCGGCGGTGCTGCGCTCGTCGGGGGCGACGGATCGGCGGCCGCGGAACGAGTGAGCGCGAGCGCGCTCGCGGCCACGATCGAAACCGCGGCAGCCCGGTCGGCCCAGCACCGTACCACCGGGAGCATCGCCCAGCCGATCGCGCTTGCCGCGCCGTGCAGATCGGCCAGTCGGGCGGCCAGGTAGAGGAGCGTCGTGATGAGCAACCACCACGCGGCGATCAGCGCCGCAAGGCGGATGCCGGCGAGGAGCACGTCCTCGCTCGGCGTCTCGCGCAGCCACCGACCGAAGTCCTGCCGGGGGATCGCGAAGCCGTCGATGCTGCCCAGACGGTGCAACGCTGCGACGGCCAGAGCCTCGCCCCCCACGAGCAGCGTGAGACCTCGACGCGCTCGGCGGCCCCCGTCCACGCCGGAGCACGGTATGGGCACACCATGAGACGTGTCAAGGTCTAAGAACGTCTTAGATTGTGTAACTCAGAAATCGAGCGGAGCGTAGTAGCGCTCGGCGCCGGCGGCCTTGATGTCGGTGAGCCAGTCACCGTCGTAGTGCTCGCTCGGGCCCTGGAGTCCCGGGGAGACGAGCTCCCAGGCGTTGCGCTTGTAGGTCCAGTTCTCGGGTTGGAGGCGGTGCGCGGCGCGGAAGTGCGGTCGGGCGTCGTCGACGTGACCGGCGTGATGGAGATGCTGGCCGAGCTCGAACTCAGCCTCGGCCTCGGCCACTGAAGACGGGCGCGATGCCGATCGCCGCACGACTTCATCGGGTGTGAGCGCGAACTCGCTCGCAGCCCCCTTCTCGACCCAATCGCGCAGGGCTGCGACGTAATGATCGGCGTCGAAGCGCGGGATGCGCTTGACCTGCTCGAGCATGTCGCGTACGTGCCGGTCGATGTCCTCCGGCAACCCCTCCGGCGCCTTGAGCTTGCTCCAGTCGTACCGCTCGACCGAAGCGGCGTGCGGAGGGCGGACGATCATGCCGTCCTCGTCGACCCACACCGCAGTGGGGACGTTCACGATGCCGAGCAGCTCGTCGAGCTTGTGCGCGGTGTCGACGAGCTGCGGGTGCTCAGCTCCCGACCGCTCGATCCAGGACCGGGCTGCGTCGACCTCGAGGTCGAGCGCGACGGTGACGATCTCGAGGCCCTCCGGGTGAAGCTCCGACCGCAGTTGCCGCCACACGGGCAGCGACATTCGGCATCCTCACCATGACGCCCACGCTGCGATCAGCACTTTCTCGCCGCGCAGCGACGAAAGATCGAATGGCCGGCCGTCGACGTCGGCGAGCCTGATCGGGGGCAGCTCGGCCGACTCCAGCACCCGATCAGTGGATTCCGGGCCCAGCGCCCAGAGGTCGTAGCGGTCGTCGTGCACCAGCGGCATACCGAGTCGCTCGGCGACGGCTCGCACGTCGACGCGGCCGTCGGTAGTTGCTGCCGCCGGCAGCGGAACGCAGCGCGCCTCTTTACAGAGCCCTTCGGGCTTCAGCTCCCACCCCGTCTGCCGCTCGAGCTCTTCGGGCGTGACGTCGAGCCGGTCGAGGATCACGGGTAGCACCCTACCCCGCCGTGCTACGTTCCCCGGCGTTCTCGAGGAGGGGGTGTGTGCATGCTGGCCTCGGCGCTCGACATCTTCACGCGTGATGGGTACGCGTACTTGTCCCGCTGGTCGCACGTCTTCGTCGGTATCGCCTGGATCGGGTTGCTCTATTTCTTCAACTTCGTCCAGGTTCCGGCCTACGCCGAGATGGAGGCGAGCGCTCGCAACAACGCTATCGACAAGCTCACGTCACGGGCCTTGTGGTGGTTCCGGTGGGCTGCGGCGGCGACACTCGTCAGCGGCATCCTGATCATCATCTTCCAGAAGCAGTACGAGAACGACTTCATCAAGACCGCCCAGGGCGTGAGCCTGTACGCCGCCGTGCTCCTCGCCGTGACCATGTTCCTCAACGTGTGGCTCGTCATCTGGCCGCTGCAGAAGAAGGTCATCGCCAACGCCCGGAATGTCCAGGCGGGTGGTCAGCCCGACCCCGACGCGCCGGCGGCGGCGCGCCGGGCGTTGATGGCATCGCGCATGAACATGATCTATTCGCTGCCCATGCTCGTCTTCATGGTCGGCACGTCACACTTTCCGTACAAGATCATCTCGACGACGGGAAGTTCGCGGGCGGTGTTCTGGGTCATCTGGATCGTGATCTGGGGCGTGCTCGAATTGAACGCGCTCGGTCTGATCGGTGGGACGGCGCCGGGCGGCCCGCGCATCATCTACGACAACCACCGCAACGCGATCATCACGTCGTTCCTCTACTCGTTGGTCGCGCTAATCCTGTTCTCGCTCATCTTGATGGACTGAGAATCTGCGCGACTAGAGCCCGATCAGGTCGGCAACCCGGGCGCGGTGCTGAGCCGCGTTCCCGAACAAAGTCGCGTTCGACTTCACGCGGCGCACGTAGAGGTGCATGTCGTGCTCCCACGTGTAGCCGATGCCGCCGTGGATCTGGATGCCCTCCTTGGCGAGCAGCGCCGCGCAGTCGCCCGCGGCCGCCTTCGCCATCGACGCCGCCAGTGATCGGCGTTCGTCGTCCTCGGCGATCGTGAGCGCGGCGAAGTAGCTCGTGGCCCGGGCGCGCTCGAGGGCGACGAGCATGTCGGCGAACTTGTGCTTGATGGCCTGGAAGGACCCGATCGGGACGCCGAACTGCTCGCGTTGCTTCGCGTACTCGAGCGTCACGTCGAAGATCGCCTCGGCAGCGCCGACGATCTCCACGGCGAGCGCGGTCACCGCGACCTCCACGGCTCGACGGATCGCTGCCGCGGATCCCGGCCCCGGTTCGCCGAGCACGCGGTCGCTGTCGACGCGCACGCCGTCCAGCGTCAAGTGGGCCAAAGGCCGGCTGGCGTCGAGAGCCTCCACAGGTTCCACGCCGACCTCGACCCGAGGCACCACGAACGCGCCGACACCGTCGTCTCCGTCCGTGCCGCGAACTCGGGCGACGACCGCGATCTGGTCGGCCGCTGTCGCCTCGACAACCATCGATTTCGCACCGTGGAGCACGAAGCCGGTGCCATCCGGGTCAGCAGTGGCGGTGACGTGCGCGGGCTCGAGGTCGCCACTCGACTCGACCAGCGCGAGGGTTCCGGTCAGCTCGCCGGCGGCGACCGCGCCAAGCAACGCGTGCTGCTGTTCGGGTGTTCCCGCTTCGGCGACGACCGGCGCGAACTGGGTGACGGTCGGGACGAACGGTCCGGGCGCGACTGCACGACCGAGCTCCTCGACAACGACGGCCAGCTCGACGGCGCCCATGCCGAGGCCGCCCGCGGACTCGGGCACGGTGAGTGCCGGCCAACCGAGCGCGACCATCCGGCTCCAGAGCGCGTCGGCGGTGGTGCCCTTCTCGACGACCTCGCGTACCAAGCTCATCGGGCACTCGCCGATGAGCACCGTTCGGACGCCGTCGCGCAGCTCGTCCTGCTCGGGGGTGAACTCCAGGTGCACGGCCGCGCTTTCCTGCGAAACCTGACGGGTGTGTCACGGTATCGGCTGGCTCGATTCGCTCACAACCTCGCGCAGCATGTTGCGGTCGACCTTCTCCATCGCGGTGAGTGGGAGGGCGTCGACAAGCCGGATCGCCTCCGCAAGCTTGTGCGCCGCGAGATGCGGGGCGGCGAACTCGCGCAGCTGCGCGAGCGACGGAGGCGCACCAGCATCGTGCGGGACGACGACCGCCATTCCGATCTCGCCCATGACCGGGTCGGGCGCGGGCGCGATCGCGATCGCGGCCACGGCCGGATGAGTCGACAGCACCGCCTCCACCTCGACGGGGAACACGTTGTAGCCACCGCGCACGTACATCTCCCTGGTGCGCCCCACGAGGCGCAGCCGCCCCCGGTCGTCGATCCAGCCGAGGTCGCCCGTGCGCACGAACCCGTCGGCCGTGAATGCGGCCCGGGTGGCGTCGGCGTCGCGCCAGTACCCGCTCATGATCGCGGGGGAGCGCAGACACACCTGGCCGACGTCGCCGGGCTTCACGGGCCGGTCTTCATCGTCGAGCACCGCGACGTCGACCGACGGATGCGGATGGCCGACGCTCACGACGGCGTCCTCGTCGGGGTCGTCGAACGCGGTGCCGAGCCCGATGCCGGCCTCGGTGCACGAGTAGCGGGTGGCGAGCGCAGCCCGAAAGCGGGCGCGGGCCTCTGCCGCGAGACCGGGTGTGATCGGGCCGCCTCCGATGACGAGGAAGCGGACGCTGTCGAGGTCGTAGGCATCAAAGTCGGGTTCGCGCAGCATCAGCGCGAGCTGTGTCGGGACGCCGGCGACGGTTGTCATGCGTTGCTCGGAGGCGAGACGGAGGGCGTCGGCGGCTCGCCATCGCCGCATGATGAAGCTCGTGCCGCCGCGCCGCAGGTTGCCAGGCAGCTTGGTCATGAACCCGAGATGCGCCATGGACGTGCCGACCAGTCCGCGGCCACCGCCACCCCAGGCATCGCCGACGTCGGTGGCGGTGACGAACTCGAGCTGTCGGTTGCAGTAGAGCGCTCCCTTGGGCAAGCCGGTCGTACCGGACGTGAAGACAATGGCGACCGGCCTTTCGGGCTCGGGTGCAAGCGGCGGTGGTGCCTGGGCCCGTACGCGCAGCTCGCGCAGCAGCGCGCCGGCGTCGGGTGCCTGCTCGACGAGCTCGACGTCCCAGTCGCCTTCGATCGCGAGCGCTGGATCGGCGAGCACGAGTCGCGGGCCGGCCGTACGGAGCACACCGGCGCGTTCGTCCGCAGTGAGCCGGTCGTTCACACCTGCGGTGATCGCACCGAGCTTCGCCGCCGCGAGATATGCCAGGAGATACTCGGGACCCTGCGGAAGCGCGAGCGCGAGCACCTCGCCGGCGGCGAGGCCGCGGCGGCTCAATCCGACGGCAAGCTCGTCGGAGACGCGATCAAGATCGCGATAGCTCAGCGCCCAGCCGTCCGGCGCGACGTAGGCGATAGCATCCGCAAAGCGTCGGCCGGCCTCACGCGCGGTCGCGGGGAGCATCGTGGCGAGATCGTACAAGTTGACGACGAGAAACCGATCGGGCGACGGGGCGTCGAACAGCGGGCAAGGCACGCCGGCGCAGCAACGCGAGTTGCGCGCGCAGGGCCGTCGCACGATGCGCAAGCTCTTGGATGCCGGGATGCGCGTGTTCGCCGAACGCGGCTATCACGCGGCCCGCGTCGACGACATCGTCCGTGCTGCCCGCACCTCGCACGGCACCTTTTATCTGTACTTCGCCAACAAAGAGGACCTGTTGCGGGCGTTGGCGGTGGATTGCGCGGAAGCCCTCGAGAGGCTCGCCGACGACATCGGACCGATCACACCGGATGAGCAAGGCTTTCGCGAGCTGCGGTCGTTCCTTGCCGATTTCGTCACTACGTACCGGCGCTACGGCCCGGTCATCCGGGCATGGATGGAGGACCAGGTTGCCGACCGCGAGATCGACCGCCTTGGCGTGAAGGCGTTCACCGACATCGGCACCCGCCTCGGCCAGCGCATGCGCGAGGTCGGCGCCGACGTCGCCGAGAACGAGACGGCGGCCGTCGGCGCGCTCATGGCGATGCTCGAGCGCTTCAACTACGCGCTCGCGTCACGCCGCCTCGTCCTGGACGAGGACGCGATGCTCGACACCCTCGCCCACATCATCCATCGGGGCTTCTTCGGCGCCCCAGCGAGCCGCTGATCACGGACTGGGCGTCGGCTTCATGCTCCCGCCGGTAGGCGCCTCGTACCGAACTCTGCGCACGATGATGTCGTTGGCTGGGTCGACCACCTGGTAGTCGCGAGAGCCTCGGTTGTAGTCGTCGTCGTCCTTCTCCTTGACCTTTACGACCCAGATCGGCTCCTCCTCCGGCAGTGGCTCCCTCGAGTGCTCCCGGTTGGCCCCCTCGCCTGGCGGAGGGGGCGTGAAAACGATCACCGTGACTTGCTGAGGGCTCTCGGAGAAATACACCTGGAACTCGCCTTCGTTGGCGCAGACCCAGAGTGATTCGATCGGCTTCTCCACACGTTCGGCATGTTCGATCGCGGCCTTGTAGCCGGCACGCAATACCTCCTCCGCGTGCTTGCCGGGCCACCAGGCATCGGCCCCGCCATCGAGCCAGTGGTCCCGAAAGTGGCGGGCGTCCCCAGAGGTGAGCCCGGCGCGGCCTGGGCCCGGCTGGCCGGCTGCGTGCTGATCGGCCAGGTCGGCGAGCGGGTCGTCGATCTCCTGCAGTACGGCACGGTATGCCGTCAGGTAGTTCGGGACGCCGAACTGTTGGTCGAGCAGGCCGAACTGGCGACCCTTTCCCACGAAGTAAATGGGCATCGACGGCATGCGCCGCTCCTCTCGTTAGGTGCTTGCTGTCTCAGTGGACACTGCGTACAGACGGTGGGGGTCGGTGATGCCTTTGAGCTGGTGCAAGCCGCGATCGTCGAACACGGTGCCGGCCGAGGTGCGGGCGAGGCTCCGGACGGTCTCGGAGACAAGCGTCTGGCCCGCCGCGGCCTGGCTGCACACCCTGGCGGCGATGTTGACGGCGCCGCCGTACACGTTGTTTGCAGATCGAATCACGTCTCCGGCGTGGATGCCGACGTGAAGACGGAAACCCACCCCACGGGCACTTTCGTGCATACGGCTCGCGCAGTCAATGGCGCGTCGAGCCGACGGGAACACGGCCAGGTTGCCATCACCCAGCGTGATGCCCTCGACCACATCACCGCCGCAGTCGTGTACCAGGGAACGCACCGACGCGTCGAGTTGGTCGGCTTGTGCTCGGTAGGCGAAATCACCGAGTCGTTCGGTTAACGACGTGGAGTCGGCGATGTCGGTGAACAGGATCACGAACATGTCCATCCCAGTCCGGGCGGGCGCAGCTGCGGCGCGCGCGGGCTCCTTGCCGCGCAGCCGGTCGGCCAGTTCCGACGCCTGCTGCTCGAAGGCCGGCATGTCGAGCTCGTCGAACACCCCTCTCGCCTCCTGCGCGAGCTGGCCGGCCTGGGCGCGGTCGCCGTCCGTTGCCAGCATCTGCGCCAGTTCGAGCGACGCTCGACCGAGCTCCGGTCGCAGGCCGCGCGCTCTGGCCACTTCGACGGCCTCCCGAAGGAGCGAGTCGGCCTCTTCGAGCCGGCCCTGTCGTCGCGCCAGCGCGCCGCGGACGCGGGGCACGAGCACGACCGGCCCGTCGGTGATCACCATGCCGTGTTCGGCAACACGGGCGAGTCCGCGCTCGATCCGGTCGAGCGGGAGGTCGACGTCCACGAGCAGTGCCAGCTCGGCGAGGTACGCGAACCACCCCGTTGCACCGATGAAGGGTGGCCACCGGCCCGAAACGCGTTCCGGATGCGCGGCGACAGCGGCGCGGACCTCGTCGTGCTGCCCGGCATGGGCACGCGCGATCTGCCGCGCGAGCCACACGGTCTCCTCTTCGACGACCATGTCGTCTTGGGACTCGCTGAGCTTGTCGAGTGCGAGCTCCGACGGGCCGAAAGCCCCGCGTAGCAGCCGTGCGGAAGCTACCGCGGGAAGAAAGAAGGAGCAGCTCCACAGGTAACGCGACAACCGGGACGCGTTCCACGCCTCCTCGCCGTACCGCTCGGCCTCCCGGAAACGGCCACGGGCCAATGCGACGGCGGTGAGCGCGGTCAGCGCCAGGCTGCGTTCGGCGGCGTCGCCGGTGAACTCCGTTTCCTCACGCGCCTCGGCCGCCACCTTCTCGGCGCGGTCGGGGTCGCCGAGCCACAGCTGTGTCAGCGCCAGGCGAGGTGACGGAAGGCCGAGCAACCAAGGATCGTCTTGGGCCTTTGCATGGGTGAGCGCATCCTCGAATCGTTCCTCGGCCCCGCGCAGGTCGAGCCGCATCCAATCGATGACCCCCAGCGCGTTGAGGGCCCGCGTGCAGGCACGGTGATCATCGACTTGACGCCCGATCTCGAGGCCCCGGGTCGACAACTCGGTGCCGCGCTCGAGATCGCCCTGCGCCCAGGCAACCTCGCCGAGCTGGGCGAGCAGGCGCGCCTCGAGGACGGGATCCGTGTCGTGAAGCGCTTCGAGCGCCTCGTCGAGGCCTGACGTATCGATGGCAGTCCCGAACCGCGCCTCGTGCAACCGGGCGTGAGCCTGCTCGACGAGCGCGACGGCAACACGCCGAACATCGCCGGCAGCGCGGTAGCGGTCGATGGCAATGGCAATGTGCTTCTGGCCCAGCCTCACGTCCATGTGTCGATAGTGCGAGTCGCCGGCTCGGAAGTGGAGATCGGCGATCAAGCCGTCCGGTTCCCCTAGCTCCTCGGCCGCGGCGGCGGCCGCCTCGTAGCACCGGGCGGCGTCGGCCCAGGCGAGCACGTCCCAGGCCCGGTTGCCCGCCGCGGCCGTGTATTCGAGGCGCTCGCGCGCGGTGGCGGCGGGCCCAGCCTCGATGAGGTGATGGGCGACTTCGAGAATCGGTCGGTCACCGCTCTCGTCAAGAGCCCGTGCGATGGCCGCGTGGAGCTCTCTCCGGCGCGCCGGTCCCGGAGCGGCATACGCCACGCGCGCGTAGAGCGGATGTTCGAACCACCAACGGGTCCCATCAGCGGTGATGAGCCCGTGCGCAGCCGCCTCCTCGAGCGCGGCCAACAGCTCGTGCTCGGGTTGCTTGGTGACCGCACCGACGGCCTCGGCCGAGAATGAGCGCCCGAGAAACGCCGCCGCCGTGAGAACCGTTCGGGCGGCCTCGCTCACCTCGTCCAGCCGTGCCCCGATGGCGTTCGTGAGCTCAGGTGGCCCGGACAGGTCGATATCGGCAGCTGCCGCGGTCGAGAGATCCTCCGCCCCCTCCGCCCGGCGCGCGATCTGGCGCACGAGATTCTCCAGGAACAACGGGTTGCCGCTCGAGGCTTCGTGCAGGAAATGGCCGAGCTGTCGGGACGATCGATGAAGGCCGAGGGAGTCAACGAGAACGGCCGACTCCTCGGTGTTGAGGCCCTCGAGATCGATGCGCCGGCACAATCCTTCGCGAGCAATCCGCGCGAGCTCGCCCGCCACGTGCTCGTCGACGTCGGGACGGTGCGTAGCGATGATCATGAACGAAACCGGTTCGAGCACGCTGGCGTCGGCGATCCCGAGCGCGAGGTACGTGAAGAGGTCCAGGGAAGCGCGGTCGACCCAGTGGAGGTCGTCGAGCACGAGCAGGAGTGGCCTGGTCCGGGTCAAGGCGACGGTCGCGCCTGTCACCGCCAGGAACAGCCACGTCTTCTCCTGCTCCGGCATCGCATCGTCTGCGAGCGGGGGCCGCGACGCCGAGTCCGGGCTCGGCGCCCGCCCGAGCAGCCGGCTGATGACCGATGCCGACCCTCCCTGTGCAGGGTCGGTCCCCGTGAGGGACTCCAGCCGGGGCAGCAGCGAGCTCGCGAACGGCAGGTAGGGGAGACCGAGATGCTCACGGCATCGGCCCGTGCACACCTCGACGCCGCGCTCGGCGACCGCCCACTGCTGCAACTCGTGGACGAGCCGAGACTTGCCGACACCCGCGTCGCCCGAGACGAAGACGACCCGGGGTTGGCCTGACACCGCCTCGTCGAGCCACCGCTCGAGGAGCTCCAACTCCTGCCTGCGTCCGACGAAACGAGGCGTGCTCGACTCCTGATTCACCACGCCTGCCCCCGCACTCTCGTTCCTGGAGAAGGCTAGGGCATCAACGCCCGTACGGCGACGGTTCAGACTCCTCCCACCGTGGGGTCAACGGAGAGCGGCTCCGGAGGGTCGGGGCTCGACGGGCCGGCTCCAGGTGCCCAGAAGCTCGAACACGAGCCGATCGGGCAATGCCGCCAGCCGGAGCGCGACGTCGCCACAGTTCGGGCAGCGCATGACGATGCCGGCGCCTTGATAGCTGCGGTGTGACCCAGCCGGGTTGCGATCGCCGCACGACTGGCACGTGCGCTCGAGCGTCGTGAACTCGGCGACGAAGATCTCCTGGAGCAGCCCGGCAATCGCGTTCCCGTCAGTGTGCAGCTCGTCTGCTTCCATGGTCATCCTCCCGTCGGTCCAAAGCGCTCGGTCTTGATCGCGTGCGGGTCGTGACCGAGCTGCACGAGCAGGTCGGCGACGTGCTCGACGAAGCCGGTCGGTCCGCAGACGTAGACGCGGGCGTGCCGGTTGGGCTCGGCGCCGAGCTCGCTCAGCATCTCCGCGTTCACTCGCCCCGCCCAGCCGGTCCAGCCGGGTGGCTGCTCGCGAGTGAGCGTGTAGCGAACCATGACGCCGTTCTCCGCGAGCGTGGTCAGCTCCTCGCGGTAGAGCACGTCGTCCAATGACCGCGCCGACACGAGCAGCGTTGCGTCCACGCTGCTCGTCGAGTCGACGCGGTGGCGCAGCATGGCCATGAGCGGGACGAGACCGGAGCCGCCGCCCAGGAGCAGGAGAGGGCCACCGTCGCCGATCTGCCACGTGAAGTAGCCACCGATCGGGCCTCGCAGCTCGAGCGGGTCGCCCGGACGCAGCTCACTCGTGAGATAGGGCGAGACCTCACCGTCTTCGATGCGCTCGACTGTGAGCGCGAGCTGCGAATCTTGGGGCGACGACGCGATCGAGTACGAACGCTCGGCCTGATACCCGTCCTCGGCGGTCAAGCGCACGTCGACGTGCTGACCGGCGAGGTGCCCGGGCCAGTCGGGAACGTCGAGTACGAGCGTCGTCGCTGATGGCGTTTCAGGTTGCAGCCGGGCGAGGGTTGCGATGCGCCACGTGAGCGGAACGCGGCGCGGGCTCAAATAGTCGCCCTCGCAAGCTCGGGCTCCTGCTCCGGCGGTCGGCAAAGCCGCCGCCGTCGCGGCGTCAATCGCTCCAATAGCGCGCTTCCTTCCAGGGATCACCGTGGTTGTTGTACCCGTTGCTCTCCCAGAAGCCGGGCTCGTCGTGGTCCCGCAGGTCGAGGCCGCGAACCCACTTGGCGCTCTTCCAGAAATAGAGGTGAGGCACGAGCAGCCGCGCCGGCCCGCCATGGATGGGTTCGAGCGGCTCGCCGTTGTACTCGTACGCGACCCACGCCTGCCCGTCGGTCATCTCGGCGAGGGGCAAGTTGGTCGTGTAGCCACCGTCGCAGAAGGCGAGCGCGAAGTCGGCTGATGTGTCGACGTTGTCGAGCAGGACGTCGACTGAGACGCCCTTCCACTCGGTGTCCAGCTTGGACCACTTGGTCACGCAGTGAATGTCCTTGCGGACCAGCTCGCTGGGCAGCGCGAGGAATTGTTCCCACGACCAGGTCACGGGTTCGTCGACGAGGCCGGTGATCGAGAATGTCCACTCATCGAGCTGTGTGTACGGGGTCGGGCCGGCCGACAGCACCGGGAAGTCGTCGACGAGGTACTGACCGGGCGGGATCCGACTCGGGTCGACATCGGTGCGACGCCGGCCGAAGAAACCGCGCGAGATCGGGGGCACGTCGCAACGATACGTCTTGTTATTGAGCGAGGATCTGGGCGGGATCCCTGAGACGACCGGCCGCGACCGGGTTTCGGTCTCCGTCAATGCTGGGTACGCGTTCACGGCCCCGTCTTTCGACCTCGAGGTTCTCTCATGTTGGCCGTGACCGAAAACGCTGTGTCCGTGATCTGTCAGCTCACCGATCGTCCCGAATTGCCGGACGGCGCTGGCCTGCGGATCGCCAGCTCCGGTGAGGCGCCGAACCTGACCGTCTCGCCCGCCGGCAGTCCCGAGGCAGGCGACCAGGTGGTCGAGAGCGAAGGCGCGCGCGTGTTCCTCGAGCCGGAAGCAGCGGCGATGCTCGACGACAAGGTCCTTGACGCACGCGTCAACGACTCGGGCGGTGTCGAGTTCCTCGTAGCGAGCCAGGCATAGCGCCACATCCCGCCCACGGCGGGAGTCAGGTCAAACGTCGCCCACCACGTGGGAGCTGTTGATCGTCACGCGGTAGCCGTTCGGGTCCCGGACGGTGAACGAGGCGTGGATTCGGCCGTGTTCGATCGGTGACGGGTCCAACCCACGGGCCTTCCACTTGGCGTGCGTCGCGTCCAGGTCCTCCACCATGAGGTCGAAGGGCGCGTCAGTGGTATCGGATGGTGTGCCGGGCACGAGCACGAGATGCGTGCCTCCCCGGAGCTCGAGCACCGCGACGTGAGGATTCCGCTCGACCTCGCGCATGCCGATCCCGCGCCAGAAGTCTGCCGAGCGGTCCACATCGCTGACGGTCAGCACGGCGTGCCCGATCCAGACCGGCGGACGTGCGTCCATCTCCGCAGTGTGACACGAAGGCATTGGTCGTTTTGCGGGGTTTGCTACGTTTCCCGCCGTGATTCGGCGGTCCCGGACCCTTCACAGGCTGAGGTCTGCGGGCGTCGGAGGGCGCGCTACTCGACGCCAAGGATGGCCGTGCTGGCCGACGAAAACCAGCCGCCCGTCCCGTTCACGCACGCGAGCTCGGCACCGGGCACCTGACGATCACCGCACTCGCCGCGTAGCTGACGAACGGCCTCGACGAGCAGGAAGATGCCCCGCATCCCGGGATGGCACGCCGACAGCCCGCCGCCGTCGGTGTTGGTGGGGAGTGCGCCGTCGACGCGCATCGTCCCGCCCTCGACGAACGGTCCGCCCTCGCCCTTCTTGCAGAACCCGAGCGCCTCGAAGCTGAGCAGCACCATGGGCGTGAACGCGTCGTAGATCTCGCAGACGTCGATGTCGTCGGGGGTAACGCCCGCGCGCTCGAACGCGAGCGCCCTGGAACGGACGGCAGGCGACTCGGTGAAGTCATCCCACTCGCTCATCGTTGTGTGGGACACGGCCTCGCCGGTTCCGAGCACCCACACCGGTCGCGCTGCAAGGTCACGAGCCCGTTCCTCCGAGGTCAGCACGATGGCGCCGCCGCCGTCGGAACGGATGCAGCAGTGCAACTGCGTCAAAGGATCGGCGATCATCGGCGAGCGCGCCACGTCCTCGATCGTGATCGGCTCGCGGTAATACGCGTCGGGATTCAACGACGCGTTGTAACGCGTCGACACGGCGATCTCCGCCAGCTGGTCGATCGCCGTGCCGAACTCGTTCATGTGGCGCCGCGCCGCCATCGCGTATTTGGCGATCAGCGTGTGCCCGTACGGCGCGTCGAACTGGACCGGGCCGCGACTGCCGAACGAAAGATTTGCGCGGCGCTCGCGCCGCTTGAGGTCGGCACGCGCCGTCGACCCGTACGCCAGGACGACGACCTCGGCGTTGCCCTCGGCGATCGCCGCCGTCGCGTGCTCGACCATGAATTCCCACGTGCTGCCGCCGACGCCGGTGCCGTCCACCCACGTCGGCCGGAGACCGAGGTACTCGGCGACCTCGATCGGTGCGAGCAAGCCGGTGCCGCTCGACGCGAACCCGTCGACATCGCCTTTGTCGAGTCCCGCATCGGCGAGAGCCCGGCTCGCGGCCTGGAAGTGCAGCTCGAATGGCGAGACGTTGTCGAGCCGCCCTGTGTCGGAGAGCGCAGCCCCGACGATCGCGACGCGCCGGCCCACTCCCGGCTCGCTACCTCAGGCGCCAGTCGATGCGCGTGCCCGACTCGAACAGCTTCTGGCCCTCGGCGATCGAGTTCTGATCCGTCCCGAGCCCGACATACGCGTAGCCCAGCCGCAGGGCCTGCCGCTGCCCGAGCTCGCGCGCCGCCCAGATGGCGCGCACGGTGCCCTCGATCGCGAGGGCCGGTTGCGACGCGATCGCGTTGGCGGCCCAGGCCGTCCGCTCGTGCAGCTCCTCTTTCGGCGCGACCTCGGACACGAGGCCGATCTCATATGCCCGTTGCGCGGACAGGCGCTCGTAATTGCCGAGCAGCGAGAGTCGCATGATCTCGCCGAACGGCATGATTCCCGACATGTGGATGGGCTCGAACGCGGCCGTCATTCCGTACGTGACGTGCGGGTCGAAGAAGGTGGCGTGGTCGGCGGCGATGATGAACTCGACCTCACCCAGCATGTAGAACGCGCCGCCGCAGGCCATGCCGTTCACGGCCGCGATCACCGGCTTCCAGAGATCCGAGCTCTTGGGACCGAGGTTGTCGCCGGGATCGTTGAACATGAACGGCGTCGATCCCGACCCGACGACATCCGGGTCGGTCGTGTCGTCGGCGGCGTCGCCCATCTGCTCCATGCGGTCGATGCCGGTGCAGAACGCCTTGTCACCCGCGCCCGTGAGCACGATGCAGCGCACGTCGTCGTGACGACGCAGACCTCGCCAGAGGTTGTGCAGCTCGCGCTGCATCAGGGAGTTGAACGCGTTCAGCCGGTCCGGGCGGTTGAGCGTGACCCACGCGACACCGTCCCGCTCCTCGTACAGGAGCGTGTCGAAGTCGGTGTTCACGTCGTTGAGGTTACCTGCGCTGTTGCGCCGCGATACCCGGGTTGACCGAACCGAAGGCGTACTTGTTGAGGATGTCGCCGACGTCGGCGGCGTCCCAGCGGGCGGGCTTTCCCTCGGCGTCGGTGGCGAAGAACTCCTCGCCCATCTGCCACGGCTGGTACACGCAGAGCGAGTTGCCGACCATGCGCAGCACCTGACCCGTGGTCGGCTTCGAGTCGTCCGAGGCGAGCCAGGCGACGGCGGGCGCCGAGTTGGCCGGGTTCATGGCGTCGAACTCCGTGTACTCCTCGGGATTCTTGATCGTGATGTCCTGCCGGGCTTGGCCGACCATCCGCGTGAAGCCGCCGGGGCCGATGCAGTTGGCGCGGACGCCGTAGCGCGTGAGCTCGAGGCTGGCGATGATCGTCATCGCGGCGATGCCGGCCTTGGCGGCGCCGTAGTTCGACTGGCTGGCCTGGCCCTGCAGCCCGGCGCTCGAGACCGTGTTGATGATCGACGCGCTCGGCTGCCGGCCCTCCTTGGACTCGGCGCGCCAGTACACCGAAGCGTGGTGCATGGTGTTCCAAGTGCCTTTGAGGTGCACCCGGATGACCGAGTCGAAGTCCTCCTCGGCCATCGTGAACAGCATCTTGTCGCGCAGGATCCCGGCGTTGTTCACGAGCACGTCGAGCTTCCCGAACGACTCGAGCGCGGTGTCGATGATGCTCTTGGCGCCGTTGAAGTCGGCGACGTCGTCGTAGTTCGGGACCGCCTCACCGCCGCGACCCTTGATGACATTGACGACCTCGTCGGCATTGCGCTTGTCGGCGCCCTCGCCGGTGACTGAGACGCCGAGGTCGTTGACGACGACCTTCGCTCCTTGGTCGGCCAGCTCGATGGCCTCACCACGTCCGACTCCGTTGCCGGCTCCGGTGACGATCGCGACCTTGCCGTCGAGAAGCCCCATTTGCGCGTCCTTCTCCCCGCGTTGAAAACTGACGTCGGCGTCACGGTATCGCGGTCGTTCACGCGCCCGTCAACCCGAACACGCCGAGTTGCGCGCGACCGACCACACGAGCCCATGAAGACGGAGGCAGCAACGGATGGCCCTCGACACCAGCGTCATCGGGAAGCCGACCGGCGCGCACCGCGTCGTCGTCGAGCGCGGCCCTGTCTCCAACTTCGCCCGCGCGCTCAAGGACGAGAACCCCGTCTACCACGACCCGAATGCGGCCAAGGCGGCCGGATTCGCCGATATCCCCGCCCCGCCGACGTGGTCGTTCGCCATGCCCTTCTGGGGCCGGTTCGCCGAGGAGCAGCCGGAGGACCCGACCGGTGGCGAGAACCCCATGCACGAGGTGATGGGGGAGCTGTTCGCCAAGGGCGGTCTGGTGCTGCACGGTGAGCAAGAGTTCGAGTACCACAGGCCGATCGTCGTCGGCGACGTGGTGGTCGGCGAAGGGCGCATCGTCGACCTGTACGAGAAGGAGAGCAAGGGTCGCACGATGACCTTCGTCGTGACCGAGACCGTGTGGCGGGACGAGAAGAGCGGCGAGCCGGCCGTGACCGAGCGGTTCAACCTCATTCATCGTTCGTAACGGGTCAGGACAGGGGGGACTCCAGCATGGGTCGACTCGACAACAGGGTCGCGATCATCACCGGCGCCGGTCAGGGCATCGGGCTCGCCTACGCAAAGCGCTTCCTCGACGAGGGCGCCAAAGTCATCGTGGCCGAGATCAACGAGGACCGCGCCAACTCGGCGATGGAGCAGCTCGAGAAGCTCGGCGACGCCGCCTTCGTGCAGACGGACATCTCCGACGAGCAGTCCGCGCTCGCGTGCGCGGCGAAGACCAAGGATCAGTTCGGCGGGATCGACATCCTCGTCAACAACGCCGCGCTCTACTACGACATCGACAACGAGAACAACGACTACGACTACCTGCAGAAGGTCTTCAGCGTGAACCTCCACGGCGCCTGGCTCATGGCCCGAGCGTGCGCGCCGACGATGGTGGAGCAGGGCTGGGGGCGCATCATCAACCAGTCGTCGGACGCCGCGTACCTGTACAACATCGTGCCGCCCGGTGAGTTCCAAGAAGTCAGCGCGTTCACGTACAGCCAGACGAAGTGGGGCGTGCTCGGGCTCACGAAGTTTCTCGCTGCCCAGCTCGGTCAGTACAACATCACGGTCAATTGCATCGCACCGGGTGTGACGATGACCGAGGCGACGCGGAAGATCGTCCCCGAGAGCATCATCGACCTGCTCCCGGCAATGAGCGCGATGAAGCGCAAGCTCGAGCCCGAGGACCTCGCCGGCACGGCGGTGTTCTTCGCCAGCGACGACGCCGCCCTGGTGACCGGTCAAGTGCTGTGCGTCGACGGCGGCTCGATCATGCCCGCGTAGCCGTGAGCTAGCGCGTGACGAGAGCGGCGCTGTCGAGCCGGCGCGTCTTGACCGAATAGGCGTGGCCGCCTGAGTCGACGGCGTCGACTCGACCAGTGGCTGTCGCGACGAAGAGCCACCGTCCGTCGCGGCTCCAGGCCAGCGCGGGACGGGTGCTCGCGACCGGCTCGGCCACGAACGGCGTCAACGACTCGGTGGTGGTGTCGATGAGCGTCCCCTGGGAGCGGTCGCCGTCGCTCTCGACGACGGCGAGGCGGCGACCGTCGTCGCTGAACGCAGCAGCGGCGACACCACCCCGTCCCAGCGCATTGCCAATGACGCGCTGGCGACCCGTGGAAAGGTCGTCGAGGTAGAGGTCGCAACGCCGGTCGGCACAGGCTGCGTCCCGACTGGCGACGACGTCCCGTCCGGCGGCGACGAAGAGCGCCCCCATGCGGAACGTCACCGGCGCGTCTGCCGGCCGCTCTGGGTCCCAGGTGGCGAGCGCACGCGTGCCGTCGGCGATGAGTCGCTCGATCACCAGGCCACCTGCCGCCGCAGTGCGCACGGTCGCGCTTCCGCCTAATACCGCCGGTGGTGTCGTCTCGACACCGGCGAGGTCGACCTCCCGCGCCGCCACGGAGCCGTCGGGAGGATAGGTGAGCAGCCATACACGCCCGTCGCGCTGCGACGGGAACACCTCGACCGCCGAGCCGATCCCGGCGGCCGGGCCGTCGAGCGACAACGGGACGACATAGGCCCGGTGGTCGACGACGAGGACGGCGTGGTCGCCGCTCGTAGCCGCGGCCGTGACCGCGCCGACCGGGAGCTCGGCGATCGCGCCGCTGCGGGCCTGGCGGCGGTCGACGTCGAGCGTGTTGACGCCGTCGGGCGAAAGCACGAGCAGCGACGTGCGCGTCGCCTTGCTCAGCGTGGGCAGCGCACCGGCGGTGACGTCTCGCGATGGCGTGGCGCGGTCGCGAGGAGACTGCTGAAGCCACGCGCCGACGAGAAAGAGCAGGAGGAGCCCGGCCAGGATGGCGATCGGGATGCGCGCCGAGTCGCGGTGCACCCGGCGCGGGATCCACTTCGGCCCGGGTGGGACGTACGCGTACCGGTCCTCGGTGCGGATGCCGAGCTCGTCGTCCTCGAGCTCGACGACCGGCAGCGCCTCGCCCGCATCGGCGTCGCACGCCGGGCAGCCCCGCACGTCGTCGGCGAGCTCGCTCCCGCACCCACGGCACCGCATACGCCCAGTATCGCCGCGTCGGGCCTGATGCGTGCACGGACGACCGCGGTCATGGTCGACGCACGCATCGGTCTGACGAAGCGTCAGTTACGGTTGCCCCTCATGCAGCTCGGCGTGACGATGTTCGGGACCGACCTGTCGATGCGGCCGGACGAGCTCGCGCGTGAAGCCGAGAACCGCGGCTTCGCGTCGTTATACCTGGCCGAGCACACGCACATCCCGGTGAGCCGGCGAACGCCGCCGCCGACCGGGGACGACGTCTTACCGGAGTACTACTCGCGCTCCTTCGACCCGTTCGTCGCGCTCGCGATGGCCGCGGCCGCGACGGACCGGCTCCGGGTGGGGACCGGCATCTGCCTCGTTGCCCAGCGCGACCCAATCGTGACGGCCAAGGCCGTGTCGAGCCTCGATCACTTGTCGGGGGGCCGGTTCGTCTTCGGGGTGGGCTTCGGTTGGAACGAGGACGAGATCGAAAACCATTGCGTACCGATGGCGCGCCGCCGCGACGTCGCCCGTGAGCACATGCTCGCGATGCAACGTCTGTGGGCCGACGAGCAAGCCAGCTTCGACGGGGAGTTCGTGCAGCTACCGCCGAGCTGGTCGTGGCCCAAGCCCGTGCAGCGGCCGTGGCCGCCCGTGCTGATCGGCGGCGCGGCCGGACCGACGGTCTTCGAGCACGTGGCCGAGTACGCAGACGGCTGGATGCCCATCGGCGGCGCCGGCGTCCGCGCCGCCTTGCCGGAGCTGCAACGAGCGGCGGAGGCACGCGGGCGGGACCCGTCGACGGTTCGCATTGTCCCGTTCGGGACGATCCCCGATCCGGGCAAGCTCGACTACTACGCCGGGCTCGGCATCGACGAGGTCGTCCTGCGCGTGCCAGTCGGCGGACGCGAGGTCGCCCTCCCGGTGCTTGACGAGTACAGCCGACAGGTCAACGCGTGACCGACGCTGACCGGGTGCGCTTCGGGACGCTGGGAGCGGCGCGTATCACGCCCAACGCGTTGATCCGACCGGCTCGACAGGTACCGGATGCCGAAGTCGTCGCCATCGCGGCGCGCGACCCGAGTCGCGCGGAGAGATTCGCGCGGAAGCACGACATCGCGAATGTGCACGCGACGTACGACGACGTCATCGCCGATCCCGACGTCGACGCCATCTACAACCCTCTTCCGAACAGCCTGCACGCGGAGTGGACGCTCAAGGCGATCGCGGCCGGGAAGCACGTGCTGTGCGAGAAGCCGTTCACCTCGAACGCCGCCGAAGCCGAGATGGTGCGGGATGCGGCCGATGGCAGCGGGCTGGTCGTGATGGAGGCGTTCCACTACCGCTACCACCCGCTGGCCCAGCGCATGCACGACGTCGTCGCCGGCGGCGAGCTCGGCGCGCTGCAGCACATCGAGACGTGGATGTGCATCCCGCTGCCGATGTTCAAGGACATCCGGTACCAGTACCCGCTCGCAGGCGGCGCCGCGATGGACGTCGGCTCATACACGGTCCACCAGCTACGCCTGCTCGGCGGGGACGAGCCCGAGGTTGTCGACGCGCGAGCGCGGCTTCAGTCACCGAACGTCGACCGGTGGATGCAGGCCGACGTGCGCTGGCCGGTAGGTCACACGGGTCGCATGACGTGTGCGCTGTGGTCGAGTACGCCCCTGAAGCTCGCGATCCGCGCTACGGGCGAACGGGGCGAGCTGCGCGTGTTCAACCAGACGGGCCCGCAGTTCTACAGCCGCTTCTCCGTGTTGAGCGACGGCAGGAGGCGCCGCGAGAAGTTTCCGCGCAAGGCCACCTACACGTATCAGCTCGAGGCGTTCATCAGCGCGGTATTGCGCCGCACGCCGGTGCTGACACCGCCTTCCGACTCGGTGCAGAACATGCGCGTCATCGACGCCGTCTACCGCGCCGCCGGCCTCCCGCGACGCGGGGAGAACGTCACAGGCGTTCGAGGATCGTGACGTTGGCCTGACCGCCGCCTTCGCACATCGTCTGGAGGCCGAAGCGGCCGCCGGTGCGCTCGAGCTCGTACAGCAGCGTGGTCATCAAGCGGGCGCCGGTGGCGCCGAGCGGGTGGCCGAGGGCGATGGCACCTCCGTTCACGTTCACCTTGCCGAGATCAGCGCCGGTCTCCTTCTGCCACGCCAGCACGACTGATGCGAACGCCTCGTTGATCTCGACGACGTCGATGTCGTCGAGCGACATGCCGGTGCGCTCGAGCGCGTACGCGGTGGCGGGGATCGGCGCGGTCAGCATGAAGATCGGGTCCGCGCCCCGGACGCTCAGGTGGTGGATGCGCGCCCGCGGCGTCAGGCCGTGCTCCTCGAGGGCACGCTCCGACACGACGAGCATGGCCGCGGCCGCATCCGAGATCTGGCTCGACACGGCCGCGGTGAGCCGGCCGCCTTCGACCAGCGGTGGGAGGGAGGCCATCCGCTCGAGCGACGTATCGCGCCGCGGGCCCTCGTCGGCGGTGACGTCGCGGTAGGGGAGGATCTCGCGCTCGAAGCGTCCCTCGTCGATCGCGGTGACGGCGCGCCGGTGGCTCTCGAGCGCGAACGCCTCCATGTCGTCGCGCGAGATGCCCCACTTCTCGGCGATTATCTCCGCGCCCCGGAACTGCGACACCTCCTGGGTGCCGTAGCGGGCGCGCCATCCCTCGGAGCCCGTGAACGGGTCGTCGAAGCCCATGGGCTGCGCGACCGTCATGGCCGACGAGATCGGGATCATGCTCATGTTCTGCACACCACCGGCGACGATCACGTCGTTCGTGCCGCTCAGGACGGCCTGGGCGGCGAAATGCACTGCCTGCTGCGATGAACCGCACTGCCGGTCGACAGTCGTGCCCGGCACGTCGTCGGGCAGGCCGGCGGCGAGCCAGCACGTGCGCGCGATGTCGCCTGCCTGCGGGCCAATGGTGTCGACACAGCCGAACACGACGTCCTCGACCGCGGCCGGATCGATCCCGGTGCGGTCCAGGAGACCGGTGATGACGTGGGCGCCAAGGTCCGCTGGGTGCACGGCGGCCAGCCCGCCGCCCTTCTTGCCCACTGGCGTTCGCACGGTGTCGACGATGTAGGCCTCGGCCATCACTGCTCCTCTGCAGCTGTCTCGCCGTCCAGGATCGCGCGTCCCACCCGCTCGCGGTGCCAGGCGGCGTCGCCCCATGATGCCGCGAGCGCCCAGGCCCGCTTCATCCAGAGGTGGAGGTCGTACTCGGTCGTGTACCCGATGGCGCCGTGTACTTGAAGGGCGACTCGCGCCGCGAGGAGCGCAGCCTCCGAGGCCCGTGCCTTTGCCGTCGAGACGTGGACCGATCGCTGGGAATCACGGCGCGCGAGCGAATGCGCTGCCCGGTAAATGAGCGGACGGGCGAACTCGAGTGCGAGCGCGACATTGGCGAGGTGGTGCTTCACGGCCTGGAACGAGCCGATCGGCACGCCGAACTGGTGGCGTTCCTTCGCGTAGTCGACGGTCGTGTCGAGCATGTGCTGTGCCAGCCCGATCAGCTGCGCAGCAACGCCGAGTGCGCCGCGGTCGAACGCGAGCGCGGCATCGCGCACATCGCCGACCTTCGTCGCACGACTTGGGTCCCACTGCACGCTGCTGAGCCGCCGTGACCGGTCGACGGAAGCACGCGGTGTGAGCGTCGCGGCGGCCGGGTCCACGAGATAGAGGTGCTTGTCGCGTTCGAGCAGCAGCGCGGTGGCCGACGTTGCGTACGGCACAAGCGGACCGCCGGCGACGAAGAGGCTGGATTCCGTCACGGCGTCGGGGACGTGCTGGGCGACCGCCGGCAGCGCGACGGCGGTGTGCTCGACGATCGGCTCGGGGAGGGCGAACCGTCCCGTCTCCTCGAGGATCAGCGTGACCGCGATCTCGTCGACGCCGAGGTTTCCGGCAACGTCGGGATGACTGAGGCCGGTGACGCCCATCTCGGACAGCGCGTCCCAGGCGCCACTCCGGCCGTCGGAATTCGTCCACGCTTCACGCACGCGGTCAGGCGGACACTCCTTCTCGAGGAGATCGTGCACGGCGTCGCGAAACGCGAGCTGCTCGTCGGTGAACGCGAACCTCACGCGGTTATCTCCTGGGCAGCCCGAGCACCCGCTCGGCCACGACGTTGCGCTGGATCTCGTTCGTGCCCGCGTAGATCGGGCCCGACAACGCGAACTGCCAACCCTTCATCCACGCCGCGTCATCACCGTCGACCAGCTCGGCGTCGGCGCCGAGCAGGTCGAGCGCGGTGGCGTGGAGCCGGACGTCGAGCTCCGACCAGAAGATCTTCACCAGGCTCGCCTCCGGCCCGGTGCGTCCGCCCTCCATGAGCCGGGTGACGGTCCAGAACGTCTGCCAGCGGTACGCGTCGGCGTCGATCCACGCGCGTATGACGGCGTCGCGCACCGTCGGGTCGGCGTCACCCGCATGCGCGCGGTAGAGCTCGATCAGTCGCGCCGCGGTGGCCATGAACCGCCCCGGGCTCCTGAGCGTGAGCCCGCGCTCGGAGCCGGTGGTCGCCATCGCGACGCGCCAACCTTCGTGCACACCGCCGAGCACGTCGCGGTCGGGCACGAACACGTCTTCGAGGAACACCTCGGCGAAGCCCTCGTCACCGTCGAGGCGCTCAACGGGTCGCACGGTGACGCCGTCGGCGTGGAGGTCGACGAGAAAATAGGTGAGCCCGTGGTGCCGCTCCGCCTCGGGATCGGTGCGAAACACGCCGAACATCCGGTCGCAGAACGCGCCCCGTGTCGTCCACGTCTTCTGCCCCGACAGGCGCCACCCGCCGTTCGCCTCATCACGCACGGCCCGCGACTTGATGCCGGCCAGGTCGCTGCCCGCGTTCGGTTCCGACCAGCCCTGGCACCACGTCTCCTCGGCCGACGCCATCTTCGGCAGGTTGCGGTCCTGTTGCTCCTTCGTGCCCAGCTCGAACAGCGTGGGCGCGAGAAGGAAAATGCCGTTCTGGGTCACGCGCTGCGGACCGCCGGCGCGGTAGTACTCCTCCTCGAAGATCAGCCACTCCATGAGGCTGGCTTCGCGTCCGCCGTACTCCCGCGGCCATGACACGACCGCCCACCGGGCGTCGAACAGGGCGCGCTCCCATTCCTTGTGGAGCGCGAATCCTTCACGCGTATCGCCGGACGGCAACGCGGGCCGGGGCACGTTCGCCTCCAGCCACGCGCGCGCCTCGGCGCGGAACGCCTGCTCTTCTTCGGTGAAGGTGAGGTCCACGCCCGTTCAGCGGGTGAGGATCACCGACGAGCCGTGCCCGAAGAGGCCCTGGTTGACCGTGAGCCCGACCTTCGCGCCTTCGACTTGCCGGTCGCCGGCGTCGCCCCGCAGCTGCCACGCGATCTCGCACACCTGCGCCAGCGCCTGCGCCGGGACGGCCTCGCCGAAGCACGCCAGCCCGCCGCTCGGGTTCACCGGGATACGGCCGCCGATCGTCGTCGCGCCGTCGTGCACGAGCTTCTCGGCCTCACCGGGACCGCAGAGCCCGATGTTCTCGTACCAGTCGAGCTCGAGCGCGGTCGACAGGTCGTACACCTCGGCCACGTCCAGGTCGTCGGGCCCGAGGCCGGCTTCGGCGTAGGCCTGGTGTGCGATCGCGTCGCGGAAGGTGACCGGCCCGGCGGGCACCGCGGTGGCCGAGTCGGTGGCGAAGTCGGGCATCTCGATCACGGTGTTCGGATACGACGGGGTCACCGTCGAGATCGCGGCGACGCGCACCGGGGCTGTGACCCCCTTGCGCTTCGCATAATCCATGCTCGACACCACGACGGCCGCGGCGCCGTCGCTCGTCGCGCAGATGTCGAGCAGTCGGAGGGGCTCGGCGACGACCGGCGACGCCATCACCTCTTCTTCGGTGACGGCCTTGCGGTACCGCGCGTTGGGGTTCGACAGCCCGTGGGCCGCGTTCTTCACCTTGACCTTGGCGAAGTCGGCGGGCGTGGCGCCGAAGAGCTCCATGCGACGACGGGCATAGAGCGCGAAGTACGTGGGGTTCGTCGCGCCGAGCAGCCGGAACCGCAGCCAGTCGGGATCGTCACCACGCTCGCCCGCGGTGGGGGCGAGGAAGCCCTTCGGCGTCGTGTCGGCGCCGACGACGAGCGCGACGTCGCAGAGGCCGGACAGGATCTGCGCCCGCGCCGCGTTCAACGCCGTGGCCCCCGACGCGCACGCCGCGTAGCTGCTCGCCACGGGCGCGCCCTGCCAGCCGAGCGCCTGCGCAAACGTCGCTCCCGACACGTAACCGGGATAGCCGTTGCGGATCGTGTCGGCGCCGGACACGAACTGGATGTCACTCCAGTCGAGGCCGGCGTCGGCGAGTGCGGCGCGACTGGCTTCGATGCCGTACTCGACGAAGTTGCGGCCCCACTTGCCCCACGGGTGCATTCCGACCCCGAGGACGGCGACGTCGTGATCAGCCATCGGCCCGCGCTCCCTCGATCGGCTTCCACTTCCAGACGACGTACTCGTGCTCGTCGTCCTCGACCAGCGTGCCCAGCGTGAGCTGGACCTCGTCGCCCACACGAAGGGCGGCGGGGTCGACGCCGTCGGCGATCTGTCCGAGCACGACCATCTTCTCCTCGGGCAGCTCGACCGCCGCCACCGAGAACGGCTCGAACGGATCAGCGGCGACGTACGGCGCCGGCGGCGCGTAGTGGTTGGTCGTGAACGACCAGATCGTCCCCCGGTTGGACAGCGGCACCTCGTCGAACTCGGTGCCGTCGCAGCCCGGGTTCCGGCAGAAGCCCGACGCCTTGGGGAAGAAGTAGCTGCCGCATCTCGTGCAGCGGTTGCCGAGCAGACGCGGGTCGGCGTCGTCGAGCGTGAACCAGCCGTCGACTGCCGGGACGCGGTCCTTCGTGGTCATGCCTCGCCCTTCTCGAGCCGGTTCAACGTCTGCTCCGCTTCGTCGACGATCCTCGCGACGAGCTCGGCCACCGTGGGCAGCTCGTCGATCACGCCGACGCCCTGGCCCGTGGGCAGTATGCCGGTCTCGAGCCGTCCATCGACCATGGTGGCCTTGGTGAGCATGGGCGCGTTGGCGGCCATCGCCACCTGCGACCACGTCAGCCCTTCCTTGCGCTTCATGGCCAGACCCTCGCGCGCGAGCGCCCGCAACGACGTGCCCGTCAGCTTGCGGAAGGCGAGCGCGTTGCGCAGGGCGCGGGGGAGGGCGGTGAGCCTTCCCGCGTGCTCGAGATGGTCGACGACGTCGGTGCGGATCACGCGCTGCGGATAGCCGTCGATGCGCTGCGTGACGACGGTGCCGGTGACCGCAGTGTCGAGGTACACGTCCTTGACCGTGTCGGGCACGGTGCTCTCCTTGGTGAGCAGGAACCGCGTGCCCATGGCCACGCCCGCCGCGCCCCACGCGAGGGCGGCGACGAGGCCGCGGCCGTCGGTGAACCCGCCGGCGGCAAGCACCGGGATGTCGACGGCGTCGACGACGGCGGGGAGCAACAGCGAGGTCGGAATGGTGCCGGTGTGGCCGCCGCCCTCGGCGCCCTGGGCGATGAGCGCGTCGACGCCCCACGCCGCCACCTTCTCGGCGTGACGTGGCGCGCCGACGGTCGGCATGGTGACGACGCCCGCGTCGCGCAATCGCTTCACGAGACGCTCGCCGGGCGCCTGGGCGAAGCTGGCGACGCGGACGCGCTCGCGGACGAGCATGTCGATGCGCTGGTCGACGTCGTCCCGGTCGGCGCGCAGGTTCACGCCGAACGGCTGGTCGGTGCGTCCCTGCACCTCGTGGATGGCGTCCTCGAGCTGGTCGTACGTCATCGTCGCCGACGCGAGGATGCCGAGGGCGCCAGCCGCGCTCGTCGCTGACGTCAGGCGCGCACCGGCCACCCAGCCCATGCCCGTCTGCACGATCGGGTACCGGACGCCGAACAGATCGCATGCACTGGTGTGGAGCGCGGGGTGGGTCATCCCGGGAATTCCTTGGTGCGCATATCGTTCGGGTCCAGCACGTCGCGGATGAGTAACAGCTCCTCGGCGTTGGGAGCACGCGATTCCGGAACACCATCGGGTATTTGCAATTCGAACCCGGTGGCGGCGACGACCTCATCCACGGTGACACCGGGATGCACGGACCGCAGACGCATCGTGTGTGCCGGCGTCTCGAAGTCGAAGGTGCCGAGGTTGCTCACGACACGAGGGATGCGGTGGAAGCGCGCCGCTTGCGAACCGAGCTTGCCGGCGCGGTCGTACCCGATGCCGGTGACGACGTCGACGTGCTCGACGAAGACCTTCGGCGAGTGGTTCGGCACCCAGTAGCTCGTGGGGTCGTTGATGGTGTTGCCCGGCGCGCCCCGGAAGCCGAGCATCTGCACCTTCGGCGCGTCGAGCGGCCCGATCGACGCGATGTTCTGGTTGCCGAAGCGGTCGATCTGGGTCGCCCCCATCATCACGTGGCGGCATCCCGACCACGTGATCTCCAGCATCATCCGGTACGGGTTCCACGCCTCGATCACCTTCGGAGCGTCGGGCACGCCTATCGGCAGATCGTTACTGATGAACAGCGCCTCGCCGTCGGTGAGGAGCAGGTCGGGCTCGAACGTCGCCCGCGCCAGCCGGCCGCCAAGCATCGGGATCGTGCCAATCGGGTTGGCCACGATCTCGCCGTCGCCGCGGAACGCGTCGGCGCAGGCGACGACGCACACCTCGGCCCGGCTGAAGTCGCTCACGACAACCCGACCTGGGCGAGGTAGGCGGCGTGGTTCGGGAGGTCGACGTACTTCGCCCGGAACGCGTCCCAAGCTTCCGGCGACTTGGCGCTGGCGGCGTACTGGCGCTGGAACGCCTCGTCGCGCTCGTAATCGGGCGCACAGGACGTGAAGTGCGCGCCGTACGGGGCTTCGACGACGGCGTCGGTCAGGTGGCGCGGCAGACGCAGGCTTTCGACCGGTCCTTCGGCGAGGAAGTCCTCCGTGCCGACGATCTGCTCCACCGACATGAAGCGCTTCGTCGCCGCCCGGAGCATGAGGTCGTCCATGTAGGGGTCGACACTGAGGAACTGTCCGTTGCCGCGCTGGTCGCCCCGGTTGACGTGCACGATGGCGGCGTCGAGCACGATCGCCGGCGCGGCCACGAGCTCCTCGCCGTCGTCGTACGGCGAGCGGATGGTCCGCAATCCGGGATGGGCGCGGAACAGGTCTGACCCCAGCCCGATCCGGGTCGGCAGGAAGGGGACGCGCCAGGCTGCGGCCTGGAGCCCGAGATAGAACGTGCCCTCGTCGTGCTGCACGGTCGCGATCCGCCGTGACTCGACCGCGGCCCGGAAATGCGGCTCCAGTGGGATGGAGTCGAGCGAGACGAACGCGAACACGACCTTGGCGACCTTTCCGGCCGCACACAGGAGTCCGACATCGGGTCCGCCGCACGAGACGACCGTGAGGTCGGAGAGGTCGGACCGCGCGATGGCGCGCACCACGCTCATGGGCTTGCGGCGCGAGCCCCACCCGCCGATTCCCAGCGTCATGCCGTCGTGCAGCTCGGCGACGACATCGTCTTCTGTCGCGCGCTTGTCCGTCATCTACTTCTTGTCGACGAACGCGTCGCGTGCCTCGTCGGCGACGCCGGTGAGATTGAGCTCGAACGTGTATCCCTGCTCGTACCGATACGACTTCTTGACGTCGACAGGGTCGATGCCGTTCAGCGATTCCTTGGCCGCCCGGATCACCATGGGGTCCTTTTCGGCGATGCGGCGGGCGAGGGCGTAGGCGGCGTCTCGCAGCCGGTCGTGCTCGACCACGGCGAGCACGGAGCCGTAGTGGTGGAGCTCCTGCGCCGTCACGGTGGTCGCCGTGTACACCATCTCCCGCATCTTGTGCTGGGGAACGAGACGGGCCAGATGCGTGGCCGCGCCGAGCGCCCCCCGGTCGACCTCGGGGAGCCCGAAGGTGGCGTCGGTCGTGGCGAGGATGATGTCGGCGTTGCCGGCAAGACCGACGCCGCCACCGAGGCAGTAGCCGTGGACGGCGGCGATCACCGGCACCGCGCATTCGTACACGGCCGCGAAGGCGGCGAAGCAACCGCGATTGGCGCCGACGAGGGCATGAAAGCCTTCGGTGCGCTGCATCTCCTTGATGTCGACGCCGGCGTTGAAGCCCTTGCCCTCGGCGCGCAGGATCACGACGCGGACGCGCGGGTCGTCGCCGAGCCCGCGTATCGTGTCGGCGAGCTCGAACCATCCGGCGACGGTCAACGCGTTGACCGGCGGGTTGTCCATCACGACCTCGGCGATGCCGTCGCCGTCGACCGCGTGCGAGATGCCCATGCGTTCCTGAATCTGATGGCCCGTCAGATGTGAGGGCTACCTTATCCGCATGGCGGATCCGCTGGACATGGCGGACAAAGCGGTGATCGTCACCGGCGGGTGTCGCGGCGTGGGGCGCGGGATCGCGGAGCGGTTCCTCACAGCCGGCGCGCACGTCGTCGTCTGCTGCCGGCACGAGCCCGAGACGTTGCCGCGCGGCGGTGATCGCGACGCGGCGTTCGTCGCCGCCGACGTGCGGGAGCCGGCGGAGATCGACAAGGTCATCGGGTTCGCGACTGTGCGATTCGGGCGGGTCGACGTGCTCGTGAACAACGCCGGGGGGTCGCCGCCCGCCGACTCGGCCACTGCGTCACCGAAGTTCTCGACTGCGATCATCTCGCTCAACCTCATCGCGCCGCTCGTGTTCGCGCAGAAGGCGAACGCGGTCATGCAGGAGCAGGCGGACGGCGGGGTCATCATCAACATCGCCAGCGTCAGCGGGCTCCGCCCATCGCCGGGGACCGCCGCCTATGGCGCGGCCAAGGCGGGGTTGCTGAACCTGACCGAGACGCTCGCGGTGGACTACGCGCCAAAGGTGCGGGTCAACGCGGTCACCGCAGGGCTCGTGAAGACCGAGCAGTCACACCTCTTCTACGGCGACGAGGAGGGCCTGAAGGCCGTGGGCGCGACTGTGCCGCTGGGCCGGATGGCCGAGCCGTCCGACATCGGCGACGTGTGCCTGTTCCTCGCATCGCCCCTCGCCAGCTACGTGAGCGGCGAGAGCATCGTGGTGCATGGCGGCGGCGAGCGCCCTGCCTACCTCGACGCCGCGAAGAACCTGTCTTCTTGATGCGTCCCAAAGGGCCCAAATAGTCCCCTGTGGGACGCATCCCTTACGGGTGCTGGCTGCTGACGGAGACGACCTCGCCGGTCATGTAGCCGGAGTAGTTGCTGGCGAGGAAGACGATCACGTTGGCGACCTCCCACGGCTCCGCCGAGCGACCGAAGGCCTCGCGCGTCACGAGCTCGTCGATGGTCTCCTGGGGCATGACCTTCGCCAGGTGCTCGTGGACGGCCAGGCTCGGAGCGACGGCGTTGACGCGCACGTTGGCGGGCGCGGCCTCGATCGCCGCGCACCTGGTGAGCGCCATCACCCCGGCCTTGGCTGCCGCGTAGTGCGCCTGTCCTTCCTGCGCCCGCCAGCCGAGCACCGACGCGTTGTTGACGATGACGCCATGGCGGCGCGGCAGCATGTACTGCAACGCGGCCCGGGTGCAGCGAAACGTCCCGTTGAGGGTCACGTCCAGGACGCGCGACCACTGCTCGTCGGTCATCTCGACGAGAGGAGCGGTCCCTCCGAGCCCGGCGTTGTTGATCACCACGTCGAGGGCGCCTGTCGTCCCGATCGCGGTGTCGAACAGCGCGTCGACCTGCCGCTGGTCGGTCACGTCGCACACCGCCGTCGCCGGGCGCACACCCGTGACGTTCTCGAGCTGCTCCGCGGCTTCGCCGAGGCGGCGCTCGTGCTGGTCGCTCAGCACCACGACCGCGCCTTCCTCGGCGCAGCGCTTCGCGGTCGCGAACCCGATGCCGGTGCCCGCGGCCGCCGTCACCAACACGCTCTTGCCATCCAGGAGCGCGTGGGAAGCCGGGTACGGCGGTACCGAGGAAGTCACGCCGTCACCTTGGGCTCCGGCGGCAAACCAAGCGCGCGCTCGCCGATTACATTGCGCTGAATCTCGTTCGAACCGCCATAGATCGTGTCGGCCCGCGTGAACAGGAACAATCGCTGCGCCGGGCTCAACTCGTACCGCGCCGCCGGAACGACAGCCGCCTCGGGGCCGAGCACGTCGACCGCGAGCTCACCGAGTCGCTGGTGAAAGCCCGCCCAGTACAGCTTGTGGATCGCGGTCTGGGGAGTGAGATCGCCGCGAGCCATCGACGTCAGGCTCCGCAGGGCGTTGTACCGCATGATGCGCAAACCGATCCATGCCTCCGCCAGCCGCTGCCGGATGACCGTGTCGGACGAGCGCCCGTTCTTCTTTGCGGTCTCGGTGATCTCCGTCAACTCGTTCTCGAACGACAGCTGCTGCCCGAGCGTCGACGCGCCACGCTCGAACGCAAGCGTGCCCATCGCGACCTTCCAGCCCCCGTTTACCTCGCCGACGACGTTGCCGGCGGCGGTGCGTGCGCCGTCGAAGAACACCTCGTTGAACTCCGATGTCCCCGTGAGCTGCACGATGGGACGGAGCTCGATCCCCGGCTGACGCATCGGGACGAGCAGGTACGAGATGCCGCGATGGCGCGGCGCGTCCCGATCGGTGCGGCACAGCACGAAGCACCAGTCAGCCCAGTGCGCCAGCGACGTCCAGATCTTCTGGCCCGTGATCACCCACTCGTCGCCGTCGCGCTCGGCTCGTGTCTGGACGTTGGCCAGGTCGGAACCGGCGTCGGGTTCCGAGTACCCCTGGCACCACACCTCCTCGCCCGACGCGATCGGCGGGAGAAAGCGGCGCTTCTGCTCATCGGAGCCGAAGTGCAGGATCGTCGGGCCGATGAGTCCTTCGCCGACGATTCCGACCCGGCCCGAGCCGCCGGCGCGGGCGTACTCCTCGTAGAAGATCACCTGCTGCAGCAGCGACGCGTCGCGCCCGCCGTACTGCTCGGGGAAGGACAGGCACGCCCAGCGCCCCGCACCGAGCGCGCGCTCCCACGCCAGGCGCTCCTCGAACAACGCATGCTCGTCGCCCGGGCCGCCCCGTCCGCGCACGCTCGCGAACCGGCCCGTGAGCTGGTCGGTCAGCCACTCGCGCGCCTCGGCGCGAAACGCCTCGTCCTCGGGCGCGTACCGGAGGTTCACGCGGCAAAAGCTACTCGGGGGTCTGCTAGAAGCTGCTGCCGATGCGTTCTCTTCGTCGCTATTTCGTGTTCGGACCCCTGATCGCCGCAGCCGTTGCATTCGCCGATGCGGCGCCGGCGGCAGCGAAGGACACCGGCGTCTGCACCCTGTTGACGCGCTCGGAGGCCGGGAAGCTCCTCGGGGCAAAGGTCGTGAAGACCGAGAAGAAGACGAGCAAGATCAACGACGCCCAGGAGTGCACCTACAAGACGAACAAGGCCCAAAAACAGTTCAAGGATCGCGGTGCGAAGATGCAGCTCGAGGTGACCGTACAGCCCGTCACGGACAAGCTGCGGGCCGAGCTGCAGCGCATCCCGACCAACGAGGGGGAGCGGGTCGAAGGTCTCGGCGACGAGGCGTACGCGACGAAGTTCGACTATGTCATAGCCGTCTCCGGCAACACCGCCGTGCAGGCGAAGCTGCAGAACTACCAGGGCTCGCCGACGAAGTTCCGCAGCGTGTCGGAAGGCGCAGTACGCATGGCGTTGCCGCGCCTCGACCGGGTATCGGTGAAGCCGCCAAGCAGCGCGCCGAGCTAGTCGAGCGCGCCGTCGCGCTCGAGCTCTTTGCGTTCGGCCGGCGAGAGCCCGAGTACTTCGCCCAGCGCCCAGTCGTTGTCCTGGCCGAGCGTCGGACCCGAGCGGCTGTAGCCGTGCGGCGCGTCGCTCAGCCTGATGCCGTTGCGCTCGTACAGCCCTTCGCCCATGAACGGGTGCGTGAGCCGAACGAAGTGCGCACGCGACGCGACTTGGGGGTCGTCGTGCACGTCGCCGAAGTCCCACACGGGGACGGCTTCGATGCCGGCGGACTGGAGCAGGTCCGCGACCTCCTCGCGCGTGCGCGTCGACGTCCAAGCTCCGACGGCGGCCTCGACGTCGTCGACGCGCTCGAGCCGCGCCGTCAGCGTGGCCAGGGACGGATCGTCGAATCCGATGATGCCCGACAGGCGTGTCCATTCGTTGTCGGTCCAGCACGCGATGGCGACCCAACGATCGTCACCGCGGCACGCGAAGACTCCGTGCGGGACGGCGCGTGTCGACCGGTTGCCCATGCGCGTGCCGATCACGCCGTCGAGCTCGTACTCGAGGAGCCACGGGCTCAGTGAGTAGCTCCCCGCCTCGACCTGGGCGAGGTCGAAGTAGACACCCCGCCCGGTCCGCCGCCGGTACAGCAGCCCGGCGGCCAACGCCGAGGCGACGAAGCGAGGCCCGAGCGAATCGGTGATCGTGCCGTACGGCCCGACCGGCTCCCGGTCGGGCCAACCGGTGAGCCAGTTGAACCCCGACAGCGCCGCGCCCTGCCCCCCGAACCCCGGGTAGTCGCGATGCGGGCCGGTCTGCCCCTGCAGGCACGAGCTCACCATCACGAGATCGGGTTTGACCGACGCGAGCGTGTCGTAGCCGAGTCCGAACCCGCGCATCGCCCGCGGCGCGAAGTTCTCGACGACGGCATCCGCCCATTCGCCGACGAGCCGCTTCACCACGTCGATCGCCTTGGGATGCTTGAGGTTCAGCGTGAGGCTGCGCTTGCCGACGTTGAGGCCGTCGAACATCGGCGCCCCCTCGAGCCCGTGCGGGTTGTCAGGGCCGAGCGCGTACACGCGCAGGAAGTCCGGGCGGCTGCGCGATTCGACCCGCAGCACCGTCGCGCCGTGCTCCACGAAGTAGCGCGTCGCGATCGGCCCTGCTGCCCCCGACCCGAACTCGATGATGTTCGTGCCGTCCCACGCCGGCCCCCCGGCGCGTTGGGACACGATGTGGGTGCCGGGAGCCGCATCGTGTCCCAGCGTGGGGGTGCCCGAGCCCAACTCGGGCGCAGGACCCGACGGGCGTGCGGGCGCCGCCTCGCCGTCGCGGCTGGAGACGATCACGAACGACCGCGGGAACCGGGCGACGTCCCCGAGCGGACCGAAGAACTCGCGCGCCGCAAGCTGGGCGCTGGCGTAGATCTCACGGGGTGAGTTGCACGGGGCGAGCATGAGGTTGGTCTCGCACGCGATCTCGTACAGCTCCTGCATCGTGTGACGGGCGAAGTACTCGGCGACCGGCTCCTCGATTGCTTTCAGCTCCTCGTCGGAGGCGGTCGTGTGCGAGAAGTCGTGCCAGTCGCGTTCGGTCAAAGCGCGCGCGTCGATGCCGTCGTCGACCGCCAGGCGCGTGAGTGTCTGGAGGCTGGGCATCCGTGCCTTGCCGCCGCGCAGGCCGAAGGAGACCCACCCGTCCTTGCACGGCCAGATCTCGCGCGTGCGGCCGATGTTGGCGCCGCGCCGCGCGCCCCGGTGCCCGGTCTTCGGGAACGACGCGAGCCCGACCATGTTGGAGACGAACACGACCTCCTGCATCGAGACGTCGACGCGCTGTGGAGCACCCGACGCCAGCGCGGTCAGCACCGCGAACGCGGTCTCGGCGCCGACGTGCGAGTAGCCGGACGGCTCGCTGCAGCGCACGGGCGGGCGATCGGGGTCGCCGGTGGCGAACATGTTCCCGCTCGATGCCATGACCCCGAGGTCAGAGGCACTCCAGCCGGCGCGCGGCCCGGTCCGACCGAACGGCGTGACGCTCACCCAGACCGCGTCGGGCGCGCGCGCCGGGTCGAGCTCGGTCGCGCCCGGAAAGCCGGGCGTTTCGATCACGGCGTCGGCCATTGCGAGCAGCTCGTCGAGACGTGGGTCGTCGGGCCCGTCGACCGCGACGCTCGACTTGCCCGCGCCCCAGGCGAGGAAGCGGCGGGGGAGCGCGCGCAGCGGGTGACCGTCCGGCGGTTCGACGAGGATCACGGCGGCACCGAGGTCGGCCAGGATGCGCCCCGCCATCGCGGCCGGCTCGCCGGCGAGATCGACGACGCGGGTGCCGGCCAAGAGTGCTTCGGTCATCGTCCCTCTCGTCGACCTGACGCTCGTGTCAGACTACTGTGACGCACGTCGTCCCGAGCCGAGCCTCGCACGGGAGGAGTCCGGCATGCCCAAGTACCGCATCGTCGACGCCGACTGCCACATCCTCGAGCCGCCCGACATCTGGCAGAACTGGCTGCCCGAGGGCTACCAGGACAAGGCGCCGAAGCTCGTCAAGGACGCCGAAGGCGGCGACGCGTGGCTGACCGCGGTGGGCGGCGATCCCGACCCGATCGGCCTGGTGTCGACGCCGGGGATGCCGTTCGACCAGTTCCGGTGGATGGGTGTCGCGTACGACGAGGCGCGACGCGGTTGCTACAACGGCGCGGCGCGCGTCGAGGACATGGACATCGACGGTGTCGACGCCGAGGTGCTGTTCCCGCCCCAGCGCACGATGAGCCACTTCCTCGGCGACGAGGACCCCGACTTCGTGCTCGTAGGCGTCGAGGCGTACAACAACTTCCTGTTCGAAGAGTTCTGCGCGCCTGATCCGACTCGACTCATCGGTATGGCGCAGATCCCCTCGCTCGGCATCGACTCGGCGATCGACGGGCTGCGCAAGGCCAAGGCGCGCGGCGCCAAGGGCGTAGTGATCTCGAACTGGCCGTCCGGTGGAGAGAGCGTCTCGACGGCCGACGACCCGTTCTGGGCTGGCGCCGTCGACGAAGGCATGCCTGTCACGGTGCACATCAACATCATCAGCCGCGACCAGCGGATGCGGCAGCGTCAGGCGGCGGCGAAGGCCGGCAACAAGATGTACGGCGGCAAGGGCGAGGGAGCGAAGGCCAAGGCCGTCGGCAGTCTGAGCCACGTCTTCTCCATGTCGGCCGGCAACATCTCACAGATGATCTTCACCGGCGTGTTCGACCGGTTCCCGGAGCTGCACGTGGCGTGGATCGAGATCGGCGTGGGGTGGCTCCCGCACTTCATCGAGATGCTCGACGACAAGTACTGGCGCAACCGCTCGTGGGGCGAGCTTCCGATCGGCGAGCCGCCGTCGTTCTATTGGCGGCGCAACAACAGCGCCACGTTCATCACCGACCGGTCCGGTATCGAGCTGCGCGAGCGCGTCGGAGTCGACACCATCATGTGGTCCAGTGACTATCCGCACCACGGCAACGACTGGCCGTACTCGCGGAAGGTCATCGAGGACACGATGGGCAACATCCCGGCCGACGAGCGCGACCGCATGATCGGCGGGAACGCAGTGCGCATTTTCGGACTCGACGACTAGCGCAGCCAGTCGGCGACGCGCATCCAGCGGGGGAGGACGACGTCCTCCACCCGCTGGAAGACCACGCGCACCGGGTCGCCGATCCGGATGGTGGCCGGGTCGACCTCGTTGATCGGCCCGTCGGGGTGGGCGACGAGGTTGCCGACCATGCGCAGTCTCGGGTCTTCGTCGAGGGCGACGACGATCACGTTGTACGGCGCGAGCTGCTGGTAGGCGGGCAGCAGCGGCGGGTGCGGCACGATGAACGACCAGATCGTGCCCCGCCCCGACATCTCGTCCCATCGGAACTTCAGCGACCGGCATCGTGGGCACATCGGCCGCGGCGGCATGCGGCGCAGACCGCAATCTGCGCACGTCTGCATGAGCAGGTCGCGGCGGCCGCACCCGGCCCAGAACTCGGCCGCGTCCGAATCCTCGACGTCGGGCAGTAGGAACTGGGCTTCCAGTGGGCCTACCTCCGCAACAGGAGCGCGCTCGTCGGCACGCCCTCACCGCTCGTGACCAGGCACGTCTCGGTCCGTTCGACCTGGCTGGTCGACGTGCCGCGCATCTGGCGGACGCCCTCGAGCACGAGATTGAACCCGTGCACGTACGCCTCCGACATGCCGCCGCCCGACGTGTTCGTCGGCAGCCGGCCGTCGGGCCACTCGAGCGCACCGTCATCCGTGAACGCCGCGCCCTCACCCCGCGCGCAGAACCCGTAACCCTCGAGCGACAACGGGATCAGCGGGCTGAACGCGTCGTAGATCTGGGCGACCGTCACGTCATCGGGCCTGACGTCGGCCTGCGCCCACAGGCGTTCCGCGCACGCGTACGACGGGCCGAGCAGGGGGTCGTCGTTGAAGTAGTTGGTCATGACCTGGTGCTGCCGAGGGATGCTCTGCGCGAACGAGTGCACGTACGCAGGCGGGTGCGGCAGGTCCTTCGCGCGGTCCGCCCCGACGATCACCGCCGCCAGCGCGCCGTCCGTCTCCAGGCAGTTGTCGTAGAGGCACAGCGGCTCGGAGATCCAGCGCGCATCCATGTACTGCTCGCGGGTGAGCGGCTTCTCGTACATCGTCGCGGCCGGATTGCGGTTGGCGTGCTTGCGGAACGCGACCGCGACGTTGGCCAGGTGTTCGCGCGTGGCGCCGAAGTCGTGCATATAGCGCCGCGTGAGGAGCGCGATCTCGTCGACCGGGCGCAGCACTCCGAAAGGACGGCTCCACTGCCAATGGCTCGTGACGCGCCGGCTCACCTGGGACCAGGGACGGCTCGTCTTGGCGGCGCGCTTGCGGGCGCGCCACGCCACCGCCACGTTGCACTGTCCCGTCGCGACCGCCATCGCCGCGTGTCCGATCGTCCCGCAGCCCGCGCCGCCGCCGTACCCGATCTCCGAGAAGAACGTGATGTCGCCGAGGCCCACGCTGCGCGCCACCTCGACCTCGCGGCCTTCCTCCATCGAGAACATCGCGAGGCCGTCGACCTCGCTCGGCGCGATGGCGGCGTCGTCGAGTGCGGCCGAGATCGCCTGACACGCGAGCGACAGCTCCGAGTCGGGCAGGCCCTTGGCGAACCCGGTCTGCCCGATGCCCACGATCGCAGTGCGGTCTGCCAACGGTCCCGCCATCTGCCCGGCTACCAACCCTTGAACTCGGGCGACCGGCGCTCCATGAAGCTCTCCATTCCCTCTTTCGCGTCCTCGGTGCGCGAGAGGAGCTCCTGGGCGTACGCCTCGTCCCAGAACGAGCCCGCCCGGTCCGTCTCCAGCGAACGGTTCGTGAGCCACTTCGTGAACGCGATCGCACGCGTTGGCGCCTTGGCGAGCCGCCCCGCCCACTCGTTGAGCGTCTTGTCGAGCTCGGCCCGGGGCACGACCTTGTTCGCGATTCCGATGCGCTCGGCCTCCGCCGCCGGCACATCGTCGCCGTAGAAGAACAGCTCCTTCGCCTTCTGCGGGCCGACGAGACGTGTGAGCAGATAAGCGCCACCGGCGTCGGGCGCGATGCCGCGCCGGATGAACACCTCGATGAAACGCGCTTCCTCGGCCATGATCACGAGGTCGCAGGCGAGCGCGAGATGCATGCCACCGCCGGCGGCGGTGGCGTTCACGCCCGCGATCACGGGCTTTTCGCAGTCCTGGATCGACGCGATCAACCGTTGCCAGCCGTTGCGGATGATGCGGGCGCCGTCGCCGACGATCTGGTCGGGTGCGTCCGGAGGCTTCGGCAAGGGTGGCGTGCGTCCTGACCGGAGATCGGCGCCGGTGCAGAAGCCACGCTCGCCGCGACCGGTGATGACGACCGCCCGCACGGCGGCGTCGCCGGACACGTCGCCGAGCCAGTCGATCATCTCGTTGCGCATCGCCACGGTCAACGCGTTGCCGGCCTCGGGGCGGTTGAGCGTGATCCAGAGGACTCCGTCCTCGAGGCGACGCTGGACGTCCTCGATCGTCTCGTTCATCTGCGCACCACCAGGGCATCGAGCGCGACCGCCCCACGCGGCCGCACGATCAGCGGGTTGATGTCGAGCTCTCGTACGTCATGGGCGAGCTCCATGGCCAGTCGCTGGACCTTCATGATCGCGTCGACGAGCGCGCCGAGGTCACTCGGCTCGGCGCCCCGCGCACCCCGAAGGAGGGGGAAACCACGGAGCTCGCGCACCATTCGCTCCGCCTCGTCGCGCCCGAACGGCGGCACCCGGAAGCTCACGTCCTCGAGCACCTCGACGAAGACCCCGCCCAATCCCACCATCACTACCGGTCCAAAGAGCGGGTCCTGCGCGACGCCCACGACCGTTTCGACGCCGTCGTTCACCGTCTCGCAGACGAGCATTCCGTCGATGCACGCGTCCTTCCCACCGGCGCGGCGGGCCCGGGTCATGAGCTCGTCGTAGGCGGTTCGGACCTCACGGGCCGAGGACACGCCCGTGCGGACGAGACCGAGGTCGCTCTTGTGGAGGAGGTCGGGCGACGAGACCTTCATGACTACGGGGAAGCCGACGGTCGCGGCCGCTCGTGTCGCCTGCGCGGCGCTCTCGCACAGCACGTCGCGACTCGCGCGGATGCCGTAGGCCTGGAGCACCTGCTTCGACGCGTGCTCGGACAGCGCGCCACCCGGCGCCGTCTTGGACAGCAGCCGGCGGGCTTTCTTTGCACCGGGTCCCGGCCTGCTCGGCAGCTTGTCGAACGGTGACCGGTATCGGTTCGCGAACTGCCAGTAGTCGACGTACGCCTTCAGCGCCTTCACGCAGTTCCCGAACGTGCGGAACACGGGAAGGCTGCCGTTCAGTAACCGGAGGTAATAGGTGTCGTCGGTGCCCGGTGGCGCGCCCCAGACGACGAAGACCGGCTTGTCGGTCGTCTGCGCCACATCGACGAGATCACGTGTGAACGGCTCGCTGAACATCTCTACAGCGCCCGTGATCGGTACGACGAGCACGTCGACGCGCCGGTCGGCCACGAGCAGGTCGAGGATGCGACGCCCACGCGCGTCGGCGACAGGTGGGCCGCCGCAGTCGACGGGGTTCGACACCCGCAGGTACTCCGGGATAAGGCCGTCGTGCAGCGCCTGTTGCGTCTCCTTCGTGAGCGGCGGGATGCGCAATCCGGCCGCGGCGACCATGTCGGCCATGTGCGCGCCCGTCCCGCCCGAGATCGAGTAGACGCAAATGCTGCCGCCGGCGGCCGGGCGCGTGCGCGCGAACGCGGCCGCGGTGTCGAGGAGGTCGTCGAGCGCGTCGGCGCGCGTGACGCCGAACTGGCGGAACAGGGCCGACGTCACGGCGTCGGACCCAGTGAGGTGTCCGGTGTGGGCCATGGCCATCGACTCGCCCTCGTCGGTACGCCCGACCTTCACGATCACCATCGGCTTCTTCAGCCGCGCCGCGTGGTCGGCGGCGAGCATCAGCGTGCGCCCGTCCTTGAAGCCTTCGATGTACGCCGCGATCACGCCGACCTCGGGCTGGTCGGCGAAGTAGCGGGCGAAGTCGGCGAACTCGAGGTCGACCTCGTTGCCGGTCGGCGCCCAGTGGTTGAGCCGGATGCCGATCTCCTGGCCCTGGAACACCGGTCTTCCCTGGTGACCGCTCTGGGTGATGAGCGCGATCGACGGACCGGTCAGGTCGTCGCGGAACTCCTCGAACGCGTTGAGGTTCGTGTTCGGCCCGAGGAGGCGCACGTCGCCCTCGGCGACGAGCTGGTCGAGACGACCCTGGAGCTTCTCACCGTCCTTGCCCGCCTCGGCGAAGCCGGCGGCGAAGATCACCGCGAAGGCGGCCTTGCGCTGGAGGACCTCCTCGAACGTGTCGACCGCCTTGCCAGTGAGGATGACGGCGAGGTCGATGTCGCCGGGAACGTCGAAGACCGTCGGGGAGCAGCGTTCTCCGGCCACGGTCTCGTACTTCGGATGGACCGGATAGAAGGTCGCGCCGTGATGGTCGGCCCATGCCTTGATCTTGCGCGTCATCGCGGTGTTCGGCTTGCGCGACGCGTCGGACGCGCCGATGACCGCGACAGTCCTCGGGTGAAGGAACCGGTCGAGGTCGACGTCGCGCAGCTCGAGGGCGCGGCCACTCACATCAACGCGTGGCGAAGCTGACAACAGGCTCCGATTCCCGGCGGGTCAGGCCGAAGGCTCTTCAAGTATGACGCCGAAGTCAGGTTTCCTGCTAGTTCCTGGACCGCTGTAGCGTGCCCGCGTCGTGGCCACGCTGCGCACGGTTGTGATCGTCGGCGCCTCGCTCGCCGGGCTGCGCGCCGCCGAGACCCTGCGTCACGAGGGCTACGACGGCCAGATCGTGTTCATCGGCGACGAGCCGCACCTGCCGTACGACCGGCCTCCGTTGTCGAAGGAGCTGCTGGCGGGGGAGTGGGAACCGGAGCAGATCACGCTGCGCAAGCAGCCGTACGACGACCTCGATCTCGACATACGCCTCCGCTGTCGCGCGACTGGGCTCGACGTCGTCGAACGCGCGGTGGAGCTCGAGGGTGACCAACGGCTCGCGTTCGACGGGCTCGTGATCGCGACCGGAGCGCGTCCCCGGACGCTGCCTGACACGCCGCCGCTCGACGGCATCTTCGTCCTCCGCACGCTCGACGATTGTTTGGCAATCCGGGCCCGCTTGAATGCGCGGCCGCGCGTCGTCGTGATCGGCGCCGGGTTCATCGGCTCGGAGGTGGCGGCGACGTGCCGTGGACGCGGCCTCGACGTGACCGTGCTCGAGATGCTTCCGGTGCCGATGGCCCGCGGCGTCGGGCCCGTGATCGGCGACGTGTGCGGGCAACTCCATCGCGACCACTCCGTCGACCTCCGCTGTGGGGTCACGGTCGCAGGCTTCGAAGGTCGTGACCGCGTCGAGAGTGTCCGGCTGACCGACGGCACTGCTATCGACGCCGACCTCGTCGTCGTGGGCGTCGGCGTCATGCCCGCGACCGACTGGCTGACCGGCAGCGGGCTGACACTCGACGACGGTGTTGTGTGCGACGAGACGTGCGTTGCTGCGCCCGGGATCGTGGCGGCCGGAGACGTCGCCCGCTGGCCCAACCCGTTGTTCGACGGTGAGAGCATGAGGGTCGAGCACTGGACCAACGCGACTGAGCAGGGTGTCGCGGCCGCGCGCCGGCTGCTCGCCGGCGACGCTGAAGCCGAGCCGTTCGCGCCGGTGCCGTTCGTGTGGTCGGATCAGTACGACGAGAAGATCCAGGTCGTCGGGTGCATCCACGCCGACGACGAGGTCGTGGTCGCCGACGGGTCATTCGCCGAGCGCCGGTTCGTGGCGCTCTACGGGCGCGACGACCGCCTCGTGGCCGCCCTAGGTTTCAGCCGCCCCCGCCTCGTCATGCAGTACCGGCGGATGATCGCCGAGCGGGCCTCGTGGAAGGACGCCCTCGCGCGCGCCTCGGGCGAATAAGGAGTTGGCGCCCCTCCTCGACGGGCGGCGACGATTGACCCGATGCCCCCCCGTGAGCGGCTGCTGACGCCGCGGTTTCTGCTCGTCGTCGCGTCCGGGCTCAGCTACTTCATGGCGATCGGCATGCTGATCCCGGTCGTGCCGCGGTACGTCAAGGGCCCGCTCGCAGGCGGGAACGTGGGCGTGGGCGTGGCGGTCGGGGCGCTGTTCGTGGGCGCGGTGCTCCTGCGACCGTACGCCGGGCGCGTGGGCGACCGCTTCGGCCGGCGAGTTCTGATCATCGGGGGTGCGCTGATCATCGCCGCCTCGACCTTGGTGTACGGGCTGTTCCACGCCCTGCCGTACCTCGTGGTCGTCAGGCTCGTCAGTGGTGTGGGGGAAGCGGCGTTCTTCGTCGGCGCCGCCACGATGATCACCGACCTCGCGCCCGAACCGCGCCGGGGCGAGGCCGTCAGCTACTGGTCCGTCGCCGTATACGGCGGCCTCGCGTTCGGCCCCGCGGTCGGTGAGTTCGTGCTCGGCGACGACCGATTCGTGGCCGTGTGGATCGTCTCGGCGTCCCTGGCGCTCCTCGCCGCCGCGCTCGGAATGGCCACCGTCGAAACCGCTCGGAGCGCTCCGCACGCCCCGACCGGGAAGCTCCTGCACCGGGCCGCGCTCGCCCCCGGGTCTGTGCTCTTCCTCGGCCTCATCGGCCTGGCCGGCTTCACCGCGTTCGTCCCGCTCTACGTGAAGGAGATCGGTCTGGGCGGCGCGGACGGGGTCTTCCTTCTCTACGGCGGGCTCATCCTGTGCGTGCGCATCCTCGGGGCGCGCCTGCCCGACATGTTGGGCGGACGGTGGGCCGCGACCATGGCCCTGGCAGGCAGCGCACTCGGGCTCGGGCTCATGGCGGGGTGGCGCAGCGTCGCCGGGCTCTTTGCCGGTACCGCCGTCTTCGCCGCCGGGATGTCGCTCCTCTATCCGGCGCTGATGCTGCTCGCCCTCACCGCCGTCCCCGACACCGAGCGAGGCTCGGTCGTCGGGACGTTCAGCAGCTTCTTCGATCTATCGCAGGGTCTCGGCGCGCTGATCCTCGGCGGGGTTGCCGCGCTCAGCGGCTACCGCGGCGCGTTCGCCGGCGGCGCGATCGCGTCGGTGATCGGCTTGCTGCTACTCCAGCTCCGCGCCGACATCCGGGCCCGGGGGGAAATCGCGCGGGAACGCGCGAGAGCAGAAGCCATCCCGGCGTAGTCTCGGAATACGTTGTGACGTCACTGCTCGTCACCAACGACTTCCCGCCCAAGGTCGGCGGGATCCAGTCGTACCTGTACGAGCTGTGGCGCCGTCTCCCGTCCGACGAGACGACCGTGCTGACCACCGCATACCCCGGCGGGCCGGAGTGGGACACGAAGCAACGATTCCGCGTGGAGCGCACGGATCAGCGCGTGCTCTTCCCCACACCCGGTCTGGCGCGGCGTGTCGACGCGCTCGCAGGCGAGCTCGACGCCGACGTGATCTTCCTCGACCCGGCGCTGCCGCTGGGGCTTGTCGGGCTCCGCTTGCACGCGGCGCCGTACGTCGTGGTCGCGCACGGCGCCGAGGTCACTGTGCCCGGACGATTGCCGGGAGGCCGCCTCCTCGTCACGCGCGTGCTGCGCGCCGCCGCCGGAGTCGTCGCCGCCGGGACGTATCCGGCGCGCATCGCGACACACGTCGCGGGCACGCAACTCCCCGCGCTGATCGTGCCGCCCGGGGTGGATCCCGACCGCTTCCAGCCCTTGACACCCGACGCGCGCGCGGCCGTGCGCCGTCGGTTCGGCCTCGACGCCGACCGGCCTCTCGTGCTCGGCCTCAGCCGTCTCGTTCCCCGCAAAGGCTTCGACGTCCTCATCGACGCCGTCGCCGGTCTCGACTCCGACGTGCAGCTCGCGATCGGCGGTAGCGGCCGCGACGCCGGTCGACTCGCGTCACGCGCCGCGCGACGCGGCATCGCCGCCCGCACCCGCTTCCTCGGGCGCGTCCCCGACGAGGACCTGGCCGATCTGTACGCGTGTGTCGACGTGTTCGCCATGCTCTGTCGCGAGCGTTGGGGTGGCTTGGAGGCGGAGGGGTTTGGAATCGTCTTCGTGGAGGCCGCGGCGTGCGGTGTCCCGGCGGTGGCGGGACGCAGCGGAGGCGCCGACGAGGCGGTCGTGCACGGTGAGAGCGGGCTCGTCGTCGAGCCGCGCGATGTCGTCGGGGCGCGGGCAGCGCTCGATCGGCTCCTCCGCGACGACGCGCTCCGGACGCGCTTCGGCACCGCAGCCAGACGCCGCGCGGTCGACGAGCTCTCGTATGACCGCCTCGTCACGCGCTTGCTCCCGCTCACGCGCGGCGACCTCGGCGCGCTGTCACCACTTCCGGGTCCCTGAAGGACTGCAGATACGCTCGCCTCGTGGCCGCGCGGGATCCGCTGCCGGGGAGCCGGATCATCGTCGCGTCGTGGGTTGGCGACGCACTCTTTGCGGTGACTGCGTTCCCGGCCGCGTTCGGCGTCGAGGCGTTCAATGTCGCCGCCATCGGGGTCGCCCTCGGACTGTTCGCCATCTCGCTGGTCGTCTGGTGCTGGGCGTTCGCTGTCGCGCTGGCCCGCACGACGAGAGGGGACGACGTCGTCGTCGGCAGCATGTTCCTCCTGCAGGGACCGGTCCCGGCCCGCGTCCGGTTGCACCTGTTCGGTTCGCTGGCGGCGTGCCTCGTGGTGACGGCGGCGACGGCGGCGGGTGAGCCCTTCGGTGTGCTGGTCCCTATGCTGCCGCTGGGGCTGGCCGGGTTGTGGGGAGCTCGGTACGGCACGTTCCCACCTCGCCGGATGCCCGGCGCCGCCACCGGAGGGAGGTCGAGTGGCAGAGCAGGTCAGTGATCGCATCCACATCGACGCGCCACCCGAACGTTGCTACGAGGTGGCCATCGACTACGAGCGCTACCCGGAGTGGGCCAAGGACGTGAAGCAGGTCACGATCCTCGAGCGCGACGCCGAGGGCCGGGGCGCCAAGGTCGAGTACCGCGCCGCGGCGTTCGGGCGCAGCACCCGCTACGTGTTGCAGTACGACTACTCGGAGGCGCCCGGCAAGTTCAGCTGGACGCTCGTCGAGGGGGAGATGGTGCGCGCCATCGACGGCACCTATCGCTTCGGCGCCGACGGCGACGGCACCCGCGTGAGCTACGACCTGGCGATCGAGCCGTCGATCCCGCTCCCGGGGTTCTTGAAGCGGCGCACTGCCGGGATGATCGTCGGCACCGCGTTGAAAGAGCTGAAGAAGGCGGTCGAGAGCGCCTAGGTGGTGCCGGTTATCCTCCCCGGCTGCGACGGCGGCAAAGGAGATCGTGTGCGCATCCTGTTGTTCACGGGGAAGGGCGGCGTCGGCAAGACGACGGTCGCGGCCGCGACCGCGCTTCGGGCCGCGCAGTCGGGTCTGCGGACGCTGGTCTGCTCCACCGACCCTGCGCACTCACTCGCCGACGCCTTCGACGCCCCTCTCGGCGACACGCCGACTCCGATCACCGGTGTCAGCGGCAACACGCTGCTGGCGCAGCAGCTGAACGCGCGTGCCCGCCTCGAGGAGTCGTGGGGCGAGGTGCGCGAGTACGTGACGGCCCTGTTCGACTGGGCCGGCGCCGACGCGGTCGAGGCCGAGGAGCTCGCAGTGATCCCCGGGCTCGACGAGGTGTTCGCGCTCGCCGACATCCGCGCCCACGCGGAGTCGGGTGACTACGACCTCCTGGTCGTGGATTGCGCGCCCACGGCTGAGACCGTGCGACTGCTGTCGCTCCCCGATGTGCTCGGCTGGTACATGCAGCGCGTCTTTCCGGCCCAACGGCAGACAACACGGGCCGTCCGCCCGTTGTTATCGCGGGTCATGAGCATGCCGATCGCCGGCGACCACGTGTTCAGCGCGGTCCGCCGCTTCTACGAGCGGCTCGAGGGCGTGCGCGAGCTGCTCACCGACGGCGACATCACCAGCGCGCGCCTGGTCGTCAACGCCGAAGGTCTCGTCGTGGCCGAGGCACGCCGGACGTTCACGTACCTGTCGCTGTTCGGGTACCACGTCGATGCCGTCATCGCGAACCGCTTGATTCCCGACGCCGTCAGCGACCCATGGTTCGAGTCGTGGAAGAGCACACAGCAGAAGCATCTCGAGTCGATTCGCGACGCGTTCGCACCCGTCCCGGTGCTCCGGGCCGAGCTCGCCGGCCACGAGGTCGTCGGGATCGATCATCTGGCGGAGCTCGCGGCGGACGTGTACGGGTCTGCCGATCCCGCGGCCCGGCTCTCGCACGCCGAGCCGTTCCGCGTCGACGCGGTGGGTGACGCGCTCGTACTGTCGATGCGTCTGCCCTTCGTCGATCGTGCGGACGTCGAGCTCGGCCGTAACAACGGCGAACTCCTCGTGGCATTGGGATCGCATCGTCGCGCCGTCGTGCTTCCGGCGAGCCTGGCACGACGCGAGGTGAGGGGCGCAAAGATGACCGATGGCAGGCTCGAGGTGGAGTTCGTGGAGGTGGCGTGATGGGGTCGCACGACGAGGACGCAGAGGCCCAGCAGGAACGCGTCGAAGCCGAGGCTCACGCGAACGAAGACGTCTACGACGAAGCCGACGACACTCGGCACGTCGAGGGCGACCTGGCAGGGGACCTCGGGGGGTTCGCGGCGGCCCTCGAGCGGGAGCGGCTGCGTCTCGGACCGACGACCGACAGTGCGCTGGCGGCGTTGCTCGACGCCGGTCCCGAGGCGGTCGAGCACCTGCTGAAGGCGGCCCAGGAGCTGCTGCTGGCGGCAAAAGCCGTCGTCGACGCGGGCGAGCGCGCCGTCGAATCGCACCGGGCGTCAACGGACGCGCCCGAACGCACGAGGGACGCGCCGGAACGCGACGCCCGCGTGCGTCGCATCGACCTGGCGTGACCGACCAGGAGCCCGACCCGCCCACGATCGGCGTCGATCTCGGCGCAACCAACGTCCGGTCGGCGGTCGTCGACCGCGGCGGTCGCATCCTTGCCGAAGTCCGGGCGCACACCGGCGAGAGCGGCGCCAACATCGTCCCGACGACCGCCGGTCTGGTGCGCGACCTGGCACGCGATTTCCCAGAAGCGAACGCCGTCGGCGTCGGCGCCGCGGGCCTCGTCGACCGGGACGGCGCCGTGCACTACGCGCCGAACATTCCGGCGTTCCGCCGGACGCCCTTGCGCAAGGAGCTCGAGGCGGCGGTTGGGCTTCCCGTCATCGTGGACAACGACGCGAACGCAGCGGCGTGGGGAGAGGTCGTGCACGGCGCGGCGAAGGGTGTGCTCTATGCCCTCATGATCACCCTCGGGACCGGCATCGGCGGCGGCATCATCGCGAGAGGTCGCGTGATCCGCGGCGCGCACGGCTTCGCGGCCGAGGTCGGCCACTTCCAGATCGACCCGGATGGACCGGTGTGCGCGTGCGGAGAACGCGGGCACTGGGAGGCGTACGCGTCGGGGAGCGCGCTCGGGCGGATGGGACGCCAGTGGGCGGCAGCCGGGCGTGCGCCGAGTGTTCTGGCGCGCGCGGCAGGCGATCCGGCCGCGGTGACCGGCGTGCACGTCGGTGACTCCGCCCAAGCCGGCGAGGCCGACGGCCTCGCGTTGCTGGAGGAATACGCCGACCTCGTGGCGGTCGGTCTGGCGGGACTGGCCAACATCCTCGACCCCGAGCGAATCGTCATCTCGGGCGGCCTCGTGGCACTGGGGGACACGCTGTTCGTCCCGCTGCGGACGGCGTTCGCACGACGCATCGAGGGCTTCGAATACCGGCCGTCGGTCGCCATCGTTCCGTCGGTGCTCGGCGACCACGCGGGCGTCATTGGCGCGGCCGCACGCGCGCGCGACCTCGAGCCGATACGGCCGGGCGTGGAGAGGCGATGAAGCTCGGGTTGACGCTTCCGAACTTCCGCGATGAGCCCGAGCCCGCGCTTGCGGTTGCCCGCGCCGCGGAGGCAGCAGGACTCGACGGCGTCTTCGGCTTCGACCACCTGTTCCGCCGGACGAAGGACGGCGCGCGCCGGCCCGCGCTCGAAGGCATGACACTGCTCGGCGCAGTGGCGGCAGAGACGTCGCGTATTGCGTTCGGGCCGCTCGTCGCGCGGGCGTCTCTCCGGCCCCCGGCCACGCTGGCGGTCACCCTCGACACCCTGGCCCGCGTCGCCCCCGGCCGCCTGGTGGCCACGATCGGCGCCGGCGATTCCCAGAGCCGAGAAGAGAACGAGACGTTCGGCTTGCCGCAGGGCACGCTGGCGACCCGCGTGAAGAGATTGGAGGACGCGATCGACGCCACCGTCGATCGCGGGTATCCGGTCTGGGTCGGCGGGGCATCCGGCGGCGTCGGCATGGTGGCGGCGGCTCGTGCAGACGGATGGAACCGGTGGGGTCCGCCGTTGGCCCGCTTCGAGCGGGAGGCGCGCTCCGTCCGCGAGGCGCACCGGCGTGATCCGTTCACGGTGTCGTGGGCCGGGCTCTTCGTCGTGGACCGCACCGAACGTGGCGCGCGCGCGAAGGCACAGCGGCTGCCCCCCACCCCCGAGGCGACCGTGGGCGGTCCCGAGCAGGTGGCCGAGGTGGTACGCGCCTACGGCGCCGCCGGCGCCGAGTGGGTGATCGTCGGGCCGATCGATTCGTCCGATCCGGACAACGCCGTAATCCTCGGCGAGATGGTGAAGCCGCTGCTCACCTGACGCATCATTGGGGCTCAGCGGGGGCTGTCGTCGGGGAGCTGCGGAACGTTGCGGACATTCGTGTACTCGAGCCAGGGCCGGAACGAAGGTGACGCGTAGCGCTCGCGCACGATCGCGTCGAGCGTCTCGGTTGGCTGGAAAGCGTTGCGGGGTGTGCCGTCGGGGCCGAGCTTTCCGATGCGGTCCTCGTCGTCGCATGGCCCGGCCACGGCCGCCACCGGCAGCGGCGTGGGGAAGTCGAGCTCGGGCGTGGGATTGGTCATCCGGAGGCTGGCGCCGTAGTTGTTGGCGTATCGGTCGCGCTTGGCCAGGAACCATCGGTCGCCTTTCTTGCCGGGGCCCTGCGCGGGCGCGCCGAGAAATCGCCACTCGAGGAAGCGGAGGATCGACGCGTGGTCGTAGAGATTGTGATCGACGTACCCGGGTCGGGCGTACGGCGATGCAAGCAGCGACGGGACTCGAAATCCGAGCTGGCCGAAGTTGTTCCCGTCGTCGCTGCTCGCGCGCGCGTCGGGGACGACCGGGGGATGAACGTGATCGAAGAAGCCTCCCCACTCGTCGTAGACGAGGACGAACATGCCCCGCTGCCACTGTGGTGAGCGCACGAACGCGGCGTACAGCGCTTCGATGAAGCGCTGACCGAGTGCGATGTCGCCTTGAGGATGGTCGTCCGTGCGGAACGCACCCCCGACGGGAGGTGTGATGAAGCTCACCTGGGGCAGGGTCCCGGCCGCGGCATCGGAGAAGTACACGTCGACGGTCCGCACGAACGGGAACATGCGTGCACCCCACAGCAGCGAGATCGGCAGGTTCGTGAAGTACTCGGCGGCCTGAACCCCGGCCGATTCGAGCTTCTCGAAGATCGTGCGCGAGCTGTACTGGCCGAAGTCGAGCGGATGAAGACTTGTCTTCAGCCCCTCGGATTGCGCCGAGAACAGGTACTGCCGGTTCGGGAAGGTCGGTCCGAGCAGCGACGCATGATGCCGATCCATCACCGTGAACCGGCGCGCGATGTGCGCGTGCACAGGGATGTCTTCCGACAGGTAATAGCTGGCGGCGAAGCTGTCGTTTCCGGTGCCCGAAGCGAGAAACCCGCGGTCCCGCTGGACTCGGCCTTTGATCCAACTGTGGCCGGGGTCCCGGTGATTGCAACCCCGATAGGGGCTGGGGTCGTCGCCGAGTTGCAACGTGTGGCGTGTCTCCACCTGAATGCCGAATTCATTGCGGTACCGTTCGTCCACACGGGCGTCGACGTGGAAGTTCCGCCCGTAGCGACGCCGACCTTCCTCGACGTAGTGCTCTTCGCCGCCGAGCCAGCCGAGGTAATGGTCGAACGACCGGTTCTCCATCATGACGATCACGACGGTGTCGATCGGGCACTCGGTGGCCGGATGCGCGAGCACGCTGTCGGGTGGAAGCGGGAGACGGGGAACGTTGGTCGCGCGCGCCGAACCGCCGTCACACGCGACCAGCCCTGGGCCACCCAACATCGCAGCGCCACCGACCAGGCGCGCAGCCCGTAGGAACTCGCGCCGGTTCAGGTGCATCTGGGTGCGGGAGCGTATTCCGCGCTCAGCGCGGACGATCCTCGGGCAGCGCGGGTAGGTCGCGAATGCCCGTTTGCTGGAGCCACGGAGTGAAGGTCACGCCGTCAGGATCGACGCGCTGGCTGAGCTCCTCGAGGCGGTCCGAGACCTCGAAGGTCTTTTGCGAGTCGTCCTTGCCTGTCTCTCCCAGGCGCTTGCTGTGGTCGCAGTCGACGGTGGGCCGCGGTATGGCGGCGAGCGGCCCGTCGAGGTCGACCTCGGGTTCAGGATTGCCAGTGCGGAGGCTGGCGCCGAAGTTGTTGGTGTGGCGGTCGCGTTTTGTCAGGAACCACCTGTCGGTGGGCTTGCCCGGGCCACTCGGCGGCGCGCCAAGGAACCGCCACTCGAGGAAGCGCAGGATCGAAGTGTGGTCGTACAGGTTGTGGTCGACGTAGTTGCGCGGCGCGTACGGCGACGCCAGGACCGTCGGCACGCGGAAGCCGAGCTGCCCGAAGTTGTTCCCGTCGTCGGAGCTGGCGTGATCGTCGCGCACGACCGGCTTCACGTGGTCGAAGAATCCGCCGTGCTCGTCGTACGTCAGGACGAACAGGCCCCGCTGCCAGTGAGGCGACCGCACGAATGCAGAGAAGGCGGCCTGCATGAAGCGCTGGCCGATCCCGATGTCGCCCTGCGGGTGGTCGTCCGTCCGGGCCGGTACCCCCATGCCCGGCGTGAGGAACGACACGTTCGGAAGCTGTCCCCGAGGCGCGTCGAAGAAGTACTGGTCCGTCGACCGCAGGTACGGGAGCATCCGGTTTCCCCACATCTGCACCGGCGGGATGTTGATGAAGTACTCGATGACGCTGACGTGTTCGGACGCGAGCCTGTCGAAGATCGTCGGTGCGTGGTAGATGCCGACATCGAGAGGCTTGGGCGGCTTCTTCTTTGCTTCCGATGTGGCGGAGTACAGATACTGACGGTTCGGCCACGTCGGCCCGAGCAGCGAGCAGTGATAGCGGTCCATCACGGTGAAGCGGCGCGCGAGGCTCGACTGCACCGGGATCTCTTCCCCGCGGTAATAGCTGGTGGCGAACGTGTCGTTGCCTGTGCCCTTGCCGAGGAAGCCTCGGTCTCGCTGGGCGCGGGCTGGCCCCCAACCGTGCCCGGGGTCGTTGTGCAGGCAGCCGCGCAACGGATTGGGTTCGTTCCCGAGGTTGCTGACGTGGCGCGTTTGCACCTTTTTGCCGAACTCGTCGGTGTAGATCACGTCGGTCCGGCCGTTGATGGAAAAGTCCTTGCCGTAGCGGCGGCGACCCTCGTCGAGGTACGGATCATCGGTCGCGAGGAACCCGAAGTAGTGATCGAACGACCGGTTCTCCATCATGAGCACCACGACCGTGTCCATCGGGCACTCCGACGCCGGCGAGTTGAGGACGCTGTCGGGCGGTATGAACGGTTGCGCCAGGCTCGCGGCGCGCGAAGAGGACGAACGCGACGCGCCTCCGAACCCGAGAAGGCTCGGCCCGCCGATCAGCGTTGCCCCGCCGACGAGGCCGGCTGTCTTCAGGAATTCGCGTCGATTCATGCTGCCCCACTCGCTGGTGGAGTGAGTTTACGCGTCCGCGTCGATGAGATGCGCCAGGTGAAGCTTGACTACGGCAGCGGGTCCGCGACCTGGCGGCGCTCGTAGGCGCGCTCCCCGAAGTACTCGAGTGCCTTCTCGAGGTCGATGATGACGAACAACCCCTCGGCCTCTGCCGTCACGACACCGTCGACCGTGAGAGTCCCGCGAGTCACAATGCGCCGCCCGTCGACCTCCTCCGTCCAGGCGTCGAACGCGACCGGCCGGTGCAGCGGCGTGGGGCGCCGGTAACGGACGCTGAGCCGCCCCGTCATCCCCGGGTGGCCACTCGCGATGTTGGCCATGCCGAGCATCTCGTCGAAGCCAAGCGCGATCCACCCGCCGTGCACGTATCCCGGCGGACCTTCGTACGCGGCGTGAAAGGTCCCCCGGCCGATCAGACGACCGTCGCGGTACTCGTACTCGATCGGCGGTGCGAGCGGGCTCACCTCTCCGACGAGCGGGCTACGCGGGAGGTAGTCGTCGTGCGACATCTCCGCGCGCTGCCGGATACCGGATGGTCGGTCGCCGAGGTCCCGGCGACCGTGCAAGTCGCTCGCGAGGCGCTCGGTCTTGTCGGCGGCGGCGGCGAGGTCCTCGGCCGACGCGTCCTCGGCCGTGAGGGCGGTGTCGATGAGGTGGCGAATGGCCTGGGCGAGCCGCACGCGCTCCTCGGTCACAAAGAGGCGAATAGGCATGTCGCCCTGCGGCTCGTGCATCACCTGCCCTTGTACTTCGGTGGTCGCTTCTCGGCGAACGCGCGCGGTCCTTCTTGCGCGTCTTCGCTCGCGAACACCTCCCAGCCGATCTTCTCCTGGATCTGCATCGCCTCCGTGTCGGGAAGCCCTTCAGTCTCACGCCAAGCTCGCAGGATCGCCTGACACGCGAGCGGGCCGTTGGCTGCGACCTGTGCAGCCACGGTGCGCGCGGTATCGAGCGTGTGCCCCTCGGGAACGACGCGGCTGACGAGCCCGATCTCGAGCGCTTCGTGCGCGGACACCGGTCGCGCACTGAGCAGGATGTCCATCGCCCGCGTGTACGGGATCTGGCGGGGAAGTCGCACGGCCGAGCCGCCGAGCGGGAACAAGGCCCGTTTCGCCTCCCACACACCGAAGGTCGCAGTGTCGGCCGCGATCCGGATGTCCGTGCCCTGCAGCATCTCCGTGCCGCCGGCCACGGCATAGCCCTCGACGGCGGCGAGAAGCGGCTTCGAGAGGCGGTAGTCGCGCAGCAACGCCTTCCAGTGCAGGTTCGGCTCCTCGGCCATCCGGGACCGAACGTGCTCGCTCTCGGAGGGCTTCGACATCGCCTTGAGATCGGCGCCCGAGGAGAAGTGGCCGCCGGCGCCGGTGAGGATCGCCACCCGCACGTCGGGCTGGCCGTCGACGTAGTCGAACCCGTCGGCCAGGCCCACGAGCATGTCGGGGCTCAGCGCGTTGCGCGCCTCGGGTCTGTCCATGGTGAGCACGACCACGTGCCCGTCGCGCTCGACGCGGCAGTGCTTGGTGCTGAGGTCGAGCAGCTCGGGCATGGAGTCACCTCGTCGGAGGGCTGGGGAAAACTAGAACGGATTCTACTCAGGACCGATTCGAGGCTAGATTGCCGCAAATGCGCATCGACGACGTCGACCTCGCCGACGGGCGCGCCTTCCTCGCCGGTCCTCCCCACGACTACTTCGACTTCCTACGCCGTGAGCATCCCGTGGCGTGGATCGACCACGTCGAGCTCGACGGGCCGGGATTCTGGGCGCTGACGAAGTGGGAGGACGTCATGGCGGTCGAGCGCGACCCCGAGACGTTCTCGTCGTACACGGGCGGCGCGTTCATGGGGCCGGTGGACGAGGGCACCCGGCTGATGATGATCAACCAGGACCCGCCCCGGCACACGCGCCTGCGCCAGCTCGTGAGCCGAATGTTCACCCCGCGGCACATCCGGTCCATCGAAGAGAAAGTGCGCGCGGCGGCGAAGGAGATCGTCGATCGCGTCGCGCCGAAGGGCGAGATCGACTTCGTCACCGAGGTCGCGGCCGATCTGCCGCTCATCGTCATCGCCGAGCTGATCGGCGTTCCCCAGGAGGACCGCCACAAGGTCTTCGAGTGGTCGAACCGCATGGTCGGCGCCGAGGATCCCGAGTACGGCGCCGACAGCGATCCGCAGGAGGTCGTGGCCGAGCTCTACGGGTACGCGCAGAGCCTCGCCGATCAGCGCCTCGCCGATCCGGGCGAGGATATCGTGACGCTGCTCCTCACGGGGGAGGTCGACGGCGAGAAGCTCGACGTCCTGGAGTTCAACGTCTTCTTCCTCCTGCTGGCGGTGGCGGGCAACGAGACGACGCGCAACCTCATCACGGGCGGGACGTTGGCGCTCCTCGAACACCATGACGAGCGCCAGCAGTTCCTGAAGGAGCCCGACGTGCTCGCGCCCGCGGTCGAGGAGATGCTCCGGTTCGTGAGCCCCGTCAACTACTTCCGGCGCACCGCGACGCGCGACACCGAGATCCGCGGCGTCCCGATCAAGGACGGCGACAAGGTCACGCTGTGGTACCCCGCCGCCAACCGCGATCCCGAGCATTTTCCGGATCCACACACCTTCGACATCGATCGGGAACCCAACGACCATGTCGCGTTCGGCGGGCGCGGCCCGCACTTCTGCCTCGGCGCCAACCTCGCCCGCTACGAGATCAACCGCATGTTCGAAGAGCTGCGCCGCATCATCCCCGACATGGAGCTCACCGGCCCCGTCGAGCGGCTGCACATGAACCTCATCAACGGCATCAAGCACATGCCGGTGAAGTTCACGCCGGTCGACGTTGGAGTTTGAGGATCGTCAGACGCGCTCGAGCCCGATGGTCAGCGCCGGGAACCGAACCCTGAACTGGTTCCGGTCGCACAGGTAGGTCGCCTCACCGTTGAGACCGAAGGTCTCCTTCACGCCCGCGCCGTTCGGGGGAAGCGGGATATTCGTGGTCGTTCCGTCGTAGAAGGTGAGCGTCAGCGACCCTTGTAGTGCGGTGATGTCGAAGGTCGAGGTGCTCGGGGTGGGCACATAGATCCCTTCCGCTTGCGCCTTGAGGAGCGCGGTGCCCGGGACGCTTCCGCCCGGCGTCTGCAGAGAGAACTGCACCTGCTCGCGGCCGTCGTCGGTGAAGTGGAAGGTGTTGTCGGGCCTGAGCTCGATGCGCCGCCCCGCGATCCCGCCGGCGATCGTCGTCGGCCCGAATGCCGTTTGCACCGGGCCGTCGTAGTCCATCCGTGTGAAGCGGTAGGTGCCGCGCAAGCAGGCTGCCGGGTCGGGGGCGGTGGTCGGGGCCGGGCTTGTCGTCGTTGCCGCCGCCGCGCTGCTCTTCGGCTTCGGCTTCGCCTTCGCCTTCGCCTTGTTCGACTCGGAGTCGCTCGAGCACGCCACCAGGACCAGGCCGGCGACGAGGAGGGTGATCAGGGGAGCGGGGGGGACGCGAGGGCGCATCGATGCTCTCTCGGTGTCGAGTCGAGCCGTCGAGCGTACCTGTCGTGAGTGAGCGATCAGGCGGGCTGACGGGTCCGCACCAGCTCGACCACGTCGAGCAGCGATCGGACCCGCTCGACGTCGAGGTCGGGATGGACGTCGTAGGGGTCCATCAGGACGGGCAGCACATCGGCGGCGTGGGCACCGTCGACGTCGGCGCCTGGGGTGTCGCCGATATGGATGGCGCGTTCGGCGGACACGTCGAGTGCCTCGAGCGCGAGCTGGAAGATGCGTGGGTCGGGCTTGGCCACGCCGACCACGGTGGAGTCGAGGATGGCGCCGACCTCGGCGCCCGGGCCGGGCCCGACCTGACAGATGCCGTACTCCCGCATTCGTTGTTCCGTGTCACCGCCCGCGTTCGACACGATCGCAAGCTGCATCCCGAGGGACGCCAGCTCCCGCAGCGTGTCGCGCGAGCCGGGAACGACGCGGCTCCACACCGCCCCGGTGGCGAACTCGTTCAGCAGATGCTCGACTGCGTCGCCGAGAACGTCCTCGGGCACTTTGCACGCTCGCGCGTACGCACGGTTGTATCGGACCCAGATCTCACGATCACCTTCCGAGAACTCGTCGAGGGATGCCACACCGGCGTAGTGCGCGCGGTCGAGGAGGTCTCGGTCCACGTGCACGTCCACTCGGTCCAACGCGGCGGCGATCCGGTCGTGGTCCGGGAGCACGAGCACGCCGCCGACGTCGATCAGCACGGCTTCGATGGGGGGCATGTCGTCGAAACCCTACCGGAGCGCGGAAATGCCGCCTGGTACCGTGCAGTGGATGGAGTTCCGGCGCATCAATGCTCTGCCGCCGTACGTTTTCGCAACGATCGACACGCTGAAGATGGACGCCCGGCGCGCCGGCGAGGACGTGATCGACCTCGGGTTCGGCAACCCCGACATCCCGTCACCCACGGTCGCGGTCGACAAGCTCTGTGAGGCGGTGCGCAACCCGCGCAACCATCGCTACTCGTCGAGCCGGGGAATCCCGAAGCTGCGCCTGGCTGTCACCGATCTCTACCGGCGCCGCTTCGGAGTCGAGCTCGATCCCGACACCCAGGCGTGCACCACGATCGGCGCGAAGGAGGGCTACTCGCATCTCATGTGGACGATGCTCGGGCCCGGTGACGCCGCCCTCGTCCCGAGCCCGTCGTACCCGATCCACATCTGGGGGCCGATCTTCGCCGGCGCCGAGGTCCGGCACGTGCGCCTCGGCCCCGAGCAGGACTTCTTGGCCAACCTGCTCGAGGCGTGGGAGGAGTCGTGGCCCCGACCGCGCGTGATCGTGCTGTCGTTCCCGCACAACCCGACGACCGCGTGCGTCGACCTCGATTTCATGACGCGAATGGTCGCCTTCGCCAAGGAGCACGGCGTCCTCCTCGTGCACGACTTCGCGTACGCCGATCTCGGTTTCGACGGGTACGAGCCGCCGTCGCTCCTCCAGGTGCCGGGCGCCGCCGACGTGGCCGTCGAGCTGTACACGCTGACGAAGTCGTTTTCGATGGCCGGCTGGCGCATGGGATTCCTGCTCGGAAACGAGGAGGTGGTGGCGGCCCTCGGCAAGCTCAAGAGCTACCTCGACTACGGCACGTTCCAGCCGATCCAGATCGCGTCGATCGTCGCCATGAACGAAGCGCCTGACTATCCCCTCGAGGTGAACCGCGTCTACAAGGGGCGGCGCGACGCGCTCATCGACGGTCTCTCGCGCGCCGGATGGGAGATCGATCGACCCCTCGGCACGATGTTCGTGTGGGCGCCGATCCCCGAGCCGTACGAGGAGATGGGCAGCCTCGAGTTCGCCAAGATGCTCGTGCAGGACGCCAAGGTCGCGGTCTCGCCCGGCGTCGGCTTCGGGCCCGGCGGGGAGGGGTTCGTCCGCTTCGCGCTCGTCGAGAACGAGCAACGCATCGGCCAGGCCGTCCGCGGCATCCGCCGCGCCCTTACCAAGCTCGGCTAAACGAACAACCGGCGCCGATGCCGGGCCGTCGGCGAGCGGCGAGTTTGCGCGAATACGGCTTCGCCATCAGGCGAAGGCGGATGAGCGCACTGTCCGAGTCCGCCGCCGATGAGTCCGGCGTCGGCGCCGTTCTTGTCGGCTACTTGCCGACCAGGCCGTGGAGGCAGAAGCTGACGGCGGCTTCTGCGGTGCGATCGACGGGCTCGCTCCGCTCGAAGACGTAGGTCTGGGTCAGCTGGTTCACGGTGCCGACGATCGCCTCGGCCAGCATCTCGGGGTTCTGATCGGCGATGTGGCCCTCGACGATCGCCTCCTTGATGTGGCGGACGGCGTCGGCGATGGCGACGTCATGGTTGCGGCGCAGCAGCGGCGCGAAGCGCTCGTCGCTGGCGGCGAACTGGAACAGCGTGAAGTACTTGCGGTGCTCGAGGAACCACTCGATCGTCGCCCGGATGCCGAGCTCGATACGCGTCACCGGGTTGGGCTCGTCGCCGATCGCCTGCTGCTGCCGGCGGCGCAGGTCCTGGTGCGCCTCGCGGAGGATCTCGGCCAGCAGCTCCTCCTTCGACGAGAAGTACCAGTAGAAGACGCCCTTGCCCACGCCGAGGCTCTCGACGATGTCGGCGACCGAGGTGGGGTGGTACCCGCGCTCGGCGAAGAGCCCCGCCGCGTGCTCCATGAGCTGGCGCCGGCGTTCCTTGCCCCGTTGGGTGAGCTTGCGACGCATCGGCCGGGAGGGTACGAGCACTTGACCATTCGGTCAAGAACGTTCGATTCGGCTGGGAAGGTGAGCTTCGCTCGCTCCGCTCGCTTCGCCGTCTGCTTGTCCCCCTATGCTTCGAACGGCTCGACCAGTCCGGAGGGAAGCAGTGCTCTACTGGATCATCAAGGCGATCCTCAAGCCGATCCTGCACCTCTGTTACCGCGTGCGCGTCGACGGCCGCGACCACGTGCCCGAGCGCGGCCCGGTCATCCTCGCCGCCAACCACCGTTCGTTCATGGATTCGCTGTTCCTGCCACTGGTCATCCGACGCAGGGTCACATTCGTGGCCAAGGCGGAGTACTTCGACGACAAGAAGACGGCGTGGTTCTTTCGTGGCGTCGGCCAGATCCCGATCCGGCGCGAAGGCGGCAGCGCCAGCGAGCGCGCCCTCGAATCGGCAACCGAAGTGCTCGAAGCGGGCGGTGTGTTCGCCATCTACCCCGAGGGCACGCGCACGCGTGACGGCCGCCTTCATCGTGGCCACACCGGAATCGCCCGCCTCGCATTGCGGACCGGCGCGCCGATCGTCCCCGTCGGGATGATCGGCACCGACGAGATCAATCCGATCGGGCGGAAGCTTCCTCGGCTCTTCCGCGCCGTGATGATCAGGTTCGGCACTCCGATCTCGGTCGACCGGTACGCGGGGCGCGAGCACGACAAGCTGGTGCTGCGGCAGGTCACCGACGAGGTGATGTTCGAGATGCAGCAGCTCTGCGGTTACGAGTACGTCGACACCTATGCGACCAAGAAGGCCGAGGACGTTCCCGTCGAGCCGGTGCCGTTGGCGACGCTCGAGCGGGCCGCGAGCCCGGCCGCGGTCGCGTAGCCGCTCAGCCCTCGTCGACAGCCCAGGCACGCGCGCGTTCGACAGCACGGTGCCACTGCTCGGACCGGCGCTCGACCTCGTCGGCCGGCATCGACGGCTCGAACACGGCGTCCTCGGACCAGCTCGCCGCGGCTTCTGCCGGTGACGTCCAAACACCTTCGGCAAGGCCGGCGAGGTAGGCGGCGCCGAGCGCCGTCGTCTCCTGCACGGTGGGCCGCCGGACGGGGACGCCCAGCACGTCCGCCTGGAACTGGCACAGCACGTCCATCACGCTCGCGCCGCCGTCGACGCGCAGCTCGGCCGCCGCCGTGCCGGCGGCAGCCGTGATCGCCTCGACGACGTCGCGTGTCTGCCACGCCATGGCTTCGACGACCGCCCGGGCGACCTGGGCGCGGCCCGACCCGCGCGTGAGCCCGAACACCGAGCCGCGTGCGTATGGGTCCCACCATGGCGAGCCGAGTCCGGTGAACGCGGGGACGAACACGACGCCGCCGGCGTCCGGAACGCTGGCCGCGAGCGGGCCGGTCTCGGCCGCATCGGCGATGATCCCGAGGCCGTCACGCAGCCATTGGATCGCGGCGCCGGTCACGAAGATCGCCCCTTCCATCGCGTACGCCACGTCGCCCCCCAGGTCCCACGCCACGCTCGTGAGCAGCCCCTTCGTCGGCGGTGGATGCGACGGTCCGAGGTTCATCAACACGAACGACCCCGTGCCGTAGGTGTTCTTGGTCATGCCGGGCTCGAAGCAGGCTTGGCCGAAGAGCGCAGCCTGCTGATCGCCGGCGATGCCGCTCACCGGCAGCTCGAGGCCGGCGGCGCGCTCGGGCTTCGTCAGACCGAACCGTCCGCTGCTCGGCCGCACCTCGGGAAGACACGTACGTGGCACGCCGAACAGCTCGCACAGCTCGCCGGACCAGTCACGGGCATCGATGTCGTACAGGAGCGTGCGGCTCGCATTCGACGGGTCGGTGAAGTGCACGCCGCCGTCGGAGCCTCCGGTGAGGCGATACAGGATCCAGCTGTCGACGGTGCCGAACGCGAGGTCGGGTCCTGTGTCGACGCCGCCTTGTGTGAGGAGCCACTCGAGCTTCGTGGCCGAGAAGTACGAGTCGAGCACCAGCCCGGTGCGCTCGCGGATGAGCGGCTCCTTGCCCGCGGCGCGCAGCTCGTCGCAGCGTCCCGCCGTGCGGCGGTCCTGCCAGACGATCGCACGGTGCAGGGGGCGGCCGGTGCGCCGGTCCCACACGACTGCGGTCTCGCGCTGGTTGGTGATGCCGATCGTCGCGACCGACAGATCCTCGGCGGCGAGCTTCGCCCGCGTGTCGGCGAGGGTGTCCAGTGTCGCGTTCCAGATCTCCTCGGGGTCGTGCTCCACCCATCCCGGCCGCGGGAAGTGCTGCGGGAACTCGCGGTACGACGAGGCGATCGGCTTTCCGTGCTCGTCGACCGCGAACGTGCGCACACCGGTGGTCCCGGCGTCGATCGCCAAGCAGACACTCATCGAGGGCTCACTCGCCGGTCATTCGCAAGCTCACAACGAGGCTTACGTGTACTGCGGCAGCTCTCGGCGTGCGCCGAGCGCGGACACGAGCTCGCGGCCCACCTTTCGATCCCGGGGCCGGAACTCGAGCGCGATGCGACGACCGCTGGCGTCACGGATCCGCAGCTGGAGCAAGGGAGAGAAGCGCCGGGTCTTCTCCAGCATGAAGGTCGGGTACCGCTTGGCGAGGAGCATCTTGTCGGCGGTGAGCGGGCGCCGCCGGCGGGGCGCCCGGTAAAGGATGAGCCGCCGGTCCGTGACGGCGACGTAGTGCAGGTCCCGGCCTCGGAAGAGCAGCGGCACACGTCCGCCGCACTCGGTGGCCCACACCGGGCTGCACGAGCGGATGTGCTCGCCGCTCCCCAGCGACAGGCGCGTCGTGGCGATGATCTTTTCGCGCACCCGCTTCCGACGCACGTGCCCTCCCTTTCTCTCGCGGCACCGAAGGCTATCGGCGTTCTTGGCACCTTCCCGGTTGCGGCAGGATGGAAGAGGCTCCCGGGGAAGGGAGACGCGGGTGTCGGAGGTGGGGATGCGGATCGGGATACTGACCGGCGGCGGCGACTGTCCCGGGCTCAACGCGGTGATCCGGGCGGTGGTACGCAAGGGCGAAGGCGTGTACGGGCACAACGTCGTCGGGTTCCGTCACGGCTGGCGCGGCGTCATCGAGCTCGAGACCGTCGACCTGACGACCGCGAACACCCGCGGCCTCATCCATCGCGGGGGAACGATCCTTGGCAGCTCGCGCACCAATCCGTACAAGACAGAAGACGGCGTGGCGCGCGTGCACGACACGATCAAGCGAGAGCGCATCGACGCGCTGATTCCCGTTGGAGGCGAGGACACGCTCGGCGTCGCCGCCAAGCTGACCGGTGACGGCATCCGTCTTGTCGGCGTGCCCAAGACGATCGACAACGACCTGTCGGCGACGGACTTCACGTTTGGTTTCAACACCGCGGTGCAGATCGCCACCGATGCCATCGATCGTCTCCATACGACGGCGGAGAGTCACGACCGCGTGATGGTCGTCGAGGTCATGGGCCGCCATGCCGGCTGGATCGCCACGTATTCCGGGATCGCCGGCGGTGCCGACGTCATTCTCGTGCCCGAGGATCCGTTCGACATCGCCGACGTGTGCGAGCGCATCCAGCACCGTCACCGGCGGGGCGCCAACTTCTCGATCGTGGTGGTCGCCGAGGGTGCGGTCCCGGCCGAAGGCACGATGGCCCTTCAGTCGACCGAGGTCGACGAGTTCGGGCACGTGCGCCTGGGTGGGATCAGCAACGACATCGCACGCGAGATGGAGGAGCGCACGGGTTTCGAGACCCGAGTGACGATGCTGGGCCACGTGCTGCGAGGCGGGACGCCGACCGCCTACGACCGCGTGCTCGCCACCCGGTTCGGCATCGAGGCCATCGACGCCGTGGACGACGGCGAGTTCGGGATCATGGTCGCGTTGCGCGGGCCCGACATCGTGCGTGTGCCGATCGAGGACGGTGTTCGCGAGCTCAAGACGGTCGACCCCAGGCTGTACGACGTCGCCAGCGTGTTCTTCGGCTAAGTCGAACGCCGAAAGATCGAGCTGCGCTCGCTCCGCTCGCTTCGCCGTCTGCTCGTCCGTAGCATCCGGCCATGGGTACCGCGCTGGATGAGCTGCTGGCGCTGCTCGAGCTCGAGCCGCTCGAGGTCAATCTCTTCCGGGGTTTGAGTCCCCACGAGGATCGTCAGCGCGTCTTCGGAGGACAGGTCGCGGCGCAGGCGCTCGTCGCCGCCGGACGCACGGTCAGCGCCGACCGCCCCGTGCACTCCCTCCACGCCTACTTCCTGCGGCCGGGCGACCCGAACATTCCGATCGTCTACGAGGTCGACCGCATCCGAGACGGCAAGAGCTTCACGACCCGCCGGGTCGTCGCCATCCAGCACGGGCGCGCCATCTTCAACCTGGCGGCGTCGTTCCAGATCGTCGAGCCCGGCCCCGACCACCAGATGCCGATGCCCGAGGTGCCCGGTCCCGACGAGCTGCCGACGTGGCAGCAGCGCGTGGAGCCGTATCTCGAACGACTGGGTCCCGATCTCGCCGAGTGGCTCGTGCGCGAGCGTCCCATCGACTCGCGTCCGGTCGAAGATCCACGCTGGCTCGACCCCACGCCGCGGGAGCCGCAGCAGGACGTCTGGATCCGCGCCAACGGCGACCTGCCCGATGCGCCGCTCATCCACGAGTGCGTCGTCGCCTACGCGTCGGACCTCACGCTGCTCGACACCGCAATGTTCCCGCACGCGATCTCATACCGCGAGCAGCACTACATGATCGCCAGCCTCGACCACGCGATGTGGTTCCACCGCCCGTTCCGGGCCGACGACTGGCTGCTGTACCACCAGACGAGCCCGACGGCGTCGCGAGCACGCGGGCTCGCGCAAGGATCGCTGTTCTGCCAGGACGGGACCCTGGCCGTCACGGTCACGCAGGAAGGCCTCATCCGCCCGATCGAGCCGCAGTAGACCGACACGTACTCTGTTGTCATGCCGTCACCGGACGGGCGCATCGATCTCCGCTCGGACACCGTCACGACGCCGACGCCTGAGATGCGGCGGGCCATGGCCGACGCCGAGGTCGGTGACGACGTCTACGGCGAGGATCCGACGATCAACCGCCTCCAGGAGCGCGCCGCCGAACTCCTCGGCAAGGAAGCAGGCCTGTACGTCCCGTCGGGCACGATGGCGAACCAGCTCGCCCTGCGCGTGCTCGCTCGCCCCGGGAGCGAGGTGCTGGGTGCCGAGCGCGCACACGTGTTCCGGTACGAGGCTGCGGCCGCGGCGTGGAACTCCGCCCTCCAGCTGCACCCGTTCCCGGATGAGCACGGGCTCCTCGACACCGGCGCGCTCGAGGAGACCATCAAGGATGGCAGCCAGCACCACTCGCCGTCTGTCTCGCTGATCGCGATCGAGAATACGCACATGGCGTCGTGCGGCCGGCCGTGGCGCGCCGGCGAGGTGCGGGCGGTCGGGACAGTGGCCGAGCGACACGGCATCCCGCTCTTCTGCGACGGAGCGCGCATCTGGAACGCATCGATCGCGCTCGGCGTCCCTGCTCGAGAACTTGTCGCGCCCGCAACCGCGGTCATGTTCTGTGTTTCGAAAGGGCTCGGTGCGCCGGTCGGGTCGATCCTGTGCGGTCCCCGCGACGTGATCGCCGCGGCGCGGGAGCACCGCCAGCGGCTCGGGGGTGCCATGCGGCAAGCGGGTGTGATCGCGGCCGCCGGCCTGGTCGCGCTGGACACGATGATCGAGCGGCTGGCCGACGACCACCGGCGGGCACGGCGGCTGGCCGAGGGCGTAGCCGAACGCTGGCCGGGCTCCGTCGATCCCGACACTGTCGAGACGAACATCGTGTGCGCGATGGCCGAGCTGCTTCCCAAGGACTTGCTCGAGCGCCTCCGCGCCGAAGGCATCGAAGCGGGCACGATCGACACCCGCACGGTACGGTTCGTGACCCACAAGGACGTCGACGACGCCGACCTCGAGCGTGTGTTCAAGACATTCGCCGAGCTCGCGCACAACTAGCGGGAGAGACGCATGGCACGAGTCCTTATCACCGGCTGCTCCAGCGGGTTCGGTCGCGCCACGACCATCGAGCTCACGAAACGCGGTCACGACGTGCTCGCATCCGCTCGCCGACTCAAGACGCTGGAAGACCTCGACTGCACGGACAAGCTCCGTCTCGACGTGGACGACGAAGCGTCGGTCGCCGAGGCGGTGCAGAGGGCGGGGCAGATCGACGCGCTGGTGAACAACGCCGGCTTCGGGATGACCGGCCCGATCGAGCACGTTCCGCTCGATGAGTTCCGACGGATGTTCGAGACGAACGTCCTCGGGGCCGTGCGCATGATCCAGGCCGTGCTGCCCCAGATGCGCGAGCGGGGGAGCGGCACGATCGTGAACGTGACGTCGCTTGCCGGCCTCGTGACCGCACCAACCGGTGGCGCGTACTCTGCGACGAAGCACGCGCTGGAAGCGGTGTCGGACGCGCTGCACTACGAGGTCGGCCACTTCGGCATCCGAGTCGCGCTCGTCGAGCCCGGGTACGTCGAGACGGAATTCCAGGGCAAGGAGCCGCGCTTCGGCCTCGACACACCGCCCTACGACGAGCTCGACCGGCAATGGGCGATCGCGTTCGAGAAGCTCCAGGGCGACGGTCCCGCGCCCGGTCCCGAGTCGGTCGCCCAGGTGATCGCCGACGCCGTCGAGGGCACCGCGGACAAGCTCCGCTGGCCCGTCGGCGCGGACGCGGACATGGTGCTGGCGGCGCGCAACTCGATGGACGACGCGACCTTCGAGGCCACGATGCGCGGAATTCTCGACCTCACCTGGTAACGACGCGCAACCGCAGATCGCGCCCCGGCCGTTAGGCTGGGCGTTGGATGCCAACAGATGCGGAGATTCCGGCCAGCGCACTGGCCGTCTACGCGCATCCGGACGACCCCGAGATCTCGGCCGGCGGCACGCTCGCGGGCTGGGCCGAAGCGGGCGCCGATGTCTGGGTCCTCATCACCACGAGGGGCGACAAGGGGACCCCGGACCCCGACACCGACCTCGAGGAACTGGCCGAGCTGCGGATCGAGGAGACCGCCAAGGCGGCCGCGCTCCTCGGGTTCGCCGGTCACTTCCACCTGGGTTACCCCGACGGCGAGCTGCCCGACGACCAGACGTTGCGGGGCGCGATCACGCGCCATGTCCGGGAGCTCCGACCGCAAGTCGTGCTGTGCCCCGACCCGACGGCCGTGTTCTTCGGGGATCGGTACTACAACCACCACGACCACCGGGTGACGGGCTGGGCGACGCTCGACGCCGTCGCGCCCGCGGCCGGAAACCCGCACTATTTCCCCGAGCACCTCGCGGAAGGGCTCGCGGTGCATCACGTGCAGGCGGTGTACCTTTCCGGGACGCTGGAGCCGAACTGCTGGATCGACATCAGCGCGACGCTGGAGCGCAAGATCGACGCTTTGTTCTGCCACGCCAGCCAACTCACCGAGACCGGCGAGTGGTTCCGGCAGTTCCTACGCGACCGCGCCGAAGAAGCCGGGCGCGCCGCTGGTGTCGCCTACTCCGAAGGCTTCCGTCGCCTCACGTTCGGCGGCTGAGCGCCTCGAAACCCCGCCTAGCGGGCGCGTTTGCCGCCGCGCTGCCATTCGGCCATGGCGCGCAGCACGAGGACGGCGACGACGCCGACGCCGACCGCGCCGATCAGCCCGCCGAGGACCAGCCCGCCGATCACGGCGAGCCCGCAGTCGCCTTCGCAGCCGATGTCGACGAGCCCATAGCCGATGATCCCGCCGAACGCCCCCGCGAACACCACGCTCAGGAACGCGAGGACGTACGCGCCGCGCGACGGGAGCGCGCCGGGGACGAGCGAGCTGTCGCCGCCCCCGCCTGATCCGTTCGATCCGTCCGATCCGTTGGATCCGTTCCACACCGGCTGATCAGCCATCGGCCTTCGATCGTATGGCCGGCTGGCCGCTCGAGAACGATGCGCGGCGACGGCGGCTTTGCCGACCGTCGCCGCATAGCCGGAGCTTGCGACGGCGACAGAAGAGCGCGTGCAACACTGACGACATGGCCGAGGACGTGCGCGAGTGGCTGGTCGCCGGCGCGCTCTTGGAGTCCGAAGGCCGCCTCCTGCTCGTCCGCAACCAGCGCCGGGGCGGATACGAGGACTGGAGCACTCCCGGCGGCGTGATCGACGACGAGGACGGCTCCGTGCTCGACGGCCTGACTCGTGAGGTCGAAGAGGAGACCGGCCTGCGCGTGACCGGGTGGGAGGGGCCCCTCTACGAAGTCGAGGCGGTCGCGCCCGACCTCGGCTGGTTCATGCGGTGCGAGGTGCACCGGGCCGTCGACTACGAAGGCGACGTCCGGGTCGCAGACCCCGACGGCATCGTGGTCGAAGCGGCGTTCGTCGCCGCCAACGACGCCGCCGCGGTGCTCGCGAGCTGCCATCCGTGGGTGGCTGAGCCACTCGCCGACTGGCTCGCCGATCCGTGGGGCCCCCAAGAGCGGCGCCGGTACTGCTACGAGGTGCGCGGCGTGACGCGCGCCGCGCTCGAGGTAGTCCGGACCGACTTCGTCGACCCGGCGGCCTCGCGCCAGCGTGCCCGCGATCGTGCCGCAAGCGACTGAGCTGTCGATCCTGCACGTCGACCTCGACGCGTTCTACGCGTCGGTCGAGCAACTCGCCGATCCCAGGCTCCGCGGCCGGCCCGTCATCGTCGGCGGACTCGGTCGCCGGGGGGTCGTCGCCGCCGCGAGCTACGAGGCACGGCGGTACGGAGTGCACTCGGCGATGCCGATGGGACGCGCGAGGCGCGCATGTCCTGATGGTGTCTTCCTTGCGCCGCGCTTCGACGCCTACGGCGAAGCGAGCAGGTCGGTCATGGCGATCCTGCGCGACGTCACGCCACTCGTCGAGCCGCTTGCGCTCGACGAGGCGTTCCTCGACGTGAGCGGGGCCCGACGTCTGCACGGCTCCGCGCCCGAGATCGCGGCCCTCCTCCGAGCTCGCATCAAGGCCGAGACCGGATTGGTGGCGTCGGTCGGCGTCGCGACCACGAAGTTCGTCGCCAAGCTCGCCAGCGACCTCGCCAAGCCCGACGGGATGCTCGTCGTCGAGGCGGGCACCGAGATCGAATTCCTGCATCCGCTCGAGGTGCGCCAATTGTGGGGCGTGGGCCCGAAAACCGGGGAGCGGCTCGCGCAACTCGGGGTGCGCACTATCGGCGACCTCGCCGCGCTGCCGGAGGACACGCTCGTGCACGCGCTCGGCGACGCCAACGGCCGCCACCTGCACGCCCTGGCGTGGAACCGCGACGACCGCGGTGTGGAGCCCGACCACGAGGTGAAGTCGGTCGGTCACGAGGAGACATTCTCAACGGACCTCACTGAACGCGAGGCGCTCCGGCGCGAGGCGCTCCGCACGTGCGAGCGTGTCGCGGAGCGGCTCCGGGAAGGTCGGCGCGCCGGGCGCACCGTGCAGCTCAAGCTGCGGTACAAGGACTTTCGCACGATCACGAGGTCGCGCACCTTGCCCGAGCCGACGAACCTCGTGTCCGACATCGCCGCCGTCGCACGCGCACTCCTCGACGCCGTCGACGTCGGCGACGGGATCCGGCTTCTGGGCGTGGCCGTGCAGCAGCTCCAGATCGTCGACGATCTCAACGGTGACGACGGAATGCAGGATCAGCTGCCGCTCGACCTCGATCGCGGGGCTGCGCGCGGGAGCGACCCGCGCCAGCGCGCAGTCGAGGAATCGATGGACGCCGTGCGCAAGCGCTTCGGCGACGGCGCCGTCGGCCCGGCGGCTCTGATTCAACGCGCACCGTCACGCGACCCGGGAACGGGAACCGGGTCGTGATCCGTATCGGTCTCGTCGGATGCGGGCACATCGGCACGGTGCACTCGTATGTGTTGCGTCAACTTGCTGACGCCGGTCTGATCGACGCCCGGGTCGCCGCGACATACGACGTGGACCCCGATCGAGCAGGCCGCCTCGCGCAGCATCACGAGGCGCGCGCATGCACCGAGCTCGACGAGCTCCTCGACGCGGTGGACGCGGTGTGGATCTGCACCTGGACGGCGGCCCACCTCGAGGCGGTGGAAGCGGCGGTCGACCGTTCGCGCGCGTTGTTCTGCGAGAAGCCGCTCGCACCCACGCTGGCCGAGGCCGAACGGCTGGCTTCTTCGCTCGAGCGTGTACCGCATCAAGTCGGGCTCGTGCTTCGGCACGCGCCGGTCTTTCGGGCCGCCGCCGATCTCGTTGCACAGGGCAAGTACGGCCGGCCGCTGCTCACGGTGTTGCGCGACGACCAGTACTTCCCGGTCCAGGGCTTCTACGCGTCGGCGTGGCGCGCCGACGTAGCCAAAGCGGGCGGTGGCACCCTGCTCGAGCACTCCATCCATGACGTCGACGTGCTGCGTTGGATCCTCGGCACCCCTCTCGGTGAGCCCGAGGACGTAGCTGCCCGCACGGCGTCGCTCTTCGGTCACCCCGGCATCGACGATGCGACGACCGTCACCTTCCGCTACACCGACGGCTCGACGGCCACCATCGTCAGCGTCTGGCATCAGATCCTGGCTCGCGGGTCGCTCCGCCGGCTCGAGCTGTTCTGCGAGGAAGCGCTGCTTTGGACGGACGACGACTATCTCGGGCCGTTGCACGTCGAGACGAACGCGGGGGAGGAGCTCGTCGAGGCTGCGCCGCCGTCCTGGGTCCGTTGCCTCGAGGTGCCCGACGTGCTGGCCAAACCGCTGGCCCAATACGCCGAGCCCAGTAAGGCGTTCCTCGACGCGCTCGACCGCGACGGAACCCGCGCACGCGGGTATCCGGACGTCGAGATCGCGCTTGCAGCGCACCGGCTGGTCGACCAGGCCTACCAGTCCGCAGCCGCGGGCGGGCGTCCGGTGGCGTGCGCAAAAGCCGCGCGGGGAAGCGAAGCGCGTTGAGGGGGGTTGGACCGCGCGCGACAATGATCGTGCCGCTTTTCGGCGGCGCGCCACTGCGCACAGCGCACGGTCAAAAGGCCCGGTATGCCCCTCTCGGAAGACGAGCAGCGGATCCTCAAAGAGATCGAGGACAACCTCTCCGAGACCGACCCCCGGCTGGTCCAGGAAGTGTCCGAGACGACCCTGTACCGGCACTCGGCGCGGGCGATCAAGTGGGCGGTCGTCGGGTTCATCGGTGGCCTCGCGCTGCTGCTGTTCACCTTCACGCGGGCGCTGCTGCTCGGGGTCGTGGGCTTCCTCATCATGCTGGGATGCCTGCTCGTGATCGAGCGGAACGTTCGCAAGCTGGGCAAGGCCGGTCTCGACAGCCTCACGAGCTCCGTGCGCGGCGGTGCGCTCAAGAACTTGTTCGGGAACGCGGGCCGGCGGTGGCGGGAGCGCTGGCGGCGCGACGACCAGTCCTGAACCGGCGTCCGCAGTGGGCTTCTCGGTTGCGCAAGCCGCTCGTCTGACCGGCAACACGCCGGCCCAGCTCCGATCGTGGGAGCGACTCGGCCTCGTCGTTCCCGCCAGCGAAGGTTCCGATCGCTACTCGTTTCGTGACCTCGTCGCGCTGCGATTGGTGGCGTCGCTCCTCGAAGCAGGCTTGAGTCTCGCCCGCATCCGGCGGGCGCTGCGGTACCTCGTCGAGTCGGGGGAGGACGTCGCCGCGTTGTCGCTCGTCACCGACGGTGAATCGGTCTGGGCGTGCCGCGACGACGGCCAGGTGCTGGACGCCCTGCGTCACGGCCAGCTGGCGTTGTTCGTCGCCGTCGGTCGCGTGGCCGCCGAAGTCGAAGCCGAGGTCGGTGAGTTCGATGCCGAGCGGCAGGCGTTCGTCGACGAGCTACGCGCCGCTCATCCGGCCGGCTCTGCGCGTGGCCCTACCGACGCAGCGGCGTCGGGTCGAGCCGGCGGCGCCACCGCTCCCGCAAGCCGGCACCGGACCGCAGGGCAGAGCTGACCGCGCCCGCGTCACGCCAGGCGGCACGGGCGACGAGCCTGTCCGGAGGTGCCGACGCGTAGCGCGCGGCCGTGTACGTCTCGGCGAGGTCCCGCAGCGGCGGAGCAGCGTCCTCGGGGAGCTGCGTGGCCGCGTGCGCGGCGAGCTCGAGCGGCGTGCGTGCCGGCACCCGTCTGACGCCGGCTTCGTCGAGCCGGTCCAATACCTCTTCCCATGCGCCGGTGATCGCATCGGCGGGATCATGGCGACCGCGACGGCGCTGCCGGCGTCGTCGTTTGACCGCGACGATGGCGACCGCGACCCCGACCACGCCGGCGAGCGCGCCGATGAGCAACGCGACCACGAACAGCCAGCTGAAGGTCCAACCGCCGCCGCGGTCGTGTGCCGACGCCGGCCGGTCGATTGCGACCTCCGCAGTGTTGCCGGGCGCGGCGCTCGCGCCACTGGTCGTCGGCACAGACGCGGGCGCACTCGTGGGAGGTGTCGACGCCGCCGACCCGGATGGCGGCGCGACGCGACCAGGGAGACGGCCCCCGCCGGGTAGATCGCTGGCGGGGGTGGGCTCGAAGCGCGTCCAGCCCAGACCGGCGAGCCACACCTCTGCCCACGCATGCGCGTCCTCGGACGTGACGCGAAAGACGCGGGCCGTGCTGTCGTACAAGCCGGGCGTGTACCCGACGGCAACGCGCGCCGGCAGCCCGGCGGCGCGTGCCATCGCCGCGAAGCTTCCCGCGAACTGGACGCAGAACCCCGTGCGACTCTGGAGGAACTCACGGATCGCGCTCTGCGTCTGCGCATCGGGCCCGAGCTCGACATCGAGCGAATAATGGAAGCCTTCCGCCGGGTCCAGGAAGAACTGCTCGAGCGCGCGTGCCCGGTCGAACGGAGTGCCCGTGCCGTTCGTGATCTCGAGCGCCTTCGCGCGCACGTCGGCCGGGAAGTCGTCGGGCAAGGCGGTGTACTGCTGGATCGCGGGCGGCAGCGGCTCGTTCGTGCCCTGACGCTGCGCGTCGGTCAGCGCACTATCGCTGCTGGGCGCGAGCCGCGAGCTCACCGTGTAGGTGACGTCCTTGAGGTCCTTGTGCCGCGACACCAGCGTCGTCGACGCCTGCACAACGAACGGGTCGTCGCCCCCCTCGAGCTGCACCGGCTGGTACGCAGCGGGAAGCCACCGGTCCTCGACCCCGGTGAGGTGGAACTCCTGCCGGAGCATGGTGTCGTCGACGGCGGCGTGGAGTCCTTCCTTCACCTGACCCGTGCCTTGCGCGCTGAGCGTCCATTCCCCTCCATTCACGCTGTCGTATGCGTCGAGGGCAGCGATGCGCCAGTACTCCTCACGCGGTGAGCGGACCGTGAACACCTCGGCTCGGCCGCGCTGCACGAAGTCGGCGCCGATGCGTGCGAGTGGTGGCTGGGCCCGATAGGTCCCGTCCGAGGGACCGAGACCACGCACGTCGACGATCGGATCGGCGTCCGCGCCGGGCAAGGCCGGTCCCAGCACCAGCCCGCCGAGCACGGCGGCGGCGCCGGCCAGCGCGCCGAACGTCCAGATGCCCGTCGTACCGCAGACCCGACGGCCCGCGAAGCGCGTCCGGTTCCGTTCGAGCAGCGCCTGGTGCTGCACGAGCAGGAACACCAGCGCGGCGACGATGAATCCGGCCGTCGTCCCGGTGGCAAGCGTGTCGGTGCCGAGCGTCGACGCCCACACGAACAGCGCAAGCGGCGCCGCGACGGCGCCGATCGTGGCCCGGTGCCAGAACGCGAGGGCGTCCGACGTCGCCGCCATCGCCCACGCCACGAGCACGCACAGCACGATCGCCCCGTCGCTCGCAGGCGCGGGCACGACCGAGGTGCGCAGCTCGTGCAACCCGTCCCCGAGCCGGTCGGCCAGCACGCGGAACGTGTCGAGTGTCGGCAGGCCGTAAGCCGTCGTGTGGAGAGCCAGGACCCAGATGAGGAACACGGCCAGGCCCGACAACCACAACGAGAGCGCGTCGAGCAGCGGCCATCGCCGTGTCCGAGCCATGAACCCGAGGAGGTGAACCAGCAGGACGGCACTCACGACCGGGAGCGCGAACCGTCCGGACGCGAACACGCGTCCAAGGGTCAGGACGGCCGCGACGTTCAGCGCGGCGAGGGCGAGCGCGGTGAGCGCGGAGGCGGAGCGAGATGCCATCGGGTCATTGCCTGGTTCCAGGCGACTGGGAACGGAGTACGGGCGGCGTCAACGACGATCAGCCCCGACCAGGCGACGAGCGCCGGAGGCGTCTCGATGCCGGGTCGTGTCGTCACCATGACGACGGTGCCGTGCGCGGTGAGCGCGCTCAACGCGTCGAGCTCGATCGGGCTCAGCGAGCCGACCACGGCGACGATGAACGCGGCGCTGCGATGGGCACGGAACGACGCGAGCATTCCGGCGAGGCGGTCCTCGCCACCGGGTTCGATCGTTGCCAGGCGGTCCATCACCGCCCATCCCGGGCGCACGGTCGGGACACCGAGTGACTGACCGTTGCTGGCGAGGACCTCCACCCGCCGACGAATGCGCGTGAGACGATCGACGACCGACGCCGTCGCCTCGACCGCGATCTCGAAGGACCGGGCGTCGTGGGCGTGGGCGCGGGCGTCGAGCACGACGATCGCGCGCGCCCTCCATTGCGCCTCGTCCTGCCGGATCATCAGGTCGCCGGTGCGCGCGGTCGAGCGCCAGTGGACGCGGCGCAGGTCGTCGCCGACCTCGTACTGGCGCAGCGTGAGGAACTCCTCGCCGTCAGCGGCTTGTGCACGCGCGTGCACGGTCTCGACGGAGGCGACCAAGCGGCCACCCGCCTGCCGCGGGGCGAGGATCTCGTGCACGCGCGGGCACACGAGCACTTCGCCGACGGTCGAAATCGTCCATGTCCGTCGCGCGAGCCCGAACGGGTCCGATACGGAGACCGCGAGCGGGCCGATCCGGAAGCGGCCCCGGCGTGTGGTCGGCAGACGGTAGGCGGCGCGGGCGCTCTCACCCGATGGGAGCGGAGGCAGGACGAACCGGGCCGCCCGGCGGCCGTTGTCGAACACGTCGGTCACGACGAGCAGCGGCGTGGTGCGATCGGAGCGGTTGGCGAGCGTCAGGTCGACGCGCCCTTCGCCGCCGACATGGAGCCGTGCCGGATGCACGACACGGCGGGCGACGAGGTCGTACCGGCGCGAACGCGCCCAGATGACACTCGTGACGAGAAGCAACACGATGGCGGTCGCGAGGATCCACAGCTCGACGGTCCCGAGCAGGCGGCCCGCCACCGCCAGCCCCAGCCCGGCCCCCGCGAGGCTCCAGCCCCGCCGGGTGAGGACGCGCGGCGCCGGCTGCACCGGATGGTCAGCCGGTCGCGCCCGGTACCGGGACGGATGCCAGCACCGACCGCACGACGTCATCGGCCGATGTGCCGCGCAACTGGGCGTCGGGCGCGAGCAGGACGCGGTGCCCGAGCACGGCGGGCGCGAGGCGCTTGACGTCGTCGGGCACGACGTAGTCGCGACCGATGCTTGCCGCCAGCGCGCGCGCCGCACGCTGGAGCGCCAGCGCTCCGCGCGGGCTCACGCCCAAGGCGAGGTCGCGATGCTGACGCGTCGCCGTTACGAGGTCGACGATGTAGGCCTTGAGGTTCTCGGCGACGTGCATGTCGGCGATCCTGTCGGCGGCGGACAGCACCTCGGCGGCCGATGTCACCGGGCCGAGCTCCTCGACGCTGGCATGGCTGCCGTGCGTCTCGAGGATGGCGCGCTCGGCGTCGTGACTCGGGTACCCCATCGCGACGCGCATCAGGAACCGGTCGAGCTGTGCCTCCGGCAGCGGGTACGTGCCCTCGAGCTCGATCGGGTTTTGCGTCGCGATCACCATGAACGGCCGGCGAAGGCCCCGCGTCTGCGAATCGACGGTGACCTGGCGTTCCTCCATCGCCTCTAGCAGCGCCGACTGGGTCTTCGGCGATGCGCGGTTGATCTCGTCGGCGAGGACTACGTTGGCGAAGACTCCTCCGGCGCGGAACTCGAACTCGTTGGCGATCCGGTTCCACACCGACACCCCCGTCACATCGGAGGGGAGAAGGTCGGGCGTGAACTGGATCCGGCTCCAGGTCCCGTCGATCGAGCGGGCGATCGCCTTCGCCATCGACGTCTTGCCCACGCCGGGCACGTCCTCGATGAGCAGGTGACCCTCGGCGAAGAGGCACACCAGCGCCAGCCGCACCGGCTCGCGCTTGCCCTGGATGACGCGCTCGACGTTGGCGAGCAGGGCGTCGAACAAGGCCCCGAACGACGTGTGGCGCGGAGCCGGCGCGGTCTGCACGGCGTCTCTCTCCCTCTGTTCGAATTGTCGCCCTCGCCGAACTCGGGCTTTGCGGCGCCGGTCGGCAGAGCCGCCGTCGCCGTCGCTCGGCCATCAGCCTAAGGGTTGCGGAACGCGAGCACGCGAGCGGACGCATACTACCGTCACCCGCCGTGGAACAGCGGAGTACGAGCGGCGGTGCGCGGTTCTGGAGCGCCGCCGCCGTTGCCGTGGCCCGGCGCCCGCGGCTGTGGGGCACGGCCGTCGCGCAGGCGGGTCGGCTCGCCGGTCCTGGATGGTGGCGCCGTCGGCCGTTCGTTCCCGTGCCCTCCCGGGCGTACCTCCGGCACCGGCTCGAGACCCAGTACGGGCGGGACCACGAGCCCGAGCCCCACGACGTCGTCGCCTACCTCGAATGGTGCCGTGAGATGACGCATATTTTGAGAACCCCCCGCCGGTAGACTGCCGCCGACACGGCCGACGGCCGAGAAGGAGGTCTCGAAGGCTTGGGGAGAGCCCTGCTGCTCAACGCCACCTTCGAGCCGCTCTGCGTCGTGCCGATGCGGAGGGCGGTTGTCCTCGTGCTCATGGACAAAGCGGAGATCATCGCCCGCAACGGCGGTGAGCTCCACTCCGAGCGGGCCACGCTCCCGATCCCGGCTGTGATCCGGCTCGTGCACTTCGTGCGCGTGCCGTTCCGCAATCGCGTCCCGCTTTCACGCCGTGCCGTGTTCGCGCGGGACCGCCATCGCTGCCAGTACTGCAATCACAACGCGGAGAACATCGACCACGTCGTGCCGCGCTCGCGAGGCGGCGAGCACACCTGGGACAACGTCGTGGCGTCGTGCCGCGCCTGCAACGCGCGGAAGGAGGACCGCCTGCCCCAGGAGTGCGGGCTGTCCCTTCGCCGCCGACCTCGGGCTCCGCACGCGTCCCTCTGGCTGATCGCCACCGTCGGGTCCATCGACCCCCTCTGGGAGCCCTACCTCCCCAACGGCGACAAGCCCTCCGACCACAACGGCGACCACCACCACGACCACGCCGTCGTCGCCTAGCCCGCACAGGGTCGCCGCGCGCTAAGCCCTTTCCGTTCGTCGGCGCGTGCCGACGCCACCGGCGGGCACCGCACGGGACGCCCAGGTCCGGCGAACCGTCCCGCTGATCCGGCCGAGCCCCTGGCTCGCCTCGCTCGCTGCGCTCGCTCGGCTCGGGCGACCCGGTCTCGGCCGGGCGGGCCGGATTGTTCGCCGGACCGGCCGCCCATGCGGCGCCCCACCGCTTCGCCCTGCGGCGCCCGGTACATGCCCGTCAGGGGCGTGCCCAGTGGGGCCAATGGGGCGCTCGAGGGTTGACCCGTGGGGTGTTGGGGCGTAGGGTGGCGCGAAGTGGGGGATGGGGGAGCGACACCCCGTCTCTGGGGCGACAACTGACAGCTGAGGGAGCCGCATGTTTCTCGGGGAGTACCAGCACTCCCTCGATGCAAAGGGGCGGGTGATCCTGCCCGCCAAGTACCGCGACCAGCTGTCGGGAGGCGCCTACGTGACCAAGGGGAGAGGCGGCTGCCTCTCCGTGTACACGGCAGAGGAGTTCACCGAGGTGGCCGACCGGGCGCGAGAGGCATCGAAGCGAGGGGGCCGGGAGCTCGATGCGGCCCGCTCGTTCTTCGCGGGGACCGCCGAGGTCAGTCCGGACAAGCAGGGCCGAATCGCGATCCCCCAGAACCTGAGGGAGTACGCCGGCCTCGACCGAGACCGGGACGTGATCGTCGCCGGAGTCTTCTCCCGCATCGAGATCTGGGACAGCCAGCGGTGGCGGGAGCGGGACCGCCAAGGCGAGCAGAGCCTCAACGAGTCCGACGAGCTGCCGGACTTCGGGATCTGACCGCACGAGGACGCACGAGGAATCCAAGCAAGAGCAAGAGAGCAGTTGACAACCGACGGTGAGGTCCTTCGGACCTGCCACCAGCCCCCTGGGGAGACGCGGTTGAGAGCCCCTACTCCGCCCGCTTTCCAACCGAGTCGATTCGGGGAGACATCCGAGCGGCGATCGTCGTCCCGGGGGGCTGGTCGCAGGCCCGGGGGAGCACGAGGGAGCGAGGGTGCCGGAGTTCGTGCATCGGCCGGTCATGGGCCGGGAGGTGGTCGAACTCCTCGCGCCGGTTCCGACCGGGCTGATCGTCGACGCCACCGTCGGCGGCGGCGGCCACGCCCGGCTGATCCTCGAAGCCCGCGCCGACGTGCACCTCCTCGGCATCGATCGTGATCCCGACGCCGTCACGGCGGCTCGGGAGGCGCTCGACGGGTTCGGGCGACGGGCCCGGGTCGTGCGAGGAGGCTTCGAGAACCTCGCCGACGTCGTGAGAAGCGAGAGCGAGGGAGACATCGTGGGCATCTTGTTCGATCTGGGCCTGAGTAGCCCGCAGGTCGACCGACCCGAACGCGGCTTCTCCTACTGGCTCGATGCGCCGCTCGACATGCGCATGGACAGCACGCAGGAGCTGACTGCGGAGCAGGTCGTGAACACCTACTCCGAGCAGGACCTCGCCGCAATCATCGCCAACAACGGCGAAGAACGATTCGCAGGCCGTATCGCGCGGGCCATCGTCGCGGCGCGGCCGCTCGGCACGACACGAGAGCTCGTCGACGTCGTTCGCGGCGCCATCCCCGCACCGGCGCGGCGCCGTGGGCGTCATCCGGCCCGCCGCACCTTCCAGGCGATCCGCATGGAGGTGAACAAGGAGCTGCCGAACCTCGGCGCCGGGCTCGACGAGTCGGTGCATCTGCTGACACCGGGCGGCCGCATCCTCGTGGCCTCGTACCACTCCCTCGAGGACCGGATCGTGAAGCAGCGTTTCGCCGGTTGGGCGGGACGGACCGATCCCGAGCCCCGAAGGATGCCCGTCCGCCGACCACTCGAGCCCCTCGTGCGGCTCCTCACCCGCCGACCTCTGCGGCCGACTGCCGACGAGATCGCCGACAACCCGCGGTCGGCGAGTGCGCGTCTGCGCGCCGTCGAGAAGCTCCCCGGGGAATGAAATGAGCGCTCCCGCCACGGTGCTCCGAGCGGCGCGTCCGGCCGCGCGACGTGCGCCAACGACGTCGCGCGCCGCGCGGCCCGCGTCGCTTCGAACACCGGCGCGCACCCGAAGAGCACCGCTGCGCGTCGTCGACAACCAGGCACGTCTGCACGCGCGCCGTGTCCGGCGCGTGATGTGGTGCTTGGTCGCCATGGTCGTCCTCGCGCTGTTCGCGGCAGTCGTGTTCCACGTCCAGCTCGCCCAAGGCCAGCTGGAGCTCGACCGGCTCGAACGAAAGACCGCTGCCGCGCGAGAGCAGTATCAGCAGCTTCGCCTCCAGTACGCACAGCAGTCGTCGCCAGCCGCAATCCAACAACGAGCGCAGGCCATGGGGATGGTGAGCGCGGGCGACGCACCGACGTACGTCGTCGTGCCCGGCGCACCGCCGCCGGCGGCGGCGCCAGACCAGACGTCTACGACCCTCCAGGAAGGATGGGAGAAAGTGAAGCCTCATCTTGGAACCCAACCGTGACGGCCGTGCAGTCGGCACGCGCCGGACTGCGAGCCGAGCCGGGCGATCTGCCCGGCTCGAGACGCGCGCGCGGTCCCACGCCCCGGCCCGCGCCCGGCACGGCACCCCGTCCTCGCGCACGCGAGCACGTGTCCTTCCGGCCGCGCGTCGACCGGCGCGCCCAGCTGCGCGCTCGGCTGCGCGCACAAGTGCGCGCGCAGCTGCGGGCACGGGCTCTCGCACGAGCCGGGTCCCGAAACGACGTTCAGCCCCACGGCGACGCCCGGTCCGTCCGAAATGGCGACCGGGCCCCCATGCCACCCGTCGCCGCCTGATCGGCCTGCTGCTCGCCCTCGTCGTCGTCTTCGTCGTGGTGGGCGCGCGGCTCGTAGATCTCCAGGCGCTCGGCCGTGACCGCTACACGCAGCTGGGGCTCGACCAGCGCGTCCGCAAGGTCGACCTGGCAGCCGAGCGGGGCAGCGTGTTCGACCGCAACGGCCACGACATCGCGGTATCGGTGCCGCAGCAGACGGTGTGGGCGAACCCGCGCGTCGTGAAGGACCCCGCCGCGTACGCCGCTCAGCTGGCGCCAGTCGTGGGCGTCGACGAAGCCGTGTTGCGCGATCGGATGTCGCAGCGCGACAAGGGCTTCGTGTACATCGCCCGGAAGGTCGACGACGCGACCGTGCTCAAGGTGAAGGCTCTCGGCCTGGCCGGAGTCGATTTGGTGCCCGAGTCGAAGCGGTTCTACCCGGCGGGCGCGCTGGCCGGGCCGCTCCTCGGGTTCGTCGGCACCGACAACGATGGTCTAGGCGGTCTCGAGGGGCAGTACGACAAGCGTCTGGCGGGCAAGCCGGGCGGGCTCTCGGTGGAGCTCGACCCCCAGGGACGCCAGCTGCCGGGAGGGCAGCACCGCCTCGTCCCGTCACGGCGAGGGGGAGACCTGGTGCTCACGATCGACCAGAGCATCCAGTACCACGCCGAGCAGGTCCTGACCGAAGAGGTCGCGAAGGCGAACGCCCATGGCGGCATGGCCATCGTCATGGACGTCACGACCGGCGACGTACTCGCCATGGCGAGCGTCGACGGCGCCACTGATGGCCAACCGGCGGGCCCGGCCCCCCCGAACGAACGCAACCGGCCGGTCGTCGACGTCTACGAGCCCGGGTCGACGAACAAGGTGATCACCGTCGCCGGTGCCCTCGAAGACCAGGTCGTGAACCCCGACAGCATGTTCCCGACCCCGGGCTCGCTGAACATCGGCGGCACCGCTTATGCGGATACGAGCGGGCACCCGGCGTCGATGCCCGTCCGCGACATCGTGCGCTTGTCGTCGAACGTCGGCACGATCCAGATCGCTCATGAGCTCGGGAAGGAGCGATTCGACGCCTACGTGCGCGCGTTCGGGTTCGGGGCGCCGACGGGTCTCGGGTTCCCGGGCGAGGCCAACGGCCTCATCCTGCCGCTGTCGCAGTACACCGATACGAGCATGGGATCGATGCCGATCGGCAATGGGCTCGCGGTCACCGCGATGCAGATGCTCGACGTCTACACCACGATCGCCAACGGTGGCGCGACCCGTCCGCCGCGTCTGGTCGATGCGACCCTCAGGCCCGACGGCTCGCGGCACAAGGAACCCACGCCGGCGTCGCGACGGGTCGTGTCGCCGGCGACCGCGGCCACGATGCGGGAGCTGCTCCTCGGTGTCGTCGAGAACGGCACCGGCACGAACGCCAAGATCCCCGGCTATCAAGTCGGCGGCAAGACCGGGACCGCGCGGAAGCCGCCGTACGACAAGCCGCCGTATCAATACGTGGCGTCGTTCGCAGGCTTCGCGCCCGTCGAGGCACCGCGGCTGTCCGCGATCGTCGTGCTCGACGAGCCTCAGAACAACTACTTCGGTGGTCAAGTCGCGGCGCCCGCGTTCGCGCGCATGATGGAGTTCGCGCTCCGGGCCGAGCGGGTCCTTCCCGGCGCCGCGGCCCCGGTGGCGCCGGTCGCTCCTTCCGCCCCGGCCGCGCCCCCTGCGGGAGCGAAGGGCGGCGCGTCCGCTCCGGCCGATACCCTGACGCCCTCCCCGTGAGCGATGGGAGGGGACGGCCCGTGCGCCTGCACGAGCTCCTCGGCGGAGTCGACGTTCTGGGGTGGGTGGGGGACCGGAGCGTCGACGTCACTGCCATCACACACGACAGCCGCCGCGTTGCGCGGGGCAGCTGCTTCGCGTGCATTCCCGGGGAGGTCACCGATGGGCACCTGTACGCGCCGGAGGCCGTCGCCGCCGGCGCGAGCGCGCTCCTCGTCGAGCGCGAGCTCGACCTGCCGGTGGCGCAGGCCCGCGTCGGGAGCGTCCGCGCTGCGCTCGGGCCCGCCGCCGACCGGTTGCATGACCATCCTTCCCGGAGGCTCCACTGCCTGGCGGTGACGGGCACCAACGGCAAGACGACAGTCACGTACCTGCTCGAGGCCATCGCCCGGGCCGCGGGCCGGCACACCGGGGTCATCGGGACGGTAGGGGCCCGGATGGAAGGTGAACCGCTGCCCGTCGAGCACACGACGCCCGAAGCCGATGACCTCCAGGAGCTGCTCGCGCGCATGCGCGACGACGGCGTGAGGACGGTTGCCGTCGAGGTGTCGTCACACGCGCTGGCTCAGCACCGGGTGGATGGGACGTGGTTCGCGGTCGGCTGCTTCACGAACCTGACACCGGAGCATCTCGACTACCACCGATCGATGCCCGCGTACTTCGAGGCCAAGGCGGGCCTCTTCGATCCTGCTCGCGTCGCGACCGCGGCGGTGAATGTCGGGGACCGCTACGGACTCGAGATCCTGCGCCGCGCACAAGCGGCCGGGATCCCGCTTCTGACGTTCGCGAGCGCCGACATTCGCCGCGGCGCGCACGTCGACATCGTCGCCGAGGACGTCGTCCCGGATGATTTCGGGACTCGGCTCGTGCTCGTGGATCAGCGCAGCGGCAAGCGGACGCCCATCACCTCGCCGTTGCTCGGCCGCTTCAACGTGAACAACACGCTCGCAGCTGCGGCCACCGCGCTGGTGTCCGGCTTGCCGTGGTCGGCCGTGGTCGCCGGGCTCCAGCAGCCTCTGGTCGTGCCCGGCCGCCTCGAACGCGTGCGCACCGAGCCGTTCACCGTGCTCGTCGACTACGCGCACACGCCCGACGCCCTCGGTCGCGTGCTGGAGGCAGCGCGTTCACTCGCCCATGGTGGCCGGGTGCTCGTGGTCTTCGGCTGCGGCGGCGATCGCGATCGCGACAAGCGCCCCGCCATGGGTCACACCGCCGGTACCCGCGCCGATGTCGCGGTGCTCACGACCGACAACCCACGTCGCGAGCGTCCAGAGGCGATCGCCGACGCCGTGCTGCAGGGCCTCCGGGACGGCTCTGCGGCCGTCGTCGTCGAGCTCGACCGGCGCGCCGCCATACGCCACGCGCTGAGCGAAGCTCGCCCCGGTGACGTCGTCGTGATTGCCGGGAAGGGCCACGAGACCGGCCAAACCATTGGGGACCGGACGATCCCGTTCGACGACCGCGTGATCGCGCGCGCGGAGCTGGAGGCGCTCGGATGCGCCTGACCGCGGAGGAGATCGCCGAAGCAACCGGCGGCGAGCTGAGGGGGAACCCCGCGGCGACCGCTGACTCGTACGGCATCGACACGCGTCGCCTCGACCCCGGAGGCTGCTTCGTCGCTCTGCGCGGTGAGCGCGACGGCAACGACTTCGTCGCGGACGCCTGGAAGCGCGGCGCGACGATCGCCGTCGTCACCCGCCCGCCCGGCCGGTTTCGGAAGGATCGCGCCATGGTCCGCGTGCCAGACTCTCTGGTCGCGCTGGGATCCCTGGGCGATTTTGCGCGTCACCGGCTGCCCGACACGACGGTTGTCGGCATCACCGGCTCGGCCGGCAAGACCGCGACCAAGGACCTGCTGGCGGCGACGCTCGCTGCGACACACCGCGTGCACGCGAGCCCCGCATCCTTCAACAACGAGGCGGGCGTCCCACTCACGCTCCTCGCCGCCCCCGACGACACCGAGGTCATCGTCACCGAGATGGGCGCCCGCTTCGCCGGGAACATCACCGAGCTCTGCACGATCGCCGAGCCGCAGGTGGGGGTGATCACGCACGTGGGGATGGCGCATGCCGGCCTGCTCGGGGGACGCGAGGGGATCGCGCGCGTCAAGGGTGAGCTGCTCGGTGCCCTCGACGCCGACGGCACCGCCGTGCTCGACGCCGGCGACGACTTCACCCCGGTGCTCGCGGCGCGCACGCGCGCCAAGGTGCTCACGGTCGGACTCGGCGACGCGCCCGGCGCCGACGTCCGCGTGCTCGACCTCGTCCTCGACGACGAGCTCCGTCCGAGCTTCCTCCTCGAGACACCCTGGGGTACGACACCCGTCTGCCTGTCGGTGCGGGGCGAGCACCAGGCCATGAACGCGGCCATGGCCGCCACGGTCGCGCTCGATCTCGGCGCGCCGCTCGACCGTGTCGCCGAGGGCCTGGCTCACGCCGCGACCGCGGCATGGCGCATGGACGTCACCCGCACCCCCGATGGGATCACCGTCGTGAACGACGCCTACAACGCGAGCCCCACGTCGATGGCGGCTGCCTTGCGCTCGTTTCGCCATCTCGCGTCCGGGAAACGTCGCCTTGCGGTCCTGGGCGAGATGCTCGAGCTAGGTGACCACTCGCGCGCGGAGCACGAGGCCATCGGACGGCTGGCTGTCGAGTCCGACGTCGACCTCGTGATCGCGGTCGGCGCCGCGGCGCAGCCGATCGCGGACGGCGCGCGTGGAGCCGGCGCCGGAGGCGCCCAGGTAATAGCAGTGGACGACGCCGACGCCGCACTCGCGGCCGTGACCGAGCACGCGCGCCAGGGTGACGCCGTGCTCGTCAAGGCGAGCAGGGCCGTGGGGCTCGAACGCGTCGCCGAGGCGCTGACCGCGGCGGTCGGCACGTGATCGCGCTCCTGCTCTCTGCCGCCTGCGCGTTCATCCTGAGCATCTTCGGGACGCCATTCCTGATTCGGCTTCTACGCGCTCGCGGGATCGGCCAGCAGATCCGAGACGACGGGCCGTTCCAGCATCCGCACATTGCGAAGGCCGGCACCCCGACGATGGGCGGCCTCGCCATCATCATCAGCGCGTTCGTCGGCTACGTGGTCGCGCACGTCCGGACCGCGGAGCTCAAGTTCGCCCGCGCCGGCGTGACCCTGATGCTGCTCATCGTCGCCCTCGGGGTGGTCGGGTTCATCGACGATTACCTCGGCGTGCGATTGGGCCGGAACCTCGGGCTGCGCAAGCGGGGCAAGACGTCGGGTCAGCTCGTGGTCGGTGTTGGCTTCGCGTTGCTCGCGCTGCACTACGTCGAGACATCCACCCATCTCTCGTTCACGCGACTCATCGACCTCGACCTCGGAAGCTTCCTGTGGACGGTGTGGGCGGTCTTCATCATCACCGGCGCGTCCAACGGGGTGAACATCACCGACGGGATGGACGGGCTCGCGGCGGGCGCCGCAACGCTGGTGTTCTTCGCGTTCACAGTCATCGCCTTCTGGCAATTCCGCCATCCGACGGTGTACGGCTCGCTCTCGATGACGACGGCGCCCGAGGGCTTCGCCGCCAACGCGCTCGACCTCGCGGTCGTGGCCGCGGGCATGGGCGGCGCGTGTGCGGGCTTCCTGTGGTGGAACGCGGCACCGGCGCGCATCTTCATGGGCGACACCGGGTCACTCGCCGTCGGCGGCGGGATGGCCGGGCTCGCGTTGCTGACGAACACGAACCTCCTGCTCCCGATCCTCGGCGGCTTGTTCGTCGTCGAGACCGCGAGCGTCATCGCCCAGGTCGTCGCGTTCCGAGGCTTCCATCGACGAGTGCTGCGGATGGCGCCGATCCACCATCACTACGAGGTCGCCGGATGGCCGGAGTTCACGGTCATCGTCCGCTTCTGGCTGTTCGCCGGGCTTTGCGTCGCGTTCGGGCTCGGGTTGTTCTACGCCGACTTCATTCGGATCCCCGGAGTGATCGATTGAGTCGCGTGGTCGTGCTCGGGCTCGGCGTCACGGGCGACGCCGTCGTGCGCCACCGCGCCGCAGCCGGTGACGAGGTGATCGTCGTCGAGGACGCGCCCGGTGACGACGCGTACCGCGACCGCCGTGCGGCCGCGATGGCCATCGGCGCCGACGTCGTCGAGCATCCGGACCCGGAGCGCCTCGTCTCCCTCGTGCGGCACAGCGACCTGCTCGTCCCGAGCCCGGGGGTCAACGAGCGGCATCCCGCGATCGAAGCGGCGCGGCAAGCCGGGGTTGCGATCCGCGCGGAGGTCGACCTCGCCTCCGAGCTCGCCGCCGCGCGGGGCAAACCGCTGGTCGCCGTGACCGGCACGAACGGCAAGACGACGGTGACGACCCTGATCGCCTCCATGCTCAACGAGTCGGGCGTCGCCGCGACCGCCGCAGGCAACATCGGGCTCGCGCTCCTCGATGCTGTTGACGCCGTCGCAGGCTCCGGCTCTGCCGCGGCGGACAGCAAAGCCGCCGCCGCGGCCGTCGACGCAGCCAGTGCCGTTCTCGTGGCCGAGGTCTCCTCGTTCCAGCTCGCGTTCACCACCGAAGCCTTCCGGCCACGCGTCGCCGTCCTGCTCAACGTGGCACCGGACCACCTGGACTGGCACGGATCGTTCGAGCGCTATGCAGCGGCGAAGGCGCGAGTGTTCGCTTACCAGGGCCCCGGTGACGTGCTCGTCTTCAACCGTGACGACGAGGTCGCTGCTCGCCTCGCGATGGACGCCCCTTCGCGCCGCGTCGCATTTTCGGTTACGAATGGCGTGGGCGTGTTCCATATGGAAGACGGCGCGCTCGTTGATACCGCCGGCGAGCGGATTGCGGTGTTGAACAACCCGCCCTTCACGGCTGCGTCACACGACCACGCCAACGCGCTAGCGGCGACAGCCGCTGCGTTGGAAGTTGGCGCGACAGACGCCGGGATCACGCGCGCCCTCGACGACTACCCGAGACTCCACCACCGCGTCGCGCGGGTCGGCAATGCTGGTGGGGTGCAGTACTACGACGACTCGAAGGCGACGAACGCGCACGCGACGTTGTCAGCGGTGCGCGGGTTCGATCGCATCGACGGTCAAGTCGTGCTCGTCGCCGGTGGTCGCAACAAGGGCTTGGACTTGTCTGTGTTGCGTGAGCTCGCGCCACGGCTGCGCGGTGTCGTCGCGATCGGCGAAGCATCCGGTGACGTCGAAGCTGCGTTTGCCGGCGCAGTGCCGACCGCACGAGCGAGATCTATGAAAGAGGCCGTCGCGTTCGCGGCGCGGCGCGCCCAGCCCGGTGATGTCGTGCTGCTGTCCCCGGCGTGCGCGTCGTTCGACTGGTACCCGAGCTACGCCGCCCGCGGCGACGACTTCGCTCATGAGGTGGCACGCTTCAGCGAGCGGGGTGTGGCATGACCTCGACAGTGGCTGCTCTGGGAACGCTGCGGAAGCGTTGGGTCGCGGCGGGAGCGACCCGACCCGCGAACTACGTGCTCCTCGTGGCAACAGTCGGGGTGCTGAACGTCGTGGGCGCGGTGATGGTGTTGTCGGCGTCGTCGGTCGCGTCTCTCACCGACTACGGCTCGGCTTGGTACTTCTTCGAGCGACAGGCCGCCTGGACGGCGGTGGGCGCGGCGGCGTTCATGATCACGGCGCGGATCGACTATCACGCGTGGCGTCGATGGGTGCGCCCGCTGCTGGTCATCAGCGGCGTGCTCCTCGTCGCGGTCCTGATCCCCGGTATCGGCGTCGAGGTTGCCGGGTCCCGGCGGTGGCTCGGTACCGGGATCCTCCGCTTCCAGCCCACCGAGGTGGCAAAGCTGGCGCTGCTCGTCTTCGCCGCCGACGTCGTCTCGCGCCGTGCGAAGGAGTTGCACGACTGGCGGCGCGTGCTGCGCCCGGTGCTCATCGTGCTCGCGATATTCGGAGCGTTGGTATTGCGGGAGCCCGACCTCGACTCGACGGTCGTGCTCACACTGATCGCGTTCACCGTGCTGATCGTCGGCGGTGTTCGACCTCGCCACCTCGCGGTGGTCGGTTCGGTGGCGGCCGTCGCGGGCACGATCCTCGCCCTGAGCGAGCCGTACCGGCGAGCTCGAATGTTCGCGTTCCTGCATCCGTCGGCCGACGCGGCGAGCGGGGGTTACCAGATCTCACAGTCGCTCATCGCGATCGGAAGCGGCGGCTGGACGGGCGTCGGGTTGGGCGCAGGACGAGCCAAGTGGCTCTTCCTACCCAATGCACACACCGACTTCATCTTCGCAATCATCGGTGAGGAGCTCGGGCTGCTCGGGTGCATGCTCGTCGTCAGCTTGTTCCTCGCCTTCGCCGTGCTGGGCACAGGCGCTGCGCTACGCGCGCCGGACCGATTCGGAACTCTCCTCGCTGCGGGCGTGACGACATGGGTCGTCGGTCAGGCCGCGATCAACATCGGAGCGGTCATCGGGCTGCTGCCGGTCTCGGGGATCCCGCTGCCGTTCGTGTCGTTCGGTGGCACGGCGCTCGTCTTCACGATGGCGGCGACCGGCATCCTCGGGAACGTCGCCCGCCAGGCGCGGTGAAGCGGTCACCGGGACGGTCGGACGAGGCGTTTGCCGTGATCACCGGTGGTGGCACCGGGGGCCACGTGTACCCCGCGATCGCGCTCGCCGGCGAGCTCGTCGCGCGAAGCCATCCCCGCGACGAGATCAGGTTCGTCGGCGCCAGGCGGGGGCTCGAGGCACGCGTCGTGCCGGAGGCGGGGTACGCGATCGAGCTCCTGCCGGGACGAGGTCTCCAGCGTCGGCTCACCCTCGCAAACGTGCGCGCGGCATGGGACACGGTGCGCGCGTTCGCACGCGCCCGTCGGGTCGTTCGAGATACGCAACCGAGCGTCGTCGTCGGTGTCGGTGGCTACGCGTCGCTCCCGTGCCTGGTGGCGGCGCGCCTCGCCGGTGTTCCCGCGGTCGTCCACGAACAGAACGCTGCACCGGGCCTCGCCAACCGCGTCGCGGTGAGGTTGGGCGCGAGGGCGGCCGTGTCGCTGCCGGACACACCGCTGCGCGGCGCCATCGTCACCGGGAACCCGGTCCGCAGCGAGATCGCCGCGACCCGGCGTACGCCCGATCCCGCCCGGCCGCTCGTCGCAGTGTTCGGCGGCAGCCTCGGAGCGGGGCGGCTCAACGACGCCGCGCTCGACTTGTACGACCCGTTCCGCGACCGTGCCGATGTCGTCATCCATCACGTGACCGGCCCGCGGCACTACGAGGACTGTGCGGCGCGCCTGGCCGCGATACGGCGCCCCGGTGACGTCCTCGACTACGAGCTCGTCGCGTACGAGGAGCACATGGAGCACCTGTACGCTCGCACCACCCTCGCCGTGTGCCGGGCGGGCGCAGTCACCGTGGCCGAGCTCGCGGCCGCCGGCGTGCCTGCGGTGCTCGTGCCGTTGCCCGGCGCGCCCGGCGACCATCAGACCCGCAACGCCGAGACGCTCGCGGCGGCGGACGCCGCCGTCGTCGTGCCGGATGAAGCATGCGACGGTGAACGACTCGACGCCGAGTTGAGCGCGCTGATCGAGGATCCGGCGCGCCTCGAGTCGATGGCGGAGGCGGCGCGCCGCTTGGCCCGACCCGACGCGGCCGTCCGCCTCGCCGACCTGGTCGAGGAGGTCGCCCGCGATGGTCGCTGAACCACAGGCCCGACTCGACCTGTCGTCGCCGCGGCGCGTTCACATCGTGGGCATCGGCGGCGCCGGAATGAGCGCGATCGCAACCGTGCTCGCCCGCATGGGCCATCACGTCACCGGGTCCGATCTCAAGGAATCGCGGGGACTCGAACGACTCCGGCTCCTCGGGATTCGTGCCGACGTCGGCCACAACGCCGCCAACGTGGCGGACGCCGACGCGGTCGTGATCTCCACCGCCATACCCGCCTCGAACGCCGAAGTGCGCGCCGCCGGCGAGCGTGGTGTGCCCGTCCTCCGGCGCGCAGACGCGCTCAGCGCGCTGGCGGCGACGCGACGCACCGTCGCGGTGGCCGGGAGCCACGGGAAGACGACGATGTCGTCGATGCTGGCGCTGATCCTGCGCGCGGCCGGCTCACGGCCGAGCTTCATAATCGGCGGTGACCTCAACGAGGTCGGCACCAATGCCGCCTACGACGAAGGGGAGTGGCTCGTCGTCGAAGCCGACGAGAGCGACGGCACCTTTCTCGAGCTCTCCCCGGAGGCGGGGATGGTCGCGAACGTCGAGCCCGATCATCTCGACCACTACGGCGGCTTCGCCGAGCTGGTCGCCGCGTTCGACCGGTTCCTCGCCGGGATTCCCGGCCCGCGTGTCGCGTGCTTCGACGATCCGGTCGCGTGCCGTCTCGCCCGCGAACACGGCGGCACCGTGACATACGGGTTCGCGGATGGGGCGACCTATCGCATCGTCGAATACGACGGAGACCGGAACGGGAGCCGTTTCCGCGTGCAACGTGCCGGCCACGAGCTCGGAAGGATCGATCTTCCCGTGCCGGGCCGTCACAACGCACAGAACGCCACCGGCGCGACGGCGATGGCGCTCGAGCTGGGCGCACCATTCGAATCTGCCGCCGAGGCGCTCCGGGGCTTCGGTGGGGTGGCGCGACGGTTCCAGTTCCGCGGCGAGGTCGACGGCGTGACGCTGATCGACGACTATGCGCACATCCCGGGCGAGATCGCGGCGATGGTGCGCGCCGCCCGCGAGGGCGGCTGGGGGCGCGTGATCGTGGTGTTCCAACCACATCGGTACACGCGCACCGCTCGGCTGTGGCGCGACTTCGCCGACGCGTTCACCGGCGCCGACCTCGTCGTTCTCACCGATGTCTACGCGGCCAACGAGACGCCACAGCCGGGCGTGTCGGGGAGGCTGATCCTGGGGGCAGTGCTCGAGGCCCATCCGGTGCTACCGGTCGTCTATCTGCCTCGTCGAGCCGACGTCGTGCAGCACGCGCTCCGCCTTGCCCGACCGGGCGACGTGGTTCTCACGTTGGGCGCGGGCGACCTCACGACCGTGCCCGACGAGTGGCTGACCCGGGCGGCGTCATGAGCGTCTCCGGCGCCGATCTCGACACGCTCGCGGCCGAGCTCCGCGAGCGCCTGCCCGGCTCGACGTCAGAGCAGGTCCCGTTCGCGGACCTCAGCACGTACCGGATCGGCGGTCCCGTGGCCGTCCTCGCACGCGTGCCGTCCGTGGACGCGCTCACGATCGTCGCGGCAGCGACGCGCCGCCACCGACCGCGCCTCTTGGTGATCGGACGGGGATCGAACCTGCTGATGTCCGATGCCGGCTTCTCGGGCCTGGTCGTGCTGCTCGAGGGCGACTTCGAGTCCGTCAGCCTTCCCGATCGAGAGAGCCACGGCGACGTGAACGGGCCGGCCGTGCGCGCCGGCGGCGCGGTGCCCCTGCCCGTGCTGGCGCGCCGGACGGCGGCCGCCGGTCTCACCGGCCTGGAGTTCTATGTCGGCATCCCGGGATCGGTGGGCGGGGCGGTCCGCATGAACGCGGGCGGTCACGGCAGGGAGACCGTCGAGGTGCTCCGGCGAGTCTGGGTGCTCGACCTGCTCGGCGGGGGCGAGCCCGACGCGTCCGTGGAGCGCAGCGCGGCGGAGCTCGACCTTGGCTACCGCCGCTCCAACCTGAGGGCGAGCGACGTCGTGTGCGCCGCCGAGTTCACGGTCACGGCCGACGACGCGGCCGCGTGCGAGGCGCGCGTGGCCGACATCGTTCGATGGCGACGCGAGCATCAGCCCGGCGGGCAGAACGCAGGCTCCGTCTTCCGCAACCCGCCTGGTGACAGTGCCGGCCGGCTCATCGATGCGACGGGGCTCAAGGGCCTGCGGGTCGGCGGCGCAGTCGTGTCCGAGAAGCACGCCAACTTCTTTCAGGCCGACCCGGGTGCGACTGCCCGCGACGTACGGGAGCTCGTCGCCGAGGTCCGGCGTCGCGTCGCACAGGCGACCGGCGTGGAGCTCGTTCCCGAGCTCCACATCTTCGGCGACGACATCGGTGACAACGGCGAACACGGACGGAACGCGTGACCACCCGCGCGCAGCGTCAGAGCCCCGCCCGCCGCCCTGCGCGCAAGGCGCCAGTGCGGCGGCCGCGGGCCTCCATCGACCCCCGGATCCGGGATCGCCGGGTGGCGGTGACGCGGGCCCAGGGCCGGCGTCGCCTCCGCGGGCTGGTCGCAGTTCTGGTGCTTGCGATTCTCGCGGCCGCGGCATGGCTCGTGACGCACTCGGCGCTGCTCGATGTGGACCGCGTTCGCGTGACTGCGACGCAGCACGTGACGGCGCGGGATGTGCGCCGCGCCAGCGGCGTGCATCTCGGAGAACCACTCCTGTTCCTCGACCTCGGGGCCGTGGAACGCCGCATCGAGCAGCTGCCGTGGGTCGACCACGCTCGTGCCGAACGGCGACTCTCCGGTGAAGTCGACCTTCGGGTCACCGAACGCGCGCCGGCGGCGTGGGCGCGGCGGGCACCGGACGTCGTCGCCCTCGTCGACGAGCGCGGCCGCGTTCTCGCCGATGCTCCGGAGGCGCCTGGTGAGCTCGCGGAGCTGAGCGGCCTGGCGAAGATCCCGGCCCCCGGGCGGCAGATCGCGCCCCGCGCGGCGGCACAGGTTCTCGGGAAGCTGCCTGATGAGCTTCGCGGCCGAATCGCGCGCGTGGGGGCGACCGGAGGCGGGGTCGTGCTCGCGCTGCGCGACGGCCCCGAGGTACGCCTCGGACCGCCCGACAACGTTCCGGCGAAGACTCGCGCTGCGCTGGCGGTGCTCGGCACGATCACCGGCCCGCCGCCCGCGTACGTCGACGTGCGCGTCCCGACCGCGCCCGTCACGGGCTGAGAGAGCACGCCGGCCGTCTCGACCCGGAGACGAGCGCGTTCACTTCGCGCACTCCGCGTAGGTTGTCCGCGTCGAATGATTCTCGTGTTGACCGTGAGGCTGATGTTGGATAGCGTCGCAACCGCGGCCGGAACTCTCGTTGCGGGCTCGAGCGGCGGTATGCGTGCGCGCGGCCGAGATGACCTGCGAGAATGCACCTCGACGCGCCGACGGCGGAAGGGTGCCCGGCAACGGGTTGCAGCGCCGCGCGAGGGGCGCAACGACCGACAGAGCGTACGCAAGAACGCAAGAAAACGAGGCCGCCATGCTGCATGACGTGCAGAACTACTTGGCCGTAATCAAGGTCATCGGCGTCGGCGGCGGCGGCTGCAACGCGGTGAACAGAATGATCGACGCCGGGCTCAAGGGCGTCGAGTTCATCGCCGTGAACACCGACGCGCAGGCGCTCCTCATGAGCGACGCGGACGTGAAGCTCGACATCGGTCGCGAGCGCACGCGGGGCCTCGGCGCCGGATCGGATCCCGAGGTTGGACGCGACGCGGCGGAGGAGCACCGCGAGGAAGTCGAGGAGGTGCTCAAGGGCGCCGACATGATCTTCATCGCGACCGGCGAGGGCGGCGGCACCGGCAGCGGTGGCGCACCGGTCATCGCTGAGATCGCCCGCAGCGTCGGCGCGCTGACGATCGGGATCGTGACCCGTCCCTTCACCTTCGAGGGACGCCGCCGGGCGATCCAGGCCCAGAACGGGATCGAGTGGCTCAAGGGCAAGCTGGACACGTTGATCGTGATCCCGAACGATCGGCTGTTGCAGCTCTCCGACGAGCACACGTCGATGCTCAACGCCTTCAAGATGTGCGACGAAGTGCTCCTCCAGGGCGTACAGGGCATCGCCGACTTGATCACGACGCCCGGTCTCATCAACACGGACTTCGCCGACGTGCGCATGATCATGAAGGACGCCGGCACCGCGCTCATGGGCATCGGGTACTCCTCGGGCGAGGGACGCGCGATCAGCGCGGCGCGGGCTGCGATGGCCAGCCCGCTGCTCGAGGCGAGCATCGAGGGTGCGCGCGGCCTGCTGCTCAATGTGTCAGGACCGTCGGACCTCGGGCTGTTCGAGGTGAACGAAGCCGCCGAGATCGTCTGCCAGTCCGCCCACCCCGACGCCAACATCATCTTCGGGGCCGTGATCGACGATCAGCTCGGGGACGAGGTCAGGATCACCGTCATCGCCGCCGGCTTCGATCGGTACGAAGGTGAACGCCAGCGCCGGCCCCCCGCGGATTTGCGTTCTCAGCCGCTCGGGCTCCGAGACGACGACGCCGCGCTGCAGGGGGCCGACGAAGACCTCGACTTCGACGATGGCGACGATTTCGACGTACCCGAGTTCCTGAAGTAGGGATTGGGCTTCATCGAGCTCCACGCAGACGGGGCTCGGATCGCGTTCACGGACCGGCACGGCGGCGTCTCCGAACCGCCCTACGACACGGCGAACCTCGGCCTCGCCACGGGCGACGACCCCGCCGCGGTCGCCGAGAACCGGCGCCGGGTGGCAGAGGCCCTCGGGGGGGACTTCGGCGACCCCGGGCGGTGGGCATGGGCCCGCCAGGTACACGGCGGTGACGCGCTCGAGCCGGTCGGTCCCGGCCGCGCCGGCGACGCCGACGCGCTCGTCACCACCGCGCCAGCGTTGCCGTTGCTCGTGCTGGTGGCGGACTGCGCACCGGTTGCGCTCGTCGCGGGCGAAGCCGTCGCAGCCGTGCACGTCGGTTGGCGCGGTCTTCTCGCGGGCGTCGTGCCCACCGCCGTGGAGCTTGCACGCCGGCGCGGCGGAGGGCCTGTGCGCGCCGTGGTGGGGCCCTGCATCTCCGCGATGCACTACGAGTTCGGTGCCCGCGACCTGGACCAGGTGACGGGTCGACTCGGCCCCGCGATCAGTGGCCGCACCGTGGATGGAGCGGCGGCACTCGATCTGAGGGCAGGCGTGCGAGCCGCACTCGACGATGCCGGCGTCGCCGAGCACACCGACGTCGATCTGTGTACCTACGCGTCGGACGCGTACTTCTCACACCGCCGAGACGGCGTCACCGGCCGGCAAGCCCTCATCATCACGAGGGAACGCTGAGGTCGAGTCGATGAGCGGTCTCGCCGCCGCGCTCGACACGGTGCGGGCGCGAATCGCGGCCGCGGCTCGCCGCGCCGGGCGCGATCCCGCCGACGTCACGCTGGTTGCGGCGACGAAGACCGTGCCGGCCGAACGAGTCGCCGAAGCGGTCGCGCTGGGCGTGACCGACATCGGGGAGAACCGGGCTCAGGAGCTGGTCGACAAGGCGGACGCGCTTGCGGGGATGACCACGGCGCCCGTGTGCTGGCACTTTCTCGGACGACTCCAACGCAACAAGGTCCGCAGCCTGGCGTCGCGCGTGACGTGGTGGCAGTCCGTCGATCGCGAGGCGCTCGGCGCGACGATTGCCCGGCACGCGCCGGAAGCGCGCGTCCTCGTCGAGGTGAACCTGGCGGGTGAGCCGCAGAAAGGAGGCTGCTCACCGGCGGACACCGGCCGGCTCACGGAGGCGCTCCGCTCGCTCGGATTGCGCGTCGAGGGCCTGATGACGATTCCACCGTTGGATGACGAACCCCGCCGGTGGTTCGCCGCGCTCAGGGAGCTGGGCGCCGAGCTCGGCCTCCGTCACCTCTCGATGGGCATGACCGACGATTACGAGGACGGAGTGGAGGAAGGCGCGACGATGGTGCGAATCGGACGTGCGCTGTTCGGCCCCCGGTAGCAAAAAAGTGCGGCGACATGCCGCGCCCTGAGCATACGGCGACGGTAGGATCGGTGAGTCCGGGAGGTCATGCTGTGGCTGGGATGTGGCGACGAGCGATGGTCTACCTGGGGCTCCAGGACGACGACGAGCTCAACTACGACGCCGAGTACGACGAATTCGAATACCGGGACGACCCCGACGACGAGCTCGTTCATGACCGCGCCCGCGAACGCGCACCCGCGCGCGTCGGCCGCGACACCTCGGGCGTGCGCCCGGTGCGCGACTCGCTCCACGAGCCCGTCGAGCCCCCGGCGCGTCGCGAATCGCTCTCTGGGACGGTGCGGCCGGTGCCACGCGACGAGGGGGACTCCCTCGTCAAGCCGCGACCTGCCGTCGTGCGTCACCAGACGTCGGCCCCCGTGCACGTCGTCGAGCCGAATGGCTTCAACGACGCCCAGGAGCTCGGTGATCGTCTCAAAGCGAACGAGGCCGTGGTCTTGAACCTGCGCGGCCTCGAGCGCGATCTCCAGCGTCGGCTGATCGACTTCTCGAGCGGGCTGGCGTACGCGGTCGGCGGAACGATGCGCAAGGTCGACGACCAGGTGTTCCTGCTGACCCCCACCGCCGTCGAGGTTTCCGCGGAGGACAAGGAGCGCTTGCAGGCCCGGGGTCTGTACCGGGCCTGACCATCGTGCAGCTCATCTGCTGGGTCCTGCGCATCTATCTGATCCTGCTCGCGGCCCGTGCCGTGCTCTCGTGGTTCCCAGTTCGTGCCGGCAGCTCGCTCATTCCGATCGTCCGACTGCTCGCCGACCTGACCGAGCCCGTGCTGCGACCCTTTCGCAGCATCATCCCGCCCGTCGGGATGTTCGACCTGTCGTTCATGGTCGTCTTCTTCGTGCTGTTCATCCTCCAAGGCATCGTCTGCGCTCTGTAGAGCGGCCTGAGGCCTGAAGTACGCCGTCGCCACCACCCCCGTCCAGGGGCGGGTTCCCCACTGTGGGGGTCCATCTCGATACCATTGGTCCTCATGGATGTAACCCCCCGTGAATTGCGGGACACCGACATCCGCGAAGGCTTCCGCGGTTACCACCGCGACGACGTCGACGAGTTGCTGGAGCGCGCCGCGTCGACGATCGAAGGATTGACCGAGCGCGTGCGTCAGCTCAACGAGCGTCTCTCCGGTGGCGAGGGCACACCTCGAAACCGCGAGACGGAGGAGATGCTGCAGCGCACGCTCATACTCGCTCAGAAGACCGCCGACGAAGCCATCGCGGAAGCACAGGAGCGGTCGCGCGCGTTGCTGGAAGAGTCAGAGGCCAAGGCGCGAAGCCTCGTGAACGACGCGGAGTCGTCGGCTCGTCGGATCGCCGACGCCGAGCGGCAGCGCCTCGAGGCCGAGATCATCGAGCTCGCGTCACGGCGCGATTCGCTGAACGCCGACGTGGACGAGCTCCAGAAATACGAGGCCGAGTACCGCAGCCGGCTCCGGAAGGCGATCGAGGCCGAGTTGGATTCGCTGGGCAAGTTCACCGGCGAGATTGGTGATCGCCCGAAGCTGCACGAGGTGGAAGTGCCTCGCGCACGCGAGTCGTCCCGGAACTCCGCCCGTAGCCACGGACAGCCCACGGTCGAGGTGGGCAAGGTCGAGCCGTTCCCGAAACGGCCGGAGGCACAGCCCTCATCCCGTTCGCCGGACTCGGAGGCCGAATGGGCCGGACCCGACCCCACCGCGTCCGAGAAGGTGCCGTCACCGCAGTTGGGCGAGAGCCCCGGGCTCGCGGACTTCGTCCCGGCCGACGAGCCCATCGAGCCCGAGGTCCTCGACGACGACGCGTTCTTCGCCACCCTGCGCGAAGCCGTGCGTGACGACGCTCCGCTCGGACCACGCGAGGAGGGCGGCGACGACCACCTCGACGACGCGGACGAGCCCAAGAAGCGGTTTCGGCGCCGCCGCTAGCGCTCGAGCCGCTCCAGCCGCACCACGGCGCGGTAGCCGTCGATGTCGACGCGTTCCGCACCAGGCACCTCGGGCGCATCGGTACCCGACATATCCCAGTCCTCGGCGAGCACCTCGCTCATGATCCATTTCTGGTGGCGGCGTGCCGCGTCCGCGAGCTCGCCTTCGGCCCACATGGTCACGCGCACGCGATCGGCGATCTCGAAACCCGACGCCTTGCGAAGGTCGTTCAGCCGGCGCGCAAGCTCCCGAGCGAGGCCCTCGCCGCGTAGCTCGTCGTCGAGGGCAGTGTCGAGCGCGACCGCGTACCCGCTCTCTTGGGCGAGTGCGAACTCGGCGTGTGAAGTGGCACGGATGTCGACTTCGTCGGGCCTGATATCGACGGTTTCACCGCCGTCGATCTCGATTCGGTACGTGCCGGTTTCCTCGAATGCGCTTCGTACCGCGGCGCCGTCGGCGACCTTGAGCGCAGACTGCACCTTCGGCATCAGCTTGCCGACCCGCGGGCCCAGCTTGGCGAAGTTGGGCACGACCTCGTAGTCGACCAGCCCCTCGAGGTCGCTGATCAGCTCGACATGACGCACGTTCAACGCGTCACGCACCTCTTCGATGGCCGCGTCGTCGAGGCGGCTGTCCTCGGGCACCAGCACGAGCGCCCGGCGCAGTGGGGTGCGGACCTTGAGATGGGCGTCCGTGCGGGCGGCGAGTCCAAGCGACACGACGCGTCGAGCCCGGTCCATCTCCCCTTCGAGGTCGTCGTCCATCGCGGCGAGATCGGGCGCGGGCCAGTCGGCAAGGTGCACGGACTCCGGACGACCGCTCAGGTTGCGGTAGAGATCGTCGGTGACGAAGGGGCACAGCGGCGCCAGCAACTTGGTGATCGTCACCAAGCACTCGTGCAGCGTCGTGTGCGCGGCCGCATCGGAGTCCTTCCAGAACCGCGGGCGGGACCGGCGGACATACCAGTTCGACAGGTCGTCGACGAAGCGGTCGAGGTCCTGCGCGGCGCGCAGAGCATCGAAGTCCTCGAGGGCGTCGGTCACGCCGGCGATGGTCCGATGGAGGCGGGAGCAGATCCAGCGATCGAGGACGTGATGAGCGGGCGCGATGTCGTTGGGGGACCATCGATCGAGGTTCGCGTAAGTGACGAAGAAGGAATACGTGTTCCAGAGCGTGAGCAAGAAGCGGTTCGTCGACTCCTGGATGCCGGCGTCGGACACGCGGCGCGTCGTCCATGGCGAACCGGAAGAGAAGAAGTACCACCGCAAGGCGTCAGCACCGTGCTTGTCGATCACGACCCACGGATCGATCACGTTCCCACGTGACTTCGACATCTTCTGGCCGTCCGCGGCGACGATCAGACCGAGACAGAGGACGTTTCGATAGGGAGTGCGGTCGAACACGAGGGTGTTCACCGCCAGCAGCGAATAGAACCAGCCGCGGGTCTGGTCGATGGCCTCGGCGATGAAATCGGCGGGAAAACGGCGATCGAAGACCTCTTGGCTCTCGAACGGGTAGTGGAATTGCGCCGAGGGCATCGAGCCCGAGTCGTACCAGGCGTCGAGCACGGGCTCGACACGTGTCGCGCGCCCCGAGCATTCGGGGCACGAAATGGTCACGTCGTCGACGTAGGGTCGATGGAGGTCGAGATCCGAGAGGTCGCGCCCGGCAAGCTCGGAGAGCTCGGCCACCGACTCGACGCAGGTATCAGCGCCGCAGTCGTGGCAGCGCCACACCGGGAGCGGCGTACCCCAGTATCGATCCCGGGAGAGCGCCCAATCGACGTTGTTCTCGAGCCAGTCGCCGAACCGACCGTGCTTGATGTACTCGGGGTGCCAGCCGATCTGCTCGTTCTCGCGCAGGAGCGCGTCTTTGTGCTCCGCGGTGCGCGCGAACCACGTGGGCTTGGCCCAGTATACGAGCGGCGTCCCGCAACGCCAGCAGTGCGGATAAGAGTGCGTGTAGTCGACCACCGACACGAGCCGTCCCGACGCCGACAACTCGTCGATGAGCCCGGGGTCGGCGTCCTTCACGAACTTGCCGGCGAAACCGGGGACCGACTGATCGAAGCGGGCATCGGGACCAACCGGGTTGAGCATTGGCAGCCCGTGTTGCTCGGCTACCTCGCGGTCGACTTCGCCGAACGCCGGTGCAAGGTGCACGACGCCTGATCCTTCCTCGACGGTGACGAAGTCGGCGATGACGACGCGGTTCGCGTCGGGGTCAATGGGCAAGAAGGTGAACGGGCGTTCGTAGTGGCAACCGTCGAGTTCGGAGACCGGGATGGACGCGAAGACCTCGGCGTCGTCACCGAGCACGTCGGCGACGCGTGTCGCGGCAAGGACGAGATCACGTCCACCATCCGGCGCCTTCACACGCACGTATTCGATGTCCGGCCCGACGGCGGCGGCGACGTTGGACACGAGCGTCCAGGGCGTGGTCGTCCATACGAGAAGATCGAAGTCGGCGTCGACCACAGGGAAGCGGACGTAGATCGACGGTTCGGTCACCTCTCGATACGCGTCGGGCTGGCCCAACTCGTGACTCGACAGTGCCGTGCCGCATCGGCCGCAGTACGGGACCACCTTGGTGCCTTCGTAGATGAGGTCGCGGTCCCACATCTGCCGGAACAGCCACCAGACGCTTTCGATGTAGTCGTTGCTGAGCGTCCAATAGGCGTCAGCGGTGTCGATCCACATTCCGATTCGGGCGGTGAGTGCAGACCAGTCCTCGACGTAGCGCTGCACCGATGCGCGGCACCGCTCGTTGAACGCTTCGATCCCGAAGTCCTCGATCTGGTGCTTGTTCGAGATCCCGAGCTCCTTCTCGACCTCGACCTCGACCGGCAGCCCGTGGCAGTCCCACCCGCCCTTGCGCGCGACGTACCGGCCCCGCATGGTGTGGAAGCGCGGGTAGAGGTCCTTGAAGGCGCGGGCCCAGACATGATGGATGCCGGGCTGCCCGTTCGCGGTGGGCGGTCCCTCGTAGAACACCCACTCGGGCGCGCCCTCGCGGCGACGGAGGCTCTCGTGGAAGACGTCTTGCTCTCGCCAGCGTGCAAGGACGCGCGACTCGAGCTCGATGAGGTCGAGAAGCGACGGCACCGGCTCGAACGCCATGTGCCGTAGAGTACAAGCCGTCCTTTCCGCTCCCCGCTGCAAAGGGTCACGGTGACGCGCCCGTCTGACCTGTACGACGTCGAACGCGATGCGGTCGTGTTACGGGTCCACGTGCAGCCGGGCGCGGGACGCAGCGCCGTCGTCGGCCGGCACGGCACGTCGTTGAAGGTTCGGGTGGCGGCGCCACCCGTCGACGGGCGGGCAAACGCCGCCGCTGCCGCGCTGATCGCGGAGACGCTCGGGGTCAAGGAGCGTGACGTCGAGCTCGTCTCCGGTCAGGCGTCGCGCATCAAACGATTCCGCATCGGCGGCATCGACGCTGAAGACGTCGAGTTTCGGCTGCGGCAGGCGCTGGCAGAGGTCGAGTCGCGGATCGGGGAGCCGCGCCACCGCGAGTACTAGGCCTCGCGGCGAAATGGCGCGGTCAAAGTAGGGCTTGAGCCCTACTATCCTGCGCTCCCTTGGCCAGCCCCCGAGCAAGCCGGGGCGGGCCACTTTTCGGACCCGGAGTTGTCATGGCCCCAGCAGCACAGAAGCCGGCTGCGTCGAAGAAGGCCGCGGCGACCCGCACGACCCGTAAGAAGGACGGAGCTTCGACGAAGGCCACGAAGACCACGAAGACGGCGAAAAAGCAGAAGACGCAAGCCAAGCAGCCCGCGGCGAAGGGTAAGCGCGCCGCCAAGCCAGGGAAGCCCGCACCGAAGAAGGTGCAGAAGACGACCAAGAAGCCCAAGGCGTTGCGGCCCGCACCCAGGAAGACAAAGGCGTTGAAGGCAGCCAAGGCGGCGCCGGCGGCGAAGAAGGCGCCGGCAAGGGGCGCCCCGACGAGGAAGGGCGCAGCTCCGACCCCGCCAGCCAGGAAGGAAGCCCCGGCGAAGAAGGGCGCAGCTCCGACCCCGCTAGCCAAGAAGGCGCCGCCGGCGAAGAAGGCGCCCGCAGCCAAGAAGGCGCCGGTCCTCCCGCCGGTGAAGAAGGCGCCGCCCCGCAAGCCGGGCTCGGTGATCTGCCCGCTCTCGGGGTGGGAGGTCATGCCGGCAAGACCGAACCTGTCGGAACGCACGCTCAAGCGGCTGCGGGCGAAGCTCATCGACGAGCGCAACCAGCAGCTGCGGCAAGCCGAGGAGCTCCAAGCGGAGGCGGAGGAGCTCGCGCAGGAGCGCGATCCCGGCGATACCCAGTTCGACGAAGAGTCCGGGGAGGGCGACACCGTCAACGTCGAGCGCGAGCGCGACTTGCTGCTGTCGGCCTCGGCGCGCCAGATCGTCGACGCAATCGACCGGGCGCTGGCGCGGATGGAGGCGGGCACGTACGGCGTGTGCGTGCCGGCCGGCCGGCGGCTCTCGCTGGAGCGGCTCGAGGCGATCCCGTACGCGGAGGAGTGCGTCGACTGCAAGGCCCGTGCCGAACGACGGCGGTAGCGCGCGCACACACGGTCAGCCCCGCGCGATCGGGCACGCGCGCCGACTGCTGCTCATCGCTGGCCTGGTCGTCGGCGTCGTGCTTCTCGATCAGCTCACGAAGGCATGGGTGACGGCGGCGCTCGCCGACGGACCGCAGTCGATCATCGGCGACACCGTCGAGCTGCGGCTGAGCCGCAACCCGGGTGGCGCCTTCAGCGTGCTGACCGGGTTCACACCGCTGCTCGCGGTGCTCGCAGTCATCGTCGCCATCGGGCTGGTGCGCGTCGCGCAACGCATGACCGATCCGGTGATGGTCGTCGCGCTGTCGCTCGTGCTCGGGGGCGCGGTGGGGAACCTGCTCGATCGGCTGTTCCGCGCCCCGGGATTCCTGCGGGGCGAGGTTGTCGACTTCATCCGCATCGGCGCGTTCCCGAGCTTCAACGTCGCCGACTCGGCGATCACGATCGGCGCCGTCCTGCTCGTGATCTGGGGTTGGCGGGACCGCGAGGAGCACCATCGCACGGGGTGAGTCGGAACCCATGACCGAGCTCGCCGTCCCGGGGGCGCTGGCGGGAGAACGGCTCGATCGTGGGCTCGCCTTGCTCACCGGGTGGAGCCGGGCCGAGGTCGCCCGCCTGATCGACGACGGCGCCGTGCTCGTCGGCGGCCAACCCGTCGCCAAGAGCCACCGCCTCGAGGCGGGCGCGCTCGTCGAGCTGCTGGCAGAGCCGGCGCCGGCGGCGCCGCCCGGCCCCGAGCCCGTGCCGATCGACGTCCGGTTCGCCGACGACGACCTGGTCGTGGTGAGCAAGCCGGCGGGGCTCGTCGTGCACCCGGGCGCCGGCCACCCGGACGGCACGCTCGTGAACGGGCTGCTGCACCGGTTCCCAGACATCGCGGATGTCGGCGACCCCGCCCGCCCGGGCGTCGTCCACCGGCTCGACCGCGACACGAGCGGCTTGCTGATCGTGGCCCGTTCGCCCGCCGCGTATGACGCCATCGTCGCCGCGCTGGCACGCCACGAGGTGGAACGCCGGTACCTCGCGCTCGTATGGGGCCACCTCGACTCGCCCCGGGGCGTCATCGATGCGCCGATCGGTCGGTCCCCGACGCGCCGGACGCGCATGGCCGTACGCGACGAGGGCCGGGCCGCGCGCACCGCGTACGAAGTGCAGCGCGAATACGTCAGTCCTGCCGTCAGCCTGTTGGAGTGCAGGCTCGAGACCGGGCGGACCCATCAAGTACGCGTCCATCTCAGTGCGATCGAGCATCCCGTTGTCGGCGACGCCGCCTACCGCGGCGCCCGCTCCCCACTGCGGCTCGAGCGTCCGTTCCTCCACGCGCACCGGCTCGAGCTGGATCACCCGGCGACGGGCAAGCGGCTCAGGTTCGAGGACCCGTTGCCACCGGAGCTCGCATCGATGCTCGCGTCCCTCGATTGAGGGGCGTCCGAGCCGGATCAGGGGCCCTGGATCATCGCCTCTGCGTGGCCGATGCGGGTGCGCTCGACGAGCTCGGCGAGCGTGAAGCCCTCGAGCAGCTGGCGCATCTCCTCCGAGACGCAGACCCACACCTCTTGGAGGATGCAGTGCCCTTCGCAGTGGTCGTGCTCGTCCATCAGCGTCGTCAGCGGTCCTTCGACCGCGGCGAGGATCTCGGCGAGCGTGATCTTCTCGGGCGGGCGCGCGAGCACGTAGCCGCCCCCGACGCCCCGCTTGGACTGGACGAGCCCCGCGCCCTTCACGGCGAGCAGGATCTGCTCGAGATACGGCTGGGGGAGGCTCGTCCGCTCGGCGATCTCCTTCACCGATGTCGGCCGGTCCTCGCCGTGCAGGGCGAGCGACAGAAGCGCACGGGCGGCGTAATCGCCCCGGGTGGAGACCTTCACGGGACCATGGTCGCGCAGCCAGAACCCGGCTGCGGCGCTTCTGGCGCATAGTGTCAGACACATGGACCCGGTGCGGCCCGACTACGGCGGGGCGGCGGTCACGGGTCTGGTACCGGCGCTGGTGGGTGGCCGGCCGGCGCCGTGGATGCCCCCGGGCGTCATGGACGCGGGCTCCGTCGTGCTCCTCGCGCTCGACGGGCTCGGGTGGCAGGCGGTCGAGGCTCATCGCAGCCTCCTCCCGGAGCTCAGCGGCCTCGAGGGAAGGCCGATCACGACGGTCGCGCCCTCGACGACGGCCAGCGCGCTCACGTCGATCGCGACCGGCCTCGCCCCGTCACAACACGGCCTCGTCGGGTTCCGGATGCGGATCGACCACTCGGTCCTGAACATCTTGCGCTGGCAGACGACCGGCAACCGCCGTGCTCCCGATCCATTCGACATGCAACGTCACACCGCGTTTCTCGGGCGCCCGGTACCGGTCGTGACCAAGAGCGAGTTCCGCGAATCCGGTTTCACCCACGCGCAGCTGCGCGGCGGTCGGTTCATTGGTTGGCACGCGGTCTCGACGCTGGTCGAGCACTGTCGACGGCTCGTGCAGGCGGGGGAGCGGTTCGTGTACGCGTATTACCCCAACGTCGACACGGTCGCGCACGAGTTCGGTGTTCACGATTCGTTCTATGTGTCGGAGCTCCGCGCCGTCGACCGGTTGGTCGGTGACTTCCTCGATGCATTGCCTGCTTCCGCGGCGCTGCTGGTGACGTCGGACCATGGTCAGGTCCACATCGACCCCGGCGGCTGGGTCGAGCTCGCGGATCTCGCCTCGATGATCGAGATGTGTGCCGGCGATGCCCGCTTCCGATACCTGTACGCGAAGCCGGGGGCGGCCCGCGACCTGTTGGCCGCGGCTCGGGAGTCGGTCGGCCACCAGGCCTGGGTGCTCTCGCGCGAGGAACTGTTCGCCGAGGGCTGGATCGGACCCGCCCCCCAAGGCCCGATCGGCCGGCGCGTGGGCGATGTGGTGCTCGCCGCCCGCGAGCCCGTGGCGTTCGTCGACCCGGCGATGCCGATCGAGAGGGAGCTCGTCGGCATGCACGGCTCGCTCACTCCCGACGAGATGTACGTGCCGCTGCTCGCCGGTCGGGGGAGGGCCTGACCTTCCACCTCGACGCTTGCCCGGCGACGGCGTCCCCTCTATGGTGAGAGTTACACCAATGTGATTCTCCACAGGGTCATCCACAACCCCTGTGGGCCGGGCTGAAGGGGGTTGCGGCGCCTTGGCGAGCTCGTTCGTGCACCTGCATCTGCACACCGAGTTCTCCATGCTCGACGGCGCCGCCCGCATCCCCGACGTCATCGCCACCGCGGCCGCCGACGGCCAGCCGGCAGTCGGGATCACCGACCACGGGAACATGTACGGCGTTCTCGACTTCTACCGGGCGGCGCGGGAAGCGGGCCTCACTCCGGTCCTCGGCTCGGAGGCGTACTTCACGAGCGGCAGCCGGTTCGATCGGCCGCGGCGCGCCGACCACGAGATCTTCCACCTGACGCTCCTCGCCGAGACGAACGCCGGCTACCGCAACCTCATCAAGGTCGCGTCGCACGCCTACCTCGACGGCTTCTACTCGAAGCCCCGCATCGACTTCGAGCTGCTCGAGCACCACCGCGAGGGTCTCATCGCGACGAGCGGCTGCCTGGGCGGGCTCGTGTGCCAGCGGCTCATGCAAGGCGATTACACGGCGGCGCGCGACGCGGCGGCGCGTTTCCAGGACATCCTCGGGCGCGACTCGTTCTTCATCGAGCTCCAGGACCACGGTCTGCCCGAACAGCGTGACGTCAACCCGCAGCTCGTGAAGATGGCGGGCGAGCTCGACGCCCGGCTGCTCGCCACCAACGACTCGCACTACACCCACAAGGAGGACGCCGAGGCGCACGCCGCGTTGCTGTGCGTCCAGACCGGCGCGACGCTCGACGACCCGAACCGGTTCAAGTTCGACGCCGACGAGTTCTATCTGAAGACCGCGGAAGAAATGCGGCAGCTCTTCGTCGACTACCCGGAGGCGTGCGACAACACGCTGCTGGTCGCGGAGCGGGCCAACGTGGAGATCGAGTTCGGCAAGCCCGAGCTGCCCGCGTTCCCGGTGCCCGAAGGTCACGACGAGGACTCATATCTGCGCGAGCTGACGCTCGAGGGCGCCAAGGACCGCTTCGGCCCGTCGCCGGCAATGCACGTCCTCGAGCGGCTCGAGTTCGAGCTCGGCGTCATCAAGGACATGGGGTTCTCGGCCTACTTCCTCGTCGTGTGGGACCTTGTGCGGCACGCACGGTCACGGAGCATCCGCGTCGGACCGGGACGAGGGAGCGCGGCAGGTTCCTGCGTCGCCTACTGCCTGCGCATCGTCGACATCGACCCGATCCGGTACGACCTGCTGTTCGAGCGCTTCCTGAACCCCGGACGCAAGCAGATGCCCGATATCGACATGGACTTCGACGAGCGGCACCGGGGCGAGATCATCAAGTACGCCGCCCAGCGCTACGGCTGGGACCACGTCGCCCAGATCGTGACGTTCTCGACGATCAAGGCCCGCGCCGCCGTGCGCGACGCGTCGCGCGTGCTCGGGTATCCATGGGGCGTCGGCGACCGGATCGCCAAGCTGATGCCGCCGCTGATCATGGGCCGCGACACGCCGCTGCGGGCGTGCCTCGAGAAGGTCACGGGTCACGAGGACGGCTACAAGATGGCCGCCGAGCTGCGCGCTCTCTACGACTCAGATCCCGATGCGAAACGCGTGATCGACGTTGCCCGCGGCCTCGAGGGTCTGCGCCGCCAGGACGGCATCCACGCCGCCGCCGTCGTCATCACCCGCGAGCCCCTCACGGAGTACCTCCCGATCCAGCGCAAGCCCGAGCCCGGCGGCGACATCGAGGACGCCCCGATCGTCACCCAGTACGAGATGCACGGTGTCGAGGACCTCGGCCTGCTGAAGATGGACTTCCTCGGGCTGCGCAACCTCTCGGTCCTCGAGCGGACCGTCGAGCTCATCGAAGCTGGGCGGGGCGAGCGCATCGACATCGACGAGGTCGCGCTCGACGATCCGAAGACGTTCGAGATGCTCCAGCGCGGCGACTCGATCGGCGTGTTCCAGCTCGAGGGCGGTCCCATGAGGGCGCTGATGCGCTCGCTGGCGCCGACGACGTTCGAGGACGTCGCGGCGCTGGTCGCGCTGTACCGCCCCGGCCCGATGGCGGCGAACATGCACACCGACTACGCCGACCGCAAGAACGGCCGGAAGCCGGTCGCCTATTACCACGATGACTTGCGCGAGATCCTCGAGCCGACATACGGCTTGATGATCTACCAGGAGCAATTGATGCGCGTCGCGCAGCGGCTGGCCGGTTATTCGCTGGAGGAGGCCGACAACCTCCGGAAAGCTACGGGGAAGAAGATCCGGTCGCTGATCGCGAAGGAGCGGTCGAAGTTCGTCGAGGGATGCGTCGCTCAGGGCCACAACCGCGAGTTCGGAGAGCACTTCTTCGACATCATCGAGCCGTTCGCCGACTACTCGTTCAACAAGTCGCACTCGGTCGGCTACGGGCTCGTCGCTTACCAGACCGCGTACCTGAAGGCGAACTACCCGGTCGAGTACCTCGCCGCCCTACTCACGAGCGTCAAGACCAACAAGGACCAGACCGCCGTCTACCTGAACGAGTGCCGGCAGCTCGGCATCCCGGTGCTGGTGCCCGACGTGAACGAATCCGAGAGCGACTTCGCCGTCCGCGACGGCTCGATCCGGTTCGGGTTGTCGGCGGTCCGGAACGTGGGCGAAGGCCTCGTGGAGCACATCGTGGCCGCCCGCGACGCCGGCGCGCCGTACAGCGACTTCTTCGACTACTGCGAGCGCGTCGACCCGCAGGCGCTCAACAAGCGCACGATCGAGTCGCTCATCAAGGCGGGGGCATTCGACTCACTGGGACACCCGCGTCAGGGGGTGCTGCACGTCTACGAGCAGATCGTCGACCACACGCTCGCCCGCCGCCGCGAGCGGGACGCCGGGATCATGAGCCTGTTCGGCGGGGGAGACGATGCAGGCGGAGACGCTGCCGCGTCTGGCTTCGACGAGCGGGTGACGATCCCGGAGACCGAGTTCGACAAGCGGGACCGCCTCGCGCACGAGAAGGAGATGCTCGGCCTGTACGTGAGCGAGCACCCGCTGATGGGCGCGGAGCGGGGGCTCCGCCGACACACCGAGTGCACGCTGACCGAGCTGAAGGAACTACGCGAGGGCGAGATGCGCATGGTCGGCGGCGTCGTCACGGCGTTGTCGCGCCGCTACACGAAGCGTGGCGACCTCATGGCCACGTTCGTCCTCGAGGACCTCGGCGCCGCACTCGAGGTGATGGTGTTCCCGAAGACGATGACCTCCTACGGCCACGTGTTGCACGAGGACGCGATCGTGTGCGTCAAGGGTCGTCTCGACATGCGCGACGACGACCCCAAGATAATCGCCATGGAGATCACCCAGCCCGAGTTGGTCGTCGACGGTGGACCCCCGGTGCGGTTACGCGTGCGCCGGGATGCCCTGACCAACGACAAGGTGGAGCGACTCAAGGAGATCCTGCACGTGCATCCCGGCGACAGCCCCGTGTTCGTGCACCTCGAGGGTGGGGGACGCACCACCGTGCTCCAACTGGCCGACGACTTCCTCGTCGACTCGAACAACGGCCTCTACGCCGACCTCCGCGTCCTCTTCGGCCCCAACTGCATCGCGTAGAAACGAACGGCGCTCACGATCCGGCGCGCGAGGCCAGCGCCTCCGGGTCCTTGTAGTACTCCCTCCACCAGACGATGCGGCCGTCATGCAGCCGTGCTGCGCTCATGCCACTCCACTCGACGACGGCGCCGTCGTTGCGCCTGGTGACGGAGATCGTCCAGTCGGCGAGCGCCACGTCGCCGTCGACAGCGAGGTGGTGGATCTCGAACGCACGAGGACGAGCCCACGCGAACGACTGCCGGAGCAATCGCTCGTACGCGCGCCGCCCGCGAACCGATCGGCTCGGCGTCTCGAGCACGAGGTCGTCGTACCAGCAGTTCAGATAGCCGAATACCTCCTCGGCGAGCCACGCGGCGCGGCGTCGTTCGAAGACGGCCCGGACTTCGTCGATCGAGAGCGCCAAGCGTGCTCTACGGCTCGGGACCGCTCGAGTTGCGGCCGACCCACTTGCCGACCTGGTAGGCGAGGAACGCAACGATGATGTAACCGGCGATCGCGAGGGCGAAACGCAGGGTTGCGAAGATCAGCCCGACTGCGAGCCATACCGCGAACGCGAGAAGGATGATGAACGCGATCTTGACCGGCCAGGGGATCGCCGAGCTCGTGTCGTCGTACTCAGAAGCCATGTCGTCAGCCCACCTTCTCGATGACTTGTTCCGAGAACCGGGCGAGCTGCTCCCGCAAGGTGTCGAGATCCCATCCGAAGGGTGGCAGGGCGATGCGATCGACGCCGAGGTCGGCGAAGCGCCGGACGCCGTCGGCGTCCATGACGCCGCCCGCGGTCACCTCGATCGCGTCCGGGTCGCGCCCGGCGTCCTTCGCGCTGGCGCGCATCGTGTCGAGTAGCGACCGCAGCTCGTCGTCGGTCGAACGGCCGGGGAAGAAGCCGTCACCGAGCCGGCCGGCACGGCGCGCGGCAGCCTGCGTGTGGCCGCCCACGTGGATCGGGATGAGGCCCTGCGCCGGCTTCGGGAAGCTCTTCGCGTTCTCGAATCGACAGAACTCGCCCTCGAACGTGCACTGGTCGTCGCGCCAGAGCGCGCGGAGCGCCTCGATGTACTCGTCCGTCCGCGCCCCCCGTCGCTCCCACGGGATCCCCAGGGCGTCGAACTCCTCTCGGAGCCAGCCGACGCCGACGCCGAGCTCGACCCGGCCGCCGGAGAGCACGTCGAGGGTCGCGAGCTCCTTGGCCAGGATCACGGGATTGCGTTGCGGCAAGATCAGGATGCCGGTGGCGAGCCGAAGTGTCGTGGTCGCGGCGCCGACCCAGGTGAGCCAGATCAGCGGGTCGGGGATCGGGCTCTCCTCCGGGCCGGGCATCCGGCCGGTCGGGGAGTAGGGGTACTCCGACTGGTAGTCGGCTGGCACGACGACGTGCTCGACGGTCCAGATCGACTCGATGCCGTGTTCCTCGGCGATACGCCCGAGCGCGGCGGCCATGTCGGGTTGCACGTACGGCCCGACGTTCGCGAACAGGATCCCGAACTTCATCGAACCCTCCGGTCGTCGACGGGTCGAAGCCTAGAGCGCCGAGGTCTCAGGCGACGTCGGCGGCTGTGTCAGGCTCTGGAGCATGCAGATCGGTGTGCTCGGCGCGACCGGGCCCGAAGGTCGTGGGTTCGCGGCCCGGGTCGCCGGTCTCGGGCACGAGGTGATCGCCGGCTCGCGCGACCGCGCTCGGGCTGAGGCCGCGGTCGCGGAGCTCCGCGAGCGTTGGGGGGACCGCGTGAGTGGGCTCAAGGCGGGCGTGAATGCCGACGCGGCCGCGGCTGACCTCGTCGTCGTCGCAGTGCAGTGGGAAGGTGCGGTCGAGACGGTGCGTCAGCACGCGTCGGCGCTCGCCGGAAAGGTCGTCGTCTCGATCGCGAACGGCGTCACCAAGCACGGCCGCGAGTTCCAGCCCGTGCTCCCCGACGGGCGGTCGCTCGCCGCGCTCATGCAAGACGCGGTACCCGACGCGCGAGTCGCAGCCGCGTTCCAGCACATTCCCGCCGCCGCGCTCGCAGACCTCGAGTATCCCGTGGAGGGCGACGTCGTCGTGTGCGCCGACGACGACGGCGCCCGGGATGCCGTCCTCGCGCTCGTCGACGCCATTCCCGATCTGCGCGGGTTCGATGGCGGCTCACTCGCGAACGCCGTCGGTATCGAGACGTTCGCAGCGCTCATCCTCACGATCAACCTCCGCCACCGCGGGAAGGCCAGCCTGCGCCTCATCGGCGTCGAGCCGCGGCCTCGGCGAAGCTCGTGACTATTCGCTTCTACGACACGGAGCAACGGGCGGTCGTGCCCTTCGAGCCGGGCGACGTAACTCGTATCTATGTGTGCGGCATCACGCCGTACGACTCGACGCACCTCGGGCATGCCGCCACGTACATCACGTACGACCTCGTCGTGCGGCGGCTCGAGGAGCTCGGGCACGAGGTGCGGATGGTCCGCAACGTCACCGACGTCGACGACTCCATCCTCCCGCGGGCCCGAGAGCTGGGGGTCGACTACCTCGAGCTCGCCGACGCCGAGCTCGCCCGCTTCCAGGCCGACCTGGACGCGCTCGGGATGCGGCCCCCGGCCGTCGAGCCCCGCGCCACCGAGGCGATCCCCGGGATGATCGAGATGGTGAACCAGCTGCTCGACACCGGGCACGCCTACCTCACCCACGGCACGGTCTACTTCGACGTGTCGACGTTCCCGCGCTTCGGGCAGCTGTCTCACTACCCCAGGGAGCACATGATCCGGTTGGCGCGCGCCCGCGGTGGGAACCCAGATGATCCGCATCGCCGCGACCCGCTCGACTTCATCCTGTGGCAGCCGTCGCAGCCCGGAGAGCCCGCGTGGCGGGCGCCCTTCGGCGTCGGCCGCCCGGGCTGGCACTTGGAGTGCTCGGTGATGTCGATGGCGGCGCTCGGCGCGACCCTCGATCTGCACGGGGGCGGCACCGACCTGATCTTCCCGCACCACGAAGCCGAGGTCGCCCAGAGCGAGAGCGTGACGGGCCAGAAGTTCTCGCGCCACTGGCTGCACTCGGCGATGGTCAGCTACGAGGGCGAGAAGATGTCGAAGTCGCTCGGCAACCTCGTGTTCGTCAGCGACCTCCTGAAGGTCGCCGATCCGCGCGCCATCCGTCTGGCGCTGATGCGGCACCACTATCGGGCGGGCTTCGAGTGGCACGACACCGACCTCGACGAGGGCAACGCGCTGCTGCACCGTCTGCTCGCGGCGGCGGAACGGCCCGATGGCGCCGACCCCCGTCCGTACGCGGAACGCGTCCGGAACGCGCTCGACAACGACCTCGACGCACCGAAGGCCTTGGAGGCACTCGACGACCTCGCCAGCGCCATCCTCTCCGGCGGCTCCGATTCCAGCGCGCCGTCTGTGTTGCGCGAGCTCGGCGACTTGCTCGGCATCGACCTCGCCCAACCACTCGAGCCGCGGTAGCGGCCGTTCGGCGGTTCATTGCTCCCTGAACGTCGATATTCGACGATGAAGGAGCAATGAACACACTGGCCGAAAGGTCGAGAGCTACGAGCCTTTGTAGTTGAGGACTTCGCGCATCGAGTGCTCGATCTCGACCAGGTCGGCCTGATCGGCCATGACCTGCGCCAGGTCCTTGTAGGCACCGGGGATCTCGTCGAGGAGAGCGCCGGCGCGGTTCCGGTTCCACGCCCGGCCCTTCATCTGCTCGCGGAGCTCCTCGACGGTGAACCGCTTCTTGGCCTGCCGGCGGCTGTGGCGACGTCCGGCCCCGTGCGCACACGATTCGTAGCTCGCGGCATTGCCAAGGCCGCGCACGATGTGAATGTCGTTGCCCATCGACCCCGGGATCACACCGCGGTCGTCTCTGCGGGCGCGGATCGCCCCCTTGCGGGTGATCCAGAGCTCGACCCCATCGTGGCGCTCACGTGCCGAGTAGTTGTGATGGCAGTTGATGCGCTGCACCTCTGACCCCCGGCCGACGAATGCGAAGAGCTCGCCGAGCAGTACGTCCATCATCTGCTCGCGGTTGGCGCGGGCATAGTCCTGGGCCCAGAGCATGTCGGCGATATAGCGGTCGAACTCATCCGTTCCTTCGGTGAAGTACGCGAGGTCGCGGTCCTCGAGGTGGAGTCCGTTGCGTTGGGCGAGCTTGCGCGCCCGGTTGATGTGGTCGGACGCGAGCTCGTTACCGATCCCGCGGCTGCCGGAGTGCACGACCGCCCACACGCGGTCGCGTTCGTCGCGCGCGATAGCCACGAAGTGGTTGCCCGACCCGAGCGTGCCGAACTGGGTGATCGTGCGTTCTCGCTGCTTCGGGGTGAAGTCCCGTGCCGGTGGGTGGTCAGCGAACCATTCCCGGCCAGCGGCGGTGCGTCGATCGTGTCCTTTGCCCACGCCGGCGGGGATGGCGCGTTCGATTCTCGGCACGAGGGGATCGAGGTCGTCCGGGAGATCGGACGCCGTGAGATCGGCCTCGACTGCGACCATTCCGCACCCGATGTCGACGCCGACGGCGGCGGGGATGATCGCGTCCCGCGTCGGGATCACCGAGCCGACCGTGGCGCCGATCCCCAGGTGCGCGTCGGGCATGAGCGCCACGTGGCCCTCGATGATCGGGAGCCGGGCCGTGCGGCGTGCCTGCGCGAGCGTCTGATCGTCGAGCTCCGACGCCCACGACAGCAGCTTCGGCGCGACCTCCTGCGGGGGCATACGTGCATTGTCGCGTCACCACAAAGGGCCCAGAACGAAAAAGGCCTGCTGATATCGTCGCCAGGGAGATGAGCCCAGCCGACGTCGTCAAGATCACACTGCCCGACGGCTCGAGCCGCGAGTGCCCGAAGGGTGTCACCGCGGCCGAGGTCGCAGCGTCGATCGGCAAGCGGTTGGCGAAGGACGCGATCGCCGCCAAGGCGGCCCATCGAGCATGACGCCGCGCTCTCGATCGTCACCCCCGACACGCCCGAGGGGCGCGAGGTGCTCCGGCACTCGACGGCGCACGTGATGGCGCAGGCGGTCACCGACCTCTTCCCCGGCGCCCGCTACGCCATCGGGCCGGCAATCGCCGACGGCTTCTATTACGACTTCGAGCTGCCCGAAGGCCGGCACTTCACCGACGAGGACCTGGCACGCATCGAGGGCCGCATGCGGCAGATCGTGGCCGCCGACGAGCCGTTCGTCCGCGACGAAGTGTCACGCGACGAAGGCCTCCGGCTGTTTGCCGACCAGCCGTACAAGGTCGAGATCATCGAGCACGTCGACCCCGAGGATGCGTTGGAGGTGGGGGAGGGGCCGGTCATCTCCGTGTACCGCAACCCACGCGGCGACGGCGCGGGCGAGTTCGTCGACCTGTGCCGGGGCCCGCATGTGCCCTCCACGAAGCGGCTCGGCGCCTTCAAGCTCACGAAGGTGGCGGGCGCGTACTGGCGCGGCGACGAGCACCGCCCGATGCTCCAGCGCATCTACGGCACGGCGTTCGAATCACCGGCCGCGCTCGAGGCGCACCTGCATCAGCTCGAAGAAGCCGAACGCCGCGACCATCGCCGGCTCGGTCCCGAGCTCGACCTGTTCTCGTTCCCGTCGGAGATCGGGTCCGGGCTCGCGGTGTTCCATCCCAAGGGCGGGATGGTGCGGCGCGTCATGGAGGACTACTCACGCGCCCGCCACGAGCAGGCCGGCTACGAGTTCGTCACGTCGCCGCACATCGCCAAGGAGGACCTGTTCCGGACCTCAGGTCACCTGCAGTGGTTCGCCGAGGGCATGTTCCCACCGATGGAGCTCGACGGGGGCACGAAGTACTACCTCAAGCCGATGAACTGCCCGTTCCACATCCTCGTTTACCGCAGCCACACGCGCTCGTACCGGGACCTGCCGATTCGGCTCTTCGAGTTCGGAAGCGTCTACCGCTACGAGCGCTCCGGTGTCGTCCACGGGCTTACCCGAGTACGCGGTATGACGCAGGACGACTCGCACATCTTCTGCACCAAGGAGCAGGCGGTTGGCGAGATCGAGTCGATCCTCCGCTTCGTACTCGACGTGTTGCGCGACTTCGGCCTCGAGGATTTCGAGTTCGAGTTGTCGACGAAACCCGAGGGCAAGGCGATGGGTGCCGAAAAGGAGTGGATCGAGGCGACCGACGTCCTCCGCACCGTCGCCGACTCGATGGGCCTCGAGTACGTGCTCGACGAAGGCGGTGGCGCGTTCTACGGCCCGAAGATCTCGGTGCAGGTGCGCGACGCCATCGGACGCTCATGGCAGATCTCGACGATCCAGCTCGACTTCCAGTCTCCGCAGCGGTTCGATCTGAGCTACGTCGGCGCCGACAACGAGCGCCACCGGCCGATCATGATCCACCGGGCCCTGTTCGGGTCGATCGAGCGCTTCTTTGCGATCCTCGTCGAGCACTACGAGGGCGCATTCCCGCTCTGGCTCGCGCCCGTGCAGGTGACGGTGCTCCCCGTCGCCGACCGCCACGACGCGTACGCGTTCCGGGTCGCCGATCGGCTGCGGGCGGAAGGCTTCCACACCGAGATGCACGACGCGGCCGGTGACACGCTCAAGGCCCGCGTGCGCCGGGCAAAGCTCCAGAAGGTCCCATACGTGCTCGTCGTGGGCGATGACGACGCGGAGGGCGGCTCCGTCGGCGTGAACCGCCGGGGGAGCGATCAGCCCGAGCGCGGTGTGCACGTCGACGATTTCGTGGCTCGGCTCGCGGCCGAGGTTGCGGAGCGGCGTTGACGCTCGAACGGCTGTGGGCCGGGTGGCGCGCGGCCTACGTGCAGGATGCGGCGAAGAGCCCCGAGACGGGCGCGAGTGAGTGCTTGTTCTGCGAGCTCACGGCCGCCGATCCCGAAGAGGCGTTGGTCGTCGCGCGCGAGGAGCTCGTGTTCGCGGTGATGAACGCGTTCCCGTACACGTCGGGTCACTTGATGATCGCCCCGCTCCGCCACGAGGCCGACTTGGAAGCCCTCAAGCCGGACGAGGCGACCGCCCTCATGACGATGACGCAGCAGGCGGTCGTGGCGCTGAAGAGCGCGTACAGTCCCGATGGTCTGAACCTCGGTGTGAACGTCGGCCGTGTCGCCGGGGCCGGCATCCCCGATCACGTGCACGTGCACGCCTTGCCGCGATGGAGCGGCGACACCAACTTCATGACGACCGTGGCCGAGACCCGCGTGCTCCCCGAAGACCTGCGGACCAGCTGGGAGAAGGTGCGGGCCGCCTGGCCCCGCAGCTGACTACGGTCGAACTCGGATGAGCGACGAGTCGCGCGATGAGCACAAGACGGAGCCGAAGGACGAGCTGCCGAAGGACCTCGACGTCACGCAGTACGTCGGGCCCTACATCTTCCCGAACATCACGCGTCGCCGGATCCCGGGTGCGATGTATGTCGCGTTGGCGCTGCTGTGCTTCGGCGGCTTCATGTACAGCGGCAATGGCGGCTTGCTCGCGGCGGCGATCATCCTCGGTCTCATCGCTGCGTACCACTTCGCAGCGGCGTGGGAGCTCGCCGTCGACCAGACGCAAGCGCTCGTGGTCGCGACCCGCACCGTGGGCTTCCCGGTTGGCCACGCGTCGGCGCAGCTGACGTGGCGGGGGCTGCGCAGCCGCCCGGTGTGGCGCATCCTCCTGTACTCCGCCGATGAGCCCCCGTCGATGCGGGGTCTTGTCGAGCTCGACGCCGTCGACGGCCACGTGATGGGCGAGTACACCGAGCCCAATCCCGAGGACTGGTCCAAGTTCGGCCTCAGCGGCGAGCAAGACGCCGGCTGACGGTCACCCCGCTCGGGCGGGTTCCTGCTGTTTGGCGATGCGGTCCAAGAGGTGTGACGGCACCGGGTCGTAGTGGTCGTGGCGGAGCTCGAAACGACCTCGGCCCCCGGTGATCGAACGAAGGTTGTTCGAGTACTGCAGCACCTCGGACGTCGGCACCTGGGCGACGATCTCGAACTCTCCGTTCCCGACGGCCGATGACCCGAGGATCCGGCCCCGCTTCGAGTTGAGGTCGCCCATGAGATCGCCCTGGTACTGCTCCGGCGAGGTCACGACGAGCTCGCTGATCGGCTCGAGGAGGATCGGATTCGCCTTCGCCATCGCCTCCTTGAAGCCGAGTGAGCCCGCCATCTTGAAGCTCATCTCCGACGAGTCGACGGAGTGATACTTGCCGTCGTAGCAGGTCACCTTCACGTCGACGACGGGGTAGCCGTACGTGCCGCCGTTCTCCATCGCTTCGGCGACACCCTTCTCGACCGCGGGGATGAACTGACGTGGAATCGCGCCGCCGACAATCTTGTCGACGAACTCGAAGCCCTCGCCCCGCTCCAGCGGCTCGACACGCAGGAACGCGACACCGAACTGACCGTGTCCACCGGTCTGCTTCTTGTACTTGCCCTCGGCTTCGGCCGTGCCGGTAATCGTCTCCCGGTACGCGACCTTGACGTCGTCGGTCTCCACTTCGACGCCCAGCTTGCGGTGCAGCTTCTCCAGCGCAATCGACAGGTGGGTCTCGCCCATCCCCCACAGCAAGGTCTGCTTCGTTTCGGGGTTGCGCTCGAGACGGAGCGCGGGATCTTCGTCCAGGAGCCGGTGCAGCGCGTTGGCGAGCTTGTCCTCATCGGCCTTCGACTTCGGTCGAATCGCGATGGGCAACACCGGTTGCGGAGGCTCGAAGGGCTCGACGGTAAAGTCCGCGCCGCGCGCGCCCAGCACGTCGCCGGTGGTGGTGTCGGCGAGCTTGGCGACGGCGGCGATGTCGCCGGGCGGGACTTCCGACGTCGGGTCTTGCTCCTTGCCGCGCATGACCGACAGTTGATGGAGCCGTTCATCCGACCCGGTGCGACCGTTCACCAGTGACGCGTCCGTCTTGATCGTGCCCTGGAGGACCTTGAACAGGTTCACGCGCCCGACGTACGGGTCGACGATCGTCTTGAACACGAACGCGACCGGTCGACCGTCCTCCGCACGAGGGGGCGGCCCTTCATGGGTGAGGAACGATGCCAGCCGGTCGACGCCGATGAGCTTGGTGGCGCTGCCGCAGAGGACCGGGAACACGCTCGCCTCCGCGATGCCCTTGGCGAGCGCCTGCTCGAGCTCCTTCACCTCGATCGACTCGTCGCCGAGATAGCGCTCCATGAGATCGTCGTCGGCGACGACGATGCCTTCGACGAGCGCGTCGTGCACCGTGTGCTCTTCTCCCTCCATCTCGTCGGGGATCGAGCCCTCCGTGCCCTTCCCGCTGTCGCCTTCGTAGGTCACCGCGGTGTCCGTGAGGAGGTCGACGACGCCCCGGAAGGATCCTTCTTCTTCGATCGGCAGCTCGAGTGGGGCGATCCCGGCGCCGAACTTCGCCTTCAGCTCGTCGAGCGTCCGGGCGAACGACGCCCGTTCACGGTCAAGCTTGTTCACGAACACCGCGCGCGGGACCTTGGCCTGCTCCGCCATCCGCCAGGCCATCTCGGTCTGCACCTCGACGCCTTCCACCGCAGAGACGACGAAGACAACGAGATCGGCGGCTCGCAGCGCGGCGGCGACGTCGCCGATGAAGTCGGCGTACCCGGGGGTGTCGAGCAGGTTTACCTTGTGGCCGTCGTGCTCGAACGGGGCGATGGCCATCGAAACGGAGATGTTTCGGCGCGCCGCCTCGGGGTCGAAGTCGGACACCGTGTTGCCATCCTCGACGCGCCCAATGCGCGGAATCGCACCGACGACGAACAACAGCGCCTCGGTCAGGCTCGTCTTGCCCGACCCTCCGTGACCCACCAGCGCGACGTTGCGGACCTTCGTCGACGGATACGCCTTCAAGCCGATTCCCCCTCACTGCCACCTTTGCGCCGTCGCAAGCTCCGGCTCTGCGGCGACGGTCGGCCTAGCCGCCGCCGCCGCGCCTCTGCGTCGGGAGTCTACGACCGGGCTCGCGACGCCCGGCAGAGCGAGTGGTAGCCTCCCATGAGTCGCGCTCGCGAGCGGGAAGGAACCCCATGCTCGACGGACGCTGGCGTGCCAATGTCGAGCGCAGCCTCGAGCCTGTCGGCAAAGGCTTACAGCGTGCCGGGATCAACGCCGATGTGGTGACCGTGATCGGCCTCGGATTCGCGGTCGGCACCGCGTTCCTCATCGCGACCGGCCACCTCCTCCTCGCCGTCTTCGGTGTGATCGCGACCGGCGTGCCGGACATCCTCGACGGGACCGTGGCCCGGCATTCCGGGCGAGCCGGTCCAAGAGGCGCGTTCCTCGACTCGGTGTTCGACCGTATGGCCGACGCCGTGCTCTTCGGCGGGGTCGCATGGTTCCTCGCGGGCGAAAGCGCGTACCTGCCGATGCTCGCCTTCGCTGCCCTCGGTTTCTCGATGCTGATCTCGTATGAGCGCGCGAAAGCCGAGAGCCTCGGGTTCACCGCCACGGGCGGGATCATGGAGCGGGCCGAGCGTCTGGTACTGCTGTCCGTCGGGCTTGCGTTCGACATCCTCGTCCCGGTCCTGTGGATCATGATCGCCCTCAGCGGGATCACGGCGGTCCATCGCTTCGTGAAGGTGTGGCGTCAGGCGTCGCCCGAGCGTCCCGAACGGGCGCAACGACCGTGGAGCACGCGCATGGCGCGCATCCGTGCTCGTCGACACTTCCGGGGGCCCGACGACGCGGAGCTCGCGGGCGCGAGCCGGCGCTTCGGTGACCGCTGGCGGCTACGCCAGTCGCAGCCGCGTTCCGCGCGGCGCCGCACCCGACCCTGACGGTCTCGTGCGCGACCCGGTCGGCGCTCGCGCGTCGTACCTCGCTTACCGGACGGGCGCCGAGCTGGCGCGGATCGTGCCGGCAGGGCTGGGGGAGCCGGCGGCACGGATGGTCGGGCGCGCGATCGCACTGGCGATGCCGAGCCGTCGACGGCAGGTGGAGCGCAACCTGCGCCGGGCGACGGGCGGTCAGCTGGGCGGCCTCGCGCTCCGGAAGGCGGTCGGAGAGACATTCGATTCGTACACTCGCTACTGGTGGGAGCTGTTCCGCCTTCCGAACGAGCTGGGCGGCGAGCTCGACATAGATATCAGGGGCTACGAGCACCTCACCGGCGCGCTCGAGCGCGGCTCGGGGGCGATCCTGGCTCTGCCCCACGTCGGTGGCTGGGAGTACGCCGGGGCGTGGCTGGCCGGTCAGGGCTCGCCCCCGACGGTTGTGGTCGAGCCGGTCGAACCGCCCGAGCTCTTCGACTGGTTCGTTTCCACCCGCCGTGCGTTCGGCATGACCGTCGCGCAGCTCGGTCCCGACGCCGGCAACATCGTGCTGCGGGCTCTGCGTCACAACCAACCCGTTTGCTTGGTGTGCGACCGTGACCTCACCGGCGACGGAGTCGAGGTCGAGTTCTTCGGCGAGACGACGACACTGCCGGGTGGCCCGGCGACGCTGGCGCTGCGCACCGGCGCGCCGCTGCTGCCTACGGCGGTGTACTTCCGGCCCCGGGGAGGGCACCATGCGGTCGTGCAGCCGCCCCTTCCGAGCCAGCGCGAGGGACGACTACGCGACGACGTCACCCGTGTGACCCAAGCGCTTGCCCATCGCTTCGAGGAGCTGATCCGCGCCGCCCCCGAGCAGTGGCACCTCATGCAACCGAACTGGCCGAGCGACCGCTCAAACGGTGCCGCAGGGATGCTCTGATGCGCGTCCTGCTCGTCTCGCCCTACTCGCTGTCGATGTTCGGCGGAGTGCAGAACCAGGTGCTCGGGCTCGCCCATAACCTCCGCGAGCTCGGTGTCGACGCGCGCGTGGTCGCTCCGTGCGACGGGCCGCCCCCCGAGACCGGAATCATCACGGTCGGTCCCTCAACACAGTTCTCGGCCAACGGGTCGATCGCCCCGGTCGCGTCGGGGAAAGACGTGGCTCGACGCACCCTCGAAGCGCGTCGCGTCATCGAGCCCGATGTCATCCACCTGCACGAGCCGCTGGTGCCGGGCCCGACGCTGACGCTGCTCATGTCGGCGGACGAGCCAGTCGTCGGCACTTTCCACGCGTCGTACTCGGGTCGCAATCCCTGGTATGCCGCGTTCCGGCCCCCGCTGCGGCGTTGGATCAACCGGCTCACGATCCGCACCGCCGTGTCGGAATGCGCCGCCGAGATGTCCGAGCTGTCACTCGGTTGTAGCTCGCAGCTCCTGTTCAACGGCGTCGACGTGCCCCAATTCGCCAAGGCCACGCCGTGGCCGGCGAGCCGTCCCGCGATCCTGTTCGTCGGTCGTCACGAGCCCCGAAAAGGCCTCGATGTCCTGCTCGACGCGTTCGCGGACCTCGATCGGGACACCGTGCTGTGGGTGACCAGCGACGGCCCCGACACGGAACGCCTCCGCGGGCGCGACGTTCCGAACGTCGAGTGGATCGGCGTCGTCTCCGAAGAGGAGAAGGCCCGCCGACTGCGGGGTGCGACCGTGTTCTGCGCGCCGTCCGTCGGCGGCGAGTCGTTCGGAATCGTGCTGCTGGAAGCGATGGCGGCGAGCACCGCAGTGGTCGCGTCCGACATCGACGGGTACCGGAACGTCGCGCGGGCCGATCGCGACGCGCTGCTCGTGCAACCGAACGATCCCGGCGCCCTCCGCGACGGGCTGCGCCGCCTGCTCGACGATCCTGGGCGGCGCGCCGAGCTCGTCGCCTGCGGGGAGCAACGCGCCACCGAGTTCTCGATGCGTCACCTCGCCGAGCGATTCCTCGCCATCTACGAGACGGCCATCGAGCACCACGTCGCGGCCTCGTGACCGACCCGGAACCGCTGGCCCTCGAGGTCGCGGCTCGGGTACGGGAGGCCGTGGCGCCCTTGCTCGGCGACGAGCGCGCACGCGAGCGCGTGGGGCGTGCTCCCGGCGGGGACGCCACGCTGGCCATCGACGAGGTCGCCGAACGCGTCGTCGAGGACACGCTCGCCGACGCCGGCGACATCGGCTTCTACTCGGAGGACCGCGGGCTCGTGACCTACGGGCATCCGCGGGCGCTGTTCCTCATCGATCCGGTTGACGGCACGCGACCGGCAGCGGCCGGGCTCGAGTCCTGTTGCGTGTCGGTCGCCGTCGTGCCGCCGAGCGAAGACGCGCGGCTCGGCGACGTTTCGTTCGGCGTTGTTCACGAGCTCAAGACGGGCCAGCGGTTCTGGGCCGGGCGCGATCAGGGAGCGCACGCCGAGACCGCGTCCGGGAACGCGATCACGCTGCGATTGTCCGCGAACACGGACCCCCGCCGCATGTTCTGGACCGCCGGGACGCGCGGACGGCCATTGCTGCCGACGAGCGTCGTTCTCGAGGAGCTCGTCGACGGGTGCAGCCTCAGCGGCGGCTACTTCGATCTGGGCTCGGCCGCGTTCAACATGACCCGCCTCGTGACCGGGCAACTCGACGCGTACGTCGACGTCGGCCGCCGGATCGTCGACGAATGCCCGGCAACGGAGCCCGTGTTCCTGGCCGTCGGCGAAGGATCGATCACCACGAACTTCCCGTACGACATCGCCGCCGCGATGCTGATCGTGCGCGAGGCCGGGGGGCTCGTCACCCGCGCCGACGGCCGCCCGCTCGACCACCATCCCGCGGTCGGCTCGTCGCGGGCCCACGGGCTCGCCGTCCTGGCGGCGGCGAACGCCCGGCTGCACGCCAGCCTTCTGGCCGCCCTGGACCGCGGGATGCATCGTCTCCGGGAGTGGGTGGATCGAGGCCGAGGCGGCGCCGGCGAGGCCGGACGGTAGAGTGCGCGCTGATCTCGCCGACGCAGGAGCAGTCAGGTGATCGTCGTCATCGTCGTCATAGCGCTGGTCGTCCTCTTCGTTCTCGCGCTCATCCTCATCTACAACGGCCTCGTCCGTCAGCGGAACCGGATCGACAATGCGTGGTCGCAGATCGACGTCCAGCTCAAGCGGCGCTACGACCTCATCCCGAACCTGGTCGAGACGGTCAAGGGCTACGCCGCCCACGAGCGTCAGGTCTTCGAGAACGTCACGCAAGCTCGCGCGAACGCCATCAACGCCCAGGGTCCGGCGCAACAGGCGGAGGCCGAGAACGTCCTGAGCGGCGCGCTGAAGAGCCTGTTCGCCGTGGCCGAGGCGTACCCCGACCTCAAGGCGAACCAGAACTTCCTGTCGCTCCAGGAGGAGCTCACCTCGACGGAGGACCGCGTCGCCTACGCCCGGCAGTTCTACAACGACTCGGTGCTCTCGTATAACAACAAGCTGCAGACCTTCCCGCGGAACGTCATCGCGGGAATGTTCAACTTCGAGCAGCGCGAGTACTTCGAGGGCGAGCCCGAGGCGACGGGACCGGTCCGGGTCCAGTTCTGATCGGCCCGCCCAGTTGACCCCCGGCTCCGGTTAGCGGCGCGAAAGGCGCGAGAGGAGCGCGCACGTGTACGAGCAGATCGCCAAGAACAAGCGGCGGACGTTCCTGCTCCTGTTGTTCTTCGTCGTCCTGATCGCCGGCGCGGCGCTGGCGTTCAACTTCCTCTTGGGATTCGGGCTGGTGGGCGTGGCCTTCGCGATCGTGCTCGCGATCGCGATGGCATGGGGCTCGTACTTCTACTCGGACAGGGTGGCGTTGGCCGCCAGTCGCGCCCGCCCCGCCGAAGGACCCGAATACCAGCGCTACCACAACCTCGTCGAGGGGCTGTGCATCGCCGCCGGGCTGCCGAAGCCGCGGCTCTACGTGGTCGACGATCCCGCACCCAACGCGTTCGCCACCGGGCGCAACCCGAAGCACGCGGCCCTCGCCGTCACTACGGGACTGCTCGAGAAGATGAACCGGGTGGAGCTCGAGGGTGTCATTGCGCACGAGCTGTCGCACGTCAAGAACTACGACATCCTCGTCACGACCGTGGCGGTGACGGCGGTGGGGGCGATCGCGCTGCTATCTGACCTCGGGTTGCGGTTCATGTGGTTCGGGGGAAGTGATCGACGCGACCGGGCCGACAGCGGCAACCTCGGCATCATTCTCGTCATCCTCGCCTTCGCCCTGCTCATCCTGGCGCCTTTCATCGCCCTGCTCATGCAGTTCGCGGTGAGCCGACGCCGCGAGCTGCTCGCCGACGCGAGCGGCGTGCAGCTGACTCGCTACCCGCCCGGGCTGATCGCGGCGCTCGAGAAGCTCAAGGACGACAAGGCCGTCGTCCATCACGCGACGCGAGCGACGGCCCAGATGTGGATCGAGTCCCCACTGGACCGCGGACAGGGCGGTGACGACGCCGGCGACGGCGAGGACGGAGCCGGCAAGCGGAAGGGATCGTGGTTGAACCGGGCGTTCGACACACATCCACCGCTCGACGAGCGGATTCGGATCCTCAAGGAGATGTAGTGCGCCGACGTACGACGCTGCTCGCTGCTCTGGTCGCCACGCTCGTGCTCGTCGTGGCCGCGTGCGGCGGAGGAGGCGGCGGCGACAAGTCCAAGAAGGCGTCGAAGGCGACGCCGGTCGCGCCGCTCACCGGCGTGGCGGACCCGGGCGGCGAGAGCCTGAAGCGGCCTGCGCTCTCGGTGAAGATCGAGAACTCCGACGAGAAGGGTGTGCGGCCCCAGGCCGGGCTCCAGGCCGCCGATGTGGTCTACGAGGAGATCGTGGAAGGGCTCATCACGCGCTTCCTCGCCATCTACAACTCGTCGCTGCCCGACACGGTCGGCCCGATCCGCTCGGTGCGGGCCACCGACCCCAACATCGTCTGGCCGCTCGGCGGCGTGTTCGCGTACTCGGGTGGCGCCGCGCCCAACGTCGAGCTCATACGGCAGGCGCCTGTCAATGCCGTCGACGAGACCGGCGCCGGCTCGGCCATGTTCCGCGATCGCAGCCGTCCCGCGCCCCACAACCTTTTCGGACGGCCGGCGGAGCTCATCGGAAAGGGCGGCCAACCCGTACCTCCGCGGGCGCTGTTCCAGTACCTGGGCCCGAAGGAGAACGCGCCCGGTGACCCCGCGATCGCCGTGCACATCGGGTTCACGCGGGGATTCGACCCCACGTACACCTACGACGCGCCGACACGCACCTGGAAGCGGAGCTACGGCGACAAGCCGTTCACCGTGACATCGGGCGATCAGGTCGCGCCGACAAACGTGGTGGTGCAGTTCACCGAGTACCAGGGCGGGGCGGGGAACGCGACCGCCGAGGGCGTGACGGTGGGCCAGGGCGATGTGTGGGTGTTCACCGGCGGCAAGGTCGTCAAAGGCCGCTGGACGCGGCCGACCAAGGAGCAGCCGGCCCAGTACGTCGACGCGGCCGGAAAGCCGATCAAGCTGCTCCCGGGCAGGACGTGGGTGCACCTCCTGCCGGTGGGCTCGGCCGTCGACGTCACCGCGCCGCCGCCCCCGTCGACGGCGACGACGACCAAGAAGTAACAGAAGGCGCGGCCGGCAGCCGTCGTTACACTTGTCCCATGACCGACGACCGCAGCACCGGCACGGCGCGGGTCAAGCGCGGGCTGGCCGAGATGCTGCGCGGCGGCGTGATCATGGACGTCGTCACGGCGGAGCAGGCGAAGATTGCCGAGGACGCCGGAGCGGTCTCGGTGATGGCGCTCGAGCGCGTCCCCGCCGACATCCGGCGTGACGGCGGCGTCGCTCGCATGAGCGACCCGGGGATGATCGAGGCGATCCAGCAGGCCGTCACGATCCCGGTGATGGCGAAGTGCCGCATCGGCCACTTCGCCGAGGCGCAGGTGCTCGAGGCGCTCGGTGTCGACTACATCGACGAGAGCGAGGTGCTCACCCCGGCTGACGAGGCCCACCACGTCGACAAGTGGGCGTTTACCGTGCCGTTCGTGTGCGGCGCGACGAGCCTCGGCGAGGCCCTGCGCCGGATCTCCGAGGGCGCGTGCATGATCCGCTCGAAGGGGGAGGCCGGGACGGGCAACATCGTCGAGGCCGTCCGCCACCTGCGGTCGATCCTCGGCGACATCCGCAAGCTCACCGTGGCCGACCCGGCCGAGCAGTTCGCGGCGGCCAAGGAGCACCGGGCACCGGTCGAGCTCGTGCGCGAGGTGGCAGAGAGAGGCGAGCTGCCGGTTCCATTGTTCTGCGCCGGTGGCATCGCCACCCCCGCAGATGCCGCGCTGGTCATGCAGCTGGGCGCGCAAGCGGTGTTCGTGGGCAGCGGCATCTTCAAGAGCACCGATCCCGCCACCCGGGCGAAGGCGATCGTCGAGGCCACGACGCACTACGCCGACGCGGCCATCGTCGCCAAGGTCTCTCGTGGGCTCGGCGAAGCGATGCGCGGCGAGGAGATCGACCAGCTCGACGTGAAGCTCGCCGAGCGAGGCTGGTGACGGTGGCGCACGACCAGGTCCCTCCAGGTCATGAAGGCCGGGGTTCTCGCGCTCCAGGGGGCGTTTCGCGAGCATCGTGAGGTGCTCGACGCGCTCGGCGTCGACGCGGTCGAAGTTCGTGTCCCCCAACAGCTCGGCGGGCTCGACGCGCTGTTCCTGCCGGGCGGCGAGTCGACGACGATCACGAAGCTCCTCGAGACGTCGGGACTGCGGGAGCCGCTTGGTGCGGAGCTCACGGAGGGGTTGCCGGTGTTCGGGACCTGCGCGGGTCTGATTCTCCTGGCACGCGATGTCCGCGATGAGGGCAATGCCGGGTACCCGTCGCCGCTGGGCGCGCTCGACTGCACGGTGACGCGCAACGCGTACGGACGGCAGCGCGAATCGTTCGAGGCGCGCTTGGCGATCGAGGGGATCGACGACGGATTCCCTGGGGTGTTCATTCGTGCCCCCGTGATCGCGGGCATCAGCCCCGCCGTGGAGGTGCTCGCGGAACACGAGGGCCATCCGGTGCTCGTTCGCGAGGGCTGTGTCTGGGGCGCGACGTTCCATCCGGAGCTGTCGGGCGACCTGCGGCTCCACCAACGATTTCTTTCTGAGGTAACTCAATGAGTGGTCATTCGAAGTGGCATTCGATCAAGCACCGCAAGGGCGCGGCCGACAAGGCGCGGGGAAAGCTCTTTGCCAAGCTGATCAAGCAGATCGAGGTCGCGGCCCGTGAGGGCGGTGGCGACCAAGAGGGCAACCCGACGCTGCGCACGATGGTGCAGAAGGCCCGCGACAGCTCCGTGCCGATGGACACGATCGAGCGCGCGATCAAACGCGGCACCGGCGAGCTCGAGGGTGTGCGCTACGAGCCCGCGAGCTACGAGGGGTATGCGCCGAACGGCGTCGCCGTGTATGTCGAAACCGTTACCGACAACCGGAACCGCACGGGCCAGGAGGTCAAGAACATGTTCGTCCGCCACGGTGGGTCACTCGCCGAGCCGGGCGCGGTGGCGTGGCAGTTCGAGCGCAAAGGCGTGATCCTGATCGAGAAACGAGACGCGACGGAGGACGACCTCATGCTGGCCGCGCTCGACGCCGGCGCCGAGGACATCGTCGACGAAGGCGACACCTGGCGGATCACGACGGCGCCGACCGACCTGCACGCCGTGCGCAGCGCCCTCGAGGCCGCGTCGATCCCGTTCACGAGCGCCGATCTCACGATGCTGCCGACGCAGACGGTCCCGCTGACCGACGAGGCGGCGGCGCGTGGCGTGTTGAGGCTGATCGACGCTCTCGAGGAGCACGACGACGTCCAGGCCGTGTACGCCAACTTCGATATCCCCGACGACGTGCTCCAGGCCGTCCTCGCGTAACGATCCGATGGACATCGACAGGGCGCGGCAGTTCCTACGCGAGAACCACCGCGCCGTCATGGCGACGCGCCGGGCAAACGGTGACCCGCAGCTCTCGCCCATCCTGTGCGCGCTCGACTCCGCCGGCCGCGTCACCGTCAGCACCCGCGAGACCGCGATGAAGGTGAAGAACCTGCGCCGCGATCCCCGCGTCTCGTTGTGCGTCCTGAACGACGGGTTCTTTGGCGAGTGGATCCAGGTCGACGGGAGCGCCGAGATCGTATCGCTGCCGGAGGCAATGGAGCTCCTGATCGACTATTACCGGTCACTTGCGGGCGAGCATCCGGACTGGGACGAGTACCGCGCCGCCATGGGGCGCGAGCGCCGCGTCCTCGTCCGGATCGACATCGAGCGCGCCGGTCCCGACCGCAGCGGGTAGCCGCGTCGGAGGGGTTAGAGTCCGCGGCCGTGCGGATCGAAGCAACCGTCAACGGAAAGCCCCACCAGCACGACGTCGAGCCTCGCCTGCTGCTGGTGCAGTACGTGCGCGAGGTCGTCGGGCTCACCGGCACGAAGATCGGCTGCGACACGTCGTCGTGCGGCGCGTGCACGGTGCTCGTCGACGGCGAGTCGGTGAAGTCGTGCACGATGCTCGCGGTGCAGGCCGACGGATCGGAGATCACCACCGTCGAAGGCCTCGCAGCCGGCGACGAATTCCATCCCGTCCAGGCCGCGTTCCACGAGCACCACGCGCTGCAGTGCGGCTTCTGCACGGCAGGAATGCTCATGGCCACGGTCTCGTTGCTGGATGAGATTCCGAACCCGACCGAGCGGGACATCCGACTCGGACTCGAGGGAAACCTGTGCCGCTGCACCGGCTACCACAACATCGTGGAGGCGGTGCTGGCGGCGGCGGAGAGCCGCCGGTGATCCCGGCGGCGTTCGACTACCTGCGCGCGAGGTCGGCGGAGGAGGCAGTCGCGGCACTGCGCGAGCACGGCGATGACGCCAAGCTCCTGGCGGGTGGGATGTCGCTGCTGCCGCTCATGAAGCTCCGGCTCGCGACGCCGGCGATCCTCGTCGACCTCGGTCGCGTGCGCGAGTTCTCGTACGTCCGTGACGCGGGCGAACACCTCGCGGTGGGCGCGCTGACGAGACATCGCGACCTCGAGACGAACGAGCTCCTCGCTGATCAGTGCGCCGCGCTGCGCGCCGTGGCCGCCGAAGTCGGTGACAGCAAGGTACGGCACCGCGGCACCATCGGCGGCTCTGTCGCGCACGGCGATCCGGCGTCGGACCTTCCCGCCCTGTTGCTGGCGCTGGATGCCACGTTCGTCGTCCGCGGCCCGGGCGGTGAGCGCACTGTCCCAGTACGCGAGTTCTTTCACGGGTTCCTCGAGACTGCCCTCGAGCCTGACGAGCTCCTCACCGAGATACAGGTGCCGAAGTTGCCGGGTGCCGGCTTCTCGTATCAGAAGTTCCAACGCCGCGCCCAGGACTGGGCCATCGTGGGCGCAACGGCGGTGCGCAACGGTGGGACGCGCGTGGCGCTCGTCAACATGGGCGGCACGCCACTGCGCGCGACGGGCGTCGAGGAGTCCTTGGCGCAGGGAGCGTCGCCGGCGGAGGCGGCCCAGCGGGCTGCAGAGGGCACGGAACCGCCCGGCGACCTCAACGCCACACCCGACTATCGCGAGCATCTCGGGCGCGTTCTCGTCCGCCGCGCGCTCGAGGCCGCGTCAGCTTGACGGGAGTAGCGAACGAGTCCGACGTTGCGGTCGCGGTGCTGGCCGCCGGTCGGGGCTCCCGCCTGGCGTCTGAGGTACCGAAGCCGCTGGTCGAGCTGCGCGGTCGCCCGCTCGTGTCCTGGGCGCTCGACGCCGCGACTGCCAGCCGGCTGCGTCCGGTCGTCCTCGTGGTCGGACACCGTGGGGGAGCGGTGACGCGGGCTGCGCCCGAGGGCGTGGTCGTCGTGCGCTCGCGGCGGTGGCGACAGGGCATCTCGCGATCCCTGCGCACCGCGCTCGAAGCCCTCGAGCCGTGGGCGCGAGTGGGCGCGGTGTGCGTCGGCCTCGCCGACCAACCGCTCGTGGGCGCTGACGCTTACCGCCGGCTCGCGGACGCGTACCAAGGCGGCGCGACGCTGGCAGTGGCGACGTACCGCGGGAAGCGCGGCAACCCGGTGCTCCTGGCCCGATCCCTCTGGGCCGAGGCCCGACGCCTGGATGGCGACGTTGGCGCCCGCGCCCTGATGGATGATCATGACGTCGTCGAGGTCGACTGCACGGACACCGGCGACCCGAACGACGTCGATACGCTCGACGACCTGCGCGAGGCCGAACGGCGGTTGGAGGCGACATGAAGCTGGAGAACGAGTTCCGGGTCGATGTGCCGGTGGAGCAAGCGTGGCGTGTTCTGCTCGACGTCGAGCGCATCGCGCCGTGCATGCCCGGCGCGCAGCTGCAGGAAGTCGAGGGCGACGAGTATCGGGGGATCGTGAAGGTAAAGGTCGGTCCCATCACCGCGCAGTACAAGGGGGCGGCGCGAATCACCGAAGCCGACGAGACGAACCATCACGCCGTCATTCGCGCCGAAGGCCGTGACACCCGGGGTCAGGGGAATGCATCGGCGACGGTCACGGCGAACCTGCAACCCGACGCTGACGGGACGCGAGTGACCATCGACAGCGATGTCGCGATCACCGGCAAGGTGTCACAGTTCGGGCGGGGCGTGATCGCAGACGTCTCCGGCAAGCTGCTCGACCAGTTCGTCGCCTGCCTCGAGCGCGACATTCTCTCGGGTCCGGAGAACGGGCCGACGTCGACGGAGGCGCCTCCGGCGAGAGAGAACGCGCCGAGCCCGACTGCCCGCACGATCGACGCTCCCGAGGCGGAACCCGTCGACCTCCTGCGCGCCGCGGGCGCGCCGGTGCTCAAGCGAGTGATCCCGGTCGCGCTGGCGATCGTCGTGATCGTGGTCGTGGTGCTGGTCCTCTTGCTGCGCTGAACCACCAGCGCGAGATCCACCACCCCGGTCAAGCGCGCCGGTAGGGTCGAACCCGTGTTCGATCCGGAGGGGCCGGTGTTGGGCATCGACCCGGGCGTCTCGCGCTGCGGGTACGGCGCCGTCGCCCCCCGTCGGGGAGGCGCCCTCGACGCACCGGATTACGGGGTCATCCGGACCCCCCGCTCGGCGCCGCTGCCGGAACGACTGGCGCTCCTCGCCGTCGAGCTCGACCGGTTGGTGCGCGACCTGCGGCCCTCGGCCCTGGCCGTGGAGCGCGTCCTGTTCCAGGCCAACACGCGCACGGCGATGGCGGTCGGCCAGGCCAGCGGGCTCGCGCTGGCGGTCGCGGGCCGGGCCCGGGTGCCGGTGTTCCACTACAGCCCCAACGAGGTGAAGCTCGCCGTCACCGGCGACGGCCGGGCCGACAAGGTGCAGGTGCAGCTGATGGTGGCGCGCCTGCTCGGGCTGGCTCAGGCGCCGCGGCCCGCCGACGCCGCCGACGCGCTCGCTTTGTGCGTCTGCCACCTCGGCTCGGCCGGGCTGCGCACCGCGGCCGGCGAGCAGGCGCCCGTCGTCGACGGCTTGTCCCGGGCCGTGGCGGCCGCGGTCGCAAAGGAGGGAGATCGGTGATCGGATCCGTGCGGGGCGAGGTGATCGAGCGCATCGCCGGCGGCGAGGTGCTCGTCGAGGCGAGCGGCGTCGGCTATCGCGTGCTGGTTCCGCTCAGCGCCATCCCCGGGCTCGAGCCGGGCTCCGCCGCCTTCCTGTTCACTCACCTTCACGCCCGTGAAGACGCCATGACGCTGTACGGCTTCCCGACCCGTGACGAGCGCGACACGTTCGAGGTCCTCATCGGGGCCAGCGGCGTGGGACCGAAGCTCGCGCTTGGCATCTTGTCGGTGCACTCACCCGGTGTGCTGCGCCGAGCGCTGCTCGACGACGATCTCGACGCGCTCACGCTCGTGCCCGGGGTGGGGAAGCGGACGGCGCAGCGATTGCTCGTCGAGCTGAAGGCGCGCCTCGAGGTGCCGAGCCTCGATCCCGCCGAGACCGGCGCCGCGTCGTCGTCGGCGCGTACCGAGGTGCGAACGGCGCTGGCCGGGCTGGGATACCAGACCGACGAGGTGCGCGAGGTGCTGGCGCAGCTGCCCGACGACGGGGCCGTCGAGGATCTGCTGCGCGACGCGCTGAAGCTGCTGGCGGTGAGCCGTGTCTGACCAGGAGCTGCTGAGCCCGGCGGCCGACCCGGTCGAGCGGGCCGAGGAGACCACGCTCCGCCCTCGACGGCTCTCCGAGTTCGTGGGCCAGGAACGCCTCAAGGAGCACCTCGAGATCCTTCTCGGCGCCGCGAAACAGCGCGGTCAAGCCGTCGACCACCTGCTGTTCGCCGGCCCGCCCGGCACCGGGAAGACCTCCCTGTCGGGCATCGTCGCCGCCGAGCTCGGCGTCGGCCTGCGCATCACCAGCGGCCCCGCGCTCGAGCGCGCCGGCGACCTCGCCGCCATCCTCACGAACCTCGACGACGGCGACGTCCTCTTCATCGACGAGGTCCACCGCCTGCCGCGCGCCGTCGAAGAGGTCCTCTACCCGGCCATGGAGGACTTCCAGCTCGACATCGTGATCGGCAAGGGACCGTCGGCGCGTTCGATCCGGCTGGAGCTGCCGCGCTTCACCCTCGTCGGCGCGACGACTCGCACGGGGCTGATCACGGGTCCGCTGCGGGACCGCTTCGGGCTCGTCGCCCGCCTCGACTACTACGAGCCCCACGACCTCGTCACGATCCTGGAGCGCGCCGCCGGCATCCTCGGGGTGCCGGTCGAGCCCGACGGCGCGAGCGAGATCGCCAGCCGTGCCCGCGGGACACCTCGCGTTGCCAACCGCTTGCTCAAGCGCGTGCGCGACTTCGCCGAGGTGCGCGGCGACGGCAGCGTGAGCGCGGAGACGGCCCGGGCGGCACTGGCGCTGTTCGAGGTCGACGAGCGCGGGCTCGACAAGGTCGACCGCTCGATCCTCACCGCGCTCTGCCAGACGTTCGGCGGTCAGCCCGTCGGGCTCAACACCCTCGCCGTCGCGGTGAGCGAGGAGGGCGAGACCGTCGAGGACGTGTACGAGCCCTACCTCCTCAAGGAGGGGCTGCTCCAACGGACCCCGCGTGGTCGGGTCGCGACGGCGGCCGCGTTCGCGCACCTCGGCCTCGACGCGCCGACAACTGGGGGCGCGACCGGCCCGAGTCTGTTCGAGCCCTGAGGTTGCTGGTCTCCGACGGGGAAGCCAGAAGCCCTTCCGCTACCATCGCTCTTCGGTTCCGGACCTACCCGCAACCAACACACGATGATCGCTCTCCTCTATCTCGGCATTCTCGTCGTCGCGTTCCTCCTGCTGATCGTGCGACCGCAGCGCAGGCAGATGGCCGCGCACCGGGCGCTGGTCGCGGCACTGCGGATCGGTGACGAGGTCGTGACCTCCGGCGGGATCTACGGGACCATCCGCGACCTCGACGAGCAAGCCGTCGACCTGGAGGTCGCGCCCGGGGTCGTCCTGCACGTCGCCCGCGGAGCGATCGCGCAGCGCGTCGAACCCCCCGAAGAGCCCGTCGACGACTCGGGCGACGACACCGGCGACGAGCGCCCGCACGCCTGACTGTGCGCCGTTACGTCGTCTACGTCGTCGCGAGCGTCGCGGTCGTCGTGATCGCGCTCGTCGCGACGATCTTCGTCGGCAACGAGCCCGTGCTCGGCCTCGATCTCCAAGGCGGCATCTCCGTCCGGCTGTTCCCGGCCGGGAACCCGAGCTCGTCGTCTCTCGACACGGCCAAGGACATCATTGACCGGCGCGTCAACGGGCTCGGCGTCTCGGACGCAGAAGTGGCGCGCGAGGGCGACAACATCGTCATCAACCTTCCCGGCGTGAAGGACCGGGACAAGGCCAAGCGCCTCGTGGGCCGGACCGCCGAGCTGCGTTTCCGTCCCGTCTTTGCCGAGCTGCCGTCCGAGGCCAAGCAGGCTCCACCAGCCAACGACGCGGCGAAAGCGGCGATCGCAGGGTGCGATCCCGCCGCGCTGCAACAAGCCGCCCCGAATCCCGCGCAGGTGCCGAACACCACAGCCGCTGACGACAAAGCGGACGCGTGCGTGCTGCTCCCTGGTCGCCAGCAGGAGAAGCAGCAGGTGCGCTACCTCCTCGGCCCCACCGCCCTCAGCGGGAAGGACGCGTCGGGCGCGAAGTCGCGGTTCTCGCAGGGGCAGGGCTACGCGGTCGAACTCAACCTGAAGGGCTCCGGCTCCGACAAGATCAACGCGCTCGCCCGCGAAGCGTTCTCGAAGCCGCCGCCGCAGAACCAGATGGCGATTGTGTTGGACGGCGTCGTGCAGTCTGCGCCCCGATTCCAAACGGCGGACTTCGGGAGCGGGCCGGTCGAGATCACCGGCAGCTTCACGCAGGGTGAGGCCAGCGACCTGGCCAGCATCCTGCAGTACGGCGCGCTGCCGGTGAAGTTCGACGAGAAGCAGCAGACCGTCGAGAGCGTGTCGCCGACGCTGGGAAGCGACCAACTCAGATCGGGCATCGCAGCCGGCCTCGTGGGCCTGGCGCTCGTGGCGCTCTACATGCTCCTCTACTACCGCCTGCTCGGCGTGGTGGTGATCCTCGGCCTGGGTCTGAGCGCGGGCGCAACGTACGCCCTTGTTGCCTCCCTGAGTAACTCGGGCTTCAACCTCACACTGACGCTCGCTGGCGTGACCGGCCTCATCGTGTCGGTCGGCATCACGGTCGACTCGTACGTCGTGTACTTCGAGCGCCTCAAAGACGAGGTCCGCAGCGGGAAGACCGTCCGTTCGTCGGTCGACCGAGGCTTCAGCCGGGCGTTTCGCACGATCTTGGCGGCCGACCTCGTCTCGCTCATCGGTGCCGGCGCCCTGTACTTCCTCGCGTCGGGTTCGGTGAAGGGGTTCGCGTTCTTCCTCGGGCTGTCGACCGTGCTCGACCTGGCCGTCGCCTATTTCTTCATGCACCCGCTCGTCGTCCTCCTGGCACAACGGCGCCCGCTCGTGCGTGTGCCCGTGGTCGGGATCGCGTCCGGGCTCGATGCGAAGGAGGCGCCGGCGTGAGCCCCCGGCCCGATGGCCGGCGCCACACGCTGGCCGACTTCTACCACGAGCGCACCAACTTCGACTTCACCGGACGCTCGTGGCGTTGGCTGATCCTGTCGGGCACGTTGATCCTGATCGCCGTCATCGCCATGTCGACTCGTGGCCTCAACCTCGGCATCGACTTCGAGGGCGGAACGTCGTGGCAGGTGCCCGTCAAGGGCAAGTCCGCCTCGGTCGGCGACGTTCGAGACGCCGTCAAGCCGTTCGGCTTGACTGACGCGAAGGTTCTGGTGCTCAAGGGCGATTCGGGCACCTCGGTGCGAGTCCAGTCGAAGGACGTCAATCCGAACGCGGAGGGCAGCGTCACCGACGCGCTGGCGAAATACGGCGGGGTCCAGCGAACCGACGTGAGCGTCAGCACGGTCGGCCCGACGTTCGGCGATCAGGTGCGCGACAACGCGGTCAAAGCGCTCATCGTGTTCTTCGGGCTGATCGCCCTGTACCTGTCAATTCGCTTCGAGTGGAAGATGGCCGCCGCCGCGCTGGTGGCAGTGGTGCACGACATCATCATCACCGTCGGTGTCTATGCCCTGACCGGCTTCGAGGTGACCCCGGCCACGGTCGTCGCCTTCCTCACGATCCTCGGGTTCTCCCTGTACGACACCGTCGTGGTGTTCGACAAGGTGAAGGAGAACGTGTCGACCCTCGGCACGGTCCGGGGTGACTCGTACTCGAAGATGGTGAACCGCTCGATGAACCAGGTGCTGATGCGGTCGATCAGCACGTCGTTCGTCGCCGTGCTTCCGGTCGCGTCACTGCTGTTCGTCGGGGCGGGGCTGTTCGGCGCGCTCGCGCTTCGTGACTTCGCCCTGGCGCTGTTCGTGGGTCTCCTGACCGGTGCGTACTCGTCGATCTTCGTGGCCACGCCTCTGCTCGCGTGGTGGAAGGAGCGGGAGCCGCGGAACCGTTCGTTGCGCGAACGGTCGGCGGCGCAGTTGGCGAGGGCCGAAGCTCCGGTAGAGGAAGACGCGGCGGCCGAGCCCGAGCCCGAACCGGAGCCGGAACCGGCGGGCGCGAGCGTGCCCGCGTCGACGCCGGCGCGGCCGGCAGCGCCGCGGCCTTCCGGCGGGCCCCAGCCGAGCACGCGCGCGCCGCGTCCACGCCAACAGCGGCGGCGCAAACGACGCTAAACGGGCAGCGCTCCGGCTGAGGGGCCGCCAAGTACGATCTCCTTATGAGTACCGAGCCTCGGGTCGAGGTACGTCCCGACCGGCGCTCGGTGCTGCCCTGGCGACGACATCACGTCGACGTCGAGGTCGCACCGCTCATCGCCGCGTTCAAGGAGCGGCACCGGAAGGCGGAGACCGGGCTCATCGAGCGCGCCTTCGAGGTCGCCCGTCAGGCCCACGCCGACCAGGTCCGGCGGTCGGGGGAGCCCTACATCGCTCACCCGCTGGGAGTCGCGATGATCCTCGCCGACCTCGGTCTCGACGACGTCACGATCGCCGCCGCTCTCCTCCACGACGCCGTCGAGGACACCGCGATCACGAGCGAAGACCTCGAGAAGGAGTTCGGTCCCGACGTCGCCGCGATCGTGGACGGGGTCACCAAGCTCGACCGGCTCCAATTCGACTCGAAGGAAGAGCAGCAGGCGGCCTCGCTGCGCAAGATGGTCGTGGCGATGGCCAAGGACATTCGGGTCCTCTTGATCAAGCTCGCCGACCGGCTCCACAACATGCGCACCATCGGCTCGCTGCCGGAGTCGAAGCAGCAGCGGATCGCCCAGGAGACCCTGGAAATCTACGCGCCGCTCGCGCACCGGCTCGGCATCGCCGACGTGAAGTGGCAGCTCGAGGACCTCGCCTTCGCCGTGCTGCACCCGAAGCGCTACAGCGAGATCGAGCAGATGGTAACGGCCCGCGCCCCCGAGCGCGACGAGTACCTGGAGCTGGTTCTCACCGAGCTGCGGGCGCGCCTCGCCACGTTGCGCATCAACGCCGACGTGCGCGGGCGACCGAAGCACTACTGGTCGATCTACGAGAAGATGGTCGTCCGGGGCAAGGAGTTCGACGACGTGCAAGACCTCGTCGGCGTGCGCGTCGTCGTCGAGTCGGTGAAGGACTGCTACGCCGCGCTCGGCTCGATCCACGCGATGTGGAAGCCGGTCCAGGGTCGCTTCAAGGACTACATCGCGATGCCGAAGTTCAATCTCTACCAATCGCTGCACACGACCGTCGTCGGGCCCCAGGGAAAACCTGTTGAGGTGCAGATCCGTACCGACGAGATGCACCGCCGCGCGGAATACGGCGTCGCCGCGCACTGGGGCTACAAAGAGAAGGACGCATCGGCCAAGGACATGGCGTGGCTCGAACGGATGGTCGACTGGCAGCAGGAGACCGCCGACCCGAACGAGTTCATGGAGTCCCTGAAGGTCGACCTCGAGCAGGACGAGGTCTTCGTCTTCACGCCGAAAGGCAAGGTGATCACGCTCGCCGCCGGCGCCACACCGGTCGACTTCGCGTACGCCATCCACACCGAGGTCGGGCATCGCTGTATCGGCGCCAAGGTGAACGGGCGGCTCGTGCCCCTGGATTCCGCGCTGGTGTCGGGCGACACCGTCGAGGTCTTCACGAGCAAGGTCGAGGGCGCCGGCCCCAGCCGGGACTGGCTCCAGTTCGTGAAGACGCCGCGGGCCCGCAGCAAGATCCGCCAATGGTTTTCACGCGAGCGCCGTGAAGACGCCATCGAGACGGGCCGGGAGGAGCTGGTGAAGGCGCTGCGCAAGACCGGCCTCCCGGTGCAGAAACTTGCGCGATCGTCGGCGCTGGCGCACGTCGTCGAAACCATGAGCTACGCGGACCTCGACGCGCTGTACGCGGCCATCGGCGAAGGTCACGTCTCGCCGAGCACGGTTGTGCAGCGCCTCCAACGCGAGCTTCGAGGCGGCGAGGAGCAGCTGCCCGTCACCGCCCGGCGGCCGCCGCGCGCGTTGCGGCGTCGCACGGGTGGCGTTCACGTCGAAGGCCTCGACGACGTCATGGTCCGGCTCTCGCGCTGCTGCACGCCGGTTCCGGGAGACGAGATCATGGGTTTCGTGACTCGTGGCCGCGGCGTGTCGGTGCACCGCACCGATTGCGCCAACGCCGCTGGGCTGGGGGAGCAAGCCCATCGCGTCATCGAGGTCGACTGGGACCGCGATGCGCCGTCGACGTACGTCGTCTCCATCGAGGTCGAGGCGCTCGACCGCTCGCGCCTGCTACGGGACGTCGCCCAGGCGCTGTCCGAGCACCACGTGAACATCCTCGCTTGCATGTCGCAGACGTCGAGCGACCGGGTGGCCAAGCTGCGATTTGATTTCGAGCTCGCTGATCCAAGCCATCTCGAGTCGATCCTCGCGGCTGCGAAGCGCATCGACTCCGTGTACGACGTGTACCGGGTGCTGCCCGGCAAAGCGCGTTCATAACGCTCCCCGGTCGGTCGCGAGGCGGCCGGTACGATGCCGCAGTGCCGCGAGGAGACGCTGCCGACGCTTACCGCACGCCGATCGGCACGCACGACGTGCTTCCGCCCGAATCGGCGCGCTGGACCGAGCTCATCCGCGCCTTCGCGGAGCGCGCACGCCGGTTCGGTTACGACCTGATCGTCACGCCGGTTTTCGAGCACGCCGAGGTGTTCGAGCGGCTCGGCGAGTCGACTGACGTCGTGAGCAAGGAGATGTACGAGTTCACCGACCGAGGGGGTAGGCGGCTCGCGCTTCGGCCCGAAGGCACCGCGCCTGTGGTCCGTGCATACGTCCAGCACAAGAAACACGGCCCGTGGAAAGTGTGGTACCTGGCGCCTCTGTTCCGCTACGAGCGTCCGCAGAAGGGCCGGTACCGGCAGCACTGGCAGCTCGGCGTCGAGGTCCTGGGCCTCGACGATCCCGACGTGGACGTCGAGGTGATCGCGTTCGGGCACGGATTGCTGCGGGAACTCGGCGTGCTCGGGCGTACCACCTTGCTGCTCAACTCGATGGGCGACCGCGCCAGCCGTGCCCAGTACGTCGGCGTGCTTCGGGAATATCTGCTCGGGCACGGCCAGAAGCTGGGCGAAGAGTTCCGGGAGCGGGTGGAGACGAACCCGCTACGGGTGCTCGATTCGAAGCGTGAAGACTGGCAGGACGTGATCGAGCGAGCGCCGCAGCTCACCGAGCACCTCAGCGACAAGTCGCGCGAGCACTTCGAGCAGGTGCAGCGAGGCCTGGACGAGCTGGGCATTCATTACGAGCTCGCGCCCCGGCTGGTACGCGGCTTCGACTACTACACGAGCACGACGTTCGAGTTCGTGAGCGACGCACTCGACGCCGCGCAGAACGCCGTCCTCGGTGGTGGCCGGTACGACAACCTCGTCGAGGAGATGGGCGGGCAGCCGACCCCGGGGATCGGCTTCGGGCTCGGCATCGAGCGCCTGCTTATCGTCGCCGACGCGGTCGGTGCGCTCCCGCCGGCCGAGACCCGTCTCGACGCGTTCGTCGTCGACGGCCTCACCCGGGGGCGGGAGGCGCTGGCGTTGACCCAGGAGCTGCGGGAGGCGGGGTTGCGCGTCGATCGCGCGTACGGCAACCGTTCCGTCTCGGCACAGTGGAACGCGGCCGACCGCGCTGGCGCCGCGTTCGGCGTGATGCTCGCGCCCGACGAGTTCAGCCGGGGTGAGCTCGCGGTCAAGGACCTCCGCACCGGCAGGCAGGTCGAGGTGCCGAGAGAGCAGGTCGTCGCGTGGTTGCGCGCGCATCGCGAGTTCGACCGATGATGCGCACCCATCGGTGCGGGGACCTGCGTCCCGAGCACATTGGGGAGAAGGTGACGCTGTGCGGATGGGTCGCGACCCGGCGCGATCACGGCGGCGTCGTGTTCCTCGACCTGCGGGACGCGGCCGGGCTTGTGCAGGTCGTCGTCGACCCCGACGCCGTGGACGGCGACGACCCCCACCAACTGCGCGCCGAGTACGTCGTACGGGTCGAAGGCGAGGTGCGGTATCGACCCGAGGGCACGGTGAACGCGGATCTGGCGACGGGGGAGATCGAGGTGGCCGTGACGCGACTCGAAGTGCTCAACCCGGCCGAGCCGTCACCGATCCCGCTCGAACGTGTCGAGGCCGACGAGGTGCTCCGTCTCAAGTACCGATATCTCGACCTGCGACGCGACCGGATGCAGCGCAACCTGCGGCTGCGGGCGACGGTGAACGCGGCGATGCGTCGCTCGATGATCGAGCAGGAGTTCGTCGAGATCGAGACGCCGACGTTGATCGCGTCGACGCCGGAAGGCGCGCGCGACTTCGTCGTACCGTCGCGGCTGCAACCCGGTTCGTTCTACGCGCTGCCGCAGAGCCCGCAGTTGTTCAAGCAGCTGCTGATGGTCGGCGGCTTCGACCGCTACTTCCAGATCGCCCGTTGCCTGCGCGACGAGGACCCCCGCGCCGACCGTCAGTTCGAGTTCATGCAGTACGACATGGAGATGAGCTTCGCCGACAGCGAAGACGTGATGGCGATCGTCACCGAGGCGGTGCAGGCGGCGGTCGAGGCGGTGCGAGGCGAGCGAGCGCCGCAGTTCCGGCGCATGACGTGGCACGAGTCGATGGACCGCTTCGGCGTCGACAAGCCCGACATACGTTTCGGCCTCGAGCTCGTCGACGCGACCGAGGTGTTCGAGGCGACGGAATTCCGTGCCTTCCAGGCCGAGGCGGTCAAGGGCATCCGCGTGCCGCGAGAGGGCGAGATGGGCCGCGGTCGCCTGGACGCGCTCATCGAGCGCGCCAAGCAGCTGGGAGCGGCCGGCCTGGTGTGGATGCGCGTCGGGGAGCACGGCTCCCTCGACTCACCGGTGGCCAAGTTCCTGTCGGAAGCCGAGCAGCTCGGCGTCATCGACGCGTTCGGCGCCACCGCCGGCGACTTGTTGCTGCTCGTGGCGGGCGACCGCCGTGTCGTCGAGCCCGTGCTGGGGCGGCTGCGCCTCGAGCTCGGACGGCCGGCCGTGTCGGAGGGCGGGCTGCAGTTCGTCTGGGTCGTCGACTTCCCGTTGTTCGAGGGGATCGGCGACGACGGCACGCCGATCCCTGCGCACCATCCGTTCACGATGCCCCACCCCGACGATCTCGACCTCTTGGCGTCGGCAACTGGCGACGAGCTCTTGCAAGTGCGCTCGCGGTCGTACGACCTCGTCGTCAACGGCTGGGAGCTCGGCTCGGGCAGCGTCCGAATCCATTCCCCCGAGGTACAGCAGCAGGTGTTCTCGCTCCTCGGGATCACCCCCGAACACGCGCGGGCGCGCTTCGGATTCCTGCTCGACGCGTTCCGCTACGGCGCGCCACCCCACGCCGGCTTCGCGCTCGGCACCGACCGGTTCGCCGCCGTGCTCGCGGGCGAGGAGAACATCCGGGAGGTCACCGCCTTCCCGAAGACCCAGTCCGGCAGCGACCCCCTCACCGGCGCCCCCACCCCCCTCGACCCCGCCCAGCTCGCGGAATTGGGGCTCCAAGTACGTCCGCGGCGTACGTAGCGATCGGCCCATCGCTTTCACGGCTCTGTGAGCATCGATATTCGACGTCTCCGGAGCAATGAACGGCTGTCGCCATACCATCGACAGATGACCGACGACCTCTTTGCCTCGGCGCGGGATCAGCGGTTGGGCGAGCGCGCGCCGCTCGCAGCACGGCTGCGACCGCGCACGCTCGACGAGGTGGTCGGCCAGGAGCACCTGCTCGGGCCGGGAAAGCCGCTGCGGGTGCTGATCGAAGCCGACCGCCTCTCGTCGGTCATCCTCTGGGGCCCGCCCGGCACGGGAAAGACGACGATCGCGCGGCTCATCGCCGGCGTGACCGCCAAGGCGTTCGAGCCGCTGTCCGCGGTGAGCGCGGGCGTGAAGGACGTGCGCGAGGTCGTCGACCGCGCCCGTGCACGGCTGGGCGAGCACGGACAGGGCACGATCCTCTTCCTCGACGAGGTGCACCGCTTCAACAAGACGCAGCAGGACGCCCTGCTCCCGCACGTCGAGGAGGGGCTGCTCGTGCTCATCGGCGCGACCACCGAGAACCCGTACTTCTCGCTGACGGGCCCGCTCCTCTCGCGCTCCACGCTCTTCCGGCTCGAACCCCTCGGCTCGGACGAGATCCGCGCCCTCCACGACCGCGCGCTGACCGACACGGAACGCGGCCTGGGACGCGACGAGCTGTCCTTCGACTCTGACGCCATCGACCACCTGATCGACCGCTCCGAGGGCGACGCACGCCACGCACTGACGTCGCTCGAGGTCTCGGCCGCGCTCGCCGCCGAGGACGGCCGGAAGCAGGTCACGCTCGCCGACGCGGAGGCTGCGCTCGCCCTCCGCGCCGTGCGCTACGGCGACGACGAGCACTACGACGTGCTGTCCGCGTTCATCAAGAGCATCCGGGGCTCTGATCCCGACGCCGGCCTCTATTGGCTCGCCCGGATGCTCGAAGCGGGAGAGGACCCGCGCCTGATCGCACGGCGGCTCGTGATCCTCGCGTCGGAAGACATCGGGATGGCCGACCCCCAGTCGCTCCTCATCGCCGACGCCGCCGCCCGTGCCGTCGAGTTCGTCGGCATGCCCGAGGCGCGCCTCAACCTCGCGCAGGCTGTGATCCACCTCGCGGTCGCGCCCAAGTCGAACTCGGTGATCTCCGGCATCGGCGCCGCCATCGAAGACGTGCGTGAGCGCCCGGCGGGTGCCGTCCCGGCTCACCTGCGGGATGCCAGTTACCCTGGCGCCGGCAAGCTCGGACACGGGGAGGGCTACGTGTACCCGCACGACGCGCCGGCGGGCTGGGTGCCCCAGCAGTATCGCCCCGACGACGTCGAGACCCGCGTCTACTACCGGCCCGGAGCGCAGGGACGGGAGGGCGAGCTCGGCGAGCTCCTCGAGCGCCGCCGGTCGCGGCGCGACGCGGCGGGAACCGCCGCCGACGAGTCGGCGGAGAGCGAGTGACGTGGCCAAGCGGCTGTTCTGGCTCATGTTGGGGTTCGGGCTCGGTGTCGGTGTCACGGTCCGCGCCAGCCGCACGGTCCAGCGCGCGCTCGCGCGCGCCCTCCCACCCGGGACCTACGCGCAGCTGCGCGCATTCGGCGCCGCGGTCGAAGAGCGTGCCGCGGTGATCCGGGCCCGGCGCCAAACGAGCAGCTGATCCGCAAGGTCCGGGCGGTACCCTGGACGCGTGCCTCGCAAGAACGCCGACGAGCTCCGGCGCGCGTTCCTCGACTTTTTCGTGGAGCGCGGGCACACCGCGGTCGAGTCCGCGAGCCTCATCCCACATGACCCGTCGCTGCTCTTCACGGTGGCGGGGATGGTGCCGTTCAAGCCCTATTTCGTCGGCGCCGAGAAGCCGCCGTACCGGCGGGCGACCTCGGTGCAGAAGTGCGTGCGGGCGGGTGGCAAGCACAACGACCTCGACGACATCGGGCGCACCAACCGGCACTTCAGCTTCGGCGACTACTTCAAGACCGAGGCGATCACGTGGGCGTGGGAGTTCTACCGGGACGTGCTCGAGCTCGACACGAGCCGTCTGTGGGTGACGGTCCACGAGACAGATGACGAGGCGGAGCGGATCTGGCGAGACGTCGTGGGGCTCCCGGCCGAGCGGGTCCAGCGCATGGGCGAGGAGAACTTCTGGCGCATGGCCGACACCGGCCCGTGCGGCCCTTCGTCCGAGATCTTCTGGGACCTCGGTGAGGAGTTCGGTGAGGGCGGCGGTCCTGCCCGCGGCTCGGAGGATCGCTACATCGAGATCTGGAACCTCGTGTTCATGCAGTTCGACGCGCAAGCCGATGGTTCGCTGACCCCTCTCCCGAAACCCAGTGTCGACACCGGCGCCGGACTCGAACGGAACCTGATGGTCCTGCAGGGCGTCGATTCCATCTTCGACATCGACGTCTTCCAGCCGTTGATTCGCGCCGCCGAATCGGCGACGAACACGCGTTACGGCCAGGATGACGAGCAGGATCTCGCGCTGCGCATCCTTGCCGAGCACGCGCGGACGATGACCTTCCTCGTCAGCGACGGCGTCGTCCCTTCGAACGAGGAACGCGGTTACGTCCTGCGCCGGATCATTCGCCGGGCAGTGCGGTACGCGTACCGGCTCGGCGCCAAGAACATCGTCACACCTCCGCTGGTGGATGCGAGCGTCGAGACCATGGGTGGGGCGTACCCCGAGCTCGTGAAGCACCACGACGTGATCGTGAAGGTCATCACGCACGAGGAGGAGCGGTTCCGGCAAACGCTCGAACGTGGTCTCGAGATGCTCGAAGGCATCCTCGAGCAAGGCGATGTGTCCGCCGAGCAGGCGTTCTTCCTCCACGACACGCTCGGGTTCCCGATCGACCTCACGCGCGAGATCGCCGAGGAGCACGGCCGCCGTGTCGACTACGACGGGTTCCGCCAGCTCATGGAGGAGCAGCGGGCGCGCGCTCGGGAAGCGGTGAAGGCCGAAGGTGGCCGCGAGTCGGCGCCGATCGAGCTCTACCGCGAGCTGGTGGACGACTACGGCCCGACCGAGTTCACCGGCCGGCAGGAGTACGAGACCACCGACGCCAAGGTCCTCGCGCTCGTGTCGGATGGCGACCGCCTGGCCCAGGCGGCCGAGGGCGCGAAGGTCGACGTCGTGCTCGACCGCACGCCGTTCTACGCCGAGGCCGGCGGCCAGGTGGGGGACACCGGCACGCTCACCACCGGCGACGGGCGCACACAGCTGCGCGTGCTCGATACGCAGTACGGCATCCCCGGCTCGCTCGTACTGCACCGGGCCGAGGTCGTGCGGGGCGAGCTCGCCGAGGGTGACAGCGTCACCGCCACGATCGACGCCGAGCGCCGCGACCGCATCCGTCGCAACCACACGGCGACCCACATCCTCCACTGGGCCCTGCGCGAGGTGCTCGGCCCGCACGTCAAGCAGGCCGGTTCGTTGGTCGCGCCGGACCGCCTCCGGTTCGACTTCAGCCACTTCCAGGCCGTGACGCCCGACGAGCTCGAGCGCATCGAAGACGTTGCGAACCGCGAGATCATCACGGATGCGCCGGTACGCCACTACGAGACGACTCGCGAGCACGCCGAGGCGATCGGTGCGATCGCGTTTTTCGGCGAGAAGTACGGCGACCTCGTGCGCGTCCTCGAGGCCGGTGACCACTCGGTCGAGCTGTGCGGCGGGACGCACGTGCACGCGCTCGGGTTCATCGGACCGATCAAGATCGTGAGCGAGCAGTCCATCGGCGCGAACCTGCGCCGCATCGAAGCCGTCACCGGTGACGCCGCCATCGAACGCATCCACGAGGAGGAGCGCCAGCTTCGACGCGCCGCCGAGACCCTCAAGGTGTCGGCGACGGAGCTGGCTGATCGGATCGAGCAGCTCCAGCAGCAGGTGAAGGCGCTCAGGGATCAGCTCGACACCGCGCGTGCGCGCGAGGCCGAAGCCGAGGCGGCCACGCTGGCGGCGGATGCGGTCGACGGTGTCGTCGCGGTGCGCCACGACGGGCTTACACCCGACGGCCTGCGTCGCCTCGCGCTCGCCACTCGCGCCCGCCTCGGCGACGGAGTCGTAGTGCTCGTCGGCGCCGGTCCCGACGGGTCGAGCGCCGGCATCGCGGTCGCCGTCACCCCCGACCTCACCGAACGGGTCTCGGCCGCCGAGGTCGCGGCGCCGGCGGCGAAGGCGCTCGGCGGGGGGACGGCCAAGAACCGCGAGGTCGTCCAGGGCGGCGGCAAGAACGTCGACGCGATCGAGGAAGCGCTCGCCATCGTCCGGAAGCAGGCCACCGAGGCGCTCGGCGGCTCCGGTCGCTGATCGGCGCATGGGGCGGGTCGTGGGCGTGGACCTGGGCTCGCGCCGTATAGGCCTCGCCGTCTCGGACCCTGCAGGTCGGGTGGCTACCCCGCTCGCCGTTGTGGAGCGGACTGGCGACCGAACGGCTGACCATAGGAGGATCCTGGCTCACGCGCGCGAAGCTGGCGCGTCGCGGGTCGTGGTCGGGCTCCCGCTGTCGCTTTCTGGTGACGTCGGCCCAGCCGCGCGTGCTGTGCTCGAGGAGGTCGAGTCGTTGCGAGCGGAGGCGAGCGGGGAGATCGCGGTCGACACGCACGATGAACGACTCACCACGGTGACCGCCGAACGCGGATTGCGCGCGATGGGCGCACGCCGACGCGCACGCAAGCGAGCGGTCGATCCGGCCGCGGCCGCGGTGATGCTCCAGTCTTATCTCGAGGCCCATTCGTGACCGGCGTCGACGACGACGGGCTGGACCCGCCGGCCTGGGTGAGCTCGGGACACATGAACTCGGGTCACACGCCGGCTGACGGCGCGCCGCGGCGACGACGGGCGGCTCCGCCCCGACCCGAGGTACCGGCGTCGGTGGCGCGGCGCGCCGCCCAACCCGCGCAGGCGGGGGCGCCGGCACGCACCGCCATCAACCAAGAGCGGCACCGGCCCGCTGACGGTGCCGATAAGGTCCGTCAAAGCATCATCTCGCGTCGTCAAGCGGAACGCGGTCACAACCGCCGACGGCGTCGCCGCACGATCATCGTTCTCGCCATCGTGCTCTTGCCGATCGTGCTTCTGGTCACGGCCGGAGGTTGGTTCCTCTATCAGCTGAACCCGCCCGGTGACCCGGGGCGGAGGATCTCCGTGAACATCCCCGAGCACACCGGAACCGCTCGGATCGGCAACCTGCTCGAGGACAAAGGCGTCATCGGCTCGTCGACGGCGTTTCAGATCTTCACGAAGGTCACCCGCGCCGGCCCGTTCAAGCCCGGGGTGTACTCGATGCGCGAGCACCTCGGCGTACGCGACGCCGTCGACAAGCTCAAGGCAGGACCGTTCAAGCCAGCCGAAGCCAAGCTCGTGTTGCCGGCCGGGCTCACGGTCGACCAGTTCGCCGACCGCGTCGGCCAGTTGCCGGGCCATAGCAAGGAAGCGTTCGTCACCGCCCTTCGGTCCAACGCGGTTCGATCGAAGTACCAGCCGCCCGAGGTCACGTCACTCGAAGGGCTGTTGTTCCCGGATGCCTACATCGTCAAGAAGGGTGAGACCGACGAGCAGATCCTCTCCCGTCTGGTCGCTGCGTTCGATCAGCAGGCAGACGGCGCCGGTCTCGCAAGCGGTAACACATCCGGCCTGACCCCGTATCAGACGATCATCGCCGCGTCCCTGATCGAACGGGAGGCCAAGCTCCAGGAGGACCGACCATTGATTGCGGCGGTGATTCGGAACCGGCTGTTGGCGGGAAAGCCGCTGCAGATCGACGCGACCGTGTGCTTCGCGAAGGGCGGTTGTGAAAAGGGACCGACGAAGACCGACCTCGAAATCGATTCGCCGTACAACACCTACAAGATCCCCGGGCTTCCGCCGACACCGATCTCGACCGTGAGCGTGCAGTCGCTGATGGCCGCGGCGCATCCGGCGGATGTCCCATACCTGTACTACGTGCTCGCCGACAAGAACGGGAAGCACAAGTTCGCGATGACCGAAGAAGAGCACAACAAGAACGTGGAGGAGGCCCGCCAAAAGGGCCTGCTGTGACGGCGCGTCGGGTGATCACGGGCTCGACTCGGGTGGTCGGCGTGATCGGCGATCCGGTCGAGCACTCGCGGTCCCCAGCCATGCACAACGCGGCGTTCGCTGCGCTCGACCTCGATTGGGTGTACGTCGCGTTTCCCGTGGCGCGCGGTGAAGGGAAGGCTGCCGTACGTGCGGTTCTTCCGATCGGCGTGGCCGGCTTGAACGTCACGATGCCGCACAAAGCCGAGGCCGCCGAGGCGTGCGACGACCTCGCATCGGCGGCCGCCGCCCTGGGCTCCGTCAACACGGTGGTCGTCCGTCCTGACCGATCGCTGGTCGGGCACTCGACCGACGGAGAAGGGTTCCTTCGCGCGCTCGGCGACGAAGGTGTCAGCGTGTCGGGACGCCGGTGCGTCGTGCTCGGCGCCGGCGGCGCGGGACGCGCGATCGCCCACGCACTAGGAGGCGCAGGAGCGGACGTGACGGTCGCCGCCCGACGAGAGGACGCCGCCCGGAGCGCGGCGGCGCTCGTCCCCGGCGGCACCGCGATCGGCCTGGACGACGTGCCCGTCGAGACCTTCGACGTGGTCGTGAACGCGACGCCGCTTGGAATGCACGGGGAGCCGCCACCCTTTGATCTTGCGCGGCTCCGGCCCGGCCAGTTCGTCTACGACACCGTGTACCCGGTCGAGACGCCGCTGCTGGTGGAGGCCCGCGCCCGCGGCGCCGATGCCGCCGGTGGTCTGGGCATGCTCGTGCACCAGGGCGCGCTGTCGTTCGAGCTGTGGACCGGTTGCACACCGCCGCTCGACGTCATGCGGGCCGCGGCGTCGGTATCTCCGTGACCGCGACAGTCGTCGCGCTGTGCGCCGGTTGCGGATTGGTGGCCGGCTTGGGTGTGGAGATCGTCATCGACCGCGTGCCGAAGCGCGAGCTTCTCTCGACCTGGAGCCCGCAGGACCTGCGCGCCACACGGGCCGCCGCGGTAGCCGGTCTCACGGTCGCCCTGTTCGTCGGGCTCGCGCTCCGTTACCACGACTCCTGGGCGCTGCCCGCGTTCCTGGCCGTGGCAGCCGGGCTCGTCGCGCTGTCGGTCATCGACCTCGAGCACTTCCTGTTGCCCAACCGCATCGTGTTCCCGCTGGCCCTGGCGACGATCGTGCTCCTCACGTTGGCCGCGCTCGGCGACCGGGACTGGGGCGCGCTGGGCCGGGCCGTGCTCGGCGGTGTCGCCGGCATGGTCACCCTGGGCGTGCTCCACCTGGCGTCGCCTCGCAGCATGGGCTTCGGCGACGTGAAGCTCGCCTTCGTGCTCGGCCTCGCACTCGGCTGGTTGGGTTGGGGCGAGCTCGTGCTCGGGTTGTTCTGCGGCTTCCTCGCCGGCGCGCTCGTGGGGGTCGTGCTGATCGCGCTGCGGAGACGTGGACGGAAGGATCATCTGCCGTTCGGTCCGTTCCTCGCATTCGGGACGCTTGTGGTGCTCTTGTGGGGAGATGCGCTCCTGCGCTGGTACCGCGGTTGAGCCCCGGCAACTTCCCCGGCCACGCGAGCGCCGACCGGTACGCTGACCTGCGAAGACCCTCGCGGAGGCAAGCGTGCTTCGGTTCCTCACCGCCGGGGAGTCGCACGGCCCGGCGCTCGTCGTCGTGGTCGAAGGACTCCCCGCCGGGCTTCCCATCACGATCGAGGAGATCGCGGCCGAGCTGGCGCGCCGCCGGCTGGGCTTCGGGCGCGGCCCGCGCATGCGGTTCGAGCGCGACGACGTCGAGTTCACGGGTGGCGTGCGCCACGGGCGGACGCTCGGCTCGCCGGTGTCGCTCGTGATCCACAACACCGAGTGGTCGAAGTGGCAAGAGGAGATGTCCGCCGCTCCCGGCATCACGGAGAAACCGCTGCAGCAGCCGCGGCCTGGTCACGCCGACCTCGTCGGGATGCAGAAATACGGTTTCGACGACGCCCGCAACGTCCTCGAGCGGGCGAGCGCCCGCGAGACCGCCGCCCGCGTCGCAGCGGGGTCGCTCGCGAAGGCACTGCTGTCGTACCTCGGCAGCGACGTCATCAGCCACGTGATCCAGCTCGGGCCCGTGCGCTCAGCCGAGGACCGTCGCCCCGCGCCGTCCGACCTCGGACGGGTGGACGAGTCACCGGTCCGCTGTTTCGACCCCGACGCCGAGGCGGCGATGATCGCCGAGGTCGAGGCGGCCGCGAAAGAGGGCGATTCCCTGGGCGGAGTGGTCGAGGTGCTCGGATACGGAGTGCCGCCCGGGCTCGGCTCGCACGTCCACTGGGACCGCCGGATCGACGGGCTCATGGCGCAGGCGCTCATGAGCATCCAGGCGATGAAGGGCGTCGAGATCGGTGACGGCTTCGCGGGCGTCGCGCGCCGCGGCAGTGAAGCGCACGACGAGATCCTCTGGAGCGACGAGACGAAGAGCTATGAGCGCGGCTCGAGCCGGGCCGGCGGCATCGAGGGCGGGATGACGACCGGCAGCTTGCTCGTGGCCCGCGTCGGGATGAAGCCGCTGTCGACGCTGAACCGGCCCGTCCTGCGCACGGTCGACGTCGAGACGAAAGAAGAGACGGTCTCGTTCAAGGAGCGCACCGACGTGACCGCGCTCCCGGCGTCCGGCGTCGTCGCGGAGACGATGGTCGCGTTCGTGCTCGCGTCGGAGGCGCTTCGGAAGTTCGGCGGCGACTCGATCGACGAGTTCGTGCGCAACCACGCCGCGTATGTCGCCTCACTCCGGTGAGGTGAACATGACCAGCGACGGAGAGCGGCGTCATCTCGTGCTCGTCGGGCTGATGGGAGCAGGCAAGACGACGGTGGGCGAACGATGCGCGGAGCGGCTCGGCCGAGCGTTTGTCGACACCGACGACGTCGTCGAGGCCGTAGCGCGTCGATCCGTGCAGGAGCTCTTCACCGAGGCGGGTGAGTCGACGTTCCGTCACCTGGAGCGAGATGCCGTACGCGACGCAACTGCTTCGCCCGCTCCGACTGTCATCGCGTGCGGTGGTGGCGCAGTGCTCGATCCCGAGAACCGTCGCCGCATCCGCGAGACGGGGACGGTGGTGTGGCTGCGCGCCGCGCCGACCGTGCTGGCAGAGCGCGTCGACGCCGACGGTGTCGAGCGCCCCCTCCTCGCGCCGCGGATCGCCGTCGCCACCCTGGAGCGACTTGCCGTCGTGCGCGCCGCCGCCTACGAAGCCGTCGCTGATATCGCTGTCGATACCGACAGCCGTACCGTCGACGAGGTCGTCGACGTCGTGCTCGAGGTGTACCCGAGATGAGGCGGGTGACTGTTCGTGTCGAACGCCCGTACGACGTCATCGTCGGCCCCGGAGTGACCAACGAGATCGGGAGCCTGCTCGCCGGGCGTCGGAGGGCCGTCATCGTCACGCATCGTTCGCTGGTCGAGCTGCACCCGACCGCGATCGAGGAGTCCCTGAACGACGCCGGGGTCGAGTTCAGCTACGCGCTCCTCGATGAAGGGGAATCGGCGAAGTCGCTCACGATGATCGAGTTCCTCACCCGCTCGTTCGCCACGCAGGGTTTGCTGCGGGACGATGTCGTCGTCGCGCTGGGTGGCGGGGTAGTCGGTGACACAGCCGGGTTCGCGGCCGCGGTCTACCACCGCGGCATCGACCTGGTGCAGGTCCCGACGACCCTCCTCGCGCAAGTGGACTCGGCCATCGGCGGCAAGACCGGGGTGAACCTCCCGGAGGGCAAGAACCTTGTCGGCGCCTTCCACCAACCGCTCGGCGTGCTGGCCGACGTCAGCTCGCTGACCACCCTGGCGGAGCGCGAGTACCGGTCCGGGCTCGGCGAGGTCGCGAAGTACGCGCTGATCGAGCCCGCGCTCTTGGGCAGGACCGAAGTCGCCGACCTGCTCCAGAATCGGGCGTCCGAGGTACTTGACCGCGAGCCGGAGGCTCTGACGGACCTCGTCGCGCGCTGCGCGGCGATCAAGGCCCACGTCGTCGCCGAGGACGAGCAGGAGCGGGCCGGCGTGCGCGCCACGCTGAACTACGGCCACACACTCGGTCACGCGCTCGAGACGGTGAGCCGGTACGACCTGTACCACGGGGAGGCGGTGGCTATCGGTCTGGTGTTCGCCGGGAGCCTGGCGGGCGCGCTCGAGCGGATCGACTCCGACCGGGTCGAACGCCACCGCACGCTTGTCACCTCGCTCGGCTTGCCGGCCTCGGTCCTGGCCAAGGTGCGGGCCGAGGACCTCCTCACGGTCATGGCACGGGACAAGAAGGCGCACGGCGGCCTCAGCTTCGTGCTCGACGGCCCACGCGGGTTGGAGCGCATCGATGACCCGCCCGCGCCGGCCCTCCACCGCGCCTTTGAGGCCGTGGGCGTGGAAGGCTGAACCGTCGATGGCGATCATCCTGCTCGTGTCGGGCCCGAACCTGAACCTGCTCGGCAGCCGCGAGCCCGACGTGTATGGAACCGACACGCTCGACCAGCTGGTCGGCGATGCACGCGCGGTCGCGGAGGCGCACGGCCATACCCTCGAGCACGTGCAGTCCAACCACGAGGGCGACATCGTCGACGCCGTGCAGCAGGCGCGCGAGCGGTGCGCGGCGATCGTGATCAACCCCGGAGCCTTCACGCACTACTCCTACGCCATCGCCGATTCCCTCGCTGCGTTCCCCGGACCGAAGGTCGAGTTGCACATCTCGAACCCGTCGGCCCGCGAGGCGTGGCGGCGCACTTCGGTTGTTGCTCCCGTGGTGACGGGCACCGTGGCGGGGTTCGGACGACAGGGCTACCGCCTGGCGCTGGAAGCGACGGCTGCGCTGCTCAAGGAGGCCGGGTGACCGTGCCGGCGTTGCCGCCCATGGACGTCGCGGCACGCGCCGGGCGGCTGCGGGCCCGCTTCCCGGGGGCTGGCATCGACGCGCTGCTCGTCACGCGTTTACCGAACGTCACCTATCTCACCGGGTTCACGGGCAGCGCCGGCATGCTGCTGGTCGGACCGGACGAGCTCGTGTTCGTCACCGACGGCAGGTACGCCGAGCAGGCCGCTGACCAGCTCGCGGCCGCCGGCGTCACCGCCCGCATCGAGGTCCGTGTCACCCAGTCCGCGCAACGCGAGGCCATGAGCGCAGCGGCACGCGGCTACCGGCGGCTCGGACTGGAAGCGCACGGGGTGACTTGGGCGCAGCAGCGGGCTTTCGAAGCCGAGTGGTTCCCCGAAGCCGACCTGGTCCCGACCGAGCATCTGGTCGAGGATCTGCGCCGGGTCAAGGAACCAGCGGAGGTCGCCCGCATCCAGGCCGCGTGCACGATCGGCGACGAGGCACTGGCCGCCGCGCTTCCCACGCTGGCCGAGAAGCCGACCGAGCGAGACTTCGCGCTGCGGCTCGAGCTCGAGATGCGGGCACGCGGCGCGACGAGGACGAGCTTCGACCCGATCGTCGCCTCCGGACCCCACGGGGCCAAGCCGCACGCCCGTCCGTCGAGCCGCGCGATCGGGCCGGGTGAGCCGGTCGTCCTCGACTTCGGGTGTGTGGTCGACGGCTACTGCTCGGACATGACGCGCACGGTGAGCGTGGGCGATCCCGGACCGGACGCGTGGCGCGTCTACGACGTGGTGCTGGCGGCGCAGCAAGCCGGTCGTGATGCGGTGCGCGCCGGCGCCGACTGCGCGACGGTCGACCGCGCCTGCCGTGTCGTGATCGACGAGGCGGGCTGGGGCGACGCGTTCGTGCACGGGACCGGCCACGGCGTCGGCCTCGAGATCCACGAGGCCCCGAGAGTCGCCGCGACTGCCCGTGATACGTTGGCGATCGGGTACGTCGTTACGGTCGAGCCCGGTGTGTACCTCCCAGGCGTGGGCGGCGTGCGCATCGAGGACACCGTGGTCGTCACCGCCGACGGCGCCGACGTCCTCACGACCTTCCCGAAAGAATTCCTCTTGTGAGCGTCTCCACCAACGACCTGAAGAACGGAATGGCCCTCGACCTCCCCGAGGGGCTCGTCACGGTGATCGAGTTCCAGCACGTGAAGCCGGGCAAGGGCGGCGCGTTCGTGCGCACGAAGCTCAAGAGCGTGCGCACCGGCGCCGTCGTCGAGAAGACCTTCCGGGCCGACGAGAAGGTGCCCCTCGCCGTCATCGACAAACGCGAGATGCAATACCTCTACCGCGAAGGTGACGCGTACGTGTTCATGGACAACGACAGCTACGAGCAGATCCATGTCGACGCCCAGGACCTCGGCCAAGCGGTGCGGTACCTCAAGGAGGGGGACACCGCCGTCCTGCCCATGTATCAAGACAATGTCGTCGGGATCGACCTGCCCGCCGCCGTCGAGCTCACCGTGACCGACACCGAGCCCGGCGTGCAGGGCGATCGTGTGTCCGGGGCCCGCAAGCCGGCCACCCTCGAGACCGGACTGGTGGTCCAGGTCCCGTTGTTCGTCGAGCCGGGAGGGCGCATCAAGGTCGACACCCGGACGGGGGAGTATCTCGCCCGCGCCTGACGGGCGAGCCTGGTGCGATGCCGACGCGACGAGAGGCCCGGGAACGAGCCCTGAGCCTCTGCTACGAGATCGACGTGCGTGGCGTCAACCTCGACACCCTGCTCGACGAGTTGCCCGCACCCCCCGAGGAGTACGCCGAGGAGATCGCGCGCGGTGTGGAAGAGCATCGCGAAAAGGTCGATGCGATCCTGCGCAAATACTCCGAGCACTGGGCGCTCGAACGCATGCCCCTGGTCGACCGCGCCGCGCTCCGAATTGGCACCTACGAGCTCGGCTGGCAGCCCGAGCTTCCCACCGGCGTCGTGATCAGCGAGGCCGTGGAGCTCGCCAAGCAATACTCGACGAAGGACTCGGGCCGGTTCGTGAACGGGATGCTCGGTCGCATCGCCGAGGATCTGCGTGGGCAGACGCCCGAGCCGCCCGACCAGCCCGAAGCGAAGGAGCAATGAGCACCGCCCCGCTCGAAGTCGAACAGCCGGACGTCGAGGAGTACGTCGATACCGACCGCCCGTGGCTCGTGATCGTCTGGAACGACCCGGTGAACCTGATGAGCTATGTCGTGTATGTATTCCAGAAGCTCTTCGGGTACTCGCGCGAGAAAGCGACCCGCCTGATGCTCCAGGTCCACCATGACGGCAAGGCCGCCGTGTCCGCGGGAACGCGCGAGAAGGCCGAATCCGACGTCGCCCGTCTCCACGCGCACGGGCTGTGGGCGACGATGGAGCATCCGTCGTGAGCGCGCACTTCGAGCTGCGGGGTGAAGGGGTGCTGGTGTCGCTCCACCCCAATGAAGTCGAGCTCTTGCGCAACGTGCCGGCCGAGCTCCAGACCGCGCTGTCCGGTCCCTCGTCGAAGGACGATCCGGTCTACAACCGGCTGTTTCCGTCCGCCTACCTCGACCCGACCGAGGAGAGCGCCGAACGCGAGTGGCAGGAGCTCGTGCACCCCGAGCTGTTGCGCGAGCGGCTGGCGGCTCTCGAGCTTGTCACCGCCACGCTCGACCGCGCCGAGAAGAAGCGCGGACGCGCCGAGGTCGAGCTCGCGCCCGAGGAGGTCGAGGCGTGGCTGCACGTGCTCAACGACGCCCGGCTCGCGCTCGGCACCCGTCTCGGCATCACCGAGGACCACGAGGCCGAGGAGATCGACCCGTCGAAACCCGAGGCCGCCGCCCACGCCATGTACGGCTGGCTCACCTGGCTCCAGAACGACCTCGTCGAGACGCTGCTGGGCGAGTAACTCTCAGGGCGCCGGGCCGGCCGGGGTCCGCCGGACAATGCTGCCCGCCCGGCCGAGACCCCGGTCGAAGACCCGAGCCGAGCGAGCGCTGCGAGCGAGTCCGGCGCCCGTTCCGGGCCGAAGTCCACCCGTTGCGCGCGATGCGGCTGGTAGTGTGACGCAGACCGTGAAGGGGATCCTGTGAGGTCCCCACGGAGGATGACAACGGCATGACCGCGCCCATCGCCGGCGGGGACGGCCTCCCCGACGGCGACCACAACCGAAGCACGAGCTCGATGGCCCCCGGTGGGGGCCATATTTTTTCGCTGCGGTCGAAGGTCTTCGACGCCGACGACCTGCGCCGCGCCCATACCCGCATCGCGCACGAGATCGTCGAGCGGAACCACGGCGCGACCGACATCGTCCTCGTCGGTCTCTACACGCGGGGTGTGGCAGTGGCCCGCCGACTCGCGGAGGCGATCGAGCAGTTCGAAGGCGTGGAGGTCCCGGTCGGGGCCATCGATGTCGCCTTCTACCGCGACGACATCGGCCTGCGCCGGGTACAGCCTTTGGGCCCGACCGAGGTGCCGGTCGACATCACGGACCGGGTGGTCGTGCTGGTCGACGACGTGCTCTTCACCGGACGAACCGCCCGAGCGGCGCTCGAAGCGGTGACCGAGCTCGGCCGGCCCCGTGCCGTCCAGCTCGCCGTGCTCGTCGACCGTGGGCACCGCGAGCTGCCCATCCGCGCCGACTTCGTCGGCAAGAACCTCCCGACCAAGACCGCCGAGGACGTACGCGTGCGCCTGCGCGGCGTCGACGACGGCGACGAAGGCATCGAGATCTGGGGGCCCGACACATGACCGGTCCGCACCTTCTGTCGATCGACGACCTCGGACCCACGGGCATCGAGGAGCTGCTCGAGGTGGCGGAGTCGTTCGTCGAGGTCACGCAGCGCGACATCCCGAAGGTGCCGGCGCTGCGAGGAAAGACCGTCGTGACCCTCTTCTACGAGGACTCGACCCGTACCCGGCTGTCGTTCGAGACCGCGGCCAAGCGACTGTCCGCCGACACGATGTCGTTCACGGTGGGGAGCTCCTCGGTCGGCAAGGGCGAGAGCCTGCTCGACACCGTCCGCACCATCGAAGCGATGGGCGTCGACGCCATGGTGGTGCGTCACCAGAGCGCGGGGGCACCACATCGGATCGCGACCTGGGTCGACGCGGCGGTCGTCAACGCCGGCGACGGCCGGCACGAACACCCGACGCAGGCGCTCCTCGATCTGCTCACGCTGCGCCGCCGCTTGGGGGCCGACGCGCTCGCCGGCCTGCGGGTTGCGATCGTCGGCGACGTGCGCCACTCCCGCGTTGCCCGCAGCGGTGTGAAGGCGTTCGCCGCCATCCGCGCCGACGTCACGGTGGTGGGGCCGCCCACGCTGTTGCCGGAGTCGCTCGAGGGATGGCCGGCGCGCGCTGCGACCGACCTCGACGACGTGCTGCCCGAGGTCGACGTCGTATATCTGCTGCGTATCCAGCGGGAGCGGCTCGGGGCCGCGCTCTTCCCCTCCCTGCGCGAGTACACGACGCGCTACGGCCTCACGGCAGAGCGGGCGGCGCGCCTCAAGCCCGACACCGTGGTGATGCACCCGGGCCCGATGAACCGCGGCGTCGAGATCGCGGCCGAGGTCGCCGACGGCCCGGCGTCGATCATCACCGATCAGGTCGCAAACGGGGTCGCCGTGCGCATGGCGGTGCTGTGGTCGCTGCTCGGCTCGGGAGGCCCGGGTGCCTGATCGTGCCGATCTCGTGATCCGGGGCGGGCGCGTCGTCGACGCGACGGGCGAGCGCACCGCCGACGTGCTCGTCCGCGACGGCGAGATCGTCGAGGTGGGTGAGCGCCTCGACGGGACGCGCGTGCTCGACGCCGGCGGCTGCATCGTCGCCCCCGGTCTCGTCGATCTGCACGCGCACCTGCGCGAGCCGGGCGACGAGGAAGCGGAGACGATCCAGACCGGCGCCCGCGCCGCGGCGCTGGGAGGCTTCACCGCGATCGTCGCCATGCCGAACACCTGCCCACCGCTCGACGACGCGGCTGTCGTTGCCTCTGTGCTCGGGGCGGGGCGAGCGGCGGTCTGCGAGGTCGTCGCAGCCGGCTGCATCACCAAGGGCCGTGCCGGCGAGGAGCTCGCCCCGATGGGTGAGCTGCACGCACTCGGTGTTCGCATCTTCACGGATGACGGTGCATGCCTCGCCGATGCCGGTGTGATGCGGCGCGCACTCGAATACGCGCGTTCCCTTCCGAGGGCTGTGGTCGCACAGCACGCCGAGGACGCCTCACTCGCCGCCGGCGGACACATGCACGAGGGCGCGTGGTCGAGCCGGCTCGGGATCCCGGGACGACCGGCGGCCGCCGAGGTCGCCGTCGTCGCCCGCGACATCATGCTCGCCGAGCTCACTGGCACGCGCGTGCACTTCCTCCACCTGTCGACGGCGAAAGCGGTGCAGCTCGTGCGCGAGGCCAAACGCGGTGGTGTTCCGGTCACGGCCGAGGCCGCGCCGCACCACTTCACGCTCACCGACGCCGAATGCCGGCACTTCGACCCCGTCTTCAAGGTGCACCCGCCGCTGCGCACGGAAAGCGACGTCGCCGCGATCAAGACGGGTCTGGCCGACGGCACCATCGACGCGATCGCTACCGACCACGCGCCCCACGTGCCCGAAGCGAAGGAGCGCACGTTCGAAGAAGCCCCGCCGGGAATGCTCGGCCTCGAAACCGCGCTCGCGCTCACACTGAGCGAGCTCGTCGAGCCGGGCGTGCTGAGCTTGCGCGACGCGCTCGCGCGTCTGTCGTGGCAGCCGGCGGCGATCGCCGGCCTCGACGGTCACGGGGGCCCGATCGAGCCCGGCCGCCCCGCCAACCTGTGCGTCGTCGATCCCACGGTGCGCTGGGAGGTCGATCCTCTGCGGCTGGCGAGCCGGTCGCGCAACACGCCGTACACCCGACGGAAGCTCACCGGTCGGGTGCGTCACACGGTGCTGCGAGGCGAACCCGTGGTCGTCGACGGGACCGCGCCGCGATGAGTCAAGACGCCCTGCTCGTGCTGTCCGACGGCGCCACCTTCGAGGGCGAGGCCGTCGGTCACCTCCCGGAGGCCGGGGTCGCGGCAGGTGAGGTCGTGTTCAACACCGCCCTGTCCGGCTACCAGGAGATCCTGACCGACCCGTCCTACGCAGGGCAGGTGATCACGTTCACCTACCCGCACATCGGCAACTACGGCGTGAACCCCGACGACGTCGAGAGCCGCCGGCCGTTCTGCTCCGGGGTCCTCGTGCGTGACCTGGCCCGCCGGCCCAGCAACTGGCGCGCCACCGAGAGCCTCGACGAGTTCCTGCGCCGGAATCACGTGCCGGGCATCGCCGGGCTCGACACCCGGCGATTGACGCGCCATCTCCGCGAGTCGGGCGCGCTGCCGGGCGCGTTCGGCACCGATGAGTCCGCCGTGCGCGCCGCAGCGGCGTCGGCGGCCCCGACGGACGGCATCGACCTCGTCGATGGCGTCACGACCGATCACGCGTACACGGTGGGAGAGCCCGACGCCGCGTTCCATGTCGTCGCGTACGACTTCGGCATCAAGTCCACGATCCTGCGCAAGCTCACAGCGGCCGAATGCTTCGTCGAGGTCGTGCCGGCGGCAACGCCCGCCGCCGACGTGCTCGCCCGCCGCCCCGACGGCGTGTTCCTCTCGAACGGGCCCGGTGACCCGGCCGCCGTCGCCGGCGCCGCCGACACCGTGCGCGGCTTGCTCGGCGAGGTCCCGGTCTTCGGCATCTGCCTCGGCCACCAGATCCTCGGGCTCGCGCTCGGCGCCCGCACCTTCAAGCTCCGCTTCGGCCACCACGGCGCCAACCATCCCGTGCGCCACGAGGCCACCGGCAAGGTCGAGATCACGAGCCAGAACCACAACTACGCCGTCGACCTCGACACGCTCCGCGGCGCAGCCCTCACGCACGTCAACCTCAACGACGGCGTTGTCGAGGGTTTCCGCGTGCTCGACGCGCCCGCGTTCGGCGTCCAGTACCACCCCGAGGCCGGGCCCGGCCCACACGACGCCGCGTATCTCTTCGACGAGTTCACACAGCTCATGACCGGAGCGGGATAGAACGCGCATGCCGCGACGCGACGACCTCGCCAGCATCCTGATCATCGGCAGCGGACCCATCGTGATCGGCCAGGCGTGCGAGTTCGACTACTCGGGCACCCAAGCGTGCAAGGTGCTCCGCGACGAGGGCTACCGGGTCGTGCTCGTGAACTCCAACCCGGCCACGATCATGACCGATCCGGAGTTCGCCGCCGCCACCTACGTCGAACCGCTCGACGTGGCCAGCCTCACCCGGATCATCGAGCGCGAGCGGCCGGACGCGCTGCTCCCGACGCTGGGGGGCCAGACTGCGCTCAACCTCGCCGTCGCCCTGCACGACGACGGCGAGCTCGAACGCAGGGGCGTCGAGCTCATCGGCGCCAGCGTGGACGCGATCCGCACGGCCGAGAACCGCTACCGGTTCAAGGAGGCGATGGAGGAGATCGGGCTGTCCGTCCCGCGATCGGGCATCGCATCCACGCTCGACGACGCGATGGACATCGCCGACCAGGTCGGGTATCCGGCGATCGTCCGGCCCTCCTTCATCCTCGGCGGCGGGGGAACCGGCCTCGCCCACACCGCGGACGAGATGCGCGAGATCGCGGCGCGCGGGCTCGCCGCCAGTCCCGTCACCGAGATCCTCATCGAGCAGTCGGTCGTGGGCTGGAAGGAGTTCGAGCTCGAGGTCATGCGTGACCACGCCGACAACGTCGTCGTCATCTGCTCCATCGAGAACTTCGACCCGATGGGCGTGCACACCGGCGACTCCATCACCGTGGCGCCGGCGCAGACGCTGACCGACGTCGAGTACCAGCGCATGCGGGACGCCGCGTTCGCGTGCATCCGGCGCATCGGCGTCGATACGGGCGGGTCGAATATCCAGTTCGCTGTCGATCCCGCCGACGGCCGCATGCTGATCATCGAGATGAACCCGCGCGTGTCGCGGTCGAGCGCGCTGGCGAGCAAGGCCACCGGGTTCCCGATCGCCAAGATCGCGGCGCGGCTCGCAATCGGGTACCGCCTCGACGAGGTCATGAACGACATCACCGGCGAGACGCCGGCGTCGTTCGAGCCGACGATCGACTACGTCGTTACGAAGGTGCCGCGCTGGGCGTTCGAGAAGCTGCCCGGTGCGAAGCCCGCGCTCGGGTCGATGATGCAGTCGGTCGGCGAGGCCATGGCAATCGGCCGCACCTTCCCCGAATCGCTCCAGAAGGCGGTGCGGTCCCTGGAGACGGGCCGGCTGGGACTCAACTGCGACCCGGCCGAGCGGCCGCTCGCCACGTCCTCGGACGACGAGCTCGTGCGCGCGGCTGCGTCGCCGACACCGGATCGGGTGTTCATGCTCGAGGCCGCGCTGCGCGGAGGCACCTCCGTCGAACGGCTCGGCGATGCCACCGGCGTCGACCCGTGGTTCCTCGACGGCATGCGGCAGATCGTCGAGGAGCGCGCCCGCCTCCAGGAGACCGGGCTGGCGGGCATGGCCCGCGGCGACTGGCGCCGGGCCAAGCGGCTGGGGTTCTCCGACGGACAGCTCGCGTACCTGTGGGGTGTCGACGAAGCCCGGGTGCGGGCGCCGCGCCGGGATGCCGGCGTCGATGTCACCTACAAGACCGTCGACACGTGCGCGGCCGAGTTCGCCGCCAGGACCCCGTACCACTACGGCACGTTCGAGGACGAAGACGAAGTCGCGCCGCTCGACGCACCGGCGGTGGTGATCCTCGGCAGCGGGCCCAACCGGATCGGTCAGGGCGTGGAGTTCGACTACTGCTGCGTCCATGCCGCGTTCGCACTCTCTGCGGCCGGTTACGAGACCGTGATGGTGAATTGCAATCCCGAGACGGTCTCCACCGATTACGACACCAGCGACCGGCTCTTCTTCGAGCCGCTCACCCCGGAGGACGTGCTCGCCGTCTGCGCGCGCTTAGCCAACCGCGGCGAGCTCGCCGGTGTGATCGTGAGCCTCGGCGGCCAGACCCCGCTGAAGCTGGCCCACGTCCTCCAGAGCGCGGGCGTCCCGATACTCGGGACGAGCCCGGCATCGATCGACCTCGCCGAGGACCGCGAGCAGTTCAACTCGTTGTGCACGCGGCTCGGCATCCCGCAACCCGAAGGCGGGACGGCCGCCACGCCCGAAGAGGCGCGCGCCGTCGCCGAGAGCATCGACTACCCGGTGCTCGTCCGGCCGTCGTACGTGCTCGGGGGACGCGCTATGCAGATCGTGTACGACGACGAAGGTCTCGACGCCGCGATGGCGGAGCTCGGCGGCACCGGGAGCCTCGGCCGCGAAGGCGGCTTGAGCGCGTCCCGTCCCGCCCTGATCGACCGCTTCCTCGAGGACGCCGTCGAGGTCGACGTCGACGCGCTCCGCGACGCGGCGGGTGAGGTGCTCATCGGCGGCGTCATGGAGCACATCGAGGAGGCCGGTGTGCACTCGGGAGACTCGGCGTGCGCGATCCCGCCCCAGACGCTCACACCGCCCGTGATCGCGACGCTCGAGACGTACACGCGAGCGCTGGCGAACGGGCTCGACGTGCGCGGGCTGCTCAACGTGCAGTACGCGGTCAAGGGAGGCGAGGTGTACGTCCTCGAGGCGAACCCACGCGCGAGCCGCACCGTGCCGTTCGTGAGCAAGGCCACGGGCGTGCCGCTGGCGAAGATCGCCGCTCGCGTGATGCTCGGCGCCACGCTGGCCGAGCTGCGCGAAGAAGGTCAGAGCTTCGCCGTGTCCGTGCCGGTCACGGGGGGCCGGAGCTCCGTCGTGAACGGCGGCCATGTCGCCGTGAAGGAGGCGGTGCTCCCGTTCGAGCGCTTCCCCGAGGTCGACACCATTCTCGGGCCGGAGATGCGCTCCACGGGCGAGGTGATGGGACTCGACCGCTCGTTCGGCCTCGCGTTCACCAAGAGCCAGGCCGCGGCCGGCAACCGGCTTCCGGAGCGCGGGACGGTGTTCCTGTCGCTGGCCGACCGGGACAAGCCCGCCGGGCTCGTTGCGGCGCGGCGGCTCGCAGAGCTCGGCTTCTCGCTGGTGGCCACGGCGGGCACCGCAGCCGCCTTGCAAGCCGACGGTATCGGCGTCGACGCGATCGTGGGAAAGCTCGGGGAGACCGACGCTTCGGGCATGGACGCGGTCGAGCTGATCTCGTCCGGCAAGATCGATCTCGTCATCAACACGCCGCGGGGCCGACCTGCGCGCCCGGGCGACGGCGACCACATCCGGCGCGCCGCGACCGCGCATCAGGTTTCGTGCGTCACGACGATCGCCGCCGCTCTCGCGGCCGCGTCGGGGCTACGCGAGTGGACCACGCACGAGTCGCAGGTCCGATCGCTGCAGGAGTACCACCGCGCCAGCCAGCTCCGGCTCGAGGTCTGATGCCGCGCCGGCGACGTGACGCGGTCGGGATCGACGCCCGGGTATACATCGGGTCGCTCGAGCTGCCCAACCCGATCGTGGCCGCCTCGGGCACCTTCGGGCATGCGGACGAGCTCGCACGCCAGTGCGACCCGTCACGGCTCGGCGCGGTGACGGCGAAGTCGCAGGCGCCGTACGAATGGCCCGGCAATCCGGCGCCCCGCCTGCACACGACCGCGGCCGGGATGCTGAACGCGGTCGGGCTCCAAGGGCCCGGCGTCGAGCACTGGATCGACCACGACCTGCCCAAGCTTCGGGCGCTGGATGCGCGTGTGATCGCGTCGGTCTGGGGGCGGACCACCGAGGACTTCGGCCGTGCGGCCAAGCTCCTCACGCCGGCGCGTGACGAGATCGTCGCCGTCGAGGTGAACGTGAGCTGCCCGAACCTCGAGGACCGCTCGAACATGTTCGCCCACTCGGCCGACGCGACCGGCGCTGCGACCGCCGCAGTGGTCGACGCAGACCTCGACGTGCCGGTGCTCGTGAAGCTCTCGCCGAACGTCACCGACATCCGAGAAATTGCCGGAGCCGCGCTCCGATCGGGGGCGACTGGTCTCACGCTCGTCAATACCGTTCTCGGGCTCGTGATCGATGCCGAGCGTCGCCGCCCCGTGCTCGGCGCGGGGGGCGGCGGGCTGTCCGGACCGGCGATCAAGCCGATCGCGGTGCGAGCCGTCTACGACGTCGCGCGCGCCTATCCGGGTGTGCCGATCATCGGCACGGGAGGGGTCATGACCGGTGTCGACGCGGTCGAGATGATTCTCGCCGGCGCGACGGCGGTCGGGGTCGGCACCGCGACGTTCCATGACCCGCGTGCACCGTTGCGCGTGCTCGACGAGCTGCTGGAGTGGTGCGCCGCGCACGGCGAGACGTGCGTTCGGGAACTCAGTACCACGCTCGAGGATCCTGCATGACGGAGATGCGCGATCGACTCGCGCTCGCGCTCGACGTCGGAGGACCGGCGGAGGCCGAGGCGACCGCCCGGCGGCTCGCGCCGTGGTTCGGGATCGCGAAGGTCGGGCTTGAGCTGTATGCGGAGGCTGGCCCTCAGATCTTCGACCGGTTGCACGCGCTCGGGCTGTCGATCTTCGCCGACCTCAAGTTCTACGACATCCCTACGACCGTCGAGCGCTCCGCACGCGTTCTCGGCCGCCACGGCGTCGACTTCTTGAACTTCCCGGCCGCAGGCGGGACCGCCATGCTGGAGGCCGGCGTGACGGGGTTGGCTGAAGGGGCTCGTGAGGCCGGGCACCCACCGCCGGTGGCGCTGGCCGTCACCGTGCTCACAAGCGAGGCCGACGTGTCGGCCTTCGACGAGCGCCTCGAGTGTGCCGTGGCAGCGGGGTGCGGGGGAGTGGTGTGCTCGGCGCAGGAGATCGCGATGGTGAAGCGCCGCGCGCCGGCAATGGCGACGATGGTGCCCGGCATCCGGCTGGCGGGTGATGTGCTTCACGACCAGGCGCGGGTGGCGAGCCCAGGAGACGCGATCGCGCGCGGCGCCGACTGGCTCGTCATCGGTCGGACGGTGACAGCCGCCCCCGATCCTGAAGCCGCCGCCGAGTCGGTGACGCGCGACGCGGCGGGCGCGCTTGCGCGGTGAGCCCGGCCGCGCTACACGCGCCATTTCCGCGCAAGTTTCGTCCCGGTTGATTGCGGGAATGCGCTGCATATACTGACGCCGTCGTCGGGCTGTGCGGCGCTGCAGGGAGCGGCCGTCCGCGATGGCCTGAACCAACCGAGCTGGACGACCGGCTCGCCGAGTTGGAGGTCCAAGCGCCGATGCCCCTCCCGCCTTCCCTCACCCCGGAGCAGCGTCAGGCTGCGCTCGAGAAAGCTGCCGTCGCTCGACGCCAGCGGGCCGAGGTGAAGGAGAAGCTCAAGGCGAACTCCCTGTCCCTGCGCGAGCTGTTCGAGCAGGGCGATCGGGACGAGATCCTCGCCAAGCTCAAGGTCGTGAGCGTGCTCGAGTCCCTTCCGGGCGTGGGCAAGGTGCGGGCGCGCCGGCTCATGCAGGAGCTCGACATCAGCGAGAGCCGCCGGCTGCGCGGGCTCGGCCGGAATCAGCGCGAGGCCTTGCTCGAGCGATTCGGCTGATCGGCGGGTAGGCCCTGGGCGTCCTGCTGGTCCTCGCCGGACCGTCCGGCGTCGGCAAGGGAACGATCGTCCGCCGGCTCCTCGCGCGCGACCCGCGCCTGTGGTTCTCGGTCTCGGCGACGACCCGTCCGCGCCGTGAGGACGAAGTGGACGGCAAGGACTACCTGTTCATCGATCGAGACGAGTTCGAACGCCTCCGCGAAGCCGGTGGCTTGCTGGAGTGGTTCGACGTCTACGGCGACCTCAAGGGCACGCCCCGGGCGCCGGTCGAGGAGCACCTGGCCGCCGGCGACGACGTGCTCCTCGAGCTCGACGTCCAAGGCGCGCTCGCCGTCAAGGAGAACTACCCCGACGCCGTGCTCGTGTTCATCCGCGCCCCCTCACGGGAGGAGCAACACCGGCGTCTTGCGGCGCGGGGCCAGGACGATCCCGAGGCCATCGAACGCCGGCTGGCGCAAGCCGACGCCGAGGAGGCGCTCGCCGACCGCTTCGACGCCGTCGTCGTGAACGACGACCCAGACCGGGGCGCAGACGAGGTCGCTGCTATCCTGAATGCGTACCGGGAGGCCCGAACACCCCCGGAGCCCGGTTCCCCACCCCCTGCTGGCCTGCCGGACCGGTAGCCCGGGGAGAAAGGCCATGGTCATGCCCGAACGACGCGCTTCGCTGATGGAGCCCCGCACCGAGAGCCTCCTCGACCGCGTCGACTCGAAGTTCACGCTGGTCACGCTGGCGGCGATGCGCGCCCGCGGGATCAACGACTACTACAACCAGCTGGGCGAGGGTCTGGGCAAGATCGTGCCGCCGCAGGTCACGTCGGTGTCGCGCAAGCCCCTGTCGATCGCGCTCGAAGAGATCGAAGCGGACAAGATCCACGCCGTGCCGAAGCCGCCCGAAGAGACCGAGGGCGAGCAGCTGACCGACGCCGGGGAACCGTCCGAGGCCTAGAGGCCCGCGGGCTCAACCGCATGGCCGCGCCCGACCCACCCGATCTCCCGGAATCGCTCGTCGCGCTGCGCGGCCGCCGCGTCGTGCTCGGCGTCACCGGTGGGATCGCCGCGTACAAGGCGGTCGAGGTGTGCCGCCGCCTCGTCGACGCCGGCGCGCACGTCGTTCCCGTCCTCACCGACGACGCCCAGCGGTTCGTCGGCGCGCTGACGTTCTCGGCGCTGGCGTCGGAGCCGGCGCGCACCTCGCTGTTCCAGGGCGCGGATCCGATCCCGCACACCAGCCTGGGCCGGCACGCCGACCTCATCGTCGTCGCGCCCGCGACCGCCAAGCTCATCGGCAAGTACACGCACGGGATCTCCGACGACCTCCTGACGGCCACGCTGCTCGCAACCGGCGCGCCCGTGCTGCTCGCCCCGGCGATGCACACCGAGATGTGGGAGCACGCCGCCGTGCAGGACAACCTGCGCGTGCTGCGCGGGCGGGGCGTGCACGTCGTCGACCCCGAGGAAGGCCGGCTCGCCGGTGGCGACGTCGGCCCCGGGCGTCTCGCCGATCCGGAGCGCATCGTCGCCGCGGCCGCGGCCGTGCTCGCGGCGGCGGGTGACCTGGGCGGCGTGCGCGTGCTGGTGACGGCGGGCGGTACGAAGGAGCCGATCGACCCCGTGCGGTTCGTCGGGAACAGGTCCTCCGGGAAGATGGGTTACGCGGTCGCCGAGGCCGCGGCCCGCCGCGGTGCTGCGGTGACCCTCGTGACCACGATCGGCCGGCCGACGCAGACGTCGGGCATAGAGACAGTTCGGGTGGAGACGGCCGATGAGATGGCCACCGCGGTCCTGCCGCGCGCGGCCGAGTCGGACGTGGTCGTGATGGCGGCGGCGGTCGCCGACTTCCGCCCCAAGGCGGTAGCCGACGAGAAGCTGAAGAAGCGGGACGGCGTACCCGAGGTCGTCCTCGAGCCGACGCGGGACATTCTCGCCGAGCTCGGCGAGCGCAAACAGCCCGGACAGGTCGTGGTCGGCTTCGCAGCCGAGACCGAGCAGGTGCGGGAGCACGCGGCCGCGAAGCTGGCCTCCAAGCGCGTCGACCTCATGGTTGCCAACGACGTCTCGGCGCCGAACTCCGGCTTCGAGGTCGACACGAACCAGGCGATCCTGCTGTACTCATCCGGTTCCTGGGAGGAGACGCCCCTGCTCGACAAGCGCGAGCTGGCCGGGCTCATCCTCGACCGAGTGGCGGCTCTCCTTGCCGATGGCCGCGCATGAGCAAAGCGAGAAGTGTCGATGAGTAGGTTCACGTTCACGTCGGAGTCGGTGACCGAAGGCCACCCCGACAAGATGTGCGACCAGATCAGTGACGCCGTCCTCGACGGCATGTTCGAGCAGGACCCGTACAGCCGGGTGGCGTGCGAGAGCATGGTCACGACCGGTCTGGCGATCGTCGCCGGCGAGATCAGCTCGAACGCGCAGCTCGACATCCCGCGCCTCGTTCGCGACACGATTCGGGGGATTGGCTACACGGACGCGTCGTACGGCTTCGACGGCAACTCGTGCGCGGTGATCACCTCGATCGACGAGCAGTCCCCTGACATCGCGCAGGGCGTCGACAAGGCATACGAGCTGCGCACCGGCGACGGCGACCACTACGACGAGGTCGGCGCCGGAGACCAAGGCATGATGTTCGGCTACGCCTGCGACGAGACCGCCGACCTCATGCCGGTGCCGATCTGGTTCGCGCACCGCCTCGCACAGCAGCTCGCCGCGGTCCGCCGGGACGGGACGGTCCCGTTCATCCGGCCCGACGGCAAGACGCAGGTGACGATCGAGTACGAAGACGGCGTCCCGAAGCGCCTCTGCACCGTGCTCATCTCCACGCAACACGATCCCGGCGTGAGCATCGACGGGAAGCTCAAGCCCACGCTCCTGGAACACGTCGTCCGCCCCTTATTGCCGGAGCAGTTCGCGGCCGACGACTTCGAGTTCCTCTGCAACCCGACCGGGAGCTTCGAGAAGGGCGGTCCCCACGCCGACTGTGGCCTCACCGGCCGCAAGATCATCGTCGACACGTACGGCGGCATGGCCCGCCATGGCGGCGGCGCGTTCAGCGGGAAGGACCCGACCAAGGTCGACCGGTCAGGCGCCTACGCGGTCCGCAACGTGGCGAAGAACGTCGTCGCCGCCGGGATCGCGAAGTGCTGCGAGGTGCAGGTGGCGTACGCGATCGGCGTCGCCCGCCCCGTGTCGGTGATGGTCGAGACGTTCGGAACCTCACAGATCGACCCCAACAAGCTCGGCGCGCTCGTGCACGACCATTTCGATCTCCGGCCGGCCGCGATCATGGAACGGCTCGACCTCCGCCGGCCCATCTACCAGAAGACCGCCGCGTACGGGCACTTCGGCCGGCGCGAGCCCACATTCACGTGGGAGCGCACCGACGAAGCCGAGGCGCTGCGCAAGGCGGCGGAAGCGCTCGCATAGCCCCATCACCGCGGGTCTGCCGGGTCCAGCCCGATCTGCCGGCTGTTGGGCGCGCGTTCGATTACCTGGTTCCCGACGGGATGGCGGACCTCGTTCGGGTCGGGACCATCGTCCGTGTGGGGTTGCACGGTCGCCGCGTGCGGGGCTGGGTCGTCGCCGACGACGTCGAGCCCGAGGCGGACCCGTCGCGACTCCGGCCTCTCGCCAAGGTCGTATCCGCCGGCCCGCCCCCCGACATCGTCGACCTCTGCGGATGGACGGCATGGCGCTACGCCGGCCCTCTCGCGCTTGTTCTGCGAGCGGCGTCGCCGCCGAACGTGGTCCCCGCGTCGGTCGACACCGAGCGCGACACGGCCGTGTTCCCGCCCGTGACGTTGCCCGCGAGCCTGGCCACCAACGCGCTGGGCGAACGCAGTGTCGTGGCGTGGCCTCCGGCCGCGGATCGCCGCGAGTTGATGCGCGGGTTACTCGCCTCCGAAGGGTCCACGATCGTCGTCGCACCGGACGCCGGCAGCGCTGCGGCCGTGGCGAGCGATCTGCGCGGTCAGGGCCGCCATACGGTCGTCATGCGCGGCGACCAGACCGACGCCGAGCGCACCGAAGCCTGGGACGACGCCCGACGCGGCGCGTGCGTCGTGGTGGGCGGACGGGTGGCCGTGCTGACGCCGGTTCCCGACCTGCGCGCCGTCGTCGTGCTCGACGAAGGCGACGAGGCGCTCAAGGAAGAGCGGGCCCCGACCTGGCACGCGCGCGAGCTGGCCCTCGAACGTGCCCGGCGCGAACGCGCGCGCGTCACGCTCGTGACACCGGCGCCGACGCTCGAGGCACTCGCCGCCGCCGGACCGCCGGCCCGACCTGGCCGTGGCGTCGAGCGGGATGGTTGGCCGCTCCTGGAGGTCGTGGACTTGCGAGATGAGCCACCGGGACGAGGATTGTTCTCGGACGCGCTCGCCAGCGCGCTCCGGAACGCGGTCGGGCACGGCACGCGCGCGGTCTGCGTGCTGAACCGCAAGGGGCGTGCTCGGATGCTCACGTGCATGCGGTGCAATCGCCTCGCTCAGTGCGAAGTCTGTGGCGCGGCGGTCGTCGAAGCTGACGACGGGTTCGCATGCCCGCGCTGCGGTGCCGCTCGCCCGCGTATCTGCCTCCACTGCCACGCCACCCGCTTCAGCGCCCGGCGCCCGGGGATCACGCGAGTACGCGAGCAGCTTGCTGCGTTGCTGCCGCGGCTGTCGGTGGGCGAGGTCGATGCCGTCACCGTCGGGCTCCCGGACGCCGACGTGCTGGTGGGCACCGAAGCCGTCCTCCATCGGGTCGCGGCTGCACCGGCGCGTGTCGGGCTGGTCGCGTTCTTGGAGTTGGACCAGGAGCTGCTGGCGCCTCGATACCGGGCGGCGGAGCAGGCGCTGTGGCTGCTCGTCCGGGCCGGACGCGCGGTTGGGGGGCGGCAGGTCGGGGGACGCGTGCTCGTGCAGACGCGAGTCCCGGACCACGAGGTGATCGTGGCGGCACGTTCGGCCGATCCCGAGGTCGTGGCGGACGCCGAGCGGGCGCGGCGGCGCGTGCTGGGCTTCCCGCCCTTCGGCGGTCTGACCGAGGTGAGCGGTGCACCCGACGCCGTCGATCTCGCATGCGGGTCACTGCGGTCCGTGCCGGCGCTGCGGGTGCTCGGGCCGACCGTCGCCGGCGCCTCGGCGCGCGCACTCGTGCACGCCCCTTCGACGGACGTTCTGTGCGACGCCCTTGACCAGGTCGACCTGGCCCCGGCGCGCTCACGCGGCCGCCTGCGCGTGGACGTCGACCCGCTCCGTGTCTGATGTTTTGGCGCCGTTTACATACGCATGAGGTATGTAGGCGGCGCCAAAAGGTGGGTCCAGAACCGAACAAAGCGGCTGGTACCCTCGCATGCGCCGCGGCGACGGCGGCTTTGCTGACCGTCGCCGCAAAGCCCGAGCTTGCGAGGGCGACAAAGGAGGAAAGTGGCGGCGACCCACCCCGTTCGTCTCTTCGGTGACCCCGTGCTCAAGCAGCGGGCTCGCGACGTCGAGGAGCTCGACGGGAGCCTCGCCGCGCTCGTCGAGACGATGTTCGAGACGATGTACGAGGCGGTCGGAGTCGGCCTCGCCGCACCGCAGATCGGGGTCCAGCGCCGCATCTTCACCTACGACGTCGGTGAAGGGCCACACGCGGTCGTCAACCCGGAAATCGTCGAGGCGTCCGGAGAGTGGATCTTCAACGAAGGCTGCCTGTCGGTACCGGGGCTGCACTTCGAGATCACCCGTCCCAAGCTTGTGACACTCCGAGGGGTGGGCGTCGACGGAAGCAAGATCGAGATCGAAGCGGACGAGATGTTGGCGCGTGTCTTTCAGCACGAGATCGATCATCTCGACGGCGTCATCCTCCTCGATCGCCTCGAGCCGGACGAGCGGAAGCGCGCCTTGCGGACCCTGCGGGACCGGGACCTGACCATGGCGGCCCGGGGCGCCGGTCCGGCCCTCTGACGCCGGCGCGCCTGCGGTGCGCCTCGTCTTCCTCGGCACGCCTGCCGACGCGGTTATACCGCTGCGCACGCTCGTGCGTGCCGGGCACGAGGTCGCGCTCGTCGTCACGCAACCCGACCGCCGGCGCAGTCGGGGCCGTGGCGCGGATCCGACCCCCGTGAAGGTCGCCGCATCGGAGCTCGGACTTCCCGTACTGACCCCGAGCCGGGCGCGCGATGTGATCGAGGACGTGCGGTCGTCCGGCGCTCAGCTGGGGGTGGTGGTGGCGTTCGGGCAGCTGCTGCCGCCGGCGTTCCTCGATGCCGTGCCGCACGGGTTCGTCAACGTGCACTTCTCGCTGCTCCCACGCTGGCGCGGGGCTGCGCCCGTCGAGCGCGCCATTCTCGCCGGCGACCGGGAAGCAGGTGTGAGCCTCATGCGCATCGAGGAGGGCCTCGACACGGGCGGCGTGTACGCCTCGGCGTCGACGCCGATCGGTCGGGACGAGACGGCGGGTGAGTTGCGTGCGCGCTTGGCCGAGCTCGGCACTGAACTGTTGCTCGAGCATCTCCCGCACATTCCCGAGACCGAGCCCGCGCCACAGCAAGGTGAGCCCACGTACGCGGAGAAGCTCAGCGTCGACGAGTTCCGGATCGATCCCCGCCGGTCGGCCGACGAGCTGTCCCGTCTCGTCCGCGCCGGCAACCCACGCCCGGGTGCATGGCTGGTTGTGGGGGGCAAGCGAGTCAAGGTGTGGCGCGCGCACGCTGCGAGCGGCGACGGCACGGCAGGAACGATTCAGGCGCCTGCCGCGCTGGTCACCGAGGACGGAGCACTTCGCCTCGAAGAGGTGCAACCGGAAGGGCGGCCGCGCATGTCGGCCGAGGCATGGCTCGCCGGAGTACGTGAGCCGACGCCCACAGTCGACCGGGGCGCGCAATGACCAGCAGTCGAGAGCTCGCGCTTGCGGTGCTTCTGCGCGTCGAGGACGGCGCGTACTCGAATCTGCTGCTGCCGGCGATGCTGCGCGAGTCCCTGCTGGAAACGCGCGATCGCGCCTTCGCCACGGACCTCGTCTACGGGACGCTGCGTGAGCAGCGAGCCCTGGAGTACCTCCTCGGGCAACTCTCGGATCGGCCCCTCGAGGAGCTCGACACACCAGTTCGGATCGCGTTGCGGCTCGGCGCATACCAGCTCATGCACGGTGTGCCTGCGCACGCCGCGGTGCGGGAGACCGTCGAGATCGCGCCCGAACGCGCACGTGGGTACGTCAACGGCGTGCTGCGGACGCTCGCCCGTCTCGGCCCGCCCTGGCCGTGGCCAGAAGGCGACGATCCGGACGCGCTCGCCGTTCGCCTGTCGTACCCGGACTGGATCGTCGAGCGACTCGTCAGAGACTTCGGGTTCGAGGACGCCCGGGCCACGCTGGCCATCGGGAACGAGCCGGCTGCGATCGCACTGCGCATCAATCCAATGACGACTTCCGAGGAGGTCGCGCGTGAGCTCCGAGCCGCAGACACGAGCGTGACCCGCGGTGCCCTCGTCGAGGACGCGCTGCTCGTACGGGGCACCGGCGACCCTGCGCGGCTCGCCCCCGTCGCCGAAGGTCGGGCGACTCCGCAGGACGAGGCGAGCCAGGCGGTCGTCGCGATCCTCGATCCCCAGCCGGGCGAGACCGTCATCGACGTCGCCGCTGCACCCGGCGGGAAGGCAACCGCCATCGGAGAACGAGTCGGGGACCACGGACGCGTGCTCGCCGCCGACATCCACCCCGGGCGGATCCGCCTCGTCTCGGCGGCCGCGCACCGCCTGGGCCTCCGGTGCGTCCTCCCCGTGGTCGCCGACGGCCGGGCGCTACCGGCCCGGCCGTCCGGAGCGGATCGGGTCCTCGTCGACGCTCCCTGCAGCGGCCTGGGCGTGCTCCGCCGCCGCGCCGAGGCACGCTGGCGAATCAGCACCGAACAGATCGCGCCGCTCGCGACACTCCAACGGGACCTGCTCCGCGCCGCGGCGGAGGTCGTGCGGCCGGGTGGGGTGATCGTGTACTCGGTCTGCACGCTGACGTACGAGGAGACGACCGGTGTCGACTGGTCCATGCGCGACCTTCCGAACCTCGTGGCCGAACCGCCGCCGGGCCCACCGTGGCGGCCGCGGGGGAGGGGAGCGTTCTTGCTCCCGCACGACGCGAACACGGACGGCATGTTCGTTCTCCGGTTGCGGCGCACGTAGGGTGAGGTCATGAAGCTGGCGCCCTCGATCCTCTCGGCGGACTTCGCAGAGCTCGCCGACGAAGTCGAGCGCGTCGCCGACCAGGCCGATCTGCTGCACGTCGACGTGATGGACGGTCACTTCGTGCCCAACTTGACGATCGGTCCGCCCGTCGTGAAGTCACTCAGAAAGCGCACCGATCTGTATCTCGATTGTCACCTGATGGTCGACAACCCCGAGGAGCTTCTCGAGGACTTCGCCGATGCCGGCGCCGACAGCTGCACGATCCACATCGAGCTCGGGGACCCGCGTCCGCTCTTCGCACGCATGCGCGAGCTCGGCATGCGCGTCGGCCTCACCCACAACCCGGACACACCCGTGGACGCCGTGCTGCCCTACGTCGAAGAGATCGATGTCCTGTTGTTCATGAGCGTTCACCCGGGGTTCGGCGGTCAGGCTTTCATCCCATCCGTGCTCGACAAGCTCGTGACCGCGCGCAAGGTCGTCCACGAACGCCACCTGCCCGTCGAGCTCGAGATCGACGGCGGCATCAACCGCACCACCGCGCCGCAGGCAGCAGAAGCGGGCGCCGACATCCTCGTCGCGGGCAGCGCGATCTTCCACGCCGACGACCCGGCCGCAGCTGCCCGCCAGATCCGGGAAGCAGCGTGGCCGCCCAAGTCCTGACTGTCGACGACGACCCGGACATCGTCACCGCGATCCAGGTGAACCTCGAGCTCCAAGGGTACGGCGTCCACGTCGCGCACGACGGCTGGGAGGCCGTCGAGATCGCGCGCCAGGTTCGCCCCGATGTCGTCCTGCTCGACGTCGTGATGCCCGGCGTCGACGGCCACGAAGTACTCCACGCGTTGCACGGCGACACGCGCACCCGACAGAGCAAGGTCATCTTCCTCACGGCCAAGAGCTCGCCGTCCTGCGAAGTTCGCAAAGGCATCAACGGCGTGGTCGATTACATCGTGAAGCCGTTCGCTCCTGCCGACCTCCTGGCCCGGGTGCGCGCTGCCCTCGAGAAGAGATCATCGAAGTGACGCCGGCGACGCCCGCGGCGAAAGTGTTGACGGTCTCGGACGGCGTGGCCGCGCGTGCTCGCGACGATCGTTCGGGGCAGGCGCTCGTCGCCCGCTTGCGGGAGGCGGGATACGAGGTCGTCGACCATCGCGTGAGCGCCGACGGCATCGAAGCGGTGGCGGGAGCCGTGCGCGACATGACCGCCGGCTTTGCCGGTTTGGTCGTCACGACGGGCGGGACCGGATTCGGGCCGCGCGACCTGACTCCCGAGGGGACGCGCGCCGTGCTCGAGCGGGAGGCCCCCGGCCTCGCCGAAGCCATGCGGCGGGTGAGCGACCGGGGCGACCGCGCCTTCGGCATGCTTTCGCGTGGCACGTGCGGGACCATCGGGCAGGCACTGGTCTGCAACCTGCCCGGCTCGTCGAGCGGCGCCGTGGAGTGCCTCGAGGCGATCCTGCCCGGACTTCCACATGCCCTCGAGCTCCTCGCTGGCGAACATCCCCATTGAACCCAGAATTGAAACGCGTTACACTTTCGGCCGGATACAGTTGACCCGCTAGTCAAGAAAAACCAAGAGCCCTCGGGGTTTGGGTGCAAGTCCCGACCGGCGGTAGCCGCAGCAAGCCCTGCGGGAGCCCGCGAGCCCACGGCCGCCAGCCGTGTGGTTGACCCGGCGGAAGCCGGGGCCGACGGTAAGAGTCCGGATGGGAGAGGGCGATCGCCGGCGTGCCGCGCGGCGCGTTGGCTGCGCCGTTCCCGCGCCCGGGAGCCCCCGAAGGTCTCGCGTCGCCGAGGTGCGCAGTGGACGGAGCCGCAAGACGGGACAGCGAGTTGATGGCCCGCGCGGCTGAGCTGGGTGAACAGGGCCGCCGCACCGCGCCGCCGAACCCGTGGGTCGGGGCCGTTGTCGTGGACCAGAACGGTCACGTCCGGGGCGAGGGCTTCCACGAGCGCCCGGGCTCCCCCCACGCCGAGGCCCTCGCCCTTGCGGCCGCCGGTGCGCGCGCCCGGGGCGGGACCGCCTACATCACGCTCGAGCCCTGCGCCCATCAGGGCCGGACACCGCCGTGCACGGAGTCGTTGATCACGGCGGGCGTGCGCCGGGTGGTCGTGGCGCTGGAGGACCCCGACCCCCGCGTCGCCGGGCGCGGGCTGGAGAAGCTCCGTGCCGCCGGGATCGACGTCGTCGTCGGGCCCGGCGCTGCGGCCACGACGCGGTCGCTGGCTCCCTACCTGCACCATCGCCGCACGGGCCGGGCCTGGTGCGTGCTCAAGACGGCCATGAGCCTCGACGCTCGGACGGCCGCGGCCGACGGCTCGTCCCGCTGGATCACCGGCGCCGCCGCGCGCGCCGACGCCCACCGCCTGCGAGCCGAGTCGCAGGCCGTCGTCGTCGGCGCCGGTACCGCCCTCGCCGACCAACCGACCTTGACGGCCCGTGACGTCGAGCCGCCCGTCGAGCGGCAGCCGCTCCGCGTCCTGCTCGACAGCCGGGGCCGCGTGCCCCCGACCGGGTCGCTGTTCGATCCGGCCCTCGCGCCCACGCTGGTCGTCACCACCGACGCGGCCCCGTCCACGGCGGTGGACGGATGGCGTGCGGCGGGGGCGAAGGTCGAGACCGTGCCCCAGGGTGGGGGCGGCGTCGATCTCGAGGCGACCCTCGACCTCCTCGGGCGCCACGACGTCGTGCAGGCCATGGTCGAGGGCGGCGCGACGCTCCACGGCGGGCTCCTCGCGGAGGGGTTGGCCGACCGCATCGTCGCGTACGTGGCTCCCACGGTGCTCGGTCCGCGCGGGCTCCCCGCGTTTCCACAACCCGACCGCGACACGATCGCCGATGCCGACGCGTGGCAGCTCGTGGCCGCGTCGCCGTTCGGCGACGACGTGCGCCTCGAGTACGAGCCGAAGGACCGCTGAGATGTTCACCGGCATCGTCGAGGAGCTCGGCAAGGTTCGCGGGATCAACCGCCACGATGGTGGCGCCCGCGTCGAGATCGACGCGGCGACGGTCGCTGCCGACGCGGCCGTGGGCGATTCGATCGCGGTGAACGGCTGCTGCGTGACCGTCGTCGAGCTCGGAGACAGGTGGTGGGCAGCCGACGCCGTGATCGAGACCCTGAACCGGACCACGCTCGGCGCGCTCGAAGTGGGTGAGCCGGTGAACCTGGAACGTCCGCTGCGGCCGTCCGACCGGCTCGGGGGGCACCTCGTGCAAGGACACGTCGACGCCGTCGGCCGTGTCGACGCGCGCACAGGCCTCCCGGACGGGTCGACGCTTTTCACGTTCTCGGCGCCGGCCGACGTGCTGCGCTACGTGGTCGAGAAAGGCTCCGTCGCGGTGGACGGCATCAGCCTCACCGTCGCAGCCGTGAGCGACGAGACGTTCGACGTGGCCGTGATCCCGCACACGCTCACGGCCACCACGCTCGGGCACAAGGACACCGGGGCGCCCGTCAACATCGAGGTCGACCTCATCGCGAAGTACGTCGAGCGACTGCTCACACCAATTTCCCGCGAAGGGATCTGACGATGCCGTTCAGCACGATCGAGGACGCGATCACCGCCATCGCCGACGGCGAGCTGGTGATCGTCGTCGACGACGCCAACCGGGAGAACGAGGGCGACCTCATCATCGCGGCGGAGAATATGACGCCCGAGGCGATGGCGTTCATGATTCGGCACACGAGCGGCGTGGTGTGCATGCCGCTCGAGGGCGCGCGCCTCGACGAGCTCCAGCTGCCGATGATGGTCGCCGAGAACACCACTGCGTACCGCACCGCGTTCACGGTCTCGGTCGACGCCAAGCGGGGTACCACCACCGGCATCTCCGCCGGCGATCGCGCGACGACCGTCCACACGCTCATCGATCGAGCCAGCACGCCCGACGACCTGGCCCGGCCCGGTCACATCTTCCCGTTGCGATACCGGGACGGTGGCGTGCTCAAGCGCGCCGGCCACACGGAGGCAGCCGTCGATCTGGCCCGCCTCGCCGGCCTGTACCCCGCCGGCGTGCTCGCCGAGGTCGTGAACGACGACGGCACGATGGCGCGCCTGCCCGAGCTCGAGCGCTTCGCCTCCGAGCACGGCCTCCGGCTCATCTCGATCGCCGACCTGATCCGCTACCGGCGCCATCGCGAGAAGCTCGTCCGCCGTATCTCGGAGGCGCGCATCCCGACCAAGTACGGCGAGTTCACTGCCTACGTGTTCGAGTCGCTCCTCGACGGGACCGAGCACATGGCGTTCGTGCGCGGCGAGGTCGCGGGCAAGCCGAACGTGCTCGTGCGCGTGCACTCGGAGTGCCTGACCGGCGACGTGTTCGGGTCAATCCGCTGCGACTGCGGCGTCCAACTCGACCTCGCCCTCGAGCACGTCGCGCTCGAGGACCAAGGGGTGATCGTGTACCTGCGTGGACACGAAGGTCGGGGGATCGGCCTCGGTCACAAATTGCGGGCGTACACGCTGCAGGACCAGGGCCGCGACACCGTCGAAGCGAACGTCGAGCTCGGCTTTCCGATCGACTCGCGCGAGTACGGCATCGGGTCGCAGATCCTCGTCGACCTAGGCATCTCGACGATGCGCCTCATGACCAACAACCCGGCCAAGTACGGCGGCCTCGAGGGTTACGGCCTCGAGATCGTGGAGCGGGTCCCGTTGCGCTCTCACCCGACCGACGAGAACATCGCGTACCTGCGCGCCAAACAGGAGAAGATGGGCCACCTCCTCGAAATCGAGGACGAGGGACTCGGCCGCAGTTAGCCTCGTATGGCGCATATGGGCACGTACAAGGAGTACGAAGGCAAGTTCGACGCGTCGGGCGTGCGGTTGGCGATCGTCGCCGGACGTTTCAACGGCGACGTCACGAAGTTGCTGCTTGACGGCGCGCTCTCGGAACTCGCAGCTCACGGGCTCGAACCGGACGCGGTTCCCGTGGTCTGGGTGCCGGGGGCGTTCGAGATCCCGCTGGCCGCCAAGCGGCTGACCGAGTCGGGCGAACAGGATGCGGTCGTCTGCCTCGGCGCCGTCATCCGCGGTGACACACCGCACTTCGAGTACGTCGCCGGCGAGTGCGCCGCCGGCATCAGCCGCGTCGCTCTCGACACCGGTGTCCCGATCGCGTTCGGCGTGCTCACCACCGACGACCTCGACCAGGCGCTCGCCCGGGCCGGCGGATCGGAGGGCAACAAAGGCGCCGAGGCGGCGGCGACAGCGGTCGAGATGGTGGACCTGCTGCGCCAGCTCGGGAAGCGGACGGACTGAATGCTGCGGCTCGTCTTGCCCAAGGGCTCGCTCGAACAGGCGACCATCCAGCTCTTCGAGGACGCCGATCTCGCGCTCAACCGGGGCTCCGATGTCGACTACCGGGCGTCGATCGACGACCCGCGCGTGGCCGACGTCCGCATCCTGCGGCCCCAGGAGATTCCCCGCTACGTGGCCGACGGGCTCTTCGACCTCGGCGTCACAGGACGCGACTGGGTCGAGGAGACCGGCGCCGACGTCGTCACGCTCACCGAGCTGCACTACTCGAAGGCGACCGCCCGGCCCGTCCGCGTCGTGCTCGCGGTCGCAGCCGATTCTCCCTGGCGGGCGGTCACGGACTTTCCCCCCGGAGCCCGCATCCACACCGAGTACCCGGAGCTGACGCGGCGGTACTGCGAGAAGCACGGCGTCGACGCCGACATCTCCCTGTCGTACGGCGCCACCGAGGCGAAAGTGCCCGAGATCGCCGACGCCGTCGTCGAGCTCACCGAAACCGGCCGCGCGCTGCGAGCCGCCGGGCTCGAGGTGCTCGACACGATTCTGGTCTCCCACACCGAGCTGATCGCGAATCCCGTCGCGCATGCCGATCCCGAGCGTCGCAAGGCGATGGAACAGCTCCAGACGTTGGTCACAGGTGCACTCGAGGCGCGCGGCCGGGTGCTCGTCAAGCTCAACGTCGATGAAACGCGTCTCGACGAAGTGATCGATCTGCTCCCGGCGCTCCGGTCACCGACGGTCTCGAAGCTCGCCGGGACCGACGGCTACGCGCTCGAAGCCGTCGTCGCCAAGGCCGAGATCAACACTCTGATCCCTTCCCTCAAGGAGCACGGCGCCACCGGCATCATCGAACTGCCGATCGCCAAAATCGTGCATTGATCGCGCGTCTACGGGGCCGCGTCGACAGCTTCGACGAGCGCCGTGGGCTCGGTGAGATCACGACTGAGGACAGTAGGACGTTCGCGTTCCATGCCACGGCGATCGCCGACGGCAGTCGCAGGGTCACGGTTGGAACGGAAGTCGAGTTCGACGTCGAGGCCGGCCTCCTCGGCCGATGGGAAGCGGGCGCAATCGCGAGATGTGGCTAGGACCGACCGCGGTGGTGCGCCGGCCCGCCCGTGCCCTCGATCTGTGACAGGTTGCCAGCGGTGTTCACGAGGGACACGTGCGTGAACGCTTGCGGGAAGTTGCCGAGATGACGCTTGCCCTCCGGGTCGTACTCCTCGGCGAGCAGGCCCACGTCGTTGGCCAACCCGATCAGTCGCTCGAACAGGGCTCGTCCCTCGTCGACGCGCCCCATCAGAGCGAGGTTGTCGGCCAGCCAGAACGTGCACGGCAGGAATACTCCTTCACCAGGAGGAAGGCCGTCGACCGCGGTCTCGCTCGAGTACCGGGCGACGAAGCCGTCGGTGGTCAGTTCGCGTTGGATGGCCGCGACCGTGCCTTGCACGCGTTCATCGGTGGCGGGCAGAAAACCGACGAGCGGCATCATGAGCAACGAGGCGTCGAGGTTGGACGATCCATAGGCCTGGACGAACGTGTTGCGGTCGGCGTCGTACGCCTTGGCACACACCTCGGCGTGGATCTCATCGCGCAGCGCCTCCCACCGACGCGCGTCGGGCACGTTCTCCAGGTCATGGAACTCCTCGAGGGCGTTCAGCACGCGATCGAACGCGACCCACGCCATCACCTTCGAGTGGGTGAAGTGCTGCGGGGCTCCCCGCACCTCCCAGATGCCTTCGTCGGGCCTTTTCCAGCCGTCCTCGAGGAAGCTCAGCAGGGCAAGGACCAAGTTGAAGGCGTTGCGATCGCGATCGGCGACCCCGCCGATGCGGCTCTGATAGAGCGCGTCGATCACCTCGCCGTACACGTCGAGCTGGAACTGCTCCGAGGCTGCATTCCCGACCCGGACCGGCTTGGAGTTCTCGTACCCGGGAAGCCACGGGACCTCCCACTCCGTGAGGCGGCGCTCGCCCGCAGGGCCGTACATGATCTGCACGTCCGACGGCTCGCCCGCGGCCGCTCGCAGTAGCCAATCCCGCCACGCCTTTGCCTCCTCCTCGTAGCCCGCGTGGACGAGCGCGAGAAGTGTGAACGTCGCGTCCCGAAGCCAGCAGAGGCGGTAGTCCCAGTTGCGCACGCTGCCGATCCATTCGGGGAGCGATGTCGTCGGAGCCGCGACGATGCCGCCCGTGGGCGCGTACGTGAGTGCCTTCAGTGTGATGACCGAGCGCTGCACGGCCTCGGGCCAGTCGCCGTCGTAGGTCCACTTCTTCGACCAGTTGTGCCACCACGACTCGGTCCGGGTCAGGGACCAGGTCGCGTTCCGCGGATGCGGTACGTCCTTGTGCGATGGGTACCACGCGAGGCTGCACGCCAGACGCTGACCGTGGCTGATCGTAAAGTCGGCAACCGTAGAGTGCCCGACACCGCGCGTTTCGACCGGCGTGTGGAGCACGAGTGCGTCCGGACCGGCCACCGCGGCGAGCGCGCCCCCGATGTCGTGGACCCAGGGAATGATGTGGCCGTAGTCGAAGCGGATGGTCAGGTGCATGCGCATCGGCACATGTCCACGTGTGCCTTCGACGATCCTGATGATGTCGACGGTCTGGTCGCGGATCGGCATGAAGTCCGTGATCCGCACCGAACCCTCAGGCGTGTCGAACTCGGTGTCGAGGACGAGCGTGTGGTCGCGATACCGCCGGCGGGTGGCGCGTCCTCCCGCGGCCGGCGCGATCTGCCAGTGCCCGTGGTTCTCGTCTCCGAGGAGCGCGGCGAAGCATGCTCCGCTGTCGAACCGGGGGGCGCACAGCCAGTCGATCGAACCGTCGTCGGCGACGAGCGCGGCGGTCTGTGTGTCGCCGATCATGGCGTAGTGCTCGATGCGCGATGCCAACTGTTCCCCTGGTCGCCGTCGCAAGCTCCGGCTTTGCGGTGACGGCAACGGCCGCCGTCACCGCGTGGAAGTTATCCGCGCCCTATCCGCCGCTCCCGTCGCCGGCTCCGCCTTCTTCGCGCCGGGTCATCTCGACGAAGGCAAGCCGCAGCTGGCTCAGCGCGTCGCGAAGCGGTTGCTCGTGGCGGCCCAGCCTGTCGCCGAGCCCCTCGACGAGCGCACCCATCGCGTCGATGGCGAGTTGCGCCTCCTCGAGGTCCGGCGTGTCTCCTTCCTGGGGCGAGAGGTGCAACACCGCGAGCTCCCACAGTCCGATCGCGTGATTGGCGACGATGTCGGCGACGGGCGTCGCCGCCAGCTGCTCCCGCAGCTGACGGAGCTGCTCCCGTGCCTGCTCGTCCGTGAGGTCGGCGCCGCCGCCTTCTTGGCCTCGGGGCGCTTGTCCTTCGGTTGGCTGCGGTGACGGCTCGTGCTCGCCGCCCGGCGTCCAGAGCGTGCTCACACTGATATCCTGACCTCTTCACATCCGAACTGGGAAGTGGGACCGGCGCCTTCGCCGCTTTCCCCACCCGGCCGCGCTGCCCGGTCCCCGGGTGGCCGAACCCGGGTTCGTTGTCACGGCCGCCCCAGCGGTCGAGCGATGGCGGACTTCCGGTGTCCGCCATCTTCGCGTTTCGGCGCCGAGGCGGACGTCACCATCGACGCGAGACCAAGGGGTGATCACATAGCCACAGACGACGCCAGGATCAACGACCGTATCCGGGCTCGCGAGGTCCTGCTCATCGGACCCGAGGGGGAGCAGCTCGGGGTGAAGCCGCTACCGGAGGCACTCGCGATCGCCCGAGACGAGGATCTCGATCTCGTCGAGGTGGCACCGAACGCCAATCCGCCGGTCTGCCGGATCATGGACTTCAACAAGTGGAAGTACGAGCAGCAGCAGCGGCGCAAGGAGTCACGGCGGAAGGCCACGAGCGTCGTCGTCAAGGAGATGAAGTTCCGGCCCAAGATCGACGAGCACGACTACGTGACGAAGATGAAGCACGTCGAGCGCTTTCTCGCCGAGGGATCGAAGGTGAAGCTCACGATCATGTTTCGTGGACGAGAGGTGTTCCATCCCGAGCTGGGGCTGCGGATCCTGGAGCGCGTCGCCGACCAGGTGAGCGACATCGCCACGGTCGAGTCGGCCCCGCGCCAGGACGGGCGCAACATGACCATGGTCCTGAATCCGCTCAAGCGGCCGACACGGACGCGGGCGGCGGCGGCGCCGCCACCGCCGGGCGGGAACGGCAGCGAAGGAGCGCAGTGATGCCGAAGATGAAGACGCACCGGGGGGCGGCCAAGCGCTACAAGGTCACGGGGTCGGGCAAGATTCGGCGCCGGAAGGCGTTCCGCTCGCACCTGCTCGAGAAGAAGTCGAGCCGGCGCACGCGCCGGTTGGCTCGAGGCGCCGAGGTGACCGGCGGCGACCGAAAGCACGTCGAGCGTCTCCTGGGGCGCTAGCAAGGAGAGCGGACAATGGCCAGGGTGAAGCGTTCCGTCCAAGGGAAGAAGCACCGGCGCACCGTGCTCGAGGCGGCGTCGGGGTACTCGGGCGCGAAGAGCCGAGGCTTCAAGAAGGCCAACGAGCAGCTGATGCGCTCGCGTCGATACGCGTACCGAGACCGGCGCGCCCGCAAAGGTGAGTTCCGCCGGCTCTGGATCGTGCGCATCAACGCCGCCTGCCGTCAGCACGACATCTCGTACTCGCGTTTCGTAGCCGGTCTCCGGACGGCCGGCATCGACATCGACCGCAAGATCCTCGCCGATCTCGCGGTCCACGATCCGGCCGCGTTCGGCGCGCTCGTGGCGACCGCTCGCGAGGCGCACCAAGCAGCCTGAGCCGGCCGTGCCGGCGCTCGGTCCCCGGCACCACCGCGTTCGGCGGCTGCGGAACTTGATTCGTGACCCTCGAGCGCGCAGGGACGAGCGCGCATTCGTCGTCGAAGGCCCCCGTGGCGTCGAAGCCGCAATCGACCGCGGTGCAACGCTCGAAAGCGCATACGTCGGCCCGGGCGCGGCGCGCGCATTCAGCGCATTGACCGAGCGGCTACGGACACTCGATGTCGCGATCGACGAGCTCAAGGAAGGGGTGCTCGAACGGATCGGTGACACGGTGACGCCGCAGCCGGTACTTGCGGTTGCGTCGATGACGCCCCCTGAGCTCGACGACCTTGATCGTGACCGTCTGGTTGTCGTGGCGGTGACGGTGCGCGATCCGGGCAACGCGGGCACGTTGTTGCGCAGCGCGGAGGCGGCGGGAGCCGCAGGAGTAGTGTTCTGCGGCAATTCGGTGGACCCGCATGCCCCGAAGGTGGTGCGATCGTCGGCCGGAGCGGTGTTCGGAGTTCCCGTAGTGGAGGCGGACGATCCGGTGAAGGTGCTCGAGGCGCTCGGCCGTCACGGACGGCGGCGCCTCGCAGCGGTTGCGTCGGGCGGCGAGGAGTTCGACCGGGTTGATCTCACGGGCGGGGTCGCGATCGTGCTCGGCAACGAGAGCGCGGGAATTCCCCCCGAGCTCGACGTGCATCTCGACGGTCGGGTCACTATCCCGATCGAGCCGCCCGCCGAGTCACTGAACGTCGGGATGGCGGGCGCGGTACTGGCCTTCGAGGCCGTCCGTCAGCGGCGGACGGCGACGTGAACCTCGAGGAAGCGCAGCGGCTCCTCGACGAGGCGAGGGAGGAGGCGGGCCACGCCGCAGAGACCGCAACCGGCCCCGACGACCTCGCCGACCTGGAGCGCGGGTACGTGGGCCGCCGGTCACCCGTCGCGGTCGTGACCGAGGCCATCAAGACGCTGCCGATCGATGATCGGCGCGCCGCGGGCAAGGCGGTGTCCGACTACAAGGCGGCGATCGCCGAGACGATCGAGCGCCGGCTCGCCGCGATCGCGGCGAGCGCACACGAAGGTCTGCCCGCCGGGGAGCGACTCGATCTGAGCACGGGGAGCCACGGTCGCACCCGTGGCCACCTCCATCTCGTCACCCAGGTTCAGCGCGAGCTGGAGGACATCTTCGCCGGGCTCGGCTATCGCGTCGCGGAGGGCCCCGAGGTCGAAGACGACTGGCACAACTTCGAGGCGCTCAACATCCCGCCCGCCCATCCGGCCCGCTCGATGCAGGACACGCTGTACGTGCGGCTCGGCGCCGAAGAGCAGGTGATGCTGCGCACGCACACCTCGCCGGTGCAGATCCGCACCATGGAGACGAACGAGCCTCCGATCTACGTCGTCGCGCCCGGTCGGACGTACCGCAACGAGACCCTCGACGCCCGCCATTCGCCCGTCTTCCACCAGATCGAGTGCCTGGCGGTCGACCACGACATCACGCTCGCCGACCTGTTCGGCACGATCGAGGTATTCGTGAAGCGGCTGTTCGACGACGAGTCGGTCCGCACGCGCTTCCGCTCCGATTACTTCCCGTACACCGAGCCGTCGGCCGAGCTCGCCGTGAGCTGCGTCTTCTGTCACGGCGAAGGCTGCCGCGTGTGCTCCGACACCGGATGGATCGAGCTCGGCGGGTGCGGGATGGTCGATCCCAACGTCTTCGAAGCAGTCGGATACGACCCGGAGGAGTGGCAGGGATTCGCCTTCGGATTCGGGCTCGAGCGCATCGCGATGATCCGCTACGGCATCGACGAGATCCGCAGGTTCTTCGACAACGACGTCCGCTTCCTCGCCCAATACTGATGCACTGATGCGCGCGCCGCTTTCCTGGATCCGTGACTTCACTCCGGTCGAGGCGCCCGTCGACGAGATCGTCGCCGCCCTGAACCAGCTCGGGCTCGAGGTCGAGGCGGTCGAGGAGCCCGGGCGCGACGTCGCGGGGGTTGTGGCGGCACGAGTGCTCGGCGTCGAGCCCCATCCCAACGCCGACAAACTCACGGTCGTCGACGTCGACTACGGGAGCGGCTCGACCCGGGTCGTCTGCGGTGCGCGCAACGTCGCCGCCGGCGACATCGTGCCGTACGCGCCTGCGGGTGCCCGCCTCCCGGAGCTCGGTGTCCTCGAGCGCAGGACCATCCGGGGTGTGGAATCCGACGGCATGCTCCTCGCCCCCGACGAGCTCGGCCTCGGTGACGACCACGAGGGCATCGTGCACCTGGACCGCACCACCGAAGCGGGCGCCGACGTGCGTCGCCTGCTGGCCCTCGACGACGTGATCTTCGATCTGTCGATCACGCCGAACCGGCCCGACGCCATGTGCATCGTCGGGGTCGCGCGCGAGCTCGCGGCGCACTTCGGCTTGCCCTTGCACGTGCCCGAGGCCCACGCGCCGACTGATCCCGCCGTGAAGTCCGACATCACGGTCGGCGTCGAGGCGCCCGACCGCTGCCCCCGCTACGTCGCCCGGGTCGCGGACGTGAGGATGGGCCCGTCACCGGCGTGGCTCGCGCAACTGCTGGTGAAGGCGGGCATGCGACCGATCAGCAACGTCGTCGACGTCACGAACTATGTGCTGCTCGAGCGCAATCAGCCTCTACACGCCTTCGACCTGGACCGGCTCGGCGGGCGCGGGATCCTCGTGCGCCTCGCCAAGCGGGGCGAGCGGATCACGACGCTCGACGGCTTCGAGCGTGAGCTCGAGACGGAGGATTTGCTGATCTGCGACGCCAACGGCGGGCCGCAGGCGATTGCCGGGATCATGGGCGGGGGAACATCAGAGGTCTCCGACGACACCAAGACGATCCTCCTCGAGGCGGCGTACTTCGCGCGGATGGGCATCGCGCGCACCTCGAAGCGGCTCAGGCTGCGCTCGGAGTCGAGCGCCCGCTTCGAGCGCGGCATCGACCCCAACGGCGTGGCCGAGCACGCCGAGCGGGCCATGGAGCTGTTCGCCGAAGTGGGGGGGGCGCGGGTCGCGCCCGCCGTCGTCGATGAGTACCCGCGTCCGATCGAACCGGCACGGATCCGGGTCCGCACGAGCAAGGTGAACCGGGTGCTCGGGACGAGCCTCACCGATCGCGAGATCCTCGACGCGCTCGGTCCGTTGGGCATCGAGGTCTCGGGCGCGGGCGACGACATCATTGCAGTCGCGCCAACCTTCCGTCCCGACCTCGAGCGCGAGATCGACGTCGTCGAAGAGGTCGCTCGGCGCATCGGCTTCGCTTCCATCGGTCGGACCGTGGCGAGGCCAGAAGAGCAAGTCGGCGGGCTCACGAAGTCGCAGCGTGAACGTCGTCTGGTGGCAGACGCGCTCGTCGGCGCGGGATTGGCGGAAGCAGTGACGATCCCCCTCGTTGCCGCGACCGAACTCGAACGCACCGGCGCGCCGGTGGACCGGGTGGTCGAGGCGGCGAATCCCCTGCGCGCCGAGGAATCGGTGCTGCGCACGAGGATCCTTCCCGGCTTGCTGCGGGCGGTCGCGTACAACCGCGCTCACGGAGTGACCGACGTGGCGCTGTTCGAGATGGGCCGAGTGTTCCTTGCGCCGACGTCCAAGGAGGCCGTCCTTCCCGAGGAGCGGTTGCACCTGGCTGCAGTGCTCACCGGCGATGTCCGGCGACGTCCCGTCGAGCCCGACCGTCCCATCGATGCCTACGACGCCGTCGACATCGTCAACGAAGTCTTCGCCGCGTTGGAGATCGCCGACGCGAAGACGCAGCCGGCGACACGCCCCGGGTTCGACCCGGCGCGGGCCGCAGCCGTCGTCGTCGACGGCAGGGATGTCGGCGTGCTGGGCGACGTCCCGCCGGCGGCGCTCGCCGCGCTCGACCTGGCGCCGCCCGTCGTGGGTCTCGAGGTCGACCTCGACGGGCTCCTCGGTGCTCGCCGTCGTGACCGCACGTTCCGGGCGCCGCCCCCGTATCCGCCATCCAGTATCGACCTCGCGTTCGTCGTCGACGAGGACGTCCCCGCCGGAGCGGTCGCCGCGACGCTTCGGGACGCGTCGGGCGGCCTCCTCGAGGACGTCCGCCTCTTCGACGTGTTCCGATCGGAGGCCCTCGGCCCCGGGCGCAAGAGCCTTGCCTTCACCCTGCGCCTCCGCGCCCGAGACCGGACGCTGACAGACGACGAGGTAGGGGAGATTCGCCAGCGCTGCGTCGACGCAGTCGCGCGGGAGCACGGCGGCGAGCTGCGAGGCTGAGACGTGCCCTTCGTCCACCGGGTCCGTCCCCGGTACGCCGAGGTCGACGCACAAGGCGTCGTGTTCAACGCGCACTGGCTCACGTACTTCGACGAGGCCTGCACGCGCTGGTTCGACGCCTTGGGCTTCAACCCGGCCGAGGCGTTCTTCCGCGACTTCGACCTGATGCTGGTGAAGGCAGTGCTCGAGTGGCACGGCTCGGCAGGGTTCGACGAGCCCGTCGACATCGCCGTCGAGACCGCCCGGCTCGGCAACGCGTCGTTCGACGTGCGGTACACAGCGGCGGTCGGCGAGCGGCCCGTCTGCGTGGGGGTCGTGACGTACGTGAGCGTGAAACCGGGGACCCACGACTCGGCTCCCGTCCCGGACGTGCTGCGAGAACGACTCCAGGACGCGTACATCGGGTCGTAGCCTTGCGGTGACGGCGGCTTTGCCGACCGTCGCCGCAAAGCCGGAGCTTGCGACGGCGACAAGAGAGAGGCTCAGTGTGTTCGAGAGGTTCACGGATCGCGCCCGCCGGGTGGTCGTGCTGGCCCAGGAGGAAGCGCGCCTACTGAACCACGGCTCGATCGGCACCGAGCACCTGCTGCTCGGGATCGTCCACGAGGGCCAGGGCGTCGCGGCGCGCACGCTGGAATCGCTCGACATCCGGCTCGCCTCGGTACGTCATGCCGTCGAGCGCGAAGCCACGCGTGGAGCCTCTCCACCGGTCGGCGCACCACAGTTCACGCCGCGCGCCAAGCAGGCCCTCGAAGACGCGCTACGCGAGTCGCTCCAGCTCGGCCACAACTACATCGGCACGGAGCATCTGCTGCTCGGACTGCTCCGCAACGACCAGAGCTCCGCCTCCACTGTGTTGCACGCGTTGGGCTTGACGTACGATCGCGCCCGCGAGCAAGTCGTCGCCGTGCTCGCCGATCGCCCCGTCCCGCCCGACGAAAGCGACGTCCACCGACTCCCGGACGAGCCGTAGCGAGTTACGCCGAAGCGGTTCGTCTCGACGCGCGCCCCACAGCCGCGACCCGGCCGCGTTCACGGTTGCCGATCTCGAGCTCGGCGTGGTCGCCGTCGAACGCCACCTCGGCTTCCACCGTCTCGCCGGCCGTGACCATGCCGACGAACTTCAGCTGATCTCGCCGTGGGTGAGGAAGTCCTCGCCCCATTCGTCGAGCAGCACCGCGTATGCCGGCCCCGCGACCTGCATGCCCTGCGCCACCAGCCCCGGCAGGCCGAGCCGGCTTGCCTCGTCGGTATCGGAGTGGAAGTTGCCGCGCCGTGAATACGCCCGCAGCAGCTCCTCTGTCAGCTGCAGCCGGCGTCGGTGACTGCTCATTGCTCGCAGAACGTCGCCGTCGACGTCCAAAGCGGGGCGCCGTCGGGCCGCGCCACGGTCGCCTGCACGACCGCGTACTCCCGCCCCGCTTCTCGTAGCGCTCCACGACGGTGCCGGTCACCTCGAGCTCCGTGCCCGCCTCACCCCGGCCGTGGCACAGAAGTCTCTGGGCCGTGTGGAGCAGGGGCTGTGTGGCGACGGTCTGGAAGAGCAGGATCGTCAGATTGGCGGCGATAGGTGGGTACAGGGCGCCCTGGCGGAGAGCCGGGTGGTCGACGCCCGCCGAGGCCCAGTAGCGCTCGTTGGCAGCAGGGGAGACCGTGACCCGCATGGGGCCGAGCTGCGTCCCCACATCGGCACCGCCGAAAGGGGTGGCTGCCGTCGCACGGGGCCTATGCACTGGCGTGTATAGTATGCATCATGGCGTATCGGGCCGGCGTGGTCGGGGGATCAGGCTACACAGGGGCCGAGCTCCTGCGGCTCCTGGCCGGGCATCCGGAGATCGAGGTCGTCCATGTGACGGCCGACGCGAACGCGGGCGCCGCGGTCGGAAGCCTGTACCCGTCGCTGGACAGCGCGTATCCCCGGGTCGAATACGCGCCGTTCGAGCCCGGCGATCTCGCCGGCCTCGACGTCGTGTTCCTCGCACTCCCGCACGGCGAATCGCAGCGCGTCGTTCCCGAGCTCGAGAAGCGTGTCGCGCACATCGTCGATCTGGGCGCCGACTTCCGGCTCCCGTCGGCAACGTACGAGCGCTGGTACGGCCAACCACATGCCGCGCCCGAGCTCCTCGACGGGTTCGCCTTCGGGTTGCCCGAGCTCTTCCGCGATGCCGTGGCTCGCGGACCGCATATCGCCGCGCCCGGCTGCTACCCGACCGCGGCGGCGCTCGCGCTCGCTCCGTTGCTCGCCGACGGACTCGTCGAGCCGGCCGGGATCGTCGTCGACGCGATGTCGGGAGTGTCGGGGCGGGGGCGCGGCCTGTCGTCGGCGAGCCTCTACTCGGAGGCCAACGAGAGCGTCGGCGCCTACGGACTGCTCACGCACCGGCACACCGGCGAGATGGAATGGGCGCTCGGCGAAGTCACAGGCGCGGACGTGCAGCTGCTGTTCACGCCGCACCTCGTCCCGATGACGCGTGGACTGCTCGCGACGTGCCACGCCCGTCCGATGGTGGACGGGCTGTCGACGGTGGCGCTGCTGGAGCGCTTCAACGCGTTCTATGCCGGTGAGCCGTTCGTCGCCGTGCTGGACGACCCGTCGCCGACCAAGGCCACGCTGGGATCGAACGCCGCCCACGTGACTGCTCGCTTCGACGAACGCACCGGCTCGGTGCTGGCGCTGTGTGCGCTCGACAACCTCGTCAAGGGCGCGTCGGGGCAGGCGGTGCAGTGCGCCAACCTCGTCCTCGGCCTGCCGGAAACGACCGGGCTCACGGCGATCGGAATGATGCCGTGAGCGTCACCGCGGCGCGTGGCTTCGAAGCGGGTGGCATCGCGTGCGGGATCAAGTCATCGGGCGCGCCCGATCTCGCGCTGGTCGCAACGACTGACCGTCGACCTGTGCCCGCGGCCGGCGTCTTCACGACGAACCTGGTGAGCGCGGCGCCCGTGCAGATCAGCCGCGAGCATCTCCGGGATGGTCGAGCCGCCGCCGTCGTCCTCAACTCGGGGAACGCAAACGCCGCCACCGGGGACCAGGGGCGGTCGGACGCCCGCCTGATGTGCGCGCTGGCCGCAGAGAGCATCGAATGCGCCCCCCGAGACGTGCTCGCGTGCTCGACCGGTCTCATTGGGGTGCCGCTGCCCGTTGAGGCGCTCGAGTCCGGCATCCCGAAGCTCGCGGGCGCGCTCAGTGACGGCGACGACGGCGCGGGCGCCGCCGCCGAGGCCATCCTGACCACCGACACGGTCCGGAAAGAGGCCGCGATTCGGGTCGAGCTCGCGGACGGGACCACCGTGGCGGTGGGCGCCATGGCGAAGGGCGCGGCGATGCTGGCCCCGGCGATGGCAACGATGCTGGCCGTGATCACGACCGACGCCGCCGTCGAGCCGGGAGTGCTCCACGAGGTGCTCGAGGACGCCGTCGATCGGTCGTTCCACGAGCTGTTGATCGACGGCAGCACCAGCACGAACGACACCGTGCTGCTGCTCGCCGGGGGTGCGGCCGGGAACGCCCCGATCGGCTCGGCCGGCTCCCGCCGCGGCGACCAGTACGCATTGCGCGACGGCCTCGCGAGCGTGTGCGAGGACCTCGCCTTCCAGATGGCGCGCGACGCCGAGGGCGCCACCAAGCACGTGCACGTGGTGGTGCGTGGAGCCCGATCGAGCGACGACGCTCGACGCGCCGCTCGGGCCGTGGCGGCGAGCCAGCTCGTGCAGTGCTCGCTCAACGGCGCCGACCCGTATTGGGGCCGGATCCTCTCCGAGCTCGGAGCCTCCGGCGCGCCTCTCGATCCGCAATCCGTCGACATTGCGTACAACGGTGTCGTCGTCTGCCGCGACAGCGTCGCCGCCGCCCATGACGAACAGGAGCTCGCGGCGGCAATGGCACAACGCGAAGTCGAGATCCGTTGCGACCTCAAGCTCGGAATGGGCGAGGCGCGGATCCTCACGACCGATCTCAGCCACGCCTACATCGACGAGAACCGGCGCACGTCATGAGCACACACACCGATCCCCGCGTGCGCGACGCCGGCGCCAAGGCGACCATCCTCGCCCAGGCGCTGCCGTACATCCGCGAGTTCGCCGGAAAGACCGTCGTGATCAAGTACGGCGGGCACGCGATGGAGGACCCATCGCTCGCCGAGCTGTTCGCGCAGGACGTCGTGCTCATGCGACTCGTCGGGATGAACCCCGTCGTGGTGCACGGGGGCGGCCCGCAGATCAGCGACCTGATGCGGCGCTTGGGCAAGGAACCGGAGTTCGTCGACGGGCTGCGCGTCACGGACGCCGAGACCGTCGACATCGTGCGGATGGCGCTGGTCGGGAAGGTGAACCGGGAGATCGTGGCGTCCCTCAACCAGCACGGGTCGTCTGCCGTCGGGCTGTCGGGTGAGGATGCCGGGCTCATCACGGTCGGTCCGCGCAGCGAGAAGCTCGGATTCGTCGGCGACATCCGCCGCATCGACCCGTCGATCCTCGACCGGCTCATCCGCGAGGAGCTCATCCCGGTCGTGGCGACTGTGGGCGTCGACGACGCCGGTCAGGCGTACAACATCAACGCCGACGCCGTCGCCGGCGCGATCGCGGAGGCGGTACAGGCCGAGAAGCTCGTCTATCTCACGAATGTCTCCGGCCTGTACGCAGATCTCGCCGACGAGGGCACGCTCATCTCCCGGATCGAGGTCGACCGGCTCGCCGCGCTGGTCGACGACGGCCGTGTGTCCGAAGGCATGATCCCGAAGGCTCGGTCGTGCGTGGAGGCGGTGAAGTCCGGTGTGACGCGTGCACACATCCTCGACGGGCGCATCCCGCACGCGTTGCTCCTGGAGTTCTTCACCCGCGAGGGAATCGGCACCATGGTGCTCCCGTGAAAGCCAGTCCGACGACGCGCTTCGACGAGATCGCCGCGCTCGACGCCGAGCACGTCATGGGCACGTACGCGCGCGCTCCTGTTGCGTTCGTGCGCGGTGAAGGCACCCGCCTGTGGGACTCCGAAGGCCACGAGTACCTCGACTTCCTTTCAGGGCTCGCCGTGACCTCGCTCGGCCACGCCCATCCCGCCGTCGCCGATGCCGTCGCCGACCAGGCGCGGACGCTGGGCCACGTGTCGAACCTCTACTACAACGAGCTCCAACCGCAGTTGGCGGCCCGACTCGACGCGCTCCTCGGCGGCGGTGGGCGCGTGTTCTTCGCCAACTCGGGCGCCGAGGCCAATGAATGCGCGATCAAGCTCGCCCGCCGCTACGGCCAGGCGCGCGGCGGCCCGGAGCGCTACCACGTGGCGTCGACGTACGGATCGTTCCACGGCCGCACGCTCACGACGCTCGCGGCGACGGGCCAGCCGCAGAAGCAGGAGACGTTCCAACCCCTTCCGTCCGGCTTCCGCCTGGTGCCCTTCGCCGACGCCGACGCACTCGCGGCCGCGCTGGACGAACGGGTGTGCGCGGTGCTGCTCGAGCCCGTCCAGGGTGAAGGGGGCGTGAACCCCGCACCGCCGGGCTATCTCGAGGCGGTGCGGAGTTGCTGCGAAGAGCGCGAGGCGCTGCTGATGATCGACGAGATCCAGACCGGGCTGGGGCGGACGGGTCGCTGGTTCGGCTATCAGCACTCGGACGTGCAGCCCGACGTCGTGACGATGGCGAAGGCGCTCGGCAACGGCGTCCCAATCGGCGCGTGTTGGGCGCGTGCCGACGTGGCGGCCGCGTTCCGCCCCGGCGACCATGCGACGACCTTCGGTGGGCAGCCGCTCGCCGCCCGCGCCGCGCTTGCCGTCCTCGACGTGATGGAAGCCGAGGACGTGCCCGGCCGCGCCGCCCGGGCGGGGGAGCAGCTCACGAAGGCGCTCCTCACGTTGCCGGCGGTGACGGTGGTGCGCGGGACCGGACTCCTGCTCGCCGCCGAGCTCGCGCCCGGCCTCGACGCCGCCGCCGTCGTCCGGGGGTGCCTCAGCCGCGGGCTGATCGCGAACGCGGTGACGCCGACCGCGGTGCGCTTGGCACCATCGCTGCTGGTGAACGAGGCGGAGATCGGTGAAGCCGTCGGCATCCTCTCCGCCGTGTTGAGCGAGCTGTCGGAGCGAGAGGCATGACCGGCGACTTTCTCGAGGTCGACGCGCTCACTCCCGACCGGCTCGCGGCGCTGCTGGACCGCGCCATCGCATGGAAAGAGGACCCGGGCGCGATTCCGGCGACGCTCGCGGGGCAGGGCGTGGCGCTCCTGTTCGAGAAGCCGTCCGCGCGGACCCGCAGCTCGACCGAGATGGCGGTCGTGGGCCTCGGTGGTCACCCGATCTACATCCGACCCGAGGAAGTCGGGCTCGGCGTGCGCGAGACCGTCGAGGACGTCGGCCGCACGCTGGCCGGGTACTGCACGATCCTGGCCGCACGTGTCTTCGACCACGCGACGCTCGAGGCAATGGCGGCCGCCGTTGACGTTCCCGTCGTGAACCTGCTCTCGGACCGCGCGCACCCGTGCCAGGCGCTGGCCGACGTGCTCACGTTGCGGGAAAACCTGGGGTCGCTCGACGGGCGGCGGATCGTGTTCGTGGGCGACGGCAACAACGTCGCCGCGTCGCTTGCGTTCGCGTCGGCGCTCTGCGGGATCGAGCTCACGGTCGCGTCACCGCCCGGCTACGAGATCGACGACGACGTCGTCGATCGGTCCCGCAATCTCGGCGGCGTCGTCGAGGTCGTCAACGAGCCGTACGAGGCCGTGAAGGGCGCGGACGCGATCTACACCGACGTGTGGACGTCGATGGGCCAGGAGGACGAGGCGGCGGCGCGCCGCGCCGCCTTTGCGGGCTACCAGGTGGACCGCCGGCTGATGGAGGCGGCGGGCGACCAGGCCGTCTTCCTCCACTGCCTACCGGCCCATCGCGGCGAAGAGGTGAGCGCCGAGGTCATCGACGGACCGGCGTCACTCGTCTGGCAGCAAGCGGCCAACCGCATGCACGCCGTCCGAGCACTGCTGGCGGGGCTCACGATCGGAGGAGCGCCCTGATGGCAACCCTGGGCAAGCCCCAGCGCCAGCACCGGATCTCCCGCCTGCTCGAGGAGCAGGCGGTCTCGAGCCAGGTCCAGCTGGTGGAGCTGCTGGCGGCGGACGGGATCGTCGCCACTCAGGCCACCGTCAGCCGCGACCTCGAGGACCTCGGCGCCGTGAAGGTCCGCATCCCGGGCGGGACGATGGCGTACGCCATCCCGGAGCACGCCAAGGAGGCGAGCGCGCCCGACGACCATCTGCGCCGCGTCATGGGCGAGTTCGTGGTCGACGTCTCGTACAGCGGCAACCTTGTCGTGCTGCGCACCCCGCCGGGATCGGCGCACGTGATCGGTTCGGCGCTCGATCGTTCTGGGATCCGCGACGCGCTGGGCACGCTGGCGGGTGACGACACCGTGCTCGTCGTGTGCGCGGAGGGCGCCGACGGCGCCAAGGTCGCGGCCCACCTCGCGGCGCTGGCGGGGCTGTGAGGGCGGGGCTGTGAGAGAGGACCGGCCGATGGCCAAGCGGGTCGTGCTCGCGTACTCCGGCGGCCTCGACACCTCCGTCGCGGTGAAGTGGATCGGCGAGGAGTGGGGCGCAGAGGTGATCGCGCTCGCGGTCGACGTCGGCCAGGGTGCCGACGACGACTGGGAGACCAATCGCCGGCGTGCGCTCGCGGCCGGCGCCGCCGAGGCCGTCGTCGTGGACGCGCGCGCCGAGTTCGCCGAGGGCTTCGTCACGCCGGCCCTGCGGGCCAACGCGCTCTACGAGGGGAAGTACCCGCTGGTCTCCGCGCTGTCGCGCCCGCTCATCGTGCGCCATCTGGTGCTGGCCGCCCGTGAGCACGGCGCCGACGCAGTCGCCCACGGATGCACCGGCAAGGGCAACGACCAGGTTCGCTTCGAGGTCTCCGCTCGTGCCCTCGCGCCCGACCTCGAGGTGCTCGCGCCGGTGCGGGTATGGGGTTTCAGCCGCGAGGACTCGATCGAGTACGCGGCGCAACACGACATTCCGATTCGCGTCCGCAAGGACAGCCCGTACTCGGTCGACGAGAACCTGTGGGGGCGCACGATCGAGTGCGGGATCCTCGAGGACCCCTGGGTCGAGCCTCCCGAAGAGGTCTACGCGCTGACAGCGACGGCCGCTCGCGCGCCCGAGGAGCCGCGGGAGCTGGTCCTCGGCTTCCAACGGGGCGTACCGCTCAGCCTCGACGGCACGGCGATGCCGCTGCAGGAGCTCGTGCCGGCCGTGAGCGCCGCCGCCGGGCCGTACGGGTTCGGCCGGATCGACATGGTCGAGAACCGGCGGGTGGGCATCAAGAGCCGGGAGATCTACGAGTGCCCGGGATCGCTCGCGTTGATCCTCGCCCACGCCGACCTCGAGTCCATCACCCTGGAGCGTGACCTCATGCGCGAGAAGGCCCGTCTCGAGCCCCGGTACGCAGAGCTCGTCTACGACGGGTTGTGGTACTCGCCGCTGCGTCGCGCTCTCGACGCGTTCGTCGACGCATCACAGGCGCCCGTGACGGGCGAGGTGCGGCTGCGGCTGGAGCCCGGCCGCTGCTTCGTCGCCGGCCGCCGCTCCGACCGGGGCCTGTACGACTACGACCTCGCGACCTACGCGGCCGACGACGCGTTCCGTCACGAGGACGCCGCCGGCTTCGTGCGCCTGTGGGGGCTGGGTCTCGAGACCGCGGCCCGGAAGCAGGGAACTCCGGAGGAATGACCGAGCGTGATGCCCGGCCGTTGTGGCACGGGCGCTTCGACGAGGGCCCGGCCGACGAGCTGCTCGCGTTCACGAGCAGCCTTTCGTTCGACCGCCGCCTCGCCGGCGACGACATTGCCGGCTCGCGCGCGCACGTCGCCATGCTGGCCCGCGCCGGCCTCGTCACCGAAGACGAGCTGACGGCCATCTCGGCCGCCCTCGACACAGTCGAAAAGGAGCTCGCCGAAGGGAGCTTCGAGTTCGCGCCCGGTGACGAGGACATCCACACCGCGATCGAGCGACGCGTGACCGAGCTCGCCGGCGCGGCCGGCGCCAAGCTCCACACGGGCCGGAGTCGCAACGACCAGGTCGCCCTCGACCTGCGCCTGTTCCTCCGGCGGCAGGGCCGGGCGGTCGCCCGCGCCGTGCACGCGCTGCAGGAGGTGCTCGTGCGCCGGGCGGTGGACGCCGGTGACACGTACCTGCCTGGCTACACGCACCTCCAGCGGGCCCAGCCGGTCCTGCTGGCCCACCACCTGCTGGCGCACTTCTGGGCGTTCGCACGCGACGTCGAACGCTGGCGCGACGTTCTCGAGCGTTCGGACGTGTCGCCGCTCGGTGCCGGCGCGCTCGCCGGTTCAAGCCTGCCCCTCGACCCGGATGCGGTGGCAGCCGAGCTCGGCTTCGCCCGCCGGTTCGAGAACTCCCTGGACGCGGTGTCGGATCGCGACTTCGTCGCCGAAGCGCTCTTCGTCGCCGCGCTCACGCAGGTGCACCTGTCGCGTCTCGGTGAGGAGATCGTGCTGTGGGCGAGCGAGGAGTTCGGCTTCCTTCGGCTCGCCGACGCCTACAGCACCGGTTCCTCGATGCTGCCCCAGAAGAAGAACCCCGACATCGCCGAGCTCGCCCGTGGGGGCGCGGGGAGAGTGATCGGCGACCTGACCGGCCTCCTTGCCACACTCAAGGGCCTTCCGCTCTCGTACAACCGTGACCTGCAAGGCGACAAAGAGCCGCTGTTCGACGCGCTCGACACGTGCCTCGGCGCGCTCGCGGCCATGGCCGGCCTCCTCGACGGCGCCGAGTTCGTATCCGAACGGATGCGGGCAGCTGCGGACGACGCCAGCTCGGCCGCCACCGATCTCGCCGAGCTCCTCGTGCAGCAAGGCGTCCCGTTCCGCGAGGCGCACCGTGCAGTGGGTGCGCTCGTGCGCGAGGCGGGGGAGCGCGGCATCGCCCTCGAAGAACTCGTCATGGCCGACCCTCGGCTCGGCTCTGTCGCGCGCGCGGTGCTCGCGCCCGGCGAGGCCGTGCGCCGACGGACGACGCCGGGGGGCGCAGGACCCGAGCCCGTGCGGCAACAGCTTGCCGCGACCCGCGCCCGTCTCGGCGAACAGCGCGCTTGGCTCGAAACGGCGTGACGACTTCGACACGGCGGGGTCGGGCCCTGCCTCGTTCCTTCTACGCGCGTGACTCCCGCAACCTGGCGCCGGACCTGCTGGGCAAGCTGCTCGTCCACGACGATCCCGAGTTGGGGCGCGTCGCCGCACGGTTGGTCGAGGTCGAGGCGTACGCCGGGGAAGAGGATCCAGGCAGCCACGGCTTCCGCGGTGAGACCCCGCGCAACCGCGTTATGTTCGGACCGCCGGGCTATCTGTACGTCTACTTCACGTACGGGATGCACTGGTGCGCGAACGTCGTCTGCGGGGACGCGGGCTCCGCGAGCGCGGTGCTGCTTCGAGCGGGCGCGCCGGTCGAAGGTATCGAGGTCATGCGGCTGCGCCGCTCCGCCGTCCGTCGCGACCGCGAGCTGTGCTCCGGTCCCGCCCGTTTGACCCAGGCGCTCGGCATCACCGGCGCGGACAATGGCACCGACCTCGTGCGTGGTTCACTTCGTCTGCTGGAAGACGGCACCGCCCCACCGCGGCGGCCCGGGCGATCGACTCGCGTGGGCTTGAACCCCGGTCGCGGCGACGGCTACCGCTGGCGTTGGTTCGTGCGCGACGAGCCGAATGTGAGCCGCGGACGCCCGTCGGGCGGGCAGTAGGTTCGCGCGGGATGGCTGACATTCAAGAGCAGCTAGAGGTACTTACAACAGGCGCGACTCACGTCATTGAGCGTGACGAGCTCGAGGCGAAGCTGCGCCAGAATCGACCGCTGAAGGTGAAGCTAGGCATCGACCCAACAGCGTCCGATATCCACCTCGGATTCGCTGTCGTACTTCGGAAGCTGCGCCAGTTTCAAGACTTCGGACATAGAGCCGTCCTGATCATCGGGGACTTCACAGCTCAGATCGGGGATCCATCGGGTCGCTCCAAGACGCGGCCTCGCCTCTCTAAGCAAGCTGTCGCTGAGCACGCGAGCACTTATCTCGAACAAGCCAAAAGGATTCTTCGCTTCGACGGAGACCTCATTTACATAGCCGAAAACTCGCACTGGCTAGGTGTCCTCGACATGCAGCAGATCCTTGAGCTCACTTCGAAGGTCACTGTTGCAAGGCTGCTTGAGCGGGACGACTTCGCCCAGCGTCAGCGAAGAGGGGAACCGATTTCACTGACGGAGCTCCTCTATCCACTGCTGCAGGCGTACGACTCCGTCATGGTCGAAGCTGACGTCGAGCTCGGCGGTACGGACCAGCTGTTTAACAACTTGATGGGTCGCGACCTTCAGCGCGCGGCAGGTCAAGAGCCGCAGGTAGTCCTCACGACTCCCTTGCTTGAAGGCCTAGATGGCAAAGAAAAGATGTCGAAGTCTCTTGGCAACTACGTGGGAATCGCGGAACCGCCCGAGGAACAGTTCGGCAAGCTCATGCGGCTCCCTGATGAGCTCATGCCGCGGTACTTCGAGCTCACGACCGGCTGGCATCCAGACAAGGTGCGGGACGTAAAGCATCAGCTCGCGAGCGGCGAACTAAAGCCCGTAGACGCGAAGCGGCAACTAGCTCGCACGGTGGTAGGCCTGTACCACGGCAACCCCGCGGCGGCTCGAGCTGAGGCGGAGTTCGACCGGGTATTCAAGGAACACGTCGCCCCGAGCGAGGTTAAGGAACTCGTGATCCCGTCCGAGGCGCTCCGGGACGGCCGGATCGAGGTCGCCAAGCTGCTCGCCTTGGGCGAGCTGGTGGCCTCGAACCGTGAGGGCCGGCGCAAGGTCGAGGAGGGCGGCGTCTATCTGAACGACGAGCGGGTCACGGACCCGTCCCTCGCCCTTACGCCGGCTGAGTTGGACGGCCGTCTACTGCGGCTGGGCCGGCGCGGATGGCGCCGCATCCGAGCCCGCTGAGAAAGAAAATCGGCCCCCATCGGGAACGCGCGGGGCCCCAGAACCGTTTGACATAAAGCAATCCGACCCATAGGCTGATGGGTCCGCTCGCCGGAGGGTTCTCCCCTCGGCTGGAGCACTTGACACGGACGCTCTGTGCCGCACCAGACCTCGCGGCACGCGGAGTGGGTGTCCGCCCGACGATCCCCCGGCGGGGGGCTGCGGCCTTCGGTCGGCCTGGCGTCGGGCCGCGGCTCCTTGAAAACGGAACAGTGATGCCAAAAGCCAGTGCGGGCGTCCCCGCCGGGCCCTTCGGGGCGCGGCCGAGGACGTCTCAAAGCAATTCCAAGTTGCCGGACGCCAGTGGCGTTCCGGTGGCTCTTCATGATCGTGGCCTCCACCCTCGGGTGGTGGTCGAGATCTCGATGGAGAGTTTGATCCTGGCTCAGGACGAACGCTGGCGGCACGCTTCACACATGCAAGTCGAACGAGAAGCCCGGGCTTGCCCGGGTGGAAAGTGGCGAACGGGTGAGTAACACGTGAGCAACCTG